>Ga0185299_10000127_pt1 | contig 241064 bp, 211 predicted proteins | sample PaiPotPPA55metaG_FD_128002 | JGI IMG/M metagenome (GOLD analysis project Ga0185299, IMG submission 128002) | Iron sulfur acid spring bacterial and archeal communities from Banff, Canada, to study Microbial Dark Matter (Phase II) - Paint Pots PPA... ...
TGAATGTAACGGTGCAGTAGATGTGGGTTGGATTGTGGGTTGGAGTTTCCGGTGTCACGTCCGGTAACTCTTTGAAAAGAAATGGCGGGGACGACGAGACTCGAACTCGCGACCTCTGCCGTGACAGCGACGCGGGGATTGGTTTTACAACAACTTACAAGAACGCGGTGACTGCCAAGCGCCGCGTAAGTCGCACAAGACTACACGAATTGTGGGTTGGATTGTGGGTTGGGAATTCTTGGGGAAAACTGCCCGGAACGCTACCTTGCACGGACAGTTCACGATCGTGCAGACGCCAGATGGCTACATGTGGTCGTGGAGAGAACCTTCGCCTGGCTCAACCAGTCTCGCCGACTGCGCACTCGCTATGAGAAGCGTGCCGACATCCATGAAGCATTCCTAGCCTTGGCTTGCATTCTCATCTGCTGGAAATTTCTATCTACACCGTAGCCTTAAACCCATCTGCGAGGGCCAACGCCGTTCACTTTCTGTTATTTGGCTCATGTGGTGGATCGGCGTCCGACGAACGGTGACCGTCACCGTGTAATTGGCCGGGCGTTGTACTCCTCCTCCTGGCCGTTCGCTTCGCTGCGGGTGCCATCACCCAGAACTAATCGCTCTGACGTTCATATGCGCCCATGTCACATCCGCCAGAATCCTCCGTGTCGTGACGCGGCGTGCCGCGTTGATCGGTCGTCAGCAGATGGCCCTGCCCGTCAGTGCAGCCACTCGGCCTGCCCGCATCAATCGCCGGGCTTCCAGAGGACAAAGCCATGGTCTGGGTCGGGCCGCCGTTGTTTTGTAGCGGTCCGAGCATTGGGTCGGTGTTGTTCAGATCCCCAATGTTGTTAAAGTTGCAGGTGTTGTCGCCACTCAGGTTGTAACCCTTCGAGGTCAGAGTGCCGCTGCAGTTTCCCCCCGAATTATTCGCGACGATGCTGTTCTGGAGCGTCACCGTCCCATAAAGCAACTCAATGCCACCAGCGCCGTGCTGTGCGGTATTCCCGCTGATGGTGCTGTTGTTGATCGTCGCCGTACCGCCGCTGTCGATGCCTCCGCCCCTCAAGACTGCGGTATTCCCCCTGATGATGCTGTTGTTGATCGTCGCCGTACCGCCGTTGAAGATGCCGCCGCCTTCGCCGGCGTGATTCCCGCTGATGGTACTGTTGTTGATGGTCAGCTTGCCCCCGTTGTAGATGCCGCCGCCGCTGTCCGACAAGTACTCAATGCTACCACCGGACTGATTCCCGCTGATGGTACTGTTGTTGATGGTCAGCTTGCCGTTGCCGCCGTTGCAGATGCCGCCGCCGCCCCTGCCGTACGGGCCTGCGAAATTTCGGCTGATGGTGCCATTGCTGATCGCCAGCGTCCCAATGTTGTGGACGCCACCGCCACAGTTGGCAACAAAACCGTTTCGGATCTTCAACTTTGAAAGACTGACATAGGCGTTCGGGTTGGAAACTGTGACTACCGTGTTGACACGTCCACCATCGATAATTGTTGTGCCGGCACCGGAACCGACCACCGTCAAGCTAAAGCCGATGGTGAGATTTTCCGTATAGGTTGCGGCAGCGACCATGATGGAATCGCCCGAAGAAGCGAGCGAGATGGCATGCCCGATGGTCTTGCAGGCGATCTGGGATGACATGCAGTTGTTGTTGTCGCTCCCGCTCACCCCATTCACGTACCACGTGGTGCTCGCTAGAGCGGTTGAAGCGATGGCGAGAAACATAGCCATCAGCAGCAGCCTTGCGCGTTTGAATCTCATAACGTGCCTCCCTGCTGAAATTTGCCTGACAATGCCGACGAACTCGATAGATGGCATTCTGCTACCCCGTCGCGTGGGCCATTGTTAGCCAGGCGACAGTTCTCCGCGAATCTACTTCAAACTATTGCCTCTTGACGTCCGCAGTGAGCGTTTCACCGTCGGTTGTGTCGACGGCTAAGACCTCTGCCCCGCCGCCGAGAATCACCAGCTCGAAGTTGTCTCCATTGGTTCCGGGAGTCGCTATGATCGAACCGGTACAATCAGAATTCACAGCGTAGGTCGCGGTGTAAGGGGCGTCTGTGGTGATCTTGCCGTTGAGGCCGAAGGTGAAAGCGGCGGAGAGGTTGCCCGCTCCGTCGAACGCACCCGTCCCCGCTCCATAGAAAGGAACGTTTCTACTTCCGCCTTTTTTACCTTGCTGGAGCTGGAATCCGCTGAAGGTAAAGCCATAGTTCCCTCTCAGGGTGGCGTCAGTGCATCCGCTATGGGCGTGCACAGCGGTTACGCCGTGCTTCGACATTAAGGGCGAGACCACTAGGGCAGCCGCAGCAGCCAAGGTCAATAACGCACTAAGGATTCGTTTCATCGGTGTTCTCCTTCTTCAGTTGTTTGTGAGACCGCGCCGCGCCCGGTCTCCCGCGATCCATCAAATAGGCCCGGGTCGGGAACCGATCGTCGGCTCGGTCCTTTTTGCCAGTGCTCGTGTCGAAGGTCAATACTCCGCACCTGTTCCCTTGCACTTCTCTTTCTGTTCAGCTAACAGACTGAGAATGCGTGATTTGGAAGGGTTTCTGTTTCCTTTCCAAAGATTCGGTGATAAGCTCTGCCGCAGAACTCGGGTGCTGCTTGCGTGAAGGATGCCCAGCCATTGCGCGCCCCCATTTGCTTCGGTGTCTTCGAACTGGATCCCGAGAGTGGAGAACTGCGCAAGCAGGGCTTGAAAGTCAGGCTTCAGGAGCAACCGTTCCAGATTCTCCAAATTCTGTTGGAGCACCCAGGCAAGGTGGTAACTCGGGAGGAATTGCAGCGACGCGTCTGGCCGGCCGACACCTTTGTGGACTTTGACCAGGGTCTGTACAACGCAACCAAGAAGCTGCGCGAAGCGTTGGGGGATTCGGCCGACAGTCCCCGTTACGTCGAAACGCTTTCCCGCCGTGGTTATCGCTTCATTGGGACAGTGAATGGAAACGGCAGTGCTGCCCTCCCAGCCGCAGAAGTGCCACCCAAATCGCCGACGGCAGAAACTCGTGCGTCCCGGCGTAGGCTGCAACTTGGCATTGCGCTAGGCCTGGGCGCTGCGGCGCTGATCGGCGCAGTGCTGAGTGTGATACCTGCGAAGGTATGGCAGCGGCTCGCGGGCAAAAACACTGTTCCCCAGATTCGGTCTCTCGCTGTTCTGCCGCTGCAGAATCTTTCTGCTGACCCCGCTCAAGAGTACTTCTCCGACGGGATGACCGATGCGCTGATCACGGATCTCGCGCAGATCGGTTCGCTGAAGGTGATCTCGCGCACCTCCTCCATGCAGTACAAGCAAACCAAGAAGTCGCTCCCGGAGATCGCGCGTGAACTAAACGTGGACGGAATTGTGGAAGGAACCGTGCAACGCTCAGGGGATCGCGTGCGCATCACCGCGCAGCTTATTCATGGTCCATCTGACAAACACCTGTGGGCAAGCAGTTACGAGCGAGACACACGTGACATCTTTGCCTTGGAAAGGGATCTAACCGAGGAAATCGCCCATCAAGTCCAGACTCGGCTGAGCACGGTGAAACAGGGGCCGCTGCCGCATCCACGGCCGATAGATCCCAAGGTGCTAGACGCGTATGTTCAAGGTAACTATCACCTGAACGGGAGAGGCCGGGGCGCCGGAGATGAAGAACCGAAGAAGGCCCGAGCATATTTCCAACAGGCCATCGATGCTGACCCGAATTTCGCTCCCGCTTATATTGGTCTGGCCGCGACTCATACCGTTCTATCTCAGGGGTCAAGCGACGATTTGCCCTTGATGCGGAGAGCGGCGGAAAAAGCGGTGGCGCTCGAACCAACTTCTTCGGATGCCTGGTGCATTCTAGCGGAGACGAAGTGGGCGGATTGGGATTGGCATGGAGCAGAGGAGGGATATCGGCGGGCCCTTGCGCTCAATCCCAACAACGCAACCGCCCATGACGTCCTTGGGAGTACTCTCGACGTAACGGGACGCTTAGATGAAGGGTGGAAGGAGGCCGAGGTCGCCCAGGAACTTGATCCAAATCACGACCATCTAGCAGACGCCCTCTACCAGCGGGGTCAGTTCGACCGAGCGATTGAGATTCGACAGAGGATTGCCCTGAGAGACCCAGGCGACGGTTACAACCACTACGCTCTGGCCATGAATTACGCGCAGAAAGGGATGTACAAGGAATTTGCCGAACAGTTGGGGACGTCAGCCACCCTGTCTGGAATACCCGACGCTGCCAGCCGATTCAAGCGTGCCTACGATAAGTCCGGCTCTCAGGGAGTACTGCGGCAGTGGACCAAAGAGTTGGAGCGTCTAGCCGCTACAAAGCAGCTTTATTTCCCGGGCGCTTTGGCGCAGGCCTACGCAGCCTTGGGCGATAAGGACCGCGCCTTTTACTGGCTGGAGGAATACCGGCAGCATCATGATCTAGCACTCGCCGACCCTACCATCGATTTCAAAACGGATCCATGGTTCGCATCGATCCGCTCCGATCCACGATTCAGCGACTTCCTCCGCCGCGCCGGGCTGCCGCCGTAAGCGAGCACTAAGAAAACACCACGCTGGTTCGTCCCGATGAACGTCCCCGCCCTTGTCTCTCTAATCTGCTGAAAATTACTGAGTGGCTAGGAGTCCACGGTTTCCCCGCGCGTCAAGGCGGATCTTTTTCATTGAAACTTCAAATGGCAACGCAGCCTGAGTTTCGTTTTCGCACTCATCGTTGATACCGACTGCTCGCGAGAAAGGTGTCTGACCGTGGTCAATCAGGGAGCAGGAGGGAAGAAGTCCTCGATAGTGAAAGGATAGGCGGCATTCTGGCCGAGACCGCCGCCATCGGGTGTAGTCCAGAAGCTGACCCTTTGCAGACGCGAGTCTTGCGCGGCTTGCGTCGCAAACGCCTGAGCATATTGGAGTCGCTGGTTCGGATCGGCAAAATAATAGGTCTCAGCCGCGCCGTACAAGCGCGGTGCGCCGAGCGATGGCAGCGTGGCGTCGGCGTCGTCCAAAATACGTTGCAACAGTTGATCGTATGTTGCACCCGTCGAAGTCATGTAGAGGGAGGTATCAATGCGGGAGGGAACTGGCAGCCCTTGGTCAACCATGTACTTCATGCTTCTGTAGATCCAGTACATCGACCGGTGACCATTGAGGATTGGATAAAGAGGATCGATCCAGCCGTCGTCGAGGACAGCATTCTGACTGAAGTCGGAGTTGAAATAGACTGCTGGCTTGATGCCGGTCTGGGACACGACGGAAACAAAGCGTGAGTAGTTGGTCGAGAGGAACCACTCCTCGTTGGGCTTGTTGTTGGATGTGTCGCCGACAGTAACTTCGGGGTCGAAGAAGATCGTGTCCACCACACGGACTCCATCGGGGCGAGTCACGTCGGCAACCGCGGCCAGCACTTTGTCGGTTGTGGTCTGGATGCGCGAGATGAATTCCGCAGCGCTAATCGGTGTATAACCCAAGCCAGTGGTTGGAGATCCTATGGTGTAATCGGAGGCGCCCAGCCACATGAGCGCAATATCAAGATGCAACCGGTTCCCGCCAGCACCCTGCACGACAGCGACGTCCTGAGCATAGGCACGGAGGTTGGCGGCTTCCTGATCGGTCATAGGAAAAGTGGCCCGCCATGTTTCGCCAAGATTGCTCGTGCCCGGCGTGGTTACAAACCAAATGCTTGTGTGGAGGAAAGTTGCACCGCGGTCAGCCATGCCCTGGAGTTGTGTCTGCACCGCCTGACGCACTTGCGGCTGATTGTAGATCGTGACGAACGCGGTTTGGTCGAAATTGGCTCCATAGGCATGGTAATCGACGCCAACATCGTACCCAGCGATGTGACCCACTGGGATGACCACCCGGGCCGGGGTCGTGCCTGAGGCGCTCGGATCAGATTGAGAGGTGGCTTTCACGGTGTAGGTTCCGGGAGTAGCCGGCGCCGTGTACACCCCAGCGGCAGTGATGGAACCACCTCCCGCTTCCACGACCGACCAAGTGACTGCGCTGTTCGAGGTGTTGTGTACGGTGGCTTTGAGCGTGAATGACGATCCAGTGTTCAGCGTGTCCGAGGGACCGACTACAGTGACGGTGACCGGCGGCGACGTCGAACTTGTCCCGCCGCCGCACCCAAAATTGCCCACGACGAGAACCACGACGCCCAGCATCCCGAAAAGCGACACGTAATTCTTCGAACTCATAGCGAGCCTCACATTCGGATCTTGCAAGCGTCTCTGTAACCTGGTCGTGACATTGCTGCCGGAGAAGGAGTCTCGACTCCCCTCTCAATTACTTTCTTCGGCGGTCCCGTCTGTCCTCGAGTTTCTCGACTTTCCGGCAACTCAGTTGAGTTTCTCCCGTCCTTACGGGAGTCGGTTAGGCTAATCGCTTTGTCTTTCAAAGGCTCCTATGTCGCAGCCGCCTGTGTCCTCAATATTGGGACGCGGATCGCCGCGTTGATCGGTCTTTAGCAGATGGCCGAGGCCGTCGGTGCAACCTGTCGGATTGCCAGCATCAATCGCGGGGCTGCCGGGGAGCAGAGCCATGGTCTGTGTCGGGCCGCCATTGTTCTGCAAGGGACCTAGCATTGGGTTCGTGTTGTTTCGATCACCAGGGCCATCGAAATCGCAGGTGCCATCGCTACTCAGGTTGTAGCCATTGGAGGTTACACCGTTGAAACAGTTCCCACCGGAATTATTCGCGACGATACTGTTCTGGAGCATGGCGGTGCCGAGATTGACCAAAATGCCCCCGTTGTTGGCGCTGATCGTGCTGTTGCTAACTGTCAGTGTTCCCTCGAGGTTCGTGATCCCGGGATGGGTGTTCCCGCTGATAGTACTGTTGTTGATGTTCATCGTGGCGGAGTTCGCGATGCCGCCGCCTGTGGTAAACAAGCTCTTGCAACAGATGTTGCCGTTGATAGTGCTGTCGTTAATTTGTATCGTGCCGAGGTTCCAGATACCGCCGCCGTCGCCCATTGTACTGTTGCCGCTGATAGTGCTCCTGGTAATCGTCATTCCGCCGCCATTGAAAATGCCTCCGGCGTCGGTGTCGGCGCTATTGCCGACAACTACGTTATTGTTGATCGTGAGCGTGCTGTTGTTGTAGATGCCGCCACCTCGGGCAAACCCCGTCACATTCTTGGCTGTATTTTTACTAATGACGTCATTGTTCAACGTCAGCGCCCCAGAGTTGTAGATGCCCCCGCCATTGTTCGCAGCGCCATTGCGTATGGTCACCTTCGAAAGAGTAACGTGGGCGGTGGCTTTTGAGATTGTGACAACTGTGTTGACGCCTCCGCCGTCAATAATCGTCGTCGCGGCACCGGAACCGACCACCGTCAAGCTAAAGCCGATGGTGAGATTTTCCGTATAGGTTGCGGCAGCGACCATGATGGAATCGCCCGAAGAAGCGAGCGAGATGGCATGCCCGATGGTCTTGCAGGCGATCTGGGATGACATGCAGTTGTTGTTGTCGCTCCCGCTCACCCCATTCACGTACCACGTGGTGCTCGCTAGAGCGGTTGAAGCGATGGCGAGAAACATAGCCATCAGCAGCAGCCTTGCGCGTTTGAATCTCATAACGTGCCTCCCTGCTGAAATTTGCCTGACAATGCCGACGAACTCGATAGATGGCACTCTGCTTCAGATCTTCCTGTTTTCCTTTCAACGTCATTATTGCTCAGTGCGGCCTCGTCAGCCCAACTGCGAAGCGGCCGAAGCCCAGTCGCTTGCTAAGCTGCTTGCGAACGTTCTCAGGCAGAGTGGCCCTGGGCCCCCCGGTGGCGGTGCTTGTGCCTTGAGAATCGTCGTTACAGGCTTGGTTGTCAGCGTGTTCCTCACAGGGGATCGCCACGGCCGCATGGAACTCACCGTTGCTTTGATCAAATGCATAGGCCGCGATCTCGCCCTGAGAATTAATGTCGTTGCCGAACACCAGGTACAGCGGAGTGGAGCCGGGCTTCACCAGCGTGTTGATGTCGGTCATCAAACCGTCCTGCCAAAGATAGGCGCGGCAGTTGAAGTTTTGATCACAGGACCCGCCGACCACTTCGCCGCGGTCGTTGAGGCCGAAGGCGCCACTTATGACATCACCGGGAATCACGCCAAGGTCCTTGATAACCCCCTTCTCCCAAAGGAACGTATGAATGTAGATGTCACCCGCTATGTAGGCCTGCCCAACCGCTTGGCCTTTGGAGTTGATGGCCCATGGAAACGTAGACAGCGTTCCCCCGAGGTTTCCCAAGTCGGTCACGGTGCCGTTCTCCCAGATCACACCGTGTTGCGGGACCATGTGGGTGAGGTTGAAGTTTGGGGAAACACAGTTCCCAGAAAGGCCGACGACTTGCTCGTGATCGTTGATGCCGGTCGCCCAGGACGAAATGTCACCGGGAAGCGGAGGAAGTTCGCGAATCTGACCCGCCTTCGGCCCCCAGGCGACAGCTTCAACGTCGAGTACCTGGGGAAAGACGCACCTCGGGTCCAGAGTGGCGGTCTCCGCGAGCCCGGCCACTTCCCCAAGATTGTTCACAGCATCGGCTTGGGCGTTATTGCCGCCCAGCGTGGGGAGAGCGGTCATCACGCCGTCGTGCCAGAGAAATCCCAGGCAAATCAAGCCCGTTGGCGGAACGCCCGAGTTAGCGTCAAAGCCACAGAAGTCCTCGTTGAAAGGATCCATCGCGGAGGTTTCCGCATCGCCCACGATCAGACCGCGGTTGTCCTTCACTGGCCACTGCTCTTGGCTGTTCAGTCCTCCCAACGTGCCGAGATCGGTCATAACCCCGTCCCGCCATAGGAAAGCGTGTCCGCTCTGGTCGCCCGCTAGATTGGCATCTCCAACGACCCAGCCTCTGTCACTGATGCCTTCGGCGACGCCCGCGGTACCTCCCAGCGTGCCCAGGTCCTTGACGAGGTAGTGAGTGCGCTTCTTGTGATGTTCCTCTTGATCTTGCGCGACGAGCCGAATCGACGTCAGTTGCGCAGCGAAGACCGTCATTGCGGTGATGTAAGTCAGTGTCTTGGATTTCATGGTTCCTCCTTACTCATTGCGGCTCCGTCATCGCGGAGCTCCGAAGCGCCCGATGCCCAGACGCTGCCGAACCAGCTTGCGAACGTTCTCAGGAACAACGAACTTCAGGTTTTGGCTAGTCTCAGCTCGGGCGGCACTTGTGCCCTCAGCACCAGCCTCACAACCTTCATTGTCAGCGTGTTGCTCGTCACAGGGGATCGCCAGGGCAGCGCGGAACTCGCCAGTGGTTGGATTGAAGGCGTAGGCTGTGATCTCGCCCTGAGAATTAATGTCGTTGCCGAACACCAGAAACAACGGCGTGGAGCCGGGCTTCACAAGGCTGTTGAGATCGGTCATCACTCCGTCTTGCCAGATAAAAGCACGGGCGCTGATGTTTTGATCAAAGGAAAAGCCGACGACTTGTTCGCGGTCGTTGATGCCGAAGCCAACGCTCGCAATATCGCCGGGCGACACGCCGAGGTCGGTCATGGCGCCGCCCTTTTGCCAGAGGAAGGCATGAACGGAAAATAAGGTGTTACCAGTTGTGCTGGAGGCTCCGACCACCTGGCCACGGGAATTGATGTCAAAAGGGAGGTTGCAACAGTTCCCCCCGAGATTTCCCATGTCAGTTACGGTGTCGTGGTCCCAAAGCACAGCATGAGTCACTGACTGTGAACAGGGTCCCGACACACCTATGACTTGCCCTCGGTCATTAATTTCGCCCGCCAGGCCGTCTGTATCGCCTGCAAGTGGAGGAAGGTGGTGGATGTTGATCTCCCCACTCTCTCCCTCGGGCGCCCAGAAGACTGCTTCAAAATCGAGAACCTGGGGCGGAACGCATTCCGGGTTATGAACGCTGTTTTCTGCCTCTCCAACGACTTGGCCGTGGTCGTTGATACCGAACGCTAGAGCGTTATTGCCGCCCAGCGTAGGAAGCGCGGTCATTACCCCGTTTTGCCAGACGAACCCGCGCACTATGTTCTGATACCCGTCACAAGGCCCGTTATTGTTACAAGAGAAGGCCGTCGCTCCCCAGTTCTCCCCCAACGGATCCACGGCGGACGTTTGAGCGCTGCCCGCGATCAGGCCCCGTTTGTCGCTAATCGCGACGCCCCGCTCATCGCTGTTCAGCCCTCCCAGCGTCCCGAGGTCAGTCATTTCACCGTCACGCCAAAGGAAGCTGTGGACCGTTGTGTCGCCCGCTAGATCGCTTGTGCCAACCACCCAGCCATTGTCGCTGATGGCTTCGGCGGTTGCGCCCGCACCTCCACTACCCCCGAGCGTGCCCAAGTCCTTCACCAAGTAATGAGTCTGCTTCTTGTGGTGTTCCTGTTGATCTTGCGCGCCCAGCGAAATCGGGGCCGCCAGTGCAGCAAATACGGCTAACGCGGTGATACATGTCGAAATTGTGGATTTCATATAGCCCCTTTCTTGCAACCGGTGCAGTCATGTTTTTCGGCGTCGATGGGTCATCGCTTTCGACGCTCGAAGAGAACAACTTCCTTCCCGTTCGTTGTGATCACATTGGAAGGTCCTGACCCCTCGTATACGTTGAACGTGCCTGCACAAATTCAGGACCCGCCATGGCACTTAGTCCTGGGGTGCGTTCCTAGTGGCCATCCTCGCGGAATAACTTGTTCCCGTCAGCAGTTATGACAACCGGAATAGTTGTACCGTCGGGTAGCGTCAGCGACTCTTGGACCATGAGAACTTTTCTCAAGTCATCCACAAACACGATAGCCAGGACTGAGGTGCGTACCAACTGTCCGTTCCCGTAGGCGTCAACCGTTAGTGTGCCCGTGCAGTCGGGATTTACCGTCCACGATCCGGTAAGGGTCTCATTGGCGAAGCTGCCGCCCACGTTCCTGGCTTCCGTCGCGGAGACGATATTTCCCTTTGCGTCGAAGGTGCCGCTGGCTGTTGCCGCAGCAGGAACCGGGCCGGTTGGAAGAATAAGGGTTCCCGTGAGGATGAGTCCCCACTCTCCCGCTGCTTTGGCATTTGAACAATGTTCAGCCGCCTGCACTGCCGGTGCCAAGCCGAGACAGGCGGTGGCCAGGGAAATCATCAAAAGCGTCGCCCGTACAATCTTGCGTTTCATTGACGTCCTCCTTAGGATTGATTTTTGAAGCCAAAGGGCCGAACTTCTGACTCGTCCTCGTTTCCACCCCCGTTCCAATCTGGAAACTACTTTCAGAGGGCTGCACTGTTACTCGGGATGCGCTGAAGGTCAAGAACCATGCGTGTGGTTTGTTTGTTCCACCGCAACATGCTGATTCTGCAAACGCGAAACGACTCTTGTTCCTGACGGCATTTAGGGTTTAAGCCTGTTGAAATCGTGATAGACTGCGCATCACCTCCCCTTCCGGGGGTAGATAGTGGCAACGCCCACTCAATCGCGCATCCTCAAATTCGCGTTATTTGAGGTGGACCTGGAAGCCGGCGAACTACGTAAGTCCGGCATGCGCCAGAAACTTGCCGGTCAGCCCTTCGAAGTCTTGCGGTTGTTGTTGGAACGTCCCCAGGAGATCGTCACCCGTGAAGAACTGCAGCAACGCATCTGGCCGAAGGACACCTTTGTTGATTACGATCTGGCGCTGAGGAAGGCGATCACCCGCTTGCGCGAAGTACTCGGCGACTCCGCCGAAAGCCCGCGCTTTATTGAGACCATTCCTCGCCGTGGCTACCGCTTCATCGCAGCAGTGAATGGGAACGGAAGCGCTGCCCTATCTGCCACCGAACCGCCATCGAAGGTGGAAACAGAAACTGAGCCACGCGCGTCCCGCCGCATCATGAGGATCGGCATTGTCGTTGGCTTTGGAGTAGCGGTACTGCTCGGCGCAGTGCTGGCTCTGACGCCGGTGAAGTTTCGGCAGCGGTTCTCGGACAAGAGCACTGTGCCCCCGATTCGCTCGATCGCTGTACTGCCACTCCAGAATCTATCCGCTGATCCCGCGCAGGAGTACTTCTCCGATGGGATGACCGACGCGCTGATTACCGATCTCGCGCAGATTAGTTCGCTCAAGGTGATCTCGCGCACCTCCTCCATGCAGTACAAGCAAACCAAGAAGTCACTGCCAGAAATTGCGCGCGACCTCAACGTGGACGGGATCGTCGAGGGAACGGTGCAGCGCTCGGGCGATCGCGTGCGTATCACCGCGCAGCTCATCTACGGGCCTTCAGACAAGCACGTTTGGGCCCACAGCTACGAGAGAGACCTGCGCGACGTATTCGCGCTTGAACGAGACGTGACCGAGGAGATCTCCCGCCAAGTTCAAGCGCGGCTCACCATGCCGGAGCATGGCCCGCGTGCGCAACCTAGGCCAGTGGCCCCCAAAGTTCTGGAGGCATATCTTCAAGGCAATTACCACCTGAGCCGTTACGGCGAGCGCGACCAGGAGCGAAAGAAGGCCGCTGAGTACTTCCAGCAAGCGATTGATGCCGATCCCAATTTCGCGCCCGCCTACAACGGATTGGCATGGGCCCACGAAGACCTCCCACGAGGGTCGAGCGAAGACGTAGCAATCGCCAGGAGGGCCGCGGAGAGAGCGATAGAGCTCGACCCAAACTATTCGGATGCCCGAGCGACGTTGGGATTCATCAAGTGGCAGCCCGATTTGGACTGGCGAGGAGCGGAGGAAGAATTTAAGCGAGCGATTGCGCTCAACCCTAACAACGCCGATGCCCACTCCCCATTCGGCCTTCTCTTGATCGCGATGGGACGCGTGGATGAAGGCCTGCAAGAGTGCGGAATCGCCGAGCAACTCGATCCAAATAGCGACAACTCATCGATGTGTCTGTATTTGACACGCGATTACGACGGTTCGATTGAAAGGGTCCGGATGATACTCCAGAGAGATCCGGACAATGCCTTCTTCCACTTTTTCCTCTTCCAAAATTACAGCAAGAAAGGGATGTACAAAGAAGCTATCCCGGAACTCGAAAAGGGGGCCAGCCTCTATGGATTCCCGGAAACCGCGGCCCGCATACAACGTGCCTTCACAGTTTCGGGCTACCAGGGAGCGATACGACAGTGGGTGAAAGAGTTGGAGCATCTTCAGGCAACCAATCAGGCTTTCGTGCCTGGCAACCTGGCGGCGGCCTACACGATCCTGGGAGACAAGGACCGCGCCTTCTACTGGTTGGAACAGGCCTATGAGCATCGGGAAATGGTGAGCGCCGACGGTGGTGTGTTTTTTCTAAAATCGGAACCCATGTTAGATCCCCTGCGCTCCGATCCGAGATTCAAAGACCTGCTTCGCCGCGTCGGACTGTCGCCGTAAGCGGGTCAGATCATGAGTGCTGCCCCTGGCAAACTCGCGCGTGTCTTCGTTTTCGTGCTCGCAGCATGGCTGACGCTTTTGAGTATTGCCCACCCGTTATGCGCCCAAACCACGGTCAGTACCGGCAGCATTGTTGGCACGGTAAGTGATCCCTCCGGTGCTGTTGTCAGCGGAGCCAAGATAACGATCACCAATCTTGCCACTGGGCAGCTCATCAACCTCACTACGAATTCGTCCGGCTCGTTCAACTCAGGAGCGCTGGTTCCAGGCAATTACAAGACGCTGGTCTCGGCCAAAGGCTTCAGCACAGCAGAGGTGTCACTGACCGTGCTGGTTGGCAACACGGCCACGGCGAACGTAAATCTGCAAATCGGGAAGGAAAATCAGATTATCGATGTGCCGGGCTCCGCCGCCCGGGTCAATACGGAACAAGCGACCGTGCAAGGTGTCTTGAATGCGGACCAGATTGACAACCTGCCAGTCAATGGACGCAATTTTCTGGACCTGGCGCAATTGGAACCGGGCGTCCAAATTCAGGATGGGGCGAATTTCGGTAAGGATGGCTATTCGTCCATCTCCTTCGGCGGACGTTTCGGCCGTACTGCTCGGATCGAAGTGGATGGCATCGACGTCTCGGATGAGATATTCGGCTCGACCACTACGAACATCCCCGCCAGCGGCATCCAGGAATTCCAATTAAGCCAGTCGAGCATGGATCTTTCTACGGAACTGACGACTTCCGGAGCGATCAATGTGACCACGCGTTCGGGAACCAATGCCATTCATGGCGAAGCCTTCAGTTTGTTCCGCGACAGCTCCCTGGCTGCGGCGTTGCCGACGCCACCCGGACTTTCGGCGCCCTTTCAACGCTCCCAATACGGCGGGCGCCTGGGCGGGCCGATCGTCAAGAACAAATTCTTCTACTTTCTGGATGGCGAGCGCACGCTCCAGCATGAGCAAGCACCGGTGTTAGTGGCTGCCCCTTGTCAACAATATTCAGGCAGCTTCAGTTCACCTTTCCATGAGAACAACTTGATGGCGAAGGCGGATTATCAGCTCACCCACTCAGTGCGCGCGTTCTATCGCTTCAGCTACTTCCAGAACGCATTCTCGGCAAATGGAGGATTGGGATTTTCGGTATATGGCGGCAAGAATGTCACGAGGTCCCATGTGGCCGGTTTCGACTTTAATACGGGGACCTTCAGCCACAGCATCCGATTCGGGTATTTGAAAACTGGGCTGCAGCACGTCGACGTAACCAGCGGTACTAATTTACCGCTCGCCAACTACCCCCTGAATATCCAGATGGGCAACACCGGGCTGATCACCGGGCCTAGCGGCAGTGCGGCCTGGGTAGTAGTGCAGAGCAACCACCAGGTCAAGTACGACGGCAGCAAGACTTTGGGTCCGCACATAATTCGCTACGGCTTCGACTTCAACCGCATCGCGGCGGGTGGTTTTGCTCCCTTCAACAGCCTTGCGCCAAATGTGTCCACGAATGTCGGTGCCTCCGAGGAAGCCTTTGCAGAAACCGGCCCCTTCCCAGGTGGAGATGCGAACCCGCTGAACTATCCCGTGGAATACGTTACTGTGGGCAACGGTCTCGGGTATCTGACGCCAACCCCTGGATTGGGGCTTCCGGCCGGCAGCTTCTTCTACCATCGTCTCGCCGCATACTTAGGTGTCACTTCGAAATGGAAGAAGAATTTCACGTTGACCTATGGCGTGCGCTACGCCCGTGAGCCGGGCCGCAGCGATAGTCAATATCCTGCGATTCCGGAACTCAATGCGTTGATACCGGGCTTGGGCAACCGGGTCCGGCAACCGAACTCGAACTTCGCACCACAACTGGGCTTTGCGTGGGATCCAATTGGCAGCGGCAAGACTGCGATACGCGGAGGTGTCGGCCTCTTCTACGAGAATGTGCTCACCGTCGTCGCACCGTCCGATCCCACATTCCGCGTGCAAACCGGCGGCGTTTTCGTTCAGACTCCGACTGCCTGCGCCGGAACCGCTCAGCCGCAGGCGGTTCCCACCCCCGCCGACACGCTTCTGCCGACGTTTTGCAGCGCGGTGGTTGGAGGCGTACAGACGAACAACCCGGTCGCCATCGGAACCGTCGCCAATCAGATCGCCGCCTTCCAGAAGCTGTACCAGGCCGACTCTCCGTTTAATTTGAACGCGGTGAACCCCAACTACATCGGATTATTGCTGAGTCGGGGACTCGGATTCGGCTGTTGCGTGTACGACCCCAACTTCCGCACGCCGCGATCGGTGCAGATGAATATTGGCGTTGAAAGGGAAATCCGCCCGGGCACGGTTTTCAGCGCCGACTTCGTGCGCAACGTGCAGACGCATTATTTCCTCGGAATCGATGAAAACCATGCAGGGGACGTTCGCTACTTCAATAAATCTGCGGCGCAACAGGCGATTGCCGCGACGCTCAGCCTTTGTGGCGTGAGCTCTATCGATCAGGCCATCGCACTGTGTCCAACCAACCCAATCGGACAAGACCAGACTGGGTATACACCCAGGCCAGCGACTATGGCAGATTTCGCATTGAACGGCTTGACTTCTTCCGCCGACTTCAATGCAGTTTGCTCTTTCCAGTCCCCTACCGTGCCCGGCAACAAATATGCGTGTGCATTCCCCGGCATCAATCCCAACGCGCCGCCCCTGCTGCTGTTCAAGCCGATCGGACGTTCGGTGTACAACGGGTTGCAAACCAAACTCACACAGAACGTGAAGCGTCCGTTTCGCGGCGTGCGCGCGTTGAACCTCCAGGTCTCGTACGCGTTATCTCGGTTCGAAAATTCGGGCGGCAGTATCGGCAATGGGGCTGTCAGCGCGAGCGCGTCGGACCAGGATATTGGCCCTGGCGCTCTCGACAACGCCAACCCTAGCCGCTACTTCGGTCCGACGGTGCTGGACCGTGCGCACCAGCTTTCGTTCGGCGGATATGCAGATTTTCCGGGCGGACTTCAGCTGAGCGTCATGTCCCATTTCTGGAGCCCGCTCTCGACGTCATTGGTTGTGCCCAATACCAACGTGGGACCCGGCGAGATCTTTCGCACCGATTTCACCGGAGACGGGACCGTCCAGGACCCTATCCCTGGAACACACGTCGGAAGCTTTGACCGCGGTATCAATGCGTCGAACATCAACAACGTGATCACGAATTACAACAATACCTACGCGAATCAGCCGACACCGGCGGGCCAGGTACTGATCCAGAATGGCCTGTTCAGCGTGACGCAGTTGCAGCAACTGGGAGCCGTGGCTCCTCCCGTTGCTCTGGCCCCGCCGGGCCAGGTCAATCTATCGTGGCTGCGGGCTTTCGATATGAAAGTCACTTGGTCGTATAGGATTCGTGAGAAATTCACGTTGCAACCCAGCGCCGGGTTTTACAACTTGTTCAATTTCGCGAACTTCGACTTACCAGGGACCGCGCTCAATGGATTGTTGACGGGAGCCGCGGGACAAATCAATGGAACCACTCCCGCCGGGCACAACGTAGACCGCGTTGGGGTAGGAACAGGCGTCTACTCGCTCGGTGCACCCCGCCAGATCGAGTTCGGGCTGCGGCTCATTTTCTAGAACGAGGCCATCGTGAAAATAGGTTTTGTTACAGGCTCTTAGGTTACAACGCACAACAATCGCTCACTTCCGTTGTCGGCCATCCGGAAGTTATCTAGAAACGGGCTTGTAGTAAATGATGGCCGGATTGCTGACTGGGCTTCGCTTAGAGCCCGAACCGAGGTGACTACCGCCGCAAAGCAATTCACTCGACCGCTTCCGCCTTCCCCCTACCCTGCTCTTCGCCTTCATGCCTGAAGATTCTTCCACGCCGCAACAGCGGCGCAGGAGGACAGGATGCAACGCGGATGTATGCAACGAAACAGTCGCAAAGAAGGCCCTGATGCCTGGCAGTTTCGCTGGTCTGAGACCAGGCTTGACGGCAAGCGTCTTTACCGAAAGAAAATCGTCGGTACAGTCGAGCAATACCCTGATGAAGATGCTGCGCGGCGCTCCGTAGTGGGGTTGGTCTCGGAAATCAACACCGACGCCCGACCAACAAAGTCCCGTGCAATGACCGTTGCTCAACTCTGTGATCACTTCGAGCAACGCGAACTTTCAAAGGAAAACACTTGGCGCAGTCACGCGACAAAGAAAATCTACAAAGCGTACTTGACCCGCTGGATTCGCCCTCATTGGCAGAAATACGAGTTGTCTGAAGTTAGAACTATTCAGGTCGAGTCTTGGCTTCGCACTCTGCCGCTGGCGAAGAGCAGTTGTGCCAAAATTCGAAACCTGATGTCTGTTCTCTTCAATCATGCTTGCCGATATGAGTTATTTGACCGCAACCCAATCTATCTCGTTCGCCAGAGCGCCAAACGCCGAACACCACCCGCCATTTTGGTGCCCGCCGAAATCAAGGCGTTAATCGACGGTCTGGCACTTCGAGAACGCACACTAGTCCTTCTTGCCGCATCAACCGGGTTGCGGCAGAGCGAGATATTCGGCTTAAAGTGGGGCGATATCGACTTCGAGCGAGGCACGATGAGCGTCATCCGTTCCATCGTCTACGGAGTGGTAGGCCCGTGCAAGACCGAATCATCGCAAAAGCCCGTGCCAATGCATCCGACTCTCGCGGACGCTCTGATGCAGTGGAGAAAACGTTGTACATACATCAAGCCCGAGGACTGGGTTTTTGCAAGTAAGCGCTATCGGGGCCGAAGACCTTACTGGGGCCAGGCGATCTTGCGCAAATACATACGTCCCGCGGCGCAACGAGTCGGAATTCAGAAGCGATTTGGATGGCATACGTTTCGGCACAGCTACTCGACCCTGCTGCGAAGCGTGGGGACTGAGTTCAAGGTGATGCAGGAGCTACTGAGGCATTCATCGTTCCGCTCTACGTTGGATGTTTACACGCAGGCAGTAACGCCCGCGAAGCATGCAGCGCAGGCGGCGGTAATGTCGCTGGTCTTTTCTTCCGATAAGTCAGGAGGGGCACTCGTTGCCGGATAGGAAACTTGTGGTCGTTGAAAAGGGCACAAAAAGGGCGCGAAACGTGCCCTTTTTGTGCCCTCAATGGTTTCAATGAAATCCGCCTAACTGCTTTAGAATGAATGGCGGGGACGACGAGACTCGAACTCGCGACCTCTGCCGTGACAGTAAGTACTGGGTAGGCAGCGCTATTGTGTATCGCGATGTGTATCTCTCTATCTCGCTCGCCCGAACAGCCGAACAGCGAGGCCGACAAGCCTTCGGGAAGCGATTCGAACCGTCCAACCTCCGACCCTGGTTATGGGATTCGAATCCACCTGAAAATGTCAATTGAAGGACTTACAGAGCACGGACGGCGCTATAAGGACATGGAAGCACCCGGTAGTTCACGTTAACTGATTGCAGATTTCGACAGCCTCAGCACTCGCACGACCTTGCGCTGGGGGTGCCTCTTGGTGCTGCAAATCTCTGATGGTCACCTTCAGCGAGGCCAACTGCCGTAAAAATTCTACCTTCGCTTTGGAGAGGCGCGGCCTCCTCGTGCCAGATACTGCTGATCGAGCGCTTGGCGTATCAGCGTCTTGATCACCGCTTGTCGACTGATGTTCAACTCTTTGGCGGCCTTGTCCAGTTCTTCCAGCATGCCCGACGCCAGGTCAACATTCACCCTCTGTATCGGACCCATCATGCGCCCGGTATTGGTGAAGAACCGTGACACATCCCTCCCTTCGTCCGCAAGGCGGGCGATGACTTCTGCGGACACTGGTTTCCTACTTTTACGAGTGTTCTCCATAGAGTTGCTGCTCCTGCTTGGTGGCCTTCCAGAGAGTGACGAGGTGGTAGTACTCTCCTTCTTCGTCCTCTCTCACTTCGAAAATGACGGTATACAACTGCTCCCCCACCCAGCCGATCGCCCGGTATTGTTCGGGCCAATCCGTGCGCTGGTCAAGGTAGTATGGGTGCGAAAAAACTTCTTGTGCCTCTTCGAATCCGATGCGTCTTTTCGGGTTTGCTCTTAACTGCCCGCTCTTCCGCTCATCAAAGTGAAACCGCATGAGTATAACAGTTATACCATATTGACCTGCATGACGAACAACAAAATGGTGATTGAGAGTATGGTTGTGTATCGCGCCGATTTTCCAAAAGTTGCCTAACTCTTTTGGAATGAATGGCGGGGACGACGAGACTCGAACTCGCGACCTCTGCCGTGACAGACACGAATTGTGGGTTGGGAATTCTTGGGGAAAACTGCCCTGAACGCTACCTTGCACGGAAAGTGCTCGGTTTGAGATCAGCTCCGACGACCGGAACCTAGTCGTTAACTGATTACGTCCTCACATCCCACACAGAGGACTTGTGGCCCGCTTGGCTCATCTTAGTTCAACTTCCGGTTTGCCCGTAATCCACCCGCAATCGTTAGCAAAGCTTCCAACAATTGCCCGCTATTCAAACACAGAGTTATCCGCGGCCGGTCAATGGAAATTTTCCACCAGCAGGAGTTCAGCGGCTGACTGGTCATATTGTGAGTAAAGCAAGTAGCGCCCATCCGCAGAAAGGCTGAGTCCGGCCGCGGGCGTGCGCGGGATGCTGGCAAGTATTTTGGACTCCCCGCCCGCGTGGCTGATGAAGCGGACGAGAGCACCGTGTTGGTCGGGAGCGGGAGACAAGTAATACACTCCCGCCGCGGCCACGGAAAAAGCTTCCCAGTTTCGCGCCACGCCAAAGTCCTCAATATCGCGAACGAAGTCAGTTTCCTGGCCGCCTTCGACCGGCATCCTGCGAATCGTGCCGCCTGGCACGGTAAAGTACAACAACTTTCCGTCCGGGGATTCCTGAGCGAAGAGACCGCCGTTTCGCGTCACCTGCGTCGCCGGTCCGCCGGAGGAAGCAACCTTCCAAATGTTGCTCATCCCATCGCGCTCGGAGGCAAAGTACAACCAGCGTCCATCTCGCGACCACGCAGGTCTGGCGTCGCTTGTAGAACCAGCGGTCAAGGGCTGCGGGGTTCCACCGGAAGCGGAGATGACGAAGACCTTTAACGCTGAATCGGCTGTGGGCCGGGCTTCGTAGGCGATCTTACTGCCGTCAGAAGACCATTGCGGGTCGCCAATCTCGGCCCAGTCCGGAGCAGTCGTAAGTTGCGCCGGGTTCCTTCCGTCCGCGGTCGAGACCCAGATTTCAAGCGGTCCCGTTCGATTGGAAATGAAAGCGATGTGCGCACCATCGGGAGAGTAAAACGCACTGTCATCCCGCCGGGAAGAGGAAATGAGGGCCTCGGGGGTTTCGTGAATCGCGCCCTTGAGTTGCAGCGCGATCCTATAAATATTGGTATCCCGGTGCAAGCGCGTGAACGCCATCCGGTTTCCCCGGCGCGCGATGGCGAGAAACCAGGGATTATCGCCGGCAAAGTCCACCCGCTGCGGTTCGCCGCCATCCACAGCCACGCGATACATGGCGGTATTTCCGCCGATGTTCGCATTCCCCGAGGTTCTAATAAACAGAATTTCTCTCCCGTCCGGCGTCCAGGCAGGGCTCACGATTCGCCAATCCGCTGGGGTCAGCAGCTTGGGTTCACTCTCGGGCTTATAGTCGCTTGAAAGGGGGACGACATAAAGGCCCGGATGGTCGTAAATGAGCGCAACTTTACTCGAGTCAGGAGACAGGATGCCACCGGCGACCTCAAACTTTCCCTGCAACGGGCCAATCACCAGTCTCTTGTCGCCTCCGTTCAACGGCGCTAGGTATAAGCTTCGCGGACTCCCTGCACAGTAAGATACCCATTGGCTGTCGGCGGACCAGGAAACATAGTGTGTATTCTGTTCCCGTGTAATCACTTTCTCCGGTCCGCCCAGCGCAGGTATCGCGAAAATTCCGGTCGTGCCAAGGCTCGCGGCGCTGCCAGGGCTTCGGGGGAAGGCAATCCACCGCCCGTCGGGCGACCACTGTGGCATCCGTTCATCTTCGGGTGTGTTGGTCAGCCGGATCGGCTCCCCGGGTCCGACCAGCTTTACGTAAATGTCCGGAGCTCCGCCTTCTGGTCCCCACGCAAACGCCACCTGGCTCCCATCGGGCGAGAACGAAGGATCGCGTTCGTCTCCCGGATGGGCGGTAAGCGGAACAACTGTCACCTCTTTGGCAGGTTCAGGCGCTGTCCGGGTCGAGTGCCACCACGCCGCCCCGCCGGCCAGAATCACAAGCAGGGCAACGCCTGCAGCGACTTTTCCATAAGGATGCTTGGAGAGCGAACTCGCGGGCGGGCTCGATGACACCGCCCTTGATGACCCGGACGGATTCATCGAGAGCGAAGATCCTGATGCTGGCACCGATCCCTGCACGGCCTGAGAATCGGTTACTGGTACGGCCGCCACCGATCCTGCATCGGTCGACTGGCCCGGTCGCGTTTCCATTTCCCGCTTCAGCCGCTTTAAGTCGGTCCGCATGTCGGCGGCGTGCTGGTAGCGCAGATCGCGATCTTTTTCCAGCGCCTTATTGATGATCCGCTCCAGCTCCAACGGCACGTCCGGATTCAAACGCACTGGCGGTAGCGGTGCGCGGCTCAGAATTGCTTCAAAGATGATTGCTGTGCTGTCTCCACGGAAGGGCATTTGACCGGTTGCCATCTCATACAGAACTGCTCCCAGCGAGAACAGATCGGTGCGCGCATCCAGTTCTTTCGCTCGTGCCTGCTCAGGCGACATGTAGGCGATGGTGCCTAGCGTGGACCCGGGGCTGGTCAGGTGCTGATCATCCGTGGCCGTCATCGTGTTCGCCGACGCAACTCGGCTGGAAGAGCCGGCGCTGGGCGCGATCTTGGCCAACCCGAAATCCAGAACCTTAGCGTGCCCGCGCTTGGTGACAAAAATATTTGCCGGCTTGATGTCGCGATGCACGATCCCTTGGGAGTGGGCTGCATCCAGGCCGTCGGCAATCTCCGTGGCCAGCGAGAGCAACGTTTCGGTATCTAACGGCTTTCCCGCAGTCATATGCTTCAACGTCAGCCCATCCAGAAACTCCATGGCAATGAATGACTGCTCGCCATGTTTGCCGATTTCGTAAATGGTGCAAATGTTGGGGTGATTGAGAGCCGACGCAGCGCGCGCCTCGCGCCGAAAGCGTTCCAGCGCTTGCGGGTCTTGTGACAGCTCATCAGGCAGGAACTTAAGGGCGACGAATCGGCCCAGGTCTGTGTCCTCGGCCTTGTACACCACGCCCATGCCTCCGCCGCCGAGTGTTTCCAGGATGCGGTAATGCGAAATGGTCTGGCCTATCAATAGGAAACCCATGTCCCAAGGGTCGATTAATCTTACGGACGAGGCATTCGCCAGTCAACGAATGACGGCTCTCTCGCCAATCACCTCGAACCGAGGAATGCACGCTTTGCAAAGCAAGAGGGCAGGCATCGAGACAAACTCTCAGTTAGTCGGCCAACCGGAAGTTATCCTGAAACGCTTATGGGACATTTCGTCCTAAAGGGAGCATTGCCGAAGCAAAGCAATTCACTCAGGCGCCCGCTGACTCCCCTCCCCTTATTCCCCGTAATACGTGAGAATCCTCGTGCGCCGCAACTGCGGTCACGGAGGCTGAGAATGCAACACGGGAGCCTGGCATTGGTAAGTCGCAAGGAGGGGCCTGCTGTATGGCAGTTTCGCTGGTCCGAAAAGGATTTGCATGGAGCGCGTGTCCAGCGGAAGAGAGTGATTGGCACGGTTAAGCGCTACCTGGACGAAGCTGGCGCCCGTTCTGCTGTCGCTGTCCTGTTGGCAGAGATCAATTCCGACAAAGTGCGGATGGGTTCTCGCTCGATTACGGTGGCGCAGCTTTGCGATCATTTCGAGCAACGGGAACTAGCAAAGGACAACATGTGGCGCAGTTACTCGACCAAGAAGACGTACCAGGCGTACCTAACCCGCTGGGTTCTTCCCCACTGGAGGCATTACGAACTGGCCGAGGTCAGAACAATACAAGTCGAATCTTGGCTGCGACGTTTGCCGTTGGCGAAAAGCAGTTGTGCCAAAATTCGAAATCTGATGTCCGTTCTCTTCAATCATGCTTGCCGATACGAGCTGTTTGACCGCAATCCAATCTGCCTCGTTCGTCAGAGTGCGAAACGCCGCAGAGCACCAACCGTCCTGATGCCCGCGGAAATCAAGGCGCTGGTGGACAGTCTAGGCATTCGAGAACGAACCTTGGTTCTCCTCGCAGTATCCACTGGCTTGCGGCAGAGCGAGTTGTTCGGCTTGAAATGGGGCGACATCGATCTCGTTCAAGGCATGATGAACGTAACGCGATCCATAGTCTACGGCGTAGTCGGGCCATGCAAGACTGAGTCATCGCAAAAGCCCGTGCCCGTTCATCCGCTCCTTGCTGATGCTTTATCAGACTGGCGAAAACAATGTGCCTACACCAAGCCAGACGATTGGGTTTTTGCCAGCAAGCGCCACCGAGGGCGGAGGCCATATTGGGGACAGGCGATCCTGCGCAAATATCTTCGACCGGTTGCGCAACGACTCGGAATCCAGAAATGCATCGGCTGGCACACGTTTCGTCACACGTATTCGACGCTGCTGAGAAGCGTGGGTACAGAGTTCAAAGTCATGCAGGAACTGTTGCGGCATTCAACTCTGCGATCCACATTGGATATCTACACCCAGGCAATCACGCCGGCCAAACATGCAGCTCAGGCAGCCGTCTTGTCGTTGGTGTTTTCGTGCGAAACGAATCGAACGTCACAATTGTCGGGATCAAATGACGTTGCCGCGTAAGAGCAAGGGCAAATCGGCTACAGCGAAAAGGGACACCAAAAAGGGCGCGAAAACGTGCCCTTTTGGGTCCTCGATGGTTTCGCCGAAATCAGCGCAAGTGGTTTGGAATGAATTGGCGGGGACGACGAGACTCGAACTCGCGACCTCTGCCGTGACAGGGCAGCGTTCTAACCAACTGAACTACGTCCCCAACTTGTTTTCATCGGGTCTCGGTAAACCCTTGAATTTCCTGTTTATTCCTACTGCCCACTGAGTCGCCCGCTTGAACCGCTTCCACCCCATTGAGCCGAATTCCGGGGTTTATCGACAGGAAACCGTAAGGAAATACACCCTGACGCGTCCTGACGCAAGCTCTACGATCCGGAGCATCTGTCCATGCCCAAGGGTTAATTGTAACAGAGGCCGGACTGATGTATCAGTGCCTGAGCCCCAGACGAATCTCGAAGCGGGGCTGCCGTCCCCAATCCTGAGGGCTCACTTCTCCAACGGCTACCTCTGCTTCACCAGCGATCCCGGAATACTCCGAGGCTGTCGAGATTTCCCGGTACGGAAGTCAAGACGTTCACACTCATTACCGTTCGGTTATTAACGTAATCGGGAGTGGGTGTTGAAAAAGTCTTTTTAGGGAATTTCAACAGCGAAATTCGTTCGTAAGTCATTGAATGTTCGTAGGCCGTAGGCGCTGAAATTCACTGAAATTACTGCTTTGGTTCCTTTTTCAACAGCCACGGGATATTTCAACAATTGAGGATGGTCCACCCATCCCACACCGCGTTCTCCCTAGATTAGACTGTACTTCTCAAGCTGCTCTCCCTTGCCATGACCAACCAAGAGAAGAAGCGCCTCTCCGCTGTCCTGCGTGCGACTGAATATCTGTTCCTTGAAAACATCGCTTTGAAGTTGGTGCTTGAACATCGTGAGGTCCCCAACTGGCAGAAGCTGCTGGATCGCCTTCTGACGGACAAGGAAATGCTCGCTGGCGTGCGACTGAAATTCAGTGACATCTACAAGGAAATCGAAGGGTCCGCTGACCCGTCTGCGGCCCTGGAATTGTTCTTGGGGGACCTTCCCGCGCCAAAGAAGCCGCACTAGCCATCAGTGAGTGAAATGGGGATATTACGCCAGCAAACGTCCCCCCCGTAGGACCTTTAGTTTGGCTCTTCACGGCTGACCTTGGGCCGAATACGGCCTTTGGTAAGGGTATTCTTTGAGGTTAAGCAATTTAAGATAGCGGAGGTGGGCATCGATCAATTGGACATGTGAGCCCGAAAAGGAGGCTAAATGCGGCGCTTCATTGCTTTAAGTTGTGTACCCCTTCTAGCGTTTCTCGTGATGGGCGCCGGGGCAGCCGAGACTGCCGCTGACAAGGCCCGGGCTGTTATCAATCTTGAAAACGCATGGAACTTCGCCGAAGAGCGGCACGATGGGAATGCTTTGAGGTTATTGCTAGCCGAAACGTTTGTGTACACAGACTATGATGGAACTATTATGGACCGGGACCAATGGCTGAGAAAAGTCCAGAGCACAGCGAAGGACTATCGGAACTTGTCTAACGTGGAGCAGAATGCCCGTGCCTATGGCGACGCCGTAGTTGTGATCGGAGTCTACCTCGAGAAAATGAAAATCAAGGGGAAGGACGCGGATCGCCGTGTCCGATTCACGGACACGTGGATTTTCCAAAACAGCCACTGGGAATGTGTAGCTAGTCAGTCCACGCTAACAGCCCCCCGGCTCTAAAGCCCACATGTAGCTTTCGGAAGGAATTGAGGAAATGCGCGGGGAAGTCGCCGCAAATTCTTGCCTGACTTTCGAATCGGGTCATGGGAACTGTCCACCGGCAGTATCCTCCAAACGTAACTGTTGTTAACAGGCGTGGCTGTTGAAAAACTAACTCCCGCAACAATGGCAGAAATAAAATCGCGCCAGGATGCGCTATAAACGATCTTCTCCGGTCGGGTAGACATTTTCTATCCCCCAATTTCAGTCTGTTCTTGAAGAAAACGACTTTTCCAACAGCCACGCCTGTTTACATCAACAACAGCGCAGCATTCGAGGAATCGGTTGGAAGAAAAACAAGAGGGACGGGCGTTACCGTCCCTCGTTTACTTTGGCGTGTTTCCGTCGTGGTAGAGGGCTAGCCGTCGACGTTCACGGTTTAACGACAAACGGTTTGTTGCTGGTCAGAGTGCCTCCCGGAGTTACGACGGTTATCGGTCCTGTGGTTGCTCCGATGGGAATTGTTGCCTTCAGGTAGGTCTCGGACACGACGGTATAACTGGCCGAGGTTGCATTGAAGGAAACTTCCGTTGTACCGGTAAACCCCTGGCCCAGAATCGTGATGGTCTGCCCAACCTTGCCTGATGCTTGCACCGCTTCCACGAATGGGCCCAACCCGACAACAGCCATGCTGTAAGCTGTTCCCAATCCGGCTCCGCCTCCCTGAGGTGTTGTGCCATAGAAAATCCCGTTGGTGTCTTGGACTAGCGTAGTGTTGGGGTTCGCGTAGGTGTTCGGGATATTATGCAGCGTCTGAAACGTGCCCGCAGTTGAGATGTTGAAGTCTGTGCCCGCAGTGGTTCCATACAAATTTCCGTCGGTGCCCTGGATCGGCATTGTTGCAGGATAGTATCCGTCAGGACATCCAATTTGGGTGCAAAAGGTATGGAGCGACGTCAACGTGCCCTCAGGAGTGATTTTGAAGACTGTGCCGCCATAATTGACTGGGGCAGAGCCACCAGCGTAGGTTGTCCCGTAGAAGTTTCCGTCCGTCGCTTGAGTTACCCCGCCTAGAGGACCGTCACCGTCGGCGCAGTTCGCCTGGGAGCAGAAGCTGTACAGCGTGGTCAGCGTGCCCTGCGGAGTGATTTTGAAAACTGTGCCTCCGCCATTGGCCCCGCCGCCCGCCGTTGTACCGTAGAAATTCCCGTCACTTGCTTGGAATAGCCCAACCGCGACGCCACCATCGTTGGCATTGCTTCCATCGGTGCAGTTCGTCAGCGAGCAAAAGCTGTAAAGAGTCGTCAGTGTGCCTCGCGGCGTGATCTTAAACACCGTACCGCTGCCGTTGGCCCCGCCCTGAATAGTTGTGCCATAGAAATTGCCGTCGGCGCCCTGAATCAGTTGGCCTGGATACGAGCCATCCGCGCAGTTTGCCAAAGCGCAGAAGCTATAGAGGGTGGTCAGCGCGCCCCCCTTTGTGACCTTGAAGAAGGTGCCGCCAAAAACGGTAGGAGAGCTGTGAGCACCTCCATAGCCGGTTGTTCCATAGAAGTTCTTGTCGGTTGCAAGAACCAGATGGCTGCTGGGGCCGTCTCCGTCGGGACAATTTGCCTGAGCACAAAATGTGTACAGCACGGTTTGCTGGCCCACCGGCGTCATTCTGAAGATTGTGCCGCCGCTGTACTTGTGGTGGCCCGGAGGGCCGATGATTGATCCAAAGGTCGACCCATAGAGGTTTCCGTCTGTGCCCTGGACGAGTGCGTTGGGATAGTAACCGTTGGGTCCAGTGAAATCCAACAGCTTTGTGCAGTGCACTTGCGTCTTGGCGAACGCGGTCGCAGCGCAGAACAATAAGACAATGCACGCAGTATTCCAGTGGCGGATTCTGCCCGCTCCGTGCCCGTTTCGGATGCGCGCGATTAACGCTTCGATGTCGGCAAACATTGCCGTTGAGTTTTGTAGTTTCCGTGTAGCTGGCGTGGCCGGTCTCCTTGGGGCCTTTGCGAACGACATGATTCAGTTCCTTCTGATCGGAATGAGTCTGACCGCCTAATCCGATTTCGTCAACTGTAGAAGTGCTGAATTCATAATGAAGCGCTAAGCACTGTTCCATCAGCGAGATACGACCGGTTATGAAGAAGGCCATCGTGGAGTCGGCAGTGTCGTCGGTCCAAAGAGCGCGAGCGATCTTAGGAACTTTTTTCAAATCGTTGTTGCAAAATCTTAGTTCCCTATCGACAAGTGCGCCGGCGCCGTGTAGCCGCGTGGACCCGACTTGTGTCCCGCCGGGGCACTTGCGATAGGGGGATTTGGACGAAGTCGCTGGCGTTTGCGACGGACGCGGGCCGGTCACATCATTGTTAATGGGTATTCAATGGCCGTTTCGCCGTTTGATCGCCTCAGGAGTGGCCGAACCCGGATTGACAAGCAACTCATGTGCAGCACAGCGAGCACTATTATCACCCAACAACCAACTGTTGCTTCGGAGAAAATAGCTGCGCGAAGAACACGCGATAGCGTCCGTCGCGCCAGCGACTTCGTCCAAATCGCCATAGCACCAACTACCCCGGCAAATCTCAGTTGGGTGAAGTCGAGGGGTGGCGCGACGGTTTAGGTGCGGCCTAGCCGAGTCCGGCCCTTTCGTCTGCCGGTGCCTCATTAGCCTCACCATGCCACGTTTCCACACCCCCGCTTATCGAACCGGACAGGCGCAGTTAACGCATCCGGCTCTCGGAGAAAGTGTCACGCTTTCGCCCACGGAAAACTGCGGGTCCGCGCTGTAAGGCGAACCAAGCCAAACTTCTGATGCAGGGCCTTCTGGGGAAACCGCGTATTCCCTCCAGCCCGCTCTTTGTGTTTGACACACAGCCACTGGCGTAGCCGCCGGCACGTATGTTCCTCCACGGCTCGGTAGGCGTTACTGACCGGACCCAAGCAGAAGTAGTTAGCCCAACCATTAATCTTCCGGTTGAGCGCTGCTACCAGCGTTGCCGCATCCTGCTGGGTTTGACTCCGGCGGGTCATCTCGCTGATCGCCTTACACAAACGCTGCACTCGTTTCTTGGACGGAGTGGTGCCCCAATAGGCCCGCCCCGTCTTCGGCGAGTAGCATCGACCAAACGTATACCCTAGAAAATCGAACTTCTCTTCCGGCAGTCGACAGACCCGCGTCTTACTTTCGTTCACCGTCAACTTCAGCTTCAACATCATGTTCCGCATCAGGACCAGTGCCTCATCGGCTCGGCCACGACAACAGATCACGAGGTCATCGGCATAATTAATGATGTACGCTTTCAGGCGCTTCTCGTGCCCCAGTTTCTTCCACCCGAGCACGAACCGACGCATGTATAAATTACTGAGCAGCGGGCTGATCGGAGCTCCTTGTGGAGTACCCCGACCTTCGTCCCGATTTCGCGTACTCCGATGTTTATTTCCACGCTCGTCGGTTTCTTCCACCGGAGCGTCTAACCACATCTTGATCAGATGCAGCATGGCTCCATCAACCACCCGACGGGCTACCGACTGAAGTAGCTCGGAATGCGGAATACTATCGAAGTAACTACTGAGGTCTGCGTCAACAATTTCTTGATGGCCAGCATAGATCAGCTTGTGGACTCGATTCACCGCGTCCAGCGCGCTGCGGTCTCGCCGATAGGCGTACTGTTCCGGCTGCAGATCTGCCTCGAAGATGGGTTCGAAAAACGACAGGAACCGCTTAAACGCATGAAAACAAGCACAACCGAGGAGAAGGCAGCGTTCTAACCAACTGAACTACGTCCCCATTCGCCAAATCAACAAGATGCGCAATCGCCAGTGTTCATACGGCGTTGCGCAAATTGCCCGATCTGCTCCAGATGACCCAGATTGCTTCCTACGGGCCGGAACCGCTAATAAGAAACTGAGCAAATCGTCGTCACAAAATTATCCTAACAGCTTCTCCGAGAACGCGAAAGCTCCTGCGCCAAAAGCACCAAAAGCACCAAAAGCATCCGACGTCAGGAAACAGTTCGGCGAACGTCGCTAGGCGCTGGGTGAGTTTCCTGTTTCTGCCATTTTTTCGGCTGCCCCGGTGCAAATCGGCACGTGTCCTGTTTATTGCACCGTGTTTATTGCACCGTGAAATTTCCCGGCCCGGAACCAGTGACAATTGGCTCACTGCGGGAGAAATATTTTTTGGCAGGCGGACAAGAAACAGGGACTCTCCACTTCAATCGCGAGCCAGTGCGAGAAATATCTTAAAGGCTACCCGGATTTCATTGCGCGACGTTGTCCGAAATTGTAATGCGGCGCGCGGACCACGAGGCGGCAGGCATTTTCGTTTCGCGCTCATATCCGGGCAAACCCGTACTTCACACGAGATGCTCGCCGGTACGCCGCCCGATCGCGCGCACTAATCTTTATCTAGATATTCGCCGGGAACATCATCTTCCGGCACCTCATGCGTGTGCACTTCTCTCTCATCGTGGCTCCCGGCGTCTTGCACGCCAGCCACGACTTCGGCCTCGAACGCGTTTCCTTCCTCGACTAACTCGCCCACACTCTCCGAATCCACAGTCTCGGCGTTGGATAATCCCTGCAAATCTCCCGCTTGCACCGCCGGCCGCGATGGCTTCTTGAAGACATCCACAGGCTTCGCACTTTCTGTCCTCCTGCCAACGCCCTTCTTGCCGATGCCCTTCGTTTTCACCGCCGCCTTTTTCAAAACAAGCTTCTTCTTCGGGGCTGCTTTCTTTTTAGATACTTTCTTTGTGACCTTCTTCTCGACCGGCTTCCTCTTGCTCGCGGCAGTTTTCTTGCGCGCAGTTTTTTTGAGCTTCGTGTGCTTCTTCTTAGTTTTCTTTTTGGTCATCTGCGCAGTCTACCACTGGCAGATGCGTGCTCACAAAACCGAGCCACACGCATATACGCTGGTGCCAAAAATTCACGAAGAAATTCGACGCGTTGCAAGCAGTGAAAAGGGTTGATGGTGTCCTAATTTGGATGGTGCGAAAGGGGGGACTCGAACCCCCATGGGTTACCCCGCCAGATCCTAAGTCTGGTGCGTCTGCCAATTCCGCCACTTTCGCATGAGTCGACCACCTGTAGAGACGCGGCTTGCCACGTCTCGCACTCCAACGCCGGGAGACGCGACAGCCCCCGTTTGGAGATCAATCGGCGATCACAGTTTAGATTCGAAGCTGCCCCGGTTGCAACGTCACATGCTTAACCGTCGTATATATGACCCGGGAACCGGACCATTCACCGATCGAATCAATGTGTGGGTGCGCCCCTTCTCGCGTTTCGAGAAGGGGCCTGCAGACAGCCGAGTCCATTGGACTCCGCGTGAGGGGGAACCAAGCTTCACCTGAGCGGAGTCGCCGACCCTTTTTCATCACGCACACCTGTGATGACCGCCACAGACACAAACCCAGCATGCGCGATAACGAGAAGGTGATTGGGGTGGCCCGAGGTAATCCCGTCCACCAGGCCTGCCCTCGAACCCGCCACTACTCATCTGTAAGCGCTCTTGGACAAAGTAACTCCTTGATATATTTTACGTATAACCCAAGGCGAATCAATGTTTTGGAGTCAGAAGAGCATCTGGTTGGCCTATCCCGCACTGGCCCAGAATCAAGCTCGCCTTCCGGCCAACCCCGCTTTGCCAGCACTCAACAAATATTTTCCAAAAAAAGTACTGCCTTGTCGATCTGCTGTCCCTCGTTCGACGTTAGAGTAGGGAGCTGAGATCCGGCCAATCGAGACAGTCCGGAACCCTGCTCCGAATAGGGAAGACTAGAAGGACCAGAAGGAGACAATTCCAATGCGATTCATGATGCTGATGATCCCCAAGGGATACGAGAAGGCCCAGCCGGGCGCGATGCCGGACGCCAAGGCCGTTGCCGCCATGATGAAGTACAACGAAGCTCTGCAGAAGGCCGGAGTGCTGCTCGCGCTCGATGGTCTCCACCCGCCGTCGATGGGCGCGCGCGTCACGTTCTCTGGCGGCAAGCCCAAGGTGACCGATGGTCCCTTCACCGAGGCGAAGGAGGTTATCGGCGGATACTGGATGATTCAGGTCAAGTCGAAGGAAGAAGCGGTGGAATGGGCATCGCGCTGCCCCGCTTCCGACAACGAGGTGATCGAGCTTCGCCAGGTGCAGGAAATGTCGGATTTCCCGGCCGATGTCCAGGAAGCCGCGGCTGGGTTTCCCGAGTTGCAGGAGCAGTCCAAGCGTAAGGTATCGTAGGTTATCGACAAGCTAAAAATAAGTGTTGCACGTGTCGATTTCACCGCTCTTCGTTCGACGTGTAAATGAAGGCTGAGTTCCGGCAGACGAAACGGTTCGGAAAGCCCAGCCCACAACCCAGAAATCAAAAGGAGATATGACGATGAAATTCATGATATTGGTCAAGCACGCCGAGAACTCGGGCCCTCCGCCCAAAGAGCTTATGGACGCGATTAACATCATCGCCGAAGAGGCGGTCAAGGACGGCTCGATGCTCGGCAACGGAGGCCTTGCGCCAACCGCACAAAGCACTCGCGTCCGGATTTCCAAGGGGCAGCTGACCGTGACCGATGGGCCATTCACCGAGGCCAAGGAAGTCATCGGCGGCTATGCGCAGTTTGAATTGAAATCGAAGGAGGAGGCGGTCAAAGGGGCGGTCCGCTTCATGGAACTTCACAGGAAACACTGGCCGGGATGGGAAGGCGAGGCCGAGGTTCGCCAGATATTCGGGCCTGAAGACTTCGCGCAATGCATCGATGAGCGGTCGGGGAGGAAGAGCGCTTAGCTCGGAAATGGACTGTCTCGCGAACTGACCAGAGGTTGCGCACTCGGATCAAAGCATGATGTGATCAGCAGCAGTGGCTACTGATGCACATCGTGCGATTGACGCGGTCTGGAGAATCGAGTCGCCGCGACTCATCGCCGGCCTCGCGCGAATTGTGCGCGATCTAGGCGTCGCCGAGGATCTCGCGCAGGATGCTCTCGTCGCTGCGCTCGAACAGTGGCCGAAGTCGGGCGTCCCGGACAATCCGGGCGCCTGGCTTATGGCCGCAGCCAAGCATCGTGCGATCGATCATTTCCGCCGAAACACGCTTCTTGAGCGCAAGCACGAGGAACTCGGCCGCGAGTTCGCAACCAGAGAGATGGTCGTGCCGGATCTCACTTCAGCTCTCGATGACGATGTAGGTGACGACCTGCTGCGACTGGTTTTCGTGTCCTGTCATCCGGTGCTTTCGACCGAAGCACGAGTTGCACTCACCCTCCGATTGCTCGGAGGTCTAACGACCGTTGAGATCGCGCGCGCGTTTCTCGTCCCGGAACCGACCATCGCGCAGCGCGTCGTCCGCGCCAAACGCACGCTTGCCGAAAAGGGCGTCCCTTTCGAGGTCCCGCGAGGCCCCGAGCTCGGCGCCCGTTTGTCGTCGGTGCTCGAGGTCATCTATCTGATCTTCAATGAGGGCTATTCGGCGACGGCCGGTGACGACTGGATGCGGCCTGCACTCTGCGAAGATGCGCTGCGTCTAGGACGAGTCCTGGCCGAGCTCGCGCCGCGCGAGCCGGAGGTTCACGGCCTGGTCGCGCTGATGGAGATCCAGGCATCGCGCTCGGGCGCTCGCACCGGCCCGTCGGGAGAGCCTATCCTGCTGTTGGATCAAAACCGCGCACGCTGGGATCAACTCCTAATCAGTCGTGGCCTAGCGGCGCTTGGCCGTTCCGATAACGCGCGCGCGCAAAAGCTTCGCCCCGCAGACGATGGTGACCGACAGGGCCCGTATGCGTTGCAGGCGGCGATCGCCGCGTGTCACGCACGAGCGCGGACACCGGAAGAGACAGACTGGGCACAAATCGTGGCGCTCTATGCGGAACTCGCTCGGCTGACGCCATCACCCGTGGTGGAGCTGAACCGTGCGGTGGCGCTTGCTATGGCCTTCGGTCCGGCTGCAGGCCTCGAACTCGTCGATGCGCTCACTTCCGAACCTTCACTCCAAAACTACCACCTCTTGCCGAGCGTGCGCGGCGATCTCCTCAAGAAGCTCGGCCGAATGGATGAAGCGCGCGCAGAGTTCGAGCGCGCGGCCAGCCTCACGCGCAACACTCGCGAACGGGAACTTCTGATCGGGCGTGCAAGAGCATGCGCCGCCAGAGAATGAAGCTCAGTCAACTTCCTGTGGCTGACAATACAAGATCTGCACGGCGACTCTTCCCACCAACCCTTTATAATAGAAAGATTCGGTTGCGCGTTTTGATCCGTCTGTAGTGCCAGGGGAAGATGTCCACAGATAGCATTGTTGTTCGCGGGGCCCGGGTTCATAACCTCAAGAACATTGATTTTGAGATCGAGCACAATACTCTGACCGTCGTCACTGGCGTCTCCGGTTCGGGCAAGTCGTCGCTCGCTTTCGACACGATTTACGCCGAGGGGCAGCGGCGTTACGTCGAATCGTTGTCCGCATACGCGCGGCAGTTTCTGGAGCGGATTGAGAAGCCGGACGTCGACGTGATCGATGGGATCGCGCCTGCGGTTGCCATCAAGCAGAAGAATTCGACGCGCAATCCGCGCTCGACCGTCGCTACCGCTACCGAAATTTTTGATTACCTGCGCCTGCTATTCGCTCGCGTCGGACGCACCTATTGCCTGCTGTGCGGGCAGGAAGTAAAAAAAGATACGGTGGACGAAGTTGTTGAGCGCCTGCTGGCTTTGGGCGAGGGCACTCGGCTGAATGTGTTCTTTCCGATTCAAACGCATGTGCCAGCTGCGGAAGAGAAGGGACTTAAGAAGTCTCGCGCTAAGAAAAAGTCAGGCGAGTCCAATCTACCCTCCGACGCGATTAAGGCGCGGCTCTTTGATCTGCGAAAACGCGGCTTCAACCGGCTGTTTCAAAATGGCCAGGTCTTCGAGTTCTCAACTCCGGAATCGTTGCTCGACGTTAACTTTTCCAAACCAGTCTTCGGTCTGGTGGATCGCCTCGTTGTCTCCGCCGACCAGCGCTCACGCATCGTCGATGCGGTCGAGATCGGCTATCGCGAAGCGGGCGAAGTCATTTTCGAAACCGCTCCCCGGAATGGGGATGGCGATGGCGAAACTCCGCAGCGGCTGCGTTTCTCCCAACGCTTCGAGTGCAAGAATGATGGCAGCCGTTACGAAGAGCCGGAGCCGCGACTGTTTTCATTCAACAATCCTTATGGCGCCTGTCCGCGCTGCCAGGGTTTCGGCAATACCATCGATTTCGATCTCGACCTCGTCATCCCCGATAAGGGCAAGACGCTGAACGAAGGGGTGATCGAGCCTTGGACGAAGCCAAAGTACAGGACGTTGTTCACCGAGCTCAAGCGCTTCTCGCGGCAGGCAGGGATTCCGCTGGACGTGCCCTGGTATGAACTCGACGCCCAGCAGCAGGAGCTTGTTGTCGATGGTGACGGCAATTTCGGCGGCGTGCGTGGCTTCTTCAAGCATCTCGAGCGCAAGAAGTACAAACTGCACGTGCGCGTGTTTCTCAGCCGCTATCGTGGATACTCGCTTTGCTCCGCTTGCGGCGGGAGTCGCCTCCGCGTAGAGGCGCGCCAGGTAAAGATCGACGGCAAAAATATTTGCCAGGTCTGCAGTATGACGGTCGAAGAGGCAGCCCGCTTCTTCGGTCTGCTCAAGCTCTCAACACAGCAAGCCGCGATTGCCGACAAGCTGCTTATCGAACTTCGAGAGCGCCTGCGTTTCCTCAACGAAGTTGGGCTCGAGTACCTGACGCTTGACCGTTTAGCCTCCACGCTATCAGGCGGCGAAGCGCAGCGCATCCAGCTTGCGACTTCTCTCGGCTCTCGTCTGGTCGGAACACTGTATGTGCTCGACGAGCCTTCGATCGGCCTGCACAGCCGCGATACGCACCGGCTCATCAAGATTCTGCATGACCTGCGCGACCTCGGAAACACGATCCTCGTCGTCGAGCACGATCCGGATATCATGCGCGCCGCCGACCGGATTCTCGACCTCGGCCCGGGCGCCGGGGAAAATGGTGGAAAAGTCGTTGGCGCCGGCACCTACAACGAGATCATAAAGATGCCGCACTCGCTCACCGGCCGTTACCTCGCCGACGAACTTCACATCCAGATTCCGCCGAAACGCCGCCAACCGGGGTTGCACAAACTCCGCATCACCGGCGCTCGTGCGCACAACTTGAAGCACATCGATCTTGAAATCCCGCTTGGGATGCTGGTTGCGATTACCGGCGTTTCAGGCTCGGGAAAATCTTCGTTGCTGCATGACGTTCTCTATCAGGCATTGGCCATGGCCAAGCGCCAGACCAACGGCGGTGGATCCGGCGCGGTTTTGTGGGACAGCGTCGAAGGCGACGAGTTTCTTGACGAGGTCGTCCTCGTCGATCAATCGCCCATCGGCCGCACTCCGCGCTCGAATCCGGTCACATACATCAAGGCTTTCGACATCATCCGCGAGTTATTTGCCTCGCAGCCGGAAGCGCAGAAGCGCGGCTTCCCTGCCGGACATTTTTCCTTCAATGTTCCCGGCGGACGCTGCGAAAACTGTCAGGGTGACGGCACCGTCACCGTCGAAATGCAGTTTCTCGCCGACGTGGAGCTGATCTGCGACGAATGCAAGGGCACGCGCTACAAACCGCAAGTGCTCGAAATACATTACAAAGGCAAGAACATTCATGAGGTGCTGAACCTTACCATTCGCGAAGCACTCAAATTCTTCGCCGAGGTTCCGCGTCTTACGGAAAAATTGCGCGTACTCGACGAAGTGGGCCTCGGCTACCTGCGTCTCGGCCAGTCGGCGACTACGCTATCCGGAGGCGAAGCGCAGCGCATGAAGCTAGCCGCTCATCTTCAGCCTGGAGCCCGCTCGGCGAACCGCCCCGGCGAGGACGGTGATGGGCCCAAACGCAAGCGCCGCATGCTCTATATTTTCGACGAACCTACTACCGGCCTGCACTTCGACGATGTCAGCAAGCTACTTTCTGCTTTCCGCCGTCTAATCGATGCGGGAGGGTCGATCGTCGTCATCGAGCACAATCTCGAAGTGATCAAGACCGCGGACTGGGTCATCGATCTCGGTCCGGAGGGCGGCGATCGCGGTGGGAACCTCGTCGGCTTCGGAACGCCCGAGGCGATCGCGGAGATGAAAAACTCTTACACTGGACAGTATCTGAAGCGGGTCTTGAACGGGAACGGCGCACGCCATGGTGACCGGTAGAATACTTGTGGAGAGCCGGGCGTCCTCGCCCGGCACCAGCGGCCCACGCATGAAGCGCCCGCTCGCAACTGCGATCCTGCTCATTGCCCTGACCGCCGTCGCCCTAGCGCAAACCCACACTACCATCCGCCACTATAAGGAGCGCATCGACGACACACCCCCGGAAATCGCGCAGGCCGAAGATGCCATCCAGAAAAACGATTTCACCGGCGCGGAAACGCTGCTGAAAAAGGCTATCGATAAAGATCCCAAGAACTATCAGGCATGGTTCGATCTCGGATTCGTTCTCAATCGCCTGGGCCGGGTTGAGGACTCGATCCACGCCTACCGGCAGTCCGTCGCCGCCAAGCCCGAAGTCTTCGAGACGAACCTGAACCTGGGATTGATGCTGGTCCGCTTCAACAGCCCCGAGGCCGAGCGTTATCTGCGCGCTGCCACCGGCCTCAAGCCCACGGACCACGTTGAAGAAGGTCAAGCCCGCGCCTGGCTGGCACTCGCGCATCTGCTGGAAAATACCAAGCCGGAAGACGCGCTCGCGGCTTATCGCAAAGCCTCCGAACTTACACCGAAGGATCCCGAACCTTATCTTTCTGCCGGTCTGCTGCAAGAACGGCAAAAGGAATTCTCCGCCGCCGAAGCGGAATACAAACAAGTCCTGGCAGTCGATCCGCACTCGACAGAAGCCGCGATCGGCCTCACCAACCTGTACATGAAGTCTGGCCGCCTAGGCGAAGCCGAGCCCCTGTTGCGACGGCTCGCCACCGAGCGCCCCGATGACGCCGGCATTCACCTCCAACTAGGGCGCGTGCTCGCCGCGCAGAGCAAGAAAGACGACGCCATCACGGAAATTCAGACGGCGCTGAAGCTCGCGCCCGCGGACTCCGACGCGCAGCGCGAAATTGCTGACCTCTATTCGAGTGCGGGGAAAAATGATCTCGCGGAAAACACATATCGCGCTCTGGTCACAACCCAGCCGAAGGATCCCGAATTGCATCGTGGCCTGGGACAGGCTTTGCTGCGCCAGAAAAAGTTTCCGGAAGCTCAACAGGAATTTCTGACCGCTCTCCGATTGAAGCGCGATTCGCCCGATGTTTACGTGGATCTCGCCTTTGCCGCCAGCGAGAATAAAAACTACGAACTGACGATCCGAGCCCTCAATGGGCGCACCCTGTTAAATGCCGAACTGCCCGCGATCTGTTTCTTTCTTCGGGCCTCCGCTTATGACCACTTGCGTGACTACAAACAGGCCGCAGTCGATTATCATCACTTTCTGGATGTGGCTAACGGGAAGTATCCCGATCAGGAGTGGCAGGCTACCCACCGCTTGATCGCGATCGAGCCGAAGAAGCGTTGACCACTATGCGCCGGCTGACCATTTCGGTATTTCTCATCGTCTTTACGCTCCTCGTGTGTGCGGCCGCCAAGGACGAAACCGTAGACGAACTCAAAGCACGCTTCGAAAGCGCGCATCCCGAGGACCGCCCCGAACTCGGCATCCGGATCGCGCAGCATCAGCTTCGCAATGCTGACAACCTTTACCGCAATGGCAACATCGACCAGGCCAACGTCGCCGTCGATGACATCGTTACCTACTCTGAGAAAGCTCGCGACGCCGCGACGCAAACCAAGAAGCACCTCAAGAATATCGAGATCGATGCCCGAAAAATGGCGGAGAAGCTGCGTGACATAAAGCGCACTCTCGCCTTCGAGGACCAGCCTCCGGTCGAACAGGCCATCCGCCGCCTGGAAGACGTCCGCACCACCCTGCTCAAAGAAATGTTCGCTAAAGAGAACAAGAACAAGAAGGAGAAGAAATGAAGGCGCGCTGGCGCACTGCGCTCGGGCTAGCCATGTTGCTCATCCTTCCGCTCGTCGCTGCAATTTGGTCTCCGCTTTCGGCCCAGCGCCGCCGCGATCCGCTGAATGCGCTGGAGATCGACCAGCTCCGCGACGCCATGCTCGATCCTGATGAACGCTTAAAGCTTTACGTGAGATTTTCCCGGGATCGTATGACCAAGCTTGAGCAAATGCGCAGCGATCCAAAAACGACCGATCGCGCCCGCCAGACTCATGACCTGCTGGAAGATTTCCTCGGCGTCTATGACGAACTCAACGACAACATCGACATGTACGTCGGCCGGAAGGATGATATCCGCAAGCCGCTGAAGGTTATTATCGAAGCCGACACCGAATTTCAGTCGAAGTTGCGCGCTCTCAAAAATGCCGCGAACACCAATGCCGCCGAAGCGAGCCAGTACGAATTTCTGCTGACAGACGCGATTGACACGGTCGACTCCAGCGCCGACGATCACCGCAAGACCCTTGCCGAAGTTGGGGAATACATGAAGCGTCAGAAGAAGAAATAGGGCGACGCGGGCCGCGGCAAGCTCTTTACCACAGGGGACACAGGGGAACACAGAGAATCCCCGTGTTCCCCTGTGCCCCCTGTGGTTAGCTCTTAGCCATCTCCGGTAAGATAGCCCGTCATGCAACTCTGGTTTGCCCGCGGCAGCGAAGTTACCATCCGCGAACAGCTCGTAACGCAGGTTATCCTTGGCATCCTCAGCGACGACCTCGCGCCAGGACAGCGTTTGCCAAGCACCCGGGAACTGGCCCGCCGCTTCCGTCTTCATCCCAATACGGTCAGTGCCGGCTACCGCCAACTCGAACGGGAGCGGTGGGTTGAGTTTCGCCATGGCAGCGGCGTGTATGTCCGGGAGCGCAAACCTGAGTTGGCGCACCCATCGGCGCTCGCGCTCGATCAGTTGATTGCAAAACTTTTTCGCTCAGCGCGCGAACTCGGCGCTCCTCTTACTACCGTGCGCTCCCGTCTGCGGCAATGGCTAGAACTGCAGCCGCCCGATCATTTCCTGTTGATCGAGCCGGAGGAAGAGCTCAGACGAATTGTGGCGGCGGAGATCGGGCAGGCGGTGACCTTTCCAGTCCAGAGTTGCAATCCGCACGACTGCCCGAAGACGCTCGACGGCGCCATTCCGGTCGTGCTTCCGAATCGCGCAGCCGTGCGGCACGCACTCGCAGAAGGCACCGACGTGCTCACGCTGCATTTTCGGTCGGTACCCACGTCGCTTGCCGGATGGCTGCCCGCTCCATCAGGTACTTTGATCGGCATTGCCTCGGCATGGCCAGACTTTTTGAAACTGGCGCGCACCATGCTGAATGCCGCGGGCTTTCACCCGGACGCTCTGGTATTTCGGGACGCGCGCAAAGCGAACTGGCAGCGCGGGCTGAAGCAAACAGCGGCGGTGGTCTGCGATTCTGTTACTGCTACCGAACTGCCCGCAGGCTGCCGCGCAATTCCCTTCCCCTTGTTATCCGAGCCTTCGATCGAAGAGCTTCGGCGCTACGTTGAGTTCATCCAGAACCCTCTCCCCTCGTAACACTTGCGAAAGTGTCACAAACCAATCTCCCCAAGTCCGCCCGATCACTCAGTATGTACTGGTTGAAACCAGAGGAGGTTCGGCATGAAGAAATTGATGACTTTTTGTTTGCTCTTGGCCTTGGCGCTACCGATGGCCGCAGTCGAGGACGACCAAGTGGTGTACGCCGGCGGCACGGCTCCGGCTTTGCGCGTGGGTGTTGTCGGACGCTTGGACACCACTTCCGAGAAGTCGCTCACCTTCGAGACATCGGGGACGAAACTCCTAATTCCATACGCTGATATCCAGTCGTTCGAGTATTCGACAGAGGTAACTCGTCATCTGGGAGTCCTGCCCGCGATTGGGGTCGGGCTCGTCAAGATGCACCGCCACCGACACTACTTCCGCATTTCGTATCGCGGCGCGGACAACGTGTCGCAGGTTGCCGTCTTCGAAGTTCCGAAACACATGCCGCGCACGCTTCGGGCTGTTCTCGAGGCTCATGCCCCACAAAGCTGCAAGCCATGCGCTCTCCGCGCCAGTCGGAACTGAGGAGAGCGTGGGGCATGTCCTTACCCGAATCCAGTCTGGCCCTTTCGTCAGTGTGGCACTCGCAAAAGTGTCACAAGCCTGCGACTTCTGCCGCTCGCTTGGGGGTTACGATCCGCTTATGAAACACGTCAATCAAACTCGCCTTCTGTTCTTGAGCTGTTGCTTGCTCGTTTTTGCGCGCGGGAGCGGGGCGCAGCAGAGCGGGCTTTTCGCGGACACGAACCGCACCAGTGAGCCTAAGCCAGAAGTCATCACCATCCCCGCCGGCACGCATCTGCTGATGAAACTGATCAGTCCTCTGCACACTACCTCCTCGACGCCTGGATCGGGGGTTTATCTCGAAACTGCATTTCCCGTCGTCGAGAACGATCGCGTCGTGATTCCCGAACATACTCGGGTGATGGGAGTGGTAACAGACGAGCGCAGGCCAGGTCGCGTCCAGGGACGCGCCCAGATGCGCCTAAAATTCACGCAGTTGACTCTCCCCGACAACCGCCAACTTTCAGTAGTTGGAAGCCTTCAAAGTCTACCGGGATCGAGTAGAAACCGGACGGTCAACCACGAAGGCACGCTGGAACCAGTAGACCAAATTGATGCCGACGTCTACACCGTGGCCAAGACAACCGGTGCGGGCGTTCTTGTCGGATCGATCCGCCATGTCGGCATTGGCGTCGGCCCGGGTGCTCTGATTGGCGCCGGGCTTGGCTTGGCCAAAGTGCTGTTCACGCGCGGCGATGAAATTTCCCTGCCCGTCGGCACCCGGGTCGAGATGCTCCTGCAACGGCCATTGACCGTGCAGCCAGCACCTTCAGCGAAGCGTACCGATTCCGGGGACACCCCAAACCACAAACCTGCACCGGCGTGGTGACAGGTGACATGGGAGTTTGACGCCACCCGTTGTCCTGGCGATGTGACACTCGAAAAACTGTCACAAGCAGGCCTATTCCGTTTGCTCTTGATCAATAGGATTCCGTTATGACATGCACAAAAATCATTCCTCTCCTGCTCGCACCGCTCCTGATCGCATCGACTGCAATGTCACAGACTGGCGACTGGGAGGCGGTACAAGCCCTTCGCAGCGGAACTAAAATCAAGGTCACTCTCAAGAACAGGCCCACGTTTGGGCATTGCTTCATGGACGGAGCTTCGGACGATCAGCTAGTTTGTATTTCCGGAAGATGGCCTCTGTCCCGACGCAAGGTATATCTTCGAGACGATATCAAGGCCGTGTACCTGACTCATAACGGCCCGGCCATCGGGCTTGGAGTTGGAGCCGGTGCCGGGGCGGCCATTGGAGCATCCCGCTCTAGCTGTTGCCACGCCGCAAACGCGCTTCTTGGCGCGGGAGCCCTTGGCGTTGTCGGATGGTTCTCCGGGACCGTAGCGGATCCGTTTTTTCATGGCCGCGCGGTCTATCGCAGCCCGCGAGATCCATACAAAGGCCATAACGATCCCTCGCTGTCCAACGACCGAAACACAAGTCAGCCACCAGTGAACGTGCCGTCGTGCTTGCGTGACGGTGTGACCTTCCAGTGTGTCGACCCATGAACAATCGCAGGGCCGCAACTCAAGAATGTTTACTGATGGCTGATGCCTGACGGCTGATGGCTGCCTCTGCTACTCTTCCCTCAACGTGTCCCCAAAGCTCGCCGAAATCTTTCACGAAGCGTATCGCGAACTCCGTCCCCGCACGCCCGCGCCGCCCATGCACGTTCGTTTCTACCCTTTCGTCTCTATCAACAACACGATCCGCCTCCGCCAGGGAGAGCTCTACATCCGCCTCTCCGATCTGCTCGAAGGCGCTCAGGAAACCGTGCTGTACTCGATCGCCCACATCCTGCTGGCCAAGCTCTATCGCAAGCCGGTCGAGCGCACACACCGCGCGCGTTATCGCCGCTATATCGCCAGCCACGACATTGCCGCCAAAGCGCGGCTCGTCCGCCAGATGCGCGGACGCAAGCATATCCGCTCCGCCCGCGGCCATCACTACCATCTGGAAGAACTTTTCGACGACCTCAATCGCCGTTTCTTCCACGGACTCATGGGACGACCGCAACTTACCTGGAGCCGGAGCCATGCCCGCAGCAGCCTTGGGCATTACGACCCGGCCCACAACGCCATCGTGATCAGCCGTGTCTTCGACCATCCGCGCGTGCCGCGCTACGCCGTCGAATACATTCTGTTTCACGAGATGCTGCATTTGAAGCACCCGGTCAAACTGCGAGGGAGCCGGAGATGCGTGCATTCGCACGAATTTCTGACAGAAGAAAAGAGCTTTCCAGAACTGGAGCGGGCGCGCAAATTCCTGCGCGTCATCTGAGCTCTCAGCTCTCAGCAGAGCAAAACCGACCGAACTCTGGGTGACATGTGTCACTGCGGGAACTACTCAGACATCCCAAAGTAGATGTGGAGCGATTGCATGGCAGATGCTTACCGGGACCTAATCGCGTGGCGTAAGGCGACGGATCTGGCACTGGAGCTCTATCGAGCCACCCAGTTTCCGAAAGACGAACTCTATGGCCTTACCTCCCAAATGCGACCAGCAGCCGTATCGGTTGCCAGCAATATCGCAGAAGGCAAAGGAGACGCTACTCCCGCAAGGAATTTGCGCAGTTCCTGTATCGTGCTCGGGGTTCCCTGCTCGAACTCGAAACCCAATTGTTCATAGCAGAAGAACTGCACTATCTCGAACCGCTCGTATTCCGCAGAATGGAAGACAGAACGAAAGAGCTGGGACGAATCCTGAATGGCCTAATAAACAGTGTTCTAGAGGGAATCAACGTCGCGTCCTGAGAGCCGAGAGCTGCGAGCCTCTTTCTCCGTTCAATGCCCCCTTTCCCCGCGGGATGCAAATCCCCGCCATCCATGATTCACCGCGTTGACCGCTCCCCGCCCGAAACCGTATCCTAGTAATATTGAAATTGAATTTCATTTTCAATTAGAAAGCGGTCACTTTTTCAATGCTCCAGGCATTCATCATTACGCTCCGCGAAGGCGTCGAAGCCGCGCTCATCGTCGGCATCACCTTGGCTTATCTGGCCAAGATCGGCCGCAACGATCTGCGCAAATCCGTCTACGCCGCCCTGGCCGGAGCTTTTGCCGGATCGATCGCCGTGGCCGTCGTGCTCTCTCGCTTCAACTGGAACGAGGACATCTTTGAAGGCTGGGTCATGCTGGTTGCCGCCGTTTTCGTCGTCACCATGATCGTCTTCATGATGAAGACCGGCCGCAGGCTCAAAGGAGAAATCGAAAGCAAGGTCGGCTTGTTTGCCCGGGGAGATGCATGGATCGGCCTCTTCCTCTTCGTCTTTCTGATGGTGCTGCGTGAGGGCGTCGAAACCGTTCTGATCCTCTCCGCCGTAACGCTGAATTCGAATGAGCTGATGAGCTTTATCGGCACCGTCCTCGGTGTGCTCGTCGCCGTTCTGTTCGGCGTGATGTTCGTCAAGGGCAGCGTCAAGATCAATTTGCAAAAATTCTTCCGGGTCACTACCGCGATTCTTTTCCTGGTGGCCGCGCAGCTTCTGATCTCCGGCCTTCACGAGCTTTCCGAGAACGGGGTTCTTCCCTCTTCTCGGCAGGAGATGGCGATCATTGGCCCCATCGTCCGCAACGAACTTTTCTTCTTCATCACTATCCTCGTGCTGGCCGCGCTGATGGTGCTGTTTGAAATGAAGAGCCGCCAGCCCGTCGAACTGCCGCCCCCAGGCGCCGCCCGCCGCAAAGCGCTCTGGACCGTGCGGCGCGAGCGTCTCTGGATGGCCTCGGTTTACACCTGCTCGTTCATCTTCATCGCGATGGTCACTGCCCGTTTCATCTATGAGAAGAGCGCCAGCGCGCTGTCGCCCGCCACTGAGGTTACCTTCGTCGATGGCAAAGTCTCCATCCCGGTGAAACAGATTTACGACGGCGAACTTCACCGCTTCGAAGCCAGGGAAGGTGGTGTCGAAGTCCGCTTCTGGCTCTACCAGAAGCCTGACGGAAAAATCGCTACCCTCCTCGACGCCTGTCAAATCTGCGGTGGCGTCGGCTTCTACAAAGGGTCCCACGGAGTGATCTGCAAAAACTGCGCAGCCCCCATTAACCCGCAGTCGGTCGGGATGGCCGGCGGCTGCAATCCGATTCCGCTGAAAGCCGAGGTCACCGCCGACGCCGTCATCGTCTCCGAGGCCGACATCGCGGCCGGCAGACACTACTTCGAGCAGAAATAATAAAAATGTTTCCGCGCATCGTATACGAATCGTTTCGCCACCAGGCACGCCGCAAGCTGCTCGCCGGCATCGCGATCACGCTGGGCGTAGCGGTCGCCACCGCTATGATCGCCGTAGCGACTGACATCGGCGACAAAATCAACCGCGAACTGCGCAGCTACGGCGCGAACTTGGTCGTCACTCCGCAGGAAGACACTCTCGACGTGGAGGTCGGCGGCGTCTACTTGAAGCCTCCAAGCGATGGCGCGTTCCTGAACGAAGCTGACCTCCCGAAAATTCGCGGCACCTTCTGGCATAACAACATTGTCGGCTTCTCGCCCATGCTGCCCGTCACGGTAAGAATCGGCAGCGGCAGCGGCGCAAAACATGTCACGCTGGTAGGCACCTACTTCAATAAGCCGCTCCACTTCGGCAAGCAGGACTTCACCACTGGCGTACGGATCACGCATCCCTGGTGGAGAGTAGAAAGCCCGTGTGGTGACGGGGCTTTGCCCCGTCCAGGGCGAGTCGAAGACTCGCCCGCGGCTTGCGGTTGGCCGGATGACGACTCTCAAAACATCCTCATAGGCGAACGCCTGGCACCAAAACTAGCCAAGAAGCCCGGTGACACGCTCGATGTCGCCGGCCACCAACTCACCGTCTTCGGCATCCTCTCCACCGGCGCGGCCGAGGATGACGAGATCATCGCGCCGCTAGCTCTCGCGCAGCAGATTCTAGGCAAACCCGGCGCCGTACGCCGCGTCTACGTCAGCGCTCTGACCAAGCCCCAGGATGCGTTCGCCACCCAGGATCCAAATACGATGACTCCCGAGGTCCGTGACCGCTGGTACTGCTCGCCATACGTGCAGTCGATCGCGTACCAGTTGCAGGAAGTGATCCCGCATTCGCACGCCGAGCAGATCCGACAGGTCGCGCAGAACGAAGGCACGGTGCTCTCGCGCATCAAGGGACTCATGCTGCTGGTGACGCTTGCCGCGCTTTTCGCATCCGCGCTCGCCGTTTCGGCCGCGATGGCGACAGCCATTTTTGAGCGCCGCGTCGAAGTCGGTCTGATGAAAGCTCTCGGCGCGGGCAATCTTGCGGTCTCCTCCATCTTCTTTGCGGAGGCGCTGCTCCTCGCGCTCGTCGGCGGCATTGCAGGATTCTCTGCTGGAGCCCTACTCGCCGGCCAGATCGGCCGCTCCATTTTCAATTCGCAGATTTCCATCGAGCCCGTGCTCTTTCCTGTCATCATCGCCATCGCCGTCTTCGTGACCTTCGCCGGAAGCGCCGCCGCGATCCGCCGCGCCGTAAAGTTCGATCCAGTTTTCGCGCTGCGAGGTGAAGGATGAGCGCCATTCCCGGCACGCTCCACACGCCGAAGCAGGTCGCCGATCGCCGTGCTCAGGCTCCGCACACTTCCATGTTTACGCGCATGCTTCTCCGCGCCGCCGTCCTCCGTCGCAGACGCGCCGCCGCCGCATTGCTCGCCATGATCGTTGCCGCGGCGGTCGCCACCGCGATGATGAACCTCTACGTCGATGTGCAGGCCAAGCTCCGCACCGAGTTCCGGAATTACGGCGCCAACGTAGTCGTCGTCGGAAAAGACGGCCAGTCCCTGCCTGCCGGCGCGCTGGCCAAAGTCGAATCCACAGCCGGCCCCGGCTCAAAAATGCTGGCTGTTCCTTTTTCCTATGCCATCGCCCGCACAAAGGAGGGACAATCCGTAGTCGTCGTCGGCACCGACTTTGCCCGCGCGCGCCAACTGAACCACTGGTGGAAGGTGAGCCATTGGCCCGACGAACCCAACCAGGCCCTCATCGGCATGCGCGCCGCGAATGTAGTCAGCCCCAATCGCCAGCCCTTCGAACTCACTTTTCAGGATAAGGCGATCGAACTTACTCCCGCCGGCATGCTGCAGACCGGAGCCGGCGAAGATAGCCGCATCTATCTCGATCAATCTGAATTTCAGAACTGGACTGGCATCTCGCCCTCCACCATTGAAGTCGCTGTCAACGGAACCGCCGCGGAAGTTGAGAGCTTCATGCGTCAACTCGCGCAGCTTCTGCCCTCGGCCGACGTCCGCTCTGTCCGCCAGATCATGGAGGCCGAAGCCAACGTACTGAACAAAACGCGCGCCACCCTCTACGCCTCCGCCACACTGGTCGTTTTGACTTCCGCTTTGTGCGTCCTTGCCACGCTGATGGGATGGGTCTTCGATCGCCGCCGCGACTTCGCCATTATGAAAGCCCTGGGCGCTTCTGAACGTCTGGTCAACGGATTTTTCGCGGCCGAAGCGGCAGCCATGGGCGCGGTCGGCGCGATTCTAGGCTTCTTCATCGGCATCGGCGTCGCCGTCTGGATCGGACGAGTCAACTTTCACGCGCCGGTGGTGCCGCGCTTCAGCGTATTCCCCTACGTGTTCGCCGGCAGCGTTGCCGTGGCTCTGATATCGGCCGTCCTGCCGATCACTATGCTGCGACGTGTCCAACCGGCTATGATTCTGAGAGGGGAGTAGTATCGCGAGCGCGTGATGAGTTATGCGGTGGAGCGACGGGTGTCTCGCCCGTCCTGCCGGGCGGGGACGCCCGGCGCTCCACGAGTAACATTGGAGAAGTTAGAGGGAAAGATTAGGATGATCCAGCTTAAGAATGTCACCAGGAGTTATCCCGCCAGAGCGGAAGAAAATAATGGCGGACACACTCTGATTAATGCGCTGGACGACATCTCGCTCTCCATCGCGCCCGGTGAGTGGGTCGCGGTGATGGGCCCCTCCGGTTCCGGCAAGAGCACCCTGGTCAATCTCATCGGATGCCTCGACCGCCCCACCAGCGGCGAAATCCGGCTTGACGGGCAAAACATCGCGAACCTCAGCGCCTCTGAACTTAACCATGTCCGCGCCGAAACCATCGGCTTCGTCTTCCAGCACTTCCACATGATTCCGTATCTCACCGCTGTCGAGAATGTCATGCTCGCCCAGTACTTCCACAGCATGACCGACGAACGGGAAGCCCTCGAAGCCCTTGATCGAGTCGGCCTTAAAGACCGTGCCGAACACCTGCCCTCGCAACTCTCCGGAGGCGAGCAGCAGCGCGTGTGCATCGCCCGCGCGCTCATCAACGATCCTAAAATCGTGCTCGCCGACGAGCCCACCGGCAACCTCGACGCCGCGAACGAAGAAATCGTCCTGCGCCTGCTCCGCGAGCTCCACCAGCAGGGGCGCACCATCGTCATGGTCACGCATGATCCTGTGGTAGCGCGTCTGGCCGACCGCCGCATTGAATTGCATCATGGCAAAATCGCGGCGCAGGAAGTTTTTGCGATGGCCGACGACGAGCAGTTCGACGAAGTGCTGGAAGAATTATTTGCTTTGGAAGAGAACGGCCAAATCGCTGAGATAGGCCGGATGGAAGTCCACGGAGCTCTGCCGGTATCCATAGCCGTAGAAAAAATGGCCGCCATGGGACTGGTAACCACGCGCCCGCACCCGCCTGAAGCACATGATTACAAGCCCTTCGTCAATCCCTGCCATGACGCGCTGAAGCCTGCTGGCTTTTCGACCGGCGACGGTTCCGCGATCGTCGAACTCACCCCCCACGGACACCAGCGCGCCGCTGACATCATCCGTCGCCACCGCCTGGCGGAACGCCTCTTCACCGATTCACTCGCCATGGACAGTGAAACGGAAATCGAGCAACAGGCTTGTAAGTTCGAGCACATACTCTCGCCCGAAGCCACCGACAAGATCTGCACCTTCCTCAACCACCCGCTCACCTGCCCCCACGGCGCTCCGATTCCCCCGGGACCGTGCTGCAAACGTCGCACCGAATCCGGGCAAACCTCTGCCGCATTATCCCAGCGACGTTAGTTTTGCTTTTTCTTGTGTGGCGACGGGGCTTGCCCGGTCTGGGAGATGCGGCAAGCCGCGTCCCTACAGGAAAACGCTCGCTACTTCTTGGCCAAGAACTTCCCAAATCCCAACCGTACCTGCACCGTGTTCACCCCTGGATTCGGTGAAGTTAACCCCGCATTCGAAATATGCATGTACCGTACATCCACCGACCAAGTGTGCTCTCCCAGGAAGTGCAGTCCGAACGCCGCGCCCGACGTGAAGTTTATCGTCGAAGTTCCCGCCGGCACTTCATGCGTCGTAAACAGCGTCCCGCCATTCAACTCGATGTACGGTGCGACACGTCCGCGCGTGGCGAAAATCCATTTCAGATCCAGAGGATTCACTCCTGCTCCGTACGCGGTGTTAGCAGGCTGGAACACAACAAACGCCGGCACCGCTTCCACCGCAACTTCGAATCGTCCATTGAGAAGACCCGGCCCGTGCGGAGCCGTCAGGATCCACCCATAGCGAACTCCGGCGTTCCATACGCTCGTATCCTTGGTTCCGCCCGGAACCGAGCGACCGCCCCCGGTCCAGACCTGGAGCTCGCGACCGCCTTCCTCCGGGCGATCCTGGGCAACGGCAAAAGAAGCCGCCAGAAACAAAGTAAGAAAGAGTGTCAGAAAAAGAGAGGCTGCGTCGCGATTGGATCGTGTCATAAGTATCTGCAAAGTCGAAAACGAATCGACAACGAACGATACGCGAACCGACGCCAGGAAACAAATCCAGTCGCTACAATCCGAGCCCGCCATCCGCCGCCAGCACCTGCCCGGTAATAAACTGCGGCGCCGCAGCAAAGAACATGACCGCCGCGGCAATGTCCGCTGCCGTCCCGCTCCGGAGCATCGGAGTCTGCTTCGCCGTCCTTTTCATGAATGAGGCCGCCGATTTTTCTCCCAAGTCGATCATCCCAGGAGCGACCGCATTCACCGCAATCTCCGGCGCCAGCGCCTTCGCCATCACTCTGGTCAGCATGTGTAACGCCGCCTTCGACGAGCAATAGTGCGCGTGCGTCGCCCACGGACGCAGCCCACCCAGTGAACCCATATTAACGATGCGCCCTCTGCTCTTTCTCAAATGTGGCAGCGCCTCACGCGACACGAGAAACGGTCCGCGCGTGTTCGAAGCAAAAATCGCATCCCACTGTGCTACCGTAATCTTCTCAAACTCTACGGTTTCGTAATTCGCGGCGTTATTCACCAGCACGTCGATTCCGCCCAGTTCTCGCGCCACTTCTTTCACCATCTCCCGGACGCTCTTCTCATCAGTAACATCGCACCGCACCGCCAGCGCATCCACGCCATGCTGCGCCAACTCTCCCACCACCGCCCGCGCCTCGCGCGCCGACTCACGATAAGTAATCGCCACGTCCGCGCCGTTTTCGGCCGCGGCCAAAGCAATCGCGCGCCCGAGTCGTTTCGCCGCTCCCGTCACCAGCATCGTCCTTCCGGAAAGTGCTTTTCCTACTGTGGCCATCTCGGAATTCTACGCCGTTCTTTGTCTGGCACTCGGTCTGGCACTCGGTGTGTTGGAAACCCTGCCCCCAAACTGCTACACTCCCTCGCATGACGGCGCCTCGGGAAGTCCTCGTTTATTCCCGCAAGGGATGTCATCTCTGCGAAATCGTCAAGGAGAGCATCGTCAAGCTGCACAAGCGTGGCGGCTTCACCTGGCGGGAAATCGACGTCGACTCCGACGCCGAAATCCGGCGCCTCTATACCGACGAGGTCCCCGTAGTCTTCATCAACGGCCGCAAAGCTTTTAAGTACCGCATGGACGAACAGGAATTTCTACGCAAGCTGAGCGCGTGAGGCTCGTGTGGGAACGGGTGTGTGGGAACGGGCGCCTCGCCCGTTCGGCCCTGATGTCGTCATTGAACTTTCTTCCAAATCACATCCTCGTTATTTCTTCGGTCAATTAATGCATCCACTTTCCCGTGATCGGCGTTGCGAAACAGGATGCGACCTTCAACCCCCTTGCGAAAAAATATGTCGGTAGCCTCCGGGATCAATAAAGCCTCTGGCTGATCGCCCCGCTGACGGTACAACTCCTTGCCATCAACCGAAATCGTCAGCCTGTTTCCGGTAGCAAGCTCGTAGGTGCCAACATACCCACTGAATTTAGTGCCATCGACCTTCCCAGGCGCAGGGTCTTCGTAGTAGCGCAGCACCTGACCCGCAACAATTTGCCATTGTCCATTGCGTCGCATCCAGGTATCGGTGGCGTGATAACGCGCTGTCATATCCTGCCCGAAGACGGTTTCCGTTTCCTCCATGTCGTAACTCATGATCGCCACATTTCGCTCAATGTGGCTTTGGGGCTTCACGACCTTGATGGTGCCCGAGTAGCCCGTCGGCAGCGGGGTGATATCAGCGACCAGAGCCGCCTTATTCATGTTCCTGCCTTTTTCGTCGAAGTACATGCAGTCGTCGGCGAAGTACTTCTTCCAGGGAGTTTGGTCGCCCGCAGCGAGGTTCTCAAACAGCTCCTGCGTGCGACGGACAAGTTCGTCGTGCGTGATGCCGTTCTTCGCTTTACAGGCGGTCAACGATAGCAACGTCGGAGCGATTGCTAGAATGCCGCCCAGGAAACATGCGCAACCCCTGATCCACTTCTGCATAAGTTCCTCCGATTTGCCAACGAACGCCGCGGAAAAGTATACCCGTACATCTAAATTTTTAACTTTTGCATTCTGCCATTACAATCACCCTCAATGCTTCGCACCCAGCTCTACGCAGATCCCAACGGGCGCTTCGTCCACGATGTTGTCCTCGAGAGTTGCCGCCAGAACGGTGGCAAGACAGCGCTGATTGATACTTCCTGCAATCGCCGTTTCACTTTCGCCGAATATGGCAGCCTCGTCGAATCCCTTGCCCGCGGCCTGATCTCCGCCGGACTCGCGCCCGGAGAAGTCGTTGCGATCTTCCTCCCTAACTCCTGGGAATTCGCCATCGCCTATCACGCCGCTACCCTAGCCGGAGGCATCCCCACACTTCTAAGTCCTTCTTATCGCGAGCGCGAGATCCGCTATCAACTCGATAACTCCGGCGCCGCTTTCCTCATTACCGATAGTCCGCTTCTCGAAAACGTGAAGATCACAGGACTTCCCGGCTTGCGTCGCGTCTTCACCACGCGCAGCTTCACCACGCAAGTTCAGAGCGCATGCTGCGAAGACTTCGCCAGTCTGCTGCGACCCATGTCGGCTAAATTCCCGAACGCCATCCAGAACTCGCAAGAAACAATCGCTGCTCTTCCCTACTCCAGCGGCACTACCGGACTGCCTAAGGGCGTCATGCTCTCGCACTACAACCTGGTCGCGAATGTCTATCAGGTCCTCGGCCCGAATGCCGCGCGTCTCACGCCTGACGACGTCATGCTGTGTTTTCTGCCCCTCTACCACATTTACGGACTCACCGTGGCGCTGACTCTTTCACTCGCGCTCGGTTCCACCCTCATTCTGATGCCGCGCTTCGATGTACAAAAGCTGTGCGCTCTTCTGATTCAGGAAGGCGTCACCATGATGCCCGTAGTCCCGCCCGCCATCAATGCGCTCTGCCAAGCCGCTGAAGCCGGCATCTTTCCAAAGAATCACAAAGTACGCTGGATCAAGTGCGGCGCCGCGCCGCTCGCTCCCGAACTCGCCCGACGCATGGCCAATCTCACCGGTATTAGCGTCGTCCAGGGATACGGCATGACCGAAGCTTCGCCCGTCACTCACGTCGGCTACATCTCTCCACCGGAAATGAACCGCCCCGCTTCCATCGGACAGCCACTGGTTCTCACGGATTGTCGCATCGTTGATCTTGACGGGAATGAGGCCACCCCTGGCGAGGCCGGCGAACTCGTCATGCGCGGCCCGCAGATCATGCTCGGATACTGGAGGGACCCGCAAGCCACCGCCGCTGTTCTTCGCGATGGATGGTACTTCTCCGGCGACATCGTGCGCTGCGACGCCGACGGCTTCTACTACGTCCTCGACCGCAGCAAAGAGATGATCAAGTACAAAGGATTCCCCGTCGCGCCCGCCGAAGTCGAATCCCTCCTCCTCGAACATCCCGCCGTCCGCGACTGCGGCGTAGTCGCTAAGCCCGACCTCGATGCCGGGGAAATTCCCTGCGCCTTTGTCGTCCTGCGTGAAGGCTTCATCCCCTCTGTTGTGCTCGGCAAAGAACTTTGCGACTTTGTCGCCGACCGTCTCTCCCGGCACAAGCAGCCGCGCGAGGTTCACTTCGTAGACGTCATCCCGCGCACGCCATCGGGCAAGATTCTTCGGCGCGAGCTCCGCAAAACCTTCCCTTGATCCAAGCAGGGAGCGCCGCGACCCGTGATGAGTCATTCGGCGGAGCGACGGGCGTCTCGCCCGTCCAGGCGGACAGATGGTTTCCCGTAGAGACGCGGCTTGCCGCGTCTCTGGCCGCGTGCAGCCAAGACGGGGCAAGCGGGGCAAGCCCCGTCTCTACAGCGGGAAGGAGTTGCGGTGTAAAATATTTCGTCCCTCATGACCCTCTCGCATTTCGTCGCCAAGTCCGCCTTTCGCAACAAGCGGCGCAGTCTGCTGACTGTCGCCAGCATCGCGTTTTCGCTTCTCCTGCTCTCCATCATGCTCTCTGTCTGGCGCAGCTTCTACATCGACAAAGGAGCTCCTGACTCCGCGCTTCGCATCATGACCCGTCACAAGGTCTCGCTTGCCAACTTCCTTCCCATCTACTATCGGGAAAAGATCCGCGCGGTTCCCGGAGTCGTGCACGTCGTCCCCATGACCTGGTTCGGCGGCAAGTATAAGGACGACAAGCCGGAAAACTATTTCGCCCAGTTCGCCACCGATCCCGACGAATACTTCGACGTCGCCGCCGACAAGGTCATGCCCGCCGACCAGCTCGCCGCCTGGAAACGTGACCGTGCCGGCTGCGTCGTCGACGTTGAACTTGCCCGGAAACACAACTGGAAAATCGGCGACCACATCATCCTGCAGGGCAGCATCTTCCCCACGAATCTGGACCTGACCTTGCGCGGCATTTACACCATCGACCCGCCCAACAGCGCGCTCTACTTGCACGCCAAATACGTGGAAGAATCAGTCAGCTTTTTCAAAGGCGCCGCCGGCTTTTTCTTCACTCGCGTCGACACGCCTGAAAACATGCCCCGAGTGGCCCACGCCATCGACGACGTGTTCCACGGCACTCCGGTCCCCACCAAGAGCGAGAGCGAACAGGCGTTCAAACTCGATTTCATCAACACTCTTGGCAGCGTCAAAGTATTCATACTCAGCATCTGCGGAGCCGTTGTTTTTACCACGTTGCTGGTCTGCGCCAACACCATGGCGATGTCGATCCGCGAACGCACCCGCGAAGTTGCCGTCCTCCGCACGCTGGGCTTCACCCGCGAAAACATCCTCAAGTTGCTCTTAAGCGAATCGATCGCCATTTCTCTTATGGGAGGATTGGTCGGCGTCGCGCTCGGAACCCTGGTCATCAAGGCGATGTCTCGTCCGGGCATCGGGTTGCCGGTCTCGATGCATATGACCGCAGCCACCGCACTAGTCGTCATGCTGGTTGCAGCCGTCGTCGGGCTGATCAGCGGCGTCATCCCTTCCTACCGCGCCTCGAACCTCGGCATCGTTGACGCCCTGCGCTACATCGGCTGAAATCATTGAGACATTGAGTCATTGACTCAATGATTCAATGTCTTCAGTGCTAAACTCGCTTCCGCATGCGGATGGACATCCTGCCTCTCTGCGACCAGCACTACCGCACTATGGAACCCGTACTGGCTCCCTACAATGCCGACTATTCGATAGAATTCTTTCGCTGCACCGACAAGTTCTGCCACCGCTGTTTCGGCGAGCGCATCGGCTACACCACGCCCAAGCGTGGAGACGCACCTGTCCTGACTCCCAACCAGCCCACCTGCGATCGCCACGGGCGGCCGATGTTCATCATCAGCCTCGACCGCCAGCGCAATCACGTGACCTACGCCTGCCCCGAATCCGACTGCAACGAGCGTGTGGTGCGAACTTAAGCCGATTTGTTCGTGTGGGGACGGGCGCCCTCGCCCGTGTCGGGACAGCCGCCCTCGGTTGTCCAAGCCGAGCGCAGCTCGGCAGGGTTTGGCTCGCGCCACCTTACTCCCTCACCAGCCACGCATACTGCGCCGCCGTCAGCGGCACCACGCTCAGTCGTCCCTGCCGCACCAGAGGAGACTCCGCAAACGCCGCTCGCGCCTTAATCTCCGCCAGTGTCTTCGGCTTCGCGATCGCCTTCCCAACTTTGATAGTCACTTTCGGAGTTTTCGGATCGCTTGGATCCACCGAGACCACCGACGCAGTCCCCACCGCGCTCTTCTCGTCCCCGGTGTGGTAGATCACCAGCCGCTCCCCCGGCTTCATCTCGCGCAAGTGCTTCACCGCGGCCGGATTTGTCACCCCATCCCAAATCGTCGTCTTCTCCCGCTCAAGATCCGCAAATGAGTACACAGTCGGTTCAGTTTTCAAGAGATAGTCCATGGGCAGGTATTGTAAACAGAAAAACAGATTGTTGCCGTCATCGAATCCGCCGTTTCAACCACGCCCGCTGCACCCCAACGCGAAATCACCGCACCCCGAGGTCACAGTCCCAACCTAAATCCTCTAAAATATTTGTCTCGCTCATCCGTCTACATGAGTAGATGGACGAGGCGCTGAGAAAACAGTGGATGATGGCGGAGCAAGACGACCGGATCTCTGAGGCGATTGACCGAGACAAGACCCGGCTCCGCAACTTCATCCGCAGACGTGTCGCCGACCCGAGCGACGCGGAAGACATCCTGCAGGAGGTCTTCTACGAGCTCGTGGAAACATATCGTCTGATGAAGCCCATCGAGCAGGTCGGCGCGTGGCTGTTCCGCGTCGCGCGTAATCGAATCACAGACCTATTTCGCAAGAGGAAGCCCGAGGCGTCAACCAACGATCCGGTGGCAGAAGAGGAGGGAGAGTTTCTAACATTGGAGGACTTGCTCCCGTCCCGCGATGCCGGACCCGAGGCGGCCTACGCCCGAACTGTGTTGCTGGCGGAGCTTGAGGATGCTTTGGAGGAACTCCCCGACGAGCAGCGTGAAGTATTCCTCGCACATGAAATCGAGGGCCGCAGCTTCAAAGACCTCGCGGCTGAATCCGGCCTGAGCGTGAATACGCTGCTTTCACGCAAGCACTATGCGGTGATTCATTTGCGCGAGCGGCTTCGCGCCGTTTATGACGAATTTACGAAAGCTGGAGGACAAGAGAAATGATAGAGAAACGGATTTCAAAGGGACTGAAGGTCGCGCTGTTCGCCATCGTGCTCATCGCAGTGCTTGGATTTGTCGTCATGAGCCTGTGGAATTCTTTGATGCCGCCTCTGTTCGGCTTGCATCTGATCAACTTCTGGCAGGCGGTGGGCCTCTTGCTTCTGAGCAAGATCCTGTTCGGCGGATTTCGTGGTGGCCCGGGCAGGCACATGTACTGGCGTCGCCGCATGAGGGAGCGCTGGGAGCACATGACCCCGGAGGAGCGCGAGAAGTTTCGCGAAGGCATGCGAGGTCGTTGCGGTCCATTTGGACCGTCCGCTGCGCAACCGAAGGCTTGAGCCGAGGAGGAATCCCCGGGCGGAGTCGCGCGGCTGCCACTTTTTTGTATTGCATTTCGTTTTTTGTTCGCCTATTATAGATGGCTATTCGCGGGGAAGTCCCGCAGCCACGGGTCAGTTTTCTGGAGAATCCAACCATGCTTACTGTGACGGTCAAAGAGTCGGGTGACGGAGTGGTTCTGCAATGTCAGGGCAGAATTGTGCGAGGCGATGAGACTGCCGTTCTGTGTGCGGCCGTTCGGCACGAGGGTCGTAACGTGACCCTTGATCTAACGGGAGTTGATGCAATCGATGCCGCTGGAATCGGCTGTTTGGTTTCGCTGCAGGCTTCCGGCATTTATCTCACGCTGCTGAATCCAACCGAGCAAGTCCGCGAAGTATTGAAAGTCACCCAATTGGAGTCCATCTTCGAGATCCGCGAAGCTCGCGCCGTTGAAGAGCTAATCATGATGCCCTGCGCGACTTCTGCAATTGCAGGCATCTAGGGCTATCTTCCGACCAGCGTGCGCAGTCTGTTGTTACCGCGGACACTTCCCTTCCGCGCCGGTTTCGCCAACAATAGAAGCTTATCGTGGCTGAAGCTTCTATCAACCCGGGCGGAATCACCATGGCCAAAGCCATCGAGCGCTACTTTAATGTTGCCCTATATCTGCTCGTGCTCAGCGGCTTTGGCACTCTGGCCTCGACCGGCGAGCTGGATCTGCCGGCGGTAGTTCTTGTGGGGCTGGCGCTCTCGCTCCGCGGATTCCAGCTTCTGACGCAGCGCGAGTTTCTTGTCCCGGAACGCTGGACCACTGTCCTGACGCTAATTTACGTCGCCATCTACCTCGCCGACTACTTCTTTTTCTCGCGCAGTTTTCTCACCGCGACGGTTCACCTGGTCCTGTTTGCCATGGTCGTCCGGCTATTCTCATTGCAGCGGACGCGCGACCATTACATGCTCGCGGTACTTTCGTTTCTGATGGTGCTGGCGGCTGCCGTCCTCACTGTGGGCAGTGTGTTTCTGTTCTCTTTTGCGGGCTTCCTGCTGGTTGCGATCATCAGTTTCGTTCTGATGGAGATGCGGCACTCGGTCGCCACCGAGCAAACGCACGCACAAGATCCGCGCGTTGCCTCTCCCGGCGCTAACTCTCCAAACCCGGGCATGGTCTACGGGCTGCTGGCGATCGCTCCGGCGCTCATGCTGATGATCCTGGCCGGAAGTTTTCTGATCTTCTTCTTGCTTCCCCGCATTTCGTCACATTACCTGAGCGCTTACACTCCGACGAGCGATGTTTCCACCGGCTTCACCGATCGCGTGCAACTAGGCCGCATTGGTCAGATTCAGCAGTCCACCGCTGTCGTCATGCACATCGAGATCCAGAACGACCTGCAAGGCCGTTACGACCTGAAGTGGCGTGGAGTTGCGCTGAGCAACTTCGACGGCAGAACTTGGTCGAATTCCTATGAGCAAACCCAGATACGCCCAGCGGTAGACGGAAGCTATCGGCTGGCGCCTTTGGTGGACCCGCGTGGCGCAGCGGCGGCCGCGGGCCGACCCATTCATTATCGCGTCCTCATGGAGCCGATTGGAACCAACGTCTTTTTTCTGGCAGAGAGGCCGCAGAGTCTCACGGGAAATTTCCGGCAGGTCAGTACGGACGCCGGGGGAGCTGTCTACGACCTCGATACCGAACGCCCGATCAATCGCTACGAAGCCGAGTCACAATTGGCGGAAATCGACAGTGACGAGCTTCGTCTGGCGATGAACACCGCGCCCGGTGGTATGGACCAGTACCTGAAACTGCTGCCGCCGCTCGATATTCGCATTTCGAACTTGGCGAAGGAAATCGCCGCCTCCGCTCCCAGTAACTATGACAAGGCAGCGGCCGTGGAGCAGTATCTATCGACACACTTCGGATACACCTTGGAGCTGCCCCGCAGTCTGCCGCAGGACCCGCTGGCCAATTTTCTGTTCGAGAGGAAGAAAGGTCACTGCGAGTATTTCGCCAGTTCGATGGCTGTGATGCTGCGCTCTTTGCACATCCCATCGCGAATTGTGACAGGGTTCCGCGGGGGTGAATTCAACGACCTCACCGGGCAATATGTGGTGCGAGCCAGCGACGCCCATTCGTGGGTTGAGGCTTACTTCCCCGGTTCCGGTTGGATCAGCTTTGATCCAACTCCGGCGGGAAACCTGCCAATGCGGACCGGTTGGTCGAGGATGCAGCTCTATATGGATGCGGCCGCATCATTTTGGCGCGAATGGATTGTCAATTACGACGCCGGCCACCAACGCACTTTGGTGAAGGATGCAGCTTACAGCAGCCGGCGTTTCTTTGACGAGGCTCGCCGGTGGATGGGGCGGCAGCATCGCGCCCTGCTGCGGTCGGCACGGCGCGCGCAACGGCACTTTACCAATTTTTCGGTGCGCTGGTTGGGCGGGCTCATCGCGTTCACGGCAGTCCTGATCACGCTGCTGAATCTCCGGCGGCTCGTCAGAGGGCTGCGTGACCGTAGTCTGCGGGCGCATCCGGAGCGTGCCCCGCGCGAATCCGCCGCCCTTTGGTATGACCGGATGGTCAGCCGCATGGCGCGGCGTGGCTGGCGCAAGTCGCCGTCGCAGACACCGCTGGATTTCGTCGCCGCCATTCAGGAAGCGGCACTGCAGAACAAGGTCGGCAGGTTTACCCGTGCTTACGAGTCTGCACGTTTCGGAAAGTCGGTAGACGACGCCCAAAGCCTGCCCGAGCTTTTCCAGGACATCACTATCGCCGAAACGGAGAATTCTGAAAAGACAAAGAACCGAGTAGCCGCCAGCTAGGTTCGTGCGGGGACGGGGCGCCTTCGCGAGCCTGCCCTGAGCGAAGCCGAAGGGTCCAAGCCGAGCGCAGCTCGGCAGTTGCCTGCGTCACAACAACTCTAGATTCCCTTCTAGAAGCGGTGGATGACGCCAACTCCCACGTAGTAGTTATGCTGCCGGCTTCTCCCACTATCGACATTCAGAGCGGGATTTCCGGAGTAGAAGTCACGCGCTTCGAATCGGCCGCCCCAGCTATGCCAAACCCACACATCCAATCCGGCGCCGAACTGAACTACGCCGGTATTGGTGCCAGTGGGCCCAGGGTTCGGATTTTCGTAAAGTGTAACCGGGGCCTCTCGGAACCGGCCATAGCCGCCGCCAACGCTAACCCACGGCGTGACTGATTCGCCGGAAAAAATGTTCACACGCACGGATGGAGTCACAAACAGCGCTCCGATATCCTTGGGAGTCGTTCCAAGGTGGTAGTTCACATCCATCCGCGGATAGATCGCTACCGGCAATTCCGCATACAATCCGAAAACCTTAAAGCTCCTGAGAAAGCGACCGTAATTGAACTCGACGCTTTCCTCGTTTCCGAAGTGAACGGGCAACCCCGTAGTGGGAACCGTCTGGGTGCTGACGAAAGTTCGCCCCGCCGTGATGGAAACTTCATTGACTTGGGCCAAAGCGCTGGACACCAGAACCAAAACTGGCACAACTAGAACTGCGAGCCGTTTAGCCGACATCTCGCCTCCGGAGCATTGAGCGATGCATTTTTGTTCCATAAGATTAGCACGGGCCGCTGGCATTGGCCGAAAAGATACCGTATCCCCCTTGGTGCTCAGATTCCGGCGTCCGGCGGTGCGGGGCGCACGGATATGGCTATATTAGATGCTAGAATTGTGTAGATCTGTTTCCCGCTGATCATTTCCTTGTGCCCTTAAAGAAAAGCATATCCGCGACTTCGGGGCCGACAGCCCCAGCCAAGGTCGGTTTTGTGAGCCTCGGCTGCCCCAAGAACCTCGTCGACAGCGAGGTGATGATGGGCATGCTGGCCCAGGCTGGCGCCGAGCTTACTCCCGACGCCGAGGACGCCGACGTCATCGTGGTGAATACCTGCTCATTTATCGACAGCGCGCAACAGGAATCCATCGACACGATCCTGGAAATGGCCCGTCACAAGACCCATATGACCAAGACGGGCGGCAAGGTGAAGAGGCTCGTGGTTGCCGGTTGCCTGGTCGAGCGTTTTCGCGATGAGATCCGGAAGAACATTCCCGAGGTGGACGCGGTCGTCGGTACCGGCGAATTGGAAAAAATTCTTGCTGCCGCCGGAGTGGCGGAAACATCGCGCGCGCCAGGTCCGTTCAACATCCTGAGTTCGACCCCGCTGACCTCGCGGCCCGAGGGCGATCATCGCCGCGCGCAAGGTCGTTTCGCGCGCGATTCCTGGGACGGCGCCATCGCCGACCTGCCCAACTACCTTTACGACGACCACACTCCCCGCGTGCTGAGCGGGCCTGGATACTCGGCATATATCAAAATCGCCGAAGGCTGCGATCATCCCTGCAGCTTCTGCATCATTCCCCAGCTTCGGGGACAGTTTCGCTCGCGGCGTTTCGAATCTGTCATCGCCGAGGCCGAGCGACTGGCGCAATCCGGCGTCCGCGAAATCACGCTCATCGGACAGGACACCACCTGTTACGGCGAGGACCTTGGACTGAAAGATGGCCTGGCCGCGTTGCTGGAAAAGCTCGCGGACGTCGAAGGCCTGCGGTGGATTCGCTTCCTCTACGCATATCCCAACAAAATCACGGGCCGACTGCTCGAGACGATCGCAGCCCACGACAATATTTGTTCGTACATCGACGTTCCCCTGCAGCACGCATCGGCAACCGTTCTAAAGCGCATGAAACGTGGCGGCGCCGGCGACTTGTTCTTGCGCTCGATTGAGAAAATGCGCCGTGTAATTTCCGGCGTTACTTTACGGACTTCATTCATTGTCGGCTTCCCGGGCGAAACCGAAGCGGAATTCGAGGAGCTTTGCGGCTTTGTGAAAGAGGCGGCCTTCGATTGGATGGGCGCCTTTGGCTACTCGGACCAGGAAGGTGCAGGCGCCTTCGATCATGACAAGAAGCTTTCCACGCGCGAGATCGAGAGCCGCCGCAAATCGCTGATGTCGATCCAGAAAAAGATCAGCCGGGACAAGAAGAAGGCGCTGATCGGACGCGAATTCAATTTGCTGCTGGAAGGCACTTCAACTGAGTCCGACCTCCTGCTCGAAGGCCGCACATCGATGCACGCACCGGAGATTGACGGCAAAGTCTTCGTGAACGATTATCCCGAAGGAAACGAGCCAAAAGAGGGAGAGTTTTACCGCTGCCGTATCACGGCGGCGCACGATTACGACTTGGTTGCCGAGATCGTTTAAATTCTCCCGTAGAGACGCGGCTTGCCGCGTCTCACTAGACGGGCTAAGCCCCGTCTCTGCGATGACCAAGATGTCAAGCAAGCGCCCCATCAAGCTCCGTTGCCCGATCTGCAAGAAGCCGGCAAAGGCTGACGACGCGGACTTCCCTTTTTGCAGCGAGCGCTGTCGCCTGATCGATCTCGGCAAGTGGGCCAGCGGCGCGTACGTGATTTCATCGCCGGTCACCGACGCCGACGAAGCAATCCCCGACAACGTCCACGACGATGAAGAAGCGCCGTGAAACCCACGCCCTCACCAGTTACCAACGACCGTAGCGCCGGCGTCCCGCCGGCTGTCGCGGGGGCGTCTCGCCCCCGCGCCCCACTCTGGGCCACGCTCGTCGCGACTTTCTTCGGCACGGGGAGCCTCAAACCCGGGCCCGGCACATGGGGCTCATTAGCCACGGTTCTCGTGTGGGCGTTGGCGAGTTCCCAGATCCCAGTCACGAAACGCGCCTGGGCGACCATGATTGCAGCGGCGGCTGTGACCCTCATCGGAATCCCCGCCGCCACGCTGGTCGCGCGCTCCTCGGGCTTAAAAGACCCGCAATTCGTAGTCATCGATGAAGTCGCAGGACAACTGGTTGCAGTCATCGCCGTCCCGCTCGCTTGGAAAACTTTTCTCGCGGGCCTTATACTCTTCCGTGTCTTCGATATTTGGAAGCCGTTTCCGATTCGCCGACTGGAACGGCTGCCTGAGGGTACCGGTATAGTGGTGGATGACCTGGGAGCGGGACTATATGCGCTCGCAGTCATGCATCTTCTGTTGCACTTTGGAATTCCAATGAAGTAGCGCTGGCTCCCGCTGGAACAAACTCATGAGCATCTCCGACCGCCTGCTGGGAAAAAAGAACGTCAACGGCAAGCCGCACATCGAGGCGGTCGCGCCCAGTTTCGCTCTGCCCGGAGGCGAGGTTCGTATCATCGGGAAGAGCCTGCGTCCGCCCGAACTGCGTCGCCCGAGCGTGCACTTCGGCGAGATCGAGGGCACCGTGTTAATCAGTTCCGACGATTTCGTGGTCGTCCGCGTCCCCGAGGGAGCGGCGTCGGGACCGGTGGTAGTGGGCACTAACGGGCACGTGAGCAATGCACATTCCATTAAGGTTGCGGCCCTGGTCGCCGACAACCTTCATCCCGTTACCAGCCCTGCGCTCGATCGCGAGGGCAACCTCTACGTAACTTTCTCGGGGTCACGCGGACAAAAAGTTCCGGTATCGATCTTCAAGATCGACACGAACTACAACGTTAAGCCATTTCTCAGCGAAATGATGAACGCCACCTCGATTGCCTTCGACCGCGAAGGCCAGATGTATGTTTCTTCGCGGCATGACGAGGCGGTGTACAGAGTCGCGCCGAACGGCACCGTATCGACCTACGCCGAGGGCATGGGAGTCGCGACCGGGATTGCCTTCGATGCGGCCGAGAATCTCTACGTCGGCGACCGCAGCGGAACCATTTTCAAGATCGCTCGCGACCGGCAGATTTTTGTCTTCGCCACCTTGGAGCCGAGCGTTTCCGCCTATCACATCGCTTTCGGTCCGCAAGGAGATATGTTCGTCACCGGCCCCAGCACGTCGAGCTTCGACTGCGTCTATAAAGTCGATCCCCACGGGACCGTGTCGGTGTTCTACCGCGGTCTGGGACGTCCGCAGGGTCTGGCCCTCGATGTCGAGGGAAACGTTTATGTCGCCGCTTCTCTCGCCGGAAAACGCGGCGTTGTGAAGATCACTCCCCAAGGCGAGGCCACCCTCGCAGTCTCCGGCCAGGGCTTGGTCGGACTGGCGTTCGCTCCCGGCAAGTCGGCCATCCTCGCCACCAACAGCTCCGTGCATCACATTTCCTGGAATATTCAGGGACTGCCACTGCTGCCGGAGTGAGCGATCTTGCAGTCACACCTGTTTAGTCGCTGCCAACCTTGGCCGCACCCGCGTATGGATGGGGGAACAATGTTTCTTCGTGTTTTTTCAGTTCCTGTATCCAAGCCTGAATTCCCCGTTTGGGCAATCGAAGACAGCGGGTAGAACTCAAATCCAGACTTGGCATCACTGCTATGGCGAACGGTCGCCAGCATCTCGATCGGAGCATCTCGCAAGGAAAGCGTGATCACACCCGTTTCGCCCGCCCGCGGCGCGCCACAGACCCGAGCTGACATTCCTCGCAGACTGATATCAAGGCTGACGCCCCGTGTGACGAACGGTCCAAAGCGCAAAAACCGCTGCAACCCGACGGGGACGCTCGAAACATAGCGCGGTTCTTGCCGGCGGATGTTGTAGTCCCGGGATCGCGCCAGCGCCCCCGGTTGTCGACGTACATAACGCTCTCCTTCCACGACCGCGACCGCCAGGGATCGGAACAGCTACGATGGCAAGTCTCCCCCCCGCCCCATGCCAGCCTGTAGACTGGCGCGAATCACTCCCAGCAACTCGTCGTTGTCGGCAGGCTTCTGGGAAAAAGCGATAGCGCCCGATTCCAGCGACGTTTTTCGTTGCCCTCGGGGTCGCGAGCCGTAAGCACAATCACCGGGATTACCGACAGCGCCGGACACTCTTGCAAGTTTTTCAACACGGCAAATCCGCCGCCCGCCGGCAGCCCGAGATCGAGAATGATCAGATGGAGCCGTTCCTTCTGAGCCAAAGCAATGGCGGAATAACCATCGCAAGCGTTCGCGGTGTCGTAGTTATTGGCCCGTAGACGCAAACTCAGGGCCTGTCTGAGATCGGGATCATCATCCACGACCATCATCTTCGCTCGATTGAGAGGAAATTCCTCGCTATGACTTTCAGTTCGCATTGTCGTGGTTCTCCTTTTCGGTGAAGTTCTCTTTGCTTCTAAGGCCCTGCTGAATGACTTCCGGGACGTAATCGGCAATACCCCAGGCCTGCCGTTCTCACTGGGAGCAGCAGCTTAGCCAGGGAATAGAGCGGCAAGGTGAAAGAGAACGTGCTGCCCGCGCCGGGTTCGCTTGCAACCCACATCCTCCCGCCGTGGAGAGTAACGATTTCTTTGGCGATGAAGAGCCCCAGACCGAGACCGGCCCGGCTATCATCCACCGAGTCCGGATCCTGATAGAGACGTTCGAAAACCTGCGGAAGCGACTCTTGCGGGCGCCGCGGCCGGTGTCGCTCACCGAGATGTAGACGACAGCCGGGTCCGTCTCCACCATCGAGGCGAGCACGGCCACCGACCCATTGGCCGGCGTGAACTTGATGGCGTTGTCGATCAGGTTGATAAGGACCTCGATCGTACGGTCGGGATCCGCATAGACGAGCGGGACTGCTTGATCGAGCGCCGCCTGAAGACCGACGTGTTTTTCGGCGGCGGTCGGCCGCATCATCGCGACTGCCTGCTGCATCAACTCACCGATATCGATGCACCGCGGTTCGATACGCAGCTTGCCGCTATCGGCGCGGGCGGCTTCGAGCAAGTCGCGGATCATGGCGTGCAACTGATTCACACTCTTGAGGATTGTTTTGAGGTGGTCAGTTTGCTCAGGCTTCATGGCCCCAGCCAACCCATCCAGGAGAATCGGGACGTACTGGTGAATGCAGGTCAGCGGTGTACGCAATTCGTGCGAAACGTGGGACAGAAACTGATTCTTGAATTCGAGCTGCTGCTTGCGTGTGATTTCCAACGCGCGCAACAGCCCTTGCCTTTCCACCGCATAGCTCAGGGCACGCCCCAGTTGTTTGTTGGTGATGTCACCTTTAACCAGGTAGTCCTGTACTCCCTGGTGGACGGCTTTGATCGCCACGCCTCATCATCTTGACCTGAAAGGATCACAACCGGCACGTTCGGAGCCTTCTCCCTGATCCGCCGAAAGGTGTCCGCGCCATGGCTGTCGGGAAGGTTCAGATCGAGCAATACCAGCGAGGGCGTCTCCGCCTCCAGACACGCGAGGGCGTCGGAGAGCCGGGGGATTCCCAGGCTTGTGAACGTAACAGTTGGCGCCTAGCTCGTAACTGCGCGCTTAGGTCCAGGGTCGAGCACGAGGTACTGAACACCACGACTGGGATAGTGTGCAGAGTCTTGTCGGCCTTGGCTTCCGCCAGCACCGCGCGCCCGTCCTTCTTGGGCAGATTCAAATCGAGGATCGCCAAGACGGGGCGGACTGCATCCGCGTGCCGTCCTATGCGGTGCAGAAAGGCCAGCGCCTCCTCGCCATCCTCCACATTGCTGATGCGGCTTTGATGCTTGCCCCCGCCAACGCCTCGCGTGCAAGCACAACGTCGGCCGGGTTGTCATCCACGAGAAGGACCTGAGGCAATTGTTTCATCGCCTGGGCTCCCCCCTTCTCATCCTAACGACCGGCAAGCAAAGTGAACTTGAAAGCGGAACCGCACATCACTCGTAAGAGAACAGGTGGGGACCTTCTATCCGGCCATTGTCCGTATTGACGTACTTACGAAAACGCTGGAACCAGGCTTATGGAAAGAGCGAACTTAGAATTGGCTTTTGCGGAGGAGAAACGCGGCCGGGATCAGCTGCACTTAGGGGAGGGGGCGACTACTTTCTGTACACGGTGGGCTCCGGACCCTTCTCGAGCGTCTTGAGGTCCCAGATCATGCCTTCACGCGTGTAGTTCGCGAGCTCGAAATCCTGGGTGAGTTCAAGGGCGTCGGTCGGACAAGCATCTTCGCACAGGCCGCAGAACATGCACCGGCTCAGGTCGTAGGTGAATTTCAGGAGCTCTTTGCGGCGCGTTTTTTCGTTGCGCTCGCTGGTAACAACAATCAGATTTTCCGGGCAGGCCACAGAGCACAGGTCGCAGGAAATGCAGAGAGTCTCGTCGGTATCCGGATTGACGTTCAGCCGCGGCGCTCCTCGGTATCGCTCGGCTACCTGCGGCCGCTCCAATGGATACTGCTCAGTATAAATTTCCTTGGGATGCTGATATCGGAACGTCACGCCAAGTCCCTGGATCAGGTCCACTAAAAACACCTTCCGCAAGATGTCGGCGATTCCCATACGTCGCTAAGCATAACACTGACAGGAAAACAGGCCAATGGAATATGAGCCACAAAGACTGAAGACTGAAGGCAGGCAACACCGAACTACTTTAGCGGTATCTCAGCGCGGCTTCGATCGTCGTTACGAAATTTGGAGCTACGGGTTGACCTGTTGGGCGATGGCCGTATATTTGGCGGGAAGATAATTCGCATCGCCGTTATACTTTGCCACCACGATGTGTGAACCCACGGGGATGGCCGAGGTCGTGAACTGCGCGACACCACCTTTCAGTGTCGACGACCCATACACTTTCCCGCTCACTACAAACTGCACCGTCTCGCCGTCTGGCGGCGGTCCCGCGATCGACGTCATGGTGGCCGTAAACGTCACCGGCTGTCCCACCACGGAAGGGTTCGCCGACGAAGTGAACGTCGTTGCCATCTTCGGAATCAGGACATAGCAGCTCTTATTGGTCGAGATTGCGATTACTCCGAAGTCATTCACCTGCACAGAATATACCTGCTGGCCGGCAGCCAGGCCCGCCAGAACATTAAAGTCCTGCATGCCTCCGGACGGAGTCCATAAGAACCCATGCAGAATTCCGGTCCCCGAACTCGTGAGAGAGGTTCCTACGATCCATCCCCGGCTGTTGATGCTGAGAGCAGAACTTTGTCCGCCGCCCAGAGTGCCCAGATCTTTGATCCCCCCGGTCTGCGTCCAAGAGAAAGCATGCCGATTCCCATTTGCGTCGGGCGATTGCCCCACAACCGTCCCCGAGTCATTGACGGCATTGGCGAGAGTGCCAGCCGAACCCAGACTCTGGAGACCTCCGGCTTGCGTCCAGATGAAGCCCAGAGTTCTACTGCTGCCATTTGGAACGTAGTAGCCGGCAACCTGGTTCGAGGAATTGATCGCCGTAGCTGTGCCTCCACCAATGCTGGTGAGGTCAGGTGTCAGATCCTGCATACCACTGCCCTGAGTCCAGAGAAACGCATGCTGCGTTTCCGCGGCGGTGTAGGATAGCCCGACTACTGCGGCAGAATTGTTGATCCCTTTCGCAGCGCTCAAGTTGCCCCCGAGTGAACCCAGCCACTGCGCGCCCGCCGTTGGTTGCCAGACGAAAGCTTGAAGATCGCCCGAATTATTGGGATCGCCCTCGCCGACGACATCGCCAGAACTGTTGATGGCAGCCCCGACACTGTTATTCCCGCTCAGCCCCAAAACCTGAGTCCCGCTGATGCGGTTCCAGGTCGACACCTGATAGGAACCGCCGCTGGCGGTGTTCACCACGACCCGGCCGCCGTTGTTGATCGCAATCAAAGAATTTGGACTCGATCCCGGCACCGGAACGACTTTCAACACTGTCTGCGAGAACGCGAAGCTCGAAAACAGCAGCGCAAATACTGCAACGATTGCAATTCTGTTCGTATTCTTCACCGTAATTCCTCCTCAAGAGGAGTGTTGATATTCTCGCGACTCCGGGGAAATGGGGGTATCCGCCAACCCCTTAGATGCAAGTACCGTGCCATGTTTTGCCGTCAGGTTTCGATTAGACAATCACAGCTAACCGCAAGGTCTATATCAAGTTAGGAAAATGTGCGCACACTGGCATTCCCGGGCACCCGTCCGAGCGCCCAAACCGTCGCGCATTCGATAGGAACGGAAGTTCCCACACCCAAGATAACCGTTTCACCCGCTAAAATAGATCGGTCAGCCTTCAGGTCCAGGCTTCAGGCCCAGATTTCAGCCCCAAGTCTCGCCCCAGGACTGAACACCGAGAACCGAATCTAGCTTTTGGCAACCGGCCACTGGTGAAGGAAAACTGCCTTCCGCTGACAAACTTTCCTCTGACAAGCTTTCTTCTGACGAACTTTGGATGGAGGAAGCTCTCCGCTGCGCCCAGCGCGCGCTCGAGGCTGGCGAAGTGCCGGTGGGAGCGGTCGCGGTGTGCCGAGGGCGCGTGGTTGGACGAGGATGGAATCGCAACCTCACCGACTGCGATCCAACCGCTCACGCTGAAATCGTCGCGCTGCGCGAGGCGGGACGAAACGTCGGTAACCACCGGCTCGTCGACTGCGAACTGTTTGCTACAATTGAGCCGTGCGCCATGTGCGCGGGAGCGACAGTTCATGCCCGCGTCCGCCGCCTGGTGTACGGTGCCGATGACCCGAAGGCGGGCGCCATCCATTCGATTCTGCAGGTGGTGAATCACCCCAGTCTGAATCATCAGATGGACATCCGGGGCGGAGTCCTAGCCGGACGTTCGGCGGAGTTGCTGCAATCGTTCTTTAAAAACCGCCGTTAGCCGCTGGTCGTTAGCAGCTGCTTTTCGCTGAGAGCCGACGCCTGAGAGCTGACAGCTGTTGTTCCGGAGAGGTGCGTGAGTGGTTGAAACGATCCGCCTCGAAAGCGGACATACCTTAACGGGTATCGTGGGTTCAAATCCCACCCTCTCCGCCATCCTTTTTGCGGCTCGCCATAAGCCGAAATCGGCAAGTTTTACGGCCGGTGAAGAAGCCCGTTACCAGGCGTCTCGATTCTGATATCATCGCTTGATTCAAAGCCTACGGCTGCGGTTGTCAGACTAAGGCGAACTGGCTCTCAGGGCGCTATGCTTCACTACACCAGAAGCGGACGCGATATCATTCAGCGCCCTGTCAAGGCCAGACAACGGAAAATAAAGACTTGAGGCACTCTCGCTCTTGAACACCCGCTTGCAAACCCCGTTTGACACTGTCGAGAATGCCCATGATTACGTGCGCCTCCTGGTCGAGGCCATCGCCGAAGCCAAAAGCGAAATCGCAGCCGATCTCAGTGCGGACGCCAAGGCGCAGCCCCAACGCCGAGTGGAGGCTCTACGCCTGGTGCAATTCAAATTAGACAAGCTGGAGCAGCAGTTGCAGAGCAGCAGCCGTCTGCTCAACGACCTGCGCACCCTGCGACGCCTTCTGTTCGACGAACGGCCCGAACCCACTGCGGCCGGTCAGGATCCTGCCGCGTAGATTGGTTTAGGCTCTCAATTTTTCGGCAAACTTCTTTTCCAACTTCGCCAGCTTCGGCGAGATCACGAACATGCAATAAGGCTGCCGCGAATTTTCGTTGTAGTAGTTCTGATGGTAGCCTTCGGCCGCGTAGAATTCCTCGACCGGCTCGACTACGGTCACAATCGGTTCAGGAAATACTTTCGCCGCCGTCATCTCCGCAATCACATCCTCCGCAATCCGATGCTGCTCTTCATCTGCGTAGAAGATGACCGAACGATACTGCTCGCCAGCGTCATTTCCCTGCTGATTTAGCGTGGTCGGATCATGCACCGCGAAGAATACGTCCAGCAGATCGTGATAGCTGATTTCGTCGGGATCGAAGGTGATGCGCGCGACTTCGACATGCCCAGTGTCCCCGTTACACACCTGGCGATAAGTCGCCTGATCGGCGCGCCCGCCCATGTACCCGGATTCGACATGGGTTACGCCGGTGAGCCGTTGAAATACGGCTTCGATGCACCAGAAGCATCCGCCGCCGAAAACTGCCGTTTGCTGTTTAGCCATGATGGTTAGATGTGCCGGTGAGCCCGAAGTTTCGCACTCGCCACAAACGACAGCTCTACTTAAAGAGGCGACCGAGATCCAGGGGGAAACCGCGGTCCTCTGTGCACCTCTGTGCCCCCTGTGGTAAAGGTTTGGAGCTTACACCGACACAGTGAACGACGTTTCCGTGCGAGTAACCGGCCGGTAGAGCGTGTCGCGCTCAACCGGTTCGCGCCCGGCTTCTTTTATCAACCGCACCAGGTCATGCCGCTGCAACCCCTGGGGAGTGGTAGCTCCCGCGTCGTGGTAAATCTTTTCCTCGACGACAGTACCGTCAATATCGTCGGCCCCGAAGCGGAGAGAAATCTGGGCGATCTTCGGAGTCATCATCTGCCAGTAAGACTTCACGTGCGGGAAGTTATCAAGCACCAGGCGGCTGACGGCAATCTGCTTGATGTCGAGCATGCCCGTGGTCGTAAAAAGATGCTGCAGCGGAGTGTTCGCCGGATGAAAGGCGAGTGGAATAAACGTCTGGAAGCCGCCAGTCTCATCCTGCAAGGCACGCAGTTTGAGCAGGTGGTCGACGCGGTCTTCGTCGTTTTCGATGTGGCCGTAGAGCATGGTGGCGTTCGATTTCAGCCCGATCTGGTGGGCGAGCCGTGCGGTATCGAGCCATTGATCGCCGTCAATTTTGTGATCGCAGATGATGTGCCGCACGCGGTCGGCAAAAATTTCAGCGCCGCCGCCGGGCAGCGAGTCGACGCCCGCTTCTTTCATTTTTTCGAGTGTCTCGCGGATCGTCAACTTCGCCCGCTTCGCCAGATAAGCGACTTCCACCATGGTGAAGGCCTTCATGTGGACCTGCGGAAAACGCTCCTTCAATCCGGAAACAAGGTCAAGAAAATATTGGAACGGCAAATCGGGATGCAGCCCACCAACAATGTGAAACTCCGTGACCGCCTCGGTGTAACCGGAAGCGGCGGTCGCGAAGGCTTCTTCAAGCGCCATGGTGTAAGCGCCAGGAGCGTCTTTCTTGCGGCCAAAAGCGCACAACCGACATGCGGCCACGCAGACATTCGTCGGATTGATATGGCGGTTGACGTTAAAGTATGCCTTGTCGCCATGCATCCGTTCACGAACCCAATTGGCGAGCCAACCCACGGCCAGGATGTCCCCAGTCCCATAGAGCACAAGCGCATCGGCCTCGTTCAGGCGTTCACCCGCGAGGACTTTATCTTTGATCGGGACGAGGCGCGGATCGTCGGTCTGGAATGGGTGCGCGTTCGGCATCTGTTTAATAATAACCCAGCCTTCGCGAGGGATCACACTGGTCTGTGACCCTCGCTGGTGCAACTCCCATGTAGAGACGCGGCTTGCCGCGTCTCCGGCGGTGAAAACGCGGCAAGCCGCGTCTCTACAACCGAATCAACTGATCAGCGGCGACAAAAAGAAAGAACACCACCGAAATCGCCCCATTCATGGTAAAGAAAGCAGCGTTCAGCTTGCTCAGGTCGTCCTGTCGCACCAATGCGTGCTCGTAGAGCAGCAGCGCGGCCACAGCAATCACTCCCGCGAAAGCCAGTTTGCCCAGTCCAAACACAACAACCAACGCGACCAGCAGCCCGAGCATCGCGATGTGAAACAAACGGGCGATGACCAGCGCATTCCTGATTCCGAAATGACGCGGCAGCGAGTGCAAATCATGGCTGCGATCATAGTCATGATCCTGACAGGCGTAGATCACATCGAATCCGCCGACCCAGAAAGTTACCGCGGCGGTAAGCAGCAGTATTCGCGGATCGAGCGAGCCACGAACCGCGATCCACGCGGCCGCAGGAGCAATCCCGAGAGCAAATCCGAGAAACAGATGCGACCAGCGCGTGAATCGCTTGCTGTAGGAATATAAAAGGATCACCGCCAGCGCCACCGGCGAAAGCATCAGCGTGAGGCGGTTCAACTGCGAAGCGGCGAGAACAAAAATTCCGCACGCCACCAGAACGAAAGTGCTCACGAACGCCGGCGTCAACTGGCCGACTGGCAGAGCGCGAGTCGCGGTGCGTGGATTGGCTGCGTCAATCGAGGCGTCGGCCAGCCGATTGAAAGCCATGGCGGCGGACCGCGCCGAGACCATGGCGACGACGATCCAAGCCAGTTGCCGCCACGCCGGCAAACCTCCGGCCGCCAGCATGGCTCCGCAGAGCGCAAACGGGAGCGCGAAGATCGAGTGCTCCCACTTGATCATCTCCAGCGTGACCTTCAGATTTCGGAGGAGGCCCACAACTTAATTGTAAAGCAGCGGATGTTGGTGGAGAGCCGGGCGTCCTCGCCCGGCCACAACGATGCCTGCGAAGGCCGCGCGGGAACGCCCGGCTCTCCATCGTATACGGCGGATAAGTCGTCACGCAGTTCCCTCCACCAGCGGCACAAACCGGCAACCTTCGAGAACCCTTACCTCGGGCTCTCCGCCGATTTTGCCAATCAACTGCAATTCCTGGCTGGAGGGCGGCCCAACCGGCACCACCAGGCGTCGACCCTCGCGCAACTGAGCGAACAGAGGTGGCGGCATTTCGGGTGTTGCGGCAGAAACAAGAATGGCATCGAATGGAGCGTACTCCGGCCAACCCTGCCTGCCATCGCCGACTCTGATCTTCATGTTGCGGTATCCCAAACGATGCAGCGTACTTTCCGCCAGGGCCGCCAGTTGCGCATGGCGCTCCACCGAATACACTTCGGCACAGAGCAGCGAAAGCAGAGCCGTCACGTAGCCGGAACCGGTGCCGACTTCGAGGACGCGATCGGTAGCCTGAAGAGCGAGATGCTCGAGCATAGCAGCCACGATGTAAGGCTGCGAGATGGTTTGCCCTTCGCCGATGGGCAGCGGGTGATCTTCATAAGCCTCCTGCCGCAAAGTCTCCGGGACAAACTCGTGCCGCGGCACTCTGCTCATAGCATCAAGAACGCGCACCTCGCGAATGCCGCGCTCCGCGAGTTGCGTGCGGACCATTCTTTCGCGCTCTGCCTGGAAATGGTCGCGCTGAGAAGTAGCGTCCATGGGGTTAATGTCCCAACCTTTTTCACCACACAGGACACAGAGAAACACAGAGGAAATCAAGGCAGCCTTCCCCTGTGCTCCCTGTGGTAAAGCCTTGCTCGCGTGTGGTATCCCCGAGAGTTCGCAGGATCAATCCACACCGTCAGCCCGACCCGCAACTACGGAACGACGCTGCTAGAACGGGCCAATGATTCCTCCGATAGTGCGTGCAGTGGCTCCCTCTGGTCGCGCCTTCTTTTCCTGCGCCTCGATCATATCGAGATACTTGTAAGCCGATCCCGTGTTAAAGAGCACGACCCTATCTTCGGCGCGGAAGAAGCCGCTGGCGCGCAGTTTCTGATAAGCAACAAGTGATGTGGCTCCTTCGGGCGCGGCAAACACGCCTTCCACGCTGGCCCAGTGCCGCATGGCCGCAAGGACTTCCTCGTCCGTCGCCGCAACCGCGGTGCCCTGGCTTTTTTTCAGGATGTCGAGAATCAGGTAGTCGCCATAAGCTTTGGGGACTCGCAGGCCCGCGGCAAACGTCTGCGCGCCGACCCACATTTCAGATGCACTCTTCCCTGCTTCCCAAGCCTTCACGATCGGCGCGCAGCCAGCCGCCTGCACAGTAATCATTTTCGGGCGCTCCGCACCGATCCAGCCCAACTCCTCCATCTCATCGAAGGCCTTCCACATTCCAATCATGCCCACGCCTCCGCCGGTCGGATAGATGATGCCTTGCGGAAGCTTCCAGTTCATCTGCTCAGCAACCTCATAGCCCATCGTCTTCTTGCCTTCGACGCGAAACGGCTCTTTGAGGGTCGAGACATCGAACCATCCTTCCTTGTCTTTGCGTTCGGCAACCATGCGGGCGCAGTCGCTGATCAGGCCGTCGACTAGCGTGACGTGTGCACCGTAGTAGTCGCATTCCATGCGATTCGCAATCGGCACATCTTTCGGCATAAAAATGTGGGCTTCGATGCCCGCCGCCGCCGCATAAGCTGCCAGCGCGCCACCGGCATTTCCAGCGGAAGGAGCAGCCAGTTTCTTCAAGCCGTAATGTTTCGCCATCGTCACAGCTGCGGACATGCCGCGCGCTTTGAACGATCCGGTAGGATTCAGTCCTTCATCCTTGATAAAGACGTTGGCAGATTCGCGACTCGTGTGGTGCCCGCGGGGCAGAGCCCCGCCACCACACATGCTGGGAAGCAGCGGCGTGAATCCCTCACCTAGCGTGACCAGCGTGGCATCTGGGAGAACCTCGGCGTAACGCCACATGCTAGCTACGCGGCCGGATAGATTTTCGGGCCGCAACTTCCCTTTCAAACTGGCGAGATCGTACCGGACGTAAAGTACGCCGCCGTCTTTAGGGCAGACATTCTGCGGGCGGTCAGCGGGCAGATGCTCCCCACAGCGCGTGCATTCGAGGTAGGCGATTCGCATCGGTGGAAGAATAGCATCTCGGCGGGGGGCTCTTAGCTCTTTGCTTTTTGCTCTTGACTCTCAGCTGTCAGCTTTGACCGAGACGTTGGCACTCATCGTGTGCATCAATTGAGGATTGCTGTCGTAATGGCGACATTAGGGCAATTGGTCCAGCGACTCGGAGCCACAACCGGACCAATGAGAACGACCATTCCATTCTCTAACGCAGTGTTCTATCATAAAGCGCCCGACGGCAGTACTCTGTCGCGCAGTCAAAATGGCAAAGCTATAAGATGCGCTGGAAGTCTTGGACTTATCGTGCTGATTGGGGTTGTTGTTCTGGCCATTCTGTTTGTCCCTCTGAGGCCGATGGGTCACAGAATGGTGGCGAAAGCCTACTTTACGAATGCCATGGGTCTCCGTGCTGGCGCACCGGTACGTTTTGCCGGAGTTGACCTAGGCTCTGTAAAAAGCGTACGTGCCAAGCCCGAAGTCAAGAATTCGCCAGTAGAAGTGGTCATGGTATTCAACCCTCCATACGAACTGAAAATTCCAAACGACTCAACCGTTTTACTAGAAACCGCAAGCATATTGGGGGAAACGTTCGTAGACATTGACGCGGCGAGTGCCACCGGTCCACCAGATCGGAGCAAACGCTGTTCTAAAAGCCAAGCCAACAGTGCAGCTAACCACGGAATAGTTCATCGAAAAGCTGAGCGAAGTTTTTGGGAAAAAAACTGCGATTGTGATAAGGACGCCGCTGGTGCGAATGCTGCGAAGAAATCCCCTTCCACGAATCCATAACGCGCCTCACGCTGGCAATCTTTTGAGCGCCTCCTTCGCCCGCCGGAACCACGGCCGCTCACGCCGCCGCTGGTAACCAGGCATCGCTGGTTTTTTATCGAGCACCTTCTGCGCCCATTCGCGGGCTTCGGCATTGCGCCCCTCCGAAGCCAGCAGATCGGCAAAATTCAAGTATGTCTCTGACAACGTTGACGCGATAGTTACCTGCCGGAAGAGCGCCTCGGCTTTTTCTTTTTGTCCAGTCTGCGCGTAGGCGTGGGCGAGCAAGCCAGCGGCACGTTGGAAATCGTAGTCGGGCTCTTTGGCGACCGTCCGCTCCAGGTCGGGTAATGCTGCTGCAGCGTCGCCTAACTGGATAGCGCAAACGCCGCGCCGGTAAAAGGGATCCAGAGTATCGGCGCGAGCAGCAATCGCTTTGTCGAACGCAGCTCGCGCCAAGTCGAGCTTGCCGTCGTCCATGTAAAGGTCGCCGAGTTCTTCATAGTTTCCGGCTGACGGATTGTCGCGAATCGCAGCTTCCAGTTCGCGAATGCGCTTGCGGCGCGGGAAAACTTTAAAAGATTGTCCCAGCAGTCCAATGTCGGGAAGCGCCTCAGCCGCAAGATAGATAATCGCGCCGAGCGGACCGAGAAACAGGATGACGAAAATCCAGTAGTTATCCGGACGCCGCCGGATGAAGTGGACGATCGCCAGTCCCTGGAGGATGATGCCCCACGGGTATAGAAGGTAGCTCAGAAGTCCCATGCCGCCGTTAAGTCCTAGCGTCAGATTACACATTTGTGGAAGATGGAGAAAGCCTGCCGGGTGGCAAGGAGCACTTGATGTCGATCGATAATGACGAGCGGCAGATTCTGGCGCTGCATGAAGCTGGAGACCGGGCGCTGATGAGTGCGGATCTCGCCGTGCTGGCGCAGATCTTTGCTGATGACTACGTACAGTACAACGAGGCCGGCAAGGCTTTCACGAAGCAGGATGTGCTCGAAAGTTTTCGCAGCGGCGCGATTCGTTATCCGTCGATTGTTTCCACCGGACGCCAGATTCGCGTCTTCGGCGACACCGCGATCGTGCATGGCGCTGAATCCGACGAAATGGAATCCGATGGAAAGAGATTCAGCGTCCGCTATGTTTACCTGGATGTGCTGCGCAAGCAAAATGGAGAATGGAAGCTCGTGGCGTCGCAGTTAGCGCGGCCGACGACAGGATAACCTCAGACGCTCCGATTTCCCCTGTGTACTCCCGTGTACCTCTGCGTCCCCTGTGGTAGAGATCTTTTTCAACCACAGGGAACAACAGGGAAACTAATCTTCCTCAGGCCGGAGCCGGTTTTGCCAGTGCGACCAGAGGAACCAGGCGATCCCAATGAGTAGCAAGACTCCGATGATCGCGTCGAACTGATGGAAGTACTTGCCAAGCGAGCGCCAGTTCTCCCCAAGTTTCATGCCAAAGTATGCCAGCACGAAACACCAGGGCCACGATCCGAGGAAAGTGTAGATATGAAATTTGGCGCGCGGCATCCGGGCAATTCCGGCGGGCAGCGCAATGAACGTGCGGATCACCGGCAGCAAGCGCGCAATGAACACGGCCATGTCTCCCCAGCGCTGAAAAAATCGGTCAGCCCAGTCCAGTTCGCGGCGCCCCATCAGGAGCCAGCGTCCGTAACGCTCAACCAGCGGGCGCCCGCCATAGAAGCCAATCTCATAGGCGACAAGCGAGCCCAGATTGCATCCGATCGCGCCAGCCGTTGCCGCCCAGACCAGCTTCATCTTGCCGGCATAAACAAGGTAGCCCGCGAAAGGCATGATCAGTTCGGAGGGCAGCGGAATGCAAGCGGACTCGATCGCCATAAGCAGCGTAATACCGGCATAGCCGGTCGCCGCCACAATGGAATTAATGAAGACGAAAAGTAAGGTAAGGATTTTCTCGGTCATCGGTCATTGGTCATTGGAATCGCGTGATCGGGCCATCGACTGATCTGACCATCGGAAGGTATGACCATCGGCTGATCTGGCTTCGGGTTTCAATCACCCGATGGCCCGATGCCCTTCAGAAGGCCCCTTCTTGCGTGAAGCTGAAGCCGGGCAAGGTTACGCCATCCGCCGATTTGGCGACCTTCACCTTCACGACGGGCGCGTCGGGCGCGGTGACTTCGGCGGGCCGCAGTACCGCGTATTGCGTGAAAACTTCGCTGTATACCTTGGTGACAAGGTGATCCTGGCCGGTTACATCCTGACGCCAGACTTGTCCGAGTTTAATGCTCTTCACGGCCACAAGTTTTATCCTTTAGTTCTCAGAGTACTCACCCCGCCGCCAACCCGTCAATCGCAGCGGAGTTACTTTAGGTGATGGGTGGCTGCCGCAAGCCAGCGGCTTTGTTACCATGAACCACTACTCAGGAGGAAACCGATGCCTCGCGGAAATATGCCGCGTCAACCCGGCCGCAGCGGACGACAGGAAGGTGCCCAACTGGCGAAGGGAGTGCGATTGAAGGGATCGCAATCATTGAAGCGCAACAAAGCGAAGATTGCGGCCGCGCGCGCCACCGCCGGTCGAGCGTCCCTGAACACCGGTAAAGTCATGAAGGCGGTCGTCCCGAAAAAGAAATCTGCATCTGGATACGATCCCTTGGCCCCGGAGCGAGTCCGCCAGATCATCGCGGCCCTTGACCAACTTTATCCCCATGTAACCTGCGCTCTCACCCACCGAAGCGCGTGGGAATTGCTAGTGGCGACAATTCTTTCCGCCCAGTCAACTGATGTGCGGGTAAACATGGTCACGCCGGTGCTGTTTCAGAAGTATCCGACGGTCCAGGATTTCGCGGCGCTCGAGCCGGAACAATTGCAGCCCGACATCTACTCGACTGGCTTCTTCCGCAACAAGTCGAAGTCGGTGGTGGGCGCGGCGCGGAAGGTAGTCGCAGACTTTGGCGGGAACGTTCCGCCAACGATGGAGGACTTGCTGAGACTCCCCGGAGTGGCTCGCAAAACCGCGAATGTCGTGCTTGGAACCTGGTTCAAGAAGAATGAAGGGGTAGTCGTGGACACGCACGTCACGCGCATTTCCCACCGACTGGAGCTGACGAAACAACAAGACGCGAGGAAAATTGAAGAGGATCTGATGCGGATCATCCCGCGCCTGCGGTGGACAGACTTCTCCCACGAAGTGATCTGGCACGGGCGGAAGCTTTGCGTTGCACGCCGTCCGAAGTGTGCCGATTGCGCTCTGGAGAAGCTGTGTCACGCGGCGGATAAGACGTGGTCCACGGTTGAGATTCATAGGGATGCAAAACCATGAAGCGCGCTTGCGAACGACTTCTAACCCTTTTCGTATGCGGAATTCTGTGCTGCTCACTTTCTTCAGCACAAACCAAGCCCATAGATGTCGTGGTGCGCGATCTTTCCCAGACTCCGCGAAAGTTCGATGGGCTTCTCGTGCGTGTTCGAGCACAGGCGGTAGTTGGTTGGGAAGGCGACGACTTTCTGTATGACCCGACGGAGCAGGCTGGCGGAAACAAAGCCCCTGGCCGCGCCGGAGCTGTGTGGTTTTATTGCAATGCCGAAAATGGGCGGCACGTCTATGCCGCCATCGATCGCAGGAACAGTTTCACGACGGCGACATTCACCGGATATTTTCATTTCGTGCCCGATCCCAAAAATCGGGGAAAGCACATGTTTGATCCGGGCCGGTTGCAATTAGAAGTTGTTGGTGTCTCCGATGTGGCAAAGTCGCAAACTCCCTGGGTCAGTAAGGGCCGATGAAAGTAGTGATTTGACCGAGCAACTCGTCAGCTCTGAGACGGAATCCGATCCTTAGCAGCCGGTGAAAGCCAGTTCGACAACAGTGCAATCGTCGTTGAGCGGCGTGCCTCCGCAAAAATCGGCGACTGCGGCGAAAATGTCCTCCATCGAAGCACTTTTCCCGGCCACAACTTCCAGGCGTTCGCTGTCAAACATATCTCCGCGCGCGTTCTCGGCTTCCGTAACGCCATCGGTCACCAGGATAAGTCGGTCCCCCGGCCTCATCTGGCAGCGGTCGCTCGAGTAAGTCGCATCCGCCAGCAGCCCCACGGGCAGGTTACCGTGGGATGGCCGGAGCACTTCGTTGCCACAAATCCACACCGGCGGAACGTGTCCACAGTTGACGTACTCAAGATCGCCATCGCTGCGCAGGCGCGTAATGATCATGGTCGCGTATTTCTCACCGATATGCTTGTAGGTGAAGAAGCGATTCACTGCGTCGACGATTTCCGTCAGTGGCATGCCCGAAATCAATTGGGAGTAGACCATCCCCTGCAGAATAGAAGCCAGCAGCGCCGCCGAGACTCCTTTGCCGCTGACGTCGGCGAGAACCACGGCCAGGCCTTGCGGCGTATTGACTGCTTCGAAGAAATCGCCCCCGATTTCCTTACAAGACATATTGCGTCCGTTCACCCGCGCGAAAGGGACTTCGGGCAGAGTCACTGCCAACAGACGCTGCTGAATGGACGCTGCGATCGACAGTTCCTGCTGATAACGGCGCCCAGCTTCTTCGGCCTGTACCAGACGCGCGTTCTCAACCAGCTGGGCCGCTTCAGTCGCGATCGCCCGCAGAATATCGTGGCTAACGCTGGTGATATCGCGCGAGGCAAAGCGCGAATCGACATAGAGCGCCCCCATCACTTCGCCACCGGCCGGCTGCTCGCCACGACTGGTTTGCACCAACGGCTTGCGCAACGGCATACAGATCACCGTTCGCAAATCGAAGGCGACTATACTTTGCCGCTCCTTCACATCGATCATCTGACTGGTGTCCGTGACCAGGTATTCGGAGTTAGCGGTCAACGCGCCTTCAAGTACCGAACGAGAAATTGTCTTGTCGTCAAGCAGCGGCTCCCCCTTCGAGTTACGCCCGGCGGCAAGCGTCAGCGTCCCGTCGAGGTCGCGAAGGAAGATGTATCCACGTTCGGCCCGGGTCAGTTTCAGCGTGGCCTCGAGCAGCGTCACCAGGATTTCATCGAGCACGCCGATGGTATTCAGCTTGCGCGCGGCTTCCATGAACAGCGTGAGTTTCTCGAGGTCGCTGGCTTCCGGAGCGATCTGAATGCCCGAGATCTGGCTCAGAAACTCCCGCGCCGTGTTCGAAGTCGTGTGCAGGGGATGGAAGATCAGGTAGGAAACATCGCGCGCGCCAAATTCCAACCGATCGTTGCGTTGTAGCTTGTGCCGGTCCACCTTCTCGCCATTGACGTAGGTGCCGTGTTTGCTGCCCAGGTCTACAACAAAAAACTCGCCGTTTTCTGAAACGATGGAAGCATGCTCGCGAGACACGCGCGGGTCGGCGATGACGAGGTCGCGATCAACCTTGCGGCCTACCGTGTAAGGAGTGTGATTCAGCGATAGCGTCTGCTGATCATTCCCCTGCACGAAAATCGCGATGGGAAAGATGCTCGATATACCTGAATGCGACGAGGCCGACATTTATCCCCGAACTCTTCTGAACTCTCTTGCAGCCATCATGCCAGCAACCTGGCAGCGCCCCCCTGCATTCTACGACGTGCCGGGCCCCACCGGTGCAGTAAAAGTCGTCTGGTAGCGCATCATCATCATTAGGGCCAGCCCAACTACTACCACGGGCAGGGGGAGGACAGCCCAAAGGGGGACGGCCCATGCTGTTTCGACGGTCTCGAGCGTCAGGACGAAAGAAAGGCCTGCCAGCACGATGCTGCTGAGCCAAGACCACATCATAAGACCTGCAGCGAGGCTCAGGAACACGCGGCTCATGCGATTCCGGTTCCAGAACATTTGCCGGTCGCGCACCAGAATGAGCAGCGCGGGCAGCAGCATGACTTGGTTATAGAGGGCGTAGCTCGGAATGACGATGATGGTTACTGCCAAACATAGAGAAACCATGGCGGCAAACGCGGGCGTGTCTTCGGTAACTCGGCGGTTTTTCCAACCGGTATACACCGTCGCTGCCACGGCGAGCGCACGCGCTATCCATCCCCAAGGAGCCGGGAGCAGCTTGTCCAGCGTTGAGACTGCATCGGTATAGGTCGGGTATTCCCGCAATGCCTGGAGGAAGCGGGGAATCCAATGCGGCAGATACCATTCCGAGGCGGCACACAGGATGGCCATGGTGAACAGAAATGACGCGGCCCAGCGGTATCGGCGGCGCCAGTCGGCCAGAGTCCAGATCATCAAGCAGAACAACAGCAGCCAGACAAGTTGCGGCTTGATGGTGGACAAAGCCAGCGCAATGCCGGCGGCAATGGGGCGGTCCGACGCCAGGAGCGCAAGCGCGATCGCAACCAGGGCAGCCACGAGAAGCGTCATTTGCTGGAGCTTGAGGCCTTGCATGACGGGCAGACTGCCTAGCGTGAATATGATCAGGCTAGTCTGCGCCCAGAGCGGCGCGGACCAGCGCAGCACCCGCAGCCACAGCGGAACCGAGGCGACGGTGAGCGAGAGCAAGGCCCAGAAGAATCCTTTTCGCACGATCTCAAACGGAAGATGGATGGCCGGCGCAATGCAAAAGACGACGTAGACAGGATAGGCGAATCGCTGGTCTTTTGGATCTCCGGAGCGGGCCGGGTCAAGGGGACGACCGTAGTAGCCCTGCTGAATCTCGCGAGTTACGTCGGGACCGTAGGGATTGTGTCCGTTCAGGAGGAGTTCTCTCGCGCCGACCCAGTGTTGATAAAAGTCAGAAAGATTGCCGCGCGGTCGGCCGTGCGCAGCAGCATCAAAGATCTGATATGGAATCAACACTCGGTTGGCATACAACCACACACCTGCCGCGCAGAGCACGGCGGCCAGGACTAGCCAGAGCGACTTATGGGAAATGCTAGGTCTCATTACGAAATTGCGGGAAAGCTGGATATTACATCGCTCCTGTCCACATGTCTCGGGATACCTCTAAAGTTCTCATCCGATGTGAGCAAAAACATGATCAGAATCGGAATGATCGGGTATACGTATACGTGCCAGGCTAGCGAGATCACATGCAAAGGAGGCAGGAACAGAACACACTGACTGCTCAGAAGGCTGAGTCGCACCCATCGCGGGATACCGGTGTGTTCCGCCAGGTATTGCGAGAACAGACCGATGGGTAGAAGCGCGATGCACAAATCGGTGGGACTGAGATGATAGCTAACAAGAAGTGCCACCAAAACGAAATTCCCGAAGGCTAGATTTGTAACATCTGTGAACGTCGATTTACTCCTCTTAACGCTCATCCACGCATACCAGAGAAGCCAAATTGAAACAATCCAGATAAGAGCGAGACCGGCTGTATTCTTTACGATGCCTGAAATGCTGACCAATCCTCTAATATTCGCCATTACCGCTGGGTGAATGCCAGCTAGCGGCAGGCTGCTCAGCCTCATCAAGAAGTGAGGATACGCCGTCAGAGAGGCCCATCCGGAAATGCCGACTGAAATCAGAAGCAATATCACGAACACGAGCGCAAACCCACGGACGAACCCTTTTCGCCTAAGTGATGCCAGCAACACGACTAACATAAGAACTATATGGAACTTGAAGAGTCCGCACCCCAGCAAACAACCAGCCGTGAAGTTGCGATCCCGCCTAAGCTCAACAACCGCAAGCGTCATAATCAAGAGGAGCAGCAGCGAATCCTAGCCCTGCAGGAAACTTAGCAACACGGGCGGGAACAAAAAGAACAGTGGCAACAAGACGCGCCATTCCAAGCGCTTGAATACATGCCGTTGAAACACTATCGCGGTATATGCCAAGACCGCGAAGTTAAGAAGGCACCAGAGCAGATAAACGGTTGGCAGCGACCAAAGGCAGATTGGCAAGAATACCAACGTCTCAAATGGCGGGTGAATGTAGTAGTCGCCAGTGCGTCCGGCGTAGCGAATCTGGAATTTCTCTTGAGCTTGGAAGTCGTAGAGTTGATGCCCGTATCCTTCCCGTACCATCCGAGCTGCGGCGTAGAAGTCCGGGAAATCAGTTCCCTTCTCTCTTTCTTCAAAACCGTGCGCAAAATAATAGACAATGCCGGCTACTGTCAGAAGAAGAAGCATGTTCTGGACGAGCCCCAACCACCTTTTCCACCCCGAAATCGCAGATCCTTCCGGGACCGCTCTTTCTCGATTTGACGATCGTAGCTTCAGTGTAAACAATGCCTCAATTTCCCGACCGCGAGCCCTGAGTCTGCTGCACATCACTGCCGACCATGGATTCTAATTGCCAAGCGGCAAAAGCACGAAATGGGTAATGGAATCGCGCTGGAGCAGTTTCGAGTTTGGGGTATGATCGCTCAGCGTGAGAGCCAACCATCTTTCTCGATCCGATGTGTTCCCGATGGTGTTAGCGCTGGGCTTGCTGGCAATGACGGCTCGCCCGGCGCCGATTCGCTTCTATCCGCTCCCGCGTCGCGCAGTTTGCGCACCCAGGCGAGACCGAGAGCCAGCACGGGCAGTATCATCAGGCATTCGGCTTTAAGTTGCACTCGAGCAAACCAGTACAAAGGCGTCAGAAGCAGCAACAACCATCCGGCCGCTTCGAGATCTCTAGTGAATCGATCTCCTTGAGGAGCGTCTGGCGCTCGGGCACGCATCGCGAGCAGGGGAACGATCAGCAAGAGCAGGTCATATTCTTGAGCGTAATAACTAGTGATGATGGCGACGATCAGCGCCAGCCCAAAACCCTCCGCCAAACAGCGATCTCCCGCTTTTCGCCACAGGCGACCCGCGTACACCACGGCTGCGAGCGCCACCGGCGCCAATGCCCAGTGGATGCGTCCGGGATAGGGCGTGCGCCCGACTACAAAAATGAGCAGCCCACGGAGATTCATCTGGTTTCCCGGCGTGATCAGTCCGACGCCCGAGGCCTGGTTCAAAGCCAGCAAATCGCGAGGATACTGTAACAAACCCCTCCAGCCCACGATGGCGTCTGAAATGGCAAGAACGGCGATGGCGGACGTGGCAAAGCCCGGTAACACCCGTTTGCGACCGGCGATCCACAGCGTAACGACGAACGGTATCACCAGTTGAAATTTGAAGAGCGCCAGGCCAAGCGTGAAGCCGGCGCCCACATCCCTGTCGCTTGCCAACTGCCGATAAGCAATCGCGAACAGGAAGGCCAGCAGCGGTGCATCCTGGCCCAGGACCAGATCCATAAGCTCGGGAAATGTGCCGAGGGTGAGTAGGCCCACTGCCCAGAGTGGAATTCCACCGTGCCATGATCCGCCTCGAACCACGACAAACGGAATGGCCACGAGGAGCGCAAGTTTGAGGGCGGTCCAGAGGAACAGGGCTGTCACATAAGGCCATCCGGCGAATACGGAAAACAGCAGGGCTTCGAACGGGGGTCGGACGTAAGGCAAAGGGCCTTGGCGAATTTCTACTTCCGAAGCAAATTCCTGCTGCACTTTCCACTGGAGGTTGTGATTGTAGAGGTCGGCACCAACTCCCCTGCGAACCAGAGTGCCGGCGGTGTAAAACGACGCAAAATCGCCGTAGCCGTGACGGATCCGATCTCGTGTATTCCATAAGATGACGCCGTTGTTAACCGCCATCCAGAGCAACGCTGTGGCCAGCAACCAACTGCGCAGTCTCGGCTTGTCGGACGTTGGTATGTCAGATCTAGGTGTCTCGGATCTTGGTGTGTCAGACATGGTCCGAATGGAATGCCTATTCTATCCACATTCTGTTCTTCTTATGCCCCGCTACCTCAAGCGGACGCCATGCAGAGTCGCACCCATTCCAGAAGCACGAAGACGCAACGGACAGTGGCTTAGGGACCGAGCGAGGATCGCGAGCCGGGCCACTCTCCAAGAACGAAACTGGAGCACCGGCAAAGCCGGGACGACGTTCATCTTCATCCTGACCCGCCTGGCACTGGTGCACCCCTCTCTATTCCCACCCCCGCGCCGGCATGGCTAAGCCTGCGCGCCAACGCAACGCCCAGCGCCAGCAAGGGCAGCGTCATGAGACACTCGGCGTGAAGTTCCAATCTGGTAAACCAATACACTGGCGTAAGGAGCAAGAGCAGCAATCCGCCCACTTCTAAGTAGCGGGACACCGTGTCCGCCCTGAGACCGCTATCAGGTCGGTTACGCATGGCGAGCAACGGGACGATCAACAACAACAGATCGTAATCACAGGCGTAATAGCTGGTCACGATCGCGACGATAGCCGCCAGTCCAAAACCCTCGGCCAAAAAACGGTGCCCCGCTTTTCGCCAAATGAACCCCGTGTACACAATAGCTCCGACCGCCACCGGCGCCAGCGTCCAATCGATGGGCCCGGGATGGGTCAAGCTCCCAACGAAAAGAATAAGCAGCCCGCGTAGATTTATTTGAGTCTCGGGCGCGATTCCCACGCCCACTGAACGGTTCAGAGCCAGCAAATAGCCAGGGTACTTTAACAGCGCGCTCCAACCAGTGAGAGCGGCGGAAATGGCAACGACGACGGAGGCGGACGCCACAAAACCGAGCAAGACCCGTTTGCGACCAGAGATCCACAGCACAAGGAGAAAAGGTATTGCCAGCTGGAACTTGATGAGCGCCAGGCCCAGAGTGACGCCAGCGCCAGTGTCTCTTCCCGTTTCAATCTGCCAGTAAAAAACCGCGAACAGGAAGGCCAGCAGCACAGCATCCTGGCCCGTGACCAGATCCATAAATGCAGGAAACGTACCCAAGACGAGGATACCCGTCGTCCAGAGCGGAAAGCTTTCTTTCCAGAATCTGCCGCGGACCACGATGAACGGAATGGTCAAGAGGAGCGCTAGTTTGAGGGTAGTCCAGAGGAGCAGTGCGGTGACGTAAGGCCACTTGGCGAATATGGAAAAAAGTAAGGCTTCGAAAGGGGGCCGGAGGTAAGCCAAAGGGCCTTGGCGAATTTTTACTTCGGACGCAAATTCCTGCTGCACTTTCCACTGAGCGGCGAGACTGTAAAGTTCGGCACTCTGCCCTCTGCGCACTAGAGTGCCTGCGGTGTAAAAGGTCGCAAAATCGCCATACCCCCGCCGGATCTCAACTCGCGTATGCCATAACATGATGCCGTTGATCACCGCCATCCAGAGGAGTGCTGTGGCCAGCAGCCAACTGCGCAGTTTCCGGGTGTCAGACATGGTTCGAATGGATTGCTAATTCTATCCGTATTCTGTTCTCATCATGCGCCCAAGCGCAGACGTGAAAGTTCCGGATGCATTCTATAATCGCGGACGAACTATAATCACGACCGACCATGCGACGAATCCTCGAAAGCCTGCGCAGCCCGCAGATCGCGTTCGCAGCGACCCTGTTATTCGGCTTGCTGGCGATGACGGCACGCCCGGCGACCGACCCTGATCTCTGGTGGCATCTGCGCACCGGGCAGTGGATCGTGGAAACCGGACACGTCCCCCACTCCGATCCTTTCTCCTTCACTCGCGCCGGGCACTCCTGGGTGTCCCATGAATGGTTGTCGGAGGTAGTGTTTTACGAACTCTGGAAGCACGGTGGCGCCGCTGGACTGATCGTGTTCTCCGCGATCATCACGACCACCGGCTTGATGCTGCTCTATCTGCGCTGTCTCCTTTGTGGGACAGAGAAGCACTGGGCAGCCGCAGCGACAGCCTTCGGCGCCCTGGCGTCGGCTCCCTCCTGGGGCGTGCGGCCGCAGATGTTCACTTTTACGCTAGCCTGCCTGCTTCTATGGCTGCTCGAAAGAGGCAATAAAAAAGATCGCCCCAGACTTCTGTTTTGGATCCCACCTCTGTTTCTTCTATGGCTGAATCTGCACGCCGGATTCGCGCTCGGACTCGCGCTTTTGTTTGCATATGGTGCCGGGCTGATTGTAGAGACTGCCGTCGGCAACACGCCTTGGAAGAATGCGCGCCCCATCGTCCTGCGTGTCCTGCTGCTTCTGCTGGCTTGTTTGGCACTCGTGCCTCTCAACCCCAGCGGCGCGCGACTCTATCGTTATCCGTTCGACACTCTACGCTCATCCGCGATGCGGTCGTTCATCGTCGAATGGTTCTCGCCGGATTTTCATGGATGGCTCTATCGTCCATTTTTACTGGTATGGCTGGTGCTTCTGACCGCACTCGCCAGTTCCCGCTCGCGGCCCAAGGGACGTGTCATCGTTCCCCTGCTGCTTACCTCTTTCGCCGCCTTGGACGCCGTCCGCCACATACCCATTTTCGTTTTGGTGGCGATGCCAGTGATCGCCGCGGCTCTCCCGGTCAATTCTGCGCCCTTAGCAGTCTCGCAACGGCGTCCATACTCCTCGTGGTTCCGGCCTTCTTTTAACATCGCCGTTGCCATTCTGATTGCTCTGTTTACGTTGGTGAAGTGGGTCAGTCTCACCCGCAGCCAGGATGCCCACGAGGCGGAGCAGTATCCCCAAAGAGCTGTCGCGTTCTTGCAGTCCAGTGCCCAACCCCAGAGAATTTTCGTTTACTACGACTGGGGAGGCTACGCGATCTGGAAACTTTATCCCGAATATCGCGTCTTCGTGGACGGCCGTGCTGACCTCTATGGCGACAGCCTGCTGCGCCAGTTTAAGACCGCAATGCAGCTCCGGACCGGCTGGCGAGACGTTCTTGATAGCTGGAAGGTAGGGGCGGTACTTGTGCCCCCTTCCTGCGCTCTGGCGCAAGCCCTCCTTCTCGACACCAACTGGCACACTGCATTCAGCGATTCGAAGGCGATCATCCTGCTCCGCACGCACCCCACCGTCGAAAATGCCGCCATTTCCCCGAGACTGCCGCCGAGTGGCAAGAAAGCGAAAAAATGTTTCCCAGAGCCATCCCGAATCTGAGAGACTAGGGCGCATACAGAGACTGGTTTCCAAGCCTAGTCCATATTGGGAGTGTCTACATACGGCTCGAAGGAGTCTAGAATGACAGATTTGGCTAAACTCTTGTGGCGCAATGAGGAAGGGCAGGACATCGCGGAATACGCTGTAATGCTCGCCGTGATACTGGTGATTGTGATCGGCACCGTCCGTCTGATCGGGGGCAACGCGAACAACGTGTTCTCGTCGGTAGCCAGCCAAATCTCCCAGTAGGCCGCCGCATCCTTTGAAGTAAGTTGCATACGAGAGTATGTAATAGTTCGCTGAAAAACTCGATTCTGAGTTTGACTTTGGGTGGCGCAGCGCCGGGCCCCCCATCACGCCCGGTTTTGGCGTGATGGGGTGGAGCGGTTTACCGCTGCGATAAGCCACCCGTTTTCAGTGCCGGCTTTAGCCGCTGAGCGCGACTGCGGCGCACAAAGAGTTTTTCGTCGAACTGGTTAGCCGCGACAACGAATAAGTCCGGGGTTGTCCCGGAGGGAGAACAATGAACCGAAGTCGTCTGTTGATGATTGGAGGCTTGGCGCTGGCTGTCGGCCTGCTCGTCAGCTATACCGTCTATAACCGGCTGCGGACGTTTACGGGCTCAAGCAACAATGAGCGGGGAGTGCCCGTCGTGATGGCTGCCGACGATATTCAGGTCGGGACCAAGTTGGAAGCTCACGATGTTCACGTGGTCACCCTCCCGCAATCGGCGGTCCCTCCGGGAGCCTTCTCCGGAACATCGCAGGTCCTGGGCCGCGGCGCAATTTTGCCGATAAGCAAGGGCGAATTCATTTTGCCCAGCAAACTGGCGGCGGTGAACGCTGGAACTGGCCTGCCCTCAATGATCCCGCAGGGTATGCGCGCAGTTTCCGTGCGCGTCAACGATGTGGTTTCGGTAGCAGGCTTCGTGCAACCGGGCTCGCACGTGGATGTGCTGGCTACTGGTGGCAACGACCGTCAAACTACCACCGTCCTTGAAAACGTCTTGGTGCTCGCCGTGGGCAAGAGCCTGGACCGGAACGCTTCCGCGGATGCGCAAACCGCCCCCGTGATTACGCTCGCGGTCTCTCCCGACGATGCGCAGAAGCTGGCGCTGGTTTCACAGGAAGGACGGATTCAACTGTCTTTGCGCAATCCGCTGGATACGAGAAAGGGCGGTATCGGCGCGACCAGGACAAGTTCGCTGTACTCGGGCGAGACCGCGGTGGCAACCGAGCCCAAACCCAAAGCTCACAGGGTGGCAGCAAAAGTTCCGGCGCCTCCGCCTGCGCCTTATCAGGTAGAGATGATTCGTGGCAGCAAACGGGATGAGACCAAGTTTGAAGACAACAAGTGAGCCGTCGATACGGCAACGATTCGCGTCCGCTCCTTCCCTCGACGGATCCGCCCTCGATGGCTCAGCCCTCGATGGATTTGCTCGTGCATCCTCGCAGAGGTCCGAATTCATGAAAGTTCTTATGCTCGTCGCAGCCGTGTTACTTCTCGGTGCGACCACGACAGGTGCGGGTTCGGCTTTCTCACAGAACGCTCCCGCTCAAAACCAGGACAATCCGCCCGCCGCGCAATCCTCCACCACAACCACGTCCGCACCCGGCCAGACCGTTACTGCGGGTGCAGCTCCGCTGCGCGTAATGGTGGGCAAGTCCCTCCTGATTAACACTACCGAAAGGCTGAAGCGCGTCTCGGTAACGGACCCCACGGTGGCGGATGCGCTGGTCGTCACGCCGACGCAAGTCCTCGTCAATGGACTCGCTCCGGGCGAGGTTTCCCTGCTGATCTGGGACGAACTGGAGCGCTCACGCAGCTTCGATCTTCGAGTGGATGTCGATATCACCGCGGCTTCTGAAGAAATGCATCGCCTTTTCCCGGATGAGCAGATCAACGTGACGCCTTCACGTTCCGCGATTGTTCTCTCCGGTCATGTAACCACCGAGGACGTCTCCAAACATGCCGGTTTGCTGGCCTCGGCGTATTCCAAGAATGTTGTAAACGTGCTGACGTTTGGACCGGTCGGGGCAGATGAAGTGCTCCTGGAGGTGAAGTTTGCTGAGGTTGATCGCACGGCTCTGACCCAACTCGGCATCAACATGTTTTCCACTGGCGCTGGAAATACCGTTGCCACAGTACAAACCGGCCAATTCGGCGGAGTCAAACCCGGGCCCATCAGCGATCCGGCAACGACGAATCAAACAACGATATCGGACGCCCTCAACCTGTTTTTCTTCAACCCTCAGGTCCACCTGGGCGGAGTGATCAAGGCCCTGCAGTCAAAGAATCTCTTGCAGATCCTGGCCGAGCCCAATCTAGTCGCTGTCAACGGCAAGGAAGCCAGCTTCCTGGCCGGAGGAGAATTTCCCTTTCCTGTCGTGCAGCCCGGCGCAGGCGGAATCTCAACCGTCACAGTTCAGTTTCGCGAATTTGGGGTACGGCTGAGGTTCACCCCCGTGATTCAGCCGAACGGCAGCATCCACCTGCACGTGGTTCCTGAGGTGAGCACGCTGGATTTCGCGAATGCCGTCACGGTTTCCGGAACCACCATACCCGCCATCAGCACGCGCAAGGCGGATACTGAATTCGAACTGCAAGATGGCCAAAGCTTCGTCATCGCCGGCCTGATGGATAATCGGGTCACAAATCTTGGCAACAAGGTACCGGGACTGGGCGATATCCCGATCCTCGGCAATTTCTTCAAAAGCAAGAGCGCGCAAAAGAGCAACTCGGAATTGATGGTTCTGTGCACGGTGCGCCGGGTTGCACCCACTGTCCAGGCGCCGAAAGGTCCAGTGAACCCTGAGCCGTATCTGGATCACGGCAAGTTCGATGGCAAGAAAGAACATTGAGAGATTGATTTTCAACGATTCAATGTCTCAATGAGTTAATGATTCAATGATTTTGGGGAATGAGTCATGCCGGAATTGTCAGTAGCCGTATTCGCCACGGACAAGGATCAGCGCGCGGTGCTTCAGGTTCTGGTCGATGGCACCAGCGTTGCCCGCACCGTGTGCAGCGTCGAGACCATGCCTCTCGCCGCCAACGACCTCGTCATCCGCAGAACGCAAGCCTTTGCGCCCGACGTGGTTCTGGTGGATATCGCCGCCGATGGCATCACCTCGGCGCTAAGGGCGGTGGAGTTGCTCCACCAGGAACTTCCCGATTCAGCCGTGTTCGCGGTGGGCCCCATGACTCAACCTCAGTTGATTGTCAGCGCCATGCGGGCGGGCGTGCGCGAATACATTGAGCGCCCCACCACTACGACCGAACTGTTGGAGGCCTTCGTCCGCCTGTCAGCGACTCGCCGCAAGCCCGGGCGCGAAAATTCCAGGGGGAAAGTGTTCACCATCGTGAACGCCAAAGGCGGCAGCGGCGCCACCACCGTCGCGGTTAATCTGGCTCTAGCCTTGCAGGCGATTCACCACAGCACGGCCCTGATAGACCTGGCGCCCCTCGGTCACTGCGCCTTGCATCTCAATCTCAAGCCAGCGTTCACCGTCTCGGATGCCATCACGAATCTGCACCGCCTGGACGCCTCCCTGCTCGACAGCTTCATGGCCCGTCACGATCGCGGCTTGCAGGTGCTGGCCGGCCCTGCCGTTCCCACCGTGATCGAGCCCTCCGCTTCCGACTTTGCCCGCCTCTTTGACACCATGCTCGGCTTGTTTCACTACATCGTCGTGGACGCTTCCTCCAGGCTCGATAGCGCCACTCGTCTGGTCAGCAACCTGTCGGAGAAAATTCTGCTCATCGCCCACGCCGATGTAGCTTCCCTGTGGAGCGCCGGAAGAGTGGCCCAGTACCTAGGCGAAAGCGGCTCACGCGACCGTTTCGCCTTGGTGTTAAACCGTTATCGCAAGGTGGCCGGCTTCAATGAAGCCGAGACCGAGGCCGCCATCGGGGCGCCGGTGCTGTGGCGGATTCCCAATCAGTACTTCGCGGTCTCGACCGCGATCGATCGCGGCATTCCCGTGATGCAGCAGGGGAACAGCGAAATTGCCCGCTCCATTTCCGAGCTGGCTGAATTTTTGACCAAGGACGATTTGGACGTGAAACGAACCGCATGGTCCTTGTTCAAGACGGTGTAAGCTAGCTCTCAGCTCTTATCTGTTAGCCAGAAGGCTAAGACCTGAGACCTGACACCTGAATTTTATGGCCAACCTGCAAGCCTTCGAACGGAGCGAGTACCAGCAGGTCAAGGCGGACCTGCACCGCAAGATCCTCGATCGCCTCGACCTCGAAAAACTCGGCCGCACCACCGGAGATTCAGCCCGCGAAGAAGTTCTCGTCCTCATCCGCAGTTCGGTGAACAGCGAGGCGGTTCCTCTCAGTTTCGCCGAGCGCGAGAAGTTGTCGCGGGAGATCCTCGACGAAATCTTCGGCCTGGGCCCGCTCGAGCCGCTGCTCAAAGATCCCACCATTTCCGATATTCTTGTCAATCGCTTCGATCGCGTGTATGTCGAACGCGCCGGCAAGCTCGAAATCACCGGCTTGTCGTTCAAGGACAATCAGCACCTGATGCAGATCATCGACCGCATCGTGTCCCGCATCGGGCGGCGCGTCGATGAGTCTTCGCCGATGGTCGATGCCCGCCTGCAGGATGGCTCTCGTGTCAACGCCATCATCCCGCCCCTGGCACTCGACGGCGCCTGCCTCTCGATCCGCCGCTTTGGCCGCGATCCGATCACCGCGCGCAACATGCTCGACAACAAGACCCTCACCGAGCCCATGCTGGAACTGCTGTCCGCCGTAGTCAAGGGCCGCCTGAACGTCATCATTTCTGGAGGAACGGGCGCCGGCAAAACCACGGTTCTGAATGTCCTTTCCGGTTACATCCCGAATTCGGAGCGCATCGTCACCATCGAAGACGCGGCCGAATTGCAGCTCAAACAGGAACACATCGTGCGCCTGGAGACCCGCCCTCCCAACATCGAAGGCAAGGGCTCGGTCCGCATGCGCCAACTCGTCATCAACAGCCTGCGCATGCGTCCCGATCGCATCGTGGTGGGCGAGGTGCGCGGCGAAGAAGCCTTCGACATGCTTCAGGCCATGAATACCGGTCACGAGGGTTCGCTCACCACCGTTCACGCCAATTCCCCGCGCGATGCCCTGGCTCGCATCGAAAATATGGTGTCCATGGCCAACCTGAATATTCCCGAGCGCGCCATTCGCCATCAGATCGCCAACGCCGTTCACGCCGTAGTCCAGGTCGCGCGTCTCTCCGACGGTTCGCGCAAGGTGCTCACCATTTCCGAAGTCACTGGAATGGAAGGAGACATGATTGCGTTGCAGGATATTTTCGTTTTTGAACGCACCGGGGTTGACGAGAGCGGCAAGGTGCGCGGCGTCTTCCATTCCACTGGCCTCCCCCCGCATTTCGCCGAGCGCCTTGCCACCGCCGGTTGCCGCCTGAGCCCCGCGCTCTTCGAGTCCCGGATGGAGGTCTAGCGCATGCTATTCACTATCGCCTTGCTGGTGTTTGTGGTGGTCACGCTGGGGGTCTTCGCCGCGGTGTCCTTATATGATCAGCGCAAGGCCCAGGCCCGCGTTCTCCGCGATCGCCTCTCCACCGTTCAGAAACCGGGCGAACAAACCGCGCCGGACACGGCTCTTCTCCGCGATGAAGTGCTCAGCCGCATACCCGCCTTCGACACCCTTCTGCGCCGCTCTGAGCGCGTCTCTCTTCTGCAGAAAATGCTGGCGCAGGGAAACATCGATGCTCGCGCCGGAAACTTCCTGATGCTTTGCGCGGTGTCGGCCCTTGTATTAGCGGCCATCGCTTTCATCGCCGGCGGCAACGTGTTGTTCGGCTGGGCCGGCGCTGTGCTCGGGTTTTTTATCCCCTACGCATACGCCTCGCATATGCGCACCAGGCGCTTCCAGAAATTTGAGGAGAAATTTCCCGAGGCCATCGATACGCTCGCCCGCGCGGTTCGCGCCGGACACGCATTTACCACCGCCCTCGAAATGATTGCCAACGAGGTCTCCGAACCCGTTGCTGGTGAATTCCGCCAGCTCTACGAAGAACAGAAATTCGGGCTCCCGGTACGCGACGCCCTGCTCAATCTGGCCGACCGCATCCCTCTGGTCGACGTCAAGTTCTTCGTGACGGCGGTGATGTTGCAGCGCGAAACCGGCGGCAACCTTGCCGAGATTCTCGACAACCTCTCCTACGTTATCCGCGAACGCTTTAAAATCCTGCGCCAGGTCCGCGTCCACACCGCCCAGGGACGCCTCACCATGGTCCTGCTAATGGCTCTGCCGCCCACGATCGTGGTCCTCATGCTCATGCTCAACCCCAGCTTCATTCGTCCGCTATTTACCGACCCACTGGGACACGCGTTGATCGTCGGAGGCATTACTTTGCAGACAATGGGTTACTTCGTAATTCGCAGAATTATCAGGATCCAGGTTTGAAATATGAGTTTGAAATATGAGTTCCCAGTTCTCAGTTGGCCCGCGAACCGCAGGCTGTGGCTTTTGCTGAGAACTGAGACTTAGGTCTAATTCATGACGCTTGCGCTGGCACTCTCCATTTTCGTTTTTCTCACCATCGTGGTGATCGTGTTCGCCTTTGGAGCGGCTTCAGTTGCGCCCTCATCCGTGCTCGGATCCCGCCTGCGCGAAATCGGATGGCAGCGCCCCAAAGCCCAGACCAAGCCCGCCATCCGCGAACGGATGCAGCAGGCCCTCGATCCGTTTAGCCGCGCTCTGCCGGTCTCGCCCACCGATGTTTCGCAAACCCGGTCTTGGTTGATCCAGGCGGGATATCGCGACCCCCAGCACGCGACCATCTATCGTGGTTTGCGTGTCCTGTTCGCCGCTCTTGGTTTCTTCTCCGTTTTTCTGTTCACCGGATTCGATTCGCCCCTGCTGCTCATAGGTCTAACCGCATTCGGCTTTTTCCTTCCGCGATTCTTATTGAAGAAAAAGCTACAGGAGCGCCAGCGCCGGATTCGCCTCGGCCTTCCCGACGCACTGGATTTGACCGTCATCTGCGTGGAAGCGGGCTTGTCTCTCGATCAGGCCATGATGCGAGTGGGCCAGGACCTCAGCCACGCGCACCCGGACCTGAGCGGAGAATTCCATCTCTTCGACCTCGAAACTCGCGCCGGAAAACCTCGCGTCGAGGCGCTCCGCAATCTGGCCGAACGCACTGGCGTCGATGACATTCGCGCGCTGGTAGCAACCCTGATTCAGACCGACCGCTTCGGAACCAGCGTTGCCCAAGCCTTGCGCGTGCATTCCGATTCCCTGCGCACCGAGCGCCGCCAGCGCGCCGAAGAACAGGCCGCCAAAACGACCGTCAAAATGATCATCCCACTCGTCCTGTTTGTGATGCCCTCCCTGATTTTCGTCACCGTAGGGCCAGCCGTAATTCAGTTGCTGCACATATTCGCCCCCGCTGCTGGGGGAAAACGGTGATAGTGAGTAGCGCCGGCATCTTGCCGGCCCGATTACACCAACTGCAAGAAATGTTCTAAATTACAAATCACCAATTACAATTTCCCAGGAGTCATCATGTCCCCGCGCGGCCCCAAGGGATACGCTTTTAACCGCACCCGCACCACCTATCTCGCGACCGATCTCCTGATCGCGCCCACCCACTGGTCCCGCTTTCGCGGCCTAATGGCCACCAGTTCGTCGCATTTCTCCCGCGGCCAGGGACTGTGGATTAACCCCTCTCACGGCATCCATACCTTCGCCATGCGCTTCGCCATCGACGCCGTGTACCTTGACCGGAATCGGATTGTCATCCACATTGAAGAGGAGCTCAAACCGTGGCGCCTGGCCGCTGTTCGGTTGCATGCCGCTTCTGTCCTTGAGCTTCCGACAGGCACCATCCGCGAGTCCCTGACCGTCGTCGGCGACCAGGTGGACATTTCTTTCGAAGAACGTCCGATTCATACTGAGGCTGCTTGAACCAGCGAACCCAATGAACGCCGGGCGAGCGGATTTGGCCATCTTCAGGCGTTGCATAGCCCTTGACAGAATATAGTGATATCACTATATTGGAACGTGATCGCTGTTTCTCTCTCCAGCCACGCCGGGCTTGCTAAGTCGGGCGCGCAACCGCAAGCAGGGCGAAAGTAGACCACCAAATGGAGAGGAAGCTATGCCTGCTTTGAAAACAGTGATTTGGGTCGGATGGAGACGCAGGGACTTGCGTGCGTTTCCCGAGCCGGTCAAAGATCACATGGGTTATGCCCTATACATCGCGCAGCGCGGCGGCAAGCATCGAGATACGAAGACACTGAGCGGCTTTGGCGGGGCAGGGATCGTGGAAGTGGTAAAGGATTTTCGCGGCGATACGTTGCGTGCCGTGTACACCTAGCGGTATGCGGGAGCGGCGTACTGTCCTTCACGCTTTCCAAAAGAAATCGAAGACTGGACGCGAGACGGCGCGCCGGGACCTGGAGCTGGTGAAGCAACGGCTGCGTGAGGCTGAACAGATTGCCAAGGAGAGAGAGCCATGAGTAGAAAAGGATACGAAAACGGCGACCGGAACGTGTTCAAGGATCTCGGCCTGCCGAATGCGGACGAGCACTTCGTTAAGGCGCAGCTGGTTTTCAAGATCGACACGCTCATAAAAGAGCGCGGCCTAAAACAGGTCGAGGCGGCCGATCTCTTCGGCATCCGCCAGCCTGATGTCTCCAAGATGCTGTGCGGTGAATTCAGGCAGTTTTCCGTGGAGCGCCTGCTGCGCTTTCTCGTGGCACTCGATCAGGATGTTGAAATCTTGGTAAAACCTCACCGTGATTCGAAAAATGCGCCAGCCCTGCATGTGTTCTGAATAGGCAAAGAAGCACGCTTTATGAACAACGTTGAAACCATTCCGGAAACCATCACCCAGTGGCCCGAGCCGCCGCACCTGCTGGTGGAATGGTCATCACCCTGGGAAGAGTTCAAGTCCGCTTTACGCCCGGCGCTCACCCGCCCTCCGAAACGCCTGGCCGGAGAAGCGCCCATTGGCATGTTCCCGTATCGCGGCATGCTTGCGAGCTGGCTGCTCGAGTGCCTGCTACTGATCGCGCTCATCGTGCTCCCCGAACACTTTGTGAGTCTTGAGATCCCCACTCCTTCCACTCGCCCTCAACAGGACGTGATCTATTACTCCGGCGATGAACTGCCCCAGACGCAAGATCGGGGCGGAGCGCAGTCCGGCAAGTCCGGACGCGCCGGCGGTCAGCAAGCCCATCACCGCACGCAGACGATTCGCGTAGCGCGCGGCGACAAGCCCAGCGAGAAAGTTGTGGACGCTCCCAAAATAAATCTGCCGCATTCCGATTCCGCGGTCGCCAATCTGCTCGCGTTCAAACCAAATCCCGGACCGCCGCCCGCCGAAGGCCTGCGTTCTTCTCTCACCGCCCCAACGCTGCCAGCAATGACGATGCGTGCGGTGCCGCCGTCGCCAGAATTGAATTCATCTCCCTCCCCAACGACGAGCCGCACCAAGAGTCTTCTGACGACCAACGTCATCCCTCCCGCGCCCGAAGTTTCTCGCGCTCCGACGCGCACCTCGCCAACCCTCGGCGCGACGATGAACGCAGCAATTGTTCCTCCCGCACCAAATGTCTCGCGAGACAAATTGCGGACCGCCAACCCGCTTGCGCCGACCGTCATCGCACCGGCTCCACGCGACACGCAGCGCGACTTGGCCGATTCCCGCGTCCCACTGACGCAAAGCGTCGACGTGGTTGCGCCACCGGTTTCTGCTCCTCAACGTGATGTCTCGTCCACACCCAAGCTGACGCTGCCAGCCCCCGCCGTCGTCGCGCCGCCGCCGTCACAAGTCAGCCGCGATCTCAATAGCTGGGGCAGTTCCGCCACCGGCGAGTTACGCACCAAGCCTGTGCCTCCGCCACCTACCGCGTCTGGCGGTGGATCACGATCACGCGCATCCGGCGTCGGCACGTTCGCGACACAGGTTGTGCCGCCTCCGGCCAGTATCGACGGATCCGGCTCTCAGAAAGGAAACGGTTCGACAGGAAACGCCGGCCGCTCCGGCCAATCCGCAGGTTCGCTCCTCGGCTCCGCCGACGTCGTGCCACCTCCCCCGGGCCTCGGAGGCGGCAAAGCCCTCTCGGGCAGCGGACGAGGCAACAAAGGCATCGGTGCCGGCGGCTCGCTTGACTTGGGCTCTTCCGTTGCTCCTCCGAGTAATGCCGGAGGAAACGCTGCCGGCAACGGAGTAGTCATCTCCAGCCAACCGGGAACAAAAGTTGGAATACCAAACTCCACCGGCCCTGGCGCGATCGCCATGTCACCCAGCGGCACGGCAAAAAGTGGTCTCGGTGGCAGCGGCGGCGGAGCGGGCATTGGCAAAGGCAATGGCCCCGGCAGCGGGTTGCAAGGAGAAGGTTCAGGCGCAGGCAGAGAAGGTACAGGTCGCGGCTCCGATCCAAACGCCCGCGGAGGAATTTCGCCGTATCCCGGCCCCGGAGGCGCGGGATCCGGCACCAGCGGCGCACCCGCGATGCCCGGCGTATCCGTGCAAGGCGGCACCACCACTGTCACGCTCCCCAGTTTCGGATCTCCCGGCGGCGACGCCCCATCGACCGGCCCCGGCCGTTCTTCGACCAACGCTCACAAAGGATCGGGAATTACAATCGAAGCGACGCCTCGCTCCGGTGGCGTGTTCGCCTATTACGGCGTTCTGAAAGGCGACCGCAATTACTCCATCTACATCGACACCTCGCTCGGCAGGGCGGTAATGCAGTACGCCGACCCCGCATCGGCAACGCATCCTTCTTCAGAAAAATTAAGCGAGCCCGAAGCCATGCGGAAAGATCTACCCGATGGGCTGCGGCCCACTCACGTGATATTCGTCTGCACCCTCGACCGCTCAGGAGATCTCAAAGACCTGAAAGTACTCGAGCCCGGTGCCCCCGAAACTACTTCAAAGATTCTGGTCGCTCTGCACAGCTGGAAATTCCGTCCGGCATTTCGAGGGGATGAGCCCGTGGAAGTAAATGCGATTATTGGATTCGGGATTGATACGCGATAGTGGAAAGATGTTTGAAGTGCGGAGATCACCGAAAAGGCAGACCTCTTGTGGGTAAGGTTCCTGTGCCACCCCTGTGCCACCCTGTGCTCCCTGTGGTTCAAGCTTTTTGTGGGTGATCGAGTGCTGATGACTGCGGTTCTCACGACAATGCGATGCTCCAGAGTCAGTATCCCTTCCACTTATCCACCGCGGCCAGCAAGGGTTGTCCGGCAAGGTGGCGCCGCAGATTTTCGGAGAACAGCGCGTAATGCCGCTCCCATAACTTCTCACTCAGCGCGGCCGTGTGTGGAGTGATCAGCAGATTCGGAACATCCCACAGAGGAGAATCAGCAGCCAGCGGTTCTTTCGGAAATACATCGAGCGCCGCGCCACCAATTTTCTTTTCCCGCAGTGCGGCACTGAGCGCAGTCTCATCCACCAGCGGCCCGCGGGCGACGTTGATCAGGCAAGCATCGTCCTTCATGAGCGCCAGGCGTTCCGCGTTCGCAATTGCCTTTGTGCTAGTCGTGACCGGCGCGGCCAGCACAACGTAATCCGATTGCCGAAATACCTCGTCGATTTGCGCCGGCCTGAAGACGGCGTCCGCGCCTTCACTTCCCTTCTCCGGATGCTCGCGCACCGCAATCACCCGCATCCCCAAAGCTTTCGCGCTCTTGGCAACCGCGCCTCCGATGCTGCCGAGGCCTATGAGACCGAGGGTAGCGCCCGCGACCTCACGCACGCGAGGCAGTTCGTCCCACAGGATCTGCTGTCCCCAAACGTGTTTCTCCTGCAGGCGCACCGAGCCCGGTATTTTCTTGGCCAGCGCAAAGATAAGCGCGATGACGTGTTCGGCCACCACCGGCCCGTGCACTTCGCGCGCGTTAGTGAGAATGATGTCGCTATTGACGAGTTCCGGAAATATCAGCTGATGAACCGCTGCCGCCGGAGAGTGAATCCATCGCAGCTTCTTCGCCGCCGCGATCTGCTCTGGACGGATCGACCAGGCGACAACGATTTCGGCATCGCCGATCTCTTCGTCCACGCGCTTGTAATCGGGCAGGTGCACAACGTTGACGTGCGGGAACTCCTGCTGCAACCGCTGCGGGAACCAAGCTGGCGCGTTCCATTGATCGAAGGGATGATGAACGAAAATCAGGAGTTTCATGGATGCAACCGAAACGCGCAAGAAAGATAGACAGCAACGTTCCACATTTGCGGACGGGAACCCCAGCCGCAGCACCGGAGTCTACACTATCAGGCTCGCAAGAGTTCTAAGTCCCATGTTTGGGCGAGAAGCGGAGGAATCAATGAGACCGATCAACCTATTTCTGTTGCTGGCGGCTGGTTGGGCGGTGGCGGATGCCCAGGTAGAGGCACCGCCGCAAACCGCCCGGCAAGCTCTGCTTGAGATGTTGCTGGCGAAATCTCCCGGTGCATTCGAGAAGCATCTGCCGGAAGCGGCCAGGAAGTTTCTCTTGCAAGGAGACGATGCCTCTTCGACCCCGATTCTGTGGGAGTTGACGTCTTTGAGGAGGGGAATTGTCAACAGTGGTGGGCAGTTGGAGACCTTTGATTCCGGATCCATACTGCTCACCATCGACGAAAAAGAAGCACAGCGCAAGACGGAAGTTATTGTCGAGCGCGACGATCTGGCGGGCGATGACGATGAGATCGAGCTCTCGGTTCATCCTTACGTCAACGGAAAACCCCAGCCGTTGCCGGTAAGACCGCGCATCGCTCTCTCCATGGAGCAAGAGAAAGAAGTCTGGAAGCTGAATGAGGTTACAGTGGCCATGCATGTGCCGCTTTCGGACTCCGACTTCCTGAGGGATCTGCTGAAGACCCAGAATCCCGGCTCTGAAAGTTCTGCTGTCGCAAGTCTTCGAACCATTATGACCGCCGAAATCGCATACAGCAGTGCCTTTCCGGAACGCGGATTCACGTGCAACCTATCAGAACTTGGAGGCGGCGGGCTTCAAGACAAGCCCACCCATGAGCACGCGATGCTGATCGACGATGCACTCGCGAGCGGCAAACGCGGCGGATACATTTTCTCGATCGGCGGCTGCGACGTAGCGCCGGCTTCCAAGTTCTCGGTCACAGCGGTGCCGAAAGAGCCAGACTCGGAACTTCGCGCATTCTGTTCCGACGAGTCCGCCGTACTCCGCTACGCAGCTAACGGGAAGGCTGCGACCTGCTTGAGTGAAGGAGAGCCTCTAGAATAGGCTGGGACCTCTTGCAAAGGTAGCCGGGGATTCTCTGTTTTCCCCAAGGCAGCTCGTCGTTTAGCGCTTCTTCGCCCGCAGGTCCACCCCTGTCATCTCTTTCGGTTCGTCGATGCCAAGGATCCCGAGCATCGTCGGAGAAATATCCCGCAAGGAACCGTTCGGCTTCAGAGTGAATTGCTTTGCATCCTCCGCCATCACGATAAATGGCACCGGATTCGTCGTATGCGCCGTATGCGGACCGCCGGTTACGGGGTCAATCATCATTTCAGCATTCCCGTGGTCAGCAGTAATCAGCATGGCTCCGCCTTTGGCGCGCACAGCTTTCTCGATCTCGCCCAGGCAGGCATCGACGGTCTCGACCGCCTTCACCGTCGGCTCGATCTTGCCCGAGTGCCCGACCATATCCGCATTGGCAAAATTGACGATGATCACGTCAAAGGTGCCGTCGTTCGTTGCTTTCACAACCGCGTCGGCAATTCCAGCAGCGCTCATCTCCGGCTTCAAGTCGTAAGTCGCAACCTTCGGAGACTGCACCAACACACGATCTTCTCCCGGGAAAGGCTGCTCAATGCCGCCATTAAAGAAGTACGTCACGTGCGCATATTTCTCCGTCTCGGCCACGCGCAGGTTACGCATGTTCAGCCCGCCCATAACGTTCGCCAGGATGTTCGCCATCGACTCCGGAGGAATCACGAACGGCAGGTTGAAGTTCTTGTCGTACCGCGTCATGCAAACGTACTTCAGATTCTTAGGCACGCGTTCTCGCGGAATGGTTGCATCGAGTTCGGCCGCGCCCGGCAGATCGCTCCCACCCTTTTCGTTCAGCCCGCTGTTACGGCAGAGAGCCCGCGTGATCTGGCGCACACGGTCGGCGCGAAAGTTAAAGCAGATGCAGGAATCGTCGTCGCCGATCTTAGCGACCGCCTCGCCGCGATTGTCGGTGCAGACAAACGGCACCACGAACTCGTCCGTCACGCCTGTGTTGTAAAACTCTTTCATCCCCTGCACGGCGTCGACGTAAGTTCCGCCCTCGGCTTTCCCCTCGACCATCGCGTTATACGCTTTGGCGATGCGCTCCCAGCGGCGGTCGCGGTCCATCGCATAGTAGCGGCCGCTGACGCTCGCGATCGTGCCGGAGTTATATTCGCGCATCTTCTGCTGAAGCTGATCGAGATAGCCAGCGCCGTTGGTCGGCAACGTATCGCGTCCATCCATGAAGGCATGCACGAAGACGCGATCCACCCCGTTCTGCTTCGCCATTTTCAGGAGCGAGTACAGGTGCTCCTGCCGCGAGTGCACGCCGCCATCCGATACAAGCCCGAACAGATGCAGCTTGCGCCCACCCAACCGGGCATTCTTCATTGCGTCGAGCAACACCGGGTGCGAGAAGAATTCGCCGTTCTGGATCATCAGGTCGATGCGCGTGACTTCCATATGCACGATGCGCCCAGCGCCAATATTCAGATGGCCGACTTCACTGTTCCCCATTTGCCCCTCGGGCAGCCCGACAAACGGTCCGCTGGTCTGAATCAAAGTGTTGGGATACTCGCGCAGAAACCGGTCATAAGTGGGCTTGCGCGCGAGTGCGATGGCGTTGGCCTTGGTTTCGGCGCGGTATCCCCAGCCGTCGAGGATGATGAGAATGAGAGGTCTAGGACGAGGCATAAAAGATCGCTATTAGCTCCTGGCTGTTAGCTGTTGGCTTCCGATGACAAAATCCACACACTGAGGTACGGACGCGCGGAGAAAATAGGTGAAAGAAGAATTTATAGGAGAAATGACGAGGTTTCAAACTAGGGAGGCTTTATAATCGATCTCCTGGAGAAATCGATGCCTATCAGTGAACTTCTTCTGCCTGAATTCGACGAGGAAATGAAAAAGACGCGCACAGCCCTTGAACGCGTTCCGATGGATAAGAAGGACTACGCACCGCATTCCAAATCAATGCCACTCGGCAAACTGGCGCCCCACGTAGCGCAACTGGCCGGCTTCGGCCTTATAATCCTCACCACTCCCGAACTTGATTTTGGGAAGACCAAGATGCCGGCTGTGCCGTTTGATTCCGCGGCCCAACTGATCAAGGCCTTCGATGATGGCGCTGCCCAAGCTCGCACCGCTCTCAAGAACACGAAGGATGAAGCCTGGACGCAGCCGTGGAAGCTAAGTTTCGGGGACAAGCCCATCTTCATCGGGACACGCTTTCTAGCCTACCGGCAAATGTTCCTCAATCACCTGGTGCACCACCGCGCGCAGCTCGGAGTGTATCTGCGATTGAATGACGAGCCGGTGCCCGCGACTTACGGGCCTTCGGCGGACGACAGAATGGGGTTTTAGCTTCGCGATTCCAGCTCTCGGCTTCTCGCAAATTCCCCAAGTTACCAGATCACGTCGACCGTATAGCGTGCGAACCATGGATCGGCGGTAACGATCGGCCATTTCTCTTCGATACTCTGCGCAATGAGCAAGCGGTCGAATGGGTCGCGATGATGGAGAGGCAGCGATTCAGTCCTTAGCACGTGGTCCAAGGTGATCGGCAGAACCTCGATTCTGTTCTTAGCTAGCTCTTTGACAAGATACGGCCCAGAGGGCTCGGGCAAAGGAAGTCTGCCTGCCTGCACCTTAATCAGAATTTCCCACACGCTGGCAACACTCAGCCAGAGATCATTCGGACCGGTATAGATCTGTTGAGCCCGGCGAGAGAGCTTTCCCTCCTCCGCGATTGCCCATAAGAATGTATGTGTATCGAGGATCGCCTTCATTCGTAGAAGAGATCCTCGATCTCCTTGGGCAGCGGATCGTTAAAATCGTCCGGCACCGTAAACTTCCCCTTCGCCGATCCCAGCTTGCGTTTCTTAGGGCGCGCGTGCACTGGCACCAGCTTAGCGACAGGTGTTCCGGCCTTGGCGATGATGACTTCCTCACCCATGGCGACCCGCTCTAGCAGGCGGGAGAGGTGGGTTTTGGCCTCGTGGATATTGACTTCCATGCCTTTATTATAGCTAAGTCATGGACTAAGTCAAGTGGTCGCTGGTCAGGCATCACTGGCTCATTTGCCCATACCACCTCGTGAAAAAGAAACCCACAGCTAGGCTTGTTGAATCCCGGGTCCCTAGGGTTACTGAAAACGACCTTCAATTGGTCACCTTTCGGCCCTCGAAGGTCCATCGTAGATCCCCCATAGTAGCCACCGCCGGGATAATGCGGAGTCCGCTGTTATGCAGACTCCGCACCATGGAATGCTGGGTTGGCGTCATGGGATGGCTCCTTTACCCCGCATAATCGTGGGAGCCTTCAGCAAAGCGATGAGCTTGTCCGTAGCCTTGAAGCGACCGGTGCGCAGCCTTGGGGCAATCGCAGCTTCTAGAGTTTCCAGCTTCACGGTCGGGTCAGCGCGTGTGTAGATCTCCGTCGTTTGCACGCTGGAATGGCCAAGCCAAAGGGAGACCTTCCGCAGGTCTTTGGTGGCTTGAAGGATAGTCATTGCGCAGGTGTGCCGCAGGACGTGTGGCGACACTCGCTTCGATGAGAGCGAAGCGCAACGCTTTTCGGCCGTACGGACGTGCTTCCTGAGGATGTATTCAAACCCGGCGCGAGTCATACATCCGTCGCGGGCATTGAGAAATAGTTCTGGAGCCAGAACCTCCCCTCTGACAGACAGCCAAGCGCGCACCGCCTGATTCAACCAGGGCGCAGTGCGTCAGCGCCAGCCTGTTTACCTCTCCCCGAATTCATCGCTGGTTTCCGCCGCTCCGAAGATCACCCCGGCGCTTACCTCGACAACGCGCAGGAACGTGACCGCACCTGTCGTCACGTCAACTTTTTCGAGTTCACTGAAGGCGGCCGGAAACCCACCCGGGAAGCCAGTCAGCTGCCCCAGGAAGGCGTAAAACGTTCCGTCCAGCTTTATCGAGGCGCCTAGGTTTAGATAGGTGGGCCCAACCTGTGTCGCGACTCCGGTCGTCGGGTCGATCTGGTATAACGCGGGACTAACCGTAGCATCGGCTGGATATTTGTTTACCTCTAGAGTGGCCGGAAGCACGTTAAACGAATCGAAGGTTGCATACAGGCTTCCGCCAGCGCCAATGAGAGTCTCATCGCAAAGATTGAATGTGCCATCGGGGTTGGTGGTAAAAGGAATGTTTGGGTCGGGCGGAATCCCGGTCGCCCGAATAAATGTTGCAGCGCCCGTCTGTGGATCCACTGAGTACAAGTTATTGCTGAAGTCGGTCAGGTAGAGCTTTCCACCAACTTTAGCAAAACTAAAGGCGTTGAAGCCAAGCCCCGTCGCGCCGATCGCAGTGATCTCGCCGGTTGCAGGATTGATCTTGACCAGATAGCCCGGAAGCGGGTTGGAAGTCGCAAGGCTCAGCAGAGACCCGTTCCACCACACTAGACCGGCCAAGCTCTCAGCCGTGTTTGCGATGTGATGAAACCTGCCGCTCGCCAGATCGACAGTACCAAACTGCGGACCGCTCGGTCCGACCCCGACCACATACACGGAAGGTCGAGCGCTCGCCGAACTGCTGAATACAGCAACTGACAGAAGAACCATCAGCGCTTGTGCGATCAAGACGGGCCTCACGAACGCAGCTGCACTTCTTAACATTCTAGATATCGTGGATTTCATTCTGTCCTTCTCCTTAATTGGAACTTGCTCTCGAATGCTTTCTATCCAGTAAGACGGGAACTGGGGCGAAAAACCGTCACGGCGAATCAGAAATAGATGAAAATCAGGACTACTGCCTGGTGACTAGACGATCCTATGGGCGTGGACTCTTGGCAATTGGGGTGTGTAAAGTATTGGAAACAGTGGAGGCTTGGATGGAGCCGCCTTCTTCCCACGACATCACTCAGCTGCTCAGGGCTTGGACTGGAGGAGACCAAGAGGCTCTGGAAAAACTCACCCCTCTGGTGTATCAGCAATTGCATCGAGTGGCGCAACGCTACATGGCGGGGCAACGGCCCGGTCACACCCTGCAGACCACCGCTCTGGTGAACGAAGTGTACCTGCGGCTGGTCGACTGTGCGCAAGTCAACTGGCAGGATCGGGCGCACTTTTTTGCCGTGTCGGCGCAGCTGATGCGGCGTATCCTCATCGATTTTGCTCGCTCCCGCGGCTACCAGAAAAGAGGTGGCCACGTGCCCCACATTTGTCTGGAGGACGCCCCGTCAGTCTCCAACGAACCCGATGCGAACATCGTTGCCCTGGACGATGCGTTGAAGGTGTTGGCCAAGGTAGATGATAGGAAGAGCAGGGTGGTCGAACTTAGATTTTTCGGTGGCCTGAGTATTGAAGAAACCGCCGAAGTCTTGGCGGTATCGCCGGAAACAGTCGGAAGAGATTGGAAACTGGCAAAGATGTGGCTGCTGCACGAGTTGAGCGGGGAGAACTGAAACATGGAGCGTGAACTTTGGCGTCGGGTCGAAGAGCTCTGCCAAGGTGCTATGGAGCTTGACCAGAGCCGCCGTGCTGAATTCCTCGAACGCTCCTGTGGGGCCGATAAAGAACTTCGGCGTAAAGTGGAGGCGCTACTGGCTCACGAGACAAAGGCCGAGCACTTCATAGAGTCGCCCGCTCTGGAAGTGATCGGCAAACTGGTGGCCGGCGAGCGGGGGATAAGGGAAGGGGAATCGAAACTGATCGGCACAACAGTGTCCCATTACCGCGTTGTTGACAAGCTCGGCGGCGGTGGCATGGGTGTGGTGTACAAGGCTGAGGACGTCAAACTCGATCGCTTTGTCGCGCTCAAATTCCTGCCGGACGACGTAGCCAAAGACCCGCAAGCGCTCAGCCGCTTCCAGCGCGAAGCCAAGGCCTCCTCCGCACTGAACCACCCGAACATTTGTACTATCTATGAAATTGACGATCAGCACGGCGATGTGTTCATCGCCATGGAGTTTCTCGACGGCGTGACGCTGAAACATCGGATCGCCGGACGTCCCTTGGAAACCGAGTTGGTTTTGTCACTGGCTGTCGACATCGCCGACGCGCTGAATGCCGCGCACACGGCTGGCATCGTGCACCGCGACATCAAGCCGGCGAACGTTTTTGTGACTAAACGAGGACATGCTAAGGTTCTCGACTTCGGGCTGGCCAAGGTCTTACGCAAGCACGAGGGCCTCGATATGAACGACTCGACCTTGGAGGAGTCTCTCACCAGCCCCGGCGCTGCCGTGGGCACGATCGCATACATGTCGCCGGAACAAGTCCGTGCCAAGGAACTGGACGCCCGAACCGACCTGTTCTCATTCGGAGGAGTGCTCTACGAGATGGCGACAGGCGTGTTGCCATTCCAAGGGGAAAGCACAGGAGTAATTTTCGAGGCCATCCTAAACCGGGCGCCGGTTCCTCCCGTGCGGCTGAATCCCAAGGTGGCCCCGGAATTAGAACGGATCATCGCCAAGTGTCTGGAAAAAGACCGCAGCCTGCGCTATCAGCATGCTTCCGATGTGCGCACCGATCTGCAACGGCTGAAGCGGGACTCGGATTCGGTGCGACTGACAGCAGGTTCGGAGGCCAGAGTTGAAGGTGGCACCGGAAAACACTGGAAACTGATTGTTCCCGCTGCTGTGGCTGCGCTGGCGTTGTCAGTCGCTGGTTACTTCTATTTTCACCGCGCAGTAAAGCTCACGGACAAGGACACGATTATCCTCGCGGACTTCACGAACACGACGGGCGATCCCGTGTTTGACGGGACGCTGCGGCAAGGTCTCACCGTGCAGTTGGGACAGTCGCCTTTCCTCAGCCTCATCTCCGAGCAGCGCATCCTGCACACGCTGTCCCTGATGGGGCAGGCGTCCGATGCGCGGCTTACTCCAGAGCTCGCCCATGAAGTTTGCGAGCGCACCGCGAGCGCCGCCGTCCTCGACGGCTCGATTGCAAATCTCGGAAGCCAATACGTACTGGGGCTGCGCGCAAAGAACTGTCGCACAGGGGACGTCCTCGATGAAGAGCAGGTAGAAGTGGCAAGGAAGGAAGACGTACTGAATGCTCTGACTCAAATTGCAAGTAGGTTCAGAACGCGAGTCGGAGAATCCTTGGTGACAGTTGAAAAACACGACACTCCGCTCGCCGAGGCTACGACCCCGTCACTGGAAGCCTTAAAGGCTTATAGCATGGGCTGGAAAGTTGCCGCCTCCCCGGGTGGGGATGCCGCTGTTCCTTTTTTTAAACATGCCGTCGAGATCGATCCCAAATTTGCCATCGCATACGCGTCGCTCGGGCTCATGTACGGTTCCAGTGGCGAAACCGAACTTGGTACGGAGAACACTAGAAAAGCCTACGAATTGAGGGACCGTGCCAGCGACAACGAGAAGTTCTTTATCACCGCTTATTACGATGGACGGGCGACAGGAAACCAGAAAAAAGCGCAGCAGACCTGCGAGGCGTGGGCACAAGCTTATCCTCGCGAGTGGACACCCCACTCCTTCTTAGCGGGCTTCATTTATCCTGTGCTCGGCGAACACGAAAAGGCAGCCGAAGAGGCCCAAAAGGCGATTGAACTGGCTCCGGACTTTGGCATTGGCTATGCCCTTCTTGGTTCCAACTCTCTTAGCCTCGATCGCCTGGAAGCAGCCGAAGACGCGGTTCGCAGAGCCTCCGAGCGAAAAATTGAAATCCCTCTGTTAGCCCTCGTGCGATACGATGTCGCCTTTTTGAAAGGCGACATCGGGGGCATGCAGCGCGAAGTGGCCGCGGCTCGGGGGAAATCGGGAGTCGAAGAATTAATTTCTGACCATCAAGCCTTTGCCCTCGCATACACCGGTCACCTGCAAGAGGCCACGAAGATGTTACGGCGGGCAAGCGATTTGGCGCAGCAGGCGGCTCATCGAGAGAAGGCGGCTGGATTTGAAACCCGAGCGGCGCTGTGGGAAGCCTTCTACGGAGACAAGATCACCGCAAAGCCGACGGCAATGGCAGCCCTTGCGCTTGCCAAGAACCGGGAGGTGCAGTATGGCGCGGCCCTCGCCCTGGCTATCGCGGGGGATTCTTCGCAGGCTCAAACACTGACCAACGATCTAGAAACCAGCTTCCCCGAAGATACGTCAGTTAAGTTCAATTACTTGCCAGTCGTCCGTGCGTTTCTTGCTCTGAACCATGGCGATCCCGCAAAGGCGATCGAAATTCTCCAAGTTGCCGTTCCCTACGAACTGGGCCAGCCGCGCAGCACTCAAACGGGTTTCTTCGGGGCTCTCTATCCCATCTATGCGCGTGGCCAGGCGTATTTGGCGGCGGGCCAAGGCGCTGAGGCCGCCAAGGAATTTCATAAAATTCTGGATCACCCCGGGATAATGGTCGGGGATCCCATCGGCGTACTGGCTCATCTCCAACTGGGTCGAGCGTATGCCATGCAGGGCGATACGACCAAAGCCCGCGCCGCTTATCAGGATTTCCTCACGCTCTGGAAGGACGCCGATCCTGGTATCCCGATTCTCAAACAGGCGAAAGGGGAGTGGTCAAAGTTGCAGTGACTAAATTCTCGGCAAAAAAAGTCCAACACGCATAGGGCGCGTAAACGGGAGACTCGAAACTATGCAGATAGGACGAGGTGCGACTAGATCAGTACCGAGAAATGCCTTTGTGTCCGCAAACCAGGCCAGTTTGCGGATTGTCGGCAATTCTTCCACAACCGCGCACTTGGCTCAGGGATTCGGCTCTATGCCAATGCGATCATTAACGGCTGATCGAATCCGCTGTTTGCACCCAAGGTAGCGCTCGGTCGTTTGAACCGAAACGTGCCCCAAAAGGAATTGGATCTGCTCCAACTCGCCTCCCGAAGCATGGCAGAGCCGAGCACAGGTACGTCGCAGATCGTGCGGCGCCAGCTTCGCCACGCCGATGCGCTTGGCGGATTCCTTCACAATGTGCCAAACCGCCTTCGCTGTCATGCCATCTCCCCATGTCCTTCCAACTTTGTTGACCCGGCGGAACAGTTTTCCTCGATCAATTGCGGCTGCGGCGATCCACTCGTCCAGTTCGGTTCTTACCCAATGTGGAACCGGAACCGTTCGAACGTGGCCTCCTTTACCGACCAGATCAACAATGGCCCAATGCTCTTCGCGCTGCTGGATATGATCCAATCTCAAAGCCGCGGCTTCATGCCTCCTCAACCCACACGCGGTACGTGATTGACAAGCAAGGCATCATCCGTGCGGCCGATGTGAACGCGGATTATACGATTCGCCCTGAGCCTTCCGAAACGGTCGAGCACTTGCGGACATTAACTAAATGATTTGACCGCAAGAGCTCGACTGATGCAGGCAAAAACAGAGAGGAGAAATATATGCCAACGACGTTTCAAACTGATTACCTCAGTGCGTATCACAACCTAAAGCTGACACGAGATGACAAAGGTGTGCTGGTTGCTGAGTTTCACAGCAACGGCGGGCCGTTCATTATGAGCGCGCAAGCCCACACGGAAGTTGTCGATGCCTTCTACCGGATTGCGCAAGATCGAGCGAACAAGATCGTGATCCTCACGGGCGCAGGTGGGGAGTTCATTACTGATGTCGAGTGGTCCTCTTTCGGCGATGTCGCCGATCCCGGGGTTTGGAGCCAGGTTCACGACGAAGGCGTTCAGGCTTTGGAAAACATCGCCAACATACGCGTGCCGGTCATCGCGGCCATCGAGGGACGTGCCCATGTGCACTCAGACTACGCGCTGCTGGCCAGTGTAATTGTGGCGGCGGATGGTGCGACCTTCCAGGATGTGGCCCACTTCTCCGTGGGCGTTGCACCCGGTGACGGAATCTTTACCACCTGGAGTTATCGCGCGGGAGCGGGGCGAGCGGAGGCGTTCCTGCTCAACCCACAACCGCTGCCGGCGCATACTGCACACGAATGGGGAGTGGTAGCCGAAGTTGTGCCGAACGGCAAGGCGCTCACCCGGGCGCGGGAATTGGCCGGGCTGTACCTGAAGGCCCCGGAAGTGACACGCCGCAACACACGCATCCACTTCATTCAACCGTTGAAGGAGCGCATCGTGCGTGAAGTTGGCTACGGACTGTCGCTCGAAGGAGCATCCTCGGCCGCCCTCGTGAAGGCAATGAAAGCCAACACAGAGCGTGCACCTTCCAAAGAACAAGCTGCGTGAATGAACGACGGACAATACCGCGGTGGACCGACTACAAAGTTTCACGAATATATGGTTCCGTCTGCCGTACAAGCCCACAAGTAACGAAGCGGGGCCGGGCCAGGCCGGCCTTCGCTTTGGTTGTTCGAACAAATAAGGAGGAAATTGCCGTGGCCCCTGACACTATACTGCACAATGCCAAGATCGCGACTAATGGCACTCCAGCATTTGTCGAAGCACTCGCGATCACAGACGGGAAAATCACGACCTCCAATTCAAAGGCGAGCAGCGCACCAAATCCGTTCCCAATGGCACCTGACGCGCTTGTAACGAGAAGGAACATTGCAATCGGTCCTCCGAGAATCTCCGAGAGCGCGGGATGTCAACAAGAGCCTAACAGCCAGATGACCGGACCCCCACGGGGAGAGAATCCGGCGCGGCTCACCCGCGCCAGCGTCTAGCTGATCTGAACCACAGCCTGTTCCCCCGAGTCCATTTCAACGCTTCTCTTGATTTTATTGTGAATCGCGGCAGATTTCGTTCCGAGTGGATCGTCGGCAATACTGAAGTTGGGTTCCTGCTAGCTGGTTGTCGCGCAGGGCGAGAGCGATTCAATCGGTCAGTCAGTCAAGGCAAGTTCAGACTATTGCAGATTATGCGAAGCTGTCACTCTCCAACGATCGGCCCATCATGCTGGCCCTAAAGAAGTTCATCCAGTGCTACGCTGCCGCACTCTGCATAAAGACGCCCTCCGCATTATTAGCATTATGCCGTGCACCGCATAACTGCGATCTGTAAACTGACATACGATCCAGAAGCTCCGAAGACCGCCTCTGCGCGGGCCGCCGTTGTTTGCGAGCGTTATACCGGGAGCTCGCATCAGCGTGCGTTCTGAAAGCCAAGCTAGCACCGGAAACAGCAGAGCTACCATGAAGTAGGACAGAATGTAGAACTCAAAATATCGCGTACTACCCGGTTCAATTTGCTGTTTTAGTGGGTTTGTCCCAAGGAGACAAGCCAAGGCGGAGGCAATCGCAATGAAGGCGATCCCCGTCAGCAAATATAAATTGCGCCAATGAACGGCGAATTCCAGCCGTTCAGGAAGGTCATTAATTGAGAACGTACGCCCCTCAATTTTAACGAGCGTATCTTGCGGAGGAACCGAATCGGCCACTTCGGATTTTCTGGCTGTGGCGATCCAGAACGTTCCCGGTTTGTGCCCTTCCCGGAGAAATCCCATGATGACCAATAGGCAGACAATCAGCGCTAGACATAGCAAGATCAGCTGTACATAGGCGACAAACACGAAAACGATAATCAAACTGATCAAGCCGATGATGGCAATTCCTGCAGATCGCATCCGAGTCATTCCTTATAGTTCAGCGCATTCACTCCCAAGAACCGCCCCGCCCCTCCCAGTTCTTCCTCAATCCGCAGCAGTTGGTTGTACTTCGCGATTCGATCGGTCCGCGAAGCCGACCCCGTCTTGATCTGACCCGCGCCAGTCGCCACCGCAAGATCGGCAATAAACGTGTCTTCGCTTTCGCCAGAGCGATGCGAGATCACCGACGTGTATCCATTGCGGCGCGCCAAGTCGATCGCGTCCAAAGTCTCGCTGACCGTCCCGATCTGGTTAACCTTGATCAGAATCGAATTAGCGACATGCTTATCAATTCCCTCCTGCAGCCGCTCCACATTCGTCACGAACAAGTCATCGCCCACCAGTTGAATCTTGTCGCCCAGCTCTTTGGTCAGCATCGCCCAGCCGTCCCAGTCGTCTTCCGCAAGGCCGTCTTCGAGGGACACGATGGGGTAGTCATTCACCCACTTCGCCCAGTAGCGAACCATGTCTTCCGAAGTCTTCGCCGACTTATCGGATTTCTTGAAGACATATTTTCCATCCTGATAGAACTCGCTGGCCGCCGGATCGAGCGCAATCGCGATCTCTTCGCCCGGCTTGTAGCCCGCCTGCTGAATCGCTTCCAGCACGACGTCAATGCCCTCCACATTCGACTTCACCGACGGAGCAAATCCGCCTTCGTCGCCGACGGCCGTATTGTAGCCGCGCTTTTTCAGCACGCCCTTCAGTGTATGAAAGACTTCAACGCCCCAGCGCAACGCCTCGGAAAATGACGGCGCTCCCACCGGCATCACCATGAACTCCTGGAAGTCGACGTTGTTATCGGCATGCGCACCGCCGTTGAGGATGTTCATCATCGGTACCGGCAACACGCTCGCTGCCGCCCCGCCCAGGTACCGATACAGGGGCAGGGCGCAAGCGTTCGCGGAAGCCCGCGCCGCCGCCATCGAAACAGCCAGAATCGCGTTCGCTCCCAGCCGCCCCTTGTTGGGCGTGCCATCTAACTCGATCAGCCTGGCGTCGAGCGTGCGCTGGTCGGCTGCGTCAACTCCGGCGAGGGCTTCCGCAATCTCGCCGTTAACATTGGCAACTGCCTGCAGAACGCCCTTGCCGAGGTATTGTGTCTTGTCACCATCACGCAATTCGACAGCCTCGTGCTCACCCGTAGACGCGCCACTCGGCACGATGGCCCGCGCACTGGCGCCGCCATCCAAAAAAACTTCAGCTTCAACGGTCGGATTGCCACGCGAGTCAAGCACTTGGCGTCCACGGATATCGGCAATACTGCTAAGAGGCATAAGTGCGTCCTTTATAGGTCGGATTTAGAAACATACTTCACCGTAGAGACGCGGCTTGCCGCGTCTTGCTGCGGGCGAAGCGAAATTATATCGGACTTCCCGATCAAGAACTGTGACCTCAAAAGCTAAGCAGATTGAGAACTCACGTTTCGTATCAGGGCATCGCTTTAGCGATTCCGTAAGTTCTACGAAATCAGAAGCCCCTTTAGGGGCTGGACCTCGAAATCCGTGTTCTTCATCAAAACTATAAAGCCGTCGGAATTCAACGCCTGGATCGCAGCCGCAAACCGCTGTGCCACCCAAAATCAACTGCAATATCGAGTCATCCCCGTACCCCATCCGTTATTGTTCCTGATACCCGCCTCGCTTACAGTCGAACTCAGCATGCAGAGCCGCACCGATACTCTGGAAATCGGATCGCGTGCCCCGGACTTTTCCCTGGGAGCGGCCAATCGCGAGGGCACATTCCCTCTCAGTGGCCTGATCGAGAAAGGCACGCTAATTCTCGAGTTTCTGCGCGGCACATGGTGACCAAACTGCGTGAAGCGCATGACTCAGTTCGAGTCACGGAGACCGGAAGTAGAAGCAGGAGCACAGTTGGCATTCATTGCCGCCGAAAAGAGGGATGGCGTGTGGAAACCGGGAAAATTCCTGGAGAAGCATCCCATCGCCAGCGTCTTTTTGCTCGATGAGGATCGGACCGTGACCAAAGCCTACGGTCTCCATCACGCACTCGCCACCGACGCGCTCAACATCGCGCACCCGGCCACTCTGGTAATCGATCGGAGCGGCATAGTGCGGTACATCTATCGCGGCGTTAACCAACTCGACCGCGCGCCGCTCGATGAGGTTCTGAGAGCTTTGAAGGAAATTCGAAATTGAATTCGGAGGTAATAGGCAACATGAAAAAAACATTTTCGCTGACATCGCTCATCCTGATCGCAAGTTTCGCCGGGGCGCAAACTGCCCTGCCCACCGGCACCGCCGTCAAGATGAAACTCGAAACCACGCTTGCAACCTTCAGTTCGAAAGCCGGAGATCCGTTCTCGGCAAGAGTCACAGCCCCGGTCGTAGTGGACGGCAAAACCGTGATTCCCATCGGCGCCACCGTCGAGGGCCGCGTCACGAAAGCCAACGAGCCGCGGCGCATTGCCGGCAAGCCCACCATCGCCATCTTCCCCGAAAACCTGGTCCTTCCAAATGGGGACAGGTTCATGCTGAACGCCTCGCTGGTTGATACCAACGCTCGCCGCGGCACCGACGTCAACACGGAAGGGCAGTTCAAGGGCGCTGGCCACGACGGCAAAGATCTCACCGAAATCGGCATGGGCACTGGCGGCGGAATGCTGGTCGGGGGACTAGCGGGCGGCGGCAAAGGCTTCCTAATCGGCGGAGCCGTAGGCGCCACCGTGACCGTCGCACACTGGCTCGGCAAACATCGTTCCGCGATGCTTCCCGCAGGCACAGAGCTGGTGATGGAATTGAACCGACCGATAACGATGACGGTTGCGAGCGGCGGACAGTAGCTAAAAAATGGACCGTGTGGTGACGGGGCTCTGCCCCTTCCAAGCGGGGCGGAAGCCCCGCTTCACCCGCCCACTCCCAGCAGATCCTCTTCCGCCAGCAACTCCAGTTCAATCCATCCCTCCACCGGCAAGGCGTCGACCGGCAAATGGTTCTGCCACAAACTGAAGCGCAGGCGCAGCCGGGTGGTCAGCAGATCCGAGCTTTTCGGTCCGCGCACTCTGTCAATCTCCAGCGGAGCCGCGAGCAGCCACGCGAGTGGCAGGCGAAACTCAAAATTCCGGACGAGCACCACTCGCGCCACATCCCCCGCATCCGTCGAATCGGCCACCGGCTGGTCTTTCCCGTCCGTCACTCTCCAGGACTGTATGCGGCCCCCATCCACCACCGCACCCAACCGCAGTTCGCGCCGGGGCTTGGCGGCATGGTTGGCCCACGACTCCAGATCCACTACCACTTCGAATGCGTCTTGGGGCACTTTGCCGGCGAAATCCAGCCGTCCGTACACATACTGCTCGTCGATCCCGGCAAACACTTCGTCCATCAGAAACTGCTTGCCGTGCATGGCGCCCGAGCGTTGGTCAGCCGTGTAACACGCCGCCCCCATCCACTCGAAATAGCGCACCATGTCGCCTGAAACTCTGGGATGGATGTAGGCGGTCTGCGGCGTGAACGACGGTCGCGCCACTTCCCCGGTGATCGGCTGCGCCAGATAATGCGGCGGTGTCCCGCCCAACGCCTGGTAAACGTTCGACAGGTGTTTGCGGTAGAGTTCGTCAAAGTCGCGATCGTTCGCCGAGTGATGCTCCGGCCCGTACCACCAGTTCCAGTCGCTGCCCTCGGCAATCAGGATCTCTTCAAACGCCAGCTTGCGTTGTTTCTCGGTTGCGCCCGGTACGGCCTGCGCATAGAAATTGCGCGCGTGATACAGGTAGTCCCAGGCCTTGTTGTCCTCCGGCGCTCCAACCCAAACGTTAAAGTTCGCGTTGATCCACGACCCTGGCACCAGCGATTTCAGATGACTGACGTTCTTGTGGCGCGCAATCGCCTCCGTCACCGTCACCGCTTCAATCCCCGGTTCTTTCTGCAGCGCGTCATAGAATCTCCGCAGGAATTCCCGCCCCGATTGCGGGTAATATTCCCAGGCATTTTCGCCGTCCAGAATGATGGGAACCACAGCATCTTGCCCATTCGCAATAATGGTGTGCGCCGATTCCTTAATCTTGTGGATGAGGTTATTGGCAGCGTCTTGTGGCGGCATTCCAGAATACACAAATCCGATCAGGTCGGAGAGGGTATGGTCGCGGAAAAGCAGATTCATTCGCCTATCGCCATTCTCGTAGCGATAAATCGTATAGAGCCGCTGCGCCAGATCCGAACTCAAATGACCATGACCGTCGCGCGAGAAATTTATGCCCAGGCTCCGTCCCAGCACGCCTTCGTCGGTTGCCATCCACTGCACTCCAAGCTGGTGTGCAATCGTCAACGCCTCTTCGGAAACGCTGCCCTCCGACGGCCACACTCCCTGCGGCCGCAGCCCAAACACTTTCTCGTGCAGATCCAGTCCGCGCTGCAATTGCTCGCGCGCGTCCTCAGGATGGCGATAGCGGTTCTGTGGCAAGGCCAGACCCGGCGAGGAAACCGCCCCGATCTGCGTGTCACACACCAGCGGCAAAATGGGATGATAAAAAGGCGAAGTCGAAATCTCGATCAGGCCCTTTTTTGCTGCCTCCGCATGCACCGGCAGAACCCTGCCAAGCAGTTCACGCTCTCGCGCCATCACAAACCGCTGGTCTTCGAGCGTATAGTTGCGGCCCTTGCGGATCAGTTCCGCAACGTCCGCCTCCGCCAGAAAATATTCATCGAACCACCCAATCTGCGAGAGCACCTGCAAATCGGTAAAGTCCTGAGGCTGAAAATATTTCTCCGCGCGCTCGGGTGAATCTCCCGCCCCGCGAAATTTCTCCCACAGCTCGCGGTACCGCGGATAGCGCCCGATTACATTCACCGGATTCGCCTGAAACAAGTATTGCAGCGCAAACCGCCGCTCCTCTTGCGTCAGGTCTTTCGCGGGCTTGCTCGCAACCTGCAGAAAAGGGTCCTGAGCACCGCCCGAAACATAATCCTGTATCTGCGCAATCAGCGAGGGCACCAGGTTGAACGTCTGATGCACCTGCGGAAACTCGTCCAGCAGTTTCACCATCCCGTAGTAATCTTTCAAAGCATGCAGTCGCGTCCAGGGCAGGCGATAGAGCCCCGTCACCAGGTCTTTGTAGAAGGGCTGGTGCTGGTGCCACAGGACGACAACTCGCAGTTGGGCCATTGAGTGCTGCTTCCTCCTAATACAGCGGCGATCTGTCAGTTTAATTCATCAGCCTCGCCCGTGGAGCGCCGGGCGTCCTCGCCCGGCCACCCAACTGTCAGACGGTCGGGCGGCATTACAATAGTTGTCGGATGAAAACCGTCCGCCTGCTGATCCTTTTATTTCCCCTCGCAGTTTTCGCCCAGCCCGCCCCGAAACCCGATCTCGTCCGTGCCGCCCATAAGGCCCTGGCCGTAGTCTCCGGCCAACTGCGGATGCCGGGACTGGAGCGCCCCGTCGACGTTCTGCGCGATCGCTGGGGCGTCGCCCACATTTACGCGCAGAACCAGCACGATCTGTTCTTCGCGCAAGGCGTAGTCGCTGCTCAGGATCGCCTCTTCCAAATGGAACTCTGGAAACGCGCCGGACAGGGACGGCTCGCCGAAATTCTCGGCCCGTCCGCGCTGCCCCGCGATGTGATCGCCCGTGCCTTGCGTTATCGCGGCGACATGCAAGCGGAATACGAAAGCTACGCGCCCGACACGCAAGCAATCCTGACCGCGTTTACCGACGGCATCAACTCCTATATCGCCAACCTGAACGCCCCCGGCGGCCCCGGCGTGCCCATCGAATTTCAACTCGCTGGATTTTCACCAGACACCTGGCATCCAGAAGACTGTCTGAACCGCATGGCCGCGTTTTCGATGACCGGCAATGCGATCAGCGAACTCGAGCATGCCCAAGCTCTAGCGGAGCTCGGCGGGGAGAAAGCTCCGAAGCTGTTCGACTTCGATCCCGCGATCGCGTTAGACCCCGCGCCCCACCTCGATCTCACCGGACTCTCTCCCGATTTGCTAAAGAATCTTGTCGGCAGCGATCACCGCATCGAGTTTCCGGCGCATCCGCTCGAAGGCAGCAACAACTGGACCATCTCCGGCGCGCTCACCGCCAGCGGCAAGCCTCTGCTCGCCAATGATCCTCACCGCGTCATCGGCCTGCCTTCGTTGCGCTACATGGTTCACCTAGTCGCTCCCGGATGGAACGTCATCGGCGCGGGCGAACCCGGACTGCCCGGCGTTGCCCTCGGCCACAACGAACACATCGCCTGGGGATTCACCATCTTCGGACTCGACCAGCAGGACCTCTACGTAGAAGAACTAAGTCCCGCGAATCCGCTTGAGTACAAAACTGAAGACGGATGGAAAAAGATGGAAGTGCAGCAAGAGGGATTCCTGGTCAAAGGCGCGCCGGCTAAAGAAGTCGATTTGAAATTCACGCGCCACGGTCCCGTGCTCTGGGTTGACGATAAGGATGACGGCCAACGCGCGCTCGCGCTGCGATGGGTCGGAACTGAGCCCGGGACGGCCGGTTACCTTGCGTCACTGGCAATCGACCGCGCCGAGAATTGGGATCAGTTCGAATCGGCGGTCGCGCGCTGGAAAGTTCCCTCCGAAAATCTGGGGTACGCCGACAGCGCCGGCAACATCGGCGAGCACTCTGCCGGCTTGGCGCCCTTGCGAAATTGGACTGGCCTTCTGCCTGTTCCCGGGAGCGGCCATTACAACTGGACAGGTTTTGTCCCCACCTCGAAGTTGCCCCACTTTTTCAATCCGCAGCAAGGCTTCGTCGCCACCGCTAACAATAAGATGATTCCGGAACACTATCCCTATAATGTCGGCTTTGAATGGGCTCCGCCTTATCGCGTCACCCGCATTCGTTCCGTGATTGAGAACGCAAAGCAGGACCACCACAGGCTGACCGTACCCGACATGGAGTCGCTGCAAAATGACTCTACTTCGCTTCCCGCGCTGGAGTTTCAGAGGCTCGTGCGCTCGACCCGCCTGAAAGATGATCCCGCGTTAACCAGCTTTCTGCGCTGGGACGGAAAACTCACGCGCGAATCATCCGATGCAGCTCTGTACGAAGTGTGGTTCCAACAGATTTGCGTCGCACTCGGCGAACGCTTTTCGAAAAACGATGGCAACCGCCTTCAAAAGCTAGCCGGACGTTACGACGATCTGCCGCCCAACACCGTCCTGCGTATTCTCACGAATCCTGACAAAGGTCTCTTCGGCACCGGCGACAAACCCCTCGCCGCACGCGACCAGCTTCTAATGGATACGCTGCGATCTGCGCGCAAAGAGCTCGAAAAGCTCTTGGGTCCCGACGCCTCGCAGAGGTCATGGGGCGAGTTGCACACCGTCCACTTCCGTCACGCCCTCGACCAACAGCCCGGCGCGAAAGACTTGCTCGACCTCGGTACTCTGTCGCGTCCGGGTGACGAATATACGGTGAATGCCACGGGCACTTATGGCGATTCCTGGGAACAGGTTTCGGGCGCGAGCTATCGCGAGATACTCGACACGAGCGACTGGGATCAATCGGTCGCGGTCAATACGCCCGGCCAGAGCGGCCAGCCGGGCAGCCCGCACTATTCCGACCTGATGGAACTGTGGGACGCGGGCCATTATTTTCCGCTACTCTATTCCCGGAAGGCCGTGGAAAGTGAAACCACGGACCGGCTGGTGCTTCAACCTTAAAACGTTCCTTCATGAACTCCAAAGTCAAAGCCATCTTCTTCGACGTGGGCAACACGCTGCTGTTCCCCAGTCGCGAGCGCATACACGCGCCCCTCACCAAACGCGGCATCCTGCCCGATGCCGACCTTCTGCGCGATCTGGAATGTCGAATCAAGAATCAATTTGATGGGATGATGACCACGAACGGCAGCACCGACCACAGTTTCTGGTGGCTGTTCTACTCTCAGTTACTCTCCGAGATCGGGCTCCACGACAACGCAATCCGCGATCAGCTCGTCGCCAGCATCCGCCACTCCGGCAACTGGGACACGATTCGCCCCGGCACCGCCGAGCAACTGCGTGACATCGGCAAGCGCTACCCGATCGCGGTCATCTCCAATGCGGACGGCAGAATCGAGGACGTGTTGCGCCGCTGCGGTATCGCCCACTGCTTCCGCACCATCACCGATTCTGGACTCGTCGGATACGAGAAGCCGCACCCGGAAATCTTTCGCCAGGCCCTGAAGAGCATGAACGCCGCCCCAGAAGAGAGCCTCTATGTCGGCGACGTGTATTCCGTGGACTACCTCGGCGCCACCGGCGCAGGCATGCAAGCGGTGTTGATGGACATACCGGGCGCATACCGAGACAAGGGCGTGCCGCGCGTTGAATCCCTCGAAGAGTTGCAGACAGTGCTGCGCGATGGAAAATCCCCCGCGAGCTAGTCGCGCCGGGCGGCTGCGGCTACAATCAGCACAACATGTTCGACTCCGCTCGCTTCCTTATTTTCCTGAGCGCCGCAATTCTGCTGGCCATCGTTCCGGGGCCCGGAATGCTTTACGTTCTCGCCCGCGCCCTCGGTGGCGGACGCCGCGAAGGCCTGCTTTCCGCCCTCGGCACATTCTTCGGCGGCATGGTGCATGTGTTCGCCGCTGCAGCTGGCATTTCCATTGTTCTCGCCAAGTCCGCCATGGCTTTCTCCACGGTCAAGTATCTCGGCGCTGGCTATCTTTGCTTCCTCGGGATTCGCATGATTCTTGACGCCAAAAAAGATGCCGGCATTTCTTTCGCCAATCTGCCGTGTGGAAGAAATCCCTTCTGGCAAGGCGTCACGACCGAGGTGTTAAATCCGAAGACGGCCCTGTTTTTTCTTTCTTTCATTCCGCAGTTCGTGAACCGCGGGCACGGACACGTCTTCCTCCAGTTTGTTTTGTTGGGAACACTCTCGGTGACGCTTAACACTTCCGCCGATATCGTCGTGACCCTGCTAGCCGGACCGCTCGGCCAGCGCATTCGCGGTTCGGCGCGCTTCCGCCGGCGTCAGCGCGCACTGACCGGCGCAGTCATGATTGGCCTCGGGAGTTACTTGGTATTTGGCGAATCGAAATAATCTCCCGTAGAGACGCGGCTTGCCGCGTCTCGGGCCACGTCCAAACAAGACGGGCGTCTCTACTGTACCTCAATCACCTGATGATCATGACAGTCAGGATGAACGTGCTGATAGAGATTAGCAAGCAACTCCGTCCCATAGCGCGCCACAAAGCTCACTCCCGCGACCTCACGCTCCTGAAGCACTTTATTCGGAAATAGTGCGTGGCTCAATGCATCCGCATGCCGCGTAATGACTTCATTGCGCTGCTGTTCCGCCCGTGCCACTCGCGCCCGCAGCCGATCGATTTGATGCGACATGCTGGTCCGGGTACTTTCGGCCGTATCGATGAGGGTCGAATCCAGTTTGCCGATCGATTCGCGAAGCGCCGCCATCGACTGTTCAACACTCGCATAGGCCTCCGAGAAACGGGCCTGCAAGTCCGGAGGCAGCGAACGAGCAGCAATCACTTCGCGAACTTTGTCCGGGCCCTGGAACACTTCGGGCAGACTCAGTTGGTGGCGCGTCAAAATGCGCTCGGCCTTGGCTTCCAGCAACGTCGCCGAGAAGCGCGGCAAAATCGGCGTCACTCGTCTCAGCAGTTTCTCGTAAACGACGCCGGCCTGTGCGAAGTACGCGACTTCAGCCGCTCCGCCGGTGTAGACAAGTGTTGGCAGCAGGTAGTCCTGCACCACGGGACGAAAGAGCGCGTTGGGACTGAATGTCTCCGGAGCTTCTTCGATTCGTTCCACCAGCTCTTCAGACGAGCTCCGCTCTTCACCCACTGCAAACTCACCACCGTTGGCGTCATTACTCCTACGCCGTACTACTGTGCGAGCGCCATTCTTCACTTCAAAAAACAGTGTAGTCGCCGAAGTCACTTTCACTTGCTGGTGATATCCCGCCGCTTCGAGTGCCTTGCCCCGCGCCAGCAGTGCCTCATCGAGTTCGGAAGCCCGTTCAATCGCCGCCCTGAACAGAGGTTTTGCGAGATCGTGGAAATCTTTGTCCGCTGGATCGAGCAGGATGACGCCCCAATCCGCAAACAGCCGCGCAAACAGCAGGCCAAACGCGCTGCCCAGACTCTCTCCCGGACGATACGCCTGACGCAGCCACGTCGCGACCTCGGAATCTCCCAGAAGAGCGGCGGCATGCTCGACCACGGGCTCAATCTCCCGCCCGAACTTGACAGCCCCCACGGGCGCGTCTTCCACCGCATTACCATCAAACGCCGGACTCTCAACCACGAGGCGTTCCGGCAGCCCCTGCTCGGAAAGGAGCGCAACATGGTTGACCTCGGCCAAATCGTGATCCTCGGTCGCCAGCCAGAACACCGGGACGCAGTCCACTCCGGCCGCCGTCGCCTGTTCCGCCAGCTTGACCGCGGTCAGCGCTTTGAAGATAGAAAAGAGCGGCCCGCCGAAGAGACCGACTTGCTGCCCGGTAACCGCCGCGAGCGCTCCTCGCTTGAACCTCTCAATATTGGCCAAAGTCTTGGAGGAGGCGCCCCACGCGCGATTCTGACGCTCAAGAATTTCGCTAACCTTGCCGCGTCGCGCGCCGTCGTAAACGACACCCTTGGATTCGTCCTTCAGCCATTCGGAAAAAATCGGTGAACGTGGATAAAAGCTGCGAACGGAAGGAGTATAGGAAAGGTAATCAAGGAAGAGACGAGTAGTATGCGGAATCTGCTGGAAGGGCAAACACTGTGACTTCATCGACAGCTCCCCGGACAGCTCTCGGTACACCGGCGCATTTTTGCCTTCCGCATATGTTCTCACTTTACAGGAAGCATACTTCCACGGCAGCTGACGCCCAACTCAACTACATCTGATGACGCGCAAGCTCGGAGGTTGCAGAGAGTGATGGGGGATTCGGATTGGCGCTGAGGGCTGGGTCCATGGGGCTTAGAAAACTCTTGGGGGGGGAAGACCGCAAAGCAGGAAACAACCGAGCCGCCCACTCTACGGACCAATATGCGGAGGCATTCTGTGCTTCAAAAATCGCAGAGTCGATAGGCAAAATAACGATGTTGGAGTGCAAATAATTGCGTTTCGGGCAAGGAAAATCGGGAGCAAAGCAGAAGCACTGCCAGGAGAACCGTGGTGAGGCTATCTACAGTCTCCGGAGCGCTTCGGCGCCATCAACATCTACCGCTTTTCAAACACCACCGCAACACTGTCTTCGTATGCCACGCGCCAATCTCGCGGAAGTTCGCGGAGCAGGTTGGCTAACGTCGAGTCAGTGGGCAAGAGCACCGTCCGAATCTGCCATTCGTCCAGCAATCTCTGCCATCCCGGCTCTGCCTGCGTCAGGATTAGATACTGACGAATCCGGCCCGAACCATAGAGATCGTGACGGTCATCGAGTACGACTTTCCGCTCTGGATACATTCGATAGATGAGATAGCCTCCCCAGGCATCCGTCGAGAAAACCGGCTCTGTACTCGGTTGCTTTCCCTGGAATTCTTTCTGTAGAAAAGTAACCGCCGCAACCGGCACTCTCTGCGGGTCAAATTGCGCACGAATCAACTGCCGCGAGCCGAGCCATCCACCATGAAGGCAAATCGAGAATGCAAACGCCACCGAGACAACCGGCCACAGGCATCCCCGAAGCTGCATTTCCTGCGCGCCCATGCGATCGGAGAACTCTGAAATTCGGGCCGTGCCATTGCCCACCCATTGCCAAGCGCCCGGCTTATTCGCCAGCGAAGCGAAGTTCTCCCACAGCAACGGCCCAGCGACCAGCACCAGCAGCATCGACGAGACCGGAAGATTGCGCGACGAATAAAATCCCGCATACGCCGCCAGCAGCACGACGAGCAGGCGACTGAGCCGTACCTGCCCACGACTGCTCGCAAACGCGATCAGCACCAGCACGAGAATGACCGCAAAACAGCGCTCCGCCCAGCCATGAAAATCCGGCGATTTGAACTCGTCGATCCGGTTCATCAGGTAGCGATCAGTCAGATAGCGATAGATGTGCGCGTGCAGCCGCCAGCCAAACGGATTCACCAGCGTCGCCATCATCGAGGCGGCCCAAGCAGCAGCCATGGCACGAGCCCGATGCGCGGCGCGAATCGCGGCAAACCAATCATTCTTCTGGGCGCGAACACTCTCGACGAACGCCGCAAGAGTGTAGATTCCGAGCAGCGCTGTACCAAAGAGCCATCCGCCGTGCAGATTTACCCAAAGCATCGTCGAGGCGGGAAAGAACCAGAGCGTCCATCGCGGCGGCCTTCCGCGCTCCGAGCGTTCCCATCGTTCCAGCGCAACCAACCAGAGCAGAGAAAAAAGCCAGCTCACAATGTGGGGGCGCGCATACAGATGAATCGTCGAAGCGGCCATCGCCAGCAGCATCAGCACGATCGCCAACAGCAGACCGGTCCCGCGTTGCAGCAATTGCGAAAGCAGCAACTGGAAAATCGCAGCCACCAACAGGGCGCACAACCAAACCACTCCGTTCAGTCCGCAAGCCTGGTGCAGAATTCCGAGCAATATGTCGTACAACCACTCCCAGGCAAACCAGGGCTGACCTTGCATGGTGGAGGAGAACGGATCGGTGCGGGGGAGCGAGTGCGTCGCCAGAATTAGCTCGCCGGTTCGGATATGCCATCCGATATCCGGATCCGCCAGCGGCCGATTCGATAAAGGACCAGCCAGCAACGACCAGAAAAGAAAAATGAAAATAATATCTCGGACGGAAAGCAAGAGAAAACGCAGGGCTGTCGAACTGGGCTGCGCCGGAGTCATCAAAGTGTGAAGAAGAAGTGTATAAGGTTTCAGGGACATCGGGTCATCGGATGATCTGAAAAAACCCTATCCCTGGATCATCCGCTGTTCCTGGTTTCAGATCACCGATGACCGGATGACCCGATCGCCCGATGTCCTTTAGTAGCGCAAATAGCCAATCCCCACTCGCATGTGGTGCAGCAGACTGTCTGGCATGGTCAAGGCGATGGTGAGCCCCAGAAGCCCGTGGACCATGCCAATGGGATAGATACTGCGATAGCGCCGGAACATCTCGCAGAAAAACAGCCCTCCGGCCAAGGTAAAGGCCGTCAGGATGGGACTGGGCAGGTGAGCGCTTGCAAACAGCGTCGCCGCGACCCAAACCGCCGCCGAACTCCCAAACAATTCTTCGCAACGCGTAAAGAAAAACGATTGCAACATGAATTCCTGGATCAGCGCCCAACCCACATACTGCCCCGTCAGGTGAAGGCTCGGCCACATTGGATTCGCCGGAATCTTCCCGCCAGCCCAGCGCACCACCAGCCCCAGAAAAATAGCCGTCGCAAAACTAACGGCCAGCGCCATGCTGGCTCCAAACCTGGTTGGCAAGCCCAAGCCCATCCGCCTGAGCGAGGGCCGGTCCAGCAACACGAAGACAAGAATTGTTATGGCTGTGATCAAGACCCACTTGTTGCGAGATGCGAGCTGCGAAGACCATAACGCGAACTCCATGCAGACGTAGGCAACAATCAGCTGGCACCATAGAAAGGAACGCCGCCCGGCTAATGGAACCTCCAGCCCCTTCATCCGGAGACTCGGTACCGGAACCGGGGCACCCGCCGACCCATCAAAAGTCTTCGTCTGAGCCGCCATCTTGTGAATCTTCTATAGTAGATGCCAATGTCAATGAACAGCACATCCAGGCCGAGAGTGGTGATCGTAGGCGCCGGTTTCGGAGGCCTGACCGCCGCCCGCCGGATCGCCCGGCTCCCCGTTCAAGTCACCGTCGTTGACCGGAAAAACCATCACACCTTCCAACCGCTGCTCTACCAGGTCGCGACCGCCGGCCTCTCTCCCGGCGAAATAGCGGCCCCGATCCGTTGGATACTGAGAAGCCATTCCAACGTTGAAGTGATGCTTGAAGAAGTTGTCGATTTCAACTTGGAACAAAAGAAAGTCATCACGAAGGAGCAAGTACTCGATTACGACTTTCTGGTAATAGCCTCGGGGGCAACCCACGCCTACTTCGGCCATCAGGAATGGGAGCCTCTGGCACCCGGTCTGAAGACGATAGAAGACGCACTCGAAATCCGCCGCCGTGTTCTGTTGGCCTTCGAACTGGCCGAGCGTCAAAACGATCATCGGAACGAGTATCTGAATAAGACTGACAGCGGCCAAAGCGGATCCCCGCTGCAATTTGCCGTCATCGGAGCCGGCCCCACGGGCGTCGAACTCGCCGGCACTCTGGCTGAAATTGCGCATCACGCAATGAACCACGAGTTTCGCAACATCGACCCGCGGCAAACCCGCATCCTGCTCATCGAAGGAGGCCCCCGGGTTCTGGCCGCCTATTCCGAAGAACTTTCCCGCAAGGCCGAAGACCAGCTGCGACGCCTCGGAGTCGAGGTTCGCACGTCCCACATGGTCAACCGCGTTGAGCCCGGCGCGGTTTGGGTTGGCGACGAAAGGATTCCAGCCGCCGTGATCTTATGGGCGGCAGGCGTTGCCGCTTCGCCTCTCGGCCGAAAGTTGGCTGTTCCGATTGACCGCGCCGGTCGCGTGCTCGTCCAACCCGACCTCAGCATTCCCGGACATCCCGAGGTATTTGTTATCGGCGACCTCGCCGCACTCGCAGACGAAAACGGCAAGATGCTCCCCGGAGTCGCAGCGGTCGCCATCCAGCAAGGAGACTGGGTCGCGGACACCATCGCCCGCGACCTTGAAAATCAATCACGCCGCAATTTTCGTTATCACGACAAAGGCAGCCTGGCCACCATCGGCCGCGCCGCCGCCGTCGCCCAATTCGGAAAGTCCGGCAAGTTCCACTTGTCCGGATATTTCGCCTGGCTGGCATGGCTCTTCATCCACATTCTTTTCCTCATCGGATTCCGCAATCGCCTGATCGTGATGATCCAGTGGGCCTGGTCGTATCTCACCTACGAGCGCGGCGCCCGCCTCATCACCGGCAGCGACGAACTGCCGGGTTGGACCCAGCCCCAAGAGAACGGTGGAGCGACGGGCGTCTCGCCCGTCCACCCCGGAGCGAACGCTCCGCTCTCCACCAGCACCCCGGACGCGGCAGCAGTAACTGTCACGCCGCCGCGGCACTAGCCGATATAATCAACTTGTCGTGAAACGCGCCTCTGTCTTCGTCTTCGTCTTCGTCTTTCTGGTCTCGCTGCTCTTCTGCACATCGCTTCGCGCCGAGGACACGCCCGCCTCGGACCGAACCCCGGATGGCAGAACTGACGCCGGCCGCACCATGGTCGTGATTCCCTTTGAGAATACTTCTCCAACCCCTGGCCTGGAATGGCTCGGCGAATCCTTCCCCGAAACCTTCCACGAGCAACTCAATTCTCCCGTTCTGTACGTAGCCAGCCGTGACGAGCGACTCCGCGCCTACGATCGCCAAGGCGTTCCCGCCGGAGTTCATCCTGCGCGCGCCACCCTCTACCGCCTCGCCGAGCAAATGGATGTCGATTACGCCGTCCTCGGCTCCTATAGGTATGACGGCGCGCGCCTGACTACCATCGCCCAGTTGCTCGACATGCGCGCGGAGAAACTCTCGCCCGCCGTCACCGAGTCCGGGCCACTGGCCGATCTCGGCACGGTGCAATCCGCACTGGCTTGGGATCTGCTTCGCCAGATCCGCACTGACTTCTCCGTGCCCAAGGATAAGTACATCGCCAGCGTTGCTCGCGCGCGCCTGGACGCCCTGGAAAACTACATACGCGGCACACTGGCAACTAGCGCCGAAGAAAGGGTGAAGTACTATCGCGAAGCGACCCGCATCAATCCGGCTTACGCTCAGGCATGGCTGGAACTGGGCAAGACCTACTATGCTCAGCGGGCTTACGAACCCGCGATCACGGCCCTGGGCCAAGTACAGCAGTCTTCTTTAATGTCAGGTCTAATGTCGGGCGCGGTCGCTCGCGAGGCAAATTTCTATCTCGGGCTCGCCACCTACGCTCACGGAGACTTCGCAAAATCGGAAACCGCTTTTCAGTTCGTCGCCGCGCGTTTGCCGCTGGCCGAGGTATATAACAACCTCGGAGTGGTCGCGTCGCGCCACGGTCAGAAAAAAGCGGTTGAATATTTCCAGCAAGCGATTCAGAACGATCCGAGCGACCCTGACTATCACTTCAATATGGGAGTGACTCTTTCCCAAGCCGGCGATCGCGCCGGCGCGGCACGCGAACTGCGCACGACGCTCGATCACCGCCCGAACGACGCCGAAGCTAAGATGATGCTCGACTCCCTCACACCTCCTGCTGCCGGCAGTATAGTTCCAAGCAGCGCGACGTCGAAGGCTCCGGCGGAGCGCATCAAGCGCAATTACGAGGAGGACGCCTTCCGCCAGATGACAACTCAAATGGGCAGTTGGGCCGAGCAGCAATTTGCCCGCTCCGATCCCCGCTCCCACGCGCGCTTTCACGTCGAACTCGGCAAAGAGCTTCTAGCCCACGGATTCACCACCGAAGCCGAGGCCGAATTCCATCACGCCGCCGCAGTCGATCCGTCGAGCACCGCGCCGCTCACAGCCCTCGCGGACGACTACGACGCTCGCGGCGACGCCCGCGAAGCCCGTGCCCAGGCCGAAGCCGCCCTGCGCATTCGCGAGTCGGCCGAGGCTTATCTGATTCTTGCGCGCCTCGATTTGCGAGAAAATAGAATGGATGCGGCCGCCCAGAACATTAATCGGGCGCTGCAACTGGAACCCGGCAATCCGGCGGGCCAGGATATGAAGCGCACCCTAGCAGCCAAGCTCGCGGAGAAAGCGCAGCCGCTGTCACAGCCATGAGTCTCAGATGTTTTGAAGGGGTGCAGCTTCAGCCGCGCCGTGATCATCACAAAATCAGTGGCGGCTTTAGCCGCCGAGCCCGTGTGGGGACGGGCGCCCCCGCCCGTCTAAGCCGAGCAAAGCTCGGCAGCTGCCGGTGGCCACATCAACTCTGGATACGCCATGCGTCCTGCTGCTTAGCCGTGTTCTTCCTGTTCGCCGCCGTCTCTTCCGCCGACGTCCTGAAAGTCACCGTAAACGACGCAATCCAGCCCGTCACCGCCGAATACATTGGCCGCGCGCTCGACCTGGCAGCCGCCAACCACGACCAAGCCGTCCTGATCGAGATCAACACTCCCGGAGGACTCGTAGATTCAACCCGCGAAATCATAGAAAAAATCATAGCCTCGCCCGTCCCAGTCATCATCTACGTAACGCCCAGCGGCAGCCGCGCCGCATCCGCCGGCTTCTTCATCCTAGAATCCGCCGACGTAGCAGCCATGGCGCCCGGCACCAACACCGGCGCAGCCCATCCCGTAATCCTCGGCGGCAAGATGGACGACGTCATGAAGCAGAAAATGGAGAACGACGCCGCAGCCCTGATGCGTTCCGTCGTTGCCAAGCGCGGCCGCAACGTCGAACTTGCGGAGAGCGCTGTGCGCGAGTCGAAGTCCTTCACCGACCAGGAGGCGCTAGACAAAAAACTGATCGAGTATATCGCCCCAAGCGAGCAGGATCTGTTCCACCAGCTGAACGGCAAGAGCTTCAAGCGCTTCAATGGCACGACCGTAACTCTCAGCCTCAAAGATAAAGACCAACCTTTCCGCGACTACCGTATGACGCTCAAGCAGCGCATCCTCTCCTACCTCATGGATCCGAACGTAGCTTTCATCCTCCTGGCCATCGGAGCGCTCGCGCTGTATGCGGAATTCAATCATCCCGGGGCGGTCATTCCCGGAACTGTAGGCGTGGTCTTCATTCTTATCGCCGCCTTCGCGTTAAACCTGCTGCCCGTGCGCTTCGCCGCGATCGCCATGATCATCGGAGCCTTCGCGCTCTTCGCCGCGGAAGCCAAGTTCGCCAGCCACGGAGTGCTCACTACCGGAGGGATCGTGCTTCTAACTCTCGGTGGCCTGTTCCTGGTCGACGCGCCCATCCCCGAAATGCGCGTCCATCTGGCGACCGCGCTCGCCGTCAGCATCCCGCTCGGAATTATTACCGCATTCCTGATGAGCATCGCCGTGCGCGCCCGCCGCAACAAAGTTGTCACCGGCGAACAAGGATTAATCGGCGAAATCGGAATCGCGCAAACCACACTGGCGCCTGCCGGAAAAGTATTCGTGCACGGCGAGCTGTGGGACGCCGTCTCCACAGTCCCCGTCCCCGCCGGAGGACCCATCGTTGTTCGCCAGGTCGATGGACTCACGCTGCGAGTTGAGCCCGTAGCGGCGGCAAGACCAGTGATAGCGTAAATATGCTGGTGGAGAGACGGGCGCCCTCGGCCGTCGTGTAGCGACAACCGCGACTGCGTAGAGACAGCCGCCCTCGGCTGTCCCAGCCGAGCGTCAAAGAAAATCCCTCCACCCTTGTCATCCTGAGAGTTTGTGACTCTTTTGCATTTGTGGCGAGTTTGTCATCGTAACTATTTTGTTTGCAACATCGAATTTTTGACGACATCAAAAAGTCACAGACTCTGAGCGCAGCATGGACTTCACGAAGGGAAGTCCATGCGGAGTCGAAGAGCCTGCCCTGAGCGAAGCCGAACGGACCCCTACACTTCCCCCCGTGCCGTAAGCATTTCAGGGAAGTCTCACCATACTCTGGGGTAGCGTCTCAGCCTTGACGCTTGAAGTATTGCACGTCCCGCTCATGAGCTTCTGCGGCTTTGCGGGTTCCGAAGGTCCCAAGATTGCGGCGCTTCCCCGTTTTTGGATCTTTCTTGCGTGAGTACAAACGATACTGGCCCGAGCTCAACTTTCGGATCATAGAATTCTCCTGCTTTTTCTGAGGAAGTTAGATGCGTGCCCGGGGACTAACAGCACCACTGAGTCGCGAGGGTGGCCCGTCCTATCGCGAAGCGAAGGGCGGGGACGCTCAACCGCAGCCCTTCTGGCAAGCACGCTATTACGATTTCAACGTCTGGAGCGCGCAAGAGCGCGTAGAGAAACTACGCTATATTCACCGCAACCAGTAAAGCGAGGATTGGCGGAGCGCCGGGAGGACTGGTTATGGAGCAGTTTTCATCACTGTCTAACCGGAGAAGAGGGAGTGGTCGAGAGCGAATCGCACTGGACAGCAACCAGACGCGAGAAGGAAGGAATTTATCCCACCGTTCGGCGACGCGACCCGGCCTAAGAGCCCTTAGTCTTGCTAAGGGTATATGCTCAGGTTCGCCTACCGCGTGACCGGGTGCCCCATCCTTTTCGCGCACTTTGCGAAAGGGTGGGATTCCACGGCCGCGTCGCGCATGGGCTCTTCCGAACCTCACGACCTGCCTTTTTCATCACAATTTTCTCGTACGGCCCTCACAGACACCAAATCGCAATCGCGCAATAATTCCCCGACAGTGCAGCATCAAAAACTGCGCCCGTCTCCAGAGACGGACTCATCATCCGCCGCAAAACCATTTTCGGCGGCTTCTTTGACAACATGAAGACAAGCAGTAGAAGCGGTCAACCCGCACCCCGAAAACTGTACGCCAAACCGCAGAATCCCCGACTAAGCCTTTATTCATGTAGACGATACAGTTAAGTACTTTAATTAGAATAGCTTAGCGTAAATTTTGTTTGGGGGGGGAATACAGAGACGCCACCCGGAACGATTCAGGCATGTGAGCAGCTGCGACGTCGCAATCGCCGCCAGCGTGCCTGATCACGAGAGGACGAACAATGGCAACTATGCCACCGCGGTCGTCACCTTGCGCACCGCCAACGACAGCATCACGCGCGTAGCACCGCTGATGATCATGCTCACGCCGACCAGGACGCCTATCGCCCAGGCGGAACTCATCGGCCATTGCATGTAGATCATCAGCCCCAACAGGAGGGTAACGATCCCGTCAATCAGCACCCAGCTCGCTCCTCCCGCTGGGCGCATCTTGAAAAACAGAATGATGTCCAGGACGCCCTCAATCAGGAAGAGCGATGCCAGGACTAACGTAAGCGATGCGACTCCCAGCAGAGGATGCATGATCAGGTACGCACCGAAGAAGACATATGCGAGCCCAACCAGAAGCTTCCAGATCATGCTGCCAGCTCCATGAGCGCGAAAGGCGAGCATAATGTGGACCACGCCTGCTAAGACGATGAGCCAGGCAATGACCACATTGACCGCCACGGCGGCAAGAAATGGCGAACCAATCGCCACCATGCCGAAGACGATCAGCAAAACGCCCCACACGATTGATAACGTCGAAGCCTGACGTACGATGTCGACCGGAGTTTTCTGTGCCATAGAGGCCTCCTTGAAAAGGCGGACTAATCCTACTCTCAAATCGGTTGAAGGTTACGAAGCAAATTTTCCTGGTTCTCGAAGCTTGATCGCGCACTTGCGAAAAGGGTGGGTTCGGCTCGCCCGCATCATCCTCAACAACTGCGCCGGCATCTCATCACCGCCGATAACCGCTCGCTTGCGCTACAATCCGCTCATACACTGAACTTTCACCAAACATTGTGAATAACGATTAGCAAGTTGCCTGGAGGCGTATATGGAGCTCGGGTTTCCGGTGGTCACGGTTGCCATCGTCATCTTCGTCATTTATCTGCTGAGTTCCATCAAGATCCTGGCCGAATATGAGCGCGGCGTGATCTTCCGCCTCGGCCGCTTAATGGGCACGGCCAAGGGTCCGGGCGTAATTCTGGTTTTCAGCCCGATCGATCGGATGGTGCGCATTTCGCTTCGGCAGGAAGCGCTCGAGGTTCCACCGCAAGACATCATCACCCGCGACAACGTCACGTTGAAAGTGAATGCGGTTATTTTTCTCCGCGTAATCGATCCCAATAAGGCTGTGGTGGAAGTCTCGAATTACGCCTACCAGACTTCGCAGTTTGCGCAGACCACTTTGCGCTCGGTTCTCGGCGAACAGGAACTTGACGAATTGCTGGCTCATCGCGACAAAATTAATCTGCGGTTGCAGAGCATCCTCGACACGCACACTGCGCCGTGGGGCGTGAAAGTCGCCAATGTGGAAGTCAAGCAGGTGGATATGCCCGAGTCCATGTTGCGGGCAATGGCCAAGCAGGCCGAGGCGGAACGCGAAAAACGCTCGAAGATTATCCACGCCGAAGGCGAGTTCTCGGCGGCGCAGCGCCTGGTGGATGCCGCGCATCTTTTATCATCCGAACCGGCCAGCATCCAGTTGCGCTATTTGCAAACGCTCACTGAGATCGGTGTCGAGAAAAACACCACTGTTGTGTTCCCCGTGCCGATCGATTTCTTCTCCGGCATGCAGAAGTTGCTTGGGGGCTCGCCGACACCCGCCAAGCCAGCAGGAAGCTAGAGGTCGACACTACTTTACTTTTTTATGTCCACGGCGCAGCAGGATACGGAAATCACGCTCGGCACCGGCCGCATGCTGGCCATTTTTTTCACTTTTGTTCTGGTCTGCGCTTTCTTCTTTTCGATCGGCTTCTCGCTCGGCAGAAGAACTACCATTGCGGGCGCCAGCAGCTTGGGGATTGCTCACGTTGGAACTCCGGCAACCATCGTTCGGCCCTCGGCCGCAAAAAACGACGCTCCCCAGCCCACGCCGCAGTCTGGCGATTTTAGTTTTTACAAGGCCGTCGGCGAGAAGAATGCTAACGCCGCGCTCGCACCACAAGATTCGAAGACTCCCGCGTCCGCCGCAACCACGCCGACCTCAACCACCGCGACAACAACCCCAAGCGCAGAAGCGCCGTCAAAAGCGGCTCTTGACGCCACAACTGCCGCACCCGCAAGCACCGGCTATTATGTGCAGGTTGCGGCGGTCAGCCGGCAGGAAGACGCCGAATCGTTAGTCGAGGCGCTGAAGAAGAAGCAGTATCCGGCGTTCAGCGCTAACAATCCTACCGCCGACAAGTTCTATCACGTTCAGGTTGGACCCTATACCGAACTGAAGGACGCCGAGGCCATGCGCGCCCGGCTCATCGGCGATGGGTACAATCCGATTGTGAAAAAGTAGAGAAGAATTGGTGATTTTGTAACCTGATAATTTGGTAATTGAAAAATCAAAATCGATGGGGTTTCAAATTAACAAATTACAAATTACACGATTACCAATTCATCATGGCTGACGCCGCTCCCAATCTTGATCGCTTTCTGCACGCCATTGCCGATCCCACTCGCCGCCGAATTCTGAGCGCACTCAAAGAAAAAGGCGGATGCTCGCTGGACAAGGAATCCGGGCTCTGCGCCTTCGATATCGAGCGGCGGGTGAAGCTGGCGCAGCCTACCGTTTCGCATCACATGCAAATCCTGGAGAAGGCCGGTGTGGTGGAGGCCAAAAGAGAAGGACACTGGCGCTGGTATCGGCGCAACGAAAAATTGATCACAGAAATGATGCGAGGCTTGAAGGGACAACTGTAGAAGGGATCACTGTAGTCGCTCGGCTGCGGCTAGCTTCCCGCGCTCGCCATGGAGGCTTTTTCTTCGTTCTTGCTATTCGTCTTCATTGTCGGGTTCCCTTCCCGCTGAGCCAGCATACGGACCTGTGAGATCAGGTCGGCCACTTCAAACGGCTTGGCCAGCGAAGGCACGCCATGCTCATGGAGGAAACTTCGAGTCTCCGCATCAGTCACAGTGGAGAACGTCAGCAGCAGCCCTTTCTCCAGGCCCGGGCGGTTTTGCGCGATCCACTCATACATTTCCCGCGCGGTGCACCCGCCCGGCATGCGACCATTCATCACGATCACGTCGAAAGAACCATTTCGCAGCTTCTCCTGCGTGTCCTCCACGCTCATCGAGGTCGTGACTTCCGCTCCCGCACCGACCAGCACATCGCGTTCAAATTCCAGCACCGCTTCTTCGTCTTCGACGAGCAGGACGCGTCCCGCCAGCAGCGACTCTCGCCGCGTGGGCGCCACTGTCTCCGGTAACGGGGGTTTCTCGCTTGCAAGTAAGCGGACTGCAATCGTCGCTCCGCCCTCGTCGCGGTTGCGCGCCACGATTTCCCCGCCATGTTCCTTGACGATCCCGTAGCAGATGCTTAGCCCAAGACCGGTTCCCTTGCCCACCGACTTGGTGGTGTAGAAGGGATCGAAAATCCGGCTTGGATCCTTGATTCCCGGACCACTGTCGTCGAACTCGACGCACACGTGCGCATCCTTCTTGAAGACACGCACTTTCAATACACCGCTGCCGCTGCCCTCCACCATCGCGTCGAGCGCGTTGTTGATTACGTTCAGGAAGACTTGCTCCAACTGATGCGGATCGGCGACAACCGAGGGTAAATCGTCGGGGATTTCGCGTTCCAGCGAGACGTTGTTGACCTTCAAATCGTATTCGCGCAGCGTGAGTGACTCTTCCAGGACCTTGCGCAAGTCCACTTCCTGCTTCTGTGGCTTGCGCTGGCGAGCAAACGAAAGCAGATTCTGCACTACCCGGTGAGTCCGCTGGGCCTGTTTGAAGAGCTTGCGCACGTAGTCGGCGGAACGCGGATCGAGGCCCGCACCTTCCAACAATTGGGCGTAACCAAGGATTGCAGTCAGCGGATTATTCAACTCGTGCGCCACACCAGAAATCAATTGGCCGACGGCCGACATCTTCTCGCTTTGCAGCAGTTGCTCCTGCGTCCGCCGCAAGTCTTCGTAGGCGCGGCACGTCTCCTCGTAGAGCTGCACCTTTTCGATCGTAGTCGCTAGTTGCCGGCTGATGGCGACCAGCAGATTCTCATCGTTACTCGAATAGTGACGATCTTCCTTGCTGGCAATCCCCATGATGCCGATGGGCTTGTCCTTGCTCCAGAGCACGACCCAGATCCAGTAGGGCAAGCGGTCTGCGCATATAAACTCCACCACCGCGGCCGGGAGGTGCGGCAGAAAATCCTGGGTCACCACTTCCGCTCGCGAGCGCATCACGAGATCGCCCAAGCCTTCCGGAAAAACGACTTCCGCCATGCGCACACGCGCCTCGCTGCGCGGGCCCCAACCGGCGCGCCGCCGGTAGGTGCCCTCAGGTTCTGCGGCCAGATAGACCGAGCCGGTCTCCGCCCCAAACAGCGAGATCACCTGGCGCAGCGTCAGGTTTAGAATTTCATCCAGATCGAACGACTGGGTCGCGATGACTGCCATCGCGTTGAGGGCGTTCAACTCGCGATTGCGCCGCCGCATCTCGTCTTCGGAGCGTTTCTTCTCCGTGATATCGAGAACGAAGCCTTGGTAGCGTTCAATCTGTCCGCCTGAATCGCGCGTGGCAAAACAGCTCTGCGCCACCGCCAGCAGCGTGCCATCTTTGCGCCGCACCGTAATTTCAAAGTTGCGCACGTAGTTGTGCGCCTCGATTTCCTTGCGAAAAGCGTCTCGCTCTTCGGTCACCCCGTGCAGCACGCTCCCCATGTCGAGCGCCATCAACTCGTCCCGGCTGCCGTACCCAAGCATGGTGACAAAGGCGTCGTTGCAGTCGAGCAACTTGCCGTCCGGCGTCGCTACGAACACGCCTTCCTGCGCCTGCTCAAACAACATGCGGTACTTTTCTTCCGCCACTTGACGCGCGGTCGTATCGTGCACCACATGGATAGTGCCCTTTTGCTGTCCACCCTGCTCGGCATACGATGAGGTCGAAACCACCGACTGCCCGCCGAAACACGCATCCATTCCTTCCGTCAGCCCCGAACCGCGTTCGCAATACGGGCATCCGCTCCAGGCGCCCTTTTGCGGCAGAACCTCTTCGCAGAAATGGCCCAATACATCGGCCGGCGCCTGTTCCAGGCGCTGCAGCAAGGCTTGATTTGTCTTAAGGATGCGGAAGTCCGCGTCGTGCGCCAGAATCAGATCCTGGATGGAATCGAAGGTATTCATCCACTGCCGCTGCGAGCGCAGCACCTGCTCCAGCAAGCGCAGATTTTCGACGGCAATACCCAGTTTCTGCGCCGCCGTTTCCAGGAACTCCAGTTCTTCCTGGGTATGGCGGCGGCTGCCGGAACACCCGAGAGACAGCATCCCGATCACCGTCTTCTTACCCCGGACTGGCAGCAGCAGCACGTGATGAATACCGTGCTTCCCCAGTTGTTCCCGCTCCGGCTCTGACATCTCCGAAGCTGTCATCACGGCCACACGGTTTTCCTGGAGGACGCGGGCCCGAGTTTCATCCGAGCCGGCTTGCCCCACCCCTGCTTGCCCCAGGGTTCGCAGAAATTCCGGCGAGAGGCCGGCATGCTGCGTAGGCACCAGACGGTCGCCTTCCATCAAATGGAACCACGCTGCCTTCGCCCCCACTACGGCTTTCAGTTTCTCCAGCGCCGTCTGCATCATCGGAGCGTGATTCTGGCCGCGCGCAATCGTGACCGTCAACTCATTCAGGACTGCCAGCCGGCGCGTGCGCAGCCGCGAGTCGTCGAGCACCATCAGCAAGATGCTCGAACCGAACAGGACTTCCGCGAACAGGTAACCTTCACTCGGAATATGGCTGGTGAACTTAGGCCAGTTCAGATTCAACGTCAGCAGCCCGGCGCCGAAGAGGAAAGGCCCCGGTCCAATACGCCCGAACCGGTACCGCAGCAGTTCGACGGCTGCTCCGGCCGCAATCAGCCGGCATGATACTTCCAACCCCAGACCGAGGGCCTTCGAATCCGGAAAATACAGGGGCCGCATCGCGGCGCACACCATCAGCACCCACGAAACCGCGACCAACGCCGTCAGCGCCCGCCGCGCCTGCGCCGACATCAGCGCCGCCACCCCAAATAACGTCATCGCCAGCACAAAATCGGCCTGCGCGAATGCCGTCATCGACTTCGAAGCGCCGTGCAATTCGCCAGCGCCTGCTACCCAAAGAAACGCTCCATAGGCGATCCAGCCTGCTCCCCACGCCAGCAGACATCGTTCCCGAAAAACCCGGAAGAAAAGCAGACTGACGACGACCACGATGAGGGCGGCCGTTTCCCGCGCTGTTAACCAGGGGCCGGTCAACACGCCAAGCGAATTCCCGAATAGCCCGGCAGGATCCATAGAGCAGCACACGAACGATCAGCACACGAGCAATAAGCGCACGAACACCTAAGCTCTTTAAATATCATGCGCGCTGCCCCTCATTGCCGGATTTCCGTCTCCAGTTGGTTACTTTCGGAATGTGAAGTCGTGGCCTAAAATGAGCGATAGCATCACTTAGCGCCATGCCTAATGACCGCATCCTCGTAGTAGACGACGAGGAGACAATCCGCGAAATTGTTTCCTCCATGCTCGGCGGAGCTCATTTTCAGACTCGCCAGGCGGCCAGTGGCATCGAAGCCCTCGCGATTCTGGAATCGGGTGACGAATTTGATCTGGTCCTCTCCGACCTGATGATGGCCGAAATGGATGGGATTGCCCTTTTGGAACGTGCCAAGGAACGTTACCCTGACATGCCGATCGTTATGGTCACTGCGGTCCACGACATTCAGGTGGCTCTGCAGGCTCTGCGCAACGGGGCGTATGACTACCTGCTCAAGCCTTTCGAGCGCGAGCAACTGCTGGCCACGGTCCGTCGGGCCCTGGAGAATCGCCGCCTGAAGCGCGAAAACGATGCCTATCGCACCAACCTCGAGGCGCTGGTTGCCGCCCGTACTCAGCAATGGAAAGCGGCGCTTTCTGACCTGGAGAGATCCTACGACATCACGCTAGCGGCTTTGGGCGATGCGCTCGACCTCAAGGACAAAGAGACCGAAGGCCATTCCCGACGCGTGACCGCCTACACCATCGCCATTGCGCGCAAAATGGGCCTGCCGAAAGAGGAGATCAAGGTGATTGCCAGAGGCTCCTTCCTCCACGATATCGGCAAGATTGCCATTCCCGACGGCATCCTGCTCAAGCCGGGCAAACTCACCGACGAAGAAATGGCTACCATGAGGGAGCACTGCTATCTGGGTTACAGGATTATCTCCCGAATCCCCTTTCTGGCTGAGGCTGCCGAGATCGTTTACTCCCACCAGGAGCGCTATGACGGACTTGGCTATCCCCGCGGTCTGAAGGGCGACGGGATCCCCCTCGGCGCACGTATGTTCTCCATCGCGGACACCTTGGACGCCATGACCACAACCCGGGTTTACCGCCCCGCACAGTCGTTTGAGGCAGCTCGCAAGGAAATCGAACTCTGGTCCGGTCGCCAGTTCGATCCTCAGATCGTGAAGGTGTTCCTGGACATGCCCGGTAATATCTGGGAAGACCTGCGAAACGACATCAATGGGCCTGACCCGAAGGGGTCTAACCCGGGTTTCCCGAGGGTGTAGCGTTGCACACCCCGGGCTGAGCTTGCCACGCTAAACGCGCAACCCTGACCCGCATTTCCCGGTAACGCCGGGCATCGTTTTACTCTCGTCGGCTCATCCAACTTGGCAGGTGACGTCAATCCAAACGGTCCCCACAACGGTTCGTGTTCTGGGGTGAATAACCGACGCCCGCGAGGAATGTGCCTGCTTCACAACTGGCGGGTTTTATTTTGAAGTGCCGTCGCCTTTTTTGTCCTGCGATTTTTCCCGTTCTACTTCTCTCGATTGCAACTCGCGAAGCTCGCCGCGTTCTAACAGCAGAGGTGTATAACGGAAGCTTTAGATTCGATCTGCATCCAGCTTCATGCAGAATCAAGGTGCATCAAGATGCAGGAGAGGTCCGATGAAAACTACCATTGTCACGCTTTGCGCCGTTCTCGTTCTGAGTGCTCTCTCGATCGCGCAGGGGCCCACGCTCAACCCCGTGCCCAATACCATTTTCGTCGGCGCCGATGGCAAATTTGAAACCGCGCCAGATACCGCGCTCATCCAGTTCAATATCTCGGTGCAAGCCGACAGCTCCAAGGACGCCTACGACCAGGCCGCCAAACAAGCCGAGGCCACGCGCCAGGTTCTGCGCGCAAACGGCATTGATCCCAAGTCCGCGGAAATCGGCTTCTTCTCTGTGAATCCGCAGTACGACTGGAAAAACCCCAAGCATAGAGTCATCGGCTACCAGGTCACGACCAGCGTCAGCTTGAAACTCAAGGATTTTTCCAAAATCGGTCCGGTCACCCAGCAGCTTGCCGAGGCCAGCGTCAGTGAAAGCCAGTCGCTAAGCTACACGCTGGACTCGACCGACGAGGCCAAGAGCAAAGCCGTCGCCGACGCCTACCGGCGGGCCCACGGTTCCGCGCAGTCAGTCGCCGCCGCCAGCGGACGCACGCTCGGCGAACTCTCCTATGCGTCCGTCGATACCTTCGAGAACATTCGCGTGATCGCGCCCATGCAGCGCCGTGGCATGCCCATGGCGATGGCAGCACAGGGCCCAGCCCCGACCGAGGAATTCTCGCCTCAGAACGTGACGGTGACCGCGCACGTGAACGCTATGTTTGTATTGAAATAGGCCGAGTGGCGCGGACACTCTGGTCCGCGAACCTGTCCGCAAACGAGCAGTTGTAGCTCCGAGCTTCTGTCCTCGTGCAGCTCGGTGGCCGGGCGGGGACGCTCGGCGCTCCACTAAGTTAGTCGTTGCGAACAATGACCTCACGTCTGGAGGAGATTCGGGTTGGATCCACCATCACCTCGCGCTGAATCTCCATCTCGATCGATGTTCCCGGCTCCAACCTCACGTCGGCGCCGCGCGAGAGCATGCTAATCGCCAGGCCGGTGACTCCCCCAATTCCCGCTCCGATGCCGGCTCCCTTCCCTCCGCCGCTTACCGCGCCGATCACCCCTCCCGTGGCTGCCCCTTCCGCGGCTGACTTGGCTTTTCTCCCGACTTCACTATCCTGGCGAATCGTTCCTTCCGAATCTTTCATCGACGTCTTCTCCGCCCCGGGAGTATTCTCCACCGAACCGCCCAGCATCACCGTATAGCCACTGGGATAAATCATCGAGGTAAAGTGGATCAGCACCTCTGCGCGCCCCTTTACATGCCCACCGCGCCGCACGCGCGCGATCTTTCCCTGGATGTAGGTTCCGGCCGGAATCACGACCCGATCATTAACCACAAACGGAAAGGCAGTCTCCGCGTATACCGGGTCTCCGTCTCTAGCTGTCTTCGTCGAAATCGCCTGCTTCAGCGATAGTGGAACCCTCGTTCCCGCCGGGATGGTCAGGGTAGGTTTGCCAGACTCCACTGAAGGCGTGGCTGGGTCTGGGGCCAGCGACGACTGTGTGGCCGCAATTCCGGCCAGAAAAAAAACCGACATACACGCAGCACGGATTCTCATCGAAGCCCCACCTCAAGATAATTCAGTAACACGCTTGCAACCTCAGATGCGGCAAGGGAGCGCTGAGTTAGCTGAGAAGCAGCGATCGGCCTTGGGTAGGGACAACCGCCCTCGGGTGTCTACCTAACCGCTACTTCTTCGCGCCCGGTTCTCCAGCACATTGCCCATGAACTGCGACTGCAATTTGTGCGCGCACCCCTCACCGCAAACATGCATCGCGCCTTCCGCCACCGCGAGTTTTTCGTCCCACGGCGCCAGATGCATTACCGGCACCGCGTAATCGCCAAACGAGCTCCACATCACCCACCAGCGGTCGCTCGCGCCTTTTAGCACCCCGCAATTGGGGCCGGCGCAACGGTAAAACGGACTCGGAATGAGAAGCAGACTTTCGGACATGGCTAACCTGGATACTCCGAGCCATTGTAGCTGAGGAGTCCGCGCGGGGCCACGGGTTTAGAGGGCGCTACTTGTACAACAAATACTTCTCCCGCAGCCGAACAAATTCCTCCAGCCGTTCCCGCCAGTCCTCGGCAATCCGTCTCGGGTCCTCTCCCGCGCCAATCGCATCGAGCACGGCCTGATTCACCAGGAGATCGCCCATTCGTTCCAGCTTGAAATCGTTGGGATACAACTTATGCAGCGCCGACGCCAGCTCAATCCCCAACTCCGGCGATTCCAAAGTATTCCGATCCAGGACAATCAGGTTCACACCTTCGCAACGTTCGCCCGCGTAGTTACTCGCTGACGGAGTAAAAATAATCGGCACGAAGCGCACGCTCTGAATATCGCGACCGTTCAAGTAAGCTGCCAATTCTCTGCCCTTGATCCAAGGTGCGCCCAGCACTTCGAACGGAGTATCGGTGCCGCGGCCGACCGAGACATTCGTCCCTTCAATCATCGCCACTCCCGGATAAAGCGTCGCCTCGGTCAAACTCCGTAAATTGGGCGACTGATTCACCCACCCCAAGCCAGTCGAATCGAACCAGTCCCCGGGCTGCCAGCCTTGCATCGCAACCACCTCGAGCCGCGCCCCTATGTGCCGCTCGGCGTCGAACATTTTCGCCAGCTCTCCTAGAGTCATCCCGTGGCGCGGTGGTTCGGGAAAGTAATTCGTGAAATTTTCCCGTCCGGCATCGGATACCGGCCCCTGGACAAACGACGCGGTAATCGGATTCGGGCGATCTAGAATGACCACTTCAATTCCTGCTTTGGCCGTCGCTTCCAGAAAATAGCCCGTCGTAGTTTCGTATGTGTAAAAGCGCGCGCCCGCATCCGCCAGATCGATCACGACCGCATCCAGCCGCTTGAGCACATCCATCGGCGGCCGCCGCGCCGCGTCGCTTGCCCCGTACACGGTGTAGACCGTGACGCCGGTCGCCGTATCCTTCGCGTTCTTATTCTTGATGTCCGTCGTGTCCAGCGTCCCCGTTACTCCATGCTCAGGACTGAAAATTGCATCGAGCAAAATCCCCGGCACACTCGCCAGCACGTCAATGGTCCGGCGCCCTTGCGAATCCACGCCTGTCTGATTCGTCAGCAACCCAATGCTTCGCGGCGCTCCGCTCCTGGCCGGATGCAGCGCTGCGAACTTCGTCTCCTCGAGCACATCAATTCCCGTCTTCACCGTTCCATTTCGCACTGCCAGCCTGCGCGCCGCACTCTGCATTTCGTTGTAGCCGGTGATCGCTGCCACCCGCATCTTCTCCGCTTCAGCCGGATCGAGTGCCAGCGCCGCCGCTACCGCCGTCGCCACCTTAGTCCGAAGCGAGATCGCGTTTCCCTTCTCCTTCGCCGGCAGCGCGTTCATGTGCACCGCGTTTATATGCACAGCATTCGTCAACAGCACGATGTAAGTCTTCGTCATCGGATCAATCCACAGCGACGTCCCCGTGAATCCCGTATGCCCGTAACTGCCCACCGGCAGCAGTTCTCCGCGATTGCTCGAAAGGGGAGAATCAATGTCCCACCCAAAACCCCGTACCGCCGTCTCATTCACCGGCTGCTGGGGTGCAGTCATCTTCGCAATCGTCGCGGGGGTCAGTACGCGTCGTCCACCATCCAGCAGGGCCTGCGCAAACATTGCCAGATCGTCCGCAGTGGAAAACACTCCCGCATGACCCGCCACGCCGCCCATTCGACGAGCGGTAGGATCATGCACCACTCCACGCAGCAGGTGATGCTTCTCGTCCTCATCGGTCGGAGCGATGCGAGACTGCCACGACGGCGGAGGAAGGAACCGGGTCTGCTTCATGCCCAGCGGTCCAAAAACATGTTTCTCCGCATACTGATCTAGCGACTCGCCTGACAGCCGCTCGACCAGCGCGCCCAATACTTCAAAGTTGACATCGCTATAAATAAACGCCGCTCCCGGAGCCCACACCGGAGGCGCCTCGAATGCCATCCGATACGCTGTCTCTTTCCCTTCCCAAGGCTTCGTCAAGTCCAGATCCGGAGCGAGCCCGGAGTAGTGCACCAGCAACTGCCGGATCGTAATATCCTGCTTGCCGTTCTGCCCGAACTCGGGAAGGTACTTCGCAACCGGATCGCTCATCCGAAATTTTCCCTGCTCCCAAAGTTGCATGATCGCCGGAGTGGTCGCCAGGACCTTCGTCATCGACGCGCAATCAAAGACCGTATCGAGCGTCATCGCCTCCCGCCAAGGTTCAATCGCCCGGCTGCCGTACGCCTTGCGATAGACCACCAGCCCGTCATGGCCAACGATAAGGACAGCTCCTGGAATCTGTTGCTGGGCGATGGCTTCGTTGATGACCGGATCGAGAACGGCGAGGCGTGAATCGAGCGGAGCCTCGGAGAACGCGGCGGCAGAAAACAGGATAGCGAAGAACAGCAGATTTTTCGGTGAGTGTTTCACGTCTGCTGTGACTCTACATGACCGCGGAGATGCGGCTCAAGACTCAAAAGTACCTAACGATGCCCTCGAAGTAACTCCCCGTTTGCCTGTACCCGCCGCCTTTGCTATAACCGCTTCAGTTCACAAAATACCCTTGACGCTGACGCTGCCCAATCGAGATTCCGGCTTTTCTTTCCTCGCGCGCAATTTCGCTGCGCAGGACGACCGGTTTCGCAACGCTTTCGGCATCCTGGAAAACGCCATCGCCGCCCGCGTCTTCCCCGCCTGCTCGCTCGCGGTCACCTTCGGTGGGGAGCTCGTCGCCCACAAGGCCCTTGGCCGCTTCATATATGATCCGGCTTCGCCCGAGGTCACGACCGCGAGCATCTTCGATCTTGCTTCGCTGACTAAAGTCGTCGCCACGACCGCCATGGCCATGATCCTCTACGAGCGTGGGCTGCTCGATCTCGAAGCTGCGGTCACTGCTATCGTCCCGGAATTCGCCGGCGGCTTAAGCGACAATGACCCTCGCCGCGGCGAAGTCATCTTGCGCATGCTGCTTGCGCACAGCTCTGGCCTGCCCGCCTACGAAAAGCTCTTCCTGCGCGCCAAGACTCGGGAAGACCTTCTACAAGCCGCCTTCACCACGCCGCTTGCCGCCGCCCCCTGCGCGGGCGCCGAATACAGCGACATCGGCTTCATCATTCTCGCCGTCGTCCTGGAACGCCTCGCCGACGAATCTCTCGACCTTTTCTGCCAGCGCGAAATCTTCGGCCCGCTCGGCATGACTCACACAACATTTAATCCCGGGTCCGCGTTAAAGAGCTGCACCCCGCCCACCGCCGACGATCGCACCTTCCGCCACCGGATCATCCAAGGCGAAGTGCAGGACGAAAATGCGAGCGTCCTCGGCGGCATTGGCGGACACGCCGGCCTGTTCTCCACCGCCGAAGATCTCGTCATCTTCGCCCACGCCATGCTGACCGGCGGATCCCCCATTCTCCGATCCACAACCATCGAACTTTTTTCGCGCCGCGAATCCGCTCCGAAAGGTACTTCCCGAGCGCTTGGCTGGGACACGCCCTCGCGGCCCTCGCAATCCGGAAAATACTTCTCGCCTCGTTCCTTCGGACACCTCGGTTACACCGGCACGTCCTTGTGGATCGACCCCGAGCGCCAGCTTTCGATAAGCTTGCTCAGCAACCGCACCTGGCCAGACTGCCAGAATCAGGCAATCAAGCAAGTGCGCCCGGCGTTTCACGATGCGGTGATTGAAGCCCTGGGGAAGCAAGCTTGAAACGCGACGCTTCGAAGCGCAAAACCTTGAACCACCGAATGAAGACCGTAGAACTCCGACGCCTCAGTACCGAGAAAACAAACTCCGCCTCGGTAGATCTCGATCGCAAGTCGGCCCTTGAAATCGCCCGCATCATCAATGCTGAAGATGCCAAGGTTGCGTCCGCCGTGAAGCAAGCTCTCCGGCAAATTGCGGAGGCCATCGAGCTGATCGCCGCGTCGCTCTCGCAAGGCGGGCGGCTCATCTACGTAGGCACTGGCACCAGCGGACGCATCGCCGCTCTCGACGCCGTCGAATGTCCGCCCACCTTTGACGTGGACCCGCGTATGGTCCAATTCATAATCGCCGGCGGGCCAAAGGCGCTAGGGGCAGCCGTGGAAGCCGACGAAGACTCCCGCGAACTGGGCCGCAAAGAAATCGCGAATAGGAAGCCGACCAAAAAAGATGTTGTCGTAGGCATCGCCGCCAGCGGACGCACTCCCTTCACCATCGCCGCCATCAAATATGCGCGCGCGCATGGGGCAAGGACTGTTGCCGTCGTCTGCAATCCGAAATCCCCGCTCGGCGAGGCGGCACACATCGCCATCGTCGCGGACGTCGGAGCAGAAGTGGTCGCTGGCTCCACGCGTATGAAGGCCGGCACGGCGCAGAAGATGATCCTGAACATGCTCTCAACTGGCGCGATGACCCGTCTCGGCTACGTCTACGGCAACCTGATGGTCAACCTCCACACGAAGAACGAGAAGTTGCTGGAGCGCGCAGTGGGCATTCTGGAAGAAGCTGCGGGACTCAAGCGTGCAGCCGCGCGCAAGCTCCTCGCCGCCGCGGAAGGCCGCGTCCCCCTGGCCCTGGTGATGTCCAAGGCGGGAGTGAGCCGCGCTCGCGCTGCCGCTGCGCTGAAAGAATCTCGAGGTCAAGTGCGCAGAGCGATAGCGCTGGCAAAATCCGTGTAACGCAGGCGGACGCTTTCCCCTGTGACCCCCTGTGGCCCTCTGTGCCCCCTGTGGTTATGCTTTTGCCGTGGCAAACTAAACTCAACTCGATATTTCGAACCGCCGCGGTCCGGCAATCCTAGTTAGAATGAAAGCGGCACTTAATTTTTCAGGCGACCACTCAAGCTATGGATAAGCTCGTAATCCGCGGTGGCAACCCGCTGCTCGGCACCGTCCGAGTCAGTGGCGCGAAGAACGCCGCGCTCCCTTGCATGGCGGCAGCCCTGCTCACCGACGAACCTGTGATTCTCGAAAACATCCCGCAGGTGCGCGACATCGAGACCACGCGCAAGCTCCTCGCCGCCATGGGCGCCGAAGTCGAACTCGGCTACGGACGCGCCCAACATCGCACCACTATTTGCGCACGCACGCTCGGCGCTCCTGAAGCGTCTTATGAACTGGTCAAGACCATGCGAGCCTCGACGCTCGTCCTCGGACCGCTCGTAGCGCGCTGTGGCCGCGCTCGCGTCTCGCTGCCCGGTGGATGCGCCATCGGTGCCCGCCCCATCGACCTCCACATCAAGGGTTTGGAGCGCTTGGGCGCCAAGATCACGCAGGAGCACGGCTACGTCGAGGCCACCACTGATCCGATCAACGGCGATCGGCTCAAAGGCGCCGAAATTGTCTTCGACAAAATTACCGTCACCGGCACCGAGGACCTGCTGATGGCCGCCACGCTTGCCGATGGCGAGACCATCATGCAAAACTGCGCCCGTGAGCCGGAAGTCGCGGACCTCGCCGCGCTGCTCAATGCGATGGGCGCGAAAATCCAAGGCGCGGGCACGTCTACCATCCGCGTAAAGGGCGTCGCCAGGCTTCACGGTGCCAGACACCGCATCATCCCCGACCGCATCGAAGCCGGAACCTTCATCCTCGCCGGAGCCCTCACCGGCGGCGACCTCAACGTCGCCGGCTGCGATCCCGCGCACCTCACCGCCATTCTGCAGAAGCTTGCGGAAGCAGGCGTGAAGACCGTGGTGAAAGCCGACTCTGTCCGCGTCATGGGCGATCAGCCGCTTCACGCGGCCGACATGAACACCGAAGAATATCCTGGCTTCCCCACCGACATGCAGGCGCAATACATGGCGCTCAGCACGCAAGCCGAAGGTACGTCGATCATCGAGGAAAATATTTTTGAGAACCGCTTCATGCATGCGCAGGAACTGGTCCGCATGGGCGCGAACATCAAGATCGAAGGCCGCCGCGCCATCGTCCGAGGCGGAACTCCGCTGAGCGCCGCCGCCGTTCTCGCCTCCGACCTGCGCGCCTCCGCCTCGCTGGTGCTCGCGGCCCTGGTCGCAGACGGCGAGACCATCATCGACCGCGTCTATCACCTCGACCGCGGCTACGAGAACATCGAAGAGAAACTGAAAGCGATAGGCGCTGAAATCCGCCGCGTAGGAAATATCTTCCCCAAACGAGCCGTCGCCCCCGCCCAAGTGTGACAGGTAACGATAGTAACTTTCGGACCCCTTCACAGACGGCAATCAGGCCCCGCAAGGCGCACCTTAACCACTTAGGATCACTCCCCTCGAATTGAAGCCTTCCGGGTGACTTTGGTAATTCTGCCTTCATCGATCGCCTGTGGGATAACTGAATGCGGGCCCGTATTAAGTCTCGCAGCTACGAAGCGTTGCCGCACGCCGGCCGCGCTGCCAGGAAGCCAGATATGAAGGTTGTCGTTCTGTGCGGTGGATTAGGTACCCGTCTCCGGGAAGAAACCGAATTCCGGCCCAAGCCGATGGTGGAGATCGGAGGCCGTCCCATTCTGTGGCACATCATGAAGATGTACGCCCACTACGGGATGCGCGAGTTCATTCTCTGCCTTGGATATCGCGGAAACATGATCAAGGATTACTTCCTGAACTACGAAGCCATGAACAGTGACTTCAGAATTTGTCTTGGCCGCAAATCGCAGATCGAGTTCATGGGCGCTCACCACGAACAGAATTTTGCTGTCACCCTCGCCGACACCGGCCTCGAAACCAAGACCGGTGGCCGCTTGCAGCGCGTTGCCCGCTATCTTGAGAACGACGACACGTTCCTTCTTACCTACGGCGACGGTCTCAGCGACGTGAACATCAGCAGCCTGCTCGCCTTTCATCGCCAGCACGGCCGCCTCGCAACCGTTACGTCAGTCCCGCCCATCTCGCGCTTCGGAGTACTCGAAACCGACGCCCAGGGCCAGGTGCAGCGCTTCATGGAGAAGCCCAAGGCCAATGGCCTGATCAGCGCCGGCTTCTTCGTCTTCGACCGCCGCGTGCTCGATTACCTCGGCGGGCCGGAGTGCATCCTCGAACGTGAACCTCTGGAGCGGCTGGCGCGCGAAGGTCAACTCATGGCCTATCGCCACGACGGATTCTTCTTCGCCATGGACACGTACCGCGAATACCAGTACTTGAACGAGCTCTGGGCGAGCGAGCAGACGCCATGGAAAGTTTGGGTGGAATGAATTCATTCTGGCGAGATCGCTCCGTCTTCGTCACCGGCGGCACGGGACTGCTGGGATCGTGGCTGGTCAAGCAGCTACTCGAAGCCGGCTCGAATGTTGTGTGTCTGGTCCGCGACTGGGTTCCACAGAGTGAACTCGTCCGCAGCCGTCACATCGAACAAGTCAATACTGTGCGCGGCGATATCATCGATCGAGATCTCATTGAGCGCACGCTCGGCGAGTACGAAGTCGAAGTCGTCTTTCATCTGGCGGCCCAGACTATCGTGGGCATCGCCAATCGCAACCCGGTCTCGACCTTCTCCACCAACATCGAGGGCACCTGGAATCTGCTCGAGGCTTGCCGCCGCTCTCCGAGGGTCGCGTCGATTCTCGTGGCGTCCTCCGATAAGGCCTACGGCGATCAGGAGCATCTCCCCTACAAGGAGACGATGCCTCTGCAAGGCCGTCATCCTTACGACGTCAGCAAGTCCTGCGCCGATCTGATCGCGCAGACTTACGCCGCCAGCTATAACCTGCCGGTCGCAATTACGCGTTGCGGAAATTTCTATGGCGGCGGCGACTTGAACTGGAATCGCGTGGTCCCTGGCACGATTCGCTCCATCATTCGCGGAGAACGGCCCGAGGTGCGCTCCGACGGTAACTTCGTCCGCGACTACCTTTACATCGAAGATGGCGCAGCCGCGTACATGCTGCTCGCTGAGCGCCTGGCGTCTTATGCCGGCCTCCGCGGCCAGGCTTTTAATTTTTCCAATGAAAGCCAGATCAGCGTGCTCGATCTGGTTGAACTGATCCTGCGGAAGATGAAGTCTTCTCTACGACCGGATGTGCTCAACCAGGCGAGCAATGAAATTCGTCATCAGTTCCTGAGTGCCGAGCGTGCGCGCACCATGCTCAACTGGCAACCACAGTTCACTCTCGACTCCGGCCTTGATCGCACCCTCGCCTGGTACCGCGAATTCCTGGGCGCACCCGCCGCGATGTCCCATGCGGGCAGGGGATAACTCGGCGATGACAAAAGCAGCGCCCAAAACTGCCGGCCAACTCCGCGATGAAATCCGTGCAATCGTGAAGCAGTACTTCGACGTCGCTCTGGCTCCGCCGACGTTCGTGCCCGGCCGCAGCAGCGTGCCCGTGTCTGGGAAAGTTTTTGACAGCACCGAACTTGAACTTCTGGTCGAAGCGTCGCTGGACGCATGGCTCACCACTGGCCGCTTTGCGGCGCAGTTCGAACGCGAATTTGCCGACTTCATGGGCGTGCGTTGTGCTTCGCTTGTCAACTCCGGATCCTCCGCCAACCTCGCGGCTCTGTCGTGTCTAACTTCTCCTTCGCTCGGCGATCGCAAGCTCTCTGCCGGAGACGAGGTCATCACCGTAGCTGCTGGATTTCCCACCACCGTCAATCCGATTATTCAGAACGGGCTCATCCCAGTCTTCGTCGACGTTCAGGTTCCAACTTACAACGTAGATGTAACTCAACTTGAAGCGGCAGTCTCCGAGCGCACCAGAGCCATCATGCTGGCGCACACACTCGGCAACCCGTTTGACGTAGATGCCGTCACGGAGTTGGCAACGAAGCACAACCTCTGGGTGATCGAGGACTGCTGCGATGGCGTCGGCTCTCTCTACAAAGGGCGCACGGTGGGGACCTTTGGCCACTTTGCCACCGCCAGTTTTTATCCCGCGCACCACATCACCATGGGGGAGGGCGGATGCGTGCTTACTCAGTCGCCCGCACTCAAGAAGTTAGCCGACTCTTTTCGCGACTGGGGCCGTGACTGCTGGTGCGATCCCGGCAAGTCCAACACGTGCGGTTGCCGCTTTGAGTGGAAACTTGGCGATCTGCCCAGCGGATACGACCACAAATATATCTACAGTCACATCGGCTACAACCTCAAAGCGACCGACATGCAAGCCGCAGTCGGAGTCGCGCAACTCAAGAAGCTGCCGGGCTTCATCGCCGCACGGCGCGCGAACTTCACTAAACTTCACGCCGCCCTCAGCGATCTCGACGACATTTTCATCTTGCCCGAAGCCACCGCACATTCGGACCCAAGCTGGTTCGGCTTTCCTCTCGCTGTTCGAAAAGATGCGCCCACAAATCGCACTCAGATCGTGCGCTTCCTGGAATCTCGAAACATAGCCACCCGCCTGCTCTTCGGCGGCAACCTGCTTCGTCAGCCCGCCTATCGCGACATTCAGCGGCGCGTAATCGGCGATTTACGGAACACCGACTTTGTAATGAACAATGTTTTCTGGATTGGCCTCTACCCCGGCATCACGCAATCGATGATCGATTACATGGCGGAGACTTTCCATCAGATTCCAAGGGCCGCCTCCGCTGTTCACGGTCCATAACTGGCGCAACGAACCAAGCAAGCACGAACCACGGAACCGAGTAACGCAGCCATGAACCACGCAAAAACGACCAACCGGCTGGCGCACGATCTCGACAGCATCATCGCGCGCACCGAGCCTCTGTGGCAGGAGCTGCGCGGACAGCGCATCCTGATCACAGGTGCTACGGGGTTTTTCGGATGCTGGCTGCTCGAAAGTTTCGTCTGGGCGAACCGCCGGCTTGCTCTGCGCGCTCATGCGGTTGGGCTAGCGCGAAATCCGGGACGTCTCGCTAAGATAGCGCCGCACCTGGCGCAAGATCCAGCGATCGCCTTGCACGCCGCCGACGTTCGTCACGGCGATTTTCCCCATGGCGCATTTTCACACGTCATCCATGCCGCAACCGAAGCCAGCTCGAAGCTGAATACCGAATCACCGCTTGTCATGTTCGACACGATCGTCGAAGGGACGCGCCGGGCGCTGCAGTTCTCCATCGCCAGTTCCGTCAACAGATTCTTGTTCGTCAGTTCAGGCGCAGTTTACGGAACCCAACCGCCGGAGCTCACCCATTCAAATGAATCCTTCAGAGGTGGGCCCGATCCTCTCAACCCAGCGTCTGCCTATGGCGAAGGCAAGCGCGCTGCGGAGCTGCTGTGCTCGCTGGCTGCTTCGTCCCGCCTTACAACTACGGTCGCGCGCTGTTTCGCTTTCCTTGGCCCCTACATGAAACTCGACGCGCATTTCGCCATCGGCAACTTTATCGCCGATCGTCTGGACCATCGCCCGATTCGCGTCCTGGGAGACGGTTCCCCTGTGCGCTCTTATCTTTACGCCTCCGATCTGATGGTCTGGCTCTGGACCATTCTCTTCCAGGGACAATCCCGCCGCGCCTATAACGTGGGCTCCGAAGAAGCCCTGAACATCGCCAGCCTCGCGAACGAGGTTGCCGCGGCTCTGCCACCGGAAGTTGATGTCAACATCGCTTCCACCGCAACGGCTGGAGCGTCGGCGCACCGCTACGTGCCCTGCACGACGCGAGCGCGCGAAGAACTGGGCCTTCGCGCCGAGGTGCCATTGCGCGAAGCTATCTGCCGCACCCACGCCTGGTTCTCCGGCAACGCATTCTCCGCACGCGAAATTTCTAAACTAGCGGTTGCTGCGCGAGGGGCCCATGCATAGTGCTGCCACTCTTAGTCCTCATCCCCATCGCGCTTGCGGCGCTTGCGGTGCGACCGGAAACACGGTCTGCCATCATCAGCGATTCATCGTGCCGGACGGCTATCCTCTGCCGAGCGAGTATAACGTTGCCCTGTGCCGCCGCTGCGGTTTCGTCTACGCCGATCCCGCCGCCACCCAGCGGGACTATGACCGTTTCTACTGCGAGTGGTCCAAGTACGACGACTCGGCGACCGCCAGCGGTAGCGGTGTTTCCCCATTCGATGCTGCGCGACTCGCCACCACCGCCTCCGACATCGCCCGCGCGTTGCCTTCACGGGCGGCGAGCATCCTAGACGCCGGGTGCGCCACGGGCGGCCTGCTCACTGCCCTCCGCGACCAGGGATTCACGGCAGTAGCCGGACTCGATCCTTCACCGCGCTGCGCGGCCGCGTGCCACGATCGTGGCTTTGAGGCCTATGTCGGGTCGATTAGCTCGGCTCCCGCGCACCTGCCCAAATTTGATTGCGTCGTATTCAGCCATGTGCTCGAACACGTTTACGATATCCCCGCATTCTTCACAGCCACCCGACGGCTTCTCGCGCCCGGAGGCTGCGTTTATCTGGAGACTCCTGACGCCACTCGTTACGACGACTATCTCTACGCGCCTTTCCAGGAATTCAATACCGAGCACATTAATCACTTTTCGGCACGTGCTCTCGAGAACACCGCGCGCCGCTTTGGCTTCCAGCCCATCGTGGTTGAAAAGAAAGTGATTCAGACGGCGGGAGACACGCTCTACCCCGCTGTCTTCGGCGTTTTCCGCGACAGCGGGGGAACCACCGACGAACACATCGTTTGCGATCAGGAGTTACCCTCCAAAATCGCTACCTATATCCGGCATTCCGCCGAGCAGATGGAAAGTATCAACCATCACTTAGCCGGCCAACTCACAAACACGCGGAGGGTCATCCTTTGGGGTGCAGGGCAATTCGCGATGAAGCTGCTCGCCCTTCCCTGTCTCGCGCGAACTGAAGTGCGCGCGCTGGTGGACAACAATCCCATTCTCCGGGGCAAGACAATTGCCGGCGCGCCCATCATCGGCCCAGAGGAACTAGGCCCGCAAGAAATCGCTGGCACCGGTGAGCCGATCATCATCGCCACCTTGCTGCATGCCGACGAAATCAGCGCTCAAATCCGCCGTCTCGGACTCAGCAATCCCGTTTTCTCGCTGCTCCAAGACTCAAACCCCGATCTCCAATCCGAGGTCCGCTCCACACTTCACTCCGAGGTCCGCCGCTCATGAAGCTTTCGGACTACATCGTCGGGCAACTCGCGGATTGGGGTGTGCGCCACATCTTCCTCGTCGCCGGGGGCGGCGCCATGCACCTTAACGACTCCATTGGCAAGGAGCCGCGCATTCAGTACGTTTGCAATCACCATGAACAGGCTTCCGCGATGGCCGCCGAAGCTTACGCCCGCATCAGCGGCCAGCCCGGCGTGGTCAACGTGACCACCGGGCCCGGCGGTATCAATGCGCTCAACGGAGTCTTCGGAGCTTGGACCGACTCTATCCCGATGCTCGTCGTTTCCGGGCAGGTCAAGCGCGAAACCTGCATGCGCGCCCAGGGCATGACGGGCTTGCGCCAACTCGGAGACCAGGAAGCTGACATCATCGCCATGGTCGAGAAGATCACTAAGTACGCGGCGATGATCGACGACCCCCTTTCCATCCGATATCACCTCGAGCGCGCCTGGCATCTCGCACAGAGTGGACGTCCTGGTCCCTGCTGGCTTGATATTCCGGTCGACGTCCAGTCCGCGTCCATCGATCCCGCCACTCTTCGCGGCTATGATCCCGCGGAGGACAATCCCGGGCACGATGATCCAGCACAAAACACGATCGCCCACGATCCTTCGCGACTGAATTCTGATTCTCGTGAAGTCCTCGATCGAATAACAAATGCAAAACGCCCCGTGATCCTCGCCGGAACCGGCATCCGCGCCGCCCACGCAGTCGCTGAATTCGACGAACTTTTTCACCGGCTGGGCGTGCCCGTGACCACCGCCTGGACCCATGACCTCATCGCCTCCGACGACCCGCTCTTTTGCGGACGCCCGGGCACCATCGGCGACCGAGCCGGAAACTTTACCGTGCAAAATGCCGACGTTCTCTTGATCCTCGGATCGCGTCTCAACATCCGCCAGATCAGCTATAACTGGAAGTCGTTCGCGCCCCACGCCTTCAAAATCCAGGTCGATATCGACGCCGCTGAGTTCCACAAACCCACTATCCAGCCGGACATGGCCATCAACTGCGACCTCAAGCGGTTTCTGCAAGAACTCCTTCGTCAGTGTGAGGCCGGCGATTACCGCCCTGGAGTTCACGCTCCGTGGCTCGCCTGGTGCCGTGAACGCGTGCGACGCTATCCTGTGGTGCAGGATCGCCAGCGCCAGCCCGGGCCGCCCTTGAATCCTTACTTCTTCGTAGAGCAACTCTCGACCAAACTTGCCGAGGACGATGTCATAGTCTGCGGCAACGCAACCGCCTGCATCGTGCCGTTCCAGACTATGAGGTTGCGCAAACACCAGCGCCTTATCTCGAATTCCGGATCCGCTTCTATGGGTTACGACCTGCCCGCCGCCATCGGAGCGGCTGTCGCCCGTCCCGGAAAGCGTGTTATCTGCCTCGCCGGAGATGGCAGCATTCAGATGAACATCCAGGAATTACAGACTGTCGTTCACCATCACTTACCTCTCAAGATCTTTGTCCTGAATAACTCCGGTTATCTCTCCATGCGGATGACGCAATCCGGATTCTTCGGCCGTCTAACCGGAGAGAGCGCATCGAGCGGCGCCTCCCTCCCGGACATGGTCAAGGTGGCCTGCGCCTACGGGATTCCGTCGATTCGCATCGATCGCGAGGCGCAGCTGACGCAAATCGACCTCGCACTCGCGGCCGATGGTCCAGCATTGATTGACGTTGTCCTCGACCCGAACCAGGAATTCGAGCCACGATCGCGGGCCCGGCAGTTACCCGATGGGCGGATTGTTTCGCCCAATCTAGAGGACATGTACCCTTTCCTGGATGAGACTGAACTAAAGGACAATGTCATCGAGGAATAAGGACATTACCATACTAATCAACCGTGCCTCTCGACCGGCGCGGCAACACGAACTGGCAGGCAAGTAACATTATGACTGGCAATGATATATTCGACGAGTTATTCGTTCTCGAAGTGGCCAATAACCACTTGGGAGACCTTCAGCGCGGTCTGAAGATCGTCAGCAACTATGCGCAGGTCGTACGTTTTAATAACGTGCGCGCCGCTATCAAACTGCAGTTGCGCGACATTGACAGTTTCATCCACCGGGATTTTCGCCACCGCGACGATATCCGCTACATCAAGAAAACGCTCGACACGCGCCTCCAGCCGGAGGACTTCGCCAAACTGGTGCAAGCCATCCGCGAAGCCAGTTGCATCCCCATGGCAACTCCATTCGATGAGAGTTCGGTGGACTTCTGCTGCGAGCTCGGCATCTCGATCCTTAAAGTTGCCAGTTCGGATTGTAACGACTGGGTTTTGATCGAAAAGATGGCAAAGACAAAAAAGCCGATTATCGTCTCTACCGGCGGCTCGTCCCTCAAGGACCTCGACGACCTGGTCACGTTTTTCGACAATCGTCATATCCCCCTGGCCATTAATCACTGCGTCTCGCTCTATCCCTCCGAGGACTGCGACATCGAACTCAATCAGATCGACTTCCTGCGCAGCCGTTATCCCCATCACACCATCGGATTTTCCACGCACGAATACCGTGACTGGACTTCCTCCATGCTCATGGCCTATGCCAAAGGCGCGCGGACCTTCGAGCGCCACGTCGACATTCAAACCGAGGGCATGACCGTTTCTCCATACTGTTCGCTGCCTGAGCAAATCGACACATGGTTCAAGGCCTTTCATCGTGCTAAGAGAATGTGCGGAGCTCCTGGAACGCAGAAACGTCTGCCTCCGCAAAAGGAAATCACCTATCTCGACTCGCTGGTCCGCGGAGTCTATGCCAAGCGCGATCTTCCCGTGGGCCACGTTCTCCAGGATGCCGACGTCTATCTGGCGATTCCGCTTCAGCAGGGACAGATCTCCTGCCGCGAGTTGATGCGGGGCGAAGTCATCCTGAAAGCTGTGCCCAAAGATCAGCCCATCATGATCGACGCCATTGACAGTCCTTATGCCAACATCCCGTCACTTACCGAACTGATCTATCACCGGGGTCTGCCTCCCCAAGCCGCTGCTCACGCGGCAAAAGCGGGCGGTGGCAAGTGAGGCTGTTCACGAAATGAAAACCATCAGCGTAGTCACGCCCTGTTTCAACGAGGAAGGCAATGTCCGCGAAGTCTACGAGCGCGTGCGAGACCTGATGCTGCGCCTCGGAAAATACCGATACGAGCACATCTTCATCGACAACGCGTCCCGCGACACCACCTTCACTGTCCTCAGTGAAATTGCTGCTGCCGACTCGAATGTCAAGGTTATCCGCAACGCGCGTAACTTCGGACACGTACGCTCCCCCATGCATGCGCTCCTGCAAACTCGCGGCGCCGCCGTTATTGTCCTCATGTCCGACCTGCAGGATCCACCTGAAGTTCTCGCCCAACTCCTCGAACAGTGGGAAAAGGGAGTTCCGATTGTCATTGCCGTCAAGCATCAGAGCCGCGAATCGGCGCCGGTGTTCTTGGTTCGGAAACTGTTTTATCGACTGGTCAACCGTCTCTCCGATGATATCGAGACCTATGAAAACTTCACGGGATTTGGGCTCTACGATCGACAGGTTATCGATCTCGTCCGCCAGTTTGGCGATCCGTATCCTTACTTCCGCGGCATGATCGCCGAAATCGGCCTTCCCCACGCCGAAGTTCTGTATCAGCAGCAGCGCCGCAAGAGTGGCAAGTCCAAAAACAATTTCTACACGCTTTACGACCTCGCCATGCTCGGCATCACCAAGCTGTCCAAGGTCCCGCTGCGACTGGTCACGTTCGCGGGATTTGCCGGATCTTTGCTCTCCATGCTCGGCGGCACGGGCTACTTCGCATACAAACTGATGTTCTGGCATGAGTTCACGCTGGGCATCGCGCCCATCGCCATCGGAATGTTCTTTCTGGGATCACTCCAGCTTCTCTTCATGGGAATCATTGGCGAGTACATTGGGAACATCCACACGCAGGTGCACAACCGTCCGCTGGTGGTGGAACGAGAAAGATTGAATTTCCAGTATGAACCCGGCGAACCGCTTCCCCGCGCCACTCTCGCTACGGGCGCGACCGCTGGCCAGTAAATCTAAAGAGCAGCTTGTGTATTCGTCACGGGACCGGATCGGGGAAGGCGTGTCGCCTCGACTCACCGTCGCCATCCGACTGCTTGGCCGACTCGACTGGGAGCCGAGCATTGGCTGCTCACAAGTGTAGACATCGGAAGACTTCTAATCGAAAGACCGCGTTGCAACTCCGCCCGGCGGAACCGGATCATCTATCTACTCCCGCCAGTACACGTGAAGGGTCCCAAACATCCGGCTCTGTGGAAACTTCCGGATGACTTCGGCGCGCACCTCAGGACTTGTCTCTGCCGAGGGGAAGTAGGGGGATTCAAAGATGACTACAACCTTGACGTCGGTTGCCTGCAGCGCCTTCAGCACTTCCTCGGCCTGAGCCCCGTTATCATCGCGGGTAATGTTCTTCAGTCCGGTTAGAAAGTAAAGCTCCGGACAGTCATTGCCTGCATACATCAAGCCGTTCGGAGCATGCTGCTGCAGGAAAATCGTCAAGCCCTCGAAATAGGGCTCGTCTTCAATCAGCAGGCCTCCCCGCGGTACGCGGAGCAAGTCCCTGTGGCCGAAGGCATGCGAATATTCGGCGAGATGAAGCGGAATCAGGTTCACCACTGCGAATGCAAGGTAGAGCCCAACTAGCGAAGCCAGAACGTAGGTTCCACCCTGCTTCCGGACGGTTGTCACCATTGCCACTAAAGCCAGCAGGGTTAAGGGCAGCGCGTAGCAAAGATAGATGGGGACGGGAAACGGATACTGGACTAGCGTGCAGGTCGCGGCCAACGCCACTAGCAACACCAATCGCTCTCGCTGGAGTTTTGAGACGCCATCTCGCGAGCGCAGCGCAAGGATCGAGGCCACACCCGCCGCAACCACCACTGGAGTCAACATCACTACCGATAACCACACCCCCGAGTAGACGAACGCGGACCGCGGAGCTCGCACGACGACCACAACGGCGAGCAGGGCGACGGCCGCACCGACCATTCGTCCCTGGAACTGCTTCCAGTACATACCAGCGGCCAAGAACGTCACCAGGGGCAGGACGGCCACAATGTACTGGGGCGATGCTGGCCGAGCCACGGCTAAATCTATCGCGTGGGCGATCGTGCTGGAGCTGACTCCAGAGAAAAAGCCTGCTGACGAGCCCGCCAGCGCGTACGGGATCACGAAGATGGCGATGGGAATTACCGAACCGCTAATAAATGGAATCACAAGCCGCAGGAGTGCGGCAAAGCGCTGTCCGGTTCCAGCACCAGGCTTGCCTTCACCAAGCAGAATCATCCCCACCACTGCGAGCGACGGCAGCAAGAAATGGTAGAACTCTCCGGCCGCGAGCCGACTATGCAGCATGTAAATCAACGTACCCAGAAATGCGAACAATGCGCCCGCACTGAAGGCGCGGTAACCCCAGCTGTTTTTCTCGCTTCCCCGTTGCTCATTGTCGCTCTGCTCCAGAAAAGCCAGAAACAGCAGCACGCCGGCAATATAGTAGAAGCCGATCACCTTAATGAGAATTGAGATTCCGCCGCACAGCCCCGCAATAAACAGCCAACGCCTGCTCCGTACTTCGAGGTAACGGAGCAATGCCGCCGCACCGAAGGTGGCGAAAAACAGGTTGTACCAGGACGGCATTGCGGCCTCATAGTTCGGAAAGCTCCAAGCAATCGCCAACAGCGCAACCATTCCCGCAGTGACGGGAGGCGTGAAGCGCAGGGCAATGCAATAGAGAGCGGGAACCCAGGCCAGAAAAAATAAAAACACACAAATCCGTAGCGACAGCAAATTGACTCCGAATACGCGAAAGGCTGCAGCATGAATGAAGCTGAGACCGCCCGTATAAATTTCAACAAAGTCAGTATGGGGAAGCTGGCCTTGAAGAACGCGAAGAGCACTCTGGGCCAGAATTCCATCATCAACTGCAATCCAACTCTGATTCACTCGGACGCCCACGTAGGTTCCGGCGCTGAGCATTACAAGGCAGAGAACGAGTATGCGAGCCGGCGAGTCATTTCTTGAAAGTATTGCCAGCGTGGCTTCCCAGCCAGTTGTTGGTAGCTTGTCAGAAACCGCCTCCTGAACCCTTACTTCAATATTCGGAAGCGTTTGCCTTTGTGTGCTGCGGGACCGGTCCTCAATCTGGTGACCTTTGATCTGGTTGTCTTCGATCTGCTTGCTCACTTGGCCTCCAGCGCCGCTAGCCGCATCTTTGCTTCTTTGCTGTCCGGGTTCAGCTGCAACGCTTGCCGATACTGTGTCCGCGCGGCGGATATATCCCCGCCTTCTTCAAATGATTGCGCCAGCCAGTAGTGGTAGTCCCACACCTTCGGGTCCATGACAGCCGCCTGCAGTAGGTAAGGCTGCGCCTCCGCTCTCCGTCTATCTTGGAGGAGTGCGCGCCCTAGAAAATGTTTGGGAGCCGCTTGCTCCGGCACTAGCTGCACCGCGCGCGACAGCAATTGTTCCGCCTGCTGGTACTGACCGTCCAGCAAGTGAATGTTGCCGCAATTGTAGAGCGCCGAATAAAGATTGGGCTCCCTCCGCAAAATCTCCGAGCAAAGGGCAAGAGCACGCTCATAGTCGCCCATTTGGCCATACAGGCCGGCGACCCCCGCCATCCCCACCTCCGATTTGGCGTAATCCGGATTCACCCGGTCGAGCCAAATGCGGCCTTCCTCGAATCGACCGGCGTGGATGTACACCTCCGCCAGCGTCAGCGGCCCATAACCATACTCCGGATGGTCCCTTACCACCGACTCCGCCAACTCAATCGCGCGATCATGCACGCCCACCTTGCTGTACTCTTTCGCCAATCCCGCCATGGTGGATGGATTTCCCGGATACAATGATTGTCCGCGTAGCAGAACCATCAGATCGTTCGCCCAGTACATTTGCTGTGTAATCGACGCACACAAATAACCACTGCACAGCACGAGTATCGCGCACCCCTGCACCAACTGCGCGCTCCATCCCTTGATGGACGGCAATCGTCGCAACCCCATTGCCGCCAGAATCGCAAATCCGATCGATGGCAAATACATGTAACGGTCGCGCACAAAATCGCCGTTGCCGAAATTTCGCAAATACAGCGCGGGCGCGAGCCCCACCAACAGCCACAATCCCGCAAACGCGACGATAGAATTCCCTGCGCGCCGATTCCAATACCACAATCCAATCAACGCCGCCCCCAACACAGCTGCCGGCACCGCCACTTGGCTGACGATTGCGGTCGTAACATAGGGCGTGTAGTAGAGCCCCGTAGTGCCCACCGGAACCAGCAACTGCCGCAGATAAATAGACATCACAAGCGGCAGAGTCCGTGCCACGTCCATCATCCCGTGACTGGGACTAAACTGCCAGGTTGTGGATAGTAGAGCGTGCCTGCGCAGCAGCGCATACGCGATCGTCACCACCGCGTACGGAGCCGCCTCAATCACCGCCGCAATAATTTTCCGCCCTGACGACGCCTTTGCTTTCGCCGGGTACAGCCACGCGTAGATTCCCACCAGCGTTGCGAACATGACGGCCATTTCCTTCGTCAGCAGCGCGCACGCCAGCAGCGCCAGCGACGCAATCCACCACGCCGTTCTCTTTCTTTTTTCGGGGTTTCGTTGCGGGTCGTGCTCCGCATCACGCCCGTTAAGAAACGCCGCAAACGCCAGCGCGGCAAACATCGTGACCATCGTGTCCGAAGCAGCGGAAATCCATGTAACCGGCTCAATGTGAACGGGATGCAACGCGAAAATCAGCGCCGCCAGGGCCGCCGTCCAGTATTCCATTCCCAGTCTTCTCACCATGCAAAACACCGCCGCCGCCGCGCCGACGTGCAACAGAACCGCTCCCAAGTGCCATCCCCACGGCCGCAACCCGAACAGTGTGTAATTCAACATCGACCACGCCACGAACAGCGGCCGGTAATAGACCTGGTTTCGCGCCACGTGATACCACAAATCACTCCCAAACGCGCGCGGGAGATTGCTCCATGTCCGGATGATCGGACTATTCACAATCTGCGGCCAGTCATCCCACACGAAATCGAAAGACAGTGAGCCGCTATAAACCACAAAAGTGACCAGCCCGAGCAAGGGCAGCAGGGCGCTCGGCCGACGCAAGTACTTGGCCAACAATTCCACCGCGCCCGGTTCGGGATGCCCGTGTGTTTGGTCCATGTCGGGTCGTCTCCAGAGTCGATCATTTCTCTCTAGATCAGCTCATACTAACCTCCCGTCCCACCCGGCGCATGTTACTCAGGTTACCTAGGTGTGCCACTTATTCCCCTATTTTGCCCTCCTGTTTATGCGACGATCATCTATGGGGTCTGTCACCGGAGCCAAACCCGCCAAGGCGCTGTCCCCGGTTTTGTGCGTCGATCTCGATGGCACTTTGATCCGGGGCAATGTCCTTTGGGAGTGCATCCTCGTCCTCCTAAAGACTCGTCCCAGCACGCTCCTGCTGCTTCCCTTTTGGTTGCTTGCGGGACGAGCTTCTCTCAAGCGCCATCTCGCCGCCAGGACCCATCTCAACCCCGCTCGTCTGCCCTATCGGCAACAAGTTCTTGATCTTATCCAGCAGGAAAAAGCCACCGGCCGCCGCATCGCACTTGTAACAGCCGCCGACCGCGCGTTTGCCGAAGCGATTGCCAGCTATCTCGGCCTCTTTGACGAAGTCCACGCCAGCGACGGCAAACTCAATCTCAAGGGAGCGAACAAAGCTGCGTTTCTGGCGCAGCACTTTATCCAGACCGGTTTCGACTATGTTGGCGACTCTGCCGCCGATGTGGAAGTTTGGCGCAACGCTCGCGCAGCATACGTGGTCGGCACCGAAGCTCGCGCCGAGCAAGCCGCCGCCGTGACCGCGCTCAAAGGCATGATCCTCGAACCTCGGGCATCGCTCCGCACGTCGTTCCTCATATGGATCAACGCCCTCCGCGGCCATCACTGGGCAAAGAATCTATTGCTCTTCCTGCCGCTCGCCTTGTCCCATAACTTGGCGGTCTTGGCCATTGTCCGTACTCTCGTCGGCTTTGCGATCTATGGCTCTTGCGCCTCCGGACTTTATATTCTCAACGACCTACTCGATCTCCATTCCGATCGCGAGCATCCATGGAAGAGGGAGCGGCCATTCGCCGCCGGTGACATCTCGATTCCCCAGGGTTTCCTCGCCTCGTTGATTTTGCTCTCCTCGGGCCTCGGCCTGGGCTTCCTCCTCAACGCGAAATTCGGCTTCGCACTGCTTGGATACGCCACGCTTACCATGTTGTATTCGCTCTATTTCAAGAAGATTGCTCTGCTTGACGTTTTCGTTCTTTCCAGTTTCTACAGTTTCCGCATCCTCGCCGGGGCATTGATTTCCGCCACGCCTCTCTCTCAGTGGTTCCTGGCGTTCTCGATGTTTTTCTTCCTTAGTCTCGCGATTGCGAAACGCTACTCTGAGTTACTCCACGCCAGCGATCTAGTTAGCGCCGGTAACTCCGGGCGGGGCTATCATACCGGAGACCGGGAGCTTCTGCTCTCTCTCGGCGTCGGCAGCAGTTTCTCCGCCGTCGTCATCTTCAGCCTCTACGTTCATAGTCAGGACGTGCGCCTGCTCTACTCCTCGCCGGAGTTTCTCCTTCTGCTTTGCCCCATCGTTCTTTATTGGCTCAGCCGAAATTGGCTCCTGGCGCATCGCGGAGAGTTAAAGGAAGACCCGGTCACGCTCGCCATTCGGGACCCAGTCAGTTATGGGGTGGCCCTGGCCTCGGCGCTTGTTATCGCAGCGAGCATGATAAACATGAGTTTCTAGTATGTCCGGTCAATCAGCCGCAACCTTGCGCAAGCAATCCGCAGTACCGCCGCCCGTCGAGCGAATTCTTTCGTGGGGGCGTTACCCGAAGACTGCGCACCGGCACGTCCACAAACCGGCATGGAACGACCAGGTGCTGGACATTCTCAGAGCTGCCGCGCCCGGGTCCCTGCTCCCCTATGGCCTTGGACGCAGCTATGGCGACTCATGTCTCAACGCCGGCCGAGAACTGATCGACTGCCGGCGCCTTAACCGCATCCTCGGATTCGACGAATCGACTGGCATGCTCCGCTGCGAAAGCGGCGTCAGCCTCTCCGACATCCTCGACGTATTTCTCCCTAAAGGATGGTTCCTTCCTGTCACGCCCGGCACACGCTTCATCACCGTTGGCGGCGCCATCGCCAACGACGTCCACGGTAAGAACCATCACTGTGCTGGGACCTTCGGCGCTCACGTCTGCAAAATCGGTCTGCATCGGTCGAACGATGGCTTGGTAATTTGCAATTCGCAAGACAATTTCGACATGCTGCAGGCCACCATCGGTGGTCTCGGACTGACCGGCGTAATCGCCTGGGCAGATATCCAACTCAAACGCGTGGCTGGCCCATGGATCGACGCAGAGTCCATCCCCTTTCAGTCGCTAAGCAGTTTTATCGACCTGAACCGCGAAAGCAACGACCGCTTCGAATACACGGTGGCATGGCTCGACTGTTTTGCCGGGAAACACCCTCGTGGCATCTTCTTTCGCGCCAATCATTCCGCTGAGCGTGGTAAGCAATTTCACCCGAAGCGTGGCCCTAAACTGCCCTTCGCACTGCCGGCCTGGATGCTCAATCGTTACTCAGTAGGAGCCTTCAACACCGCCTACTACAAGATTCACGCGGCCAGTAAAGGCGCAGCCATTGTCCCGTATGACTCGTTTTTCTATCCACTCGATTCCATTCGGCAATGGAATCTGCTCCACGGCAAACAAGGTTTTCTGCAATATCAGTGCGTAATCCCGGAAACGAACGTCGAAGCTGTCGAGGAGTTACTCGATCGCGTCGCACGCTCCGGCATGGGCTCTTTCTTAGGAGTTCTGAAGCAATTCGGGTCTGCGCCGCCGGCTGGCATGCTGTCATTCCCGCGGCCTGGACTGACCATTGCGCTCGACTTCGCCATGCGAGGCGAACGCACGCTCAAGCTCATGCAGTCGCTCGACGAAGTTGTCCAGCAAAGCGGAGGGGCGCTTTACCCCGCCAAAGACGCCCGCATGAGCTCCGCTGTGTTTGAAGCATCGTTTCCACGCTGGCGCGCCTTTGTTCCGTATATCGACCCGAAGATGTCGTCCTCATTCTGGCGGCGCGTGACGGGAGCACAATGACCGCGATGAGAAAAATCATTATCCTCGGCGCCACTTCCGGCATTGCCCTGGAAGTCCAGCGCCTATTAGCTCGCGAGGGTCGCGAGTTACTCCTCGTCGCGCGCTCGTCACAACGCCTCGCCGAAGTGCAGGCCGACTTAGCGGCTCGAGGTGCGCACCAAGTCTTGACTTACTCTGCTGACTTGGCCTCCATTCAGCAGCACGCGGCTATCTTCGAATTTGCCCGCCACACCTTGCCCGATTTTGACACCGTACTCCTCGCTTACGGCTCCATGCGCGACCAGAAGGATTCCGAAACCTCGATCGATATTTTACTGGAAGAATTGCAGGTCAACTTTGTCAGCGCCACCGCGATCCTCACCCTGTTCGCCGCCGATTTGGAACGCCGGCGCACCGGATGCCTCGCCGCCATCACCTCCGTTGCCGGAGATCGAGGACGCCGCTCCAACTACCTCTACGGCTCCTCCAAAGGCGCGCTTTCACTCTTTCTTCAAGGACTCCGCAGCCGGCTTCATCCTGCCGGCGTCCGCGTCATCACCGTCAAGCCGGGACCGGTCCAGACTCCCATGACCGATCACATGCCTAACTCCACACGCTTTGCCGATCCGAAGCAGGTTGCGCGGGACATTGTTGACGCTCTCGAACGGCGTTCCCCCGACGTCCTCTACACTCCGAAAATCTGGCGCTACATCATGACTGCTGTGCAGCAAATCCCGGAAACCATCTTCAAACGCCTATCCTTCTAAGGCGCGCGTACAGACGTGGCCGCCGCACACGAGAATTTCCGCACGCGGCCACAAAGCGAGACTCAGAGAAAAAGGGCCCCATCGCTGCGGCCCCTCGTGCTGCTGTCAACTCGCTGCTCGATCTTACCTTCTTCCCCGTCCGCCGCCACCACCGCCGGAATGGCCACCGTGACCTCCTCCAGGACCGCCGCCCGGACCGCGTCCACGACCGCGACGCCGGCGATTACGATCGCGATCGCCACCACCGCCGCTGGGACGTCCTTCACGCGTTCCTTCCGGACGTGCGGCGCCTGCCTCTACCGACGCGACCACTCCATCCACACGGTTGAAGTTCGGCTCATCGTCCGCATCGAAATTCGCGCCGCCTTCGATCACTGCCGTCGGGGATCCTTGCGGAGCACTGTGCGACGCTGACGGTGGTGCTGCGTCCACTCCCTCATCGCCTTCTGGAGGAGGCGGAGCCCCGCCCATTTTGGCGCGCTGCTCTTTTAGAATCGCTTTGCGGGACAGCTTGATCCGGTTGCCTTCGACGGCCAGAACTTTCACCAGCACCTGGTCGCCTTCTTTCAGTTCATCGCGAACGTCTTTGATCCTGTGTTCGGCGACTTCGCTGATGTGCAGCAACCCGTCCAAACCGGGCAGAATCTCGACGAACGCCCCGAAATCAGCCAACCGGCTGACCTTCCCGAGATACGTCTTCCCCACCTCAGCCGACGCCGTCAGATCGCGGATAATCTGCAAAGCCTTGTTCGCCGAGACTTCATCGTTCGAAGCCACGTTGACCTTGCCCGAATCTTCCACGTCGATCTTGACGCCCGTTTGCTCGATGATGCTGCGAATCATTTTGCCACCGGGCCCAATCACGTCGCGAATTTTGTCCACCGGAATCTGCAGAGTGTAGATACGAGGCGCGTACGCCGAAACCTTCACGCGGCCTTCGGTGATCACCTCGTCCATCTTCCCGAGAATGAACAATCGCCCGCGCTGTGCCTGCGCCAGCGCCTCGCGCATGATTTGCGGAGTAATGCCGGCGACTTTAATATCCATCTGCAGCGCGGTGATGCCGTCCTTGGTTCCGGCAACCTTGAAGTCCATGTCGCCGTAATGATCCTCAGCGCCCGCAATATCGCTCAGGATGGCGTACTGTTCCCCTTCCTTTACCAGTCCCATCGCAACTCCAGCCACTGGAGCCTTCAGCGGCACGCCCGCGTCCATCAGCGAAAGCGAGGCGCCGCAAATTGTGGCCATCGACGACGAGCCGTTCGACTCCAGAATATCGGAGACGACGCGCATCGCGTAGGGCCAGTCATCCAGGCTCGGAAGCACAGCCGAAATAGCGCGCTCGGCGAGTGCGCCGTGGCCGATTTCGCGGCGTCCAGCGCCACGCATGAACCCTACTTCTCCAACGGAGAATGGCGGGAAGTTGTAGTGCAGCATGAAGCGCTTCTTGGCTTCGCCTTCAAAGCCCTCGAGACGCTGCATGTCGTCGCTGGTGCCAAGCGTGGTGGTAACTAATGCCTGGGTCTCGCCACGGGTGAAGACCGCGCTGCCGTGGGCGCGAGGCAGCACTCCGGCTTCGATCCAGATCTCGCGGATCTGGTCGAAAGCGCGCCCGTCGGGACGGCGCTTGTGATCGATTACCTGGTTGCGGAAAATTCTTTCACGCAGCGTCTCGTAATACTCTTTCAGCTTCGCTTTGCCGGCTAAGTCGTCTTCGGGCAGAGCGGCGAGCAGCTCTTTCTCCAAGGTCCGAACCAATTCGTAGCTGTCGGCTTTCGGATGCTTCGCAGTGTCAAGAGCGTCGGCCAGTTGCCGGCCAATCTGCGACTCCAGACCCTTGAAGAAAGTCTCATCGAATTCCGGCGGCGTCACCTTGCGTTTCGGCTTGCCAACCTTGGTCCGCAGTTCGTTGATGGCGGCGCAGATCTTTTTAATTTCGGTGTGGGCGAATTCAATTGCGTCCACGACCGTCTCTTCCTTTACTTCTTTCGCGCCGGATTCGATCATGACAATCGCATCGGCAGTCCCTACGACCATGATGTTGAGCAGGCCGTCGCGCATTTCGGTGTATGTGGGATTGGCGATGAAGCGGCCTTCCACCAGGCCGACGCGCACCGCGCCGATCGGGCCGAGAAACGGAATATCGGAGAGGGTTAGAGCGGCGGAAGCGGCGTTAATGCCGCAGACATCGGGGTCGTTTTCCGTGTCGGCGGACAGGACGAAGGCGATGACCTGGGTCTCGCACTTGAAGCCTTCGGCGAACATCGGACGCACCGGCCGGTCAATCTGTCGGCTGGTCAGAACCTCGCGCTCGCTCATGCGCCCTTCGCGCTTGATAAAGCCGCCGGGAATGCGTCCGCCGGCGTAGGTGTACTCGCGGTAGTCGACGGTGAGCGGAAAGAAGTCGATGCCCACGCGGGGTTCGGGATTGGCGGTGGCGGCGGCGAGGACTACGTTTTCGCCGAAGCGCACGACGGCTGAACCGCCGGCCTGCTTGGCGAGTTTTCCGGTTTCAATAGAGAGCTGTTTTCCGCCTGCGATTTCGACGGAAATTTTTGTGGCTTCAGGCTTCATAGATCATCCTTTGAATAGGCAGAAGGGCATGCGCTCGGGCACGGAGTTCGCGTGGACAGGCGGATGCCAGGCGGCGGTTGGGAACGCACTTTGCTAAGGCTCTCGAAGTTTGGAACCGGCTCCACACGGAGCCGATCGCGCTGTTATTTGCGGATGCCGAGCTTGGAAATAACGGTCTTATACCGTTCCGAGTCGTACTTCTTCAAGTAGTCGAGCAGACTACGGCGTCTGCTAACCATCATGAGAAGTCCGCGGCGCGAGCCATGGTCTTTCTGGTGCGCTTTGAAGTGTTCCGTCAACTGACCAATGCGCTCGCTCAACAGCGCGATTTGAACTTCGGGACTGCCAGTATCGGTAGCGTGCGTGCGATACGTGTCAACGACGGATTGCTTTTGCTCTCTGGCTAGCACTAACCTGTTGCGCTCCTGTCTCTTCTCGTTTTCGTAACGTTTTCGATGGTAACACGTTGTTGTCTGAGGTGGCAAACCGGATGCCAGAGATGCAACACAGTCGCTGCGTGTCAAGGCTCGTTGCGAGGCTATATAATGGTTGCAGACTTGAAACAAAAACGGAGGATGCAGTCATCCTCGTGTTTTGATTGAAGGACAAAAACTGGGCCAACTGCGATGTAGCGGCCATCATAAACAAATTAGAGATACCGGGGGTTTCCGAATGCCAAGAGGCCGATCAACTTTTAGCAAACGTCAGAAAGAGCAAGCGCGCCAACAGAAGCAGCGGGACAAGAACGAGCGCAAAACTCAACGGAAGGAAGAAAAACCGGAAGGCGGCGTAGTGGACGAGGTGGACGAAATGCGTGAGATGCGCGAACTCGCCGAAGCTCAGGCCGCGCTGTTCCGCATCGGCAGCGACGACGAAACCGGTCCTATCGAGCTACCCATTCCGCATGGCACCAAAGCCATCGATCGCTAAATCTTGAAATATTGTGGAGTGCCGGGCGTCCCCTCCCGGCCTTCCTTCAACTGGACGGGCGAGGCGCCCATCGCTCCATTAAACAAAAACCTCACCCGGCAAAGCGGTTAACGTTCGCGACGCGAGGGTGTTTTCAACAAACCGCTTCGGCCGTTCGCTGGCCGACGCATTCACCTGCTTGCGTTCGATGCGCAGCTTCAAGGTGCGCTCGATGTTGCGAAGTTCCAGAACCTCTACGCCTGTGACCAGCGTGGAAGCCCGTCCCTGCAATCCAGCCCGTCCCGTACGCCCGACGCGGTGAATAAAGTCTTCCGCCATCTTTGGCAGATCGTAGTTGATCACGTGCGCGACGTCATCGCAGTGCAAGCCGCGCGATGCGATATCGGTTGCAACCAGCACCTGATAGCGGCCTTCCTGAAATCCGCTCAACGCAGCATTGCGCTGGGATTGTGTACGATCGCCGTGAATCATGGCAGCCGAGAAGCCATCCCGTTCGAGTTCCTTGGCCAGCCTTTGCGAGCCGCGCTTGGTGCGGGTGAAGATCAGGGTCTGTCCCTTTTCTTCGTACAGCAACTGCCGCAGTACATCCAGTTTTTCGGATGGGCGCACCTCATAGGCTTCGAGTTGTACGCTTTCCGCGGGCTTTAAAGTCGAACCCAGCGCGATGCGCACCGGTTCGCGCGTGTAGTCATTCACCAGCGAGGCCACCGATTGTTCCATGGTGGCTGAGTAACAAAGCGTCTGACGGCGCTGCGGCAGAATTTGCAGGATGCGCCTGATAGCCGGAAGAAAGCCCATATCCAGCATGCGGTCGGCTTCGTCGAGCACAAGTATCTTCACATGTCGCAGGTCGGCAAATTTGCGGGTGATGAAGTCCTGCAAGCGTCCCGGAGTAGCGATTACGAATTCGCAGCCGGAGCGGAGACTATGGATCTGCGTCTTCTCTGATACGCCGCCGATAACCAGAGCCGCCTTCGGCATGTTTTTGTCGCGCAGTTGTTCGTACTGCTCATGAACTTGCATGGCGAGTTCACGTGTGGGCAAAAGGACCAGGGCGCGAACGTTCTTGGATGATCCGTTTTTAGACGGCTCAGCGTTGGACGATTCCGCGCGCAGCATCTCGATGATCGGAATCAGGAACGCGAGAGTCTTGCCGGTGCCGGTTTGGGCGGTGCCGATTACGTCCTTGCCCTCAAGCGCAGGAGAAATGGCTCGCGCCTGGATGGGTGTGAGAGTAATGAATTGAGCTGCCGCCAACTTCTGCTGCAAGGCAGCAGACAGGGGCAGTTCGGTAAATGTTGTCATTCGATTGTTTTCTTTCTGGAGGGGCCTAGTAGATTCTCAAACACACTTGTCGAGAGTTCGCATGCCGCTCGCATTAAAATTGGCGCTGGAACCAAACGGCGGGCAGGAAATGCGGAAGTGGAGCGGATCCAACAGGATCCCCGCTTAACGGCAAACCGTAGCAAAAGCGTTAACAGCAGTATAGCAGAAGTGGGCGGGGTGTGGGGTTACGTTGGTCATATTCTCGATAGACATTGTTGAGAAACCACGTACCAGGTCGTGTGGCGCGGGCCCCCGCCCGCGTTTCAGCGCGCTCGAATGCTTCCGCGGATGACAACAACCGACGCAGCCGGGAGATCGTAAAGCGTGTCTTTAGCGCCAATCGGTTTTGATCGCAAAATAGGTCCGTCGGGATCAGCCGTGCCGTTCGTGTAGGCAACCACCGTGGGCGCCGCAGCGATTTCGGCGTGCGCCATAAAGCGAGTCCGCGGCGGGTTCCATTTGTATTGGGCGCTGCCAAAGGTCGCGAACTCGACCGGACCCGCAAATCCCGCTGACGAATCGGGCTTCCCAGGAACCGCGCCGCGAAACGCAATCCGAACACGATGAGCATTCTCCTGGTCGCGGTTGACGACCAGCAGCGACCACTCGCCATCAGGACGCTTCAAAGCATAGGCAGTAACGAGTTCGCGGCCAGCGCCGTCGTCGATATCGGATTTGGCCGAATAGACCTGATGCTCTCCTCCGCCAGGCTGCGCCCACTCCAGGTTGATAAGTTGCGCCACAAAGAATTGCGCCAGCGGCTGCTGAATCTTGTAGGAAGCATCGACCGTAAACATGCCGAAGGTGCCCGGAGAACTGTTGCAGCCGGGCTCTATCTGCAAGGGTAGATAGTGGAAGTAATAGACGCCCTTGGCCCCCGCGTCGAGCAAGGATCCGATGTAATCCGCCAGCCAGAGACCGGAGAAAATGTCCTGATAAGTTTCGCTCGCGCCTGACGACAGATTTCCCTCGGTGATAAACATCGGCATGTCGGCGGGGACGCCATCTTCATGCCACACCTGAATGATGTGGCGCATGAGTTCGGGCTCGTCATATAGCACGCCCCACGGAGTTTTGCAGGGATCGTAGGGATAGTGCTCGAAGGAAAAGAAGGCGAGATCTTTCATGCGCCCGTGCTGCTTCAAATAGTCGAGAAATCGCGCGGTCCAGGAGACACGGCCGCTGGCGTCGGGCCATACTTCGATGTCGCGGTTGACGCCCTGGAAGGAAGGACCACCGAGTTTGAGCGCCGGATCGAGGCGATGAAGCGCGGTTGCCCACTGCACGTAGAGGGCGGCGTAATCCTCGGGGAGCATGTACTGCCCGTCGGCCTCTTCGCCCATCTCGACGTAGGAGATGGGATAGCGGCGGTGCTCCAGATAGGCAATCTCTGCAACCGCGTTGTCGGGAGTGTCGTAGAGCAACGCGACTGGAACCATGGCGGGTAGTCCGCGAGTGACCCCGCTGGTGAAGAAAAGATCAAAGCCCATCTGTGCCTGGCGTGTGGACCCGAGGTCGGAAGGCTGATGCCATGGATCAACGGACGAGCAATAGGTAGTCGTCTGCTCCTGATCGGCGGTGTGGCGCAGAGTATCGTGGAAGGAGTCGTGGAAGGCGCCGTCGTCAGTGGTAGTTCCAGTCATCGTTCCTAGGTAGAGTTCGCGGATGGCGTAGCCGACGCAGTTGCGGGGATCATTGGGACCATCGACCTCACAAGTATTGGAAGACTCAGTCATCCATATACGAACGAAACGCAGGGCCAGTGGAACTCTGGCGAGGCGAGTGGTTTCGGTGCGTCCTTTGCCGGCGGTGACAGTGCCCTGCGGAAACGTTTGCCAGACGCCGCGAGTGGGCGATTTGATGGGATCGTCGCCGGTCCAATATTGGACGACGTATTGAGTAGCGTACGGCTCGCCCCATGCGATGCGAATGCTGTTGACGGGCTGAGGCTGCGCCAGATCGAGGACTACCCACTGCGGATGAAGAGCATCGCTCTCTCCGGTGAAATGTTGGGTGAGATATGGGTTGCTCTTCCAGAAGGTGTTGAGGTCTCCGTCGGTGAGGCGGGAGAAACCGGTGTTTTCGGTACCGTCGTTGCGAGTGAATCCTCGACGTGGAAGCGCATATCCGTAGGAGTAGCGAAGGCTTTCGGTCGGAATGGCAGCGCCTGTGAAATAGCCCTTGCCTGCGAGATCGCTCGCATCGCTCCCATTACTCCATGTTCCTCGCGGATTCCAATGCCAGGCTTCGACCGCCAGTTCGGTATTCTGACGATAAGACACCGTCTGCCAGCCCGAGGCGAGCGTTGCCTCGAGCGACGGCGGACGCAGATCTTTGTCGATGGCCTCGGTGGGAATGCGGTCGACGCCGGCGCCCAGAGTTTCACTGGGGACGAAGTGGTTAAGGGACTGCGAGGCGTCCACGGAGATGACTTGGGCGGCGGCGAAGAGAGTGAGGGTCGTGACGACTGCAATAACGGTGGCCGGAAATTTCACGCGAGGCCTCCAGATGTCGAAAGAAGATTCAAAATAGCCGGAGTATTAAAACGATTGAATTATACGGATGATGTGTCTGGCGGACGAGCAGTTTTCGATGTGTGGAAAGGGTTCGTTGGTGGAGCGCCGGGCGTCCCCGCCCGGCCACCCCAATGCCGGACCCTTGGACTGCGCTCACCTCAGGCTCGCGAGACGCAGGTCTCTCCGCCGCTCTAGTCGTCAGCAGATTTCGTTCCCGGCTTCTCCGGCCGCACTTCATATTCCGGATGTGGCACGCCCATCAGCCATTTATCGAACCATCCCACAATATTGTCGAGCCGCTCAATCCGATGCCACGGCTCACCCGAGCGCGACAACTCGTGCGTCTCACGCGGAAAAACTACCATGGCAGTGGGACGCTTCAGAAACTTGAGCGCGCGGAACAGTTGCTCCCCGCCCGAATCCTGTGGAGTACGATAGTCGGCCTGCCCCAGAACGAACATTATGGGCGTGTGGATTTTCTCGACGAACGTAATCGCGGACCGGTTGGCGTAGTCCTTCGGGTCCTGAAAAGGTGGCGCCTTGAACCAGTTCGGCTGGAACAGAGTGAAATCGGCGGTGTACCACCACGAAGCCCAATCCGATATGTCGCGCTGCGATACCGCGGCGGCAAAGCGGTCGGTCTGGGTAACCGCCCAGTTAGTAAGTACGCCCCCACCACTGCCGCCGGTCACCCCGAGTTTTTTGGGATCGACGTAGCCGCGCTTGAGGACTTCATCCACTCCCGCCATCAGGTCGCGGTAGTCGTCGCCCGGATAGTGGTACTGAATGATGTTGCCGAAATCCTGTCCGTAGCCGGTCGAGCCGCGCGGGTTGATGTAAAGTACCACGTAGCCCTTAGCCGCCATCCATTGAAATTCGTGATCGAAGACCCAGCCATAGGCCGCGTGTGGCCCGCCGTGGATGTCGAGAATCAAAGGATATTTTCTCTTCGGATCGAAGTCGGGTGGCTTCTGAATCCATCCCTGAATTGGGATGCCGTCGAAGCTCTTGTAATTAATCTCCTCCGGTTCAGTGAGGTTGAGTTGAGACCAGAGCGTCTTGTTCGCATCGGTGATGCGGGTTTGCGTGCCGTTCTGGTTGCCCTCGATCGACACGGTGAACAAGTCCCCGATCGCAACCGGCGTCGAGACCAGGGTAACAACAGTGCGCGCTTCGGGCGTGATGGAGAAATCGAGTACGGCCTGATCGCCATGAGTAATTTCGGTGACTGCGCCCGTTTGTGCGTCCACACGAACCAGCGGCGTGCGTCCCTGCTTTGCTACGTTGTCGAAGAGCCAGCGCCCGTCCGGCGACCAGTGCAGGGTGGCGCCGTTGCCACCGCGTGGAGCCGCATTGTCGCCGAAGACGGAACTGCCCATGTCGAAGTCGTAGCTCGCGGTGAGATTGCGGGGCTGCGCATTCGGAGCGAGGTCCATGACCCAGAGATCAGGCTGCGAGTAGGAACGGACGGGCTGCGTGACGGAACCATGGAAGGCGATGCGTCGGCCGTTGGGGCTGAGCGCGAGATCGCCAATTCCCATGGGAACGGTAGCCACCTTTTCGGGTGTACCTCCAGGCATTTTGGGCGAGGATGCAACTGAATAAATATCAGTGCTCGCTGTCTCGTAATAAGGCTCGTCAATGCGGCTGGTCAGGAAGTAGATGCGCGAACCGTCGTGCGTCCACACAATTTCGCCTTCATCGTAGTCACCGCTGGTAAGTTGCAGCGGCTTGGCCGGCTCGTCAGATGTGGTCGGGACGTCAATCACCCAGATGTGCTCGTGCCGCTTGAAATCGAGATAGCCCTCGTCATTGTCGCGGTAGACGGCACGAGTAATGATGTGGATGTCGGATTCGCGCTCGCCGTCGGAGTCAGCCTTCGCCACCGTCGAACTGCCCGGAGCCGTGGATTCTTTGGCGTTTGGACCGGTGTTCGCGCTGCCACCTTTCGCGTCATTTTTCTTGCGCTGTTCCTTCTCGATATCCTGGGGCGTGGTCGAACTCAAGAAAGCGATGCGCTTGCTGTCCGGGGACCAGACTGGATCAGCAGCGCCCTTCGGCAGATCGGTAATGATGCGGGCTTCGCCACCCGCGAGCGATAGAATCGCAATTTGCGCTGGGCGAGGCTTGCCGCTGTCGTCTTTCTCTCCACCGCGGACGAACGCGATTCGCTTGCCATCCGGCGACCATCGCGGGTGCACGTCGTGCTTGCCATTGGTCATGCGGAGGGGATCTTCGTTGCCGGAGGTGGCGACCATCCAGATAGAAGTCTCGTACCCAGTGCGCTTCTCGTCCGTGACGACGCGGGTAAAGGCGGCGCGCGACCCATCGGGCGAAACTTGCGGGTCGGCGATCCAGATGAAATCGAACAAGTCTTTTTCGGTGATGGATCGTTTCGCAGCGCCCGGTTGGGGAGTCGAGTTCTGAGCGGCGAGCGAGGTGGCGAATGCGAGAACGATAATTGTCAGCGTAATGACAAGACTGGAAAAACGAAATTTCATGGGCATCCTCGAGACAACAGCCGCAGCACGCGCGGCGCTTGCATTGTGCTATGCGGAGTTGCACGGGGTCAAACGCCTTAAAGCGGAAGCCAAGTTCCAATTCCCTTCTCTAAAGCGCGCTCGTAGATCAACGGCGCCACGGCGATGTCGTCGAGCGCGAGCCCTAAATTGCAGGCAATCGTGCGCTCTTCCGGTTTCTCCCGGCCAGGTTTGCGCCCGGTGATAAGCTCTCCCAGGTCCGCGTGAATGGCTGGGATGTTCTGAAAATATCCGAGGTCGCGATAATGATGCAGCTGCGGCTCGTCATCGGTACAAAACTTATCGGCTTCACGCAGGGCGTCGGGATGCCAGTACGAATCAAAGTCCACCAGTGACGCAAACGCGCCTTCACGAAGCCAGCCGCGTTGAATGGTGGCGTGCGGAATGCGCAGAATCGGGCCCGCCGTGACGACCATATCACTCGCAACCACCGCCTGCTTCGGGTCGCTCACCGGGACAACTTCGATTCCCAGCTGCCGGCTCATTTCCTGCGCGTAACGAACGGCGCGATCAGCGTGCTTATCGTACGCATAAACTTTTTTCAGCGGGAATAGAACCTTCAGCGCTTCCAGATTGCTGCGTCCCTGCACTCCGCAACCGAAGATCCCGACTCTGCTCGACTCGGAACGCGCCAGATATTTTGCCGCAACCGCGGTGGCTGCGCCGGTGCGCTGGGCGGTAATCCACGTGCAATCCATCAGCGCGACGGGGATGCCGGTTTCAGGATCGTTGAGGATGAGTAGTCCCGTGACGTAGGGCAAGCCGCGCTTGCTGTTGTCCGGATACCCGCCGACCCACTTCATGCCGGCAGCCTTTCGCGCCGGAATTGAAGCCGGCATGGCGTGGATAAATGCGTCGGGCATAGTGTCGGGCATGGTGTGGATGCCGATTTTAGGCGGCATCTCGACGCGCCCTTCGGCCTTCTCGCGAAACATCTCCTCCAGCGCCGCGATAATTTCCGCCATGCCGAGTCCGGCGGAGACAACGTCGGAGTGGGAAAGGTAGAGGAGTTCTTTTCCGAGCCCTTCCGGGCCGAGGCGCGAATTCATGTGGGAATTAATATTTTCCTCCCGAATGTCGCTTACCTTTTCTTGTCATTCACTTTCTCGGCGAGCGCATTGGCGTCATCGAGCATTTTGTCGATGCGGCGGGCTCGGGCGTCCGGAGTTCTGTAATAGAAGATGCCAAACAAGTGCCCGCGACGACGCGAGACGGACATTCGATCCCAACCTTTGCGAGCGCGTGGATGGCGCGCGAAAGCGACTTGGAGAATGGGTGGCAGTTCCCGTTCCGCCTCCATGACGGCGAGCAAGCGTTCCGCAATTTGTTCCGCGCGACGGATGCGCGCATCACCGCCCTTAGGTTCGGTGACCCACTTGGCGATGTCGTTGCGGGTGGAGTAATTCAATCCGTCATACCAGCTGCGAAGCGAGCGATCTTCACTGAGAATGCGCTTGAGTTCGTCCGGAATCGTTACCGTCCGTTCTTCGCTGTCCAGTTCCATCTGAAAACGGGCGACGCTGCCTTGGACGGCCCGCGCTCCGTTTTGCATCCGCTTGTTGATTAGCAGAAAGTGCCAGCCCTCTCGGGTGGGAAACAGTGAAGTGCGGAACGCGAACCCGTTGATTTCGCCTTTTACTTTGATTTGGCCACGCAACCCCCAGGCTTTGACTGCATCGAACGGTATGCGAACAATGATCCAGTTGAGGCGGGAGCGCAGGCGCTCGAGCCTGGCGTCGAAACGTTTGGCGGCGGGCGTGGGCTTGGCTCTGGAGGCTTTCGGCATGGGCGGACACCGGGCGTTTGCATTCTAATATGAACGAACGGACGCATTGACCTGTCTGACAAGAGTTAAAATATAGGAAAAGACATCCGGAGAACTATCGTGATCTGCCCGAACTGCAGGGAAGACAATGCGCCCACTTTCCGTTTTTGCGGAATGTGTGGCACCTCGCTCGAACCTCGGGTCGAAGCCCGGCGGCCGACGGGCGCACCCGTACCGATCCTGCCACCGAGCCTGCCAAAGATAGCTCACGCGCCGGAACCGCTGCGGCCCGTCGTCATGGAGAACGCGACCAAGCCCTCAAACAGTCCGCTGTCGTCACTCGGCGGACCGTCGATGCTGGGCTTGGATCAGCCTGGCGGAAATCAGCCCAGCACGGACGCGCTGCGGGAAAGAGCTTTCTCCGGCCTCGATTCTTTCTTTGAGCCCGAGCAACCAAAGACCAGCGGACGGCGGATCCTGCTGATGGTAGCGCTGCTCGCGGCATTGGGCGGAGCAGCCTGGTGGACGTACACAAACTATCTCGGCGCTACGGAAGGTCGAAAACCCGAACCCGCCACTTCGAATGCCGGTGAAGCTTCGGCAGAGAAGCCATCGACGCAGGCAGGCACCCAGGATGCAGCGCCCGCTGCCGGCTCACCGCAGGCGGCGGTTCCGTCGGCGGCTGTACCGTCGGCAGCAGTACCAGGCGGCCGAGTTCCCGAGAGCCAGACCGAGAACGCAAGCGCTGGTCCCGACGCTACTCGAAAGACTGCGGACGCAGAGGCAAAACCTGCGGCCGAAGCGAAACCGATGACTCCGGCACCTGTGGCTCGGCCAAAGGCCCCGCCGGCCGAGAAGCGCGCGGCGACGCGCGAGCCCGGCGTGACCTCGGCCAAGGCTTCGAACTCGCCCACGCCCGCGACGGCTGACACCGGCGACCCGGACTTCCGCAAAGGCGAGGCCTACCTCTACGGGCGGGGGGCGCGGGAAAACTGTAACGAGGCGGTGAAATATCTAAAGGCGGCGTCGGCTAGATCCAACGCCAAGGCTCGCAGCGCTTTCGGAACCATGTATGCCACCGGCCACTGTGTGCAGCGCGATCTGCCAACATCGTATTTATGGTTTGCGCTGGCTCTGCGGGTGGATCCGAATAATCAGATTCTGGAAAAGGATTTGAACGCGGTCTGGAACCAGATGACACCGCCGGAGCGACAGATGGCTACCAGAATGAAACAGTGAAAGATTGAAATGGAGAGCCGGGCGTCCCCGCTTGGCCCGACGGGCGAGACGCCCGTCCCTCCGCTACTCGCCGGCAGGCACCAGATTCAGCGCCTTCTTCACCGTGCCGCGTTCTATCATGATTTTTTCCTGCAGCAGCGTGATCGCATAAATCAATTGCTCGGGACGCGGTGGACAGCCGGGGACATAGATATCCACGGGAATGACCTGATTCACGCTCTGCACCAGCGCGTAATTATTGAAAACACCACCGGAAGTCGCGCAGGCTCCCATCGAGATGACCCACTTCGGTTCCGGCATCTGCTCCCAGAGTTGGCGAATTACGGGGGCCATTTTGTTAGAGACGCGGCCCGCGATGATCATCAAGTCCGACTGCCGCGGTGACGGGCGGAACACCTCGGCGCCAAAGCGCGCGATATCGAAGCGCGATGCGCCCATCGACATCATTTCGATCGCACAGCAAGCAAGGCCAAACGTCATCGGCCAGATCGAATTCTTGCGCATCCAGTTGACAGTCGAGTCGAGCGTGGTCATGACGATGCCTTCAGGCACGCCGTCTCCGTAGACGAGTTCCTTGACTACTTTCTTGCCGTTTTCGATGTCTACGTAAGGACCGAAACTGAGCTCTTGCGCCATGCGTATATTTTAACCGCAGAGGACGCCGAATGCGCAGAAGAACAGGTTCACTCACGAAAGTCCGCGATTTCGCCGATTGGACGGGTTGCGAGTTAAATCGCGATAACGCGAGGTCCGCCGTAGGGCTATGATGCGGCTTGATGGACGATACGACCCCAAACATAGTGACCGACAGGCTCTGCGCGCAGTGTGGCACCCCCGCTGATACGGGATTCATCTTTTGCACGAAGTGCGGGGCAGCGCTTCAGCCACCGGTTCCGTTGTTCGAATCCAGTACCCAGGATGTCAATCATCCTCCAGGCACCATAAGTTCGATGAAGCGGATGGTTGTGACCGTCGTCAAGGGCATAGCAGGAACTGCGGCAGTGGTCTTTATATTTTGTCCGCTGAGCACAGGTACGCAAATCCTCGCGTTCGTCGGATCGATTGTCGTTTTCTTGATTTGTCACACGGTGCTGAGTAATTTAGACGAAAACTACATCGACGGGCACCTGAAGAACGGGTACTGGCCTCCGAAGCCGATCGATTGGGGCCCACTTCCTGATAGGCACGCCACCAGCGAGAAACGCGCGGACGGCCGCGAAAGCTAAAACCTTGTTCGCAATTGCCATTTCACCAGCGCCGGGCTGCCGCCTGGCGCATCAGGGGTTCAGCACGATCTTGCCGAACATCTGGCTCTTCTCCATGTACTCGTGGGCGACACGTATCTCCTTCAAGGGGAACGTATGGTCGATGATCGGCTTGAGGCGTCCGGCGAACACGTGCCCGAGCACTTCGTGGAGTTCGCTCATCGTCCCCATGTATGACCCCAGCAATGAAAGCTGGCGCGAGAACACAAACCGCAGGTCGAGTTCCACTTTCGGTCCCGTGGTTGCGCCACAGGTCACAAGCGTCCCGCCGGTTTTGAGCGACCTGACGCTTTCCTGCCACGTGGCTGGCCCGACGTGCTCGACAACGATATCGACACCCTCGAAGTTGGTAATCTTGCGGATTTCCTCCGAAATCTTTTGCTGGTAGTGGTTAATGACGAAATCGGCGCCGAGTTCGCGGGCGCGCTCCATTTTGCGCTCATCGCCGGCGGTCGCGATCACGCGCGCGTGGAACATCTTTGCAATCTGGATGGCGGCAATACCCACACCTGAGTTCGCCCCCAGCACCAGCACGGTTTGGCCGGGGCGGATGGCTGCGCGTCCCGTGAGCATGTGCCACGCGGTGACGAAGACGAGCGGAACGCTGGCCGCTTCATTGAAATCGAGCGAATTAGGGATCGGGATAACATTCACTGCGGCCGCTGCAAACAGTTCGCAGTTGCCGCCGTCCACGGCGTTGCCGATAACGGTGAATTGGCGGCACTGATTCTGCACGCCGGCGACGCACTTCGCGCAACGATTGCAGAAATGCATGGGCGCGACCAGCACGCGCTGTCCGGGCTTGAGGTCGGTGACATACTCGCCGACTTCGACGATTTCGCCGGCCATGTCGCTGCCGAGGATGTGCGGCAGGTTAACGCCGGGCAGGCCTTTGCGCACCCAGATGTCGAGGTGGTTCAGGGAGCACGCCCGCACGCGGATGAGGACTTGATCCTTGCGCGGCTTGGGATCGGGGACGTCTTCGTAGGTGAGGACTTCGGGCCCACCGAACTGGTGAATGCGAACAGCTTTCATGGAAGCTCCTGGACCGTGGCACCGAAATTCGGACGCTTCAAGCTAGCACAAATCGCTTTGCCTTTGCGTAGCGACAGCCGCCCTCGGCTGTCCAGTCGAGCGGAGCCCGACCCATCGCGGATCGCGGCAATTGACCTTCCCGGCTCCGCGCACCATAATCATCTCTATGGACCTCTACGAAGAGATCGTCCGCCTGCGAAAAGATGGACGCCGCGGCGCCGTGGCGACCATTGTGAATGTGCGCGGATCGATTCCTTCGTTCAAGACGGCCAAGATGCTCGTGCGGGACGATGGCTCGATCGTCGGCACAATCGGCGGCGGCTGCGTGGAGGCCGAGGTGTGGCAGGCGGCGCGCGAAGTGATGGAATTGGAGCGGCCGCGGACCCTGACGTTTGATCTGAATCAGGATCCGAAATACGATACCGGCCTCGTCTGCGGCGGGACGCTCGAAATTTTCGTGGAGCCGGTCTTACCTCCAGCAGACCTTTATATTTTCGGTGCAGGTCACGTAGCGGCAAGCCTTTACAAAGTTGCCCGAATCGCGGGATTCGACATCACCGTGGTGGATGATCGCGAGGCCTACGCGAATCGCGAACGCTTCCCCGAGGCGCAGCAGGTGATCGCCGACGATTTCGAGAAGGCCGCAGCGCAGCTCGCGCCCAGCGAGTCTTCGTACATCGTGATCGTCACGCGCGGGCACCGCGACGATATGCGAATGCTGCGTTGGGCGGTGCAGACTCCGGCGCGTTACGTCGGGATGATCGGGTCAAAGCGGAAGACAATCACCATCTTCAAAGAGCTGCAAGCCGAAGGTCTGCCCGCGCACCTGTTCGACCGCGTCCACGCCCCAGTCGGGCTGGATATTGGGGCCCTTACTCCCGAAGAGATTGCGGTATCGATCACCGCGGAGTTGATCGCGAAGCGGCGAAAAGTGGAGCGCGATCTGCCGCATATGAGCTGGTTCCATCGAGGGCGCGAAACGTCACAAGAAGAGACTTCAATAGGGGAAACAAAAAACGAGTCGCAGTCGTGAGACTTTCGGTGCATCGCTTGCTTGTGAGCCGAACCTTGTTGCTGATGTTCCTTCTTATTCCCCTGGGCGGGTTATCGGGACAGGCAGTCGCTTCTCCAGCTTTTTCGCACGGGAAGGTGTTCAGCAGCTGTGGTCCGGTAGATCAGCCGCTAGTCACACTCCGTTTGACGACGCGCAATATCAGCTGCCACGCTAAGCATTTTGTCCCCTATATCGGACTTACGACTGGTAGACAGGTATCCACCCCGATGACCATCATCATCGGCGCCGACATCGGTAAGACGGGCTTCGGGGATAGCCCCCAACGCTGTCTCACAGACAACGGTGGATGCGATGCCGCTGTATCGGGAACCATTGTCTTCGAGCGGGCCGCCGCGGATGCAATCGTTGGCCACTACGACTTGAGACTCAAGAGTGGCGACGCGGTCAGTGAAGCCTCAAGGCAATATGGTGTCACGAACGCCATATGTGCTGGTAGTTGGCGCCGCCCTGTGAGACCACCGCGGAATTGGCTCGCGGTCTAATATCTCCCTATGTCTGCGCCGAAAGAAGTTGAGATCAAATTTCATATCCATGACATGCGCGCCCTGGCAGGTGCGTTGAAGCGTGCGGGCTTCAAGCGGATCAGCCGTTCCAGCCACGAAATGAATTCACTCTACGATCTGCCCGGCCAGAAACTGCGCAAGCGGGGTGAGTTGTTGCGTCTGCGAAAGTATGGCGAGACCTGGGTGCTGACGCACAAGGCAAAAGGCAAAAGCGGTCGTCATAAAGTTCGGGTTGAACTGGAAACGCGTGTGGAGAACGGCGACCAGATGGACGCCATTCTGCGGGCTCTTGGGTTCGCTCCGACGTTTCGCTATGAAAAATATCGTGCCGAGTGGAGCGATGGCACGGGGCACGTCGTGCTCGACGAGACGCCGATTGGAAACTTCGGCGAGATTGAAGGACCATCGCGCTGGATCGACCGCACGGCCCGCGCGCTCGGGATCACGCCCGCACACTACATCACGCAAACTTACTCCGAGCTGTTCTTCACATGGAAACGTGCGACTCGCAGCACCGCCACGGAAATGACGTTTCGTGCGCTCCGCAAGAAATCAAAACTCGTTTAACCGTCGAGACGCCGAGAAAAATCTGTAAGGTAATGATTCACTGCGGATTTCAAGAGATCCAGCTAAAGTTTTTCTCGGCGAGCTCGGCGTCTCGGCGGTGAGAGACTTACGAATTCGCCCCGCAACATTTCTTATACTTCTTGCCGCTTCCGCAAGGGCACGGATCGTTGCGTCCAACTTTTTCTCCCGAGCGCACCACCTGCTGGACCTGCATGTCACCAGCCCCGGCCATGCGCGCTTGTTCCAGCTCTTTCTTTTTCTTGCGCTGGAAGGCCTCCTCGATATCGTCCACGGAAGTTGCGACCTGGCGCGGCGGGCGTCCATTGCCGCCTCGGCCACCGGTGATGATTGAAGGTACGCCGGCTTCGGGCCCCTGCCCCGAAAGATCGTTTGGACTGCCTCCGCCACCACCCGGCCTCGCTTCCTGGTCCGGCGGCCGCTCCATGATCTGCATCAGGTACAGGTAGCGAACCGTTTCTTCCTGAAAGCGCTGCATCATCTCTTCGAACATGTCGTAGGACTCGCGCTTGTACTCGACCAGCGGATCATGCTGTCCGTAGCCGCGTAAGTTGATGCCCTCTTTCAGGTGGTCCATCGAAAGCAGGTGGTCTTTCCACTGGCCGTCGATCACGCTCAGCATGATCATCCGCTCGTGATAGCGCATGGCCTCGGCGCCGATCAGCGCCTCTTTCGCGTTATACCGCTCTTTCAGTTTGTCGAAGATGGCGTCGCCCAGTTCCTGGCGATTCATGTGTTCGGGCTTGAGGCCTTCGGCGTAAATGTCGACGCCGAAGCGGGTGAAGATCGCGTCCTTCAGAGCCTTGAGATCCCAGTTGTCAACGTGTTCTTTCGGCGGACAGTGCCGTTCGAGGATGTCGCCGAGAATGGCGGAGACGTAGTCTTCGATGATCAGGTCTTTCTGGTCGAGGCCCTCCAGCAGACGACGGCGCAGTCCGTAGACCGCTGTCCTCTGCTTGTTCATGACGTCGTCATACTCGAGCAGGTGTTTGCGGGCTTCGAAGTTCTGGCCTTCGACGGCTTTCTGCGCAGCTTCGATACGGCGCGTGATCATGCGCGATTCGATGGGAATACCTTCTTCCATGCCGAGGCGTTGCAGGAGGTTCGAAACCCACTCCTTGGCGAAGATTCGCATGAGATCGTCTTCGAGCGAAAGATAAAAGCGCGAGGAGCCGGGGTCGCCTTGGCGGCCGGCGCGTCCGCGGAGCTGATTGTCAATGCGGCGCGCTTCGTGACGTTCGGTGCCAAAGATGTGCAAGCCGCCCGCCTCGATCACTTCCTGGTGTTCCCGGTCCGTGTCGTTTTTGTAGCGCGTAAAGATCTCGTTCCACTGATCGGTCGGGAGCGCGTACTCATTGCCGGCGTAGTACCAAACTGTGCGGTTGGGATCATCGACGTCGGCTTGAATCTTGCCTTGCGCGGCGCGGATTGGCTGCGCGATTCCCTTCTTCACGCACTCCTGCTTGGCCATGAATTCGGGATTGCCGCCAAGCAGAATATCCGTGCCGCGACCGGCCATATTGGTAGCGATCGTGACCCGGCCCTTACGCCCGGCCTGCGCGACAATTTCCGCCTCGCGTTCGTGGTACTTCGCGTTGAGCACCACGTGATCCTTCAGTCCTTTTTTCTTCAGTAGTTCGGAAAGGCGCTCTGACTTCTCAATCGAGGTGGTACCGACCAGCACTGGCTGGCCGCTCTCGTGCAACCTTTGAATTTCGTCAGCGGCCGCGAAATATTTCTCTTTCTCCGTGCGATAGACGATGTCCGGATTCTCTTTACGCAGCAAAGTACGATTGGTCGGAATGACGATGACTTCGAGCCGGTAGATCTTGTCGAATTCCGGCGCTTCCGTTTCCGCCGTACCCGTCATGCCCGCCAGCTTTTTATACATGCGGAAATAATTCTGAAACGTGATGGTGGCGAGGGTTTGATTCTCGCGCTCGATCTTCACATTTTCTTTGGCTTCGATCGCCTGGTGCAGCCCGTCGGACCAGCGGCGGCCCGGCATCAATCTCCCGGTGAATTCGTCCACAATCAGCACTTCGCCATCTTTGACCACGTACTCGACGTCTTTCTTGTAAAGCGCATGCGCTTTGACGGCAGTCTCCACGTGATGCTTCAGCGCCCAATTTTCCGGGTCGGCGATGTTGCCGATGCCAAGTAGTTTTTCGACTTTTTCCCAGCCCTCGTCGCTGACCGTGACGTTGCGGTGTTTTTCGTCGACAACATAGTCCCCGGTCATGATCTTGGGCTCGCCCGGCTGCGTATCCACTTCTTCGCCTTTTTCGAGCTTGGGGATGATGCGATTCACCTTGTAGTACTTGTCCGTGGACTCCTCGCTGGCGCCCGAAATAATGAGCGGCGTCCGGGCTTCGTCGATGAGGATGGAATCGACTTCGTCGACGATCGCGAAATTATGCATGCGCTGCACGCAGTCGCGCAGATCGAACTTCATGTTGTCGCGCAGATAGTCGAAACCGAATTCGTTGTTGGTGCCGTACGTCACGTCAGCGGCGTAGGCGGCGCGGCGCTGCTCGTCATCGAGGTCGTGGACGATCACACCAACACTGAGCCCGAGAAAGCTGTAGAGCTTGCCCATCCATTCCGAGTCGCGCTTGGCCAGATAATCATTGACGGTAACCACGTGTACGCCGCGTCCACTGAGCGCGTTCAGATACACGGGAAGCGTGGCCACCAGCGTCTTGCCCTCGCCGGTCTTCATCTCGGCGATGGTGCCTTCATGCAGAACCATGCCACCGATCAACTGCACGTCGAAGTGGCGCATGTTAAGCACGCGCCGTCCAGCTTCGCGGACAACGGCAAACGCCTCTTCGAGCAGTTCGTCGAGGACTTCCTTGAGCACTTCGCTACGCTGAGCTTCGATTTCCTTCTGGCGGTCGGGATCTGGGAGATCAGCATCCCGGCGCCCAGGATCAGCAGTCGGCTCGTCGCCAATCGAGCTGAGACGCTCCTGAATTCGGGCGCGGAACTCGGCAGTTTTGCCACGGAGTTCGTCGTCAGAGAGTCTTTGCATCTCCGGCTCGAGCGCGTTGATCGCCGCCACACGAGGCTGAAGGCGCTTGACCTCGCGCTCGTTCTTCGTCCCGAAAACCTTGCCTAACAAAGTGTTGATCAAACGGAAGCCCTTCGAAGGACGCGCGTCCTAAGGTATGAGTAAAAGCCTAGCACATTAGATGCAGGAGGGATGGCGAAGAACCGGACAACATGAAAGAAGCTGCGGAACGACTCGTGTTTCGTAACAAGGCGTCGCTTTAACGATGCCGCAAATCCTCCGAAATCAGACACCCCTTTAGGGGCTGGCAAGGAAGAATCGGCACTTCCGCAGTCGCTTCAGTCCTTCACGGATTTGCGGGCCTTCCTTTTCCTCGGCTCACGAGGCGGGAGCTTCCATCTGCCCTCCCCGAAGTGGTCCAGCCACTGCCGAACTTCTTCCTCCAGAAGTAGTGCCTTTCGCTTCCGCAATCTGTTCTGCCCGGTCGAGCAGGTCAGCGTCCGCACTAAATGTAATCTTCTGCATCGCCATCGTGCTCCCCCGAAGTTAAGATCGGCGCACTTCCTAGTTTTCCCTACCCGTCTTTAGTATATTCACCTCCGACATGCCCGCCTTCTACCAGCGATTCCAAGAATCGGCCCGGAAGTTCCCCGGGAACGTTGCGCTCGAGATTCAGCGGCCGCAGACGGTTGAGCGGGTCACCTTCGCGGAACTGACTCGGATGTCGGAGAGCGTTGCGAACTGGCTCTCGACTCGCGTGCCACGGGATGCGCGTGTGGCGATTCTGGCGGCGAACCATCCGCGATGGGTGGCGGCATACTTAGGGATCATCGCCGCGGGAAGAACGGCGGTTCCACTCGACACGGCTTTCCACGCCGATCAAGTAAAGAACTTGTTGATCGACAGCGGAGCTTCCCTGTTGTTCTGCGATGTGAAGCAGCTTCCGGTGGCGGCGGAAGCGGTCGAGGGACTCAAGGTAGGTTTGCTGATGACTTCTGCGGCTGCTGAATCGAATCCCACTCAAACTAAAGCTGGCGCCCCGAGTCTCGCAGCCGATCTCGATTCCATCTTCGCCGCGGGCCCCGGCGACTTTCAGCCCCTCGTCCCCGCCGACGGCGACCTGGCGGCGCTGCTCTACACCTCGGGCACGACCGCCGATCCAAAGGGCGTGATGCTCACCCACGCCAACCTCGTCGGCGAGGCGAATTCGGTGCTCGCGGTAATCAAGGTTGGTCCGGAGGATGCGCTGCTCGGAATTCTCCCGATGTTTCACGTCCTCGCGCAGATGGCGAACCTTTTCCTGCCTCTGTTCAATGGCTGTCGCGTCGTATACTTGGAGACGCTGAACACGACCGAATTACTGCGCGCTTTGCAGGAACGCGACATTACCGTGTTTTGCGTTGTGCCTCAATTTTTCTACCTGATTCACGAGCGCATTTTCAAAGAGCTGAAGAAACGCGGCAAGTTCACGCTGCGGATGGTGCGCACGCTGATGGCATTCAACCGTGGCCTGCGCCGAATCAGAGTCAACGCGGGCAAAGTCTTCTTCGGAAAGATTCACGCGACCTTCGGTGCTCGCATGCGCTATCTGATAACCGGCGGTTCGCGATTCGATCCCGCCATCGCTCGCGATTTTTACTCATTTGGCATCGACGTTCTGAACGCGTACGGCCTGACGGAAACCACCGGCGGCGCTTTCATCAACCCTCCGGGGCGCGTTGTGTTTGGTTCAGTCGGACGGCCTTTCCCTGGCGTCGAAGCCAAGATTGTGGACCCGAAACCGGTGGAAGAGGGCGCGCGAGCGGCGGGCGAGATTGCAATCCACGGCGCGATCGTGATGAAGGGATATTGGAATCGCCCGGAAGCCACAGTCGACGTGCTTCGCGACGGATGGCTCTATACCGGCGATCTGGGCTATTTCGATTCCAGCGGCAATCTTTTCATTACCGGGCGAGGCAAGGAAGTCATCGTGCTCGCCAATGGAAAGAATGTTTATCCCGAGGAGATCGAGGCGCACTACCTCAAGTCACCATACGTGAAAGAGATTTGCGTGATGGCGCTCGAGGCGCGGCCGGGAGACCCGACATCGGAGCGGCTGCATGCCGTCGTCGTGCCCAACTTTGAACTGCTGCGCGAGCGCAAGATCGTCAACTCAAAAGAAGTGATCCGGTTAGACATTGAAGCGCTATCCCACAAGATCGCTTCCACCAAACGCTTGGGAAGCTATGACATCTGGCAAGAGGAACTGCCCCGCACGACGACGCGTAAGTTGAAGCGCTTCCAGATTGAAAAGAAAGTTCGCGAACTGAAGCAAAAGGGCACCGGCGATTCGGACATTGGCGCGGAGGACGTTGGCACGGAGAAAGGGAAGCCGCTAACCGCCGACGACCAACTGTGGCTGGAGCGGGATGATGTGAAGCGCGCCCTCGCCATCGTGCGGGAGTCCTCGCGCAGCCAGCTCGACGCGATTCATCCCGCTCACAATCTGGAGCTTGATTTGGGACTCGACTCCATGCAGCGCATTGAATTGCTGACCGCACTCGAGCAGCAGCTGGGCGGCGAAGTGCCCGAGTCGCAGCTGGCGGAGATTTATTCGGTGCGCGACCTGATCGATGCCATTCTTGCGAGCGCGGGGCGGGGCGAGGGCCAAGCCAGAGCCGCCGAGCCGGCATGGTCGACAATCTTGAGCGAGCCGGTGACCGATCCGGAGGTGCTCGCACTGGCCAACCTCAATATTTTCGCTGACATTCCTTTCTTTCTGCTGGGGCGTCTGATTTATCTTTTCGCGCTCGACCGCTTTCATCTCAAAATGCGCGGCCTCGAGAATCTGCCCGAAAAAGGCCCGTTCCTCCTCTGTTCGAATCACCAGAGCTACGTCGATCCACTGGTGATGGCGGGGATGTTGCCCTGGCGCTTGTTCCGCTACACCTTCGCGCTCGGCACCAGCGACATTTTCGGCAAAGGATTCATGCGGCGGCTGGCGCGATGGATTCGCGTGGTCGTCCTTGATCCGGACGTGAACCTGATTCCCGCCATGCGCGCTGGATTTTTTGGCCTCAGCCAGGGACGCATTCTTGTTCTTTATCCCGAGGGCGAGCGCACCAATGACGGTAATCCGACTGTCTTCCGCAAAGGCGCCGCGATTCTCTCGATTCACGCGCAAGCCCCGATTGTCCCGGTTGCGATCGAGGGCTTCTACGAAGCCTGGCCGCGCCACAAGAAGTTTCCGAAGATCGCCAATCTGCAACTGGTATTCGGCAAACCGATTCAACCTCCGCCGGTGAATGAGGCGAGCGAGGCTGCGTATGAACGGCTGACGTCCGAGTTGAAATCCACAGTGGTGGCGATGTGGCAGGAATTGCGGGAAAAAGAATTGGGAGGAAAAGACTCGCGCGGGCCGGAAGAGAATTCGGGTTCCGGATCGGAGTCCGAATCGAAGACTTCCGCGTTGGCGGAAACGCCACTTGGTTAACTCTATGTACCCGTGATCTTAAGCCCCCGCGCCTTTAGCTTGCTCTCCCAGGATTTTTGTTAAGGCCTCCACTACGCCCTCGTGGAACTTCTGGCCCGCTCCGGCCACAATCTCCTGCTTGGCCTGGGCAGGCGACAGAAGCTTGCCGTCAACGCCGTTGATCAATTTCTGATAAGCGTCCGCCACGGCCAGGATGTGAGCCTCGACTGGGACGTTGACCGAACGCGCTCCCTGCTCCTGCACAATCTGCTGCGCAACGATGATCGGAATCACCCGCCGCAGCGTGTTTCCCGTGGCTTGGGCGCGCGCATCGGTCTTCCGAGGCTTGCGGAAACTCGCCACCACTTCATCCCGGCTCATATCGGCGGCTTTGTAGAGAATGTCGTTCGTGATGCCGAGCTTGCTCAGATCCCGGAGCAACACTGCAGACCGCAGTAACTCGACACGATCCGATCCCAGGCCCATCGCCTCCGCCATTCTTGTCGACGCCTCCACCAACCGCTGGTTTTCCCCAACGCCAAGCTTCTCATTGGCCATGAGGTGTTGCAGAACCAGCAGCAGACCGCTGAAACTTTCGCGGATGTCGGTGGTCATCGCCTGCTTGCGCTCGTAAAGTGTACCCATCACGTAGCCGGTAACCGCTAAGACCCCTGCCCAAATTGCAAAGTTGAAGAGCCGTTCCCCGGGCAACGACAGCACCCGGTGCGCAGGCATCATCCTGTTCAGGAAGTCCAGCAGAACGACCAGGAATACGCAGGCGAAGGCGGTGAGAGTCGCGTGCCGGCGTCCAAAGTGATACGCCGAGTACAGAGTCGGCAGAAAGTAGAAGCAGAGCGCCATGGGCAGCGACTGCGCGAAGAATTGCACCGTCGCCGCAATCAGGAACAGCGATATCAGAAGGATACTTTCCTTGGCAATTTTACTCATGTTGATTTCCCGGTCGATCAGCTTGGTTGGCGCGAGCAAGGAACCGCCTGCTGCCATGTTGAAGCACTCGAGTGTCCGAGGAAAGTTACCGGGGTAATGAGCTTCTTTTCATAGTGGCGCGGCGGGAATCCAGCCGTCAGCCTTCAGCCGTCGGTAAAACCCGGTCGTGGAGAGACGGGCGTCCTCGCCCGTCCGGCTAACCTATCCAGGTTGTCATCTTGAGCATTTGACCCGCTTTGGCGGGTTAAATGCTCAAGATGACACGGGGAAACGAAGTGTGGAGAGTTGAACGAATCGCGGCACCGTCACTTTGCCCGCGGATGCGTCTGATCGTAGACGTTCATCACGTGCTTGACCGAGAGCTGCGTGTAACGTTGCGTGGTCGCCAAGCGCTCATGGCCGAGCAGTTCCTGGATGGCGCGCAGGTCCGCTCCCTCTTCCAGCATGTGGGTCCCGAAGGCATGACGCAGAGTATGCGGATGAACCTCGGGGGACAGTCCCTTGGCGACCGCGATTCGCTTGACGATGCGTCCTACACTGCGGGTGGTGAGGCGTCCGCCGCGCTGGTTGACTAGAAGGGCGGGCATGCCTCTCGCCGGAATTGTTTTCCTCAGCGTGTTCTTCGAAGTGCTATTCAGAGTGTTGTTCAAGGTCGCAAGCAGTTGTTGCCGCCACGGCAGGTAGACGGATAACGCCGCGAGCGCCGAACCTCCGAATGGGACGTAGCGCTCCTTCTTGCCTTTGCCGCGAATCAGAATGGCTTCGTTGCTCATGCTGATGTCGTCGAGATTGATGCCGACCAGCTCGGAGTTGCGAATGCCGCAGCCATAGAGCAGTTCGAGCATCAGACGATCGCGCTCGGGAAACGATGCGATCTCCGGCATTTTGCCGTCGAGCACAAAATTCATTTCCTCAATCGTCGGAACACGCGGCAGTTTTTTCGCCAGCCGTGGCGTCGAAACCAGCTTCGCCGGATTCTGCTCGACCACGCCTTCCTGCGCCAGCCAGCGATAAAGCGAGCGCACGGCGGCCAGCGCGCGGGCGACGGAAGTCTTGCTCAATCCTTTGTCGTAGAGATGCGAGAGGAAGCCGCGGATCGCGATGTGGTCGATCGTTTTCCATCCGCGCGAACCGATATACGCGGCGAAGTTGTCGAGATCCCTGCTGTAAGCCTTGATCGTGTGCGCCGAGGCGTTGCGCTCCCGCAAGTGGCGCAGGAAGTCGTCGGTCGCGCGTTCGACGATAGTGCGCGAGTTGTTGGCAGCTACGCTCATGGAAAGAAATTTGTAATTGAGTAATTTTGCAATTTGGCAAATTTGAAAGCGGGCCGTGCCGTCCGGAATTTTCGGTTTTGATCTGGTTTTTAAATTACCAAGTTACAAGATTACAAATTGCCCCTCTCTTTCGCCCGCGGATGATGCTTGGCGTACACGCTCTTCAACCGATCTAACGCAACGTGGGTATAAATCTGCGTGGTCGAAATGTCGGCATGGCCGAGAATGGTCTGCACTGTTCGCAGGTCGGCCCCATTCTCGACCATATGCGTCGCGCAGGAGTGGCGCAGCATGTGCGGACTGGCGTGCCGTCCTGAAGAAAGGCCCGAAGCGAGACCCGCTTTCCCAACCAACTGCCAGACGCGCTGACGGGTCAGGCGGCGGCCTCCCGCGCCCAGGAACAAAAGAGGCGAACTTCTTTTTTTAGTCAATACTTCCCTGCCGCTTTTCAAGTATCGCTGCAATGCCTGTTGGGCGGGCACTCCGAGCGGGACCATGCGTTCTTTGTCGCCCTTGCCGCGCACCAGGACGTATCCCATTTCAAGCTTCAGGTCTTCCAAACGCGCGTCGGCGACTTCGGACACGCGCACGCCCCCAGCGTAGAGAAGTTCCAGCATGGCGTGATCGCGGAGAGCAAGCGCCTGCCCGCGCACCGTCTCATTTCGCGGCTGCGTCTCGGCCAGCATGGCTCCGACTTCGTCGCGGCTCAACGCCTTGGGCAGCACCTTCCACTGCTTTGGCAAGTCGATGTTCAGCGTCGGATCCTTGTCGATCTTTCCGTCTAGCAACAAGTGCCGGTAGAGTTGGCGGATCGCGGAAAGCTTCCGTCCAACCGAGCGCCCGTCGAGTGAATTCGAAAATAATTCCTGGATGTAGGCGCGCACGTCTTCGCGGCGGGCTCCGGTTAAGTTCTGTTTCCGCTTTTCCAGAAACTCCCCAAATTGAGCCAGGTCGATGGTGTAAGCGGCAATCGTCAGCTTCGCGGACCCGCGCTCCACTCGCAGATAGTCAAGGAAGGAGTGAAGCGTTCGGGCGTTGGCATCCGAGGCCATTGAAATAGTATGGGGTGCGAAGTCGAGTCCGAAAAGTACCGCGCCGGGTGCGCAAACTTTTTCCCTTCCCTTCTTCATTATTCGTTTCTTCTTTCTTCTTTCGTCGCATTCGATTTGGCTTTCTAATGTCGGTTGACAGGCTTTCTAATTCTGGTGGCCAGAGAAGCCAATAAACTCTTCCGCGAGTTTGTTATCCCCCCGCGTTCGAAGGTTAGTGATCGAACAAGCTCGCGCCTGCGTCCAACGGCAGCGCCTCGTCAGTGAGTGGAGTTTTCAAAGAGAACTATTTCGGAGGAATCCAAATGAAGCGAACCGTATTGTGCCTGCTACTCTTGCCGGTCTGGCTGGCGCTGGGCCCGGCCGCTTGGGCCAGTTGGGGAAGTTTCACCTCGACCGGCACTGGCACTGGAATCGGTACTCCGTCTTGCGCCCAGGTTTCCGGTAGCCAGGTGGCGTGCGCGGTCCGGAGCGGCAAGTCCGCCATCATGGTGAATCTGTTCAACGGAACGACGTGGGGGACGTGGAAGAGCCTGGCTGGGCCTGTCAGTTCCAACCCCAGTTGTACGAGTGATGGCGCCGGCAAAGTGATTTGCGCAGCGACCGCCACCAATGGCAACCTGCAGTGGACGATCCTGAGCGGAGGGGTATGGAGCAACCCGGCGAAAGTTGCCGGGGCGCTATTTTCGGCTCCTAGTTGCGCGGAGTACACCGCCGGACAGGTGCTCTGCGTTGCGCGGAACTCCACCGGTGGTCTGCTTGGTCCCTCTATAACGGCACCTCCTGGAGCGCCTTGGCTAACGTCACGACCTCGGCAGTGTCCCGGCCGGGCTGCACGACTGACAACGCGGGGTGCGTGATTTGCTCCATTTTCACCAGCGGAAGCGGCACCCTGGTGAATCGTTTTTCCGGCGGCGCCTGGGCAGGGTTCCTGAGCATTGGCGGACTGGCCGGCGGCCAGCCGGATTGCTCGTCCATGAACTCGGGCGGGAAAGTGGTGTGCTTCGCCAAAGCCTATAGCTCGGGAATCTACGGGGCTCTTTTCAACGGAGTAAGCTGGGTTGTGGGAAACTGGACCGGCTACGGCGGAATCGGCGGCGCAGTGAATGACAACGCGGGGTGCACCACGCAGGCTGCGGGCCAGCTTGTCTGCGGGGTGAGTGCGATTGACGACGTATTCTATGCCGACGTTTACAACGGATCGAGCTGGCTGGGCTTCGCCAAGATCGGCGGCACCGGGGTGGGATCGCCCTCCTGCGCGCCGCTAGGCACGGGCCAGGTCGTGTGCGTGGTACTGGGCATAGACAACAAGTTGACGAGCGTGGTCGGGCCCTAACTTCGAAGCGACTTACCTGTTCTAAACGGCAGCCTTCCCTCAGCGGAAGGCTGTTTTCTCTTGGGATCAGTGCCGGCTCCCCACCCACGGCACCGGGTTGTCACACTACCACCCTGTGGCGAACAATCTGCGCGCACCCCGCAGGCCGCACTTCTGGTACTTATCGTAGGCGGCAGCCGCGCGTTCGTGGATCTGCTCATTCGCCTCTCCCGCAGTCCAGCCATCGAGAGCGCTTTTCAGCGTATAGGCCTCGGGAGCCATCAAGTTGTTTGTCCACAACAGTGGATATGCCCCCGCAGTGCGCAGCGCCTCACCAAAATACTGTTTGCTGGCGCACGCCAGGATGATAGCGTCGCGATGAGTCTCGTTCTTCTTGCGCGAAAGGAGCGGCAACTGGAAGTCCATCAGCCCATCGTGTCCGACGTAGGCCACCAGATTCGAGCCACCACGGACCGTGAGAGTCGTTGCGGACACACCAGGCAGAGTGATTTTTTCGGGGCTTGCCCCTGCCGCGGCATCGAAGAAGTCAAGAATCGCCTGGCGAATTTCGTCGCCCCGATAGGCGTCGGCAACAAGATAGACTTCGGCGCTGCGATGTTTGAATATGCAGCGCTCCAGGACTTCGGGCTTCGGCTTCTGTCCACAACTCAGCAACGCCCAGTCCGAACTACGAGCGAAGAAAGTCTTCACGCCGGCCGCTGCGCCCCAATACAGATTGTGGTCGGGATCTAATCCATTCCCTAGTCTCGCCGGAACGGGAACGATCCCTTGGTGTTCATTGTCAGCCAGAGCAACGAAGACATGGACCGTACGTATCTGCTGATTCTGCGACGCCGCAAGGTTTGGGAAAAGGCAGAGAATCGTAAGCCAGGCGTGAGTAGTCTTTCTCACGGATTGCTCGCTTCACGGAAGATCTCCACCGCGTACAGCACGCCTTCTGGCGTCTCTTCGTGCTTGAAGTAGGCAAAAACATCGCGGCCGGCGGATTGATGCTCCCGAATGCGGGCGACCATCGCTTGGCGCTCTTCGGCGGTATAGCTAGGTTTGCGGTAGCGATAGTACGCATAGTCCGCGGTGACTACGTCCGGAGTGTTGCGCTCTTCCGTTTCGGCTACGCAGAGCGCGATGTTGCGCTCGCGCAGCGTGTCCCAGGTGGCGTCGACGAACCAGGATTCGTGGCGGAACTCAAATGCCGCGCGCACACTGCGGGGCAAGCTTTTCAGAAACTCGGAAAGCACGGCTTGATCCGCCTTGAAATTTGGCGGGAGTTGGAAGAGCAGCGGGCCGAGACGGCGGTTGCGCTCTAGAGCTTCCAGTGTGCCGAGAAAGCGCATTAGAAATTCTTCCGCGCTCTTCAGCCGCTTGATGTGCGTGAGCACCTGATGCGCCTTGATCGTGAAACGAAAATGCTCCGGCGTTTCGGCGATCCAGTTCTGGACGGTCGTCTCTTTTACCAACTGGCGGAAAGTGTAGTTGACTTCGACGGCATTCAGTCTCGCTGCGTAGAAGTTCAGAAATTTCTTTTGCGCAAGTTTCTCCGGATAGAAAGCGGGTTTCCATGTCGGATAAGCCCATCCGGAAGTGCCGACGTAGAGATGCGCCATATGGTGTGGTTTGCTTTCCGCGCGGTAGTGGTCAAGCGCGAACCGGGATTATAGCTTGCGACGCTTTGCCGGCATTGACTTCCCTTTCGTTTTCGTTGTCTTCTTCGTCTTTTTTGACGTCTTTTTCTCTGCGCTCGGCCGCGCTTCGGCCTGGGCAGCGATGCTGATGCCTTCGTCCTCTTCTTTTTCCGATCCGGCAGCCAGTCCCGCCAACTGTGGCAGCTTCTGTTTCAGTTTCTGCACCGGCTCGAACAGATCGCCCATCTTCTCTACTCGCGCGAGGACGTCCTTCGCCTCGAACACCAGCCGTCCCGCGTCTTTTTTCTTCAGCGCCTGCTCGACTTCTTCCCAGGTGACCGGCGTGGACACAGTCGGATGCTCGCGCGCGCGCAGAGAGTAAACCGAGATCGTCGTCTTGTGCTGGTCGTTCTGGCTCCAGTCGACGAACACTTTATTGGTGCGCACCGCCTTTTTCATATCCGAGACAACCAGTTCGGGATGCTCATGTTCGAGCAGACGCGCCAGCGCGTGCGCGAATGCCTTCGTCTGCTCGTACGTCGTTTTTGTATTCAGTGGAACGTAAATCTGAAGTCCCTTCGATCCCGACGTCTTGGGGAAACTCTGCAGCCCGAAGTGATCGAAGATCTCACGCACCCAGAGGCCAACCTGCGCGCATTGAACAATATTTGCGGGCGGTCCCGGATCGAGATCGAAGACAATCATGGTGGGCACTGTGATGTCGGTCGATAACGAGAGCGACGGATGCAGCTCGATTGATGCCAGATTCGCGATCCACACCAGCGTCGGAAGATCGTTAGCGAGAAGATAATTAATGGTTCGCTTGTTCCCCTCGCTCCATACGGGCGCGGTCTTCACCCAGTCGGGGCGGTGCATGGGGGCGTTTTTTTCGAAGAAATATTCCTGGTCCACGCCGCCGGGATAACGCTTCATGGTCAGTGGCCGTCCGGCGAGATGCGGCACCAGCACGGGCGCGATGCGGACGTAATAATCCACCACCTGCCCCTTGGTGAACCCGGTAGCGGGATAGAGGATCTTGTCAAGGTTCGTGAGACTAAGCTTGCGGCCCTGCACTTCGACGATGGTGGGAGCGGACATGGCGGTTTGACGATGGAGAGCCGGGCGTCCCCGCCCGGCTGGCCGGGCGAGACGCCCGTCCCTCCACCACCTTGTATCGTCGTCTAGTATAGTGTCCCGGATTCATAAAAGGGGTACAGATGCCAGCTTCGCGTCGTGAGTTTGTTTACGGAATGGGTGCCATCGGAACGTTCACGATGTTTTCCAGAAACCTGTTTTCCATCGACCGCACCGAGCCCGAACTTATTCTTTACAATGGAAACATCTGGACAGTCAATCCGCGTCAGCCGCGAGCGCAAGCTGTGGCCATTTCGGGCGGAAGATTTCTCGCGATCGGATCGAATGACGAAGTGCTGACGCTCGCCGCCGGCAATGCGAAAAAACTTGATCTGGGCGGAAAGACGGTGCTGCCCGGCTTCATCGATGCGCACTCGCATCCCGCGGAGGCTGGCCTTTCTCACCTGCGCATGGTGGATTGCGATCTGCGCTCCATTGCCGACATCCTGAAGGCGCTGCGCGAACGAGCATCGAAAACGCCTCCCGGGGAGTGGGTGCTGGGCTTCAAATACGACGACACGAAGACAGTCGAAGGCCGACCTCTGACGCGCGAGGAGCTAGACGCTGCCGTTCCCGGCCATCCGACATACGTCCAGCATCGAGGCGGGCATACGGCGTGGGTCAACTCGCCGGCGATCAAGCTGGCAAAGATTGATGACCATACTCCCGATCCTCCCGGCGGCAAGTACGATCGCGATCCTGCCACCGGCCATCTGACGGGGCACGTGCGCGAGACTGGCAGGGAAACCTTCGACAAGATTATCCCTTCGAACTTCACGCGCGACGACCATCGCGAAGGGGTGCGTCTGATCTCGCAGATGATGACGCGCACCGGCATCACTTCGGTGACGGACGCCATGGGTACTCCGGAGGATTTGCGCGCCTACCAGGATGCACGTGAAGCGGGGCAGCTGAAGATGCGCGTGTATTGCCACATCTACCAGGCGTTCATGGACCAGATGCTGGCGGCAGGAGTTAAGACTGGACTGGGGGACGAGTGGGTGAAAGTCGGCGCGCAGAAGATGATCTGCGACGGGTCGATCTCCGAGCGGACGGCTCGGCTGTCGCAATCCTACGTGGGACGTCCGGACGATTTTGGAATTCTGGTCACGTCCGAAGAGGAACTCTACCAACAGGCACGCAAGGCACACGCCGCCGGATGGCAACTCGGAACCCATGCCAATGGCGATGTCGGCATCGATATCACGCTGCGAGTGTACGAGCGGCTGCAGAAGGAAATGCCGCGTAAGGACGCCCGTTACCGGTTGGAGCACTGCACAGTCGTCAACGATTCTCTGATCGCCCGAATCAAGGCGCTGGGCGCAATTCCCACTCCTTTTTCAACCTACGCGTACTATCACGGCGAGAAGATGAAGGAGTACGGAGCGAACCGTGTGAACCATATGTTCGCTCTGCGCAGCTTCATCGATGCCGGAATCCGGCCAACTCAGGCGTCGGATTATCCTCCGGGGCCGTTTGAACCGATGATGGCGTTGCAGTCGGAAGTGACGCGCACCGATGCCAAGGGCAATGTCTGGGGGCCGCAGCAGAAAATTACGCTGGAAGAAGCGATTCGCGTGGGAACCATGAATGGCGCTTACGCCTCTTATGAAGAGAATCTGAAAGGATCGATCGAGCCGGGAAAACTGGCCGACCTTGTGGTGCTGGGACGCGACGTGTTTAAGCAAGATCCCTACAACATCATCAACATTCCCATCGAACGCACTATGGTGGATGGACAGTGGATGTGGGAGAGCTGACATGGAGCGCCGGGCGTCCCCGCCCGGCTGGACTGGCGATGCTCCTCCCCCCAGTGGTTCGTGCTGGTGCAAACAGGAGACGCGGCGAGCCGCGTCTCTACGGGTGTTTGATTTGTAGTCCATATTTCTAGTATTATCGAAATATGGCTGGCGCTCTCAGCAAGTCCCGAACGAACAGCGACCGCGTCGCCCGTTACGCCGACATGTTTTCCGCCATGGGCATCGAGCCGCGGTTGCGCATTATGCAATTGCTGCTCTCCGCCCACCCCGAAGGCCTCGTGGTCAGCGAGATTCAGGATGAGCTCGAGATTCCCGGCTCCACGCTTTCTCACCATCTTGACAAGCTCAAGAATGAAGACCTGGTACGAGTCGAGCGCAATGGGACATTTCTGCGTTACACCGCCAACACTGAAGCGCTGCGCGAAATTCTGCAATTTCTATACGCCGAGTGCTGCACCCGCAACAAGGCGCTCAAGCCGCAAGACCTCGTCCAATTCTGTAAATAGGAGAAGCCACTATGCCTGATGCCAATATCGATATCGCCGATATCAACATTAAGGAAGTCGTAAAAGAAAAATATGGACTAGCGGCCTTGCGAGTTCGTAGCGGCGGCAGCAGTTGCTGCGGAGCGGCGCCGGCCAGTGGACTCTCGTGCGATCCGATCACCTCCAATCTTTACGACGAGTCGCAGGCCCAGCAGATTCCCGAAGAGGCGATGCTGGCTTCGCTCGGATGCGGCAACCCAACCGCTCTCGCAAAGCTGAACCCCGGGGAAACGGTGCTTGATCTCGGCTCGGGCGGCGGCATCGACGTGTTGCTCTCCGCCAGGCGCGTTGGCCCAAGCGGCAAAGCTTACGGTCTCGACATGACGGACGAGATGCTCGCGCTGGCCAACGAAAACAAGCGCAAGGCCGGTGCGGAGAATGTGGAGTTTCTCCAGGGCGAGATCGAGAGCATCCCCCTGCCCGACGACACGGTCGATGTCATCATTTCCAACTGCGTGATCAATCTTTCCGCCGACAAGGACCGCGTGCTGCGCGAGGCCTTCCGTGTGCTAAGGCCGGGTGGGCGGTTCGCGGTCTCAGACGTGGTCACGCGCGGCGAAATCGCCCCCGAGGTCCGTCAGAGTGTGCTGGCGTGGGTCGGGTGCATCGCTGGAGCTCTGGAAGAAAAGGAATATCGTGGCAAACTATCCGCCGCTGGCTTTGAGCAAATCGAGATTGAGCCCACGCGGATCTATCGCATCGAGGACGCCCGTGAGTTCCTCTTCTCGTCGGGGATTGACGTGGACGCCATTGCAGAGCAGGTCGATGAGAAGTTTATGAGCGCTTTTGTGCGGGCGGTGAAACCGAAACGGACGCAGGAGGCGTGCTGTGGTCCGACGTGCTGCAACTGACGGTATTTTCTGCGCCCCAGTCCGACCGCAGCGGCTAAAGCCTGTGATTCAAGCAGGCCAGTTACCGCAGCACTGAAGCGCCGCGCCATCCAAAATCAAGCGCGAGAGTCGAGATATTTGCACGACGGGCTACTTACCATGGAAGCTCACTACAACGTTCTGTTCCTGTGCACGGGTAACTCGGCGCGTTCCATCATGGCCGAAGCGATCCTCAACCACAAAGGAAAGCCTGTCTTCACCGCCTTCAGCGCAGGAAGTCATCCCTCGGGGACGGTGCATCCCGAAGCGCTGAAGCAGCTTGAACTGGCGGGCATTTCCACAATCGGCCTGCGCAGCAAGAGCTGGGATGAATTCTCGCGTCCCGGCGCTCCCGAGATGCAATTTGTCTTCACGGTTTGCGACAACGCTGCCAAGGAAATCTGCCCGGTCTGGCCGGGACATCCCATGACCGCGCACTGGGGAGTGCCCGATCCGGCTGCCGTTCATGGAGACTCCTCCGAAATCGAACGCGCCTTCCGCCAAGCGTTTTTTATTCTTGACCGGCGAATCAGTCTCTTTCTCGCGCTGCCTCTGGCGTCTATTGATCGTCTTGCACTGAAAAAAGAAGTGGATAGAATCGGGCGGCACTAATTTTGCATAGCGCACGCAGTAGACGCGGCAAGCCGCGTCTCTACGGTGAATTTGTTTTGCTATGCTTCCTGCTCGTTTGACAATCTTCCCTGCCTCCACGTAACTTCGAATTTTTGGTGCTTAGTCGTCGCTCAATCGTGGAGGCAGGATGAAATCCCGCTTAACTCGTATACAAACAATTGTTGTCTGTTTCGTGCTGTGCTCGCTCGTTTTCGGCCAGGACCTGGCTTCGTTCGAGAAGCGCACCACGGTGAAGAAGCTCGCCAATGGCCTCACCATCATCATCTGCGAGCGGCCTGAGGCTCCGGTGTTTTCGTTCTTCACGCACGTGGATGCCGGCTCAGTGCAAGATCCCATGGGCAAGACCGGCCTGGCACACATGTTCGAGCACATGGCATTCAAGGGAACGGACACCATCGGCACCCGCGATTATGCCGGCGAAAAAGTTGCGCTTGCGAAAGTTGAAGAGGCTTATGCCGCCTACATTGCTGAGCGCGACAAGCCGGTGGACCGCGACGAAAAGAAGCTCACGCAGCTCGAGCAAGCATGGAAGGACGCGATTGCGGCCGCTGACAAATTCTCCGCCCCTTACAACAATGAGTTCGGCAAGATCGTCGAAGGCGAAGGCGGCGAGAGCATGAACGCCTTCACCGATTACGACGAAACTGGCTACCACTACTCGTTCCCCATCAACCGGCTGGAATTGTGGGCCTACCTCGAATCGGAGCGCTTTCTCCATCCGGTGATGCGGCAATTTTACAAAGAGCGCAACGTAGTGATCGAAGAGCGCCGCATGCGAACCGACAGCAATCCCGTCGGGCGGCTGCTCGAACAATTCACGGAAGAGGCGTTCGCCGCCCATCCTTATCACCGGCCGACGATCGGGTGGATCTCGGACTTGAATTCTTTTTCGGCGACCGACGCGCAGAAGTTTTTCGATAAATACTACGTACCCTCGAACATGGTCGTCACTGTCGTTGGAGACGTAAAAGTTTCGCAAGCGATGCCGATTGTCGAGAAATATTTCTCGCGAATTCCGGCGCGTCCGCGGCCCGATACGGCGACGACCACCGAGCCGCCGCAGGATTCTGAGCGCAGCGTCGTGCTGCACGAGCAGTCGCAGCCGCTCTATCTTGAAGGCTATCACCGTCCCGATTACCGCAGCGCGGATGACCAGGTCTACGACGCGATCGCCGACCTGATGTCGAATGGACGCACCTCACGGCTCTACCGTGCGCTGGTCCGCGACAAGCAGATCGCGTCCGACTCGGCCGGATTTACCGGGTTGCCGGGAAATAAGTATCCCCACCTATTTGCGTTTTACGCGTTCCCGATCCCTGGCCACAAGCCGCAGGAGATGGCCGCTGCGATTCACGCGGAGATTGAGCGGCTGAAGAAAGAAGATATCTCGGATGAAGAACTGAAGATGATCAAAACGCGCGCGAAGGCAAATCTGATCCGCTCGCTCGGATCGAACGAAGGTCTGGCGTTCGCGCTCGGCCTGAATGAGGCGCGCTATGACGACTGGCGGGAGCTATTCCGCTCAGTTGATCGGATTGAAAAGGTAACCAAGGCGGATATACGGCGAGTCGCGAATCAGACGTTTGTGCCCGATAACCGGACGGTGGGGATTATCGAGTTTGTCGGCGGGCCTCCGGGACCTGGCGCGGCGCCGCAGGGAGGTGGACAGTGAAGCGCGCAAACCGTTCTTTCTCTGTCCTTGCTCTCGTCCTGTTCATTAGTTTCTTCAGCGGCAATAGACAACTGTGGGCGCAGGCGCCGACCTGGCAGCAGATACCGATTCCGAAGTTGCCGGCGTTTCATCCGGCGCAGCCGAAGCGCATCGAGTTGCCGAATGGCATGGTGGTTTTTCTTCAGGAAGACCACGAGTTGCCGACCATTGACGGCACCGCTCGCATTCGCGGCGGTGAGCGCTCGGTTCCTGCGAATAAGACGGGGCTGATGGATGTCTATGGTGAAGTGTGGCGCACCGGCGGCACGAAGACCCAGACCGGCGATCAACTGGACGACTATCTGGAGCAGCGCGCCGCCAAGGTCGAAACCGGTGGAGGCGTCGATTCGACGACCGTGAGCTGGTCGTGTCTGAAAGAAGATTTCAACGACGTCTTTCGCGCGTTTGAGGATGTTCTGAAGAATCCGGAGTTCCGCGCCGACAAAATTGGAATTGCGCAGAAGGGGTTGTACGACGCCATCTCGCGGCGCAATGACGATCCCGCGCAGATTGCGGGACGAGAGGCGGCGAAGCTGGTGTACGGCGCAAACAATCCGTATGCGCGGGTCCCGGAGTATGCCACCGTGGCGGCGATCACGCGTCAGGATCTGGTCGAGTGGCACGGCAGGTACGTGCATCCGAATAACATCATCCTCGGCGTAGTCGGCGACTTCGACTCGGCGAAGATGGAAGCTCGTCTACGCGAGGCTTTTGCGTCATGGCCCAAGGGCCAGGCGGAGACCGATCCAGAGATCAAGCCAGAACCCGCCAAGCCGGGATATTACGAGGTCGACAAAACCGACGTGAATCAAAGCAACATTCATATGGTTGCGCTGGGCATCACGCGCAGGAATCCCGATTACTTCGCTACCTCGGTATTCAACGAAGCTTTCGGTGGAGGATTTTCGTCGCGCCTGTTTGGCGACATTCGAACCACTAAAGGACTCGCCTACGCGGTGGGCGGCGGAGTGGCTGGGGGCTGGGATCATCCCGGAATGCTGCGGCTAATGGTGAGCACCAAGAGCAAGACTACGATCGAATCCATTCAGGCGCTCGACGAGGAGATCGCCGACCTCGCCAAGCGTCCCATCAACGATGAGGAAATCAAACGCGCCAAGGATTCCATTCTGAATTCTTTCGTCTTCCGTTTCGATTCACCGGCCAAGGTTTTGCAGGAAAAAATGGCTTACGAGTTTTACGGCTATCCGCTGGATTTTCTGGAGAACTTTCAAAAAGGGATCGAAAAAGTTACGAAAGAAGATGTAGCGCGGGTAGCGGCGAAGTACATCCATCGCGAGGAGATGTCAGTGCTGGTGGTGGGTAACGTCGGTGAATTCGACAAGCCATTGTCATCGCTCGGGGCGGTGACCAAACTGGATATTACGATTCCGCCACCGCCGCCGGGGCTGGTTCCGGAACAGGGCGAGCATCCGTAGGCATCTGCGCTAGTGGAGCGCCGGGCGTCCCGCCCGCCCACCTCAGACTGGACGGGCGAGACGCCCGTCTCTCCATCAATCTCTTATGGGTTTGACAGGCTGAGTGTTTGGCGGTATTGTAGGCGAACAAATAGCGAACACAGTTTATGCCTGCTCTTCCGCTTTTCGTGCTGTCCAATGAATCCTGCTCCCCTCCGAAACTCGTGGGCATCGCGCGAATCGCCGCCGAAGCCGAATCGCTCCGCGAGGGGCACAACGTCGAATACTTTACTCTCGGCACGCGATCGCTGCTCAGCCGGGTGGTGAGCGCGCGCAACCTTCCGTTCAAGTGGGCGATCAATCCTTATCGCGGTTGCGAGTTTGCCTGCAAGTACTGCTACGCGCGCTATACCCACGAGTTCATGGAACTGCGGGACGGCGTGGACTTCGAACGAAAGATTTTCGTCAAGCAGCAAGCAGCGGGCCTACTGCGATCGGAGTTGAAAAAGGTCAAGCGTGAGGAGGAGATCGCGATTGGCACGGCGACTGATCCCTATCAGCCGGCGGAGCGGCGTTTCGAGATTACGCGGGCAATCCTCGAGGAACTAGCGCGGCATTCCGGTCTCACGATTGGAATTGTGACCAAGTCGAACCTGGTCACGCGCGATACCGAGATCTTGCGGCGCGTGGGCGAGCGCAACCGGATCTGCGTGAATATGACCGTGACCACGGTCGACGCGGAACTGGCGCGCAAGTTGGAGCCGCGGGCGCCGCGTCCCGATCTGCGGCTGGAGGCAGTTCGCCAGTTGAATCTTGCGGGCGTCGACGCGGGCGTGATCTGCGCGCCGGTGCTGCCTGAGATCACCGACCGGCCGCGCGACCTTGAGGCTTTGGTAAAAGCCGCGAGCGAAGCAGGAGCAAAGCATATTTTTGCCAATCCGCTTTTCCTAAAACCTTGCTCGGCGGCGGTATTCCTGCCGTTTCTCGAAGAACATTTCCCTGACTTGGTGGAGCTTTACCGAAAGCGCTATGCCGATCGGGCATTTCTGCCCAAGGGATACGGCCAGCGGCTCTCGCAGTTGATGGCGGCCTTTCGGCGGAAGTACGAGTTTGGGAACGAGCATGCTCGCAGCAGTCGTGGCGTGCAGAGGGAGGTCCCGCAGATGGAGTTGTTTTGAGTGCCTCGCGATTCAACCTTCATGCTTCGAATTGCTGCATCGCGGCCGGGCGGGACGCGCCCGGCTCTCCACCGACAACTCTGCCAGCCTATAATGTTTGCTCCGCCATGGCCTCTCCTGAACGCACTGTTTCCCGACGACCCCGATTCAAAGATGATGCCCGGAACTTCTGGCAGCGTGTGAGCGAGGGGCTGGCCCTGAACCAGCTCTGGTCGCAGTTTGAAAAAGACGCGCGCTCGAGCTACCGGCTCTACTCCGCGGGGCTCGACGTCGTGCAGGCGGAACCATCCAGAATTCGGCGGGGCTGGCAAACCACGAAGGCCCTGTTCTGGGCGATCCTGGAAAAGCTGACCCCGGCGCGGCGGGTGCTGCTGCTGGCGGCACTGCTTCTGCTGTTCTTTTCTTCCGGCGGATTTTCTTACACTGGCCGCTCCGGCCATGTCGAGGTCTTTGCGTTTGACTTGCACGTGTTGGGCGGCGTGCTGATGTTCGTCGTCCTGCTGCTGGAGCTGGCGGATCGCGTGGTGATGAAACGCGACCTGGAAATCGCCAAGGACATTCAGGCCTGGTTATTGCCGGGCGCGCCGCTACAGATTCCGGGATACCAGATCGCTTATGCAACGCGTCCGGCAAACACGGTGGCGGGTGATTACTACGATGTGATCCTGCGGCCGGGCCGGGAACGAAGCGCCGACCGCATTTTGTTTGTCGTGGCGGATGTGGCAGGAAAGAGCATTCCGGCGGCGATGCTGATGGCGACCTTCCAGGCTAGTCTGCGGACGTTGTCGACGAGCGGCGTCGCGCTGGCGGAATTGGTCGCCGGTGTGAATCGCTATGCCTGTTCGAACAGCCAGGGCGGAGTTCGTTTCACGACGGCCTTCTTCGCCGAACTGGATCCGGCGACCGGAGACGTGGTTTATATCAACGCAGGGCATAACGTTCCGATTCTGCGGAAGACTTCGGGCTCGGTGGAGCGACTGGAGGCGGGAGGCATCCCGGTGGGGATTCTTGCGGAATCGCCCTACCAGGTCGGCACGACGCGTCTGGAGCGCAGCGACTGGCTGGTGATTTTCACCGACGGGATCGTCGAAGCAGTGAATGCGAAGGACGAAGAATACGGCGAACCCGAGTTGATACGAGTGGTCGATCGCGGGTCGGGGGCGGCTCCGGAAGAACTGCTGCGCGGTTTGCTCGGGGAACTTGATCAGTACGTGGGCAACACTCCGCAGCACGATGACATGACGTGCTTGCTTCTGAAGCGAACGTAGTGCGAGAAACCTGTGCGACAAACTTAGGGCGACAGCGGCTTTAGCCCGGCAAATGAAAGCCACTGTCCTGCTTCCATCTGGGCCTGGCCTGGGTCGGAGGAAATTTTCTGGACTTCCGCCTCGGCCGAGGAGGCCTGCTCGGCATGACCGGCCCGGCGCAGTGCTTGTGCGAGGAGCAGAACATTCACGTCGTTGGGTTCGACCTTCGACGCATGCATTAGCTGCGTGACTGCCAGTTCGGACTTCCCCTGACGCAATGCCAGGAGACCCGAACCCATCAGCGCCATTCCGTTCTCCGAATTCAGGCGCAGAGCATTCTGATAGCATTCTGCGGCTTGATCGTATTGACGCAACTGCAAGTGGGCTTGACCAATCTCTCCCCAAGCGGCGGACTGAAGCTTTGGATCGACGGGATCAGCGGAGGCGCGCAAGACCGCACCGGATTCCTCGATCGCTTCCTGGGGGTGCCCGACACGCAATTCATAGAACGCGAGTTTGAGAAGTTGGTCGGGCGGATATTTGTGCAGTGCCGTGGCTGCCTGAAACTGAACGACCGCCTCCTCGGACCGTCCCTGCTTGGCTAAGGCGATCGCGAGATTGTTGTGTGCCATGTAGTTCCGTTCGGTGACACTCAATGCGTGACGCCAGAGGGTTTCATCGTCGTGCCAATAATCTAGTTGACGATTAGTGAGGCATCCCAAAAAGAAGACCACGAGAAGGGCAACACCGGCGCGCCACACGACAGCGATTCGATACTCGGAAGCCACGGCGTCCAGGGTCCACACAATTGCCACAAACAAACCGATAAAGGGGAGGTACGCGTACCGGTCCGCCATTGTCTGCTCGCCCACCGTTATGATCCCGATCATCGGGACCAGAGTCCCCAAAAACCAGAACCAGCCCACCGGCAAATAGCGCCGGTCGCGCCAGCACAGCACCAGGGCGGAAATTAGAAGAAGCAGCACCACCGCTCCAACCGCTTGCCAGGCGGGCAGCGAAGTCGCTGGACGCGGATACATGGCAGCGAGCCGGGACGGCCACAACGCCTTTCCGATATAGCGCACGTAAGAGACAAAGACGTTCTCCAGCCGCGCCGACAGCGAGACTTCCGTAACCGTCCGTACCGCGTTCCCGGCGCGCTGCGCCAGCATGGTCACGACCGAATCCGCAGCGGCAAGAATGAAGAGGGGAAACTTTTCCCAGACGAGATAGCGGAACGAGCGTGGAGTGGAGGGCGCATGTGAGCCGTCAGCTGCGGATCGCGCTCCTATTCGCTGGAGCGGCCAGTAGTCCCAAAGCAGCAGCACGAAAGGCAGAGTGACGATCTGCGGCTTCGCCATCAGGCCCAGAGCAAAACAAATGGTTAGCAAAAGATAGAGATACCGTCGACCCGTTCGCGCATACCGGTCGTAAGCATGTAGCGCAAGCAGGAAGAACAACATGCTGAGCACATTCTTGCGCTCGGCGGCCCAGGCCACGGATTCAACATTGACCGGGTGCAGGGCAAACAACGCGCCCACTATCAGGCTGGGCCATGTGACTCCGGTCGCTTGGCGCAACAGAAGAAAAAGGAGTACAGCATTGGCCGCGTGCAGCAAAAGATTTGTGTAGTGATGGCCAGCGGGATTGAGGTCAAAGATCTGGTAGTCCAAGGCATGCGATAGCCAGGTCAGCGGATGCCAGTTTCCTTCGCGAAAAGTCGTGAACGACCACTTCACGGTGTCCCACGTCAGGCCGCTCTGAACCTGGAAATTCTTCAGGATATAAGACGAATCATCAAAGTCGATGAACTGGTTATGGATGACGGGATTGTAGAAAGCAAGAGTAGCCGCCACCAACAGGAGACACAAGATGACGACGTGCATTTCGCGGGACGCGGACATGTCGGTGGTTGGAGGGCTCTGTTGGCCGAAGGTTCACTCGTTCTCAACTCGTTCTCGAAACGTTCTCGAAACGATCGCGTCCTTCCCTGCCGAAGACGATTCTAACGCGACGCCGCATGGACCTGGACAATGCTGTGTGGCCCAGCACAAATCGACGGTAACTAGTTCTGGCATAGTCGAACTCCGATTCCCCGAAGAGACGAGGCAAGCCCGTCTCTACACGAGGCGTTCTCTATTCCGGCATGAGCTCGCGGTACATCTGGTGGAAGGCATGGACGCCTTTTTCCTGCTTCACGCTGTAGCGTCCACTGTGGTAGCTGCGGGAGTGGAGATTCTTCTGCACGATCTCGCAGATGCTGACGTCTTCAGCCTGAATCTCGTCGCTGAAGGCTAGAGCTTGGCGGGCAGCTTCGGTCCCCAGGTCTTTCTCAGGCAAATACCATTCGAATATTGCCAGCGTGCGTTCGGGCCCGAGCGGACGGATTATGTTGAGCGAGACGTTATCGGGATAGCAGTTGAGCATCCAGTTGGGAAAGATCCAGAAATAATCGGCGGTGAGGTCATCGCCGGTTTGCAGATACCGGCGCGGGGCGGCGTCTCCGGGCTGTGCGCCGCGAATCGGGCTCCACTGGCGAACATACTGGGGATAAGGCTCGACGCTGTAGGCGTTGTAGCTGATTTCGCGATTGAGGGCAGGATGGACACTCGGCAGGTGGTAGCCCTCGAGATAGTTGTCGATGTAGGTCTTCCAGTTGCAGTTCATGTCGTAGGTGCGGCGCTCGGAAAACTTCATGCTACCGAAATCGAACTTCTCCGCCTGGGCGGGCAATTCGCCCAGACACTCGCGCAGCGGACGAGCCTCGGCATCGAGATTGACGAAGATGAGGTTGAACCATTCTTCGACGCGAACCGGGACGAGGCCGAAGTCTTTGGGATCAAAATCCTGGACGCCATCGAATTCGGGGGTGACGAGCAGAGCGCCGTCGAGGCGGTAGGTCCAGCCGTGGTATCCACAGCGGAAGAGTTTGCGGTTTCCGCATCCGGAGGCGGGGTTGCCGGCGCGATGGCGGCAGACGTTATAAAAGCAGCGTAGAACGCCGTCGTTGCCGCGGGCGATGAGGAGCGGCTCCCCGATGAGGTCGAAAGTAAAGTAGTCGCCGGGGCTCGCGACCTGGTGCACGTGGCCGACGACCTGCCAGGTGGAGGCGAAGAGCCTGGTCTTTTCGTCCTCAAAAGTTGCTGGGTTGAAATAAAGGGGTGCGGCCAGAGTGGAAGCGCGGGCGATGTCGTGATCGGCATTCAATTGAAGGTTAGGCATGGGCGCTCCGGCGAGGCCATTCTAGCGCAGTGGCGGAGCGTTCGGGGCGCCTTGGTTCTTACCGCCGAGACGTGAGAAGCGCGGAGCAGGCAGTTTTCAGCTAAGAGTTCTTGAGCGTTGTCGCGCCCTTGTAATTACTTTAGTGCCCATTGGGTCTCCCGCCAGCCTTCGTGCACGCCTTCAGAGGCTGGTACCCTAGCTGCAAAGATAGATCGCGCATCCGAAGCCGCACGATTACGAGCAAAATAGCAAGTCGTACAATCAGTACTGGTGGAACTGGAACTGCATGTTGAATCGCGCTGACGCGACAAAAACGTTCCTTACCGTAGCGCTCCTTGCCATTCTGTTGGCACTCTCGTTGTGCGCCGATTTTTACAACTCCTCCATGGTGGATGCATTCATGGCCATGGCTTTGGTCATCCCATGGACAATGGTGATTGCCACAATTTCCCTCTCCAGTTTGCTGATGTATCGCTTGCAGAACGCGGAAGCGGTCGGAAGACCGGAAGCGGCTGACGCAAGAAAAGCCGAGGCGAGCGTTCCGCCCACTGCAGCGCTGGAGTCGGGGGCGGCTCTCCGTCGCGAATCTTTGTGTCTGAGTGAGAATCGTTGAATCCATGAGTCCGTCTTCCTCTGCCGCGGTAGCGAAACGCCTCGAGCCGTCGGGGGACTCGGCGTCTTCGAAGTTGTTTCAGTCGCCGGCGAAACGCACGCCGCTGCTGTGTCTGCTGTTGGCCGCCGTTGTGCTTATGTTCTACAGCCCCGTGACGCATAACGGGTTCATCTATGACGACAATGGATACATCACTATCAACCCTCATGTAAGGTCGGGCCTGACGTGGGCAACCGTGAAATGGGCTTTCACCACTTATCAGCAGGCGAATTGGCATCCCCTCACCTGGCTTTCTCATGCTCTCGACTGTGAACTTTTCGGCTTGAACCCCGCCGGACCCCACTACGTGAATGTCTTGCTGCACGCGGCCAACGCTGTCCTTCTCTTTCTGCTGCTCCAGAGGGCCACGGGATTCCGCTGGCGCAGCCTGATGGTCGCGGCTTTATTTGCCCTTCATCCGATGAATGTCGAGTCCGTGGCGTGGGCAGCCGAGCGGAAGAACGTGTTGAGCATGGTGTTTTTTCTGCTCGCCCTGTACGCCTACGTCTGGTACGCGCGCAGACCTGGTCTCCGCCGATACGCCGCAGTGGCTTCCTTCTTTGTGCTCGCGCTGCTCAGCAAACCGCAGGTGATCACATTCCCATTTCTGCTCTTGCTGTTAGATTACTGGCCGCTTTGCCGGATCGGCACTCCGGCTGCGGACGGGGCGGCGGCGCAAGGCGGGAACGCGCCCAGATTATGGAGCGGATGGCTGATACTCGAAAAAGCGCCGTTTCTGCTGCTCTCGGCCGCGAGCGCGACGATGACGATGAAGGCCCAGAAGGCCGGAGGCGCAATCCAGACCCTTTCGCAGTACAGCTTGCTGTTGCGTTTGGAAACGGCGGTGATTTCGTATGTGCGCTATCTGGGGAAGGCGCTCTGGCCATCGAAGCTGGTGGCGCTATATCCGCATCCGACCAAGCTCTATCCTGCCTGGCAAGTAGTCGCGGCCGTGGTCTTATTGATGCTCATCACCTATTTGGTCATCCGCGCGCGAGAACAGCGGTATCTTACCGTGGGATGGTTCTGGTTCCTGGGCAGCCTGGTGCCGATGATCGGGCTGGTCCAAGTGGGCTCTCAGGAAATGGCGGATCGCTACGCCTACATCTCGTTTGTGGGCTTGTTTCTGATGTTGACCTGGCTGGTGGCTGACTGGGCCGAAGCTCGCAAAATCTCCGCCAGCTCGCTTGCCATTCCCGCTGTCTCTTGTCTGCTGGCCCTGGGCACCCTCACTTATCATCAGGTTGGCTACTGGCACGATGCTGAGTCATTCTGGTTGCGCACGCTGGCTCTGACTCAGAACAATTACGTCGCCCAGGTCACCTTGGGAGACTTTCTGTTCAATCAAGGCAGAACGGAAGAGGCAGCCGCGCATTTCCGGGCCGCGCTTGCCATCAAGCCGGACGGTCTGAACGCCAACCTGGGTCTCGGCACCTATGAGGACAGGCGGGGCAATCTGCCAGCGGCCATCGAGCGATATCAACTGGTGGCTCGCCACGCGGCCGACTTGCCCATGCGCGCTACCGCCTACAGCAGTCTGGGGTTTGCCTATCGCGGAATGGGGCAGGCGACGAAGGCGAAGCAGTGTTTCGAAACGGCGCTGCAGTTGGAGCCCGATTGGGCCAGGGCAATGACCGGACTTGGCTTGATCGCCCAGGAAAATGGTGACATGACGGAGGCCATTCGCCAGTACTCGCGCGCCGTGGCGGTGCAGCCCACCGATGTTGGATACTTGCTGTTGGCGCAGTCTTTGCGGCAGGAGGGACGATTGGACGAGGCCACGGCGATTTCGGAGCGCGTGGCCCGCTTCTCGCCAAATCTTGCGGAGGCACAGAAAGCAGTGGAGTCGTTCCTCTCCGGGAAGTAAGGCTCGGTTATCAAATGGCAGAGAAAGCGGACGGCTTTAACGGCCGCTGCGAAGGTCGATTTCGATGCCCGGCCCCGAAATTCGCCCGCAGCCGGCGTAGGCGCGCCTTGATACGAATCGCACTACACCACAACGCTGCCAAGCCCGCCGGAAAAAGCATGCGAAAGTTGACGCAAGAAAAGCAAAAGCGAGCATTCCCAGAATGGGGGTTGCGGCATCTGACAGGCGGTTTGAGGGGGGACGGGAATGGGCGGCGACTGGCAAAATTTGTCAATCTGGGTCTCTGAAAGTGTCATACTGGGAGAATCGAGGGTGACTGACCAGGTGACCACCCCGCACGGCACCGCTGAAAACACTGAGTTTTAGTCCAGAAGGACATCTGACTTCCGTCACTTGGGCCTCTGGCCCTCGGAGTGCGATAGTACAAGCGAGTTGGTCATCCAACCAAAACAGTCAAACGGAGACGAGGACAATTTAAATGCGGAAACAAAAGGGCTTCTCACTGATCGAATTGCTGATTGTGGTGGCGATCATCCTGATCATCGCCGCAATTGCTATCCCGAACCTGTTGCGCGCGCGTATTGCGGCGAATGAGTCGTCCGCAGTGGCGTCGATTCGTACCTTGAACACAGCGCAGATTTCTTACAACTCCGCCTACCCAACGGTGGGCTTTGCAGCCGCTCTGTCTAATCTGACCGGCACCTGCAACACCGCAGCCACGATTCCCACTTCAACTTCCGCTTGCTTGATCGATTCCCAGTTGGCATCGGGCAGCAAGAGCGGATACACGTTCGGCATGACGGGCTCGGGTGGCCCACCGGCCTCGACCTATTTCGCTTACGCAACCCCGCAGACCATCAACACTACGGGCGTGCGTGCTTTCTGCTCGACCACAGATGCTGTGGTGCGCTACGCCGCGGCTCCGCTCGCCACCTGCGCCGGAACCGAAACCCCGCTGCAGTAAGCTTGGATTTGGCAAAGTACCTGGGGGAGGGTACAAGCCGGAAAGAAGCAGAGGAGAAATCCTCTGCTTTTTTATTTGTGGGACGTTTTCAAGGTTTGCTACTTCCCAAGCCCGGAAATCCAATTGACACAAAATGTCACTATCGATGCGGGGGAATGACGAAAGCGGCGAACGGGCGGGACGGGGCTGCGAATTGCACTGCATTCCCAAGGACTTAGGGGTTCGTGTGGATCGGCCGAGTCCGGCATGCAAAGTGCAACAGTCTGCTTGGAACGGGATCGGATGTGCTCATCCGGGATTGTCATCCGGGATAGGGAGATGCGATGCGAAAGACCACAGGATTTTCTCTCATTGAACTGTTGATTGTGGTGGCGATCATTCTGATCATCGCGGCGATTGCGATACCCAGCTTTCTGCGTTCACGCATCGTGGCCAACGAGTCGGTCGCAGCGGCATCGATCCGGACCTTGAATACGGCACAGCTTTCATACAACTCCGCTTACCCGACAGTGGGCTTTGCAGGCCTCCTCTCTAATCTGGCGGGCAGCTGCACGGGGGCCACTCTGCCCACCTCGACTAACGCTTGCTTGATCGATTCGCAGCTGGCTAGCGGCATAAGGAACGGGTACAGCTTCACGCTGACCAATGTAACCGGCTCGCCGAGCTCAACCTACAGCGTTATTGCTGCCCCGGTACTGACGAACTATTCGGGGGTCCGCTACTTCTGTTCTTACTCCGACGCGGTGGTGCGCGTCAGCGTGACGATGATCTCAGCCTGCGATGGCACGGTCAGTCCGCAATAGTAGCGTTGAGCGCGGCAGAGGAATTTGGAGACCAGCCATGGTCCCAGCCAGCGCTTTACCTTCGTAACCACGCTGGCAGCTAGACACCCACAATCACGCAAGCATTGCTTATAATCTCTTCATCAGATTCCATATCAAATTCCACGCAAGGGGCTTGGCATTGCGCGCATAGTCATGGCAGCGATTGAAATTCTCGACCTGGAAAAGAGCTATCTAGTCGGATTCTGGCGCAAGCGGCCGAAACTTGCGCTGCGCCCGCTCCGCCTGACGATCGAAGAGGGAGAGGTGTTCGGCTTCCTCGGTCCGAACGGCGCAGGCAAGACCACCACCCTCAAGCTCCTGATGGGGCTGGTGTTCCCGACGGCTGGAACGGCACGGATTCTGGGCATGGATATGGATGATCCGCGGGTGAAAGCGCAGATTGGATTTCTACCCGAGCAACCCTACTTCTACGACCATCTGAGCGCCCGAGAACTGCTCAACTATTATGCGCAGCTTTCTGGAGTCCCGGCAAAAGGGCGTTCGGCGAGGGTCGAGCAGATGCTGGCGCGGGTGGGACTGAGCGATTCGGCAGGGATGCAGTTGCGGAAGTTCTCGAAGGGCATGTTGCAGCGGTTGGGGCTGGCGCAAGCGATCCTGCACGATCCGAAGCTGGTGTTTCTGGACGAGCCGATGTCGGGACTCGACCCAATGGGGCGGCGCGAGGTCCGGGATCTGATCCAGCAACTGCAGCACGAAGGCAAGACAGTTTTCTTTTCGACGCACATTCTGTCGGATGCGGAGGCGCTTTGCGACCGGGTGGGAGTCATCCACCAGGGGGAGTTGCGCGGGGTGGGGGCGGTCGCGGAATTGACTTCGCAGACACAAGGCAAAGTCGAGATTATTTTCTGCTCGCAGACAGTGCCGGCGGGCCTGACGGGCCTCGGAGCTGAGGCGCGCGTCAGTGGCGACATGGTGAACGCGGTATTGCAGGAAGAGCAGCAGGATGCGGCATTGGAAGTGTTGCGGCGCGAGCGCCTCAAACTGATTTCGCTGACGCCGGTGCGCAGTTCGCTGGAGGAATATTACGTCGCGAGAACGCGGCCCACCGAGGGCCGGAATGAAGACGGCCGGAATGAAGAAGAAGGCCGGAATGAAGAAGAAGGCCGGAGTGAAGAAAGCCGGAAGGGGGTCGGCGTATGAACTCTGGGGGTATGAACTCTCGGATCGGTTATATCGCCTTCAACACTTTTCGCGAGGCGGTGCGCGACCGCGTTCTGTACAACCTGATCGCGTTTGCGCTGCTGCTTTCCGGGGCCGCGATTCTGGTGGGAGAAATTTCGATCGACATCGAGCGGCTTGTTGTTGTGAACCTGGGGCTGACGGCGGTGTCGCTGTTCGGAGTGGTGATCGCCATCTTCATCGGGATTGGCCTGGTTTCGAAAGAGATCGACAAACGTACGCTGTACACGATGCTATCGCGACCGGTTCGCCGATGGGAGTTCGTAGTGGGCAAGTTCTTTGGGCTCACCGGAACGCTCGTGGTGAACACATTCCTCATGGCGATCGGCGTGTTTCTGGCGCTGCTCTATGTGGCACACCGATTCGAGAAGATGGACGTATGGGTGCTGGTCGCGTTGTATTTCATCGTGTTGCAGTTTCTAATCGTGTGCGCGCTGGCTTTGTTTTTCTCGTCCTTTTCGACGCCGCTGATGTCGGCCGTCTTCACCTTCTCACTATTCGTGATCGGAAGTCTGGCGGAGGATCTGCGGGGCTTTGCCAAAATCACGCAGGGGATCGGGGGCTGGATGGCGACCGCCATCGGCTACCTGGTACCGAATTTTTCCGCGTTGAACGTAATCAGCCAGGTGGCGCACGGGGACGCCGTACCCGGGCGCCTGATTCTGTACAACAGCGTGTACGCGCTGCTGTATTCGGCGATGGCCATCTCGGGAGCGGTGCTAATCTTCCAGCGCCGGAATCTGAAATGAGCCGGAGTCTGAAATGAGAATGAGTGCGACGCGGCGCGTGAACCTGGTGGCACTCGCTGTGCTGCTATTTTCCATGGCCGGCGGAATGGCGACGCTCCACGCCATCGACCATATGCGGCGCGGATCGGTAGCGCAGGAAGCGCTCTACGTGCGCTCTTCAAAGGTGCTGCGGCGGATGAGCCTCGGCTACACCGGCCTGCTGGCCGATATTTACTGGACGCGTGCGGTGCAGTATTTCGGGGAACAGCATCACAACGGTTCCGGCGATTTCCGCTTGCTGGCGCCGCTGCTCGAAGTCGCGACGGAACTGGATCCAAGACTTTTGCCAGCGTACCAGTTTGGAGCGAACTTTCTGGCTCCTAAACCGCCCAGCGGTGCGGGATTGCCGGGGTCGGCGCTCGCGCTGATGAAGTACGGAATCGAGCACAATCCCGACCAGTGGCGGCTGTACTACAACCTGGGATTTCTGTACTACACCGAGTTGAAGGACTACGCCAAGGCGGCGGATGCGTTTGCGCAGGGGGCGAAGCTTCCAGTAGCCAACCCATTCATGTCCATCCTGGCGGCGCGGATGGCGCAGCATGCGGGCGAATTCGACACCGCGCGCATGTTGTGGTTCACGACCTACCAGAGCACCAAAGAAGCACAGATCCGCCAGAACGCGGTCGACCACTTGCTCGCCCTGCAAGTGGATGAAGACGTGACGCGGCTGGAGCACGTGGTCGAAAAGTACCGCGAGCAAACTGGACGATTACCGGCCAGCATGGGCGATCTGGAGCGCGCGAGGTTTATCCATGGCGCGCCCGCTGATCCGAAGGGGCGGCCGTACAAGCTGATGCCAGATGGGCGGGTCGAAGTGCAGGATCCAAAAAGCATTTATTTCATCACCAAGGGCCTTCCGCCGGGCGTGACGCCTCCACAACCGCCGAGGCAGACCGCGACGGGATCGAAGTAGGCGCTCTTAGCTTGGCATTTAGCATTCAGCTAAAGGCCAAAGGCTAAGAGCTAACAGCCGCTTCTCCATTTGTTAGCATGCAGGCGTGTCCTCAAGTTTCCCCCAACAATTCTGGAGAGCGTTACGCAGCTGGTGGCGCGAGCAGGCGAAAGAGAAGGGCGCTGCGAACGCGCCTTCCCTGCTGGTCCGGAAACTGTGGAGATTTGTGCGCGAGTCGACGCCCGAGCGGCGGCGGCAGCGCTATGGCGACATGGAGTACGACTGGGAGCATCGCGTCAACACGACCAGCGGCACCGTGAGCTGGCGCGCGCGGCTGCTGGGATTGTTTCATTCCCCTTATCAGCCGACTGAACCGGCTCTGTTTCAGGAGATGATGGCGAGCCTGCCTATCGAGTTCGACCAATTCACCTTCATCGATCTCGGTTCCGGCAAGGGACGGACGCTGCTGATGGCTTCGGAGTATCCGTTTATGAGGATTGTGGGAGTGGAGTTGATTGCGGAACTGCACCGCGCGGCGCAACAGAACATACGCGAGTATCGGAGTCCCACGCAGCGCTGCGCGCAGATCGAATCCGTGATGGCGGACGCGCGCGATTTCGGATTTCCAAACGATCCCCTGCTGCTCTACCTCTTCAACCCGCTGCCGGAGCACGCGTTGTCCGACGTTGTGCAGCAGATCGAGAGGTCGCTGGCACAAGCCCCGCGCCCGGTGTGGATCGTCTATCACAATCCGTTGCTGGAAAACACCCTTGGCGCGTCGGACTTTCTGGAAAAAGCGGGCGGGACATCGCAATATTCGTTGTACAGGACGACGTACCGGACGGTCGAGCGGCGCTAACGCATCCACGGATTGGGGACATATTCAAACTTGACCAACGCATCCCGATAATCGAGTTTGAGTTTCAGCAGGTTGAGCATCGCGAATCCAAGCGTTCCGGAGACTTCGGTTCCAACATCGCGACTGATGTTAGAAAGATCGAACGCTACCATATCCTCATTTGTCTGTCGCAAGGAACCGAATTCGAGCACCACTGTGCCGGTCTCATAAACCTTCTTGACTGAACCGCTCAAACCCTTAATTATGGTGTCGGAATCGCCGTGAACCTTGGTCACTTCTCGGGCGGCATCCGGTGTAATCATGTTGTTCCAGGCTCCCGAGTCAATGAGGAACAGCTTACCTGGAGCGTTGTTGATCTTGGTTGGCACGAGCAACATGTGACTGAAGCGGAAGACACGCGCGTAGGAGCTCATCTCAGGACCGATATAGCGATCAAAATGCTTGGGGACCGGCGCGGGGTTCGCGCCGTTGCCGGTTCCGCCAGCGGGATTAGGATCGGATTCCGAACCGGAGTCATCTTCGTCAGTCGCGAGAGAGGGCTTGACCTGCGGCTCTCCCGGCCTTTCCGGAAGTTGGCTCAGTCGCAGCTTCCTCCCGGGAAAATCGATCTCGATCAGGAAGCGTTGGAATACATCCGCGCCGATAAGCCCCTCTTCGTCCGTTACCGAGCGCTTGTCGATAACATCCACTGGGCAGTTGCGGAACTCCAGACTGCCGATGCGGATCGAGCCGGCGTAGGCGGCATAGCCTTTGGCATCGCCTTTGTCGCCAACGCCACCGATGCGGACGTCCGCCAATCGCTGGACCCCGGCGCGGGCCGCCAATTTGCGGTTAACGGTGATTCCGCCAGCGCCAGTATCCAGCAGGAGCTTGGACTTCTGCCCATTGATTGTGACCGGCAGGCCGAAGCCACGCAGGTGGCTCGCATCCCGCAGAAGCGGCAGCAGTTCGGTTTCTGTGGCTGTGACGTCGGAGACTAACCGGCAAGCACCACGCGGTGTAGCCTGCCGCGCTCTGAGCGCTTCGAGGTACTCACTCAAATTGCGCCGGGTGTCGGCATCGTCGCTAGTCGGCTGCGACAGATAGGATTCCAGGGACTTGATGCGGTCGGCACGCGAAAGAGTGCTCATCCATTCTTTCTGGATGTCCTGATCGCTTGGATCAAGTTCGTGGGCACGCAGAATGAGCCTGTGCTCCCGGGCATACATGGCAACAGCAGAAGAGACCTGGGCTAGACCGAGGAAGGCTCGCGCCGGAGCTTGTCCGGAGTTGATCATCTCGACGAAGATCTTCTCTGCCTCACTAATCTTGCCTTGGCGGAAAAGTAGTTCGCCTTGCGCGACCTTGAGGCCAGAATCTGAAGGTTTCGCGTGCAGCCCCTTTTCGAGTGTTTCGGCAGCATCGCGAACTTTGTCCTGCCGCAAATAGCAGCGAACGATTCCGGTGTAGGCTTCCGCCGATTGAGTATCGGATTTCAGCGCTTCGTTGTACTTCGCGATTGCTTGATCGAAGGAGCCCTTCCGAAAGTCGTCCCCAGCCTCTTTGAAAGCTGCCGCCGGTTCATTCTGTGTACTTGCGCTTTGCGCGTTCGCGCTGGGTTTTGTCTCCTGCGAAGCAACTGGCAGGGCAGAGGCGAAAAACGCGACCGACAAAAACCGGCGAATTCCAGCCTGGCGCATCATAGAATTCGAGAGTCTGCCATGTCCACGAGTCTTACTCAAGCACTAAAAAAGCACTAGAACCAATGACGGCTGGCTCAACATTCATACATGTTTAACTGCGGCCCGTAGTCCGTCGCAGTAGAATCGGAAAAGGGGAAAACCATCGTTGAATTGCCGCTTCTCTCTTCGTCTGTTACTGCTGGTCGCGATCGCGATCCCCGCGCAAGGCGAGGATATCCGCCAATTAGCCCGCTCAGTCGACGACCACTACAACCACCTCCGCAGCCTGCAAGCTGACTTCACCGAAATCTACCGGGGCGAGGGCGCGGAGCGAGTGGAATCGGGCACCCTGTGGTTGAAAAAGCCGCGCAAGATGCGATGGGAATACCGTTCTCCGAAAGAGAAGCTGTTTATCAGCGACGGCCAGGCTGTGTGGTTCTACCTGCCAGCGGAGCGGCAACTCAGGAAAACGACTCTCAAGAAGCTGGACGATTTGCGGTCGCCACTGGCATTTTTGCTCGGTAAGACCAAGCTGGAGAATGAATTACGGGGACTTTCGAAGGTTGTGGATCAATCCCCTCTGAGCCCGGAGAACACCCTGTTACGAGGGGTTCCGCAGGCGATGGTAGGGCAGGCCAACGAAGTGCAACTGGAGATCACACCCTCCGATCAGATTGTCCGCATCGTATTGCTGGAGGCGGACGGGGCAACGACGGAGTTCCGCTTTGCGGGCTGGAAAGAGAATCTGGAGTTGAGCGACAGCCGGTTTCAATTCACCCCTCCGCCGGGGGTAGAGACGGTGGAAGGACAATTGGGACCCTAGTTACGGGCGTTGATCGGACGTGCTGGTGGAACGCCGGGCGTCCCCGCCCGGCAACCATTACTGCTGGACGGGCGAGACGCCCGTCGCTCCACTATGTAGCTAGTCATGCGGCGTTTTGATCGGTTACTTGCGTACCATCCAGATGGACAGGTTGCGGTAAGCGCTTTGGGAACAGAATGTTACACTTGGCTGAGACGCTTCGATAGCAGACGCTCAAAACAGAAACGCAGAATCAGACGATAGCGAATGGCACAATTCCTGGTCAAAGTCGCCGACGAACAGGGCCATCTGCGGCAGCAGGTGGAGCATGGATATTCCGAAGCGGAGGTCCACGACCGGTTCACGCAGCAGGGATACCTGGTCTACTGGGTCAAGCCCCGGACCCTGCTCAGCACGGGCGGAGGGCAGTTCGGGCGGCGCGGCAGGCTGCGGCAGTCTACATTTCTGATTTTCAATCAGCAGTTTCTGACGCTGATTAAGGCGGGACTGCCGATTCTGACGGCGCTGGATCTTTTGATCAAGCGGCAGCGCGACAAGTCTCTGTTACAGTTGCTCGAAAACGTACGCGAGCGCGTCAGAGGCGGCGAGTTGCTGTCAGATGCGTTTGCCGCCCAGCAAGTGTTTCCGAAGATGTACACGACCACGCTGCTGGCGGGCGAAAAAAGCGGCAACATGGAAGAAGTGCTCGGCCGCTACATCACCTATCAGCGCATGGTGCAGACTTTCCGTAAGAAGCTTCTGGTGTCATTGGTGTATCCGGCGCTGCTGGTCTCAGTGGTGACACTGATGCTGATTTTTCTGATCACTTACGTGGTGCCCAAGTTTGCCGATCTGTTCAACAGCCTAGGAGCGCAACTGCCGGCGATCACGGTGTTCATGCTGTCGCTCGGTCTGAACGCGCAGAAGTACGGTTGGGTGGTGCTGCTGGTTGGACCGGCGGCAATTTTTCTGTTGTGGCGGTGGAAGCAGAGCGATCAGGGAGCCCAGCGCATTGACCGGTTCCTGCTGTCGCTGCCGCTGATCGGAGAGATCCGGCTGAAGTACCAGGTGGCGAATTTCTCGCGCATTCTGGGGACGCTGCTGCAGGGGGGGCTGCCTTTGGTGCCAGCGATGGAAACCGCGGGCGAATCCATGAGCAGCCGGCAGATGTTGAACGGGGTCACCGCCGCGGCCGAGCGGGTAAAAGAAGGACAGAGCCTGGCGCACAGCCTGGAGGCACAAAAGTTGTTTCCCGATCTCGCGGTGGAAATGCTGGAGGTCGGCGAATCGACCGGCGCGCTGCCTGCGATGCTCGCTTCGGTGGCGGAGTTTTACGAAGAGGACGTGCAGACAGCTCTGAGCGCGGCAATGGCGCTGATTGAGCCGATGATCCTCATTATCATGGCAGTCTTTGTCGGCGGGATATTGATTTCTCTGTATATGCCGATCTTTACGTTGGGAGCGGGCGTGCACTGACGCACCAGCGGTAGAGACGGGGCTTGCCCCGTCTCACTCTGCGGCAAAGACGCGGCAAGCCGCGTCTCTACAGAAAGGTTTTGGAAGGCTGTAAACTGGAATGGGCATGGCGGACAAGAAAACAGTACTGGTAAGCGGCGGGAACGGCGGGAAGCTGGTGCCGGAACCGGCCACAGTTCCCGACGAACTGGAGCGTGCGCGGGATATCGCCCGGCGCTACCGTTGCGAATTCGTCGATCTGAGCGATTTCCAGTTGCATCACGATCTGTTCGAGAAGATCCCCGTGCACCTGATGTTCCGCTATAACTTCGTGCCCCTGGACGAAACGGCGGACGGGCGCTTGGCGATTGCGATTGCCGACCCCAGCCAGTTGATGATGATCGACGAGATCAGCCTGCTCCTCGGCAAGCGGATCGTCACTAAAGTTTCAACGCTCAAGCAGATCTCCGACATTCTGAAGAAGACCGAGCAGTCCAAGCGCGTGCTGGAAGACGCGAGCGAAGGGTTCACGCTCGACGTGATCCGCGAGGACGAAGCTGGGAACGACGAGACCATCTCCATCGACAAGTTGACGGCGACCTCGGGCAGCGACATGAGCCCGATCATTCGCTTGGTCGACACCACGATTTTCACCGCGCTGCAGCGGCGGGCGAGCGACATCCACATCGAGACGCGGGACGACTCGGTATACATTAAGTTTCGTATTGACGGTGTGTTGACCAACGCCATGCCGCCGATCGGCAAAGAGCACCACTCCACCATCATTTCGCGCATCAAGGTCATGAGCGAGCTCGATATTTCCGAGCGCCGCGTGCCCCAGGACGGCCGCTTCCGCGTGAAATACAACGCGCGCGCCATTGACTTCCGCGTTTCGATCATGCCGTCGATCCACGGCGAAGACGCCGTGCTCCGCGTGCTTGACAAGGAGTCGATGAGCGAGAAATTCAAAAAGCTCACGCTCGAAGTGGTCGGGTTCGACGAAGACGATCTGCGCCGCTTTCGCCGTTACATCAAGGAACCGTACGGCATGGTGCTGGTCACCGGGCCGACGGGCAGCGGCAAAACGACGACGCTCTACGCCGCCATCAACGAGATCAAGACCGACGAAGACAAGATCATCACCATCGAAGACCCGGTCGAGTATCAACTGCGCGGCATCACCCAGATTCCGGTCAACGAGAAAAAGGGTTTGACCTTCGCCCGCGGCCTGCGTTCCATCTTGCGTCATGACCCAGACAAGATCATGGTCGGCGAAATCCGTGACAACGAAACGGCGCAGATCGCGATCCAATCGGCGCTGACCGGGCACCTCGTGTTTACGACCGTCCACGCCAATAACGTGGTGGACGTGCTCGGCCGCTTCCTGAACATGGGCGTCGAGCCATACAACTTTGTGTCGGCGCTGAACTGCATTCTGGCGCAGCGGCTGGTAAGGATCATCTGCGATTCCTGCCGGATGGCTGTGCATTATCCGAACGACGTGCTCGAGGCGAGCGGTCTGGACCCGCAACAGTGGTCGCAGGTTCCTTTGTATGAGGGGCAGGGTTGCATCGAGTGTGCAGGGACGGGATTCCGGGGCCGGACGGCGATTCATGAACTTCTGGATTTGACCGACCGGATCCGCGAGATGATTCTGGAGCGGAAGCCGACATCGGAGATCCGGCGCGCTGCCCGCGAAGACGGCATGCGGTTCCTGCGCGAATCGGCGCTCGACAAGGTGCGCGGGGGATTCACCACTCTGAAGGAAATCAACAAGGTCACCTTTATCGAGACCATGCGCTGAGGCGCTTCGTATCGGGGTATGCCTTCAGGCATACCGCAAAGCGATGCCCTGATACGAAGCGTGGCAGGGCCGATCGTCCAGTCCCGGCATCCACGGAGGTAACTATTCGCCTCGTGACAATGCGGCATATCATTAGATTGCAGCGATAGATTGTAGCTATGACTTCCAGCTCCAAGCACGATCGGCGCCCCACGCTCGCCTGCGAAATCGCAGCCGATCGCGTTCTGGCGGGCCGCGCTGCCGATGCGGGGCGGATGGTGGAAATGGCGTCCGCGCGGGAACTGGCGCCGGGGTCGGTGGTACCCGATTTGATGGAAGCAAATCTGCGAGACGGCACGGCCATCCGACAGGCGATTGAAAGCGCGCTCGGCAGCGTTGCCGGGCGGTCCCGCGACGTGATCGCGATTCTCCCCGATACCTCGGTGCGCGTCGTGCTGTTGGATTTCGAAACACTCCCAGCCAAGCGCGACGAGGCCGAGGCGGTAGTCCGTTTCCGGCTGAAGAAGTCGCTGCCTTTTGATCCCGCCGATGCCCGGATCTCGTATCACGCGCAGTCGACCGGTAAAAGTATGCGGGCGGTGGCGGCAGTGGTGCTGAACACGGTGCTGCAGGAATATGAGTCGGCGTTTCGCGACGCGGGCTACAGCCCTGGCATGGTGATGCCGTCCATGCTGGCGGCGCTTGGAGCCGCGGACGCGGAACGGCCAACCCTGGTGGTCAAGGTGGACGCGCGCACCATCAGCATCGCGATTCTCGATCAGGAGCAACTGCTGTTGTTCCGGACGCTCGAAAATTTGCGGGGCGTGACCATCACCGGCGATCAACTGGCGGAGGAAGTCTATCCCTCTGTCGTGTTCTTTCAGGACACCTACAAACTGAACATTGAGCGTGTGTATGTGGCCGGGCTGCCGGAAGCGGGTGGCGCCGCGCCGGCGCTGAAGAACCAGTCCGGCGCGCAAGTTGAGGAACTGATCACGGCGTCGCAGATCGGGTCCACTACGGGGACGGTTCCGCGCTGGCGCATGGCGGGAGTGGTGGGAGCGCTGATTTCGTAAATCGCTCTTAGCTTCTGGCTTTGGCTAAGGGCCAAAGGCCAAGAGCTACGTGCTGAGAGCAGTTCGGCTTTTTCTGATTTCATAATTATGCGTTTGGATATCAATCTCGCGACCCGGCCATATGAAGATGCCCGCGAATTCTGGGTGCGCTGGGGATTGGGCGTGGGACTGCTGGGCGTGTTGACGCTCGCTCTGCTGGGCCTGGCGGTACGCGGCTGGGCCAATGCGGGAAGAGATCGCCATAACATCGCGCAACTGCAGGACCAGATCGCGGAACGCGACCACGAGCGGGCGACTGCTCAAACCTTCCTTGACATGTCGGTCAACCGCAGCACGCGGGACCAGTCGCAGTTCTTGAATGGACTGATTCAGCGCAAGGCGTTCTCGTGGACGCGCGTGTTCGAAGATCTGGAGCAGGTCATGCCCGCGAACCTGCACGTCGTCTCGCTGCGCCCGGAATTGAATGAGCAGAATCAGATGCAACTGGATATGAAGGTGGCGGGCGACACGCGCGGCGCAGCCGTGGAACTGGTCCATCGCATGGAAGGCTCCAGGCAATTCCAGGGAGCGCAACTAGTGTTGGAAGCGCAAAACGGGGAAACGGGATCGGGCGTAATCGCTTCGGTGGTTGCGATTTATATTCCTGGCTCGACGGACAGGAGCGGAAAGTAATGCCGGACTTTTCGAATTCACGGCGCAAGTTGAAGATTGCGATTGGGGTAATGCTGGCGGCTGACGTGGTGGCGGCGGCAGTTCTGTTCTCGCCCCTGGTGGGTTCGGCGGATTCGCGGCAGCTGCAATTGAACCAACTGCGGGTGGAATTGCACAAGAAGACGCGCGAGGTGGAACCCCTGCGCGGCATGGACAAAAAGATCGTCCTGGCGAAGGATCAGATCAGTGGTTTTTATAAGGACCGATTTGCAGCGAAGGATTCCGATCTGCTCAAGGAACTGGGAAGACTGGCGGCCGAGAATGGGGTCCGCATGCAACAAGCGAAGTACAAGGAAGAGGACGCGGAAAGCTCCGGCGTGATTCCGGTCGAAATCGAGGGAGGTTTTTCCGGAGACTACCTGCATCTCGTACGCTTCATCAATACGCTGGAACGGTCGAAGCTGTTTTTTACCGTGGATGGCGTGGACTTGGCGGGTGAAAATACGGGGTCGGTCAAGCTGCAAATTGCGATGCACAGTTATCTGCGGTCGGGTGCCTGAGTGAAACTGGGAATCGAAAACCGGAAGCAAGTCATCGCGCTCGCAGTATTGGGAGGGATCGCGCTGGTATTGCTGGCCTACGAGTTCTGGCCCTCGTCAACGGCAACCGCGCCGGCAGCGACACAGACCGCTTCGACTGCGTCCCGGCCCGGCGTTCGGCGCACGTCTTCGGGAAAAATCGTGCCTGTCGCGGAGCCGCGGCTCGATCCTACGCTGGATCTGAACCTGCTCAGCCAGAGCGAGGAAATCAAGTACGCGGGCAACGGCAGGAACATTTTTGTCGTGGGGTCTGTGCCAATCGAAAAACCCAAGGCAAACGGTACGGATAAACAGGCCGGCCTTCGCCTGCCCCCGCCAATTCAACCGCCGCCGCCGATCACGCTCAAGTTTTTTGGCTTTGCCAACCGGCCCGGCGAGACGAAGAAGGTATTCCTGTCCCAGGGCGAAGACGTTTTTATCGCCGCTGAGGGCGACATCGTGGACCGGCGCTATCGCGTCGTGCACATCTCGCCGACAGCGGTAGACGTGGAAGATGTGATCAACAACAACCGGCAGAGTCTCCCGTTAACGCAAGGATAAAGGCCGAAGCTGATTTGTAATTGCCAATTTGTAATTTGTAATTTTGAAGGCGAGTAAATGGTTATGCGACATCGCGGGCTAAGATCGCCGAATTACCAGATTACAAATCGCAAATTACAAAATTCCCAGCGCGGCTACATGCTGATCACGCTGATGCTCGCCCTGGCGGTAATCACGATTGCGCTGCTCACCGTCCTCCCCGAGATTGGCCAGCAGATCCGGCGCGACCGCGAAGAGGAGATGAGGCATCGGGGCACGGCCTACATGCGCGCGATTCAACACTTCTACAAGAAGTTTGGGCGCTATCCGATGCGCGTCGAGGAATTGGAAAATACCAACAACCTTCGTTTCATTCGCAAGCGCTATAAGGATCCAATCAACAGGGACGCGGCCACGGGCCAGGAGAAGGACTTCAAGCTCCTTCATCAGACCGACATCACGTTGAACAACGGACCTATATTGGGACAAATTCCTGGGCAGAGCTTGCCGGGACAAGGCGGACTGCAGGGACAAGGCGGCTTCGGGGGAGCGCAGGGAGGGTTAGGCGGGCTGCAAGGCGGGCTTGGCGGCTTGGGAGCGCAACCGGGTGGGCTTCAACAACCCGGCAACTCGGCCGCCCAGACTCCTGCGAGTGGCGATTCCGGCAACACATCTTCTGGCAGCCCTTCCTCTGGCAATTCTTCAGATGCGGCGGAAAATTCGAATTCGCCTGGATCGTCGTCTTCTAATTCCAATTCAGGCTCCAATTCCACCTCCGGGTTCAATGGGCCAACGTTCGGTGGAGGGCCAATACTCGGCGTTGCCAGCACGAGCAAAGCGAAAAGCATTCGCGTGTTCTACGACAAGAACCACTACAACGACTGGCTCTTCATTTACGTGCCGCAGGCTGACCGCGGCGGGCTGCTGACCGGACCGGTGTCGCTCAATGGTCCCACGGGAAACTTTGGCGGAGGCGCTCCCGGACAGGCGGTGGCCGGTGCGCCGTTCCCAGGGATATCGCCGAACACCAGCCAACCCCAAGGCGTTCCGCAGCAACCTCCGCAAAACCCAGGACAGACGCCACCGGAAGAGTAAGCTTCAGCTTCCCAGCAATATTCCAAGCAACAGAAAAGCCCCGCATCGAAAGCGGGGCTTGATCTGAAACCAGAAATATTTAAACGTTAACGCTTAAACGTTAAACGAAGAGCCGCAGCCGCAGGTGCTCTTCACGTTCGGGTTTTCGAACTTGAACCCGGCGCCTTCCAGGGTCTCGACGTAATCGACATGCGCTCCGCCAAGATACATCAGGGAAGTGGCATCCACGTAAACCTTCAAACCGTCGAAGTCGAAAACCTTGTCCATCATGCCGGCGCCGTTCTCGAAGGCCATGGAGTATTGAAAACCGGAGCAACCGCCGCCGACCACGGACAACCGCAATCCCGACGGGACCGGCGCCTGCGAGGCCATGATTTCTTTGACCTTGGCAATCGCGCTCGGGGTCAGGACTGGAGCCGCTGTCTTCGGCTGTACTTCGGGTACGGTGGTGGTCGCCATCTGTTTATCTCCTTGTAATTGCTTATTATAACAAACGTTGCTGCCGGCTCGGCAAGACTTTTCAGGAACCGGTATTTCTCCCTACAAAAGACCTTTAGATGCTTCGGGCAGGCAAGAAGTCGCGCCCTCTTGCCAACGGGTCTATAATCGTGCGCAGTAGGGGCCCGTTACCCGAACGCCGGCGAAAACCACGTAGTTTTTGCTGGGACGAAAAATGGCAACTTCGGGAATTGGCTCGATCTCGGCTCCGAGGTGGCTTATGTCTCCAATGTTCGGGCTGCTTGTCGCGTGGGGTGTTCTGACCGGCATCCTCATTATCCTCCTGATCTATCGCAGCACCCTCACCATGCATGAGGATGATTCCATCGACCTCCATGAGGTCGAATCTCAGATGCACAAAGATCAAGTGGAAGTTCTGGCCAAGATGAGAAAGATCACGCCCATCGTCAAGGTGCTCGGCGCCTTGTCGGGCGCCATGATCCTGGTCATCGCGGGACTGTTCATCTATCAGGGTCTGAACAGCGCCACCACGCTGCAGTAACCGGGGAGCTGGCGGATTCAGGGAATCGCCGCCAACCGTTCCGCGTCTCCTGCCGCGGGATCAGACCGCAGCGGCGGGCGCGCCATTCGATCGCGGCGGGAAGAGCCGCGGCATTGTTAGCGGAGAGCCGGTCCCCGCCCGGCCGCCGAACTGCTGGACGGGTGAGACGCCCGTCGCTCCATTAGACTCGGTCCACTCGAATAGCGGTACACGCGGCTATCAGGCCGCCTTCGCCTTCATACCCTCGATGTCGTCAAGCAGCACTCTCTCGTGGCCTTCGGGGTTAACTTTTTCGTACACCTTGCGGATCACACCGTTGGGGTCGACCACGAAACTGCTGCGCTCCCAGAACTTCATCCCCTTCCATTCTGCCTGGCCAATGCCAAGCGACTTCATCAGGCTGCCGCCGGTGTCGGAGAGCAAGTCGATGGTGAAGGCGAACTTGTTGCAGAAATTTTTATGCGAGGCAACATCATCGGCGCTCACGCCGATCACTTTAACCCCGGCAACATCGAAATCAGCCTTGGTCGCCGTAAACGATTTCGCCTGGATGGTGCAACCCGGCGTGTCGTCTTTCGGATAGAAGTAGATCACGAGCCATTGCCCGGCGAAGTCGGAGAGCGTAACGGTCTTGCCGTCCTGATTGGGAAGAGAAAAATTGGGAAAGGGATTACCAGCGGAGAGCATTAGGAAAGTTCCTTTCGTATTTTGTGGCCGCAATTGTTAGGAGTGCGCACAGCAAGCCCGGTCGCAGCTACCGAGCTCTTAGCCGTTAGCCAAATCTGACTTCGGCTCAGCAAACGGCTAAGAGCTGACAGCCAATAGCTGCCCGTCCTCAGGCGGCCTGCATGGCTTTCCTGGCCCGTTCGGCCATCTCTGTCGGGGACACGTCTTCCACGTGAGTGGCAATGCCCCAGAGATGTCCGAAGGGGTCCTGGATAAAGCCGGAGCGGTCTCCGTAGAACTGGTCTTCGACCGGTCTCTGGATTTTCGCTCCTTCCGCGACCGCTTTTTGGACAACTTTGTCGACATCCGGCAAGTACACATACAGGCTCACCGGAGAAGCACCGATGGTGTGAGCGCTCCGATGGCCCATCTCCAGGTTTTCGTCCGCCAGCATAATGCGCGAGTCGCCGATCTGCAACTCGGCATGGCCGACCTTGCCGTCCGGACCATCCATGCGCACAACTACGGTCGCTCCGAAAACGTTCTTGTAGTAGTCGATCGCTTTCGCCGCGCCCTTGATGACGAGGTATGGCGTAACGGTGTTATATCCCTTCGGAATGTAGTGGGTTTTGCTCATAATTTTTTCTCCTCTGATGTTCCTCTCAAAAGATAGGGTTGAGGGTTGGAGGTTAAAGCAGCGCAGGCGGACGAAAAGCCGCCACTCTCTAATGAGAACACAAATCGGGGTGTGGTCTCAAGGGGTCAAATCTGCACCCCTGATTTAAAGAACTCCCTTGATCTCCACCTGCACATTATTGATCTCAGCGCCGCCGACGTTTTCGACTGAGTGCGGAGGCAACGGTTCCAGCCATATCGGAGTATTGAGCTTGGGCGCTTCTGGGGTCGTCCGCGTGTCGAGCAACACGTTGCCCTGAGGATCGCGACGGACGAATTCACTCCCACTCGATAGGAATAAAACAGCTGGCCAACGATGGGTGTGCACGGGAACAATCTGCCCGGGCAAGATACGAGTGCGTATGACGCGCACGTGGTCGTTTTCGAACAGGAGACTGTGATGGTCGGGCGCGGCGGTCAGGGCGTCGAGAGAGTGCGGCCACGGCCAGTTAGTACGCGGAGTACGCGGCAGAGGCTGTTGTTTCGCCCTGGGCATCGTTACTCTAGGATAGCTCAGCGATGTACCATGTTTACAGGAATCATTGCGGCAAGGCTTTCCGCGCGTGCCCGAACTGCCCGACATTGTTGTGTACATCGAAGCGCTCGAGAAACGGATTCTCGGCAAGCGTCTCGATCATGTGCGTATCGCGAGCCCATTTCTCTTGCGCACGGCGGTCCCACCGCTGACTGACGTTGAGGGAAAAATCGTCCTCCAACTGCGCCGACTTGGCAAGCGCATTTGCATCGGTCTGGAAAACGACATTTGGCTGGTGCTCCACTTGATGATTGCCGGACGCCTGCACTGGAAAAAACGCGACGCCAAGTTATCACCGCCGCGAGGTCTGGCTGCCTTCGATTTCACCAACGGGACTTTGCTGTGGACCGAAGCGGGCTCAAAAAAGCGTGCATCTTTACATGTCGTGGCCGGAGAAGCGGGACTATCCGCTCTCGATCCGGGCGGCATTGAAGTGCTGGAATCCGATCTGGCGACGTTCTCGACAGTTCTCACGTCGGCGAACCACACGCTGAAACGAGCACTGACTGATCCGCGTTTGTTTAGCGGAATCGGCAATGCTTACTCCGACGAAATTCTTTTCGAAGCGGGACTGTCGCCACTGCTGCTGACGCAGAAGCTGAAACCCGAACAAATCGAGCACCTCTATGAGGCGGTGCGCAACAGCCTCGTCCAATGGACCGACCGCTTGCGTCGAGAGGCGGGCGAGGAATTCCCTGAAAAAGTCACGGCGTTTCGCCCTGAGATGGCGGTGCATGGCCGCTATAAGGAGCCATGCCCGCGGTGCCAGGCAAAAATTCAGCGCATCCGTTATGCGGCCAACGAAACCGATTACTGCCCCAACTGCCAGACCGGAGGAAAGTTGCTCGCCGACCGCGCCCTGTCGCGATTGCTGCGAGAGGACTGGCCGAGGACTCCGGAAGAACTTGAGTTGCTGACGCGGGAGCGACGGTAAGCCCTCCGCGAGCTTCTCTCGGCCCCTGCCTTACCCTTAGGGTGATTAGCCCATGTTTGAAATGCCTGCCTCCCCCCTGTTATTTGGGATCATAACCTTAGGCTGTGGAAATTTTCCCCACCAAAATACGATTACTGTGCCGCACAAGAATCTCCATCGGCGGTTCCGAGAACAACCAAAACGAGCCGCACCAGCATCGGAGAGAGGCGCAACTCTCGGTTAGAACAACTCGGCAGGAGAACCAGGCCTTCGGGCGGAGGTACGCTTGGGCGGAAATTCCCCTGCAGGTTCAGGCGCAATTATTATCGAGGTGATGAAAATGACTGCTCTCCGCGTAGCACGCTTACTAGGTTGGCTGTTACTGGCACTCGCGGTCGTGGCTGTACCGGGCCGGTTATTCGCGCAACGCATCGGCGTGTCGATCACGGTTGCGCCGCCGCTTTTGCCTGTGTACGTACAACCCGTCTGTCCGGGCGAAGGCTATCTCTGGACGCCCGGCTATTGGGCTTGGGACGGTGACTATGGCGACTACTACTGGGTGCCGGGCACGTGGGTTCTCGCGCCCGAAGTTGGTTTCCTGTGGACGCCGGGATATTGGGGATGGGGCGACGGCGTTTACATCTGGAACGCTGGCTATTGGGGAGAACAGGTCGGCTTCTACGGTGGCGTTTTTTATGGATTCGGATACGTAGGCACGGGCTTCGAGGGTGGATACTGGCAAGAGGGCAGGTTCTTCTACAACACCTCGGTCATGCGCGTAAACACCACGGTCATTCATAACACGTACAACAAGACGGTCATCAACAATACGAGCGTGAATCGCGTCAGCTACAACGGCGGCAATGGTGGAACCAACGCGAGACCGACCGCCGAACAACAGAGGTTTGCCAGCGCACGGCACCTCCCGCCAACGACCGCGCAAACCCGGCACCAACAAGCCGCTGCCAGCAATCGCAGCTTGCGCGCCTCTGTCAATCACGGCAAGCCGCCCGTAGCGGCAACCGCCAGACCGGGAAATTTCAAAACCGGCGTAGTAGCGGCTCGAGCGGGAGATCCGCATTACACACGCACGGCTTCGAATCGTGCAAACGCGAACCATGCAGGTACGGCCAAGACCGCATCCAAGTCATCGCCATCGAAACCCGCGACGACCGCACATGCAAACGCACGATCCACGACAGCGACAGCAAAGACCGCTTCCGCGCATCATGCAAGTACGGCCAAAACTGAATCCAAGCCGTCGTCATCCAAGCCCGCGACGACCGCACATGCGAATGCGCGACATACGGAAGCCAAGCCCGCTTCCGCAGCCCCTGCAAGGACGGCTAAGACTGAATCCAAATCGTCCAGGCCGGCAACGTCCGAGCATGCGACCGCGGGACGCACGGAAACCAAGCTCGCTTCGGCACCTCGTCCAAGTACGACCAGGACTGAATCCAAGGCGTCCAAACCCGGAACGACCCAGCACGCAAGCGCGCGACCCGTAGAAGCCAAGCCTGCTCCCGCGCCTCATCCGGTCCGAACTGAAGCCAAACCGTCCAAACCCACACCGACTCAACATGCGAGCGCGCGGCCTGCGGAACCGAGGTCTGCTCCCGCGACTCATCCGACCGCGACGCGCACGGAGAGCCGGCCGGCCCCGCCACCTGCTCATCATGAGGCTGCGGCACGGAGTCAAAGCGCGTCGCAACCTGTGCATCAGAGCGCGCCTCATGCCGAGAACAAACCGGCACCTCCGCCTAGAGAAGAAAAGAAGCCTCCGCGGTAGCTCACTGGGTGCATCGACACAACGATGCCACTCGAATGCTCTTAAATGGAAAGGAAATAAATCAAGAAGAACTGGCACCCGCATTAAAAGCTGCACTAGCCGAGCGAGCAAACTGGGAAGTACATACACGTCGAGGGTGACGACTCCGTGCCGTATGCTGATCCGATGTACGTGGTCGATGTGGTTAATTCACTGTACGCAAAGGCAGTAATCCTGACATCTCAACTGAAGGAACAGATTGCTGCCGCCAAGTGTTCCCCTCGGTAGCCCAGAAATCCAGATCCGATCTTTTGGTAACTGGCGAAATCAGGAAGTTTACACCTACTATGGGAAACGACCTTTCCCGCGCTCTCTTCTATTCGATCCCCAACTCTTTCGCCAGCACCCTCCATTTTCCATCCACCACGGCCCGCGTCTTAGCATCCATCACAATTTCATCCGGCCAGGGACGCCCGAAGCCCTCGGTCGTCCACTTACGCGTAGCGTCGATGCCCATCTTCGACCCATAGTTTGCGAGGCGCGCGGCGTGGTCGAGCGAATCTACCGGTCCCATCGTGAACTGGATATCGCGCTCAGGATCGATGTTGTTCAGGACTTTCAGGGTGACGTCGGCGACATCCTGCACGTTCACGTCTTCATCGACGACGATGATGCACTTCGTGAACATCGCCTGCCCCATTGACCAGATGGCATTCATCACTTTGCGGGCTTGTCCGGGATACGACTTGCGAATGGAAACGATCATCAGGTTGTGGAAGACGCCTTCGATCGGCAGGTTGACGTCCACTAGCTCGGGGATGGTCAGCTTCATCAGCGGCAGGAAGATGCGCTCGACCGCCTTGCCCATCCACGCGTCTTCTTGCGGCGGCTTACCGACGACGGTCGTTGCATAGATCGGGTCTTTTCTATGGGTCATGCAAGTGACGTGGAAGACCGGGTACTCGTCTTCGAGAGAGTAGAAGCCGGTGTGATCGCCGAACGGGCCCTCGGTGCGGAGCTCGTCCAGGTTCACGTAACCTTCTAAGATGATCTCGGCATTGGCCGGAACTTCCAGATCTACGGTCTCGCACTTCACTAGTTCGACTGGCTTCTGGCGCAGGAATCCGGCGACGACGAATTCTTCTACGTCGGGCGGGGCGGGAACTATCGCGGAGAAGGTTAGGGCCGGATCCGTTCCTATGGCTACGGCCACTTCCATTTTACCGGATGGGCGATCGCCATCGGCTAGCATTGCGCCTCCTGATGACCTGGCCATGATGTCGACCGCTGCAGCTGCCGGGCTTCGCCCGGCGGGGCGGACGAATGCGTCCGTCCCGCCGTGGTTCGAGGAAACCGCGGCGTTTCGAATCGCATCGCGGTAATGTTCCGCTGCTACTTTCTGGCGTTGCCAGTGCATCCCGGTCGTCCGACCATCGTAGGTCTGCATGCGGTACATGCCAACATTGCGCTTGCCCGTCTTGGGATCGCGGGTGATCACGCAGGGCAGCGTAAGGAACCGTCCGGCATCTTGGGGCCAGCATTGCAGGATGGGAAAATCCAGCAACGAGAAATTGTCGCGCTTGATCACCTCTTTACATGGACCCGTGGCTACGGTTTTGGGAAAGAACTTGCCCATCTCGGCGAGCATGGGCAGCATCTTTACTTTGTCGACGAAGCCTTGCGGAGACTTCACATCCATGAAGCCGCGGATGCGCTCTGCGATTTCATCCAGCATCTCGACTTCGAGCGCGAGTCGCATACGACGAGCGGAACCGAACTGGTTGATAAGAAGTCGCGAGCCGGGATAGCCCTTGAGGTTCTCGAACAGCAGCGCTTTCCCGCCAACAGTTCCCTGCCGGTCTTTACTTTTTGAAACTCGGTCGGTGATTTCCGCAATCTCCAGAATTGGGTCCGCTTCAGTGCGGATACGTTTCAGTTCGCCGGCGCGGTCGAGTGCTTTGATCCAGTCCCGCAGATCGTCGTAGGCCAAAATTCCTCCCAGAAGGACAGACGATTATATGACGGGCGCTGACTTAACCCTGTGGCATTCCCCAGTGATCCCCGTGCCCCCTGTGGTTAAAGGTTCAATTCAGTCTGCGCTCCCACTCTTCCACATTGCGCGCTCAGCGATTAGGATATGGAAATCAATTCTGCAGCATCGGTCGTTTACCCGGGGGGACAAATGATCCAATTCAAAGTGAACGGGCAAGAGAAGACGTTTGGCGGCGATCCCGAAATGCCGTTGCTTTGGTATTTGCGCGACGTGGCGGAGCTCACTGGAACGAAATTCGGTTGCGGCATGGCGTTGTGCGGCGCATGCACGGTGCATCAGAATGGCGCGGCCATTCGCTCCTGCACGACGGCCATGAGCGAGATCGGTGGCACCGAGATCACGACCATTGAAGGCATCGCGCCCATGCATCCCGTGCAGAAGGCGTGGATGGAGATCCGGGTGCCGCAATGCGGCTACTGCCAGACCGGCCAGATCATGCAGGCGATCGCATTTCTTAAGGACAACAAGAATCCTAGCGACCAGGATATCGACACCGCGATGTCCGGCAATCTCTGCCGCTGCGGCACTTACCAGCGGATTCGGGCGGCGATTCATCAGGCGGCCAAGCATCAGGCCACGACGCATCCGACCATGAAGCATCCGGCCACGAAGCATCCCACCACGAAGCATCAGGCTGCGAAGGAGACAGCATGAAGACTATCGAGAATGTCAGCTTTCACGTTAGCCGACGCGGATTCCTGCACGGCGCACTGGCGAGCGGCGTTTTTGTGCTGAGCGCGCGCCTTATCCCCCAGCCGCTGTGGGCCGCGGAAGCCGAAGCGGCCGCGCCGCCGTTTCAACCCAGTCTGTGGATGTCGATCGCGTCGGATGGCACCGTCACCATCGTCGCCCATCGCTCGGAGATGGGATGCGGCAGCCGGACGGCTTTGCCGCTCGTGGTTGCAGACGAACTGGACGCCGATTGGTCCAAAGTAAAAATCGATCAGGCGACCGGCGATCCGAAATATGGCGACCAAGATACGGACGGGTCGCACTCGGTTCGCAGTTCCTTCGACTTGATGCGCCAAGTGGGCGCTACAGGACGCGTGATGCTGATCAGCGCCGCCGCCGCGCAATGGAATGTCTCTCCTAAAGAGTGCACGACCGAGTCCCACTTCGTCGTCCATCGAGCCAGCGGACGCAAGGTGGGCTATGGCGAAGTTGCCGCCGCCGCAGCCAAGCTGCCGGTTCCTAAGAAAGAAGATGTCCCGCTCAAGTCGCGTTCCCAGTGGCGTTACATCGGCAAAGAAAGCAATTCTTTGTTCGATCTTCCCGAGATGGTCACCGGCAAAACGATCTTCGGTATGGACGCGACCATGCCCGGCATGGTCTACGCATCGGTCGAGCATCCGCCCGTACTCGGACAAAAGATCAAGTCGTACGATGACAAAGCCGCGCTCAAAGTGCCCGGTGTTCAGAAAACGCTGACCATCGACACTTTCAAACCGCCGCACCAGTTCCAGCCTTTGGGCGGCGTCGCCGTGATTGCCGACAACACCTGGGCGGCATTCAGGGGACGCAAGAGTCTGAAGGTTGAATGGGATAGCAGTCCGCACTCGGAGTACAACTCCGCGCCGTTCCGCAAGACGCTCGAAGCAACTTCCCGGAAGCCGGGCAAAATCGTTCGCAACCTCGGAGACGTGGATGCGGAATTTGCCAAGGGGGGAAAGATCATTGAGGCCGAATATTACACTCCGCATCTGGCGCACGTTTCCATGGAGCCGCCGGTTGCCGTCGCGGAGTATCGCGACGGAAAAGTGCTGGCCTGGGCTCCGACGCAGAATCCGCAAGCGGTGCAGGAGACCATTGCCAGCGTGCTCGGCATCAAGAAAGAAGATGTGACGTGCCATGTAACGCTGCTCGGTGGTGGCTTCGGACGCAAGTCGAAGCCTGATCAGGTTGCGGAAGCCGCCGTTCTTTCGAAGCAACTCGGCAAGCCGGTCAAAGTTGTCTGGACCCGCGAAGACGATATTCACTGCGATTTTTTCCACTCCGTCGCCGCGATGTATATGAAAGCCGCGATCGGCGCGGATGGCAAACCGACTGCGTGGTTACAGCGCACGGTGTATCCGCCTATCGGTTCGACCTTTGACGCTTCGGCCACCTATGCTCTCGACGAGATGGGCCTGGGATGGAACAATCTTCCATTCGATATTCCCAATCATCGCGCCGAAAATGGCCCCGCCGACTACCACGTGCGCATTGGGTGGCTGCGCAGTGTGGCGAACATTTATCATGCATTCGCGATTCACTCTTTTGCCGACGAGCTTGCGCACAACGCTAACAGAGATTCCGTCCAGTATCTCCTCGATCTGATCGGGCCACCGCGCATCGTCCCGCTTGAATATAAGGAGGAGGATGCCGACGAGAAGCAGCGCTACCCGCTTGACACAGCGCGATGGCGGCGCGTGGTCGAGATCGCAGCGGAGAAATCGGGCTGGGGCAAACGGCCCATGGGGAAAGGGCGCGGCATGGGCATCGCCGCTCACCGCAGTTTTCTCACTTATGTTGCGACGGTGGTTGAAGTCGAAGTCGACAGCAAGGGACAGGTTCACATTCCGGGTGTGTGGACCGCGCTGGATGCGGGCACGGTCGTCAGCCCCGACAATGTCCGGAACCAGTTTGAGGGAGCGGCTGTTTTTGGAACCAGCCTGGCGTTGTTCGGCGAGATCACCGCGACCAACGGAGCCATCGACCAGAGCAACTTCAACAATTATCAGCTCGCGCGCATGAACCGTGCTCCGCGCCACGTCGACGTGCAGATTGTGAAGAGCGAAGCGCCGCCGGCAGGCGTTGGCGAGCCCGGCGTGCCGCCTTTTGCGCCTGCACTGTACAACGCGGTGTTTGCGGCCACGGGCAAGCGAGTGCGGGAGTTGCCGTTGTCGAAGACGAAGCTGGTGTAAGTTAAATGGAGGGCCGGGCGTCCCCGACCGGCTGGACGGGCGAGGCGCGTGTCCCTCCTTTGGATGGCTCGGAACCACGGGGGTTGATTTTCGGTGGCGACGACGCGGCTCCGCGGGGTTGATTTTGGGTGGCGCAGCGGTTTACCGCTGCGATAAGCGGCGTATTTTCAGGACCTGCTTTAGCCGCTGAGGTCAGACTGCGGTGCGCTAGAAGCTCTATCCGCAGCCTGTTTAGCCGCTGCGGTGGAACTCCGTCGTGGAAGGTACGTTTTCCTTTTCACGCATGTCACAGACGCCATAGTAAGGGAAGCGCCTTCCGGCGCTAGGCGAAAAGCGAGGAAAATTTCCGATGACCACATTGCCGGCTCTGCTTCTCCTGTTCGCCGGATCGTTCGCCACCGCCCAGGAAATCACCGTGGCCGCAGCGGCGGACATGAGTACTGCCCTTCCAGAACTCGTCGCTGCCTATACAAAGAAGACGGGACAGACGGTAAAACTCTCATTCGGCGCCTCCGGTAATCTGACCAATCAGATACGAAACGGCGCGCCCTTCGACATCTTCTTCTCGGCGGATGAACAATACCCTCAGCAGTTGATCACCGAGGAATTGGCGTTAAAGGATACGCTTTACCGCTATGCGATCGGCCGGTTGGTGCTGTGGGTACCGAACGACTCTCCACTGGACTTGTCGAAGCTCGGGATACAGGCTCTCTTCGACCCTTCGGTCAAGAAGATTTCGATCGCAAATCCCGCGCTTGCTCCGTACGGCCGCGCGGCAGAGGCCACGCTGCGGCACTTCGGAATTTACGATCAGGTTTCCAGCCGGCTCGTCGTAGGAGAAAACATATCGCAAGCTGCGCAGTTCGTTGAATCGGGCAACGCCCAGGCCGGACTCATCGCGCTCTCGCATGCGCTCGCTCCCGCCATGAAAGACAAAGGCCGCTATTGGACGGTTCCGCTCGACGCCTATCCCACTCTGAACCAGGCCGCCGTCGTACTTTCGAAATCAAAGCAGCAGGATGCGGCCCGCAGATTTCTGGAATTCTTGCGCAGCCCCGAAGCCACTTCCCTGCTCACCGGTTACGGCTTCAGCTTGCCTGCGGAGAAGCACTAAATGAACTGGGAGGCGTTCTGGTTGACAGCGCGTCTCGCAGCCATCGTCTCGACGCTGCTGATCGCCATCGGAATTCCCATTGCATACTGGCTGACTTATTCCCGCTGGCGCTGGAAATTTCTGGTCGAAGCCGCGGTCGCGCTTCCGATCGTCCTGCCACCGACTGTGCTCGGCTTTTATGTCCTCGTTGCCCTCGGTTCGCGGAGCCCGGTCGGCCGCTGGTGGGCTTCGCTCACCGGTCACACCCTGGCCTTCACCTTCGAAGGGCTGGTGATCGGGTCTTTGCTATACAGTCTGCCATTCGCCGTGCAACCGTTCGCGGCATCATTCGGCTCGGTCGACTCCAAGTTGCTACGCGCCTCGGCATCGCTGGGACATTCGCCGTTGCAGACCTTTCGACGTATCGTGCTTCCCCTCTCAAAAGCGGGGCTGGTCACGGGATTTGCGCTCAGCTTCGCGCACACGCTGGGCGAGTTCGGAGTCGTGCTCATGGTGGGCGGCAACATTCCCGGAGTGACCCGCACCATCTCGATTGATATCTACGATCAGGTACAGACGGCGAATTATTCCAGCGCCAACCAGACGGCGCTGCTACTGTTGATCATCTCATTCCTCGTGTTGTCGGTCGTGTACGGCGTGAACCGGCGTTCATGGGCGGTGGGGCCATGGCGGTAAAGACTAGTCCAGCCCGGCAATCCACTCTACAAAAGAAGGCAACGCCAATCTCTTCCGATCTCGAAGTCCGAATCCGAAAACGTTTTCCAAATCCCGAAGGTACTTTCATCTTGAATGTCCACTTCCGAGCGCTTGCCGGCTTCACGATACTCTTTGGTGCTTCGGGCGCGGGAAAGACCACGCTGCTCGATTGCATTGCCGGCCTGAGCGATCCCGACGAAGGGCGCATCGTTGTTGGCGGTGAAGACCTTTACGACTCGGAGAAGAAGCGGAACCTCCCCGCCTGGAAACGGCGCATCGGGTACGTACATCAGGACCTGGCACTCTTCCCTCACCTGACCGCCGAGGACAACGTCGCTTACGGTCTGCGCTCGCTCAGCGCGACGGAGCGAACATCACGCAGCCGCGAAATCCTTGCGCGCTTCCGCCTCGATCGTCTGCGCGACCGGCGACCGGCGCAAATCTCCGGAGGCGAGCGCCAACGTGTCGCCCTGGCGCGCGCGCTCGTCACCGAACCACGAGCTTTGCTGCTCGATGAGCCGCTGGCCGCGCTGGACCGGCCAACGAAATCATCCTTGGTGAGCGACCTGCGCCAGTGGAACCAGCATCACCGCATCCCAATTCTCTTCGTCACCCACAATGGCGAGGAGGTCTTTGCCCTCGGCGACGAGGTCATTGTGCTCGACACCGGAAGAATCCTCGCGCAAGGCCGGCCACACGAAGTCATGCGCGCTCCGCGGCTCGAGACGGTCGCGCAATTGTCAGGATTCGAAAACATCTTCGATGCCACGGTAGTGGCCCTGCACGAAGATCGCGGCACCATGACCTGTCAGCTGGGAAGCGGCCGCGTGGAAAAAGATGCGGTGGAGCTTGAAACACCGCTGGTTCGAGCAGAGGAGGGTTCGCGTCTGCGCGTCGGCGTTCGCGCTGGCGATCTGCTGCTGGCAACGGAAAAACCACGCGGGCTAAGTGCTCGCAATATTTTGCC
>Ga0185299_10000128_pt1 | contig 240968 bp, 193 predicted proteins | sample PaiPotPPA55metaG_FD_128002 | JGI IMG/M metagenome (GOLD analysis project Ga0185299, IMG submission 128002) | Iron sulfur acid spring bacterial and archeal communities from Banff, Canada, to study Microbial Dark Matter (Phase II) - Paint Pots PPA... ...
TCGAAGTCGATGACAGCGCGCACCCGGCGTAGATAATGATCTTGGGGAACCGTAGCTTCGAAGATTTCCTCATCAAGAGCGTCCGGAGCGACGTATTCGGCGAGCTCGGGCAACATGATGGTTTCCCTCAGCGAATGTTGATTTGCTGGAGTCATTGTAAAAGCGGCGGCCGTATCAGCTGCTGAACACCCACACACTACTACGGGGCAGACTTTGTCAGCGGTCTCGGTTTTGGCGGACGGATTAACGAGAAATTCCTCATCCGGGCAAGATGCCTCATTGGACAAAAAAATCGGTATTCCCGTTCCCTGGGGGAGGATTTCAAGGGGCGGCAGCCCCTTGCGTGGCAAACTCAGATGGCAAACTGGCAAACTCAACTTGGCCCATGCGCATTATTCTTATTCTTCGGCGATGCAATAAAGATGACGCTCTCCGCGGAGTAACAGTTCCCGGCCGACAAGGGCTGGCGAGGCGCTGAAGGTGTCCTCCAGGCGATTCACGGCCAGTGTCTTGGGAACCTGATCTCCGTGACTCAGCACCAGGGTAACGCCGTCACGGCTCGTAACGTACACCCGGCCGGCGGCGCCGACCGGGGACGCATAGACGTTGGTGATGCCCGCGAGCCGGAAGGGGCCGCCCAGATCCTCTCCCGTCTTTACATCAATTCGGCAGAGGACTCCCTGGTAGTGCTGGAGCGTGTAGAGCGTATCTCCATACAACAGCGGCGACGGCACGTAGGGCGTGCCCCGGCGACGCGTCCAGAGAACCTGGTTGGTGCCGGTAATTTCGCCCCTGGAACCGGCCAGGCGGATGGCCAGCATGGCCCGCGTCTCGTAGCTGCTGCCGGCATAGACGAACCCGTTGGCCGCCACGGGAGAAGCCACGACGTTGGATGACAGGCCGCCGCATTCCCAGAGGCGGGCGCCGGTGGCCAGGTCGTAGCCACGGATGCAGTTGGTGCCGGCAACGATGACCTGGGCTTTGCCGCCGTCCTCGACCACGATGGGCGTAGACCACGAGGTGTCCTCGGCACGGCTCACTTTCCAGCGCTGGTTGCCCGTGCGTTTGTCGAAGGCGGCCAAAAACGAACCTTCTTCGTGATCCCAGTTTACGACCAGCGTGTCACCGTGCAGAGCAGGAGAGCTGCCCTCGCCGTGTCCATGTTTGGTGTGCATCTCTCCCAGATGCTTCTTCCAAAGCAGCTTGCCGTTCGTATCCAGGCAGTAAAGCCCGCGCGAGCCGAAGAACGCGACGACAACCTCTCCATCGGTGACCGGCGAAGCAGACGCCAGGCTGCCGCTGACATGCCCGGCTTCGTGCGGCAACTCCTTGTGCACCGCTTGTTGCCACACGATCGAGCCGTCGCGGCGGTCGACTGCCAAAACCACAAACTCGTGCTGGTGGGTCAAGAATAGATTGTCATGGGCGCCGGGACGTTCGGGAAGGCGCGGCCGTACCGCGTCGCCATGTGGGATCGCCGCGGTCAAGAAAATGCGCTCTCCCCAAACGATCGGCGTGGAATGCCCCCTCCCCGGAAGGGCAACTTTCCAGCGAATGTTGGTTTTCTCACTCCACTTGACGGGCGGGTTGGCGTGCGGCGCAACCCCGGCGGTCAGCGGGCCCCGCCATCCCGGCCAATAGCGCTGCGCCGCCGTCCCGAATCCCTCCGATTCGGCCGGCGCCAGCGAGCAAAGGAAGATCAGCGTTCCGACAAATGCTTGCACCGGGAATCCTCTTGCCTTTGCCAATGGCGCTGCGAACGACACGCCGAGATTCTAGGCCGTGCAGCTATGCCTTGCAACGTCATCATCATGACGCCAGATGTCGCCTAGGCTATGAGGCCATGAGCGACAGCGGATGCCAAGACGGCCACTGGCCATGTAGAGGCGGTCGATACACAAAGCGCGCTTACCGTCAATAGGATTCCGAAGGTTGCGGCAAGAATTTGGCAATTTGCTGCAAGAATGCCACAGAGTGCCAATGTGTTTGGCAGGCATCCTATGTGTACCCATGCAATGCATGCAAAGCAATTTGAAATTCTCCGCTAATTGGCCCGGTTCTTGCAAAGAACTGACATGCTCGGGTTCTCCCGACAAAGGTCTTCCAGCGCGCTGCCGTCCTCTCTCTATCGGCCGTGCGGACACGGCCTTACGATGGGCCTGCCCATATAGTAAACAGAGCAAGAAGCCTCCCACGGACGGAGGAGTTGAACGCCCATTGGGGGAGATTGACACGACGATGAGCACGTCCACCGTGGAGCAAGTGGTCCCGGCGAAGCTGAAACCGGTCGCTGCGCCACGCTTTTTTGCCGACCTTGCCGACGCCAGGCCCATCCGCGCGGAATTGTTCGGCCTGGAGCACCTGGAGTCGCATGCCAGAGAACTGGCCGCCGCTTCCCCCGTCCTGGCCGGGAAGAGCGCCGGCCATCCGCTGCTGCGCCGCTTTGTGGAAAACGGCCACAGGCTCAGCCGGGCCCATGAGCAAATCGTCGAGGCGACCCAGCGCCAGGAGAGCCTGGCGCCCGATGCCGAATGGCTGCTCGATAATTTCCACATCGTCGTCGATACGCTCCGGGAAGTGCGGCATGACCTGCCGCGCGGCTATTACAAGGAGCTGCCCAAGCTGGCCGGCGGGCCGCTGGCCGGCTTTCCGCGCGTTTATGCGGTCGCGCTGGAGCTGATCGCCCACACCGACAGCAGTCTCGACGAAGGCAATATCAGCCGCTTCGTGGGTGCCTTTCAGACGGTGGCGCCGTTATCCATCGGTGAATTGTGGGCCGTGCCCATCATGCTGCGGCTGAGCCTGGTGGAAAACCTGCGCCGCCTGGCCGAGCAGATGCTGCAGGCCTGGGGTCATCGCCGCGACGCCGAGACGTGCTGCGGTGAACTGGTCAAGCTCAAAGAGCCCGGCAAGCAAGCCGAACGGCACACCTCCCTGGCTTCGTTTTGGCGGCCCCACGCCTTGGGATTCGATGCCTTTGTGGTGCGTTTGCTGCAGGCCTTACGCGATCATGGCCGCGAGGCATCCGCCATCATCGACTGGCTGGAGACGCACTTCAGCGCGTCGGGAGCTTCGCCGGTAGAAGTGCTGCGCCGCGAGCATCAACGCCAGGCGGCCAATCAGGTTTCCGTCGGCAACTGCGTCACCAGCTTGCGCTTCCTGTCGGCCCTTGACTGGACGGTGCTCTTCGAGCGCATGAGCCTGGTAGAAGCGGCCCTGCACGGCGACCCCGCAGGCATTTATGCCCGGCAAGACTTTGCCACCAAGGATCGCTACCGGCAAGCGGTCGAGAAGCTGACCCGCGGCAGCCAGCTGGATGAACTGGGGGTCGTCCGCCGCACCCTGGAGCTGGCGCGGCGTGAAGTGTCTCTCAATGGCGAGCCCGTCCGCGCCGCGTCGGCGGAAGCGCCGCGCGGCGCCGCCGCGGCGGATGCCTGGGTTCAACGGCGCCGCCATGTCGGCTATTACCTCATCGGTCCCGGTCGCAAGGAGCTGGCCGCTGCAATCTCTTTTCGGCCCACCGTCAAACAGCGGTTCCTTGATACTGTCCTCGAGCATCCGAATGCTGTCTATTTCTGCAGCCTGGGACTGGTTTTCGCCGCGCTCGTGGCCGGCCTGGCGTTCTATCTCGGTTCCACCTCCTGGGGCGTCGCCGCCGCACTCATCCTGGCGGCGCTCGTGCCGCTGAGCGACCTGAGTGTTGGTCTTGTGCACTATCTGCTCACGCTGCTGCTGCGGCCGCGCGTCTTGCCCAAGATGGATTTCAAGGAAGGGATTCCCGCGGACTGCGCCACCTTCGTGGTCATGCCCACCATGTTATTGCGGCCCGAGAGCGCCAAAACCCTGACCGACCGCCTGGAAGTCCATTTCCTCTCGAACCCCGACGCGCAATTGCGGTTTGCACTGCTCACGGACTTCGCCGACTCTCAAGTAGAAGCAACCCCGGAAGACCAGGAGTACTTGCGTGCCGCTCTCGACTGTATCAAGACGCTCAACGAGCGCTATCCTCTGCCTGCCCCGCCAGGAACGTCTGCCGGATCAACGGAGCGGTTCTTTATCTTCCATCGCCGGCGCGTCTGGAACCCGGTACAAGGCTGCTGGATGGGCTGGGAGCGCAAGCGCGGGAAATTGGCCGAGTTCAATCGCCTGCTGCGCGGCGACCGCAACACCAGCTTCGCCTGGACCAACGCTGATCTGAAGCAAATGCCGAGCGTTCGCTTCGTGATCACGCTGGACGCCGACACCGAATTACCGCGCGAAACGGCGCAGCGGCTGGTCGGCACGCTGGCCCATCCGCTCAATCGGCCGCATTTCGATGCGGCGCAGTATCGGGTCGTCGAAGGCTATGGCGTGCTGCAGCCGCGCGTTACCTTGAGCCTGGTGGCCGCCATGCGCTCGCGCTTTTCGCGCATCCTGACGTCGTCGGCGGGCATCGACCCCTACACCACCGCAGTCTCCGACGTGTATCAGGACCTGTTCGGCAGCGGCAGCTTCACGGGCAAGGGCATCTACGACGTCGATGCCTTTGAGGCCGCTACGAGCCACACGTTTCCGGATAATTGCATTCTCAGTCATGACCTGATCGAAGGCAACTTCGCGCGCTGTGGGCTGGTCACCGATATCGAGCTGATCGACGACTTCCCGTCGCGCTACAATGCTTACGCGCGCCGGGAGCATCGCTGGATTCGCGGTGATTGGCAGCTTCTTCCCTGGCTGCTTCGGCAGGTTCCAGTAGCGAAAAAGACGGCAGAGCAAGGCGCCCGCAAGAATACGCTGCCGGCCCTGGAACGTTGGAAAATCATCGATAATCTGCGGCGCAGCCTGTTGCCGCCGACGCTGACGCTCATGCTGGTGCTGGGCTGGCTGCTGCACGACGGACCGGCCTGGTTCTGGACTGTGCTGGGCCTGGTGGTGCTGGCAGTTCCGCTTTTGATTACGCTGGCTGACGGCATGCTCGGCATAGCGCGCGGCGGCGCGCTGTGGTTGCAGCTTCGCGATCTGTGGCAGCGCCTGAAGGCAACGGCCGCCCAGGTTTTTCTGGGCGTCGTGTTCCTGGAAGAACAGGCGCGCCTGGCGCTCGATGCCATCGTGCGGACCGTGGTGCGCGTGGCGCTGACGCGCCGCCACCTGCTCGAATGGGAGACGGCGGCGACCACGGAGCGGCGCCTGGGAGGTGAATGGCGCCATTTCCTCCTGTCCATGTGGCCTGCCCCGGTGTTCGCGGTTGCCGTCGGGCTGGCGATCGGCTTCGTGCGTTTTGAGGCTTTGCCGGCGGCCGTGCCGGTCTTGCTGGCCTGGCTTGTTTCGCCGTTCGTGGCGTTCTGGGTGAGCCGGCCGCGCGGCGTGGTCGAATTGCCACTCGAGACAGGCGAGCAACAGCAACTGCGCCGCATGGCGCGCAAGACCTGGTGCTTCTTCGAAACCTTTGCCGGCGCGGACGACCACTGGCTGCCGCCCGACAACTTTCAGGAGGATCCCAAGGGGGTGGTCGCGCACCGCACGTCGCCCACCAATATCGGGCTTTATCTCCTGTCGTCCGTGGCGGCCCACGATTTCGGCTACCTGACCTTGCCCGCCCTGATCGAGCGCCTGGAGAAGACCTTCGATACCCTGGACAGCCTCGAACGCCAGCGCGGCCACTTCTATAACTGGTATGACACGCAGACAATGCGTGCCCTGCAGCCCGGCTATATCTCCACGGTCGATAGCGGCAATTTGCTCGGCTGCCTGTTGGCGCTCAAGCAAGCCCTGCGCGAGAAGATCGAAGAGCCGGTCCCGGAGCCGGCGCTGCGTGACGGCCTCCGCGACACGCTGAGCCTGGTCCGGGCTGAGCTCCAGGCGCTGGAACCCCCGGCCGTTCCAGAGCCGCTCGATCTTTTCCGTGGACTCGACCAGACGCTGACGGTCCTCCAGGAGCGCTTGCAGGGCGACCCGGGCGATCTGTGCAGCCACGAGGCCTGGCTCCAGCAGATGGAGCAACGCGCGGAGGAGTTGTGCCGGGACATTCAGCGCCTCGCCGGCGCGCTGGACGAGCCGCCGGAGGAGCTGGTGTTCTGGGCGCAGCGCTTTGCCGACCAGGTCCGCGAGCAACGCCACGAATTGGCCGCGCTGGCGCCCTGGCTCGATCTGGTGCGCGAGGAGCCACGCAACGCGGCCACCGACGCGGCCCTGGACAAAGGCGGGCTGGCCGGGCGTTGGCGGGCACTCCGCCAGCGGCTGGTCACGACCGGCAGTCTCGCCGATCTGCAGGCGCACATCGATGCCCTGCTTGCCGACCTGGCAATCCTGGGGCAGGCCGAGGACGAGGCCGGCAAGGAAGCACAACATGCGATTCAGGAAGACCGCTACGCGCTGTCGACCATTGCCCAGGCGCTGCAAGCTTCGGCCGCCGCCGAGCTGTTGACGCGCTGCCAACGGCTTGCGGATCGGGCATCGGCGCTGGCGTCGGAAATGGACTTTCGCATGCTCTATAACGAGTCGCGACAGCTGTTCTCCATCGGCTTCAACCTGGGACTGAACCGGCTGGACAACGCCCACTACGACCTGCTGGCCTCGGAAGCCTGTCTCACCAGTTTCCTGGCCATAGCCCGCGGCGATGTGCCCAAGCGCCATTGGTTTCACCTGTCCCGGCCGCTGACGCGCGCGGGCGGCAGCATCGCCCTGCTATCCTGGGGCGGGACCATGTTCGAGTATTTGATGCCGCGCTTGCTGTTGCGGGGTTACTCAGGGACTTTGTTGCACGAAAGCTGCAATGCCGCGGTGGCGCGGCAGATCGAGTATGGCCAGCAACATCGCGTGCCCTGGGGCATCTCCGAATCGGGCTTCAGCGCTCTGGATGTGGCCCTGGACTACCAGTATCAATCATTCGGCGTGCCCGGCCTCGGCCTCAAACGCGGCCTGGGTCAGAACCTCGTCATTGCGCCGTATGCCACGGCCCTGGCCCTGGCCGTGCGGCCACACGCGGCGCTCGACAACATCCGGGCCTTCGTGGCCGACAACGCCGAAGGACGCTACGGTCTCTATGAGGCGCTCGATTTTACCCGCGACCGCATGGTGGAGAAGCGCCGGCCCGCCCTGGTGCGCTCCTACATGGCGCATCACCAGGGCATGAGCCTGGTGGCCATGGCCAATTGCCTGTTCGGCAACCACATGGTGCGGCGCTTCCACCGCGAACCGATGGTCCGCGCCACCGAGCTGCTCTTGCAGGAGCGCGTGCCGAGTTCCGCGCCGCTGCAAACCGTGCACAGCGACGAGACCGCGCCGCGGCCGCACCTCAGCAGCCACGAGCATCCCATGAGCCGGCGCGTCAGCACGCCGCATACGCCGCATCCGCGCATTCACCTGCTTTCCAATCGCAAGTACAACGTCATGGTGACCAATGCCGGCGCCGGCTACAGCACCTGGGAAGACCTCGATGTCACGCGCTGGCGCGAGGACCGTACCCGCGATTGCTACGGCCAGTTTTGCTACGTGCGCGATCTGCGCAGCGGTTTGCTGTGGTCGGCGGGATATCAGCCGGTCTGCCGGCCCGCGGACGAGTACGAGGCCGTCTATTCGACCGACAAGGCCGAGTTTCGCCGTTTCGACGGCGGCATCGAGACGCACATGGAGATCACGGTCTCTGCCGAGAATGCCGCCGAGGTCCGGCGCATCACCGTTACCAATCATAATCCGCGCTCCCATGACCTGGAGCTGACAAGCTACGCGGAGATCGTGCTTGCCCCCCATGGCGGAGACCTGGCTCATCCGGCGTTCGGCAAGCTGTTTCTGGAGACCGAATTCATCCCGACGCACAACGCTCTGCTGTGCCGCCGCCGCCCGCGTTCCGCAGAGCAGAAACCGATCTGGGCCGTCCATGTTGTGGCCACGGACAGTCGAACCGTCGGCGGCGTTCAATATGAAACAGACCGCGCCCGTTTCCTGGGCCGGGGACGCACCGTGGCCAATCCCGCCGCCCTCGAGCGCAACGTCACACTGGGCGGCGCCACCGGACCGGTGCTCGATCCGATCTTCAGCCTGCGCCGGCGCATCCAGGTGGCGCCGGGGGCCTCGGTGGCCCTGGCTTTCACGACGGCGGTCGCGGACAGCCGGCAGCAGGCGCTGGCCCTGGCCGATCAATACCACGACTTTCACGGTGTCAATCGCGCGTTCGAGCTGGCCTGGGCGCACACCCAGGTGGAACTCCGGCACCTGCGCGTCTCCGCCGAGGACCTGCACCTCTATCAGCGCCTGGCGGCTCATATTATTTATTCCGGCACCGCTCTGCGGGTCGCGGCCGCCGTCGCCAACAATCGCCAGGGCCAACCAGCCCTGTGGCGGCACGGCATCTCCGGGGACAGGCCCATCGTGCTCGCGCGCATCGCCGAGATCGATGAATTGCCGTTGGTCCGCCAACTGCTCGATGCCCATTCTTACTGGCGGCTCAAGGGGCTGTCGGTCGACCTGGTTCTCCTCAACGAGCACCCGGCCAGTTACTACGAAGACCTGCATCAGGAGCTGCAAAACCTCGTGCGCGCCAGCGACGACCATACCTTGATCGACAGGCCGGGCGGCGTCTTCGTGCGTAAAGCCGCGCAGATGTCCGACGAGGACAAGCTCCTTCTCCAGGCGGCGGCGCGCGTGGTGCTGAGCGGCGATCGCGGCTCGCTGGCCGGGCAGGTCGATCGCTCCGAGCGGGCGCCTACGCTGCCGCAGCGCTTGACGCCCGGCGACCGAAAAAGGGAGACCGACCGGGAACGGGCCCGTGAAAACCTCAAGCTGCCGAACGATCTGCTGTTCCCGAACGGGCTCGGCGGCTTCACGCCCGACGGTCGCGAATATGTCATCGGCGTTCAGAAGGGGCCAGCGACCGAGAAGGCGCCTCTCGCACGCCGCGGCGGCGGCGAAGACGTGCAACTGCCACCGGCGCCGTGGATCAATGTCATCGCCAATCCCAATTGCGGCTTCCTGATCTCCGAAAGCGGCGCCGGCTACACCTGGGTAGGCAACAGCCAGGCAAACCGGCTCACGCCCTGGAGCAACGATCCGGTTTCCGATCCTCCCGGCGAAGTTATTTACCTGCGCGACGAGGACAGCGGCGAGTTCTGGACGCCGACGCCTCTGCCCATCCCCGCTGCCGCGCCGACCATCGTGCGGCACGGTCAGGGCTACACGATCTTTGACCGGCACAGTCACGGTCTCTCCCAGGAGCTCGTGCTGTTCGTGCCTCCCGCCGATCCGGTCAAGCTGATCCGGTTGCGTCTGCGTAATGTGGGGAGTCGCCAGCGCCGCCTGTCCGCCACCTTCTACGCCGAGTGGGTGCTCGGCACGGTGCGCGATCAGGCAGCGATGAATGTGGTGGCGTTCGCCGATCCCGAGACCGGCGCCATCCTGGCCCGCAACGCCTTCAATACGGATTTCGCGGCGCAGGTCGCCTTCGCCGACGTAAGTCTCCGGCCATGCACGTGCACGTCGGACCGCACAGAGTTCCTGGGACGCAACGGCTCGGTCCTCGCACCGGCCGCCTTGAGCCGGGTCGAGCTGTCGGGGCGTCTGGAGCCTACCCTGGACCCGTGCGCGGCTCTCATGGCGCCATTTGTGCTCGCTCCCGGCGCGGACATCGAAATCGTGTTCTTGCTTGGCCAGGCGACCGGCCAGGAGGAGGCCCGCCGGCTGCTGCGCCGCTACCGAGACCCTGTCCAGGTGGAGGCGGCGTTCAAAGATGTCTGCAAACGTTGGGACCAGACCCTGAACGCCGTCCAGGTGCGCACGCCCAACCCGGCGCTGGATCTGCTCCTGAATCGCTGGCTGTTGTATCAGGTTCTGAGCTGCAGGGTGTGGGGACGCTCGGCCTTCTATCAATCCGGCGGCGCCTATGGATTCCGCGACCAGCTTCAGGATGTGATGGCCCTTGTGCATGGGGCGCCGTTCGAGGAGCGGACGCAGCTTCTGCGCGCCGCGACCAGGCAATTTCTCGAAGGCGATGTGCAGCACTGGTGGCATCCCCCGGCCGGCCGCGGCACGCGCACGCGCATCTCCGACGACTTGCTCTGGCTGCCCCTGGTCGCCTGTCACTATGCCAACACCACCGGCGATACGGCCATTCTCGACGAGCGCTTGCCCTTCCTCCGTTCTCCCCTGTTGCAACCCGACCAGGAGGAGGCGTACAACGCCCCGGAAACCACCGCTGAGACGGCCACGCTTTACGAGCACTGCATCAAGGCGTTGGAGTACGGCATGCGTTTCGGCGTGCATGGCTTGCCGCTCATGGGCACCGGCGACTGGAACGACGGCATGAACCGCGTCGGCGCCGGCGGCAAGGGCGAGAGCGTCTGGAACGGCTGGTTCCTGCTGACGATCCTGCCGCGCATGATCCCCATCGTGGAAGCACACGGCGACCGGGAGCGCGCGGCCCGCTATCGCGAGCAGATGGAACGCCTGCGATCTGCCCTGGAAGAACACGCCTGGGACGGGCGCTGGTATCGCCGAGCCTATTTCGATGACGGCACGCCCCTCGGTTCCGCGGAAAATGACGAGTGCAAGATTGATTCGCTCGCACAGACCTGGGCTGTCATCGCCGGGGTCGCCAATCCCGACCGGGCGCGCCTGGCCATGGCCGCGGTCGAGGAATACCTGGTCAAGCAAGCGGACAAAATGATCCTGCTCTTCACGCCTCCTTTCGACCAGGGCAAACTCCATCCCGGGTACATCAAGGGTTACGTTCCGGGCATCCGCGAGAACGGCGGCCAGTATACGCACGCCGCGACCTGGGTAGTCCAGGCGACGGCTCTCCTGGGCCAGGGCCGACGCGCCATGGAGCTTTTTGATCTCCTCAACCCGATCCAGCACGCGGCGACGCCGCAGGACGTTGCGCGTTACAAGGTTGAGCCTTACGTTGTGGCGGCCGACATCTACGGGCACCCGCCGCATACCGGCCGCGGCGGCTGGACCTGGTACACGGGCTCCGCGGGTTGGCTCTATCGCGTCGGCCTGGAGAGCATCCTCGGCTTCCACCGCGAGGGCAACAGCCTGCGGCTGGATCCGTGCATCCCGGGCAACTGGCCGCGCTTCGAGCTCAGTTATCGTTTCGGCTCGACCACCTATCACCTTGTGGTGGAAAATCCCAGCGGCGTTGAGCGCGGCATACAGTCGGTTTGGCTGGATGATAGCCGGCGCGATGACAACGCCATTCCCCTGACTGACGACGGCCGAAAGCATGAAGTGCGCCTGGTGCTGGGACCGTAAGCGTCGCCGCGGCAAATACGCTCTTAATGGTGGGGATGCGGCCGGCGTTGCGAGGCCTCGTGAGACGATGTCCCATGTCCGGGACCCTGTCCCCGCCCCCGGGACTGCCGGGCCCCATGATGGCGAGCATGATCGGCCCCGTCTCGATTCCCCGAGCCATGGCCGCGCCGCTGTCCCTGTTTAGCCGCACGCTCGGGCGCGGGTCGAGCGTAATCAAAATCCGGCAGGACAACCCGCGGCAGCCGCTGCCCGATGTGCCGCTCGATCTGTGTCAAGGATTTCTCCTCGCCAGGGCTGACCAGCACAAAGGCGTCCCCCTCGGCCTTCATGCGCGCCGTGCGGCCGATGCGGTGGACATAGTCGTCGGGCACATTGGGCACGTCGAAGCTGATCACGTGTGTGATATGCTCGACATCCAGTCCGCGCGCCGCGATGTTCGTCGCCACCAGCACCTGAAAGTCGCCGTTGCGAAAGCCTTCCATGGCGCGGTTGCGCTGCGGCTGCGTCAGATTGCTGTGCAGCTCGGTCACCTTGAAGCCGTCGGCCGCGATGGTGCGCGCCAGGCGTCGCGCCGAGACCTTGGTCCGCGTGAACACCAGGACCGAGGGCATCTGGGTGTTTCGCAGCAGGTGCCGCAATAGCGGCGTCTTGAGATACTCGGCCACCGGGTAGGCCGCCTGTGTGATCCCCACCGCGGGCGCGCTGCGGCGGCCGATCTGGATCGTCTGCGGGTTACGCAAAATGTCCCGCGCCAGCTGGGCGATCACCGGCGGCATGGTTGCCGAGAAGAGCAGGGTTTGCTTCCGCGCCGGCAGCCGGGCAATAATGCGCTTGAGGTCCGGCAGAAAACCCATGTCGAGCATCCGGTCCGCCTCGTCCAGGACGAGCGTGTGCAGATGATCGAAACGGGTTTGGTTTTGCCGCATGTGGTCCAGGAGCCGGCCGGGCGTCGCGATGACCACCTCCACGCCGGCGCGCAGCGCCTTCTCCTGCGGCCCCATCGCAGTCCCACCGACCAGGATGCCGACGCGCAGCGGTGTATGGTAAGCCAACCCCAGGCAGACCTCATCGATCTGCTGAGCCAGTTCGCGCGTGGGGGTAACGACCAGGGCCTGGGTCGTGCCGTGCGGTAGACTCAGGAGTCGATGCAAGATCGGCAGGAGAAAGGCGGCCGTCTTGCCCGTGCCCGTCTGCGCCGTGGCGATCAGATCGCGCCCGGCAAGGATCGCCGGAATGCCTTCCGCTTGAATGGGCGTCGGTTCCCGGTAGCGCATATCGTGCGTGGCTTGCACAAGCAGCGGATGCAGACCCAAGGCCTTGAACGGCATAAGAACACTCCAGGTACCTATAGGCGCCAAAAAGTCATTGTATGACGGAATCTATTTATCATGATTTCCTCATTAGAAAAGCGTAAGATACTCCGGGTTTCTCCTCTGTTCCCATCTCAACAGTGCTATAGAAAGGCTTATCCCATGGTTGCCGTCAGAAGACCCACAACATTTTTCTAGTCACGGCCAAGTTCAAGCCGGCTGCTGCCGGCTCGAGGCGGCCCGCCATGGAGCCCGATTCGTTTGTCGTCCTCGAGGTCGGCAAGTAGCCGGCCAATCGCGTCGAACTATTTCGGCGTGAGCGCATACTGACCCGAAGCGCCAGCGAGAACGTGTTGCCGGACACGCGGGCGAGGACCTCGCTAACGCTTCGGGTTAGTATGCCGACCCCTGGCGGTTCTACGCCCGTGGCGAAGCTGTAAAGACCGCTGCTTTTTTTGGTTGACTCCGCCGTAAAAGGCTATACATTCAGCTGCCGTAGGAAACCGGACCTTGCCAAGGCATGGGCCGGTGCGCGGGTTGTGCTGGAGCTGCCGCAGCCGACCTGAAGTGCTCACACTCCATTGACTGGCAGCATGGACATGACAGACAAAGAAGCACTGCGGGAAGCCCGTAGACGGTGGGGCAAGAAAGCCGTCGTCATTCACCGCCGCGAGTGGTTGCCGGCCTGGGCAACCCCTTATGCCGTGGGCATACGCAAGGGTTGGGGCGAAACGGAAGTCCTCGGCCACGGCATGTCGTGGGAACAGGCCTTCGCGGCCGCCGAGTCCTGCCCGCAGCCGAGCCGGGGCTGATGGACCGCGGATGACTTCATGTAGGGATAAGCTCCACCTTATTTCTCGGGCTTCGCCACCGGCGTATTGTCGGCATTCCCCCATTCCGCCCAGCTCTTGTAGTAATTGCTCACGTCCTTGGCACCCATAAGTTCCAGGGCGAACGCCATGACGGCGGCTCGGCCGCCGGACTGGCAGTGCGTTACGCTCGGGCGTTTCAGATCGATCTTTTTTTCCTGGAAGAGCTGGGTCAGCTGGTCGGCGCTCTTGAAGCGATGGGTGCGCGGATCGAGGACCTCTTTCCATTCGAGGTGGACGGCGCCGGGGATAGCGCCGTTGCGGTGAGCGGTCTTTTCCACGCCGCAATACTCGTCGAGGGAACGGGCGTCGATGATCTGAACCGCCTTGCCAGGGAGCGCTTGCAGCAATTGATCCATAGTCGTCAGCCGCCTTTTCTGCGGCCGCAGCTGCGGACGCTTTGAGGAGAATTGCGGTTCCTCCTTGGAGACCTCGCCGATATCCTTGTCCCACGCTTGCCAGCCCCCGTTCAGCAGCCGAACATCCTTGACGCCCCAGTAGCGCAGCAGCCACCAGATGCGGGCCGCGTCCGGAGTGTCGCTGTCGCCGTAGACGACCACCGGCGTATCCGCGTCAAGGCCCAGATCGCCGATTCGCCTGGACCAGTGGTTCAGGTCCAGGTCGGTGTTGAAAGCCTTGCTCCAGGCGGCGGCATCGACCTCTGCCGCGCCAGGAATATGGCCGGCTTGGTACTTGGCCTTGCTGCGGGTGTCGAGGACGCGGTGACTTGCCTGCGTCTCTGGTTTGGCGAGTTCACGCACTTCAATCAGGAGCGACGCCTTCGGGTAAGCGGACGATTGCTCCGCGGCCGGTGCGATTGTCAGCAACGTGAGTATAGCGGTCATAGTCGTGGTCATGGATCGGGCATCCTCAAAGGGCAACTGCTTCTCCAGGTCCATTCTATGCGCCGGAGCCCGAAACATTTGCATCCGGGCGCGTAAACGATTACTCTCTTGCGCTATCAGCTATCTGAAAGTTCCGAGGATTATCGTGACGGCAGCGGAAGGGAAGATTTACATCATCGGCGTCGGCAGTGACGGCATGGCGGGCCTGACCGCGCGTGCCCGTGAGTTGCTGGCTGCGGCGGATTTGCTGCTGGGGTCGGATCATGCGCTGGATCTCGTGGCCGGTGTGAAAGCGGAGCGGCGCCGCATTGGGCCGGACCTGCCGGAGGTCGTGCGCACGCTGGAGGAGAATCTGGGCCGCCAGCGCCTGGTGATTGTCGCCAGCGGCGATCCGCTGTTTTACGGCGTGGCCCGCTACCTGTGCGACCGCATGGGGAAGGAGCGCTTTGAAGTCTTCCCCCACGTCAGCAGTATGCAACTGGCTTTTGCCCGCGTCAAGGAGAGCTGGGAGGAGGCCTACTTGACCAACCTGGCCACGCATCCGCTGGACACCGTGCTGGACCGGATCCGCACGGCGGAAACGGTGGGTCTATTCACGACCGAAACGGATAATCCCGGCTCGATCGCGCGAGCACTTCTGGTCAATGGCCTGGACTACTTCCGCGCCTATGTCTGTGAGAATATCGGCGCCCCCGACGAGCGCGTCACGCAGGGAGAGCTGAGCGACCTGGAAGGCCTGGAGTTTGCGCCGCTCAATGTCATGATCCTCAAGCGCAAGGCGGGGCGGCCGGATTTGCCGCGCCAGCCGGGCCGTTTGCGTGCCTTCGGCAATCCCGACGACGTCTTCGCGCAGAGCCGGCCCAAAAGCGGACTCGTCACCCAGGCGGAAGTGCGCGCCCTGGCGCTCGCTCAGCTGGACATTCACTCCGGCAGCATCGTCTGGGACGTGGGTGCCGGGTCGGGTTCGGTCGCGATTGAGGCGGCCAATCTGGCCCATCCCGGCCGAGTATATGCCATCGAACAGGATGCCGCCGATTACCACCTGATCCTCGCCAACGCGGAGACTTTCGGGATCCGCAACCTCTCCGCAGTGCACGGCACGGCGCCTGCGGTGCTCAAGGGTTTGCCGCCGCCGGATGCTATCTTCGTCGGCGGCACCGGGCACGAGGTCGGCCGCTTGCTGGAATCGGCTTACCAGGCCTTGCGTCCGGGAGGCAAGCTGGTAGTCAATGTCGCCACGCTGGAGAGCCTGAGCGCCACCTATGCGGCGTTGAAAGCGATGGCCGGCCCCGTGCATGTCCAGTTGATTAGCGTGGCGCGCGGCACAGAGCAACTGGAGACGCTGCGTTTTGAAGCAGTCAACCCAACCTTCCTGTTGAGCGTCGGCAAGAAAACTTGAGGGATGCTCCGCACTGGCCGAATAAGGGAACGGACTTTTTTGCGGGCGGCGCGACGCTTTGCTCTTTCAGCCGAGTCGCTAGAAACTAGAATATACACAGAGACCTTCGACGGAGTAACCCGGCATGCCAAGCAAGTTGAGATCCGGGGGCGACAACGGTTCCGCTGCGCTGGCGGAGGTCGCAGTCGTCTCAGGAAAGGAATCCCTCCCGGCGGGGCGCTGCCTCGAGATCCACCGCCTCATGGTGCGCACGCGGGCCATGGAAGAGCGGATGATCAAGATGAGCAAGTCCGGGGAGGGCTATTTCTGGATAGGCGGCCCCGGCGAGGAAGCGTTCAATACCTGCCTCGGCCTGCAAATCAAAAAAGGCTGCGGGCCTGCCTACGATTTTCTCCACCTTCATTATCGGAATAGTGCCACGCTCGTCGCCATGGGCATGCCGTTGCTCGACGGCATCCGCCAGATGGGCATGACGCGCACCGATCCGCATTCGATGGGCCGCAATTTCCCCGGCCATTTTGCCTATCGCGACTGGAACGTCGTGCCGATCAGCTCGGTAATCGAGATTCAGTACGCCATGGCGCCGGGCACGGCGATTGTGCAGAAGCGGTTGGACGGCGACAGCATCACCATCGTCACGGGCGGCGAGGCCGGCACGGCTGAGGGCGATTTTGCTTCCTGCCTGGTATGGAGCACGCGGCCAGGCCATGAGCTGCCCGTGCTCATGGTCGTGACCAACAACGGCTGGGGCATTTCCACGCCCGCGTGCTCGCAACACGGGGAAAAGTATGTGATCGATCGCGGCAAGGCCTTTGGCATTCCGGGCGAAGTCGTGGACGGCAACGACCCGGTCGCCAGTTGGTACGCCGTCCAGCGCGCCGTGGATTATTGCCGGACCCAGCGGAAGCCGTTTCTGCTTGAGGCAATGGTCTCGCGCCTTTATGGGCACTCTTCGTCGAGCGGCGCCCTGCGGATCAAGACCGAGCCTGACTGCGTTGCGCTCTTTGAGGAAAAGCTGCTGCACGCCGGCATCATCGAGCAGAGCACCATCGATCAGGTTCATGAAGAAGCCGCCGAGGAAGCCGAGCGGGCGCTGGAGGAAGCGTTGGCCGAACAGCGGCCGACTCCGGACGATATTCACCGTTTTACTTATGCTCCCAGCCCTGTGGACCCGGTCTATCCGGAGGATTACACGGGCTTGCCGTCCTGAGGAAAGTAACCGGAACCGCGAAAACAATCTATGGCCACTCTCGTGCAGGCAGTGCGGCTGGCACTGCATTATGGCGAAACCTATCTGGGCGTGACGGACATTTTCGGCGAGGACGTGGGTCCGCCGCTCGGAGGTGTGTTCACCGCGACCCAGGGACTGAAGACGGCCTGGAATTCGCCCCTCGACGAGCGCGGCATCGTCGGCACCGCCATGGGTATCGCCTATGCCGGCGGCCGGCCCGTGGCGGAGATCCAGTTTTGCGATTATGGTTTTAACACCATCGATCTCTTGAAGGTCGCCGGCAATCAGCGCTGGGCCGGCGCCGGCAATTACGACATGCCCATCGTCCTCATGATGCCCAGCGGCTCCGGCATCCGCGGCAGCCTCTATCATTCGCACTCGTTTGAGAGCTGGGCCAGCACGTTGGCCGGCTGGAAGGTCGTCATGCCCAGCAATGCCCTGGACGCCTACGGCCTGATGCTTTCGGCGATTATTGACCCCAACCCGGTAATGGTGCTGCTTCCCAAGGCATTGCTGCGCGTGCGCGGCGACAAGCTGATTCCCGGCGAGCCGGAAGACGCCAACATTCTCAAGGAAATGATCGACGCCCCGGTCGGCGACCGCAGCGGCTGGCAGCCCCGTTGGCCGGCTGTGCAAAAATACGTGGTGCCGTTGGCCACGGCGACGTTGGCCCGCGAAGGGGCCGATGCCACGATCGTCAGCTACGGGCGCACCTTGCCGCTCTGCGTACAGGCCGCCGATGAGCTGGGGCGCGACGGCGGCGCCGGCTTTGACGTCATCGATTTGCGGAGTATTTTCCCCTACGACTGGAAGACGATCAGCCGCAGCATCTTAAAGACCGGACGCGTGCTCATCGTCAACGAGGACACCGAGGTCACGAATTTTGGCGAGCATCTCCTGCGCCGCGTCATTGAGGAGCATTTCTACGATCTGCTCGTGCGGCCGCGCGTACTGCTGGGCAGGCATGTGCCGGGCATCGGCCTTAACTCCGTTTACGAACAAAACACCGTCCCCCAGCTCCCCAGCATTCGGGACGCGATGCGCGACCTGGTAACTGAGCCGGCATAAAGCCGTGCTAGGAGGGCACGTGAATCTCGTGCCCCACGACGGGAGGCGAGCAACATGGACTTTCAATTGCCGGAGTTAGGTGAGGGCGTCTACGAGGCGGAGCTGGTCGCCTGGCAGGTGAAGCCGGGGGAGCGCATCAAGCGCGGCCAGACCCTGATGGAGGTCTTGACGGACAAGGCCACCATGGAGGTGCCGGCCCCTTTTGCCGGGGTCATCGAATCGCTGCATGTCGAACCGGGGCAGATCATCAAGGTGGGGGACAAGGTGCTAGCCTATACGTCTGCCGGCAAGAAAGGCGCGACGGATGACGGTCAGCACGGCGCGGAGAAGAATAATGCCGCGGTGAATCATCGTGAGCGACGGCCGGCGCCGGCTGCACCGGTACCGGCTTCAGCCCGCAGCCTCGCTTCCATCCTGGGCATCAAGGCGGCTCCCTCCGTGCGCTACATGGCCCGCAAACTCGGCGTCGATCTTGCCCAGATCCAGGGCAGTGGGCCCGGCGGCCGCATCCTTATCGAGGATGTATCCGCCCAGGTGCAGCCGGCTCGAACCGCGAGTGCGCGTCCTGCAGCGGAATACCAGCTCGACCTGGGCAAACCGGGCACGCGTATCAAAATGCACGGCGTCCGCCGCAAGATCGCCGAGCACATGGTGCTCGCCAAGAGGACGATTCCACATTACTCCTACGTTGACGAATGCGAAGTGACGGACCTGGTCCGGCTCCGTGAGTCGCTGAAGGAGACCTACGCGCAGCAAAGCGTCAAATTGACGCTGCTGGCTTTTTTCGTGAAGGCGGTCGTGGCCGGCTTGAAGGAAGTGCCGCTCGTCAACGCTACCCTGAACGAGAAGGCGGAAGAGATCGAGTTGCACGACCATTACCATATCGGCGTTGCCGTGGCCACGACCCAGGGCCTGATCGTGCCGGTCGTGCACGACGCGGACAGGAAAGACGTGGGCCAGATTGCCCGCGAGATTGAAAAACTCAGCCACGAGGCGCGCACCGGAAAGATCCGTCTTGACGATCTGCGCGGCGGCACGTTTACGATCACCTCGATCGGCGGCATAGGCGGCTTGTTCTCGACTCCGGTGATTAACCATCCCGAGGTAGCCATCCTGGGACTTGGCAAGATTGTCAAACGCCCGGTATTTGCAGAGGGTGGCAATATTCGACCGGCGGATATGATCTATCTATCGCTATCGTGCGATCACCGCGTCGTGGACGGGGCGGTCGGCGCTGCCTTCTGCAATGCCGTCATCCGCCGACTCAGCAATCCGGCTGCGCTGCTGTTGCCGGAAAAAATCTAGCGCTACTAACCCGAAGCCTGAGCGAGGGCATGCCCGCGTGGGCCTCGCTGACGCTTCGGGTTCGTATGCGCGGTCATGGCCGACCAATGCCGGTGCCGGTAATGAAGGAGAAGCTGGGGATGCCGGCGCCCGTCAGTGCCGGGCTAGCCAGATTGTTGCTGAGCTGCAGCGCGGCAGCCCCAAGGGCGCCGCCACGGAGGCCGCTTACCGGCGTGTAAGCCCCCATGTTGTAGTTGTAGAAGTGAGAGTAATTCATAAATGTCGCCGGATGACCGGTGAAACCAAGGGCGGCATTGGCGCTCGGCCCTTGCAGCGCGCCTTGCGATTGTTGCTGCTGAAGCCTTTGGATGGCGTTGGACGTATTTTGCTGGGGGCGGACAAGGTCGTAATAATTGACGGCTGCATTGCCGCCGCGCGTCATGTTCAGGTACGGACTGACCGACGGCGTGTTATAGGGGTTGGTGGACGGCCGCTGATAACCCTGCTGCGCCCAGGCCTGGCCAGTTATCAGCACAATCGTCAATCCGAGCACAAAGCTTAACGGCCGCATTGCTTCTCTCCTCAAAGCCAGTCAAACGCGGATTTCGGCCGGACGCCGCCGCCGGGTTATTTCCGCTAGATGAACTGTAAACCCGGCGGCACGAATGTCAAGCTATGGCAGCCATATCGCCGGGCAGTTTGCCAGGTGCATGGCACGTTTAGAAACGTGCCGCCACAAAGCACCCCGTTTTCCTTACTTATCCTGTCCCAGGAAGCTGAGTTCGCCATAGTCTTCATAGCGATGAAATTCCGACCGGGTCAGCGGCGCGGTTGCGGATAACTCCGGGCGGTCGAAGCCGACGGAGTAATCGTAACGACAGAGCGTAAACCGCCACTTGGCGCCCGCCGCGGGCTTGCCGCCCGTTGCTTCAAAGCCGGTCCAGGGAATGCGTCCTTCCACGGTCCAACCGGTGTCCCTGTCCTGCCAGTGGTTCAGCGTCCCGTCCAGTCTGACCTGGGATTCGATGCCGAGCCGGCTGTGATGAAACCGGCCGTAGCCGCCTGCCCCGCGCGAAGGCAGCAACATTTCCAGTTGCGTGTTGGCGGCATTCACCTGGAACTCGTAATAGGCCAGCTCTTTCTCAGAGGGCTTGAAGAACATCTCAAAGACGTCGTTGTACCAGCACATGCCGTTGTGTTCCTTGACGTCGGCATAGAGGTCGGTGTCCTCCATTTCGGCGGCAAAATAAAGATATTGCTCGTCCCAGAGCAGGCGTGCTCGCGTCGCGGTCTTCGGCTGGCGCTTCTCCCAGTAGACGGCGAAGTCCTTGATGACCTGCGCTTTTTCCCAGGCCGGCTCGTCGAGCTTGCCGTCCAGCTGAATCGGTCCGCTGGCCCAACGGCATTCGGCGGCGCGGACGGCGGGAACGGCCTCGGCGTCGGCTGCCGCCGGCGCTGCCCTAGGCGTGCCGCCGGCGCTCAGGACGATTCCGAGAAAACCACCGCAGACCAGCGCCGCGCTCTGAAACAGCAGTCGTGACATGGGTATTCCTTGCGGGCGAGGGTGTCGGTGCTCTCCGCAAGGAGTGTAAGTAACGTCGGCGAAGATTGCCACGATAAAACGCGGCCCGGCTATTCATTCGTCTGAATGTTGCCGGCGAGCCCGGTATTATGCACCAGGTCGGGCAGCGGGATGGTGGACAGGATTTGGCGTGCCGCGCCAAGGGCGGCCTCCGCTGCCTCGCGGCCGAGCGGCTCGTTGCTGATGGCAATGTCCCAGTGCCGTTTGAGCTCTTGCATCAGTCCCAGGGCGGGCTCGCGCAAGATGGCCGCCTTCTTGGCCGCATGAATGACGGCTTCCGGATTGGTCCGCCTGGGCACAACGCCCTTGCGGAGCAGGGCACGCCGCAGCCGTGCTTCGACAGCTCGCCATACCTCGATGACGCCGAGATCGTAATGTCCGCCGGCAAGCAGCTCATTCGCGTGACCGAGCGATAGCAGTTCTTGGCGGGCCAGTTGCTCGACTTTCTTGTGCTGATCTTGTCTCCCCAGCCGGCCCCGCAACCGCCAGGCCAGAATCTGGGACAGCAGAAACCAGGCGACGCCGAGCCCCAGCGTCACGCTGGGCGCGGCCCAGGCCAGGTGCGACTGGCCAAGCCGATCGGCCAGCAGGCTGGCCAGATACAAGCCGCCGAAGAAAGGCAGGACCATGACGGCCAGGCCGTAGGAATAGTTGCCGAGTTTCTCCAGCCAGGAGTGCGGCCGCTCGCTGACCAGCGCCAGGCCATAGCAGTAGACGCAAAAAGCCAGCAGGCCGGCCAGCAGCAGATAGGCGTAAGACAGCTTGAGGAAATACCCCAGGTACAGGAAGCCGGCGTCCTCGAACTTTTCCAGATACGGATGGAGCGCGAACAAGCTTCCCAGCAACGCGAGGGCAAAATGGATTTTGGTTTTGGTGAATTCCGTCATGGCACGCCTCCTCGAACGAGATTGCCGCTCGTCCCCGGCAGACGCCGGCCGCGAGCTTCTTTCTTATCTACCACTTATTCGCTTGCAGGGTGTGCCGCTTGAGCAATTCATATTCGCGTGTTCAGGTGAGAGCCAAGTAGGTCCCGTCCGGCAGACGGGACCTACTTATTTGGCTCGTCGCTTCTCGCCTCGGGACTGGGCACCAACCAGCGCAATATCTGCAGTCCCAGGAAGAAGAAAAGCACCGGCAGAATTACCCAGCCGAGCCAGGGGAACCAGCGCGACAGAATCAATAGAATCAGGATGATCCAGATCAAGCCGCAGCCGACCAGCGTCATCGTGCCTTTGAATCCAACGGCCTCATTGGCTTCAGGGTATTCCAGCACGCTGACGCGACGGCGTTCGACGCTGCGGCGCACGGCGTCGTCCAGTTCCAGCGCCCGGATCTCCGCTTGCCAGGAGAGCGGGCCGTGCGATCGCGTACTCGCCGCCGGCGCTGCGGTGTCACCTTGAAACGCATTTGACTCCCGCTGTCCGGCGATGGCGGCTTCGAATGCTTCGGCCACAGGCAGCCAGGGGTTCCATTCCGCCATGCTTTCCGCCTGCCAGGCGCCGCTCTCGTCCTGCCAGTGCAGCCGGGCCGCTCCAGGCCAGCCGTCAGGAAACAGGAGTTCCGCACGGCTGTAGCTTCCGGTCACCCGCAAGGTCAACTTCGATTCATGCTGTCCCGGCAAGAAGGCGGCGCGGAACAGGCAACCGCTCGCAAAACTGCCGGCCAGCAGCGCCGGCTGATCGGCGTTCAAATGCTCACCGGCAGCAAAACCGGCTACCTCGGCGATTTCTCCTCCGAGGGCACGGAGGAGGTCCCAGCCGGGAATGGCGATCTTGGCCTGTCCTTCGTCGATCAGAATAGACTCGGTCGCTTCGCGCTCCATCTCGACCAGGCGCACGCTGCCGAGAATGGTTTCCTGGCCCATCAAGCCGGCAAGCCGGGCGATGCCAGGGTGCATGGCGTAAGGCAAGAGCGGCATGAGCTCGACGTGCGAGTCCCCCTGGATCATGGCCGCCTCGTAGGCGATGTCCGGCGTCTGATCGGCGGGGTGCACGCAAAGGACGTGGCGTTCCGACTGCAAGGCCCGGCGCAGTTGACCGGGCCGCTCTTCCAGGCTTCCGGCAACGATGACGGCCTCTACCTGGGGATCGGCCAGCACTTCTTCAATGTCGCCATGCGCCTGAAAGCTAACGCCCCAGCGGCGCAAGAACTCCGCGCCCACCGCCGGCCCATGGTATGCGACCAAGCGGTGCCGGCCCTGCGACACCAGCACGCGCGCCATTTCCAGTCCTTCGGGATGGTCGCCGAGAAGTGCAAAATTCATGAGTGGCAGGTCACTTCTTCCTGGATTTCTTGACGATGCCAAGCTGCTCCAGGTCCGCTCCGGGCAGAGGCCCTCTGCTCGTATGGCGTGAAGAAAGCTCCGGCACCGCCAAACGCTCGAGTTGCAGGTTTCCCGGATCGAGAGCGCGCACGGCAGGATCGATGACGGTCATGCGGCGATCGCCCAGGCTGCCCCAGAGCTGCGACCACTTCGCGACCGGCTGAGCAGCGTTCGCCAACTGCTGGTCATAAGGCGCGGCATAGAACTGAAATTGCTTGTCGTAAACGTTGCCTTCGCCTTGCCAGACCATAAGCCCGTGGGACAGGCTCTCGCCTTCGTAGGTCAGGAGGCCCGCACGCCTCTGCGGATCCTTGAAGAGATCCAGAAATACATTGCCCTTCGCCTGCACGACGAGCGGGTCGATGGGACTGGGCGGTTGGACGGCATCCGCCAGGCGAAACGCCGCATGCCGCGCCGCGATCGTGTTGCGCTCGAGGATACATTGGACGTTCAATTTCTCGGCCGAGGCGCTGCCGGGCTCCAGATAGAATGCCTCCGTTGCCGAAACAAGAGCACAGTTCTGGAGGCGCAGCCGCGTGCCGGGGTTGGCGACGTGGACACAGCTCAGGCCGGAAAGGAGGATGGAATCCGCGAGGGCGCATTCCTGAGCCTGATCCGGCGCTGGCTCTCCGGAACCGGAGAAGTGGATCAGCCCATGATAGGAATTCGGCGCCTGGTCCAGGGATCCTTCCAGGTGGCAGCCGACAACGTACAGGTGCCCGCCCTGCACCTTGACGACGTATTGCGGGACCGGCAGATTGCGCGCGTTGGGAAAACGAATCTTGCCGCCCACAAGTTCGCAACTGCCTCCTTCGACGTCGATAAGCGCCTCGCGGCCGGCCACATTTTTGGGCACCAACACCGGCCGCTCCTTGCCTTCCTCCGGTGGCTCGAAGTAGAGCACCAGGCTGCTCCCCTTGACGTGAATCGGGCACGTCCGAACCTCTCCTCTGCCGCGCAAGCGCAGCACGACTCGGGGTCCGAACGAGCGCCTTTTCTCGAGATCGCGCAGGTAGTCGCCCAGGTTAATGTTGGTCAGATCAAGCTGTTCACCGTGATAGCGGCCGTCACCGGGCTCCGGGATGGTAGGCGCCTGGTCGGTGGTCGGCAGCTCGAGAGCGGGGGCAATCGTCTTTTCATAAGTGATCGCCAGCCAGTTGTCGCGTGCCGGCGGCAGCAAGCCAACGTCGCAGCCCAGCGTATGCGCGCCGGTGGAATCGGCGAAGCTGGCGTGCGTGCCGACAACGCGGAATGCGGCGGCGGGCGTCTCGCAAGGGTCGGGGGGGACGACCGCCGGCCAGGTCTCCAGAGCAACCTTCTCGCCTTCGTCGTTATTCCACAACTTGCGCCAGATTTCCAGTTGGTTCTGAAGAATGCCGCCGGAGTCCTGGCGGAGCAAGGTCGACCAACCGGAGTAAAGGCAATTCACGGCACGCCATTGCATGCCGGCGGTGCCCACGCCTTGCTGTAAATCGAGCAGGTCACCGCCGGCATTGCCGCAGTGGCCCAGCAAGGTGTCCCAGAGCAGCCAGTGAACGGCGGGCTGTCTGTCCGCGGGGGTCGCCGGCCGCAGCCGGAACAGGCCCTGGCCGCCGACCAGCGTGGAACGAGCGATGCGCAGGCGCGTCGGCGTGGCGGCCGCCTTCGCTGCGATCTCGACAACGGGCCGGTTCGTGCACACGAACAGACAGCCGTCCAGCGTCACATCGGCGCCGGCAGCCCGAACATCGACTGCCACAGCCTCGGCGGCGCGCACGAGACAGTGGACCAGCCGGCATCTTCCGGACGGCTCGCCGCGTAGCGGATCGAGTTGAACGGCTGAACTGCCCGCGCGGCTTCTCCCCGCCATGGCAAAGGTGCAATTTTCCACGTCCAGTTCGCCGCCTTCGAGACGAACCAGCGCACTGTGCTCGTCCTGACCGGGATCAGAGATCTTCGCAACAAAGTCAAGGTTCTCCAGGGTCAGATTCAGGTTGGTGCCGCTGATGAAATGGTTCGCCCGGCTCGAAGGCAGGCGATCCCAGACGAGCAGCGGTCGAAAGCCGGGGCCGGCACGAATCATGAGATGGCCGCCCGTCAGACTCAGGGGGCTCTCGAAGATCGGCCCGTTATCGTGGAGTTCAATGATCCCGTCCCGATTGGCGGCGGCGGCGCAAGCTGTCTTGAGGGAATCGAAATGCCGGCCGTCGCCGCCCTGCACGGCCCGGCTAACGATGTAGATGGGCCCGGAGGGTTTGGGCCGGCGCGCCGGGGATTCAGGCGTTGCCTCCCCCGATGCAGAATCCGGCGGCTTGCCAGTGCTGGCGTCAGTGCCTGGTCCTTTTTTAGTTGCAGCCGCGGTGGTCTGCGGAGGAGCGAGGGTGCGGCTGGCCGATTTCTGATCCGACTGACCCCCCATCTTTGCCCTGCCCTGGAATTGCTTTTCCAGAGAGGCCAACTGCTCGGGAGGCGGCTGAAAAACCGGGGGCTTGAACGATGGCTGCCTGCTCGGCCGCGATTTTTTTGTCGTGTCGCCGCGCGGCTTAAGCCCTTCGTCCGCTTGCTTCTTCGACGGATCCAGGGACGAGATCAGGCGATCATTTGCATCCACCTGGATATTTTGTTCCTCGCTCCTGACAGCCGCTATTTCCTTGACCCGCTCGGCGGCCGGCGTCCCAGCCGCGCGCTCGTTCTTTTGGATCAGCGCGTCCTTGTCCAGACCTAGAGTGACGGCCAGGACGATGCCCAGGACCACCACCAGGCAGCTCCCGATGACAGTCCACGCTCTCCAGCCCTGAATCGCCAGCGGCATCCAGGAGTGGTTCCCCGATCCCTCCAGGTCCCTGGCCTTCTTGGCCAGGACGCGCGCATGCCGATAGCGCAACTTCGGTAGCTCGCCGGGCAGAAGCGGCTGGCTAAGAAGGCTCGTGGATTCGGCCGGGCTTCCCTTGGTCTCGTGGCTCGGTCGCGGTTTGGGCTTTCGCCCGGAATCCAGGGCCAGCGCTTCCAGCAATTCCCGCGGGCTCAGCACCGGCCCGCTGGGCAGGTGTTCCAGGTCTTGCAGCAGTTCCTGCGGCGTTTGCTGACGGTCCTCGGGCCGCTTGGCCATCATGCGGTTCAGCACGACCACCATGCCGGGCGGCACCTTCGGATTGAACTTGCGCACATCCTCGGCCGCGGCCTCCACGTGCTTGAGCAGGCGCTCGGTCATGTCGCCTTCGGGAAAGGGGACCTGGCCTGCGAGCATGTGATAGAAGGTGCAGCCCAGGGCATAGATGTCGCTGCGAATATCTGCGGAGCGGCTGTTACGCGCCTGCTCGGGGGCGATGTAATCGACCGTGCCCACCGTGGTGCCCGAGCGTGTCACCTTGTAATCGACGTCATCCATGCTCCGCGCCAGGCCAAAGTCGGTGAGCTTGACGAAGGGTTTGCCGTCTTTTTCGGTCAAGATGAAGTTGGAGGGCTTGATGTCGCGGTGGATGATGCCTTCCTGGTGGGCCAGGTCGAGGGCCCGGGCCGCCTGAATCATGAGCTGGCGCGCTTCCTCCGGGTCGAGGCGGACCTGCTCGTCGATGTACTGGTGCAGATTCTTGCCCTCGACATACTCCATGGCCAGGTAGTGCAGGCCGTCATCCTCGCCTTGCTCGTAAAGTGTGACGATGTGTTCGTGACGCAGCTTGGCCGCGTTCTTGGCCTCCTGGCTGAAACGCGCGAGCAGCTCCGGCTTGTCGGCCAGGTTCGGGGGCAGGACCTTCAACGCAACTTCGCGCCCGAGATGGAGATGACGGGCCCGGAAGACCGTGCCCATGCCGCCGGCGCCGATGCGCTTGAGGAGCTGGTAAGGGCCGATGATCCGGGGCGCCTTGCGCTTGCCTGCAGAATCCGAAGGCATTTACCGGCCGTTCTGCCGCCGCACGGCGGCCTTGGCGCTAGCTGGGCAATGACTTGGTGAAATAGATGCGGTGAACATCCAGGATTATAGCCTGTTTTCGCCCCAGGGGTCAACTTGCCGTTAGTCCAGGAGACCTTTGTTTTCGTGGCACACTGCGTGTTCCAGGGTATGCCGACCGAGTCTCGACTAATGTGGCCCGATCAGGATTTTCGCTTGCGCGCTCGACGGCTCACTCGGCGGCGGAGTAACTGCTTGGCCCAGCGTGCCGTTTTTCCATGCAGAGGCGGAACGGCTTCGCGCGCGTAATCGATGTCATCGTAGGCGCCGTTGACGTAACATTGCTCGACAAGCGCCTGCAGGTCCAAGGGCGCGTCCTTATCACTTTGTCGGAGGGGGATTTTGATGGTCGGCAGCCTTTCTTCAATAGGAACCGGATAGTATTCCGCTTGCAGAAGTCGCCAGCCCCGGCGCACGACGACCCGATAAATCGTTCGCGCAGCCGCTGGAACTCGTGCTCGTGGAATGGCCACAATCCAGTCCCCCTGCCTCAACAGGTCAATTTCTACCAGGTTGACACCGGCAGACAGGAGTTCCTGTTGCTTGCGCAGGTACTGTTCCTGAGGCTCGCCGGGCTTCTTATTTGACGGGCTCAGAACCTCCAGCACGGTCACAAGGCGCGAGCCCGTGGAGACCTCGCGGATTTCGATGAACCGCTGGGTTTCCTGTTCCTCGGGCAAGTCGATCAATAATGGGCTTGCCATGGCGACGCCGGCGCCATCAGTTGGCCCCCTCTGCTTAGAGGATGTCTGGATCACTCGAACATCTGGATAGATAGGCCGCGTACTTTCCGGTCTTTCGACCACTAATCGCTCCTCAACCCGAGCCCGCAGATCTTTTGGCAAGACCTTTTGAAGGTAATCGCTTGCGTAGGTAATTAGCCTGGTATGCACGTCCCCCCAGTGCATTTCCAGATAGGGATCCATTCCAGGAAAAGGACTCGGCATAATGATCTCCTTCAAGGCACGCTTTGGATTATCGGGTTTTGTCTGGCAAGGCAACAACGGCGCTGTCTTTCAATTAGCGATTCGTCGCGCCCCCCAGAGCGCGCGGGCTCGTCGCGGGGATACTAATCATGGTCTCGTTTGCAGCGACACATGGCAAGCCGGGAAGTGACCTGGCGACTGAACATTGTTCAAATAGCAAGCGTCGATAAATTGAAAGTACCGCAATCCGGCTAAGTCATTCGCCGGACGGAAGGAAGGACCTGGTCTATGCACCTGCTTCGCGTCGGGATTGCCGCAGCCATCCTGTTGTGCGAAACCGCAAGCGCACGTGCGGGTTCGTCCAATAGCCTCTTGGACACTTCGCCCGACGGCAAGCTGCTTCTGGTCGTCAACTCCGATAACGGCACGGTAACAGTAGTTGATACGGCTTCCCGCCAGGCGCTCCGGGAAATCCAAGTGGGCGAAAAGCCCGAGTGCGTCACCTGGATCGGCGCCGGACCGCTCGCGGCCGCCACGGTGTATCGCGAAGACCAGGTTGTGTTCTTTGACGCGCGCACGGGCCGCGTGCTCAAAAAGCTGACCGTGCCCAACGAGCCCTACGGCATTGTGGCAGACAAGGCCGGCGACACGGCCTGGGTCACGCATGAATATCCCGGGCTGGTGAGCAAGATCGACTTGAAGGACATGAAACTCGCCGGCACGGTGAAAGCCGGCGCCTTCCTTCGCGGCCTAGCCTTGAGTCCGGATGAGCACCGGCTCTACGTTACGGAATTCCTGAGCGGCGCCCTGCACGCGCTGGCTCTCGTCCCAGGCGCGCAGCCCGTGGTCACGGACACCTGGCCCGGCCATGCGGCGGATAATCTTTGCCGCAACGTCATCCTGCATCCGCGCCGGCCCAAAGCGTATCTATCCCATGTCCGTTCGCGCACTGAAGTCATCGACGGCGGCGGCTCCATTTTCCCACACGTGTCGGTGTGCGATCTCGTCCCGCCGAGCGGCGGCAAGCGCCGCACTTCCTTCGCCATGGACACCTATAACGGCGTCTACGTGGTCACCAACGCCTGGGAAGCCGCTCTATCTCCGGACGGCAGCCGTCTCTACACGATCTACGCCGGCACCAACGACATGAACATGTCGCGCGTCATCGATGATGACTACCAGGAAATCGAGCGCATCGGCCGGGCGATGCCGGTTGGCCAGAATCCGCGCGCCGTGCGCGTCAGTCCGGATGGAAAGCTGGTCTACATTTACAATGCCCTGGATTTTGCCGTCGGCGTACATGATGCGAACACGATGCGGCTTCTGGCCACGGTGCCGGTGTGCAAACCGCCCAAAACGCCGGAATGGGTGCGCGGCAAGATCCTCTTCAACACGGCCCTGCCGCCCATGAGCGCACGCCGCTGGGTGGCCTGTTTCTCCTGCCATCCGGACGGGCACTCGGATGGCCGCGTCTGGCACAATCCCGAGGGCCTGCGCAAAACCACGGCCCTGTTCGGCCTGGCGCACACGCATCCGCTCCACTGGTCGGCCGATCGCGATGAAGTTCAGGACTTTGAATACACCATCCGCAGCCGCCTGATGCAGGGTCGCGGCTTGCTGCACGAATCGATCAAGCCCAAGGCAGGTTTCGAAAAGACCGAGCTTGAGGAAGCGCTGGCCGGTCGTTCCAAGGATCTGGATGCTCTGGCCATCTACTGCAACTCCTTCGACTTCCGCCTGTCGCCTCACATTCCCGCTACAGGTAAGCTGTCTTCGGGCGCCGAGCACGGCAAGCAGCTCTTCTTCAGCAAGCAAGTCGGCTGCTCGGAATGTCACAGCGGGCCCTACTACACTGATAGCTCGCTAACGAAACCGTACAAGTTGCACGACGTCGGCACAGGCACGCAAGACCCAACGGAGAAAATGGGTCCGCAGTATGACACGCCCACCCTTTTGGGCATTTACCGCACCGCGCCCTACTTGCATCACGGCCTGGCGAAGACCCTGGCTGATGTTTTGACAACCTGCAACAAGGAAGACAAGCACGGCCAGACGAGCCACCTGAAACCAGCCGAGATCGATGACCTGGTCGAGTTCCTGAAGTCGCTGCCTTATGAGAGGCCGCCGACTCAAACGCCCAATACGGTGAAGTATCGGGTGGTGCCGGCAAAGGAGCATTAGAAGTCGAGTTGTGCCGGGGAACGCAAGGAGTGGCCAGGAAGGAGTACCCGGTACCCAGTACTCAGTACTCGGTACTCCGTACTCGGTACTCCGTACTTCAAGGCCTCAGAGGACCTTTCCGTGAATTCCGAGTGGCGCACCAGATATGAACTGGCCGTGGAATCTGCCCAGCAGGCCGGCAAGCTGGCTCTGGGCTATTTCGACGGCGCTTTCACCATCGACCTGAAGAAGGATCTGTCGCCCGTCACTGTGGCGGACCGCGAGGCCGAGGCGCTGCTACGCCAAGCGCTGCTAGGCGCTTTCCCGGACGACGCCTTCCTCGGAGAAGAGTCGGGCGATGCTCCCGGCACGAGCGGCTATCGCTGGATCATCGATCCGATCGACGGCACGCGCAGCTTTGTGCGCGGCATTCCGATATGGGGGACGCTGGTCGGCCTGGAATACCAGGGTGAGCAAATCGCCGGCGTCGCCGAGGTTCCCGCCCTTGGCCTGACGTACCGGGCGCTGCGCGGCGACGGGGCCTATCGCGGCAGCCGGCGCATTCGCGTTTCGGAGATCACCGAGTTAAGCGAGGCGCAAATCTTTTACTCGAGCCTGTCCTGGTTCATCAAGGCCGGTTGCCAGGAACAGTTTCTCGATCTGGCAGTGCGTACCCACCGGCAGCGCGGCTTCGGCGATTTCTACGGCTTCGTCCTCGTCGCCCAGGGCTCGGGTGAGCTCATGGTCGAGCACGGCGTCAGCCCCTGGGACGTGGCGTCGATAATGGCCATTGTCGAGGAAGCCGGCGGCCGCTTCAGCAACTGGGACGGCTCCAGGAGCATCTACCGCCGCGATGTGCTGGCCAGCAACGGTAAGCTTCACGAAGCCGCACTAAAAATCCTCAGCAGCGCCGGCAATCTGCGGACGGCGGAGAACCGTTGAGGGCATTCCCATGGCCCCAGAACAAGCCCCGCGAACCATTGCCTGGGTCGGCGGCACGGACGGTTTCATCCGGCTCATCGATCAAACTCAGCTGCCGACGCGCCTGGAGTACCGGGACTGTCGCACCGTCCAGGAAATCTGGGAGGCCATTCGCCAGCTGCGCGTGCGCGGCGCTCCTGCCATTGGCGTGGCGGCGGCCATGGGCGTAGTCCTGGGAATGCAAGGTTTCACAGACTCGCAACGCGGCGCCTACCTGCACAAGCTTCACGAGGTGGCGTCGTATCTGCGCACGAGCCGGCCAACCGCGGTCAATCTTTTCTGGGCCGTCGAGCGCATGGAACGATGTGTCCGCGACCTGTCGGAAGAGAAGCGCGCCCCGCAATTGACGGCACTACTTCTGCAAGAGGCCCTGGCCATCGAAGCGGAGGACCGGCGCACGTGCCGGGCAATTGGCGAGGTGGGAGCGCACCTGATCGCGGACGGGCAAGGCATCCTGACGCATTGCAACGCCGGCGGGCTCGCCACGGCCGACTATGGGACTGCTCTGGCGGTCCTGTTCCGCGCCGCGGAGCTGGGCAGGCGCTTTCAGGTTTATGCCGATGAAACCCGGCCCCTGCTTCAGGGGGCGCGTCTGACCGCCTGGGAGCTGCAGCAGCGCGGGATTGACGTAACGCTGATCTGTGACAGCATGGCTGCGCAGGTCATGAAAGAAGGACGCGTGCAAACCGTCATCGTCGGGGCCGACCGCATCGCGGTCAACGGCGACACCGCCAACAAGATCGGAACTTATGGCGTCGCTTTGCTGGCCCGCGCGCACGACATTCCCTTTTATGTCGCCGCGCCCTCCAGCACCTTCGACCTCACCTTGCCGACAGGCGACGCCATCCCCATCGAACAACGCGACCCACGCGAAATCACGCACGGCTTCGGCTGCCAAACCGCGCCGGAAGGCGTAAACGTCTACAACCCTGCCTTTGATGTCACGCCTGCTTCCCTCATCGCGGGCATCATCACCGAAAGAGGGTTAATTCAACCGGTGAACAAGGAGACGGTGAGCGCTCTGATTCGCTAGCTGGAACGTAGAGAGAGCTGTTGTTGAATGCCACGGCCTTGTCCCGTGGTCGGTTAAGGTGGTTTCTACGCGAGGCGGTTTTTCTCTGTGCGGATGCCACGGCCTTGTGCCGTGGTATTTCACGTTTCCTTCTGGCGAGCGACGCTTCGCAGTCAGCGTGAACGACCACGGCACAAGGCCGTGGCATTGAAAAGCAGCGCGGCGTGATGAAAAGCGCAACTACAACCAGCGAGGCCCTCGTAGGTGAAGCTTTACTCACGGACACAATAGTGACCCGCGTGCAGAGGACTCTATCCAAGATTCCTCAATTCCTCGGCATGAAGGGCGATCTTCCCGACAGCCAGCCGGACTTGCTCAAGGTCTTCCGGCGACCCCAGCAGCACAGGATGATGGAGCACGACCGTGCCTGCATGCGCGCGTTCGGCCTCGGTGAGAGTGCCGACTTGACGGAAGCGGCTCGGCGAGCGGCCCATGTGCAGGGCGCGAAATCCTTCATCAAAGGCAATGCCCTCGGCGCGGCAGGCGGCCACGAAGCGGTCGCGCGGCAGCCCAAAGCGGCTGCCGTCGAATTGAAAGCCAAGCTTGTAGTAGCCGGGTTCACTCGCGCAGGGATTCAGGAACGGCTCCAGCCCGGGGAAGCGCTTCAGGTCGGCACACACTTGGCGCGCGCCCTCACTTCGCCGGGCGTTGCGGGTGTCAAGCTTTTCCAGTTGCGGGAGCAACACGGCGGCCTGCAGCTCCGAGAGTGGACAGAGTATGTTGCCGCGATGCTGGTAGACGCGGGCGCGCTGGCATACCTCCGCGAGCGGGGTCAGCAAGGCGCCACCGCGACCGGCGCTCAGAAGCTTGGAGCCGCCGAAGCTCAAAATACCGACGTCGCCCCAGGTGCCGGCTTTACGTCCCTCAATGACGGCGCCCGCCATTTGCGCGGCGTCCTCGATCACGGCCGCGTTGGCGCCGCGCGCCGCCTCCATGACCTCCTGCATCGGCACTACCCCGCCGTGCAAATGGGAGACAATGATGGCCCGCGTGGCAGGACTTAGCGCTTCTTCGACTTTTACAGGATCAAGATTCCAGTTGTTGGCGGTCACGTCCACGAGCACGGGAACGGCGCCGACCGCATGTACGCTGAGAAAATTTCCGGGATAGTCGTAAGCGGCGAGAATCACTTCGTCGCCGGGTCCAACCTTCAGGGCGCGCAAGGCCAGCTCGACCGCAAACGTTCCGCTGCCGCAGGTCTGTACAAAGGGCGTCTGATGATATTCAGCGAGGCGCTGCTCCAGCCGCTCCACATGGACACCGCGGTACTGGCCCCAGGAGCCTTCGCGATACGCACTTTGCAGGGCTTCAAGAATGTCCGGATCGGCCATCGGCCAGGCCAGCGGACCTTCGGGCCGCACCGGTGTGCCGCCGAGAAGTGCCGGTCGCATGTTGCTATCGACGTGCCCCTTCATAGCAGGAGAGCCGCCTCAGCCGTCAGACCCGGCCCAAAGCCGAGCGCCACGCACGGACGTGCTGCGTTGCGTTTGCGCAGGCGCTCGAAGAGGAACAGGATCGTCGCCGAGGACATGTTGCCGCATTCCGCCAGCACTTCCCACGAAACGGCGGTGGCATCCCGGTCCAGACCCAGGGCCTGTTCGACCGCCGTCAAAATCTTCGGTCCGCCCGGATGAACAGCCCAGGAAGCAATGTCTTCAAGCTGGAGCCCGTTATTCGCCAACCATTGCACAAACCACGGTCGCAGGTTCTGGGCGATCAATTCCGGCACCTTGGTCGCCAGGGTCATTTCAAAGCCGTGGTCGCCGATGTTCCAGGTCATGGCCGGTTCGCTATCGGCAAAGATGCATGAGCCGGACGCGGCCACCTGCCAGGCCGGGCCGGCATTATCGCCAGGAGCACCCACGAGCGCTGCCGCCCCATCCGCGAACAGGGCGTTGCCGATCATCTTCTTCGGATTCCGCTGATAATGATAATGCACGCCGCAAAGCTCCACGGCGCAGAGCAGTATGCGGGCGCCGGCATGGGCGTCGGCAAATGCCCGCGCCACGCGCAAGCCGTTCAGCGCCCCGTGACAGCCCATGAAGCCCACATGCGTGCGCTCGATCGTTGCAGGGAGCTCCAGCTTCTTGATGAGCGCGACATCCACCCCCGGGGCGCTGAAGCCGGTGCACGAAACCGTGATCAGGTGCGTGAATTCGGCCGGCTTCTGCCCGGATTCTTGCAGCGCCTGGCGCGCGGCGCGCACAGCCAAGGGTCCAGCCTGCTCCACGTAATGCTGCATGCGCTCTTGCGTTGTCGGCCCGGGATGGTCGCTATCGCTGCGCGGCAAGAAGACCGAGCCGGAGCCGCGCGTGCCCTGTAGGATATCGCAGACCACCTCCTGCTCGAAGGCGAGATGCCGCGTGGCGATGGTGGAGTGCTGATACAGGGAGGGCAGGAAATCGTCCTGCTCTTCCTTCATCCCCGCAAACGCCTGAGCAATCTTCACCGATTCGGCCTGAGTCACGCGGCTCGGTGGCAGCGCGGTCCCGACACTCAAGATGGACAGGCTCATGATTGGTTGCCTTTTGCCCGGCGAAACGCCGACTGGAACCGCTGCTCTTGAACTTTTGCCTTGTGGTGCTAGAAGGATGGCAGGCCCGATTCCATAGGCCAGGATCGAAATCCTGACCTACAAAGAGTATACACGATGCCGGCCCCTCCTTTTGATCGCCGTAGCTTTCTCTGGCACGCCGGCGGCGGACTGGGCGGCATCGCGCTGAGCTACCTGCTCGGCAACGACGGGCTGCTGGCCGCAGCCGGCTCCGGGCGGAAAGGCCGGCCGGAATGGAACGGCGGCCTGCATCACCGGGCCAAAGCCAAACGCGTCGTGCAACTGTTCATGTCCGGCGCGGCGAGCCAGTGCGATACCTTCGACTACAAGCCGCTGCTCATCAAGAAACACGGCGCCAAGTTCGACCCCGGCGGCAAAGTGGAGATCTTCCAGAGCATGCCCGGCGCCTGCATGAAGAGCCCGTGGAGCTGGAAGCAGTACGGGAGCTCCGGCAAATATGTCAGCAGCCTCTTGCCTCACCTGGCGACCTGTGTCGACGACATGGCGTTCATCCACTCCATGCAGGCCAAGTCCAACGTGCATGGACCGGCCACATTCATGCAAGCGACCGGCTTTGTCCTGCCTGGCTTTCCAAGCATGGGCGCCTGGATCAGCTACGGGCTCGGCAGCTTGACGGACAACCTGCCGGCGTTCGTCGTCCTCCCCGACGCGCGCGGCTTCGCGCCCAACGGCGCGGCCAACTGGGGCGCCGGCTTTCTCCCCGCCTCTTGCCAGGGCACCATGGTTCGGCCCGGGTCCCCGAACCCGATCTTCGACTTATTTCCGGCAAAGAATGACTACCTCACCCGACAGAGCGAGGCGGAAGGCCTGGCCGTGCTCAACCAGCTCAATCGCGCTCATCAGGCGACGCGGTCAGGCGATTCAAGGCTGGAGGCGCGCATTACCTCTTACGAGCTGGCGGCGCGCCTGCAGCTCAGCGCTCCAGAGGTCCTCGATCTCTCCCGCGAGTCGGCCACCACGAAAAAGCTCTACGGTCTCGACGAAAAGATTACGGAGGATTTCGGCCGCAACTGCCTCATCGCCCGCCGGCTGCTGGAGCGTGGCGTGCGCTTCGTGCAAATCTGGAGCGGCGCGGACAACGGCTTCCCGCGGCGGAACTGGGATTCCCACGAAGATCTGGCCCGCGATCACGCCGACATGGGCAAGAGCATGGATCGCCCGGCGGCCGCGCTTCTGAAAGACCTGAAGGCGCGGGGGCTGCTCGACGATACCATCGTACTCTGGACGACCGAGTTTGGCCGCATGCCCTGCAGCCAGGGCGGCAAGGGCCGCGATCACAATCCCAATGCCTTCACGAACTGGCTGGCGGGCGGCGGCATCAAGGGCGGGGTTAGTTACGGCGAGAGCGACGAATGGTCATTTCGCGTCGCCAAGGATCCCGCGTATTGCTACGACATGCACGCCACGGTTCTACACCTGCTGGGAATCGATCACGAAAAGCTGACCTTCCGCCACAACGGCATCGACCGCCGTTTGACCGACGTGCACGGTCACGTGATTAAGCCGATTCTGGCGTAGGGCAGGTTTGTAACCTGCCAATGAAGTGGCAGGTTGAAAACCTGCCCTACGAAGCGAGGTAACCTGCATGTCTGCCGCTGATCTCTTTGACCTGACGGGGCGTCGCGCCCTCGTGACTGGCGCAAGCCGAGGCATCGGTCTGGCTATTGCCCGCGGCCTGGCTCAGCGTGGTGCGGCCGTAATCCTGACCGGTCGCAAACCCGACACGCTCAAGGCGGCCGCGGATCAGATCGGCGCCAGGGCAACAGCCATGGTCTGCCACCAAGGCGAGCCGGCCGCAATCAAGACTTTATTCGAGCAGATCGATCAGACGGGCGAGCCGGCGGATATCGTCGTGATCAATGCCGCCACCAATCCCGTGATGGGGCCACTTCTGGAAACCGACCTGGGCGCCTGGCAGAAAATTCTGGATGTGAATTTGACCGGCGCTCTGGTTACGGCGCAGCATGCCGCGCGGCGCATGGTGGCACGCAAACGCGGATCGATTATCGTCATCTCTTCCATCGCCGGCCTTGATCCGATGCCCGCGATTCCAGCCTACAGTGTGAGCAAGGCTGGTTTGATCGGGCTGACCAAGGCGCTTGCCAAGGAGTTGGGGCCTGCGGGCGTTCGCATCAATGCCATTGCCCCGGGTCTCATCGAAACAAAGTTTTCGGCCGCACTTTTCCAGAATCGGCAGACCTATGAGCAGGTAATCAGCCAGACTCCGCTCGGACGCCATGGGCAGGCGAATGATATCGTTGGCACCGCGGTTTTTCTTGCGTCCGATGCATCCGCCTACATAACCGGCCAGGTCATCGTGGTCGATGGCGGCACCCGTATGTGAAAATTTGTGCACGATTCGAGCGCTGCTGCCAAACTTTTTCTGCAAAACGCCGTCTAAGGTTCAGAGCGTTTCTGCGTCTTGATTATGGGGAAGACCATTTTCCGACCCAGCGGGCCGAGGAGGTGTGATGTGCGTCGGTGGATTTTGAGAACGGGCAGCCTTTGTCTGCTCCTGATTCCAGCATTCGCGAATGCCGCCCCTTCCGAGAAAGAAGGGACCTGCGGCAAGTTCGGCACGACCGTGGAGTTTGTCAGCACTCCCTCCGAGGCCGCGCAGCAGGCCAAGAAGCAAGAAAAGCTGGTTTTCGTCTTGCACGTCTCGGGGTACTTTGAAGATCCCAAGCTCACCTGAAACAACGCTGAGGCGCTCCGTGTGAACGCCCTGGCGAATCCGGAAGTCGGCAAGTACCTCAACGAATACTTTGTCTCTTCCTTCCAAAAAGTTGCGACCTTCCGCATCATCAACGGCGTGCAGAAACAAGGGGGCAATGTCGCTTCCTATTTCTGCGCTCCGGACGGCCGCGTGCTGCATGTTATCGCCGGCCCGGTCGATGCCGCGACCATGCTCCGCGAGGCCAAATGGGTAGTGGAAACGACCAAGAAAGCGATGGCGGAGAGCAAGGGAGACGGCGCCACGTTCAAGGCATATTTCCGCAAGGCGCACGCGGAGCGACTCCGCCATGAAAATGGCCTGGTCGTTGAACCGGTAACCTACGATCCACCGCCTCAGGATGAGAACAGCGCGCTCACCTACCGCGACCCGACGGGACGGCCGCTGGCGCCTGTGCTGCCGCCACCCCCCGTGGATGGACCGGATGTCACGCTGCGTCTGGCGAGGCCGGCCGCCTTCGGCGCCGGAGGACTGGATGTCGTCGCCGACCGTGGCGGCCGCCGCTGGACGCTGGGCAACCAGGGCCGCGTGCACGTGCTCATGGCCGGCCACGCCATGGTGAAGATCGAAAAGGTCTACGGCTCGATCTTTGAAGGCATTCTCGGCGAAAAGATCAGCACCAAGCCCGTGGAAGTGGTTACCCCCTTCTCCTGGGTGCGTGCCGATGTGCAAAAATAGAAAAATAGCCTTGGTCTGACCAGACCCCTGCCGGCTCGTCCGGCAGGTGAAGCAGTTCGGCGGCTAGCAGGCGCTGTTCCTGATCATCGACCCCTGCCGGCTTGTCCGGCAGGTGAAGGAGTTCTTTGGCTGGCTGCAGCCTGGCTGCTGAACTGCTTCACCTGCCGGACGAGCCGGCAATGACCGTCAATGCACCGGAGTGCTTGCCATAGGCAGCACTCCGGTTTTTTGTTTTAATCTCACCGGTATCCCCGACATCATCCTTGGATAAAAGGAGTTGAGGAGATGAGCGCCCCCGGAAAGTCGCCGGAAGCCGCCCTGCGTTTTGAAGTCGTGAACGGCTCGATAGGCGTGATTACTTTCGATCAGCCCAACAGCCGTGCCAATACGCTCGGCCAGGCCGTGCTGGCCGAGTTCGAGAAACTCCTGGGCCAACTGGCGCAGCGAAAGGATTTGCAGGGGCTCATCCTCAAGAGCGGCAAGCCGGGCATGTTCATTGCCGGCGCCGACCTGCGCGAGCTTGGCTCGCGCCCCGATGCAGCCGTCGCCAAGGCCATTACGCAGCGCGGCCTGAAAATCATCGCCGGCTTTGAAGCGCTTCCCTATCCCACCGTCGCCGCCATCGATGGCTCTTGCATGGGCGGCGGTCTCGAGATCGCGCTGGGCTTTGATTTCCGCCTGGCCACGTCTCATCCAAAGACGGAGCTGGGATTCCCCGAGGTGAAAGTCGGCATCTTTCCCGGCTGGGGCGGCACCCAACGCTTGACGCGCGTGATCGGTCCGTCGTTGGCGGCGGAGATGATCTGTTCGGGCGAACCGGCGAAAGCCGAGCGCGCCCGGCAGCTGGGAATTATCTTTGATGTCGTGCCCGGGGAGCGTCTGCAGGAAGAAGCGCTGCGGCTCCTGGCCTGGGCCAAGGAATCTGGGGCCTGGCGCGAAGCGCGCAAACGCAAGCAGCAGCCGGTCGGCCTGACCGAGGAGCAATTAACCTTCACGATTGCCGTTACGCGCGCACAGATCATGGAAAAGACCAAGGGCCAGTTCCCCGCGCCCCTCGCGGCTCTCGAAGCCATTGCCAGGGGCTGCAACCTGCCGTTGGAAGACGGCCTCAAGGTCGAGAGCGAGCTGTTCGCTCCACTCATCGGCAGTCCCATTTCGCGCAACTTGATCGCGGTATTCTTCATGACCCAGCGCTTGCAAAAGGACCCCGGCGTTGCCGACGCCTCCGTGCAGCCCAGGCCGGTCGAGCGTGTGGGCGTGCTCGGCGCCGGCCTCATGGGCGCGGGCATTGCCGGCGCCCACATTCGCCGAAGCCTTCCGGTCATGCTTTTGGACAGTGTGCCGCAAGCTCTGGAAAAGGGGCTGGTCAACATCAGCAAGGTCATGCAATCGCGCATTGAGATCGGCCGCATGACTCCCCTGGAAATGGTCGGCGTCCTCAACCTGCTCAGCAGCACCGGCACGCTGGCGGCCATGGCGGACCGCGATGTGGTCATCGAGGCGGTGATTGAAAACGAGGCGGCCAAGACCAAGCTGTACCGCGAACTGCAGCCGATCTTGAAGCCGGACGTCATCCTGGCCTCGAATACTTCTACCATCTCCATCACGCGCATGGCGAAGGCCTGGCCGAAGCCGGAGAACTTTGCCGGCATGCACTTCTTCAATCCGGTGGATCGCATGCAGCTCGTGGAAGTGATTCGCGGCGAGAAGACCAGCGATGCCACCACGGCAACACTGGTGGCCCTCGCCAAACGCATCGGCAAAACGCCGATTGTGGTGCGCGATTGTCCCGGCTTTCTCGTGAATCGCATCCTCTTTCCCTACATCAATGAATCGCTGGTGCTGCTGGAAGAGGGCGCCAGTCCACGCGCCATTGACAAAGGGGCCACGGCGTTCGGCATGCCGATGGGGCCAATCACCCTGAACGACCTGGTCGGCCTCGACACCTCGCTCTACGCGGGGCAGGTGGTCAATACCGCCTTTGCCGACCGCGCCAAGACGACGCGGATTCTCGATGAGCTGGTCGCGGCCAAGCGACTCGGGCAGAAATCCGGCGCGGGGTTTTACAGCTACGCCAAGGGATCGCGCGGCGCCGAAGATCCCGCGCTCAACGCCATCCTGGAAAAGGTCCGCACCGGCCGCCGCGAAATCGGCCAGGAGGAAATCACCGATCGGCTGTTCCTGCCCATGCTGGTCGAGGCCAGCCGGGTGCTCTCCGAAGGCATCGTCCGCGAGCCGGGCGATGTCGACATGGGCCTGATCCTGGGCATCGGCTTCCCGCCGACACGGGGCGGCATCCTGCGCTGGGCTGATTCCCTTGGACTGCCGCGGGTCCTCGACATGCTCAAGAAATACGAGAGTCTCGGCCCGCGCTTTCAGCCGACCGAGCAGATGCGCCGGCTGGCTGCCGAGGGCAGAGGCTTTTACAAGGAATGAGCATGTTTTGCCTGGGCGTATAATAAGAGTATGAAAAGCTAAATACAAATGGTCATTAGTCATTGGTCATTAGTCATTCGCTCACCCGAATGACTAATGACGAATGACGAATTGGAGGGTTTAACCATGCGGCGAGCCGTGATTATTGACGCAGTACGGACTCCCATTGGCCGAGCGCACCCGGAAAAAGGGATTTACCGCGATGTGCGCGCCGATGATCTTTCGGCGGACTTGATGAACGCGCTGATCGAGCGCACCGGCGTGCCGGCGTCCGAGATCGAGGACATTCAGTGGGGCTGCGTCAAGCAAAGCGGCGAGCAAGGCTACGACGTCGCCCGCATCGCGGCCATGATCGCCGGCTTGCCGCTCGAGGTAGGCGGCGTGACGGTCAACCGCAATTGCGGCTCCAGTCTCCAGGCCATTAACCAGGCGGCCCAGAGCATCGCCGCCGAATGCGAAGATATTCAAATCGCGGGCGGCGTGGAGCACATGCACCATCTGCCCATGGACGCCGGCTTCGATCCCAGTCCGCGCATTCTTTATCGCCACAGTCCCGCGGTCTTCCAGATGGGCATCACCGCCGAGAATCTGGCCATCCGCTACAAGATCAGCCGGAAGCAGCAGGACGAGTTCGCCCTGCGCAGCCATCGCCGTGCAGCCGAGGCTACCGACTCCGGCGCCTTCGCGCGTGAAGTGATTCCCACCTGGGGCCGGGATGAAGAAGGCCGGCGCAAGATCATGACCGAAGATCAGTGCATCCGCCGGGATACCAGCCTGGAAGCCCTCGCCGCGCTCAAGCCCGCCTTCATGCCGGAAGGCGGCACCGTGACGGCGGGCAATTCCAGTCCTCTGAACGTAGGCGCTGCGGCTGTGCTGATCATGAGCGAGGAGAAAGCCAAAGAGCTGGGACTGAAGCCAAAAGTGCGTATCCGCGCGATGGCGGTTGCGGGGGTCGATCCGTCCGTCATGGGCATTGGCCCCGTACCAGCCACGCACAAGGCACTGGAACGAGCCGGCCTCAAATTACAAGATATCGACCTGATCGAACTTAACGAAGCCTTTGCCGCCCAGGCGTTGTCCGTCATCAAGCACCTGCAGGCCGACCCCGAGAAGGTCAATATTCGCGGCGGCGCCATCGCCATCGGCCACGCGCTTGGCGCCAGCGGCGCCCGCATCACGACCACGCTGATTCACGCCATGGAAGCGCGCAAGGCCAAGTTCGGTCTCGCGACCATGTGCATTGGGGCTGGGCAGGGTATTGCGACGATTTACGAAGCCATATAGTCACAAATCTCTCGCAGAGCACGCAGAGAGCGCAGAGCAAAATGATGGTTTTTGCTCTGCGCTCTCTGCGTGCTCTGCGAGAGTCCTCAGTTTGAGACTGAAACCGCGGTTTGGTCCCCGTAACCATAGCGATCCATGATGGAACCCCAGCGGCGTGCAATTTCGGCACGTAGCTCCGGCGTCAGCTCATAGCGATTTCTCTCGTAACCACGGATGCGTGCGAGATATTCTTCCAGTCGCGGCAGGTATCTTTCAAAGTCTCCCAGTTGCAACCCCGCGTAAAGCGCCCGCATCTGGCTCACTGGGTCGCGCACGAGATCCTCGTACTTCAATTCAAAAAATCGCGACGGCGGAACGAGCTTGCGGCCCTTCTCCAGGCTCTCATACATGCGCGTGTAGGTCTGGAACACGTGCTCTTCCAGGCCATGGAACTGCGGTTTTTGCAGGCCGTGGGTTTCGTATAGCCTCTTCCACAAATTCACGGTCGAAGGGAATACCACAAACGGATCGCGCACGATGTGCACGAAGCGGGCATCCGGAAACATCGCGAGCAGGACCTTGATCCGGCAGGTGTGCGGCGGAGATTTCAAGACGAGCCGGCGCGGATCCTTGAGAGTCAGGCGCTGCAAGAACCCCATGAACGCGCGGTTCCACGACCTGAGCGCCCGCGGCGACAGGCCCTCGAGATCGAGGTACTCCGGATATTGCGGCCGATGATTCGGAAAGGCGATCGTCAGGTAAGGAGACGGCTGCCCCATCATGCACAGGGCGAACTCATCCTCCTGCGGCCGGTCCCAGCCCGCGGCCATGTTGTCCATGGGCCGGTGCGTCGGCATCAGGAACCAGAACCAGCGCTTAAAAATGCGCTCGGTGAGCAGGAAATGATTGGGCTCCATGCACTCGTACGAGTTGGGATACGCATGCCGTTCGTCGAGAATCAGCAACTCGTGCAGGAACGTGGTGCCCGTGCGCCAGTGGCCGATGATGAAGAGCGGCGCCTCGCGAATCGCCGTGGCCGCGATGCGGCGGCCGTAGACGGCTTGCTGCACGAAGCGCAGCAGCGTGTGCATGAAGCTGACCATCGTCACCATGACCGCGACATACCAGTAGCGCCAGTTCACGGCAAAACGGTTGCGGACGAGCAGGCGCATCCAGGCGAAGAAGTCACAGCCCTCCCACATTCGCGGGGCCCATTCCTTCTTGCGCGCAGACCGTTCCTTGGGCACAGCTTGCTGGACTGTCTGAGTTGTCATTAGGGCGTTCCACCTGCTTGCAGCGGATAATGCCTTGGCGCGCCAGGAGCGCAATGCCATCCATTAGTCTCTCGTCCAATTGGACTTACGCTTGGGCGTCCTTGCGCGTGGCGCACGTTACACACCCCGGCCCACCAATAATAGACTATCCGCCAATTTATGCCAGGCGGCATGGTGGCATTGCTATCTCCTTCGTAAGACTTAAGTCATGTTGCGGCAGGAACTTGCTGCGCAGAAGTAGCATTGCCAACCCAGCAATGTACCAAATCGCTCAAATCTTCGTAGTTGCAACGACGATTTGCGAAGCTGGGGGCATTGGTTTGCACGTTGGTCTGCATGGAATTTGCAAACCCCACGATTTCGTGGGAAATTTGCCTTGCACGTTGGTTTGCATTGCAGAGAGGCGAGAGGCGTACTATGCCTTGAGCGTTGCGCACCCGCCGCCGATATTCGCTTCAAGGTCATAGTCCTGAGCAGCCTCTTCAAGCTGCTTTATCAATATGCCAAGGGTCGTGTTCCCTTTTTTGGCTTTCTCCCGGATTGCCTTGATAAGGTGGACTACCTTGAACTTGCCATTCTGCACTACGAGCCGAACGTCGGGCTGGTCGTTTTCTATGTCCTTGATAAACCGGGTTATTTTTCTGATAAGTATCCCGGTAACATCACCCGATTCCCGGCCGCAGTAGATCACGATGAACTCGTTATCTGTTTGCTGCCTCCGAGGCGTACCCATGCAATGCATGCAAAGCAAATGTTTCTGACCCGCGCAGAGAGTTAGCCATCTGGAGCCCAGCTCCAGATGCGCGGCCGGATAGCCGCATTCTCTTGGTTCGGCTACTTGACTCCTGTGGTATATTTAAGGATGCAGAGCCGCCTTCTTTCGCGGTGACGACCCACCCCCAGGTGGGCGGCTCTCACTAGGCCGCGGCGTGGAGCAGTGGCAGCTCGCCAGGCTCATAACCTGGAGGTCACAGGTTCAAATCCTGTCGCCGCAACTTCCAAGAAGAAGTGTACATAAGCCGCGGAATTATTCGCTCCGCGGCTTTTGCTTTGTGTGGGGGCAACTTTCCAACTTGCCCTGCGCGTTCCGCAACCCTATTTACTCGATCCCTTATCTTTCTCGGCCAGCTTCTGCTGATACGCCTCAAATTCCTTTTTGTCGATCTTGCCGTCCTTGTTGGTATCGATCTGATCGAACACGGCTTCGTAGGCGGTACCCTTGAGTTCCTCGCGCGTAAGGCGGCCATCCGCGTTGCGGTCCAGGGAATCGAAATCTACGAGATTCTGCTGCGCCTGCGCTCCATCCTGCGGCCCGGCTTTTTTGCCGCCTTTGCCGGCGTTGGCCCTCTGCGCCGTGATGAATTGCTCGGCGACGCGCTCCAGCTCTTTCCTGTCCAGGTAGCCGTCCTTGTTCAGGTCGAAGCGTTCAAAGTTATTGGCCAGCGGCCCCTTGGCTTCGTCCTTGCTGATCTTGCCGTCCTTGTTCGTATCCATGCGCTGAAGCATGTTTTCGACCATCCGGTTGACGGCAGCCGGATCGGCCGCCTTGTTTTTGCCCACCTTGGCCGCCCCCAGCCGGTTGCGCAGAACCTGCATCATGGCGGCGACCTCTTTGCGGTCCAGCTTGCCGTCGCCATTGCTGTCCGCCCGATCAAAGACTGCCGCCAATCGAGGCGGAAGCTCATCCTTGGTCAGGTAGCCGTCGCCGTTCTTATCGAAACGCTTGATGAAATCGTCCGGCGTCCCCTGCAGCAGCTTGGCCAATTCGGCAGGCGCTTGCTTGGGCTTGTCGTTCTGATCCCCGGCTTCCAAGAGGTTTGCGCAGACGAGCAACAGGGCGCTCAAACAAGGAAAAGACAATAAGCGGAACATGGCGGGTTTTCCTTTCGGGTCGCATGGGACGTCAAGGAATTCAACCCTGCCTGAGGCATGAAGTTCCGATTATTTGTTCTTCGACCACCAATCATTCCAGCGCTCGATCGCCTGGGCTCTTTCCGCCCGGCTGGCGTCGGCGTCGGGGCCGAAGTCCTGCTTGGTGAGGTTCTTCAATGCAGCATGGGCGGCCCTGGCCACGGGAGGCTCGGGATCCTCCAGGAGCTTGATAAGGTCGGGAACGTAATCCTTATCCTCCTTCATGGCGCAGGCGAGCGCCGCGGCTCGGCGAATCTCCAGATCTTCGTCGGTGAGCTTGTCACGCAGCGTGTCGGCCGTCATGCGCATGAGCCGCCGGACCAGGGCATCCCGCGCTTTTTGGCGTGCCGAGCCGCTCAGGCGGGGAATCGCCAGCGACAGGGCCTCGGTGTTCACGACACCCTTGCTGTCGCGGAGCCTGTCAATGAGCGCTCCCTGTCGCTGGGGCGCGGCATCCACCAGTTCACTGCTGAGCCGGCCCGCCTCGGAGTCTTCGCCCGACGCGGCGGATGAACGGGTCGATTGTCCTGAGGAACTGTCGGACCTTGTCCGGCCGCTGCCCTCCAGTTTCAGTTTTGGAATCGAACCGGTCTTCTCCACCGGAATGACGGATTCACTGGGGCCGTTGCGGGGCAATGTTCCGCCTGCGCGCAGGGCCACTTCAAATGGATCGTGGACCTTGCCTTTGAGGCTGGAGGTCAAATCGGTCAGCAGATTGGAGCGGCGCAGGAAAAGCAAGGCAAACGACGTATCGACGCGTGGATTGTAGTAGCCTTCCCAGCTGCCATCGGCCTTTTGCTTGGGAAGCATGATGGCCGTGCCCCACTCGTACCAATCTCTTTTGCCGATGGTCTTGAGGGCATAGGCCATGGCGACGCGCTCGAGGGACCAAAGGAAGTAATAATCCGTGCGATCGATGGCGGGCGGACCAGGCGCCGCTGCCGGCCCGCCGGGGGGCAACACCGCCGGCACGCCAGGAGCCGCGCCCTGCGCTCCCCGTCCGGGTCCGGGTCCGCCAAAGGTGCGCTCGGCATTGACATAGCGCCCGTTGATCATTTGCCCCAGCGCCACCAGTCCGGCGCGCACGGCGGGATCGCGGTTGGGATCTTTCGGCTCGCGCGGCTTGGCAGACCGGGAGCTTTTGCCCTCTTTCCCTTCTTTCCCTTCCTTTCGATTCGCTTCTTTGCGGCGCTCCGCTTCGTTCCTGAGAAGTGCCGCATCGTTACCCACCCCGTAGGCCACGGCCAGGCCCAGCAGACCGGCGCAGGTCATGGATGCTGTGGAAATTGTCCCATGGTTGTAGGGCCAGCCGCCATCGGCTTGCTGCATGCGGCGAAAGCGCTGCTCCATGGCGGCCAGGGTCGCGTCGGCGTTCAGGCGATGCCTGCGGGCCACCCAGAGAGCCAGGGTGGCAAACTGCGTGTTGGAGTTATCCCCTTCATCCTGAAGCGTGCCGAATACCGGCCGCACGGGAGTCAGGCCGGGGTTGCCCTGCCCTATTTGCGAGGGCAACCCGGGTGTCTTGGGAGCATCCTTGTCGTCCTGTACGAGCGCCTGCAGGCGCGCCGACTCGCTGTTATCGACCGGGCAGTTATAGCTCCAGCCGCCCAGACCATTCTGGCCGCGCACCAACCGGTTGGTGAGCGACTCGATAAAGGGCAGGTCCTTCTTCTCCCCCAGGCGGTCCAGCAGCATGATCGCCAGGGATATTTCATAGGTCCTGCCTTCATTGACACTACCCGCGCGCACGCTGGCCACTGCCTTCCGGATCACTGGGTCGGCCGGATCGACGTCGCATTCCAGCAGGGTCAGGGCGGTGAGCGCCGTTATGCCGGTGCGGTACTCCCCTTGCCAGGCGCCGTCCGGTTGCTGGCTGCTTTTGAGAAAGGCGACGCCGCGTCCAACCGCCTGCTTGATCGCGTCGGAATCAGCGGCGCGCCCAGAAGCCGCCAGAACGAGAATGAGCGTGATCGAGATCCCCATAAGGCGCCGGCCAGCACGCATGACAGACCTCCATGGACGAGCCAGGTAGGAGAAGTGTGTCTTGCTTTCCAGAATAACCGGGATTTGCAGAAATAGCCAGATGCTTCCATGTACAATAGCAGGACGAAACGCGGATTGCGGATTTAAGATTTGAGATTGCAGATTGAGAGTCAATCTGCAATCTTCAATCTGCAATCTGCAACTTTTCCCATACTCGCTAACCCTGCGGAAAATCCCGGTCCCGTGAAAAAGATCGCCGTCATTCCAACCCTGTTGACGCTGGGAAATGCCATATGTGGCTTCGCCGCCATTGCCGCGGCCAGCAAAATCGGCCCGAAGGAAGCGGCGGCGGAGACCGACTGGTATTTCGCCCTGAGCGGCTGGCTCATCATCGGCGCCATGCTCTTCGACGGGCTCGACGGCTACGTGGCGCGCCTCTCGAAAACGGCCAGCGATTTCGGCGTGCAACTGGATAGCTTGTGCGACGCCATCAGCTTCGGGCTGGCGCCGGCGTTCTTGTTGTTGCGTTTGGGACCTGACCGGAGCATTGAGCGTCTTCATCAGGCCCTGGCGGTGATTGCCGCACTTTACGTTTGCTGCACCCTCTTGCGTCTGGCGCGCTACAATGTTGAAGCGGAGCTAGATCCTAATAGCGGCAAGCGTTTTCGAGGCCTGCCGTCCCCCGGCGCTGCCGGGTGCCTGGCTTCCCTGGCGATTCTGCGCGGCATGTTCACGGAATCCCACGTTGAGGCCCTGGCGCAACGCTGGCCGGCCTTGCAGCCCGAGGTCTTGAAAACCACCATAGAAGTCTGGGCCATGCTGGGGGCCCTGACGGTGTCCATCCTCATGGTGTCCAGGATCCCTTATCCGCATTTAACCAAGCAGATTCTTCGCGGCCGCCGGCATTTCAGCCACCTGGTGCAGGTGATTATCTTTGTCGCGGCCTTTGTCTTGATTCGTGAATTGGTGGTGGTGCCGATCTTCTGGCTGTACGCCCTGGGCATGCCGGTCCGTTACTATATCGCCCGGCTCTTCCGCCGCCCGGTGCCGGCGGCCGAGACATCGGCACGTCCCGCCCCGAGCCCGTAGCCGCATCAGAGGTTTCATGTTTACAGGACTTGTCGAAACGCTCGGCGTTGTCAAGCGGATGGAAACGGCTGGAACCGGACGGCGCCTGTGCCTTGAAGCGCCCTCTATTGCTTCCATGCTAAAACCTGGCGAAAGCATTGCCGTCAATGGTGTCTGTCTGACCGTCATTGCTAACGACGCACAAAACTGCACGTTCGAAGCAGGCCCCGAAACGCTGCGCCGCACCAACCTGGGCGAGTTAAGCGTGGGCGAACGGGTGAACCTGGAACGGGCTCTTCGCCTGGGGGACCGCCTGGGCGGCCATGTCGTCCAGGGTCACGTCGACGGAGTCGGCCGAATCCTCGAACGAAAAAAGCAGGGAGAGTGGGAAACAATCTGGTTTAGCAGCACGGCGGATCTGGCCGAGCAGATGGTCCCCAAGGGCTCCATCGCCGTGGATGGCGTGAGTCTAACGGTTGTCGACGTAGCCGACGATCGTTTCAGCGTTGCCCTCATTCCGCACACGCTCGCCAGCACGACGCTCGGCTTCAAACCGGCCGGCGCCTCGGTCAATCTGGAGACCGATCTGTTCGCCAAGTACATCTGGAAGTGCCTCAAGAAAGGCGAAGTCACGCCTGAACTGCTGGCCCGGTCCGGTTTCATCCCACTACGGGAAAGTCTATCGTGAGCGAAGCGCCATCCTCTCCGCCCGCCCCCCGGCAAACGCTGGGCTACTTGCGCAACCTGTTCGAGTCGCGCGGCATCCATCCCAAGAACAAACTCGGCCAGAATTTCCTGATCGATTTGAATCTGCTGGATGTGGTCGTCCGAGCGGCGGAACTCGACCGGGAGGATTTCGCCCTGGAAGTCGGCACCGGGACGGGCGGTTTGACGGCCCGCCTTGCGGAACAGGCCGGTGCCGTGCTCAGCGTGGAGATTGACGCCGACTTCGTGGCCCTGGCCGAACGCGCTGTGGCGGGCCGGAACAACGTGACGCTGGTGCACGGGGACATTCTCAAAAACAAAAATCAGCTCAATCCGGGCGTCGTCGTCAAGTTGCATGAACTTCGCCAGGCGTCTGCCTGGGCGCGGTTGAAGCTTGTTGCCAATTTACCTTATGCCGTGGCGACACCCGTCATTGCCAACTTTCTTCTCTCGGAGTTTGTGTTTGAGCGCATGGTCGTCATGGTGCAGTTGGAGATCGCCGACCGCTTGCTGGCTACTCCGGGCAGCAAGGCGTATGGCGCCCTTGCCGTGCTTATGCAGAGCATCGCCGATGTGGAAGTCGTGCGCCGCAAGGTGCCGCCTACCGTTTTCTGGCCGCGGCCGCAAGTCGCCTCGGCCATTCTCCTGATCCGTCCCAACGCCGCCAAACGCGCTCACGTGGGCGATGTGACGCGTTTCCGCATTTTCTTGCGCGACCTGTACACGCAGCGGCGCAAGAATCTCCGCGGCGCCCTGGCCGGCCTGCCCGGCAACCGCCGGGAAAAAGCGGAAGTGGATGGGAAGCTCGCCGAACTCGGCTTACCGGGGACTGTCCGCGCGGAAGAGCTGGATGCCGAACAGCACCTGCGCCTGTGCGCGGTCTTCGGTTAATTCACGCCGGCAGGGAACAAATGCCAAATCGGCGCGTCTTATGGTATGGGAGGCCATGTCATGCAGAAGATCTATCTCATCACGTCCGGGCTCGCGCTCCTGTTTGGCGGCTGTCGGGCCGAAAAAGGGGATTCCGCAGTGTCGGAAAAAATGGCAGCAGAGAGGCTAACCAGAAACTCCGTCCCGCAGGAAGAATGGGATGCCGACAAGGCTCTTGTCGGGATGGGCGGGATGAGACTGCAGAGGCCCGTTGTAGGTGGCGGCATGGCTGCGGGGCCGGCGGCAAATCCGGCCCAGGCTGTCGCACCGCCGGTCATCGGCGCGGTGACGCTGCCGCGAAAAATCATTCGCACCGCCGACATCAAAGTGATCGCCTCCGATTTTGCCGAGACGGAGCAGGAACTGAAGAAATTGCTGGGCGCGCACAAAGACGCCTATGTGGCCAAAGCAGAGATTAACGGATCGCCAGGCGCGCCGCGCAGCGGCCAGTGGACCATACGCGTTCCCGTGGCGGAATTTGACTCCTTCATCGATGCCCTCCTGAAGCTAGGAGTTCCTCAAAGGAACAGCATCGATTCGAAAGACGTGACAGAAGAGTTCTATGATGTGCAGGCGCGCGTCAAGAATAAGAAAGTAGAAGAGGATCGCCTGGTCAAGCATCTGGAAAAATCGACCGGCAAACTGGATGAAATCTTGAAAGTCGAGGCGGAGATCAGCCGCGTGCGCGGCGAAATCGAACAAATGGAAGGACGCCTGCGCTTCCTGGCAAACCTGTCTGATCTGACCACAATTCACCTGCAGATTCAAGAGATCAAGGATTACGTGCCGCCGCAAGCGCCGACATTTACCTCCAATATTGCTTCGACGTTTACAACCTCTTACGACTTGCTCGTAACGTTCGGCAAAAACCTGGTCTTGCTTGGCGTCGCCTTGAGCCCCTGGCTGCCGGTGCTAGCCCTTGTCGTGATACCATCATGGTATTTCATTCGGAAGCAAGCACGGACCACGCAAAGACCAGCATGAATGCACTACTTTCCTGCGCCTAGCAAATGCAGCCGCAGCAGGTTCAAGGCCATCTTGGCCGCGCGGTTTTGCACTTCGGTGCGCGTCCCCGGCCAGTTGAAGCTCTGCGTTTTGCTGCCGCCCTGCCACGCCAGCCCTGCAAACACCAGGCCTACCGGTTTTTCCGCGCTGCCCCCGCCTGGCCCCGCGATACCCGTAGTGCTTACGGCCAGATCCGTTTGCAAGCGCTCTCGGCAGCCGACAGCCATGGCTTCGGCGACCTGGGCACTGACCGCGCCGTGAGCATCGAGCAAATGCTGCGGCACACCGAGCAAATCGGCTTTGATGCCGTTGTCATAGGCCACGATGCCGCCGCGGAACCACTGGCTGATCCCCGGCACCTCTCCGAGGCGTCTGGCCACTTCGCCAGCGGTCAGACTCTCGGCCGTGGCCAGGGTGCGGTTCTTTTCCGCTAGCAAGTGAAACACGGCGTCTTGGAGATCCTCGTCATCCGTGCCAAAAACCAGGTCTCCCAGCCGTTCGCGGATTTTCGTCTCCACGGGACCGATCAGCGCCTCAGCTTCCGCTCTGCTGCCGGCGTGCGCCAGAATGCGCAAGGAAATCGTGGCGTCGCTCACGGTGATGCCGACCTCGGGCACGTGGTCCCGGCGTGTCAGATCGGCCAGCTTCTGCTCGACCGCCGACTCACCGGCGCCAAAGCAGTTGATCTTACGCTGCACTAACACCCTGCCGCCCAGGCCGGATTGCAGGAGACGCGGCTTGACCTGCTTCTCGAACATCGCAAACATTTCGGACGGCACGCCGGGCATGGCGACGATCGTCGACTCGCCCACGCGCATCCAGATGCCGGGCGCGGTGCCGCGGTAGTTGACGATCGGTTCAGCGCCTGCAGGGAAGAGTGCCTGGACGCGGTTCCGCTCGGGCATGGTCCGCGCCCACTTGGCGAACATGCTCTGAATGTGCGCGAGCGACTCCTCGTGCAGCGCCAACTCGACTCCGGCCACACCGGCGAGGGCTTCGCGGGTAAGGTCATCCTGAGTCGGACCCAGCCCGCCCGTGATGATCACAAGCCTGGCCCGCTGCGCGGCGATCCGAATCGCTTCGATGTTGTCGCCGAGGTTATCGGCTACCGTTGTATGCCAGCCGACCGGAATGCCGATTTCCGCAAGACGCAGACTCAGCCACTGGCTGTTGGTGTCGAGATTTTGACCGCTGGTCAGCTCGCTGCCGATGGAAATGATTTCCGTCTTCATGGAATGCAGTTTACCGCACGCCTGCAGGGGGTACAGTGCAACTGGAACTCAGTATTGAGTCATGAAAAATAATGGACGCGCCGGGCGTCCATCGAGGAATATAGGAAGGAAGATCTTCTCACGGAGAGTCATGATCATGAATGTTGTTCTGCGGCACCTGCGCCGGGTTGCCTTTTTGCATAACCACGACCGCCTGAGTGACGGCCAGCTCCTGGAGCAGTTTCTGTCCCAGCGTGAGGAGGCTGCATTCGAGGCGCTGGTGCGAAGGCATGGAGCGATGGTCCTGGGAGTGTGCCGGCGCGTGCTGCGCCATGAGGCCGACGCCGAGGACGCCTTCCAGGCCACGTTCCTGGTGCTGGTTCGCAAGGCCGGCACGGTGCAGCCGCGCGATCACGTCGGCCATTGGCTGTATGGGGTGGCGTATCGAACGGCGCTGCGCGCGAAGGCCCTGGAGGCCCGGAGGCGCATGAAGGAAAGAGCTGCACCGCGACCCCAAGGGCACCAGGACGGCATCTGGCAGGATGTGCTGCCGCTGCTCGATCAAGAATTGAGCGGCCTGCCGGAAAAGTACCGGGTTCCCGTGGTGCTATGCGATCTGGAGGGCAAGAGCCGCAAAGAAGTGGCGCGCATCCTGGGCTGTCTGGAAGGAACGCTGTCAAGCCGGCTGGCCCGCGCCCGCACTCTCCTGGCGCGGCGGCTCTGCCGGCGCGGCGTGATCCTCTCGGGAGGGGCGCTTGCTTCGGTGCTATCAGCCCATGGCGCCTCGTCCCCGGTGCCGGTTGGGCTTGTAAGCGGCACGATCAAGATGGCGCTGCCGCTGGCAGCGGGCCAAGCGGCGGCCACGGCGTGCGTGTCCGCGAACGTTCTGACTTTGACAGAAGGAGTGCTGAAAGCCATGTTGCTGACCAAGGTGAAGACGGCGACGGTGATCCTGTGCGGAGTGGCCGCCTTGGGCATGGGCACGGGCGGCGTGCTTTATCGTGCCAAAGCGTCTGAACCGGGCAAATCCGGACTGGCGCGTGCATCGGCGAGTGCTCACGGAGTCGATCCTGCCACAAGCGGAGCAGATGAGCGGGAACGGCAGAGAGAGGGCGACCAACAGTCGCAAATCGCAAGAGCGGCAGAACAGCAAGAGCGCGCGCTCCGCGAAGAACTGGAGCAGGCCCGGCGTGAAGCGGAAAAATACAGGCAAGAGGCGGATGAGCAACGGGAGCGCGCCGAGGCGCAGCGTCGGCGCGCCGACAAAGCGCTGCAGGATGCAGAATTACAGGTGGCGCGGGCTCGGGAAGCCGAACAAGCGGCACGCCGGGTCGCGGAGAAGGAAAGATATGCAGGCACATTCCGACAGGCCGGGCAGCAATTGGGAAACTTGCCCCTCAATCCGCAATCCGTCGTGAACCCAACTACATCGCGTAAGTCGACCGACTTCGAGGCGGCCAAAGCCACCATACTCAGGGAGCGTGACCGTTTGCGCGATGACTTCCGTCAGCGCGATCTGGCGCTGCAGAACCAGCTAAAGATGCTTGCCCGGGAGTACGATCAGCACTTGCTGCAGCTAGACAAGCAACTGAACGACCTTGACCAGCAAAAACGGCATCTGGCTGAAGATATGGAACGTCAACGAGGGGGCTCGTCGGCAATGCCGAGGGAAGCCCAGGCCGAGCGCGCGACGGAAAAAGCATCGCCGACAAGAGATAAACTTGACCTGATTCTGCAACGACTGGAGAGAATGGAAGAACGCCTGGAGCGCCTGGAGCGGAACAAACGCTGAAGCTAGTCTCTCCCCGAGCCCTCGCGCAGTGTGACCAGTCTCCACGATCTTCTTCTTTCTGGTAATCCGGACGGATCAATACGTGGAGAATCGACGTGCGCACGTCGCGGAAGCACCAGTCATAGAGGTCGTCGCCAGGCGTGATGTCGAATTGATTATCGTAGAAAAGGACGCCCGCACCCATGCCGGTGAAGCGGTGCAAGCTCTCCAGGGGATTGATCGTCGCGTCGAAGGATTCGGGCGGCTTGACCGTTCCCAGAGGGAATGTTCTTTTCACAACCTTGTCGGCCAGACGGACTTCGACCGCAACTTTTCCCGAATCCTGGTCGTCGCAGGCGATCTCGAACGGATTCATGAGCAGCGCTGCCGGATCCTCGCGGAGCCGGCCCGCGCCGTAAACGCGGACGCTGAAATGATCGGCATCGGCGGCTTGCCAATTCTTGCCGTCGGCCGTGCCCTCCACGTAGATCAGATGGCGGCCGCCGCGCTCAAGGATTGCCGGCCCAATAATGCGGAGTTGACGGAAGGATGGCGGCGCTGCACGACTGACGGGCGGAGCCGGGAGCATCACAAAGGCGGCCAGGGACAACAACAGCCCAAGGGGAAAAAGCCTGCAACTGGACTTCATGTGGACCTCGCAGTGGACTCCTACCCTGTCCCAGGGTAGCACCGGAGGGCACAGGCAAGCAAGCTTGCCATGTGGTCAAAGCTGCGCGATTTTGGTCTGTGTTGTTAGGCCACTGCACAGGCAGCCCTGCTCACGCTGAGCGACCGGCTGCTGTCTGCCTTGAATGGCTCATGGTCGGCCGGCCCGTCATGCCGAATCATGTTGGCAAGACTTCTCTCGAGCCCGAGGAAAACCTGCGAACATTCAGGATCGAATTGCGTGCCAGCGCCCTGGCGAACCTGGTCGAGGGCCTCGTCGAACGCCAGGCTGTGGCGGTAGGAGCGATTGCTCGTCATGGCGTCGAAGGCGTCGGCCACGGCCACAATCCGGGCAATACGCGGGATTTCCACCCCGATGAGCCGGTCCGGATAGCCCCGGCCGTCCCAGCGTTCGTGATGGTTACGGATGATCGGCAGCACCGGGGCCAGCTCGGGAATGGTGGCCAGGATGGCGGCGCCTTTCACCGTGTGCGCTCTCATGTGTTCGCACTCCTCGTGCGTGAGGGGACCCTGTTTACGCAGCACGGAATCGTGAATGCCGATCTTGCCGATGTCGTGGAGCCGGCTGCCGGCTTCAATGTGCCGGCGCGCGGCCGCCGAGACGTTCAAGGCGTCGGCCAGCAGCAAGGCATAGCGGGTTACGCGCTGGGCGTGGCCCGCCGTATATAGATCATGGAGCTCAACGGACTGCGCCAGGTTAATGGCAGTCTGGATGAGCCAGGCGCTTTGACCGGCGCGGAGCACGCGCAGCAACTGGTTGCCGGTTTCCATGTGCCGGGCCATGTGGCGGGCCGCCAGGGCGAAAGCCTGCTCCCAGTTCTGCCGGGCCGTGGGTTCCAGGTGCATCGTGCCGTAGAAGCTCTCCAGAGTACCGGCATTCTCCTGGTCCATCCTGGTCACGCGTAAGACGACGTTGCCGAGCTGCAGCAGGTCGTGCACTTGAAGCCTGCGTTCAGCGGAGCCAAGCCGCTGGCCATTCAGGTAGGTGCCGTTGGTGCTGCCAAGGTCGCAGACCAGCCAGCCGAACGGCTCGACATAGGCCAGCTCGGCGTGGCAGCGGCTCACGGAGCGATCTTCGAGGGGCAGTTCCCAGTGGGCGCCACGACCGATGCGCAGGCGGTCAAAACCTTCCCAGGATTTTCCTGTCAGCTCGCCATTCACGCCTTCGAGACAAATGTGCTGCGTCATAGTTGACCCGGGGATCCTTCTGGGGGAAGCTCACCAATCTTCTAAACAGCTATGTGCCTCCGTGTCATGGCAGCTCATCCTGACGGCATATTCGGGCCGCGGGGCGAAGGGACGGCCCCTATATCTCAAGTCGTTGGATTACTGTAGGGGCTAATGATCGGCAGCGTGCCGGTAGTACCGCCGGGGCTGGTGCCGATCGTGACTCCCGTGGGACCGGCGCCGGTGCCCGTGGTGGTGGGATCGATGGGCACCGGATCCATGGGATCGCTAAGACGCCGCATTTGCAGCAGCCAGGAGAGATCGGGCAGGGTTGCTCCCGTGCGCGTTGCCGCGTTGAAGCAAACCGTGTAAGTGCCGGCCTCGAGAAAGACGAAGATGGTGCTCAGCGGTTGGCCGGCGAAGGCCACCATGGTGAAGACCTGGTTGTTATTCTGATCGTAGATGGTCATGCGCACGGCGGCATCGCCGGTTGCGGCCCCGATGCTGGCGGCCAGGGAGAACTGCATCACGCCGCTTTGGGCGACGGCCAGACTCTGGTAGCTGACGGCGGAGGTTTGCGTAAGCTTGTCGCCCCCGAGGGAAGAAAAGGCGGTCGCGGCATTGCTATCGAACGTGACGGCAAGATAGTAGGCACCGACGTTATGAGTGGATGTCGGTAGCGGGCTGACACCGACATAGTACACAGCTCCGGCCGTGGCGCCTGGCAGCTGCACGGTAAACGTGCCGCCGCCATTGTTAATGACCGTGGTCGGCAGAGGATTGTAATTGGCGTCATAGATGGTCAGGTAGGGACTGAGAGCATTGGAGTCCGTGGAGGCAGCGGTCACGGTCAGCAATTCTGCTCCAGCGACGGGCAATGCCGGTGCCGTAACCTGGAAGTAATTGGCGCCGGCTGCGGTTGAGAGTGTGCCGCCCGAGGTATAGGAAAAGCCTTGACTGTTGGCGCTCATCTGCATGGCGCCGAGCGGTTGCGCCGTGGCCAGCGAAATGTTGGTGGCGGCGACGGCGGCCGCGGCCTGCGTGCTTGAGTTGGGGAACTGGACCGACATCTGGTAACCGCCGACGCCAAAGGGCGAGGCGACAGCTCCAGCGACCTCGACATAATAAGTGGCATTGGCCTGGGCGGTGCCAATCGGCACGGTCACGTTGTTGTTAAGCGGATCACCCGCTGCTGCGGACGCAACCACATGGCCCGCAGCGTCGAAAACGGTCACGCTCGGTTCCAGCAAGCTGACGCCGTTCGCCTGAACCTGGACGGTGAACGAGGTGGCGGCGGCAGGCGTGGCAAAACTGTACATGTGGGCGTCGGCCGCGCTGCTGGTGTCGGCCGCGATCGGGGCCTGGCCGGCGTTGGCCAGGTTTAGCGCTGTGGCCAGGCTGGTATTGTTCTGTGTATCGGGTGTGCGCGGTCCGCCGTAAAGGCTTTGCAAGGCGGCGATGTCCTGGCTGCTCAGGCCGGTGCGCGGGCCGGTGTAGATGGCGTAATTGGCGGATTGCGGGTCCGTGGTTTGGTCGCCGAAGCCAAACACATGCCCGGCCTCGTGCAAGGCAACCGTGTACAGGTCGTACTGCCCCGAACCGTTGATGCCGAAGTTGTAACGGCTGTTGAAGACCACGTCGCCGCCCCAGGTGCTTCCGGAGAGGTCGAACCCCGAGGCATCCGCCAGGTCGGTGGTGGAGTTGAGCGCCGCCATGCTGATGCGGATGTCGCCAAAGCGCGGGTCGCCCTGGCTGGCGCCGCTGGCGCCCAACGGCTGACCGCCGTCGGGGACAACGGCGATATTGATGTTGGCGTTTATTGCCCAGGTCTGGAAAGCCCGCAAGATCTCGGCCTGCCAGGCCGCCGTCGGGGCATTGGCGTTCAACGATTGAAAAAGCGTACTGGGGGCACTGTTGACCGCCGTGCCGTCGGGGACAAAGCTGAGCGTCAAGTGCCCAGGATTCGGCCAGGCGATTCCCCAGGTGGCCGGGGTGAGGCGGTCTTCCAGGACTTCGACGCAGAGCCGGCGTGACTTGGCCATTACTAACTCCCAAGATAAACAGGAAAGCGGCCCGGGCGAACGAGTCTCAAGCGCCCGCATCGGGGGCAAGTTGCTGTCCTTACCGTTTTGCTGCGGCGGCCTGCAGGGCACGGGCCGCGCTCACCAATTGACGAAACTCAGGGCGGTCGCGAATCGGATCCAGATCTTTATCTTGTTCCTGCAGCTCGAAGCCGAACCCCTTGCGCAACGCGGACGACAGATAGCGCAAGGCTTCGGAGCGGTCGGCGGGAACTTGCCGCGAGGTCAAGGCGAAAATGCCGGCGACCTGGTATTGCGTGGCGGGCCCAAAATCGCGGGCCAAGGCTTCGTCGGCATCCTCGTGGGCTGCCTTCCGTTGCTGCAAACGCGCCCGCAGCACGCCGCGCCCCGCCCGCGCCGGCACGTAATCGGGATAGAGCTCGATCACCCGGTCGAGCACGCGGAGCGCCTGCTCGTTGCGGCCCAGCCGGCTCAGGACGTGGGCCTGGTTCTGCAAGGCGGCGAGCGAACGTGGATTGAGCCGGGCGGCATTTTCAAAATCCGCCAGGGCACCGGGCAAATCGCTGGAAAGTCGGGCAATGCCGCGCGCGAGCCAGCTTTTCTCGTCGCTGGGCTGGAGTCGCAGCCCTGCCGCGAAATCCTGCTGCGCTCCGGCCTTGTCGCCGGCCAATTCGCGGGCCCGAGCGCGCATGAAGTAGATGCGCGTGTAAGGCGCGCCAAGCTCCTGTGCCCGCGTCAAATCGTCGATCGCGGCCCGGAAATCCTTCAGACCTTGCCAGGCGAGCGCGCGATTCATGTAGACCTCCGCAAACTCTGGGCGGAGGCCCACGACCCGGTTGAAATCGGCAGCCGCGCTCTGGAAATCATTCTGCCGCAGGTAAACCAGGCCGCGATTGAAGTAAGCCCAGGGAGATTCCGGCCACAGCGCGATGCTGGTTGTGTAACAGGCCCGTGCTTCCTGATCCTGAGCCAGGGCGTCATAGCAGAGGCCCAGCACGAGGCGGGCCCAGAAATTTTGCGGCTCTGCCTCCGCCGCGACCAGCAGCAGGGGCAAAGCTTCTCGATAGCGGCCCTGGGCCAGGCGTTCGCTGCCCGCCAGGTAATGGTCGCGCGGCGTCCGCAGCGGTGTCTGCTCGGCCCGCCTATGCAATCGGGCTGCTTCTTCCGGCTGCCCAAGCAGTTTCAGCAATTCGGCGCGCTGAGCCAGCAGCGCCTGAGAGACGGCTGCATCCTCTGCGAGCGCTTCCGCCAGGTTGTTCAGGTCGCGTGCCGTGCCAAGCTGCTTTTCCTTGGAAGTAGCATCCCTCGCCGCGGCGCGTAACAAGTTGGCGCGCGCCAGCAGCAGCAGCAGGTCTTGCAATTCGGTGCGCAGTTTCGCCTGGTTGGCGACGGAGAGATGGCGAAGAGCCGGTTGCTCCTGCCAGGTGGCGTTGCCCAGGACCTGGTAGTTCGCCAGCGCTTGCCGGCCTAGCTCAATGCCCTCGTCCAACTGGTCGCGGTCCAGCGACCGTGCATTAAGCAGGAATTGAACGGTCCGGGCGTTTTCGCGGAAGCGGTTCAAAGTTTCCTGGGCCTCGAGTTGTGCCAGGCGCTGGCCACGCAGCAGCGCCCAGCCGACGATGCCACAGAGAACCAGGTTGGTCAGCAAGGCGACAGTGGTCAGGGAAGCAAGCCGCGGATGCCGCCGCGCCCACTTCCGGGTACGCTCCCGCAACGCGGGCTCGGGTGCATATTTCAAGGGTAGATTGGCGCGGTGCCGCTCGACGTCTTCGCGGAGTTCCTGGGCCGACTGGTAACGCCGGGCCGGATCGGGTTCGAGGCAATGACGGACGATCGATTCCACCGCCGGTGAAATGGCCTTGTTGAAGCAGCGCAGCCGTGGCGGCGGTGCCTGTCGGTCCGCGGTGATTTGCGGCAGCACGTCTTTCAAGGAGCCGTTTGGCAAGGCAAACGGCGGCCGGCGCGTCAACATCTCGTAGAGCATGACGCCCAGGGCGTACAGGTCGCTGCGGGCGTCGACCGTGCGCTTGGCGCCTTGAAAGGCTTCGAGGTGCTCCGGAGCCATGTACGACAGCGTGCCGCCCAGTTGGCCCGCAGTAATTGCTTCCCGGCGCAGCTTGGTGTCCTCGGCCACGCTGAAATCCAGGAGCATGGGTTGGCCTTCATCGGTCAGCAGCACGTTGGCCGGCTTCAGGTCACGATGCAAAATGCCGCGCTCGTGGGCGTGCCCGAGGCCGTCGGCCAGGCGCGAAGCAATCCACAGGACGGCTTGCACGAAGCTCAGGCCTTGAAGCATTTCCAGGATGGCCGTGCCCTGGGGCTGGCCGACGCTGGGCAGCGTGGCGCAGCCGGCGGGAACCTCGGTCGCTAGTTCCGGGCAAGGTATGCGGGGGGGCTGGTCGCTGCCATTCGTCTCGGTCATTTGCCGGGTGAGGTTCTTGCGGTTCCACAGCGTGCTTACCAGCTCCTTGCCGGACTCCGGCAAGGACTCGCGCTCCTGCCAGTTCTTGAGTAAGTCGGCGAGCGTGGTGGAGCCGAGGTAAGGCATGCACACCGCCTGGTAGGGACTGGCACGGTGGACGGAATAGATCGGCACGATATTCGTGTGCTGCAACTGCGCCAGGGTCTGCGATTCGTCGAGGATGTACGGCGATACTTTCAAAGCGACGAAACGCGAGGCCAGATCGCGCTGTCGGGCGAGATAGACGCGGCCAAAGGCGCCGCGGCCGATTTCTGCCAGGATCTTGAAGCCGAAAAAATCCGCGCCGGCGCCCGGCATCCCGGCCAAGGCGCCGGCGAGGCGCTCGGCAACGCTGCCGCTCGACCGCGCCTGTTCCGGGATGGCGCAGCCGAGGGCATGCGGGGAGCCGCCGCCTGAGAGTGCCATCTCCTCGGGGCGATGCACGCGCACGACGACCTGATCGGTTTGCAACTCCGCGCACCCGGAAGCGGCAGAGACCTGTGCTGCCGCGCCCGCGGCGGCCGCCCCGGCCCGGCCGTTGTTCCAGACTGTCCGTTCCGGGCTATTCTCGGGAACGTCACTGCCGGCTACGCGACATGCCGCATCACGGCCGATGAGCCGGCCGTGAACTTCGGCGTACAGAGGATCTTCGCGCGGCGGCAGAAATTGCGCTACGTCCACATCTTCATCAAGCGCTCGGGCCCGTTCGTAAGCCTGGATGAAATCCGCCGCCGCCCTGTTAAGTCCAAGCGCTGACATGGCTAGCCTTGCTCCCATCAATCATCGAACCCGGGGGGTGAAAATTGCTGATTGTGATTGCGTTTCGCCGGCAAGCGCGCACAGCGAGCGCGGGCAGACAGCGGCTTGCTTAGCCTGTGCCAATCGAACACCCTGGCGCTGCCAGGGGCCATCTGGATTGCTTTGCCGGCTATCCGGAGTGCAAGACGTTAATGGTGGGTTTGTTTTTCGTAACGAGCAGAAGCTCAGGCGAGGCGCGGTGCATCGGTCCTCCCATCGTCGAAACGAGCATTGCCGGCAACCATGCCCGCGCCCGCGAGCCTCGGGCGCTGTCAGCACGATGTGCCTGCCCATCCGTTCGGCAGCCTGGCGACCCGGCAAAATCAGGACGATTTTGACGGGCCCATAGCTTTGCGCCCCCGCCTTACGACAGGTTTGCCTTTTCGAGGATGAAGAGAACGGTCCTTGTTCCGCGTGAGGGATTGGGGAGAATCCCGTGGCCGTCCTCCATCCGACCACCGTACCGAACAAACGGTAGGTCACGAATTTCAGGTTGTCAAATGGAACCAGGAAATTTTTCCAAAAATATCTGCCGTCTGGGTTGGTGATGCCGCCTTTAGAGCCATCCGCAGGGACTGCATTTGCGATGACGCTCAGCAGTCGCTACTATCTATGACTTCGCTCAGGCGCCGCCCGCAACACTCCCTCGCCCTGTTTAGGGAATTCATTCCATGATTCGCGAAAGAAAGGCCCCAAAGTCGTGGCTTTCGGCTATGTACGTACTTGCCGTGAGTCTGGCGCTGCCGCAGGCAGGGCGGGCTGGGGAAGATGAAGAAAACGCACTGGCCCGGCAGACGACCATCCGGCGGGACCATTACGGCGTGCCTCATATCCTGGCGGCCACCGAAGAGGCTGCGGCACTGGGAATGGGCTACGCCGGCGCCGAAGACCATGCGGAGCTGCTGGGCCGGCTGTTCCTCCAGGCCCGCGGCGAGGAAGCTTCCGTGTTCGGGGATAAATTCGCCGCTGGCGATTTCCTCGTAAAACGCTTTCATATGTATGAGGGCGCCGTCGAGGGCTACCGGCGGCTGGCTCCGTGTGTGCAGCGCATCCTCGACGGCTATGCGCTCGGCTACAATCGCTATCTCCGCCGGCATCGCGCTGCCTTGCCCGAGTGGATGAAACCCATAGACGGCATCGACGTCCTGGCGCATGGCCGCCACGTCGTGCTCCTCGAGTTCTCCATGAACCTCGAGCAGTTGCAGCGCCTGGGCGCCAGGGCACTGTGGTTGCCCACGCCCGCGGACGACGCGTTCGCGCGTGGCTCCAACATGTGGGCGATCGGCAAGGGCCGGTCGGCTTCCGGCAGAGGAATTCTCCTGGGCAATCCGCATCTCACCTGGGCCGGGTCACAAATCTTCTATGAAGCCCACATCACCGTCCCAGGCAAAATCAACATCAGCGGCTGCACGCTCATCGGCTCGCCCATCATCACCATCGGCTTTAATGACCATCTCGGCTGGTCGCACACCGTCAACCTGCACGATTCCGACGATGTCTACGAGCTGACGCTCGATCCCCGCGACCCGACACGGTACATCTACGACGGCGCGCCGGTCTCCATGCGCAAGGAGGAGATAACGGTCACGATCAAGACCCCCGCGGGCTTGATCGCCAGGAAGCAGGACGCCTACTGGTCGCATTACGGCCCCATCGTCAAGATGGCGGACGGCAAGGCCTATGCCTTCAAATCGGCCAACATGGACGAATACCGTTTCGTGGAAGAATGGAACCTGATGGGCAAGGCCCGCAACCTCGACGAGTTCCGCAAGGCGCTCGACATGCAGGCGCTGCCGATGTTCAACATTTGCTACGCCGACAAAGAGGGCAATGTCTTCTACCTGTTCAACGGCCGCTTCCCGGCCCGGCCCAGCGGCTACAACTGGGAGGGAGTCGTCCCCGGCGACACCTCCGCCACGGAGTGGAACCATATTCTCCCCGTAAGCCGGCTGCCCAGCCTGGTGAACCCGCCCGGCAGTTACGTGCAAAACTGCAATTCCGCGCCCTGGTACACCAACCTGAACGCGCTTATCGACCGCCATCAGTATCCCGACGACCTGACGCCGAACTTCAACAGCCTGCGCACCCAGCTCAGCCTGGAAATGCTTGCTGGAAAGGAGCCGATGACGCTTGATAGGGTGAAAAAATGCAAGTTCAACACCAAGATGCTGCTGGCCGATCGGGTCAAGCCGGACCTGCTCAAGATCGCGCGCGGCCAGTCCGCAGAGGGCATTGCCCTCGATGATGCCGTGGCGGCGCTCGAAGCCTGGGACAACACTTCGGCCCGTGCCAGCAAGGGTTCGATGCTGTTCGCGCTCTTCTGGAAGCGCTACGGCGAGGAAGCTCGCCGGCCCTACCAGGCCGGCTGGGACGAGAAGCAACCCGCCACAACGCCTTACGGTATCGGTGAGCCGGACACGGCGCGCAAGGCTCTGGCGTGGGCCGTCAGGGCGATGAAGGAAAAGTACGGCGCCCTGGACGTGCCCTGGGGTGAACTGCACCGCTTGCGGCGCGGCAGCGTCGACGTGCCGATCGGCGGCTACCTGGCTGAATATCGCAAGGGCTTCCGCGGCGCCCGCTTCGGCGATTTCGGCAGCTTCCGCGTCATCGACTACCGGGAGGAAAAAGACGGCAAGTTCATCGCCATCCGCGGCGACAGCTACGTCTTCGCCGTCGAGTTTACGTCGCCGCCCACGGGCTACAGCATTTCCGCCTATTCACAGACCGACGATCCGAAATCCCCGCACCACACGGACCAGTCCATACTCTTTGCCAACGAAGAATTCAAACCCGCGTATTTCACGGAAGAAGACATCGCCCGTCACCTGGAGCGATCTTATCAACCGTGAGCAGGCTGCCGAGGCCGAGTTCGTAGGGCAGGTTTTTAACCGGCCGTCTGCACAGGCGGGTTAAAAACCTGCCCCACGTGGCCGGTGCTTTGACAACCTTGAGCTCAGACAAACGGGCTTCGGCAGAAAGGCGTAGACTCCAGTTTCCCGATCTGCTACAAGAACGACCCAGATTCGCACACCGGCCCGGCATCTCTCTCCATCCGCACCTTCGCAAGGCGATTTTTTGCCGGCTGTCCATGCGCCCGTGAGCAGCCGCTCGTTGAGGGCCGCTTCATGCTCCGGCTGCTCGCCTGGTCGTTCGTATTCGTCATCATGACGTGGGACATCGCTTTCACCTGGCACTATCGCACCGAGGTTGCCGTGTGGGAATGCAATCCGATCGCCCGGTGCTTGTACTCCGCCTTCGGCGTGGAGACGATGATCGGCTGGCGCATTGTGTCGACGTGCTACGCCGCGGTTGTGGGCAACATCAAGGTCCGGCTGGCCAAGGTGCTTACCGCCATCGCCGTGGCGGCGCACGCGTTCCTTTTCGTTAAGCTGCTGATCGGCTGGTAAGCGCCTAAAGACTTTGGCCTCTCGCCTGGACGATCATACGCCGGGAAACGCCGCCTCCCAGGCAATAGCAAGTTCCCTATCAAGGTCTAATTCCTTGCACCAGTGTCTGAGATAGTTCATATCCAGAGTATTTCGATTTGCGCGCAGCAGCGCTGTGACGTCAGCCTTGTCGATTACCCTGCCGGCGAGCAGCTTTTGGATGATCAAATCCTCGCACGCCAGCACAAAGACTTTGCCCTCAAGACTGGAAAGCTTCACCTCTACACTTCGGGCCAGCGCCGTCTGATGGTAACTTGAATCCGACAGAAGAAGGTCCACCTGGATGTCCAGAAAAGCTCCCGGAGGCTCATACTGAAATTGGAGAACTTGTAGATTTCCAAGCGGGACCGGGGATGCCTTGTGTTTTGGCTTGATTCCGGCGCCAGTCAGCGCTTTTTGAATCCTGGCAAACTGCTTTTCACTAACTCCCAGGAGCAGGTCAACATCGCGGGTTGCGCGAACGTGTTGCCAGACGGCCAGGGCCAGCCCGCCGGAGACGGCCATCGGCACTTTCAGAGGCGCGAGACTTGACCAGACATGCTCAAGCGCCTGCAACACAACCGCGGCGGCCATCTTTGTCGCTCCGGCGATTGAATTCTTCAACCAGGTGCTGCATGGTGCGATCGTGCTCTGCCATCTGCTCGGCGTACCATTGACGATACGCCGCCTGCACATCGCCGCCGGGTCCAACCTTCAGACGAAGTCCCGCCAGCAAGAACTCGTCACAGGCATCCATCAGGTCGAGCCAAGCTTCGATTCGCTGTTCGGGAGTCAAACCGGGCGGAAGAGTGGGAGCAAGATCGGTGGCTGGCAGCAAGTCCGTCGCCATGGTTTCCCACCCTCTTCACATGACTTTAGTGACCTGTTCGCAGGCACGACCTACGCGCACAGGTTACTCCATTATAAGCTACTCACTCCCAACTCCCAATTATTTGCGGGATTGGTTAGTGTCTCGCCTTGGCCGTATGTCGCCTTTCGCTCCGCGAAAGGACTACTTTCGCGGAGCCACGACTGGTGGCCCGGCTGACAATCGTCGCCCCACGGGGACAAGCCCGCGGCGCCGAATAGGCTGCCGAATCGCGCACGGTCAGCTAGTCTGATGGAATAGCACCTTGCGGAGAGCTCACATGCAAAGCGAGCTGGTGAAAACGACCACACGAGACGGCTTCCAGCTTGACGGGGCATTTCAGCGACCGGGCGGGCAACGAACGTCTGACTTGAGTGTGGATTGCTTCTGCCTGATTCACGGCACCGGGGGCAACTTCTATAGTTCGTCCTTGCTGGGAGACCTAGCGGATCGGTTGCTGCAACTTGGCTGCCCGGTCCTGCGCGTGAACACCCGCGGCCACGACGGCATCAGCACCGCGCTGACGGCGCAGGGCGGCAAACGCCAGGGCGCGGCTTATGAGATCATTGACGACTGCCGGCACGACCTGATGGCCTGGGCGGCATGGCTCAGCGAGCGCGTGGGGCCGCGGCTCGGCTTGCTCGGTCACAGCATGGGCGCGGTCAAGGCGCTCTACGCGGTCGCACATGAGCCGGCGCTGGCGCCGAACGCGGTCGTCGCCGTTTCACCGCCCCGGTTATCGTACGCCGCCTTCTGCGCCAGCGCGTCGGCCGGGCAGTTCCTGGAGACCTACCAGCGCGCGGAAAGTCTCGTAGCAGCAGGGAAGCCGGCGGCCTTGATGGACGTGCAAACACCCTTGCCCTACGTCATCACGGCGGCCGGATATATCGAAAAATATGGGCCGGACGAGCGCTACAACTTCTTGAAGTTTTTGCCGGCCGTGCGCTGTCCCACGCTGATGACGCTGGGTGGTCAGGAGGTGCAAAGCAACATGGCGTTTCAAGGACTGCCGGGCGATCTGGATTCGCTGGCCGCGCCTCGGAAGTTGTGCCAGGTCAACGTCGTCGCCAGGGCCGATCACTTTTATACGGGAAGGCGAACGGAGCTGGTTGATGCTGTCGACCGGTGGTTGCAGGGCATTTCGACTATCAGGAGACCTTTGCCATGAACCAGGACCAGGCATTGCGCGAGCACATCTTATACCTTCTTCGAGGCGGCGGCGCCCACCTGGACTTCAAGTCAGCGACGGCTGATTTGCCGGCCGAGTTGCGCGGCGCCAAACCGGCCGGCGTGCCGCACAGCCCCTGGCGGTTGGTGGAGCATATGCGGATCGCCCAGTGGGACATCCTGGAGTTCTGCCGCAACCCCAAGCACGTCTCACCGCAGTTTCCGAATGGCTACTGGCCATCCGGCGATGCCCCGGCGGACGGCAAGGCCTGGGAGCGCAGCCTGGCCGGCTTCGAGGCAGATCTGCAAGCCATGTGCGACCTGGTCCGCAATCCGGCCACCGACCTCTTTGCCCGGATTCCTCACGGCGAAGGACAGACGGTCCTTCGCGAGGCCCTGCTCGTCGCGGACCACAACGCCTATCACCTCGGGCAGTTGATGGTAGTTCGGCGTGCGCTAGGGAGTTGGGCGGAGTAAGGAACCAGGACCCGCATCCGGCAGACGACCCGCGACTGCTCAAAAAGCGTGGCAAACTGGCAAACGCGCTTTTTTCTTGCCATAAGTCTTTTCCCGACAATCACTTGATTGAAAAACCGAGTTTGCCAACCCTGGCAAACTCAGTTGGCAAATTGGCAAACTCATTTTGCGGAAGCGCGCCTCAAGAAAACATCCGTTCAAATGTGAATTGTGTTTATCTACTTGGTGATACAATTGATTGAACCGCCGCAATGGAGGACCGCGCGCCTCTGTTGAATCGTCCAGGAGTTCAGGGTTGGCGGCTTTTTGCTAGCGGAGTGTGATTCATGGCCGAACGAGCGGGAATCCTTCAGTGCGGCGCTGATATCCTGGTGCAATGTCTTGTGAACCATGGCGTGGAGGTGGTGTTTGCCTATCCGGGCGGGGCGAGCATGCCGATCCACCAGGCCTTAACCCGTTTCCGCTCACGGCTGCGCACCATCTTGCCGCGGCATGAGCAGGGCGGCGGCTTTGCTGCCGAGGGGTATGCGCGCAGCAGCGGCCGGGTCGGCGTGTGCGTGGCGACCAGCGGGCCGGGCGCGACCAACCTGGTCACCTGCCTGGCCGATGCCAAGATGGACTCGGTTCCTCTGGTGGCCATCACGGGTCAGGTCCGTACCTCGGTGATCGGCACGGATGCGTTTCAGGAAACTCCCATTGTCGAGGTCTGCCGGGCGATCACCAAGCATCATTACCTGGTGACACGGACGGAGGACATCGCGCGCGTCTTCAAGGAGGCGTTTCACATTGCCAGCACCGGGCGGCCTGGCCCCGTCCTGGTCGATGTGCCGAAAGATGTCCAGGACGGCAAGGTGGTGGCCGACTACGAACCGGCCATGAACCTGCCCGGTTATCGGCCGTTCCGCCGGGCCACGCGCGAAGAGCTCGACGCCGTCCTGCAGGCCATCCGCCAAAGCCAGAAGCCGATCATCTATGCCGGTGGCGGCATCGTTTCCTCCGGCGCGGCCCCGTGGCTCAAGACCTTCGCGGAGCGGACCGGCATCCCAGTGGCCCTGACCCTCATGGGCCTGGGCGGCTTTCCGAGCGAGCATTTCCTGTGTCTGCAGATGCTGGGCATGCACGGCACCGTGTACGCCAATTATGCTGTCAACGAGGCCGACCTGCTGCTGGCACTGGGCGTGCGCTTCGATGACCGGGTCACCGGCAAGCTCAGTGAGTTCGCCAAGCACGGCAAGATCGTGCACATCGACATCGATCCCTCCGAGATCAACAAGAACAAGGTCGCGCACCTGCCCATTCACGCCGACGTGGCGCAGGCGCTCCGCGATCTCTTGCCCTTGCTGGAGCAGGAAAACGGCGGCGGGGCGAGTGTTGGTCAGCGCTTCGTGGACTGGGTGCAGCAGATCGAACAATGGCGCGAAGCGGAGCCGCTGCGTTATGGCGACCGCGAGGACGCCATTATGCCGCAGTACGCCATCGATCGCCTCTGGCATATCATCCATGACCGCGGGGCGCTGGATAACACGGTGGTGACGACCGGCGTCGGCCAGCACCAGATGTGGGCCGCCCAGTATTTTCACTTTAATACGCCGCGCAACTGGATGAGCAGCGGCGGCCTGGGCGCCATGGGGTTCGGTCTGCCCTCGGCCCTGGGGGCGCAGGCCGCCCACCCCTCGAAGACGGTGATCGACATCGACGGCGACGGCAGCTTTCTCATGAACATCCAGGAGCTGGCCTGCGCCTTCGTGGAGAAATTGCCCGTGAAAGTTTTCCTCCTCAACAATCAGCACCTGGGCATGGTCGTGCAATGGGAGGACCGCTTCCACGCCGGCAACCGCGCCCATACCTATCTCGGCGCCGGCTTCGACCAGGAGGAGTATCCCGACTTCGTGGCCATGGCGAAAAGCTTCCGCTGCGGCGCCCGCCGCGTTACCGAGCGCGACGACCTCGACGCCGCCATCGAGGAGATGATCGACAGCAAGGGCCCATTTGTGCTCGACGTCAAAGTGCCCTATCAGGAGCACGTGCTGCCCATGATCCCCAGCGGCATGACCGTGCGCGACATCATCAAGGCCTAATATGAGCATCCTTATCGAACATAAGAGAGCTCACTTCGAGGTATCACTGCTGGACGAAAGGGGGCAAGGCCAGGCGCCCGGGCCACGACGGAGTTTCTGGCTCGGCTGGCCGGTTGTTCTGGCCCTGGCGGCGGGCTACCTGTTGTTCAGCCACGGCTGCCATGCCGATGGCGACACCGAATTGCTGGTGCAGGCGCAACAAAAAGGCCCGCGGCCTGGCAGCCGCGGGCCTGCGGCCATCGATCATTTGGGCCGTGGCACTTCAATGGCGAACGGCTGAGCCAGCAGCGCCACTTTCTGTCCATACTGAAGATGTGACGCCAGCACCTGTTGAATGGTCTGCATTTGCGGATCGTCCTTGTGATCAAAGCCGCCGATGGTGACCAGGCTGCCGGCGCGCATATGCAGCACATAAGCGTCCAGGCCAAGCTGTTTCGTTCTCAATGCCTCAGCGAGGTTGTGCGCGTTAAGGGCGCTGGCGCTGAGCGTTTCAGGGGCTTTACCGGGCAATAACTTGGTCAGAAAACTTCCCTTCTTGGTCTCCGGCTCAATGATGCTGACCCCCTGGAAGGTGGCGATCACCAAGGTCCACTGCTTGCGGCATTTCAGGAGGCTATAGCTCTCGCCCGCGTTCAACTCTTTCAAGAACGGATCGTTTTTGTCGGCATGCCGTTCAACGGGAACCGTCGGATTGCGTGCCACAAAACTGAGCTCAAAAGGGTTGGCGAAGCTCTCCTCCAGTTGAGCCAAGCCCTGGCTCCCCTCCACCGGTTTCAGCGTGGACCGCACGGGTTTAAGCCGGTCGGCCGAAGGCGGCGGCAGTTTTCGGACCTTGTCGAGCATGCGGCGCGCGGCATCGATGTCCTTGTAGCCGCCGATGAGCACGGCGCATTGCGGCTGAAAGCGCGGCCCGCGGTAGGGAAGGCGTTGCTCCGGAGGAAGTTGCTCCTGCATTTTGCGCCAGTTCTCGATGCTTTGCCTGCGTTCTTCATTCCCCCTGTTAAAGACCCAAGCCGGTAGATCGAAGCGGCTGCGAATTTCCAGCACAAGCTCATGGGCCAGCGAACTGGCATCGGGCCCAACATAGCAGGTTGCCGACACGACCCATGGGCCGACTTCCGGAGTAATCGCATATTCCTTGTTCGGGTCCGCCTCCACACGCGCAAAGGCGATCCGCGTGAGGCAAAGACATGCCAGCCCCGCCAGGGCAAACAGGAATCTCTTCATGTGTTCCTCCGATATGTGAAGTTAACGGGATATCCTAGTGTGAAGGCGCATCTGCCCACGAAAACGTAAGCCGAGAATGAAGGCAAATGTCAAATGGGGCGGGACATTAGCAGAAGTGTTTTGTTTAGTCCAGAGGCCAATGTGCGCCGAGGACCTCTCGCTGAAGGTCGGTTATCTTCTCAATGCCTAGCTTTCCCAGCTTAAGCAGCCGATCAAGCTGGCTGCGGCTGAACGTCGCTTCCTCGCCGGTGCCCTGGACTTCGATGAACTGACCGCCGCCGGTCATCACCAGGTTCAGGTCCACCTCGGCGTCCTTGTCTTCGCTGTAATCCAGGTCCAGCAACTCCTTGTCGTTCAGCAAGCCGACGCTGACCGCGGCGACGCTCCCTCTTAACACTCCGCCAGGCGGTCCGAGCAAGGCTTTGTTGGCCGTGAGCGTATCCACGAGTGCGACGTAGGCGCCGTTAATCGAAGCGGTGCGCGTGCCGCCGTCCGCTTCCAGAACGTCGCAGTCGATGTAGAGTGTGCGCTCGCCCAGCTTTTCCAGATCGATCACAGCCCGCAGGCTGCGGCCGATAAGACGCTGAATTTCGACGCTGCGGCCGTCGGTCTTGCCCGCGCGGTCGCGGGCCTTGCGCGGACTGGTACTGCCAGGCAGCATAGAGTATTCCGCAGTAAGCCAGCCCTTGCCGCTGCCCAGCAAAAATGACGGCACGGACAATTCCAGGGAGCAGGTGCAGAGAACGGTCGTTTCCCCCATGCACACGAGGACGCTGCCCGGGGTGTGCCGCGTAAAGCGGCGGCGGAAAGTCAGGGGACGTAGCTCTTCGGGACTTCGGCCGTCAGCACGCATGGAATCATATTATGCAACGGCTCGGACGAGGGCCGGGAAATTATTTGGCCTCGGTGAGCAGCCACTTGAGCAGCGCCTTCTGGGCGTGCAGGCGGTTGCCGGCCTGCTGGAAAACAATGCTGCGCTCGCCTTCCAGGACATCGGCGGTCACTTCCTCGCCGCGATGCGCCGGCAAGCAGTGCATGACGCGGGCGTGGGCCGGCGCCAGCTGCAGGAGTGCTTCGTTTACCTGGTAGCCGGAAAAGCTTTGCAGGCGCAGCTCGCGCTCGGCCTCCTGTCCCATGCTTGTCCACACGTCGGTGTAGATGACATCGGCGTTTTGCACGGCGTGAGCGGGCTTGCCGTTTTGCACGAGTGCTTCCCGAGGCAAGACGCTGCCGAACATGTCCAGAAACGGCTGATCGAAGCCGTAGCCTTCCGGGGCAGCCAGGATGAAACGTACGCCGAGCTTGCCGCAGCAGACCGCAAGAGAACGGGCCACGTTGTTGCCGTCGCCGATGAAGGCAATTGTGCGGTCCTTCAAATCACCGAAGACTTCCTGGAGCGTGAACAGATCCGCCAGGGCCTGGCAGGGGTGATGATAGTCCGAAAGACCGTTGACCACCGGACAGCTTGAATGCGCCGCAAAAGTCTGGACCGTTTCATGGCTGAAGGTGCGCAGCACGACCGCATCGACGTACTGACTCATGACGCGGGCGAAATCGGGCACGCTCTCGCGAGAGCCCAGGCCCGCTTCGGTGCCGGTCATGAAAACGCTCGAGCCGCCAAGCTGGGCCATGGCAGATTGAAAGCTGGCCCGCGTCCGCAGAGAAGGCTTTTCAAAGACCAGACCAAGGACGCGTCCTTGCAAAACCGGCGTGCGGTCGCCTCCGGCCGAAGCCGTTTTGAGACGCGCCGTCTCTCGAAGGAGATAGGTAATTTCGTCTGAACTCAAATCAACGAGGTCAAGAAAGTGACGCATAATGGGAGACCCAATCGGATTCGCCTGCGTGCCGGGAGAAAAGTGCTCCGTGGCCGGGGCGAATTCAAGTCTTGTGGGCGAGTAACACCTGTTCGAGAATGCCGCATCCTTCATCCAAGTCCCCGTCCGTGAGGGTTAACGCAGGCAGCAGACGCAAAACTGTGCCGTGCGTACAGTTGATGAGGAGTCGATTTTGCAGGCACTGGTTGACAATTGGCGCGCCCTCAACCGACAACTCCACGCCGATCATGGCGCCCTTAACGCGAATGTCCTGAATCCAGGGGCAGCGTGACCGCATGGCCTGAAGACGTGCCCGGAAGCGGTTGCCGATCTGCTCGGCCCGGGCAAGCAAAGCGTCGGCCTCGATCATCTCAACGGCGGCCAGGGCAGCACGGCAGGCGATGGGGTTGCCACCGAAAGTGGCGGCATGCGTTCCAGGCTTGAGCTTTTCTGCTACGTCCCGGCGCGCCAGCATGGCGCCGCAGGCGATGCCCCCGGCCAGAGCCTTGGAGAGGGTCATGATGTCGGGCTGCGCCCCCCAGTGCTGATGCGCGAACCAGCGGCCCGTGCGCCCCATGCCGGCCTGGACTTCATCGAATATGAGGAGGAGCTTGTGCTTGTCGGCAAGCTCGCGCAGACCGGCCAGATAACCGTCGGGCGGCAGGTTTATGCCCCCTTCGCCCTGGATCGGCTCGACCAGAATAGCGCAGGTCTCGCCGTCGATGAGCTTGGCCGCGGAATCCAGGTTGCCGAACGTGGCGTAGTTAAAGCCGGCCAGGAGAGGCTCAATGCCCTGGTGGTACTTGGGCTGTCCGGTGGCAGTCACGGCGCCCATGGTGCGGCCGTGAAAGCTGTTCATCATGGTGATGATCTTGTAGCGGCCTGGCCGGCCGTTCAGGCGTGCCAGTTTGATGGCGGCCTCGATGGCCTCGGTGCCGCTGTTGCAAAAGAAGCATTGCGCCTGAAAGCCGCTGCGCTCGCTCAAGGCCTGGGCCAGCAGGCCCTGCGGCTCGGTGTACCAGGTGTTCGGCACATGGATCAGCTTGCCTACCTGGTCGCGGACGGCTTCAACTATGCGCGGCGGACAGTGGCCCAGCAGGTCGCACCCCCAGCCCGGAAAGAAGTCCAGGTAGCGTTTGCCCTCGGCGTCCCAGACCGAAGAGCCTTCGCCGCGCACCAGGCAAACGGGATAGCGCGTGTAGTTGCCGATGACGAATCGATTGAACAACTCCGTGACTTGCGACGTGCTGGACATGGGATCGCCTTGCGAGGAGTTTTTAAGCCTGCGAAGAAGGAAGACAAACATCGGCCGGAGGACCTACGCGGATCTCCGTGCCGACGCCGTGGTGCGTATAGATTTCCAGGAGCAGGGAGTAGCGCAGGCGGCCATCGATTATGTGCGATTGCCGTACGCCGGCCCGGAGGCTGTCCAGGCAGGCTTCCACCTTGGGGATCATACCTTCCTCGATGACGCCCTGGGAGATCAGGTCCCGGCAGCCGGCCGCATCCAGGAAGCGAATGAGCGAGCTTTCGTCCTGGCGATCGCGCAGGATACCAGGCGTATCCGTCAAGAGGACCAGCTTCTCGGCCCGGAGGTTCGCGGCGACGGCCGCGGCGGCCGTGTCGGCGTTGATGTTCAGCCAGCCGCCGTCGGCCGCGCGCGCCAGAGAAGGAATGACCGGGACAATGCCTGCGGCGCACAGATCGTTGAGCAAAGCCGCATCCACGCGCGTCACGCGGCCCACCTTGCCCAGGTCAATGTCGGCGCCGTTGCCGTCTGGGAGGGACAGGCGCTCGCCCCAGAGACAGGGCATGGACGTCGACGTCAGCCCCAGGGCACTGCCGTTCAAGGCGCGAATCTGCTGGACGATGTCGGCGTTGATGGTCTCGAGCTCGCGGACCACGATGCCGAGCGTGTCGTCATCTGTGTAGCGGCGTCCCTGGACCTTGCGCGGCTTGAGGCCGGCGGCGGACATGGCCCGATCGATCGCTCTGCCGCCGCCGTGCACGAGAATGGGACGCAGCCGCACCGCGCTCATGAACGCCACAGCCTGCAAGGTGGCGCGCAGGGCGCCGGCGTCTTCCATGGCGCTGCCGCCCAGCTTGATCACCGTCAGCTTGTCGCGAAAGGTGCGGATATAGCTGAGGGCTTCAATGAGCACTTCGGCTTTGCGAATCGCCTCGTCCATGGGAACGGCCTTGGCGGGAAAAACATCTATTCTAGATCGCCCCGGTGCACTGTCAACGGGCGTTGCGGGCAATCTGCGCAAAGTCAGGATGAAGCGCATTGCTAACGGCCCGACAGCTTCATATACTGCCACCAAGAGGTACACGCGTTACCCGGCGCGTTTGACTGCGTAGTCATGCGCGGGCGCGTTCGTGTCTGCTCAAGGGAGGCTCATCGATGAAGGCTGCATGGTCGTTGTTGTTAGGTCTGGCCGTGGTACTCGCGTTTGTTGTGGGCACCCGCGCCGAAGACAAGAAGGAAGAGAAGACGCTCAAAGGCACCATTACCTGTGCCAAGTGCGATCTCAAAGAGACCGACAAGTGCCAAACCGTCATCAAGGTGAAGGACGGCGACAAGGACATCGTTTATTATTTCGATGCCGCTGGCCACAAGAAAAACCACAAGTCGATCTGCACGGAAGCGAAGCAGGGCACCGTGACGGGAACCGTCTCCGAAAAGGAAGGCAAGCACTATGTCAAGGTGAGCAAGGTTGAGTTCGATAGCTAACCGGGCTGACCTGCTCATTCTGGATCATTCCTCCATCGCCACTCCGAACGGGGTGGCGATGTCGTTTTTGGGGCCTCGCTCGGCTGGAATCGTCCAGGGTCACGGGGCGGCACAGCCCTCCCAGCAGGCATATTCCGCAAGGTCGTTCCACTTTTCGGCGCCGGCGTTTGTCAAAGCCAATACATAAGCTATACTCGCGCTGGGAGGCTTTGTATTGTGGAGTTTTTGCATTGACTTGTCCTCCCGGGTCACATCATCGGGCAGGAGTTTATCCGCGGAAGCCATCAAGCAACGAGGTAAGACAGCATGAGCACTGACGACAATCCCACTCCGGAAGTGCTGGTCACAGACCGCAGGGGCGGTGATCGCCGCGGCAACGACCGCCGGCACCGCAATATCCCCGTGGCCGTGGAACGACGCTCCGGCGGGGAGCGGCGCCATCAGGGCGAACGCCGCCGCCAGGTGGACCCCACGACCTGCGAGCGCGATTACAATGATGAAGAAATCATCTTCATGAAGGCGATGGACCAGTACAAACGGGATAATCGCCGGCCCTTCCCGACCTGGAGCGAGGTCCTGGAGGTGCTGTATTCGCTGGGCTACCGCAAGGTGGCCGACGCAACGGCGTTGCCGGGGCTCAGTCCCGGCGAAGGGCGCAAGATTCCGCAAAAGGGCTAAGCCGCAGCGCCGGCAGGGGCAAAAGCGCCCTTGCGAATTGCTGCCGCTTCCTGCTAACGTGTCCCGGCTTCTCAGAATAGGCGAAAGGCGGTTCGGTCCTTTCGCCTTTTTTTCTTTGCGTCGAAGCCTGGCAAGGCGGCAGGAGGCCTCATGCGGATCTTCTTTTCGGCGGGGGAGCCGAGCGGCGACCTCCACGGCGCCAACCTGATCGGCGCCTTGCGGCAACACAGCCCCGGTCTCGAATGCGTCGGCTTCGGTGGCGAGCACATGGAGGCCGCCGGCTGCAGGTTGCTCTTTCCGTTAGCCCACCTGTCCGCGATGTTTATCATCCCCGTTCTTGTCACCGTTCACAAATTTCTCAAGCTGCTTCTCCAGGCGGACCGGTATTTTCGCCAGGAACGGCCGGACGCCGTGGTGCTGATTGATTACCCGGGGTTCCACTGGTGGCTGGCGCGGCGGGCGCGGGCGCGTGGGATCCCCGTTTTCTATTTTGTGCCGCCTCAACTTTGGGCCTGGGCCGGCTGGCGCGTCAACAAGATGCGCCGCTACGTGGACCACGTCCTGTGCAGCCTGCCGTTTGAAGAAGCGTGGTACAAAGAACGGGGCGTTCGGGCGCATTACCTGGGACATCCGTATTTCGACGAATTGCCCCGCCAGCAGTTGGATGCAAATTTTATTGCGAGCCAGCGCGCTCGCGGCGGCCGCATCATCGGGCTGCTGCCGGGGTCGCGCGCGCAGGAGCTCAAACACAATCTGGCCACGCTTATGCGCGCCGCCGCCTTGATACATGCCAAGCTGCCGGAGAGCCGGTTTCTGGTCGCCTGTTACCGGGACATCCACCGCGCCCAGGTTGAAGCTTACCTGGCCGGTCATCCCTTGCCATTCATCGAGACCTGGATCGGTCGAACGCCCGAGATTATTCATCTATCGGAAGCGTGCATTTCTGTGTCGGGCTCCGTCAGCCTGGAACTGCTCTACCGGAGAAAGCCGGCCGTCGTGGTTTATCGGGTCAACGCGCTGGTACGGAAGCTCGCCCGGCGCTTTCTCAAAATCCCTTATATCACCCTGGTCAACCTGCTTGCCGGCAAGGAGTTATTTCCGGAGTTCTTCACCGACCAATGCGAAGCCCAGGCCATCGCCGAGCGCGTGCTGCGTTGGCTAACCGATCGCAGTGAGTATCAACGGGTCATGTCGGAGCTTGACGGGCTTGCTGGGAGAGTGGCAGAAAGCGGCGCTTGTGAGCGGACGGCCCGCTACATTTTGGCCGCGCTGGAACGAGCACAAGTTGTCCAAGCCAACCGCGCCGCGTGAAGTGCGCCTTCGCTCCACCAGCCTGATGCGCCAGTTGTGAGGTGCGCTTTCTCTATGGCCTGGTTTCGGCAGACCCCTGCCGGCTCGTCCGGCTGGTGAAGCAGTTCGGGGGCTAGCAGGCGCTGTTCTTTATCGTCGACCCCTGCCGGCTTGCCCGGCAGGTGAAGGAGTTCGTCGGCTGGCTACAGCCTGGCCGCTGAACTGCTTCACCTGCCGGACGAGCCGGCAGGGGTCGGGGCGAAATCGGGGCCAACTTTCCTAGCTGCCGAACTGTTTCACCTGCCGGACAAGCCGGCAGGGGTCCCGGCTCTTGTAAAAAGCGCACTTCAAAACTCGCGCTTCGGGCTGGTGACACGTTGGTTTAGTAACGCACGCCGAAAGTTGCCAGGAAATTCACGTCCATGAGATCGCTGTTGTTTTGAATCTGCAAAATGTCCATCCACGTGTAATCCCACTCGACGCGAAAGCCGGCCAAAAAGGTGCAGCAGCCGTGCGGCACCTCCACATCGGTGTGCAGGCCGACATAGACACCGCCGATAGTGTCGGTGTGATGGCTAGTTTGGAACAATTCAACCTTGGCGGTTCCCAGGCGGCCGCCGCCATCAAGTCCGACGCGCCAGCGCGGGGCATCGCAGGCGCAGGCCGTGCCTACCAAATACCAATCCAGGCCGAGCCCGGCGTTGAAGAATGTCCGGTTCAATTCGCGAATAGAAACCGGGATGGTCGTCGTCGTGAGGGCGCCGGCCGCGTTCGTAAGCAGCAGATTGTACGGCACCGTAATATCGGAACGCTGTCCGCGGTTCAGGATATTGCTGAGGCTCACATCGATGCTCCAGTCCCGGTCCATGGCGGGATTGAAGAACAGACTGCGCACCCCTCCCTCGATATCCCAGCCGGTCTCCAACGTGTGGCCGAATATGGCGCCTTCGGCGGGCAGCGAGGCGCCGCTGCGCAGGAACAGCTCATAACCGATCGGCCCGTTGCATCCCATCGGTCCGCAGCAATCCGGCCGGGTGTAGGTGATCCAACTGGAGAGTCTGCCGGGGGGTTGTGTAGGAGCAACTGGTGTTGTTCCGGGAGCAGGCGCCGGAGAAGCAGCCGCTGGTTCAGCAGTTAGCGGCGCAGGCAGAAGCTCTTGCGCCTGAGCGGCCACGGCGCCAAAAACAGCTAGTGCCAGCGCACTGGCCAAGATCTTCTTTGTGCTCATGCACTCCTCACCTTTCCCGCCCATGTCGCCCAGACTCAGCGGGCGCACAGAGAATCCTTGCACGGAGGTCCATTCTATTCTTCGGATAGAAAGTGTTCCGGAATTAACTGGATTAGCGATTGCGAGGACTTTGCCGATTAGATGGGCTGTCGCAGCATTGCCAGGACGACCGGGCTTCGCCACCTTAGTACGGTACGTGCCTTGGTGCCATGCTTTCGCGGCCCCGGCTATAGGTCACAAAAAACGGCATACCGTGCCGGGGCCGCGAAAGCATGCCACCCCGCAAGGATTAGCGCAGGTGTGCGTCACGCAGCGCCTGCAGTCGTTGCAAGGCCGGCTTGGCCAGGTCTTCCCCGTCCAGCAAGCCGCAATTGGGGAATTCATGCGCGTCCGCATCGCAGAGGTGCGCCCAGTTAACAGCCTGAACATAAGGCTTGCAGATTGCCAGGGCGGCAAATGTATCCGCCCAGTCTGCCTGTCCTGCAGGGGAATAATGCTCGTGCCAGTGGCCGGCGCCTACGCGCAATTCCGGGTCCGCCATGGCGTCCGGGGCGTCCGCCGACGGCAAGCCGAGGGTGATGCGCAGCGGCACGCCCAGAAGCGCGTAGAGATCGAGCATGCGCGAGGTTTCGAGCAAGTCCCGGCAGTAGCTGCCGCGCGGCCTGACGCCCATGACCATTTCCACATCGAGGGCAGCCAGGTTCAGTTCCGAGCGCACCAGGGTGTCGGCGAAGACGAAGGGGGAGTGCGTGCGCTCCTCAATGGCCATGTATTCGCCCCAGGGTTGGCTGATGCCGACCACGAGTGCCAGTTCGGGGTCAATTTGCCGGGCCGCCTGCACCATGTTGATGGTCAGCCACAGCAGCTCCTCCTCGCCCAGGGAGAGGATGGAGGAACTGTTGCCGGCAGCCGTGATCTGCCAGCGGCGAATGCGCTTGTGATAGCGCTTCACCATGGTTGTCAGATATTTGCTCATGAACTTGCGCAGGCTCTGCAGATCGCGCTCGTAGAGCCACAGCCAATCGGGAAGCTGCGTCGTTGAGAAATCGATCACAGGGCCTGCGGTCACCGGCAGCCCGCGCCGGTCGGCCCAGTCGAGCAGGGCGTCAATCGGCGCGCATTGAAAACTGCCTTCCTCCGCCTCAATCATTTTCCAGGAAAACGGCAGGCACACACTGTTGGCAAAGCGCGCCACCTGCTCGAGCTGCTGCGTGGCAGCCGTGCAGTTCAGGCGACAACCCAGCTGCGTCTCGAGTTTCGGGCTGCGCTCGTGCCGGGCGGCAAAGACCTGGGTCATGTAGAGGCGCGTCAGCTCCTCGGCCGTGCGATGGCTGAGATCGAGTGCGGCGCGGGCCTGGGCGGCTTTCTGCTCGCCATTGCCCTCGGTTACCGCCTGGCTGAACAAGACGCCCACTTTGTGGATGGCTTCGTCCAGACTGGCCGGGACCTGCAAACCGCCGGCCTGCCAATCGGCGGCCTGGCAACGCAGTTGATTGACCTTGCCGCGCGCCAGCTCGATTTGCAGATGATAGGCAAGCGGCCGCTCCATCAGGGTGGCGGTGGTCGTCATGAGGCGGCCGCAGCCGCCCACCTCCCACGGCACCATCAAGTAGCCGCTTTCATCGACGTCGCGTTGCACGGTGAGCCGGCCGGGCTCAACCTGTACGCGCGTGGGCCAGGGCATATTATCGGGACCGCCGGCCACGCAAGCCTGCGCCAACTCCTGGGCAGCTTCATCACTGACTTCCGATGGCAGCAGGAAAGTCATGGTGCCCATGAATGCGCGACCCTTTCACGGCCCGAAAGTGGCTTTTGCCGCCGCGCACCAGCGAGAGGCTCAGCGCAAAGCTACTGGGTAAATGTCGCCTGGAAAATTATATCGCATGCCCATGGGAATTTCCTGAGCACTGCAGCGGGAAGCATTTGGCGCGCTGCCGGTCTTGAGCACTTTTCGCGACTGCTATATGAACGTGTGCGGTTCGGCTGCATCTTAGCCCGACGCGCCAGCGAGGGCCTTGCTTGCGCGGCGGGCTAAGGCACTACAGATTCACGCTGCCGATTTAGCGGGCCACGATCGTGATGCCGTAACGATCGGCAAGTTCAACCGTCCTGTCCTGATCCAGAATTATGGTCTTGCCCGCTTCCAGCGCCAGCACGCGCCCGCCCGCCTGCCGCATGGTTTCAATGGTCGAGCCGCCCACGGTCGGGACATCGAAACGCATGTCCTGCTGCGGCTTGGCAACCTTCACGACCACGAAGCCGCCGGCGCGGCAGAATTCGCCGGCGCGGGCGATGGCCCGGTCGGTGCCCTCGATGGCCTCGACGGCAAGCACGGCGCGCTCCTTGACCGCCACGCTCTGGCCGACATCCAGCCGCCCCATTTCCTTGGCCAGCTCCCAGCCGAAGCCGATGTCACGCTCTTCGCGGGTGCTGGGCGGACGCCGGGTCAGAACTCCCGCCGGCACAAGCAGGTCCGGGCATAATTCCAACGCCGATCCGAAACGCAAGCCTTCCATGGCAAATTCCTCGATCAGGCCGAGCAGCAAGGTATCGTCGCGGTTGTCCCTGCGGCGGCGATACCAGAAGCGAATCGTGCGCATATCGGGAAGCAGGTTGAAGATTCGCCAGGGCGTGTGCATGACGCCCTTGCGAATCTTGCCGGCCATCATGACGCGCACAACTTTTTCGCGCTTGAAGCAACGGATCATCCGGCCCATGCGGGCCACGCCGGACCAGTAGAAACGCTGCACCAGGCCGGCGAGCTCCGGCGGGGCTTCCTGGCGAATGCCGACGCAGACGACGGCGATGCCCAGGGCGCGGGCCCGCTCCGCGAAGACCACGGGAAAACGGCCACTGCCCGCCAGTAAACCGATTGGGGAGGAGAAGTCCGCGCTCATGGCGAATCACCGGTCATTGATCGGACAGGCCCAGGTGCTGTTTGATGCGCTGGATGTCCTTGCGCATTTCCGGCAGCCGTTCCATGGTCATCAAGGCGCGTTTCTGCTCTCGTTCCGGCGTGGCCGGCGAGCCGAGCACGCGTAACCCGGGGGGCACCTCCTTGGTGACCCCAGCCTGGGCGCCGATGATGGCCCGTTCGCCGATGTGCACGTGGTCCACAATGCCTGCCTGCCCGGCAACCACGACGTAGTCACCGGTGCTCGAGGAGCCGGCAATCCCCATCTGGCTGACGAACAAATTATGCCGGCCGATCTGGCAATTGTGGCCGATTTGCACGAGGTTATCGATCTTGGTCCCTTCGCCCACGCGCGTGGCGGCAAAGGTGCCGCGATCAATCGTCGTGCAGGCGCCGATCTCGCAATCGTCGCCGATCTCGACATGCCCGAGCTGTGGCACCTTGACGTGCCGCCCGTTCTGCGTGCGGTAGCCAAAGCCGTCTGCTCCGAGCACGGCGTTGGCGTGAATCGTGACGCGGTTGCCGACGATGGTTCCCGCGTAGAGAACGGCGTTCGGATACAGGGTCACATCGTCGCCGAGCCGGCAGCGCGCGCCGATGGCGACGCCGCTGTAAATGCGGCAGCGCGCGCCGATGACACAGTCCTCGGCGACGCTGGCGAAAGGAAGAATGCTGGCGCCGGCGCCGATTTTCGCGCTGGTGTGGACATGGCAAAGCGGGTCGATGCCGTGCGCCGGCGGTTCTCGGTGACCGAGCATATGCCGCACGATGACAATGAAGGCGTTCAGGGGATCCGCGACCTGGATGAGCGGCAGACCATTCGCCGCAATGGAGGCGGGCACGACGGCGGCGGAAGCATGACACTGGTGCAGGTGCGCGGCGTGCTTTTCATCTTCGACAAACGTGATGTCGCCGGCAGCGGCTTCCTTCAACGTCCGGGCGGCATTGATCACCAGGTTGCCGTCCCCAATTACCTTCCCTTCGACCAGTTTCGCAAGTTCCCCCAAAGTGATGCTCACGCCAACGTCCTTTCTTCCTTGATTAGCAGCCCGTTGAAAAAGGTGTCTGGAACCCTCAAGGTTCGTTAGGTTCCAGACACCTTTTTCAACGGGCTGCTAGACGCGCAGCAACAGGGCGCATGTTGGGCGGGCAGCATAACCCAATTTGCGAACTTGGCCAATGCGAATTTGCCTGGTCAGGGCAACTTCGGCCCCCACGCTTCCAGCTCCGTCAAACCCGTATGCGCGCCGGCCTGATGCGTGAAAACGGCCCGGATACGCGGCGTTTCAATCTGGGGAAAGTGGATGACATTGGCGCGACGTCCGGCCGGCCTTTGCGGCGCGCGCGCCTGGCCCGGCAGCATGGTCCAGGTGTTGCCGTCCCAGTACTGCAAATCAAAGCCGCTCGGCGGCGCTACTTTTGCGCCGTCATCCAGGAAATACAGCTTCACGGTATCCAGCGTCCGTTTGCCCCCAAAGTCCACCGCACACCAGTCGGTCTCATGCGGCGAGCCCTCGCAGGTCCAGCAGTTCGGCGGAGACCGGTGATACCAGTAGTTGCCGTCGATGAGCTTGACCGCGGGCGTCTTCGGGTTGACGTAGGAGACCGAAATCTTGGGAAAAGGGGTGCGGTCGTTGTTGACGGCGTGATTCACGCGCAAGGGCGCCGGCTCGGCGGTCGGCGTCAAGGGCGGTAATGGCGCGCTTAGGGGTTGCAGCTTGTCCGAAGAAGCAATCTTTTTGCCATCGGCAAGAAGGTGCAGCCCTTTGCCGAGACCGTAGCGTCTGCCGTCTCTGTCCCAGACAACGCTCACGCGCCGGCCGCGATACGGCACATCATCCAGGGCAAAGTAAGCCCATTCTTCCGGAGCCAGCGGCGACACATCCAGGACGTCGTCATCCCGCGGCCGCAGCCCTACCAGGCCCGTGATGATCAGATCGTTGTAGCCCGAATGAAAGTAATGCTCGCTATGGTTGTAGGAATCGTGGCCTTCCCAGGAACCACTGTCGGGATTGGCGGCTTCCGCGATGTAGGGCCCGTCTCCTTTGCGGTGGGTTCGAGTGTAGCCCTCCAGCACTTTCAGGTAATCAGCCCTGGTGACAAATTGTTGGCGATAGTTTTGCAGGAGATTGGCCAGGGCCTTCAGGGTCTGCGTGGTCGCGTACGGCCAGGATTGGCCGCTCCACACACAGCAGGTTTTGGAAATCATAAACAGCGGATCATGCCGCTCCACCGTGGTCGGACCAAACGGGGCGAAAAAATAATCCTTGTCGGCAAGATATTTCCAGGCAACCTCGTAGCCCGCATCCGGCAAATTGAACTGCCAGGGGACATAGCCAATTTCTTCACGCCCATGCCGGCTGCCGGCATATCGGCCGGTCTCGTAAGTCAAGCTTAAGGCCTTGATCTTGTGTCCGTCTGCTTCTTCGGTTTGCTTGTATCTCTGCAGAAAGAATTCGCGTTTTTGATCCCAGAGTTTCTTTTGCAAGTTGTCCTTGAGTCGCTCGGCTTTCGCGCGAAAGGCGTCGGCGCTCGACCTGTCGCCGCTCAAAAGCGCGATACGCGCGATGGCCCGCGCGTCGGCCCAAAGATAGCTGTTGAGCGTTGGTCGATAGCCCGGCGCCCCGCGCACGCGATCCCTGGTCTGCCGGCTGTTGATGTTGATTTCCATGCCGTCATCGTGGCCGGTTTGCCAGAACAGACCGACGTCTGCCACGAAGTGCTCTTTTTCCCACCCCTCATAGTTCCGGAGCAGGTCCGGCAAGAGTTGCTTGAGGGTCGCTTCATCGGGATGGACCTGGTGCACGGCCCAGAGGGCGTCCGCTAGCCAGGTGCTGTAGCGGCGCGGCTGGGCGCCCGGAGTTTTGAACCAGTAGCGGCCATAATCCCAGGCATAGCGCCTGTCCTTGAGCCAGCGCACCTCATAGAGCTGGTGGCCGGCAGGACAGCTAATGGCGCCGTACGTTCCCGACCAGAACGGCCGGTCGATGAACTCCGTGAAGCTGTAGCCGGAGTTCGGCGCTCCATAGGTCATATGCTTGGTGACCAGTTCCCAGCGGTAATAATACGTGGTATTGATGTCCGCATCGGGACATTCGAAGAACGGGATGGTGGCCTTGTACCAGTCCCAGTCGCGGTTGTCCCAGAATGTCTGCGCGTCCAGCAGCTTCTGCTTGTCCAGCACTTGGCCGGCGCCCAGATTCGACACAGCGAGCAAAAAAGCCAGTGTGAGAAACGCTCGACTTCGCAGCCAGTCAAAAAGGTGCCCCCGGCCCCTGCCATGCATTAGAATAGACCCATTCATGAACAGGATCATAGCAAACTGGGTGGGAGGAACGTAGATGCCCGCACGCGAAGGCAACCGCTTGCGCCGCTCTGTCACTTTGCTGGCATGCGCCGTCTTGGCGCCGGCATGGTTCGCCCCTGTCGAAGCTGTTCAGAAATCCGAAACACGCCCTGCTGCCGCGCCGAAGACGGAAAAATATGTGCCTTCGCCGCAGGAATTGCAGGCGGCGTATCAACGTCCGGGACCGCGGGCGCCGGGACCGACCGGCGTCTACAAGGACAAGATCACCCCGCACTGGCTCCCAGACAACAAGAGCTTCTGGTACCGCAATGACCTGCGCGGCGGCTACCGTCAGTTTGTCCTTGTCGATGTCGAGCATGGCGCGCGGCAGCCGGCTTTCGATCACGAGCGCCTGGCATCCGCCATCGCGAGCGTCACCGGCACGGAATACCATCCCGGACGCCTGCCCTTCGACAGCGTCGCCTTCGTGGACGGCGGCAAGGCTATCGAGTTCAAGATCAATACCACCGCCTGGAAATGCGACCTCAAGTCATACAAGTGCACCAAGCCCGGGGTGGCCGCCGTGGATGACGATTCTCCCAACGAGGGAGCCGAGCCGCTCGAGCGGCTGGAATCGCTCTGGCCCGACGCGCCGGAGCCGTCTCCCCAGGCAGGCGCCCGCGGGCAGCGGCAAGGTCCGCGCGGCCAACCTTCGCCGCGCTCGCCCGACGAGAAGTGGCTGGCGCTGGTTAAGGACGACAACGTCTTCATTCGCTCGCTGCAGGACGGCAATGAAATTCAGCTGAGCCAGGATGGCAAAGCGGGTTATGGCTACAGCGCGGTGCAGTGGTCGCCGGACTCGAGGACGCTGGTCGCCTTCCGCGTGGAGCCCGGCGACGACAAGGAAGTGTACTTGATCGAATCCTCGCCCAAGGGCGGCGGCCGGGCCAAGCTGCACGCGCGTACCTACGCCCTACCCGGCGACAAGTTCAGTAGCTTTGAGATTAACCTGTTTGAGATCGCAGCCCGCAAGCACGTCAGGCCGGAAGTGGAGCGCATCGATTCTGGTTTCCCGCGGCTGCGCTGGCGGAAGGACAAGCACCATTTCACCTACGAGAAGGTGGATCGCGGCCATCAGCGCTTTCGCCTCATCGAGGTGGACAGCCACACCGGCAAGACCCGTGACCTGATCGACGAGAAAAGTAAGACGTTCATCTGGACCGCCCACACGGAGAACCTGAGCCTGAATCTGGTAAACTTTCTCGACGACAGCGGCGAGATCATTTATGCTTCCGAGCGCGACGGCTGGAGGCATCTCTACCTGATCGACACCCGAGAAGGCAAGCTGAAGAACCAGATTACCACGGGCAATTATGTAGTTCGCGGCATCGACCGCATCGACGAGGCGAAGCGCCAGATCTGGTTCCGCGCCGGCGGCCGGCACGCCGACCAGGATCCTTACTTCATGCATTACTACCGTGTCAACTTCGACGGCAGCGGTCTGGTCGCGCTCACGGAAGGCAACGGTAACCATACGTTGCAATACTCTCCCGACCAGAAGTATCTCATTGATACTTATTCGCGCGTGGACATGCCGCCCGTGCATGAGTTGCGCCGCGTCAGCGACGGCGCCCTGATCTGCGAATTGGAAAAGGCCGACATCTCTGAACTGATGGAGAAGGGCTGGCGTCCCCCCGAAGTATTCGTCGCCAAAGGCCGGGACGGCAAGACGGACATCTGGGGAATTATTTGCCGGCCGCGCCAACTCGACCCCGGTAAAAAGTACGCGGTCATCGAGCACATCTATGCCGGCCCGCACGGCTCCTATGTACCGAAGACGTTCAGCGCGGCCAAGCGCTTCGCTTCCCTGACGGACCTGGGCTTCATTGTCGTGCAGGTCGACGGCATGGGAACCGCTAACCGTTCGAAAGCATTTCATGACGTCTGCTGGCATAACCTCAAGGATGCCGGCTTTCCGGACCGCATGCTCTGGCATCAGACAGCGGCCGAAAAATATCCCTATTACGACACCAGCCGCCTGGGCATCTACGGCACCTCGGCCGGAGGCCAGAGTGCCACGGGCGCTCTGCTCTTCCATGCCGACTTCTACAAGGCCGCCGTGTCGGCGTGCGGCTGCCACGACAATCGCATGGACAAGGCATCCTGGAATGAGCAGTGGATGGGCTATCCTGTTGGACCGCACTATTCCGCTAGTTCTAACATCGACAATGCCCGGCGGCTGAGCGGCAAGCTGCTGCTTATCGTCGGTGAGATGGACACCAACGTCCCGCCCGAATCGACGCTGCGGCTGGCGGACGCCCTCATCAAGGCCGGCAAAGACTTTGAGCTACTGGTCATCCCCGGCATGGGTCACTCCAACGGCGGTCCATACGGCAATCGGCGGCTGCAAGATTTCTTCGTTCGTCACCTGCACGGCGTACCGCCGCCCGATCACAATAGCGCTCCTTTGTGACCCGCCGCGCCGAAAGGGCGGCGACGGGTCATTAGTCACTCGTCATCCGTCATTCGCCTAGCGAATGACGGATGACGAGTGACTAATGACCATTGCTCGCGCCTTGCGGATGGTCCAAAACAGGCACAGATAAGCAGGGACAAGCCATGAGTGCGGGGCACGGACACGTGCTGGTCGTCGGAAGCGGCGTTATCGGCGCCGCCTGCGCTTACTACCTGGCCCGCGACGGCTGGCGTGTCACGGTTATTGATCAAGGGGATTTCGGCCGCGCCTGTTCTCATGGCAACTGCGGCTTCGTCTGTCCAAGCCATGTGCTGCCCCTGGCCATGCCGGGGGCAATGCGCAGCGCACTCAAAGCCCTGTTTACTCCTAATTCCCCGCTCTCCATCAAGCTGCGGTTTGACCCCTCGTTGTGGGCCTGGCTCTATCGCTTTGCACGCCGTTGCAGGCCAGGGCTCTTGCTCGAAGCCGGCCAGGCCATCCAGGCCCTCCTGAATTCGTCGCGCTTGCTTTACCCCGACTTGCTCAAGCAGGAGGCCATCGAATGTGAGTGGCAGGAGCGCGGCCTGCTGTTCGTGTTCCAGACACGGGCCGCCATGGAGCACTATGCCGAGACGGACAAACTGCTTCGCGACGCGTTCCATTTGCCGGCCAGGCGCATCGACAGTGATGAATTGACGCAGCAAGAGCCGGCCTTGAAGCCTGGGCTTGCGGGCGGTTGGCACTACCCTTCCGATGCGCACTTGCGTCCGGATAGGCTTATGTCCGAGTGGCGGCGGGTCCTGGAAAGACTCGGCGTAACCATCAAGCTGCATTGCTCCGTGGACGCTTTGCAAACCGACGGCAAGCATGTCCGGACAGCAGTCGTCACGACAACTTCTAACTCATCTGGAGCGGTCCAAAAACTGCGCGAAGAAGTCCGCGCGGACGCCTTCGTGCTGGCCACCGGGGCGTGGACGCCTTCGTTCGCACGGCAACTGGCCTGCCGTATTCCGATTCAGCCAGGCAAGGGTTACTCCATCACCATGCCGCGGCCGCGGCATTGTCCGGCTGTGCCGCTCATTTTTGAAGAGCATCGCGTAGCAGTCACGCCAATGCAGTCGGGCTACCGCCTGGGCTCGACCATGGAATTTGCCGGCCACGATTCCACGCTCAAACGCAGGCGGCTTGACCTGCTTCGGGAAGGGGCACGCCCGTATTTGCTTGAGCCGACCTGCGCGCCGGTCGAGGAGGAATGGTTCGGCTGGCGGCCAATGACTCCGGATGGCCTGCCGATCATCGGCCAAAGCCCCGCGCGTGACAATGTCTGGATCGCCGCCGGGCACAACATGCTCGGACTGTCCATGGCCCCTGCCACGGGCAAGCTCGTCGTCGAGCTTCTTGGCGGACGTACGCCCCACGTCGATCCAGCCCCCTATTCCGCGAGGCGATTTTGAGTGACAACGGGCTGACGTGGCACTGCACCTCCAGGTATTTCGCCTAGGCAAAATGGGTAATAAACTCCTTTCGTGCGAGCCTCGGCTGAGCAAGGCGGTGCTCGCGCCACGGCAGCCGTCTGCCCTTTCCTGGCTCGGTGGGAAGGCCAGGACGGACTATGCGCCGGCATAAAATGTATGGCGCACGGTCATCAGCCCGGTCCTGATTTCGGACGCAGCGGCTCAGCTGACCGCACATAATCTTCAAAAACACTCTCTCACGTCGGTTTGTCTTAACGAGACACACCATAAGCCGCGTTCAAACCGGCGCGCATTGGTACGCTTGTTGCAAAGAGTGGCGCACGTCGCAATGGGGCTGCTGAACTGCACTTGAAGCAAGGGAGACTCTCCATGAGCATGGGACCGTTTGGCGGGGGCGGCTATTTTAACCCTCAGGGGTCTTACGGACCCTGGGGCGGTTGTGGCTGCAGTAGTCTGTTTATTATTCTGGCCGGCATCTTGCTGGTCTTTGGTGGCTGCCTCCGCATGCTGGGTCAGTAGGCCCAACGCACCGGTGAAGTTGCTGTCTTGAATCTTCAACATTAATCGATCAGCGTTTTAACGTAGGAGTTAGCAATGCGACCACTTTCTGGGGCAATTATGGTGGCTGGAGCGATGATCGGCCTGGGACTGACGGCCATCGCTTTCGGTATTCGCTATCAGGGCATGAAAGACGTCGACGCACACCAAGTCCACATTGGCGCGACCTCGATGATGGTTGTCCTGGTGGTGCTGCTGGCCGGGCTTCTCTCCGCGCTGGGCGTGGCCTTTCTTGGACTGGCCTATCATCACGAAAGACGCTTGCGTGAACTGGGCCAGCTACCGGCGACGCGCACCGTGCCATGAGGGCAAGGCACCGCTGTCGATCATTCCTAGCCCCGTGGACGATTCCGGCGGCTCCCATGGCTGCCCGGCGTATTGATAAGTTGCCCAATTGGCGTGGGATGGCCGTGGCACATCATTTGCCCATTGTTGGAAACTAAAGCGCGGCGAAACCAAGGAGGGTCACGCCAAATACCTTTTGTTACATGGATGAGCAAAGCGCTGCCCAATTCCTGGCAGACAATGTCACAGACCCGGGTGAGGAGTCGTGATTCCAGCGGAACGAATCAAACAAGGAGAGTCGATGAAGACGAACTACAGGACCCCCGGTCACTCCGCTCCCGCGCCGCACTTTAACGCACGTTTCCGCCACGTGCAGGTTGAAACGGAAGAGGCTGTTTCTGGTGCAGAGGTTGAGAAAGCAGCGGCCCATCGCAAAGACTTGAGCCATGAAGAGAGCCTGATTCCTGATCCCCGCGCTCAGCTCAGGCCGTCCGAGCATGTGGAAAGAAAGCTGGTTTTACTCCTGCAGAACACGGCGCTACCGGTGAGTTTCCTGCGCGTTGCCCCCTCCAACTAGGCGTGAGTTTTTATTCCGAACGGAAGCACACAGAGCGCGGTCACCGTCCGAAATTCCATGCCGGAGGATCGCTCGCTGGAAACGATTCTTCCGATGCTTCGTCAACCAGGTCAATCGTGCCTTCGGTGAAAGGAGGGGCCTTTCGCTCACCCGGACCATACTCCTGTCGCATAGCCGTCGTGGCAAGGCCGGCGCAGCATCCGCTAATGCCGCGCAGGATAAGTGCGCCTCCGGCCACGGCCAGCACCGTGCCCAGCGTCTTGCCCCGGGTAACGCCGTACAAAAGCAGGGCGCTTCCCGCTGCAACGGAAAGCAATGCAACCAGGCTTGTGGTTTTTCTCTGTTCGCTTTCCGTGCACGAGGACATGGACATTTCCGTCTCCTCTGTCCACCAGGTTCAGCGTTATCGACAAGTTTCTACGTTTCTTTTGAGGCAACTTCAATGCCGTTCCTCCCGGCCATTGGCATTCGATTTGCCCCGCGGATTCCCGTCGCCCATGACCATGTCCTTGGTGCTCTCCAATGAGAATCACGGTTCTGGCCCATCTCGAGCGCGAAGGCTCCAGCCAGCGCGACGAAGTAATCGGACAGGTAGCGGCAGCCTTGCGACGCAAAGGCCATCAGGTTTCCATTCTGGGCGTACATGCCAGCCTGTCGAAATTACTCTCCGGACTCAGGCGGCGCCGGCCGGATCTGATCTTCAATTTGCTGGAGACATGCGGGCGCAAGGAGCTCGGCGCCGCCGGGCTCGCGGGAATTCTCACTTTGTTGGGTATTCCCAGCACGGGCGGCGGACCCGGCGAGATCTACATTCAACAGGACAAGGCGCTTGCGCAGAAACTTCTCGCCTTTGAAAAGCTTCGCTATCCCAACTTCATGGTGTTCACGCCCGACGCCGATCTGGAGACGGGCGGCAAACTCCGCTTTCCCCTGTTCGTCAAGCCGTTGCACATGGAAGCGTCGATCAACGTCAACGGCAACTCTCTTGTGCGCAATGCGCAAGACCTGCTAAGGCGGATCCGGCAGCTTCATGCCGACGTCAATGATGCGGTCCTCGTTGAGGAATATATCGAAGGGCGAGAGATCTATGCCGGCATCGTTGGCAACCACGATCCGTTGGTGTTGCCGCCTGTCGAGATGGATTGTTTCCGGCTGTGCAACGGCGCGCCGCACATTGTCGATGCTGCTGCCAAATGGCAAGAAAACAGCAAGCGCTACAAGGGCACGCACCCCGCGGTCGCGCAACTTCCCGACGAACTCTGTGCCAGGCTGCAAAAAGTCGCTCTCGAAGCCTACCGGGCGCTGCGCGTGCGCGATTACGGCCGCGTCGACCTGCGCCTGGCTGAGGACGGCGCGATTTACGTCATCGAAGTAACCGCCAGCTGCTATCTGGAAAAATCTAGCGAATTCGTGACGGCCGCGGCCGCCGCGGGTCTGGATTACGTCTCGCTCATCAACAAGATTGCCGAATTGGCTGTTGAGAGGCAGGAGCGCCTGGTTCATTCTGCCAGCCGCTAGCCGCCTGTTTTTGGAGTGCGGCGGCTTCGACACGGCTTTTGGCCGGGGGAAGCCACCTGCGACTCTCATATCTCATTTATGAGCAATCGATGTGCCTGTCTCGCCGAGGGAAATGAACGGAATTAGCGCCCGGCAGGAAAAGAAATCGGGCGTGGCAAGCCGTATCAAAGCGGCAGCTCACGCCCAGGTTTGATATTTCGGGGGACTGGAACGTCCTTACTGCTTCTTCTTCTTGCCGCCTCCGCCCACGCGGATCTCCACGATCTTTTTGTTGCCGTCGTCGGTAACGATCATTGCCCGGAGGCCTTTCTCCCCAATCTTGTCGCTGGAGAACATCTCGTTCTTCAGGCCGTCCGCGATCTCGTCGCCGGCTTCCAGCTTCTTGGTATCCTGGTTGAACTTACCTTTGACAACCTTGACGTTGTCGGCGACGGGCAGGGTCTTCTCCTCACCCTTTTCCCCCTTCTTCTTCGCTTCCGCGAACGTGACGTTGTTGCCGTCCACCTTGGTGATGATCGCCCGAATCTCGTCGGCAAAGCTGACGCTGACGCAGAACACCAGGAGAGTCACCGCACATGCAAGTTTCCGCACTGTTGATGCTCCTTAAAAAAACCGGCCCATGCATTCGCCCAGCACATTGCTGGGAGATTTCTTGCTGAAATGCTTCGAGTAAAGGGACGAAAAGTTACGGACATTTCCTTTCAGGCGGGACGAATCCGGCGGCCCACGCATTACCTTTAAACCCGCCCGCCCCGGAAAGGTTGCGGTTTTGCCAGGTTTCCGGAAGACAATCTTAGGGAACTACATCCGCAGGGGGCATCGTCTGAGCGTTGCTTTGCCCACATTTTTGCGCTAAGCTGGCGAAACCTGGCGGCCGCCGCCTTGATCGTTCTCGTGCCGGGGACTTCTTAACTGCAAAAGCTGCACCAAACATGGGGAAAAATGGGACGTTTGGGCTTAATGCGGAGAATCAGGCTGGCTGTTCATGTCACGCAGAACTATTTTTCGCCGGTGCTTTAGCATCGCTGTAATCGCCGCGACCACGGCCTTCCTGATCTGGCGCTATCCCAGGGGAATTACGGCGGAATGCTTGGGGGGAGCGTGTCGTCTTATCCATTGATGACCCCGGCAGAGGTCGCACGGCTCATTGATGCCCATGCCGCTCCGCTTGTGCTGTGCGCGCGGCAGTGGTGCGCGGAGCCGGAAGACGTCGTGCAGGAGGCGTTTGTCAAGCTTGTCCGGCAGAGCCGGCCGCCGCTAGACGCCGTCGCCTGGCTGTACCGCGTGGTACGCAATCGGGCGATCGACGTCTCCAAGATGGCCCGGCGGCGGCAACGGCGCGAGTCGGCGGTCGCCCGGCCGCTGCGCTGGTTCGTGGAGCCGGAGGTGGATGGCCTGGACGCCGAGACCGCCGTAGCCGCTCTGGAGCAGCTCGTCGTGGAGCAGCGCGAGGTCATCGTGGCCCGCCACTGGGGCGGCTTGAGTTTTGAACAAATTGCCGAGGTAGTCGGCTGCTCGGCCAGCACCGCCTTCCGGCGCTACACGGCAGGGGTCGAAGCGCTCCGCAAGCAACTGGGGGTGATATGTCCGAATCGTTCCTCGAGCGCATGAGCCGCTTCACGCCCGATGCCGGCAGGTTGGATCGCGACGCCTTGCTGTTCGCGGCAGGCCGCGGCTCGGCCCGCCCGAACCGCATGTGGAAAAGCCTGGCCGCCGTGCTGGCCGGCACCCAGGCGCTGTCCCTCGTCCTGCTGTGGCCGCATGAGGTCCCGCCCGTGGGCGGCATGCCTCTTCAGATCGCCACCGTGCCGGCAGCCGATGGCAGAGTTCCGTCAGCGGCCGAGGAGTTCGTGAGCCCCGGCGTGTGGTCGGCTCGGCATAGCCTGTTGGAGTCCGAGCCGGAAGACCGGCCGGCCGCCGGCGAAACATTTATCGATGACGGCCCGCCCTTACGGGCCTTCGCTCCGCCGCCCGCGTCAATTTTGAACTGATTTGTCGAGACCTTGGTTTGGTCTTCGTAGGACGGATTGCAAATCCGTCCTACCCGGAGAGTCTTTTTCTCTTGCCAGGAGTTATTCCGTGTGCCGAACACTTCTCTGTTGCACCGCACTCACTGTCTTCCTTTGGCCTTGCCGCGCCGACCAGCCGGCCAGTAACCCGGAAACGCTAATCCGGCTGAGCGTAGCGCCGGCCCCGGCCCCCAAACCGGCGCTGCGCTACTTGCTCCTGCCCGACCTGAGGGAGATGAATCCCGGCAACCCAATCCACAACTACTTGAAATGCTTCATGGAGCAACAGAAGTTCTTTTTCGACAAGGAGGCCTTTCAACGCCGCGACAAGCTGCTGGCCATGCCCCTCAAGGAGTTGCCGGCGCAGGAGCTGCAGGATTACGGCGGCTTCGCCTTGCGCCAGGCCGACTGGGCCGCCCGCCTCGACCAGCCCGACTGGCAGATCCTCCTGAAGATGAAGGCCGAGGGCATCGACGTGCTGCTCCCCGACGTGCAGCAGCTCCGCAGCCTGGCTAACGCTCTCAAGGTGCGCTTCCGTGCCGAGGTCGCCCTGGGCCGCTTTGACGACGCCATCCGCACGGCCAAGACCATGTTCGCCATGTCGCGTCACCTGGGCGAGCACCCGACGTTCATCGGCAACCTGGTGGGCATTGCCGTCGCCACCGTGACCATCGGTCCCCTGGAAGAGATGCTGGAGCAGCCCGGCTGTCCCAACCTTTACTGGGCGCTGACGCGCCTACCCAGTCCCCTGGTTTCCGTGGAGCGCGGCTCGGAAGGCGAGCGCGTGTGGATCCAACCGACATTCCGCGATCTGGATGAAAACACGCCCATGAGCGCGGAACAGCTCAAGAAGTTCATCGTGCACATTGACAGGCTGCTGTTCACGGAGGGGAAGCCCAAAAAGCAGGGCGATGGCGTGCAGGCGTGGCTGGACGCGCGCATCAAGGATGAGGCGAAGCTCAGCGCCGCCCGCCACCGCCTGGTTGAGGCCGGCCTGGTAGAGGAGCGGGTGCAGCGCTTTCCGGCCGAACAGGTGATTCTCCTGGACGAGAAGCGGGAGTGTGAGGCACGCCATGACGACGTCATGAAAATCCTCAACCTTCCCGTCTGGCAGGTCGATCTGCTGGCTGCGGAACTGAAAAAGCGCGAGGAGCCTGCACTCTTCGATTTTGCCCCGGCGATAACCAAAGTCCGCCGGGCGCAAGCGCGGCTCGACCAGCGCATCGCCCTGCTGCGGCACGTCGAGGCGCTACGCCTCTACGCCGCGGAACATCACGGCGCTCTGCCAGGGAAACTGTCCGAGATTTCCGTACCCCTGCCCGACGACCCGTTCACCGGTAAGCCTTTCCGCTACGAAGTCACCGGGAACATCGCTCACCTGCGCGGCAGTCCGCCGCCGGGCGAGGAAAAGAACCCCATATTCAATGTTCACTACGAGATAACGTTGCAGAAGGCGGAAGTCAGAGGTCAGAGATCAGAGGTCAGAAATCAGCCCTGAGATTTGCGGCTCGCTGCTGACCTCTGACTTTTGACGTCTGATTTCTGACCTCTGCCTTGGGAGTACTCCACGATGACGTGCCTCGTATTTGCTCTGACGGCGCTGGCCATGTTGCCTGTGCTTTCCCGTGGTGAGGAAACGAATCTGATGGCGCGGCCAATGCCAGCGCCGAAGCCTGCCCTCAAGTACCAGCTTCTGCCGGAATTGGCGGAGTTGAACCCCGGCAACGCAGCCCAGAATTACCTGAAGTGCTTCATGGAGCAGCGCAACTTTTTCTTCGGCAAGGAGGCCGTCGCCGATCGCGCCCGCTACCAGACCATGCCGCTGGCCGAGTTGCCGGTAAACAAGCTCCGTGACTATGGTGGCTACGCGCTTCGCCAGGCGGACTGGGCGGCGCGCCTCGACGCGGTCGACTGGCAGAATTTGCAGCGCATCCAGCACGGCGGCCTGGGCATGCTGCAGGAAGAATTGGGACCGCTTCAGGTCCTGGTGGCGGCCCTGCGGGTGCGCTTCCGCGCTGAGGTGGCTGAACGCCGCTTCGACGACGCCATCCGCACGGCCAAGACCCTGTTCGCGCTGTCCCGCCATCTGGGCGAGCATCCTACGGAGGTCGCCAACCTGGTCGGGCTCTGGGCCGCGCATGTCAGTCTCCTTACTCTTGAAGAGATGATGCAGCAGCCCGGGTGTCCCAATCTCTACTGGGCGTTGACCGACCTGCCCTGTCCGCTGGTTGATTTGCGCAAGGGCGTTCAAGGGGAGCGGATGCTGATGGCGGCGGAACTGCGGCCGCTCTGCGACGCCGCCCCGATGACCGAAGCGGAACTGGAAGGGTTCCTGAGCCGCCTTTCCGGCGTGTTGAGCTTCGCGCGCGAACAGTCGGGCCGGCCGCCCCGGAGCCTGCGGAACGCTCTGCAAGCTCGGGCCAAGGATCCGGAAAATGTCCGCGCTGCCCGCCGCCGCCTTGTCGAGTCGGGTTGTGCGGAGGACCGGCTGAAGCAGTTTCCACCTTTGCAAATTATCTTGCTGGACGAAAAGCACCAGTACGAGGTTCAGCGGGACGAGCGTATGAAGCTCCTGAACCTGCCGGCCTGGCAGATCGAATCCATGGCCGGCAGCGAGGAGCATATCTCACGCGAGGACAGGCTGCTCGCGGATCTCCTTCCTCACATGATCAAGCTGCGCATGGCGCAAGCTCAATTGGAGCAGCAAGTAGCTGTCCTCCGGCTGGTGGAGGCGCTGCGCCTGTACGCCGCGGAACACGAGGGCAAGCTGCCGGCCAAGCTGTCCGATATTCCGGTGCCGCTGCCCGCAGACCCAGTCACCGGCAAGCCGTTCCCTTATACAGTGGACGGGGCGACCGCTCGAATCCACGGCAGTAGGAAACCGAGCGCGGACAGAGCCGTGCATTACAGCATAACCATCAGAAACTGATTGACTTATGGGGGCAAGTTTCCAACTTGCCCGTTCCAGACGGCAGGTTAAAAACGTGCCGCCACACCGAGGGATAGCATGGCCATAACGCTGAACGAAATCGACGCCGCTGAAGCATGGCAGCCCTGGCAGCCCCGCAGCAACGACCCCTGGAATCGCAAATGGGCCGCTCACCTCTATCGCCGGGCGGCGTTTGGCGCCAGTCGCGAAGATCTTCTCGAAGCCGAGCGCCTGGGCTCCCAAGGCACGCTTGATCTGCTGCTCCGCGGAATGCCCCAGGCCGAAGAGCTTGAGGAAACATTGGTGGATATTGGCCGTATTGCCGCGGAACGCGATGACAGCGGCGACCAGCTCCGCGGCTGGTGGCTGTACTGCATGCTCCAGGGCGGCCATCCGCTGCGCGAGAAGCTCACTCTGTTCTGGCACAACCACTTCGCCACGAGCCTCGCCAAGGTGCAAAGCCCGGCTTTGATGTTCCGGCAGAACTGCCTGCTGCGCAAGCACGCCCTGGGCCGGTTTGGTCCCTTGCTGCAAGCGATCAGCCGGGACGGCGCCATGCTGCTCTGGCTCGACTCGAACAGCAACGTCAGGGGGAAGCCCAACGAGAATTATGCCCGCGAGCTGATGGAGCTGTTTAGCCTGGGTGTCGGCCATTACACCGAGAAGGATGTCCGCGAGGCCGCCCGCGCCTTTACCGGTTGGCGCAGCGACGGCGCGTCCTTCACGTTCGACCCCCGTTTTCACGACGACGGTTCCAAGACGGTTCTGGGCCAAACCGGCCCGTGGAACGGCGGCGACGTGGTGCGTATTGTGCTGGAGCAGCCGGCGGTGGCCCGCTTCCTGGTTCGCAAGCTCTACCGCTTTCTCGTCAGCGAAACGCCGGTTCCACCCGACTCCTTGCTTGAACCGCTGTGCCAGTCATTCCGCAAGAGCGAGTACGACACTGCGGCGCTCGTCCGGACTATCCTGGCATCGCGGCACTTTTACTCGAAGCACGCCTTCCGGCAGCGAGTCAAGGGGCCGGTGGAATATGTCCTCGGCGCGGTGCAGGCGGTGTACCGGCGCTATGGCGAGGAGGAAGTGCATTATCGTCCCTTGCCGCCTCTGGCGCTGGCGAACCGCCTCAGTGGCATGGGGCAGAGTTTGTTTGCGCCGCCCAATGTCAAGGGTTGGCCGGGAGGCCAGGCCTGGCTCAATACGTCCACCTTGCTGGAACGCGATAACTTCGCGGCGGCCCTGGCGATGGGCACGCTCTGGGCGAGTCCAGCGATCGAAGCCAGCGCGGCGGTGGGCGTCGCTTCCCTGACGCCGGCACAGGGACTCGGTACTGCGCACTCAGTACTCAGTATTCGCAAATCCAGCAGGCCGGCCGCGCTTGCCGACGCGCCCGAGGAGCCCGCCCCGCCGAGAGCGTTTGATCCGGCCCGAATTTTTGAAGAGGGGGGCGGCGGGGTTGGGAGGCCTGCGCCGCAGGCGAGCGCGCGGCCAACACCGAGCGCAGAGGATATTGTGCAGGCGCTTCTGGATCTCTATCTCCCCGGCGGCATCCGAACCGAGTTGCGGGCCAAGCTGGTGGCCTTTGTAGATGAAGACAAACCGGCCGGCCCTGCCCTGGCGCGCCGCGTGCGCGAGGCCGTCCATGCCATCGTGACCATGGCAGAATACCATCTGGCGTAAAACCGATTGCAGATTGCAGATTCAAATCTGCAATCTTCAATCTTCAATCTGAATTCATCCGTCCCAGGAGGCATCCAATGTTTAATCGTCGTCAGTTTCTGACCCACACCTTGAAGGGCTCGTCCCTGGTGGCTTTGAGCGCGATGGTTCCGCAGTTCGTTTCCCGGACTGCGCAGGCCGCCGCGCCGGGCAAGGACAACATCCTGGTCGTGCTGGAAATGAGCGGCGGCAACGACGGCATCAACACCGTCATTCCCTACGCCGACGATCTCTACCATAAGGCCCGGCCCACGCTGCGCCAGACCAAGGACATCGTCATCCGCCTGGACGACCACGTCGGCCTGCACTCCGGCATGCAGGGCCTGCGGCCGTTGTGGCAACAAGGCCAGTTGGCGGTCGTGCAGGGCGTCGGCTATCCCAACCCGCAGCGCTCGCACTTCGAGGCCATGGACATCTGGCAGTCGGCCGACACCAAAGGCAGGACCACGACCGGCTGGCTGGGACGGGCGGCGGCTGAGAGCGACAACCACTTGGGCGGCGTGCCGATCTTGCACATCGGCCTCAGCCGGCTGCCGCTGGCCCTTACCGGCGCGCCGGGCGGAGGGGCGGTCACCGTGAACAGCGCCAACTCGTTCCGGCTGGAGCTAGGTGGAGGCAAGGCCGGACAGCAGAAAGCTCGCCGCCGGCTGCTGGAGGATCTGGCCATGCCGGCGGGGTCAGGAACCCCGCGCCGAACGCAGGCGGGGCCAGAAGATCTGTTGTCGTTCGTGCAGCGGCGGCAAGTGCAGACTCTGACTGCGGTCGAACAGTTGCGCGAGTTGCTCGAAGGGCCCAACGCCGTGCCGCGGCAGGGAAGCGGTCTGGGCCAGAAGCTGCAATTGATTGCCGGCCTGATCGCCAAGGGCTTCGGCACGCGTATCTTCTACGTCAACCTCGACGGCTTCGACACGCACTCCAACCAGGCCTACATGCACAATAACTTGCTGGCCGAACTGGCCGACGCGGTCGGCGGCTTTTTCCAGACCTTGAAGACGACCGGCCACGATCGGCGCGTGCGGCTGATGACGTTCTCGGAATTCGGCCGTCGCGTATACGAGAACGGCAGCCGCGGCACCGATCACGGCGCCGCCTCATGCCTCTTCATAGCCGGGCCGTCCATCAAGGGTGGCGTAGTCGGCAAGCACCCCAGTCTGTCGGATCTCGACGCCGATGACCTGAAGTTCCACACCGATTTCCGCAGCATCTATGCCACGCAACTCGACGGCTGGCTGGGCTGCGACAGCAAGGCTGTGCTTGGTGCAAAATGGGACCACGTCAAAGCTCTGGAGCCCAAGACTTGAGGCGACAGGCATCGTCGCCGATAGAATCCTTCAAACCGTTTCGCTCACCGGCCTCGAGAGGGTCTCCGTCGGCCGCCGGATCCGCGAGGCGCCGACGATCACGCCCAGTCCGGTGCCGATCACGGCACCGGCCGGTACGGCGATGTGCCAGGCCTGGGTTTGGAAGCCGGCGATTGCGCCCAGCAGTGTGCCAACCAGGGCGCCGCTGATCGTCTCCACGAAAATCGTGCCGATGAAGCAGGTCAACTGGTGAAGGCGCTCGCCCAGGCCGAGCGTACGCGTGTAAACATGTCCACAAGCTCGGGCCGGCATGACAACGGCAGCTCGCCCGACGAACCGGCCGGTGCGCCATAGATCGCGCCGGGCGTTCCGGCCCTTGCCGCAAATGAGGCGGATGGGCAACCAGACCATCAGCCCAAGCAAGGCAAACGGCAACAGGAAAAACAAGACGAAAAGTCCCGCGGAAACGATAAACGACAGCATGGCCACAACCGGGCCAGTCAGAAAGATGACTGCGAAACCAACCAGAGCGAAAAAGGCAATCTTTCGCAAAAGCAGCATACTACTCGAACCCATGGGAGACGCTTCAGAGCTTGTCACATTGGCCGCAAGGCAGGCACGATTTGCCTCATTATAAGCTATTCGGCAGGGATTCCCAATTATTTGCTCCGGCGGCGTTGCGCGGACGGTTTTTTCATTGCGCCGCGCCCAAAAGCGGTGTTACAATCGGGGCATGAATCGTCTAAGAGAAGACCTGTGGGGCTCCGTTGGCGCTGCTTTTGCTCGGCGAGGGCTGCACATGAACATGGCTCGTGTTTTCGTAATCAGCCTGCTAGCAGTCTTGCCGGCGAAGGCACGTGCCGATCTGCCCCAACGAACACCGCCGCCCGCAAAACTGCTGCCTGCGGGCACCAGCCGTGCCTTGATCATCACCGGCCTGCCCGGCGACGAGGCGCATGAAGAACAGTTTGCCGCCATCGTCAAAGAATGGCGAACCTGGCTGACGGATTCACTCGGCTTCTCTGCCCCGGAGGTGCGCGTGCTTTTTGGCAAGGAGCCGCGCAACGGCACCGGTAAGCCGGCGGTAAAAGATGCCGTGGAAAAGGAGATCGCCGCGCTGAAGCAAACATTGCAACCGAGCGACCGGCTCTGGGTGTTTTTTCTCGGCCATGCTAACTATGACGGCGAGCACGCCTACTTGCATCTTCCCGGGCGCGACCTTTCGGCAGAAGAGCTCGGCAAACTGTTCGGCGCTCTGGCTTGCCGCGAGCAGGTCTTCTGGGTCACGACGCCGGCTTCCGGCTGGTTCCTGAAGGCGCTTTCCGCCAGGGGCCGAATTGTCATCACCGCCACGGTCGCCGATGATGAGTACAACGAGACGGAATTCCCGCAATCGCTGGTCACGGTGAGCAAGCGCTCGCGCGCCCAGCTGGACGCCAACCATGATGGCGAGGTCTCTATCCTGGAGTTGTACACCCAGATCGTTGCCGAGGTGAATGAGCGCTTCGGCAAGGACAAGCGTGTGCCGACCGAGCATGCCCAACTGGATGACAACGGCGACGGCATTGGCACGGAACAGCCAGGTGCAGATAAGCCAGGGGACGGTAAGAAACCCGCTGACGGCGCCTTGGCCGCCAAGACCTTCCTTCCGCTAAAACGGCCCGGTTAAGTGCCGGCTGCTGATTCGTCAGTCTTCATACCTCATGTAGGGCAGGTTTTTAACCTGCCGCTTAGCAGGACGGCAGGCTAAAAGCCTGCCCTACAACTCATGGACAAACCAACTTCTCCTCCCCGTGAACTCACCCAGGACGATGCGGCTGCTGTGTCGCGCCTCAGCGACGCCCGCATGCGACTGCGCGCGGAGATCGCCAAGGTCGTGGTCGGCCAGGATACGGTGCTCGATCATTTGCTGATGGCGTTGTTGTGCCGGGGCCACGTTCTCATGCTCGGCGTGCCGGGACTGGGCAAGACCCTGATGGCGCGAACGATTTCCCGCTCCCTGGAAATGGAATACCGGCGCATCCAGTTCACGCCCGACCTGATGCCTTCCGACATCACCGGGACCGACATCATCGAGGAAGACCCGGAGACCGGCCGGCGCAAGCTCGAGTTCTTCTCCGGCCCGCTCTTCACCAATTTCTTGCTGGCAGACGAGATCAACCGTGCCCCGCCCAAGACCCAGGCGGCGCTCTTGCAAGCGATGCAAGAGCTGGAAGTATCGGTCGGCAAGCGCACCTACAAGCTGGAGCCGCCGTTCTTCGTGGTCGCGACGCAGAACCCGATCGAGCAGGAAGGCACCTACCCGCTACCCGAAGCGCAGCTTGACCGCTTCATGTTCAATGTGCCGGTCACCTACCCGACGCCGGACGAAGAAGTGGCCATTGTCAAGAACACGACCAGCAACGTGCAGACGGATGTGCGGCCGGTCTTGAAGGCTGGGGAAATCCTGCGCTTGCAAGAGCTGGTTCGCGGCGTGCCGGTTGCCGACGCCGTGGTGCGCTATGCGGTGACTCTGGTGGGCGCGTCCCGTCCCGGATACAGCGTGAAGCAGGATTCGGTTCACAAGTACGTGCGCTACGGTGGCAGCCCACGCGCCGCTCAGTATTTGATTCTGGGCGCCAAGGCGCGGGCGATTATGCGCGGCAACTTCCACGTCGATTTTGCCGACGTCCGCGCCGTGGCGGTGCCGGTGCTCCGGCATAGACTGGTTCTTAACTTCCACGCCCGCGCCGAAGGAGTCGACGTCGATACGATCATCAACCGCTTGATGAAAGTGGTTCCGGAAAAATGACCAGAGGCTTCGATACAGCCGCTCGCGAACTGGTCGATCCGCAGTTCTTCGCCACGCTCGAGGACCTGGAGTTGATTGCGCGCGTGGCCGTCGAAGGCTTCTTGCAAGGTCTGCATCGCAGTCCGTACGTCGGCTTCTCCGTCGAGTTTGCCTCCCACCGCGAGTATTTACCCGGCGATGATCTTCGCCATCTGAACTGGAAGCTGTACGGCCGGCAGGACAAGCTTTACGTCAAGCAATACGACGCGGAGACCAATCTCGACCTGCACTTGCTGCTCGACTGGAGCGGCTCGATGACCACGGCGAGTGGCAAAATCGGCAAGCAACGGTACGCCTCGTGCCTGGTCGCGGCCATCGCCCACCTGGCGCTCCTGCAGCGCGATGCCGTCGGCCTGACGCTCTTTGGCGACCGGATTCTGGAGCACATCAAGCCGCGCTCGAAGTCCAACCAGTTGGATGAAATCCTGCAAGCCTTGGTCGGCACGCCGCTGCGGCCCCATTCGGAATCGGCGAATGTGCTGCACGAAGTCGCGGAGTTGATGCCGCGCCGCGGACTGGTGGTGCTGGTGAGCGATCTCTTTTACGACCTGAACGAGCTGCTCAGCGGCCTGGACCATTTTCGTTTCCAGGGACATGACATCCTGCTTTTTCAGATTCTGGATACGCTGGAGCGGCGCTTGCCGGTAGAAGGCGCTATCCGCTTCCACGACCTGGAGACAGGAGAAGACCTGGTCACGCAGGCCCAGGACATCCGCCCCGCCTACGAGGCTGCAATCGAGGGCTGGTTTGCTGAACTCGATCAAGCCTGCCGGACCCGCGAATTGGAACGCGTGACGTTGACGACGGACGAGCCGTTGGCTCGAGGATTGACCGATTACCTGGCCAAGCGGGCGCAGAGTTTTTGAGGAGGTGAGTGGTGCGGTGAGTGGCGGCCGGTGGAGATGGGGTACTCAGTACTCAGTACCCAGTACTCAGTACCCAGTACTCAGTACTCAGTACTCAGTACTCGGTACTCGGTACTCAGTACTCAGTACTCGGTACTCGGTACTCAGTACTCGGTACTCAGTACTCAGTACTCGGTACTCAGTACTCGGTACTCAGTACTCAGTACCACCTTGCTAAGCACCGCTCTTACTCCCCACACTAACCATGACAGGATTCGGCCTAATACACCTGGGATTTCTGGCAGCAACCGCCGCCGTGGCGGTGCCGGTCTTGGTCCACCTGCTGCTCAAGCCGCGCGCCCGGCAAATGGACATCGGCACACTTCGCTTTCTCAAGCTGGCTCTGCGTGACAGCACCCGGCGGCGCAAGCTGCGTCGTTGGCTCCTGTTTGCCTTGCGCGTAGCGGCGGTACTGCTGCTGGCTTTGCTTTTCGCCCGGCCTTATTACAGCGCGGCTGGCAATGAGGGGCGCGAGCGCGAGGTCGTGCTTCTCGTCGATCAATCGGCAAGCATGAGTGTAATGCATTCGGATCGCAGCCTGTTCGACCGGGCGCAGGAAGCGGCGGAAAAGATCCTGAGGCAGATGCCGGAGGGAACTGCCTTCCACCTGGCTTACGGTGACGCACTGGGCGTGACAAAAGCGCCTGACGTTCGCGTCGATCGCACGCGCGCGCCGGGTTTCGCAGGCACCGATTATGGCCTGGTGCTTGGCTGGGCGCGCGATGTGTTGGTCGCCTCGAAGCGAGCGCGGCGGACACTTTACCTGTTCACCGACCTGCAGCGCGCGGGCCTGCGCGGCAAGCCATTTGACGGCATGCCGCCGGACATCGAGACGGAAATCATCGACGTAGGCAAGGCCGTGGTGTCGAACCTTGCCGTGGACGGCGTCGAAACCACCGAGGCCCTGATTCGTCCGAAAGAGTCAATCGTCGTGACGGCCAGCGTGTTCAACGGCGGCCCGATGCCCGCGCGCGATGTCTCGGTCCGGCTTTCCCTTGCCGGCGCCGAGGCGAAACTTGCAGACCAGGTGCATAAGGTCACGGTGGCGCCAGGGGTCAGGCAGGCGGTGCATTTCTCGCTGCCGATTCAGAAACCGGGCCTTTACCAAGGCTTTGTCGAGGTGGTTGCGGAAGACGATTTCCCGCTCGACAATCGCCGTTGGCTGGCCTTTGAGGCACGCACGCCCGACCGTGTTCTCCTGATCGACGGCGAGCCGGGTAGGACCGTTTACGGTAATGCGACCTACTATCTTGAGGCGGCCTTACGGTTACGTCTGCCCCGCAAAGGCGGTTCCATTACGCCTTACGAGCCGGAGCGCCTCGCCTGGGCGAGTAATGCGAGCCTTCCGGATCTTCGTCCATTCCGCCTTGTCGTACTCTGCAATGTCGCCGAGGTGCCGGAGGGCGATCTGGCGCGCTTGCAGGCTTTTGTCGCGGCAGGTGGAGGCCTGCTGATCTTCACCGGCAAAAATGTCCAACCTTCGGGCTACCAACCGATGGAGCGCCGGGGACTATTGCCTGCGAGCATTGAAGGCGCCGCCGGCCCGGATTTCTTCCGGTTTGCCGACTGGGACAAGGGGCATCCCATTCTGAAGCCTTTGTCCGACCCCCAGCAGGGAGATCTGCGCCGGCTCAATTTTCAACGGCTCACACGCCTGAAGCCGTCTGCCGCCGCCAAGGTACTGGCAACGGCGCAGGGCGGCGAGCCGCTCCTGGTGGAAGGCAAGCTGGAACGCGGCTCCATTCTTCTGTTCGCCTCCACGGCCGATCGGGATTGGAGCAGCTGGCCGCAGAGCCGCCTGTATGTCCCTTTGATTCACCAGATGGTCGGCTACCTGACCGAACGGCTGCCGGAAAACCAGCGCGTCAGGGAAGAGCCGGCCGGCCCGGGCCGCGAAAACCCTCCTGGAATAAGCCAGGCCGAGGGTTTCACGACTGTCCGAAATATCGAGCCCAGTGAATCCGATATGGAGCGCGTCAGTGAACAGAAATTCCGTGAGGCGTGCCATCTTCCGGAGATAAATACGGCGGCGAAGAAAGCCGCCTCCGCCTCCGGCAGCAAAATCCTGGCGGACAACGAACGCCCTGACGAGCTATGGGTTTACGTCGTCTGGGCTTTGTTGTTTGTCCTTGTCGGGGAGCTTTTCGTGGCGAACCGAACTCATGCCTGAGGGCTGAAATTGGGAAATTTCTGAACGCTCAAGTGGTTTCCTCGTCACTATATACGGGAAAGTCTTTCTGTTAATTGCGGAAGAACTTTTGCGATCCGGCGAATCAATGCTTAGGATGGAAGGCTGCCAACCATTCCAAAAGGGGGTCTGCTCATGCGCGACCAGTCGGATGAGTCCGTCACTGAGCTCTTGGTTGTCGACCCGGCGCCGCAAGGGCGTGTCGAATTTGTCGAAAAGCTGGAGTCAACACGCCAGGAGATGCACCGCTTCCTTGTCGCACATGCGCTCCGCCGGCTCGGCGTGCTGGTGTTGGTCCTGGCTGGCTTGATCGTCTTTGCGGACTGGCTCCTGGAATTAAGTTCCCTCGTGCGCGGGATCGGCCTGGCGCTGATGGCTGTGTCCGCTTTGGCCTTGCTGTATCGCTGGGCGATCGCGCCGCGCAGGCACTTCGACCGGCAGGATGCCGCCGCCGAGGTCGAAACCACGTTCCCCGCGCTTGGGCAGCAAGTTCGGACGGCCCTTGAATATGTTGAGCCAACCGCGGCCACGGCGCCGGCTCTCCCCGGGCTTGTGACTGCACTCACCAGCCAAACGGACCGGCGCACGAGCGGCTTGAATCTGCGCGAGGTCATTCCGTGGCGTTCGCTGCGCTGGCTTGGCGCGGGTGTCCTCACCATACTGGCCGTCTATGTGGGGCTTCTGATCGCCAAACCGGAGCTGCGCATTGCGGCCGGCCGGCTCTTCCTCCTGCCGGTGCACTACACGCAGCTAACGGTCCAACCGGGCAATCAGACTTTGAAGGCCGGGGAAGAATTCCTCGTTCAGGCCACGCTAACCGGACGCCCGGTAAAGAAGGCCGAACTGCAGTATCGCATCGGCAATGCGGCACAGGAATGGGTCCGCATCTCGTTTATCCCCGACGCGGAAGTGCCGGTTGGGCGCATTGCCGGATCTCTGGAGACCACGCTGGCCGATTGCCAGAACGACTTCGAATATCGGGTGGTCGCCGGCAGCGTGACGAGCCCGGTGTATCAGGTCAAGGTGATTCATCCTTTGAAATTGCAAAAGCTGGAGGCCACGGTCGAGCCGCCTCCCTACACGCGCAGGAAACCACTGCTCGTCAAGGAGGGCAATTTTCAGGTCATCGAGGGCTCAAAGGCGGAATTTCGCATTACCCTTGACCGAGCGCCGCAATCGGCAGCGCTGCTGCTCAAGGCTGGGAAAAATGACGGCATCTCGTCCATTCCTTTGCAAATCAAGGACAAGGAACTGATTGGTCAAATTGCGGCCATCGACCAGGAACTTGATTATGAAATTCAGGCAGAGGCATCAGACGGCATGCGTCTGGACGCGGGCAAGTTCCACATCAAGATTCTGCCGGACCGCAAACCGATCGTTCGTTTTGTGAAACCCAAAGATCAGATCGAGGTCACGCCGACTACCGAAGTGCATTTGAAACTCGAGGCAGCAGATGATTTCGGCCTGTCGAAGATGGGCATCGTCTATCAAGTGGGAGACGGGGCACCGCAGACACTCTACCTGCAGGAGCATGCCGATCAGCCGACCTCCCTGAAAACGGAAGCGATTCTCAGCCTGGAAGACCACAAACTCGATTTCAAGGACGGCGTCACCTACTATGCCTTCGTCGAAGACAATCGTCCGCGTCCGCAGCGTACAGTCACCGATTTGCAATTCATCGACATCCGGCCGTTCAAACGGGACTATCAGCTGATAGAAGGCGGGGGTACCTGAAAGGGTTGCTCCGTAGCTCTGGAAGAGCTAATTGCCAGGCAGCGTGCCAACCTTCGCAACACCTTCGTCCAGACCGAACTGCCCGCCGTTGAACCGCGCAGCATGCAGCGGATCGCCCGGACTGAACATGAACTCGCCACTGTCACCGCGGAGTTTACCGAAGGCTTTGAGGCGCGGTTCGGCCCGCTGCCGTGCCTGCACGAAGCCCAGGATGCCATGGAAGCGGCCGCGGCGGCCCTGGACCAGAAGAACGCCACGACCGGACGAGACCAGGAAGGGACTGCCCTCGCCGGCCTGATCAAAGCACGGCAAAATATTCGCAAGCTGCTTAGCCAGAGCAGCAGCAGCTCCGCCAGTCAGTGCCGCAAGTTCGACCAGGAGCAGAACCAGAAGCTCCGGCCGCCCAAGAAGGCGGGCGGAGAGAAGGAACGCCTGGCCAAGCTTCAGGACGAAATCGAGCAACTTGCCAAGGACGAGAAAAAGTTCTCGGAGGACATTGAGCCCAAGGGCGGAGGCGGCGCCCAGATGGAACAATCCGAAACCGATGCGCAGAAGAAGGAGCAGTCTGCGAAGTCGCAAAGTTCATCCAGCTCATCTTTAAAAGGTCAGAAATCATCCCCGTCGAAGGCCGACCTGGCCGAGCGCCAGGATCAGGCCGCGAAGAAAGCCGCTGAGTTGCAGGATCTCATGGGCAAGGACGATGCACTCACCGACCTTGCCCGCGAGCGCATGGATGCAGCCGCGAAGGCGGTCAAGGACAGTGCCGAATCCATGCATGGCGGCCGTGAGGAAGAGGCCGCCAAGCAGGCAGCCGATGCTGCCAAGGAGCTTGAGCGCCTGGCGAAGCAGGTCGCAGCGCTCAAGGCGCGGGATCTGCCCACTCGCCTAGCGGGCACTCAGAGCCTGGCCCAGCAATTGGCGAAGGAACAGGAGAGCCTGGGCAACCAGATGGACGAAAAGCAAGGCAAGTCCGGACAACAAGGCAAAGAGAGCCAGGCTGCCGCCGAGCGCTCTCTGAGCCAGGACGCGCAGACGTTAGCAGACCTGCTGAACAGGAACATCGCCGACGCCGCCGAGACCGATCGCGAGCTCGGCCAGGCCCTGCGCCAGGCGAGCGAGAAGAATCCGCCCGCAGCCATTGCCGAGCAGATGAAGCAGATTGCCGACGCCCTGCGCGCCGGTAAAAAAGACCAGGCCAAACGCGATGCCAACGACTCGGCCCAGAAGCTGGATACGCTGGCTCAGCAGCTCGATGCAACGCGGCGCGCGCTCATTCAGCCACAATTGGAAAAACTCGTCGCCGCGGAAAAGCAGGCGGCCGAGGCGCAGAAAGCGCTGAACTCGGTGGCAAACGATCAGCAGAAGGCCGAGGCCGAGAAGAAGATGACCGACCTGCGCGACAGCGTGGAATCGCTCAAAGCCATGGACGGCAAGATCGGCGAAGCCGCGGCTTCCCTGACGGATGCCCTGCGTCCGGACGCGGCCAACACCTGGAACGCCGGCGGCAGGACGCCGCGCGGCAATTATAAGCCTCCAGTCCTTTATGTGAACGGTGTGAATCGAGCCATCGTGGCCTTGCAGTCCAAGATCCAGGACCTGATCCTCAAGGACGCCCTGCTGGACAAAGACGAGGCGGTTCCCCCGAAATACCGGAAGCTCGTCGAGGAGTATTACCGGGTCTTGTCTGAAGATCTGCGTTAGTGATTAGTTCGTTTAGCCGCGACCCGCTAGGGGAGCGCGGACGGGATCACTGTAATTCGTCGGATCGCGCTCCCCTAGCGGGTCGCGGCTAAACGGGCATAAGCCTATGACGGCTTACCAATTGTCGCCGCCCTATCTTGCCGTGGCCTACGTCGGCATCGGCCTGGCGCTGCTCGGCGCTCTGTTCCTGGCACGTCGATTCGCCCGCTCGCCGACGGCCAAACGCCTGCCGCTCTTGATCGTGCGCGGCGGCGTGCTGGCGTTACTCCTGATTCTTCTGCTCAATCCGGTGCAGGTCAGCCAGACGCGCCTGCCGCCGCATGTTCCGGAAATGGTCTACCTGGTGGATTGCTCGCGCAGCATGGCGCTCGATCAGCCGAAAAATCGCCTGGAACAGGTCAAGGATGCCATTGAGAAGAGCAAACGCTTGCCCCGCAAAGGGGCACAGCCCAAGCTGTCTCTCTACAGTTTCGGCAGCGAACTCGTGGCCGCATCCGATCCCCGCGAGTTGCACGCCGACGAAGAAGCGACCCATCTGGTCGCGGCGCTGGAGCAGTTACCCTTACGTTTTGGCGAAGAGTTGCCCGCCGGGATCGTGCTTTTTTCCGATGGCCGGCTGACCGATACTGCCGGCCTTGATGGCATGGTTGCCGGTTACCGCCGTCTGAAGTTGCCCATTCACGTATTTCCGGTCGGCGATCCGGAGGCGGCCCGCGACGTGGCCGTGCAGGATGTCATCGCGCCGCGCGAGGCAATGCCCGGGGCGCGCGTTCCGATTCAGGTCACGCTTCGCAGTCACGGCTACCAGGGGCAACGCGCGAACCTTCGCATTCGCTCACTTGCCGACCCCGCCCGCAAGCCGCTCGCTATACTCCCCATCACCTTGACCGAAGGCCAGCAACAACACGAGTTGATCATCGACCACGATCCCAATGCCGGCAAGCTCGCCGTGGAAGTGCCGCCGCTCGATGGCGAGGTCACCACGGCGAACAACTCCGTGCCGTTTCAAATTGGCGGCCGCAAGCGCAAGATCCGTGTGATCTACATGGAAGGGACCGTCGTTCCCTACGACGAATATCACTTTGTGCATGACGCGCTCGTGGAAGACCCGAATATCGAGTGCCTGTCCATCGTGGTCGATAATCAAGACGCCGTTCAGCCGCGCCTGCATCGCGTGAACGATCCTGGCCGCGGCTATCCGACGACGCGCGAGGAACTGTTTTCGTACGACGTGATCATCTGCAGCGACATCAAGCGCAGCGCCTTCACGCAGCAGCAACTGGAATGGACCGCGGAGCTGGTCGGTAAACGCGGCGGCGGCTTTGCCATGGTCGGCGGCAACACCAGTTTCGGCGCCGGCTACTGGGACCAGACCGTTTGGAACGAGCTGATCCCCGTGGACATGAGCGGCGGGCCCAGTTCCATGGGTCGCGGCACTTGCTGGGGCGTCGACTTTCATGTCACGATTCCGCGCGAGGTCGAACGCCACCCAATCTGGCGCATCGTCGACGATCCGGTCAGGAACCGCGAAATTCTTCAGCAAATGCCCTCCTTCCGGGGCACCAATCTCGTCGAGCGCCTGAAGCCCGCGGCTACTGCTCTGGGACTTTCCGATCAGCCGCTGGGAGGCGTCGGCATCATGCCGGTCTTTTCGTGCGAGCCATTCGGCAAAGGGCGCACGTTTGCCATGAGCACGGATACCACGCGCGATTGGGGGCTCAACTTCGAATTCAACTGGGGCGAACCGGGGGACAACCGCTACTTCCGCAAATTCTGGCGCAACGTGGTTACCTGGCTCGCCGAGAATTCCGGCGGGCTCAATCGCCGCCTGAAGCTTGATACAGATCGAGTCGTTTACCACCCCGGCCAGCCGATCAAGATCAGCGCGCGCGCGTATGACGAACGGCTGGAAGAAACCAACCACTACCGCCTTGTGGCGCGCCTGCGCCAGACAGTCAACACGCCGGCGCGCATCGATCCGTCATCCTTGAAACCACTCCAGGAAGCGGTCCTGACGCCGAAGCTCGCCGACAAATCTTATGCGGGAGAATTAGCCGTGCCGCCTCTGCGGATGTTCCCTGCTCCGGCAAACGATGCCGCATCTCCTCTGCGGGTGGCGTCATTGGAAGTCGTGGCTTACGATGAGGATCGCCAGATTGCGCAATCCTCGCTCGACGTCCAAGTCCTGGACGATCCGGTCGAGTTTCAAGACCCGCGCCCGGATCGGGAGCAACTGGAGCATCTAGCCAAGGCCGCCGACGGCAAAGTAATGCAGAGTGCCGAAGAGCTGGCGCAACTTCTGGGCAGCTTTTCTCCGGGCCCGGGCGAGCTGATGGTGAATCGCGTGCCGCTTTGGGATAATGCTGCCCTATGGCTGGTGCTCATCGGGCTGCTCACCGTGGATTGGCTGTTGCGGCGCTGGTGGGGACTGGCGTGACGGGCAAGGCAACGGGGGTGATCCAATGACTATTCGGCAGCGTCGAAGGTTCTTGCGCGCCGGTGGGACGCTGGCTGTTGCCGGCCTGACAGCCACATCCGCATCTCCGGCCCCGGCGGAAGAAAAAAGACTGCCGCCCAAATTCCGCCTCGGCATGGTTACCTACAACATCGCCGCCCAATGGGATGTGCCGGCCATTTTGCGGGTATGCAAGGCGGTCGGCATCTCGCCGGTCGAGCTGCGCACGACGCATGCGCACGGCGTGGAGCCGTCCCTGAGCAAGGAGCAGCGCAAGGAAGTGCGCCGCCGTTTTGCCGACGCGGGCATTGAAATCTGGGGCTGCGGCACGGTCTGCGAGTTCCATTCTCCCGATCAGGCCGTCGTGCAGAAGAACATCGAGACCTGCAAGGCGTTCATCGAGCTCGCGGCGGACCTTGGCGGCCGCGGCGTTAAGGTCCGGCCGAACGATCTGCCGAAGAGCGTGCCGGTGGAGATGACGCTGGAGCAGATCGGCAAGGCGCTTATTCCCTGCGGCAAGGCGGCGGCAGATGCGAATGTGGAGGTGTGGGTGGAAGTGCACGGCCGCGGCACAGCCCTGCCGTCCAACATCAAGCAAATCATGGAGCACTGCGGCCATCCCAGCGTCGGCCTTACCTGGAACTCCAATCCTTCGGACATCAAGAACGGCTCCGTCGCGGAGTCCTTCCACCTGTTGCGTCCCTGGATTCGTTCCTGCCACATCAACGAGATCTACAAGGACTTCACGCGCAGCTATCCCTACCGTGAGCTGTTCCGCCTGTTCCGTGAAACGGATTATGGCCGCGTGACGCTCATAGAGGTCGGCCGCGGCATGCCGGACGAGGCGTCGGGCACGGAGTTGCTTCGATATTACAAGGCTCTTTGGACCGAATTGGCAGGTGCGTAAGATGACCAAGGTGGTCACCTGGCCATCACGAGGCGCTGGATGCATAAAGCGTGCGAACCGTCAAGAGGATTCCCAAGGTTCGCGCAACAATTCGGCAACTTTTTCAACTTCGCCATAGTTCGCCAGGTCAGTTGGCGGGCGAACTATGGCGGCCAAGGGCGGACAAAGTCAACCGGATCCTCGATCCTCGGAACTTCATCTGAGGCTCCGCCAACACATTGGCCCATTAAAATGGATTGCATTGCGCTGCGACACACACACGACTTCTGTCAGCAAAAGAGGCCGCGTCACTAAGCTTTGAGACGCGGCCTCTGCGTTTCTTTCAACAGTGCGGCTGGACGATTTCAGCTGCCGGTGTTAATCGCGCTGCCAACGGTGGTGAAGGTGGTGTTGGCATTGCCCCCCAGCGTGGTAATGGCGCCGATGCAAACTACGATGATCAAGGCCAGCATCACCGCGTATTCGACAGCGGTCGGCCCGTCCTCGCTCTTGAGGAATTTGATCGTAAATTGTACGAACTTATTCATGATTCTGTTCCTTTCGGCAGCCTGGCAATCCGCAGCGAGCCGAAGCCGGAATGCGGACCCATGGCTTTGCGCCCCCATCTTGAGATGGGTTTGCCGTTTCGAGGATAAGAAGGTTGCCGACCCGTCACTTCTCACAGAAATGTACCGGGGCAGGCGCCCATTGCAGCCTGCAGCACAATGACAACCTTCAAAAACTAAGACACTGTGAGCAATAAGGTGCGCCCTTCACGGCGCAGGTGTGGACAGGAGGCGGAATTAACACTGCAAGGTCATGAACAGATAGCAGATATCGGCGCTGCTGAAGAGGCGTGGGTCATGGGACGATACAGAAAAGGCAAGAGGCACATTTAGCTCGACAATGCCGGGCTGGAAATCGAGGCTTACAGCATGCGATAACTCGATTTTTTCAAGCACATCCAGGCGGAACTCCACCGACAGGAGGACGAATTCTCGCTCGCACGCAAATGATTCTACAGGCAGTCTACAGACGCCAGTCCTCGCCTGCAGGTCATCAACCCACGCCGCGGCGATTATCAAAATGAGAGCCAGGCAACGAGTTCTTAATGTCATGGGTTTGTCAATTGGGGGGAGGATTCCATGCCAACTCTAGGTCATCCGCTGAACATTGTCAAACAGGTAGCTATCCCTGCCGTGAGCCGTTCCGCCTATTTCGCGAAATGGGCTATGACCGCGTCACGCTGCTTGAGGTTTGATGAATTGCATTAGCGCTGCGACACACACACAACATCCTGACGGGTGTCACTTTCACGTGCCGACTCTTGAACCATGCCAGGTTGCCAGTTTGCCACGGGTCTCTGAACTTGGGCCTGAAGGTCTACGAGAAAGGAAGAAAATCCACCACGTCCGCCCGCCATTCCCATATCGCATTCGGCGGCCCGTCAAGATGGCCATGATGGTGGCCATCTTGGGCATGTTCAATTTGAGTTTGCCAGTTTGCCAACTGAGTTTGCCAGGGTTGGCAAACTCATTCTTTCCACTAAGCCCATGTCCCCGTGGCGCTTATGGCAAGAAAAAAAACGAGTTTGCCAGTTTGCCACGTTTTTTGAGCCGGGGGGTGGTATTCCCAACAGGTGCAAATTGGCGGACTATGCGGCCGCTTACTTCAGGCAAGAATCTGTGGAAGCCAGCTCATTTAGGGAAGAGGACCGCATTTCATTTTCGGCCCGCCTTCTTCGCCTTTCCACCACTGGCGATGTGGCTTTTAGCTAGGTCGCGTGTCATTGTTCACGTCCTTGGTCAGATAAAGCATTAAGAGCAGGTTTCAGACGCTCAGAACACCTAGGACGGTTATTGCAATCGCGATAATCACAAACCAGGACATCGGCCAATCCCCTGTTTGCATGGTCAAAACGATCCGCATTGCTGGAAATTGTATCGTTGGTTGCCCGGCTCGTCTTCGTTGAAATTCAAGCCTTCTGCCTCACCCGCCGGCATCGGCGATGAATCCGGCAAGCGCGCTAACGCCTGCCGGCTCTTTGTTTTTGCTGCCTATCGCGGGCTCGCGCGCCGTCCAGCCATTCTGGACGCCCGTACAACCTGGGGCAGGTTTGCTCGCCCGATTGCTGTGAAGTACATTTTCTTCGGAAAACTCACAACGGAACTCTCCGTGGACACGATTGGCGAATCCTTGGCTTTAGTCCAGAAGCATTATCATGCGGGCCGTCTCCGCGAAGCGGAAGCAATCTGCCAAAGGATTCTGCAGCAGGAGCCTGACCAAGCTGACGCCTTGCATCTGTTGGGCGTGGTGGCCCATCGGTCCAGCGATTATGAAAAGGCGATTGCGTTCTACACGCGGGCGCTGGGAGTCAGGCAGTCCGAGGCAACGTTTCATATTAATCTGGCTCTCGCCTTCAGCGCGCTGGGAAGACTGCCGGAAGCCTCTGCTCATTTTCAGCAAGCCCTGCGGCTTCGGCCCAATGACCCGGACTGTCGGGTAGCACTAGCCAACGTGCTGCAGGAATTGGGAGACCTTCAAGGATCGCTTCCCCATTACCGGGAGGCACTGCGACTCCAACCCGAGCACTTCCCCGCGCACTATAACCTTGGCGTCGTGCTGCTCGAACTCGGCAAAATCCCGGATGCAGTCGCTCATGGCAAGAAAGCTGTGCGGCTCAATCCGAATTCGGCCGAGGCGTACACCAGCCTGGGGGCGGCTCTCGGCGAGCAGGGGCTCACCGTCGATGCCATCGCGCATCAGCGCCAGGCTCTGCGGCTCCGGCCCGGCTACGATCACGCTCATTTTCGCCTGGCCTCGGCACTTGTTGAGCAGGGAAAAATAGAGGAGGCCGTTTCCTATTGCCAGGAGACCCTGCGACTGAATCCGGACTTCGGAACCGCCTATGCCCTCCTGGGTGAGCTCGCGGTGCACGGGTCTTACTCAATTACGGGAAGCGAATTCCAGCGAATGCACGCCCTGCTATCCGGCGGACGCTTGCCCCTGGTGGACGCGAGCCGACTTCATTTCGCGGTAGCAGCCCTTTTGGATAGGCAAGCGGAATACGGCCGGGCTTTTGTCCATTGCAAGCTTGGAAACGAATTGAAGCAGGAAATCTATCGGCGGCGCGGGCAAGCCTTCGACCGTCAGGACCACTGCCGTGCCATTGACCGAACGATCGCGACGTTTGATGCAAGGTTCTTTGGGCGGGTCCATTCCTTTGGGGTGGATAGCGACCTGCCGGTTTTCATCGTCGGCATGCCGCGCTCCGGCACCACGCTGGTCACGCAGATCCTTTCGAGCCTCCCGGGTGTCTGCGGCGCCGGCGAACTGAAGGACCTCGCAGAAGTCTTGGCCGGTCCGGCCAAGCGTCAGAAGCTCGCTGCGGATTACCCGGAGTACATGTCAAACATGGATCGCGTGACTATCCGCGGCATGGCGGACGATTACCTCACGCGACTTCGACAAATCGGCGGGCACGCCATCCGGGTAATCGACAAACTGCCTCACAATTTCTTCCACCTCGGGAGCATCTGCGCGCTGTTTGCCCGGGCTCGGATCATTCATTGCCGCCGAGACCCGTTGGACGTTTGCCTGTCTTGCTACTTCCAGGACTTCCAGGAGGTGAGCTATGCGTCGAAACTCGAAGATCTCGGCTTCTGTTACCGACAATACGAAAGGCTAATGGTGCACTGGCGCCAGGTTTTGCCCGTTGCGGTGTGTGAGGTGGTCTACGAAGAGCTCGTTGCTAACCTGGAGCCTGTTAGCCGGAAGTTAGCCGCTTTTTGTGGGCTCGACTGGAACAGCCGGTGCCTGGCTTTCCATGACAACTCCAGAACCGTACGGACGGCCAGCAAACTGCAAGTCCGCCGGCCGCTCTATGCAACCTCCATCGGCCGCTGGAAACACTACGAATCTTACCTTCAACCCTTACACGAGGCGCTGGCCCGATAAGGAATAGTTCTACTTACCTTGAGACTGCGCCGTGATCAAACGAAGCACGAACTGCTGCTTCCAACCGGTCTTCCCCAGGCTGCAAGGCACTATCCAGGTCGCTAGAATGCAAAGACCTTTGAAGGTGACTGCAAGCGTTCATTAGTCCGCCTGGCGTTAGAGATTTATTAGCGCCGCTTGCGACGTCCCTTCCGTCCGATGAGGTAAAGAAAGACCGCTGCAGTCAAGAGTATGACAATCGTTGCAGCGAAACATCTTGATCCCCAGTCATCCAGCTTTGTCATTCCGCTGTTTGGGCTGATGGCGGCGAGAAAAGCCCCCATTCTTCCGATCTCCGTTGTGATGAACGCCTGCCAATGAGGAAGATGCCGGAACGACAAAACCAAGCGCCGGCCGTGCAAACCAATGTCGATGCATTGTCACTGCCGCACTTTCTCTGAGGAGAGAACTCTTCTTAGCAATCAACGTGCCAGGGCATAGAACGTCGGTGCTTAGTGAAAGGGACATGAAGGAAGCTAAGATCGGCAGAAAATAGAGAGGAAAGGCAATCTGATTGCATTATCTGGTCTCGCAAAAAGCGGCGCGCAACTGACCGTGCGGGTCAAATTTTGGCCAGGCCTTGCGCGTCTGACCGCTGCGGTCAGACGAGCGCAAGACCCGGCGGGAGCATCCCGTCGCGCGCAACCGTCTACGCGGCATTATCGGCCCGTGCTTGTTGGCACGTTCGCGGGCGGTTGCATGAAGTCCACCCTTACCGTCGAGCCGGCCCGCACCTTGACGTGCCGGGTTTGGCTGACCGTTTGACCATTCTGGTTCCACTCGGCACGGATGTCATAGGTGTAGTTTTGACCGGGAGAAAGTGCAGGGGACTCGAAGCCGCGCACACTGCCGCGCTGCGTGGTCAATTGTCCCTCGAACCAAATCTGGGCGCCAGGGTCAGGCACACGGACGGCGATCTGCGCCGCATTACTGGGCACATTCGTCCCGTAGCCGTCGGAGTTGGCGTAGGGCATGTAGCCAGAGTCATAGCCGCGGTCATAATCCGGCGCCACGACTCCACCCGAATAGTCGGGGTAAAAATCGGAGTAAGAATAGGGGTAATAGTCGGAATAGAGGCCAGAGCCCCAACCCCAGCCAGGATAGCCGCCCCAGCCCCAACCGGGATAGCCCCCCCAGCCACCACCCCAGCCGCGGTGACCATAGTAACCGCTCCAGTTGCCATTGCGGCCACCCCAGCCGCCGTTGCCGTGCCACGCGCCGCCACCGCCGTTCCATCCGCCACCGCCGCCGTGGAAGCCTCCCGCGTGGCCACCGCCATGGCCGCCACCGCCGCCATGACCACCACCGCCATGACCGCCGCCACCGCCGTGGCCCCCGCCACCACCGTGACCAGCGAAGATTATCCCTGGACCCAGCATCAACGCTGCGACAGCTACCGACGTCGCGCCAACACCCACCAGCAATCGTCTCAACATGTTGCACCTCATAGCTGCTCCGCTTATGCAAGAGAAGGTGGCACGATTCGACGCTGGATGACTCGATACAAACCGTGCAACCGAGACCCCTGCCAAGGAAGCTGGTAAATAAGAACTCCCTTGGATCTTCAACAAATCGCCTGTTAGCGCATTAGATAATGCAGAGCGTGTGCCAGAGAGGACGTATGCGCCGACTTTGGCGCGTAACTTACTGAAGCAATGAGGTTTAAATTGGTAATGGTGAGTGATTGCTTTGTCCAGTTTTTGGATGAGAGCGGGTTCGATGGTGAAAACTTCGCCGTTGCGGGGAATGATCGTCCAAAACCCAGGAGCTTTCAGACTTTTGAAGTGATCTCAAATCAAGGCTTCGGCGGTGCTGTTGCTTGTGCAGACTTGGGCGGTGTGACTGGGACGCTTACGGGTACGGTCGCTGCTTGAGGTAGCGCAGCCAGAGGCGGCAGCCCGAGTGCGGAGTACAAACGAAATTGTGCTTGGTTATAATCCGTGACCTCGCCAAGGTAATCCAGGCGGGCCTGGTTCAAGGCCTGTTCGGCTAGCAGGAGTTCTACTGCTTCATAGCCCTTGGCAGCGCCAAATCCTACTTCAAAGGTCCATTTCATCAGCCGGCGCCACATTTCTTCGGCTTGCTGAACAGCCCGTTGCGCATGATCCAGCGTCCGCTGGCGGCTCAAGAGCAAATTGGCCGCAGCGACTACTTCCGCGGCCACCTGGGCTTGTACCTCCGCGACGTGCAGGTTGGCTTGCTCGTATTGCGCGCGGCCAACCTGAGCGCGGGCAATGTCGCCCGCGCCGAAGTTGCGCAAGGTCCAAATCGACTGAGCCGTGGCGTCGCCGCGGCCGCGAAAGGTTTGCGTATTGTCATTGAGGCCACCGCCAAAATCGCCGGCAAAATAGCTCACTTCCAATCTCGGGAGCAGAGGACCAAGACGTGCCTGACGCCAACGGGCCAGGCTCGCGGCCACCAGCGAGCGACTCTCCGCCAGCTCTGGCCGGTTCATCATCCCGGTGGCGACCAGTTCGCCCAACGGAGCATCGGGTGGAATGATGGCCACAGGCAGGATGACCGCCTCTGCCGGCTTCAATTGCACTGTCGGGTCAAGCAGCAGCAACTGGGTCAGACGAGCCGATATGACGGCGGCGTCACCTTCCAGGCGGATGCGCTCCTGGCGGCGGACCTCGACCTCAGTGCGTCCGCGCGTCGCATCGGCCGGCGTCTTACCGAAGCCTCTCTTTTCGGCCGAGGTTGCCAGGCGCAGGATTTCCTCTGCATTGGCCAGCGTCTCGGCGTTGACCGCCAGGGCGCCGTACGCTCGGACCAGATCAAAGTAGGCAAGCGCAGCCCGGAGTTGGATATCGTCCACCACGGCCTGGCTGGCAGCGGCCTGAGCGTCTACCAGGCGACGAGCAATCAGCGGAGCAAACAAGGCGTCCGAGGTTTCTACGGACAACGCTGCGCCCCCGCCGGCAAACAGGTTCCACTTGTTTGTCGGAAAGATATCGCCCCTGGCATTCTGAATGAGACCATCATGGCGCATGTAGGCCGGGCCAGCCTCTAACGAGGGCAACCACAGCACCTGTGCTTCGCGCAGACGCGCGTAAGCCTCCTGCACCCGCGCCTGGGCCACGCCGATCGTGGGATTGTTGGCATTGGCGAGGCGCAGCGCCGCCGGCAGGTCAATGAGGAGAAGCTGAGCGTCGGCTCGGAAAGGCGATGCGCCAGCGGAGGTGAGAGGGGGAACAGGGCAAGCCGGCGTCTGCGCCATAACCCGGGGCGCAGGCATCAGTTCTTCCGCAGGCGGAATCTTCGTGCTTGCTGGAGCAGCGACCTGTGCGCTGGCAGTTGCCGCGAACCAAAAGCATACGGCAATCGAACGGGCGACCGTTCCCAGCCAATGGCGGCCAGATAGCTTGTTCAGGCTTTGCATGTTCGCCTCCATGCGATAGCGCTCGGTCTCAAGGCATCCAGTCCTGCGGGATCGTCTTCACGACCTCGCCGTCCGTGAGCTCGCCCTGGTTGCTGTAGATCACCTGCTCCTCGCCCGTAAGATTCCGCTTGACGATCCCGGTTTTGCTCTTGCTGATAATGGCAACCTTGGCAAGGTGCTGGTCATCCACCTGCACGTCCACGGGAACGAGCGCGGCTTTGCCGTCCTTCACCAGATAGATGTATGGCGTTCCTCCCGGGCGAACGATGGCGTCGCTCGGGATAAGGAATACATGCGAAAGCTCGCGGAACACCAACTTCATCTCGCCGTACATGCCGGGGTACAAGCGCCGCGCCACCTCGGTCTTTGTGCCGGTAATGGTCGGGACGATGGGCGGGGGACCTTCCTTCAAATCATCGAACGGGACCTTCTTGGCCTTCTCCTTGACCAGGAATTTCTGGTACTCCTCTTCCGTCCCGTTATAGAGGTCGACCTGGACCGGCAAAGTATGGTCGTTCGTTTCCCGTTCCAGCGACGGGCTGAAGCGCGTCACCTTGCCATGGATCAACAGGCCCGGGAATTCGCTCATCTCGATGACTGCTTCCGTGTCGCTCGTCACCAGGGAGGCAAACGTATCGGGCACGCGCATCGTGACCGTAACGATATCCCGCCTCTCGACGCGCATGAGCGGAATGGTGTGAGCCGTGGTGGCGTTTTGTACAAAGGAGCCGCGGTTGACATTGCGGCGGGTCAGCACGCCATCAAAGGGGGCGGTAATTCTGGAATAATCGGCCATAGCTTGCGCATGGTCCCTATCTTTCTGCGCCACGGCAATCAATTCTCGCTTAAGGTGAACATCGGCTCCGGCGGCGTCCAACTTTGCCCGCGCCAGCTCCAAATCTGCGTCGGCCTTCAAGACATTGGCTTTCGCTTTTGCCAACTCGGCAACGGTTGCCCAGTAAAGCAGCTCATGCTCCTCCACGACTTGTTGGGTCGCCGCCTTGTCTTCCACGAGTCCGCGAAGCCGGTTGAATTCTTTGCTGCGGTAATTCAGCATACCCTTGGCCGACTCAACGCCGGCCTTCACGACATCGATGTTCTTCTCGGCGACGGTTGCCATTCTTTGGGCAATCTTTTCATTGGCCTGCGCCAGCTCGAGGTCGGCTTGCTTTTGCCGGATAATGCTCTCTTTTTGCTTCACCTCTTCCTCGAGGTCGGGAACGGCGATCTTCACCAGCAGCTCGCCTTCCGTTACCGCCGCCCCTTCGGCCTTGCGAATGAACTCCACTCTGCCGGCGACCTGCCCCTCGAGATCAGCCCACTCGTAAGGCACGATCTGGGCCGGGGCTTTAATCGAAAGCGAAAAAGAAGGATCACATTTGGGGTGGATGGTCCGGACCGTTAGGGTCGTGTCGTCCGGATTGGAAGGGTCCTGGGCCGCGGTTTCTGGAGTTTCGGCCCTGGCCTGGTTGCGCCAAAATGCGCTCCCGGTGGCGAAAAAGGCCGCGACCCCGATCAAACCGGTGCTGGCTAAACCAATTCCCCAAAACAATTTCCTTGGTAAGCGTTGCATGAGCATTTCTCCTATCGAGCGGCCCGCTGTGAGTCTAAAGCGGCCTTGCCAGGCCTGCCTGAAAACAGGCAGCGTCAAGGCTGTGGTAAATCTTGGTTTCCTTCATGTTGGCACGCTTTGTGCCCGGCAATGAACAGATGATCCTTTTGCCTCAAGGATGATTCACAAATGTCTTTCGCTATTGAAAACGAGGTCGCGCCATGTTTCATCCCCGTGTCATTCTGCATCCGACGGATTTTTCCGAAAACTCCAGCTATGCCTTCCATATTGCCGCGGATCTGGCGCGGCAGCACCAGGCGAAGCTGCTGTTGCTCCATGTTGCTGACACGCTGGGCGCGGAAAACGTTACCTATGGCGAGGCGGCCTCTCATTTGGAGCCCGAGTCTTATCGCCGGCGCCTGGACGAGGACCTCCGCCGGTCGGTGCCGGCGCCTGCAGGCGTCACTACGGAGTACCTTCTCGCGTCCGGCGAGGCGGCCAAGGAAATCAGCCGCGTAGCACGAGAACACTCCTGTGACTTGATCGTCATGGGCACTCACGGCCTGGGCGGCTTGAGCCGATTGCTCATGGGCAGCATTGCCGAACGCGTTATTCGTTCGGCGCCTTGTCCCGTCCTGGTCAGCAAGTCTCCCACCTAGAACTCTCTCAAATTGTACCATTTCTTCACCTGGTCCTTGTCTGGATTCCTGGCCTTCAGCGCGCGGCAAGTCCAAGTCCGTCCTGTCTAACACGCACGGGTTCTTCCACCAACGCGTGTGCCGTCCGTGCCGGCATTTCGGCTTCATCTGCTAGCTCCTTGTCGATGTCAGGCTCCGGTTCCGTGCGATCGCGAATCATCATGGTGAACAGGATGGGAACGACGATAAGCGTCAGAAACGTCGAGGTCAGCAGTCCGCCCACCACGGCGCGCGCCAGCGGCACGTTGGCCTCGCTCCCCTTGCCGAAGCCGATCGCCATCGGCACAAGGTCCAGAAACGTCGCCAAGAACGTCATCATAATCGGCCGAAAGCGTATGGATGCCGCCGTCGTGATGGCCTTGCGCACCGACGCCCCCAGCTTCCGCTGCTTGTTCGCAAAGTCTACGAGGAGCACGCCGTTAGAAACCACGATACCCACCAAGAAGATCACGCCCATCTCCGATTGCACGTTCAGCGTGGTGCCCGTTATGAACAACATGGTCAGCACGCCGATCAATCCCAGCGGCACGGTGAACATGATGATGAACGGCCCCAGGTAGGAGCGGAACAGCGGCACCATGAGGAGATAGACCAGGATGGCTGCCATGATCAGGCCCTTGCCCAAGCTGCTGAACGATTCGTTCATACGTTCGTATTCGCCGCGCAGCTCCCAGCGGATGCTCTTGAGGCCGTTCAATTCCTGGGCGGCATTCTTCAGCTGAGCTTTGGTGGTCGTTTTGGCATGCTCGAGTGCCAGGTATTTCGTCTCCAGGTCCCGGATCCTGGCATCGGTCTGCGTCCGGATAGCGGCCAATTCCTTGTCGATGCCCGCCGCCACATTGCCGATATCGCGCTTCTCCGTGTTCACGAGCACGTCAAAGGTCCGGTACAGGCTGACGTGGTTTAACTCCACCGCATCGTTGCGGTGGCGGATCGTGACCAGGGTCCCCAGTTTCACGCCGTGCGGCTGGTTGGTGCCGGTCGCGTAGATGTTGAGAACGTCTTCCAGCTTCAAATTGGGGTCTTCGGGATACTGGACGGCCACGAAGTACTGGTTGCCGCTCTCCGTGTCGATCCAGAAGTTGCGATTGATCGAGACACTGGAGTTCATGGCCGCGACCAGTTGCAAGGCCACATTATCCGCCGACAGGCCGAAATCGGCCGCCTTTTTGCGGTCGATGTCAAAGAGCAGGTAGGGAGCATCCAGGCGCTGGAGCACGCGTACGTCGGCGGCGCCCTTGATTCCGGCCACACGCCTGCGGATATCCTTGGCGAGTTGCTCGGCCTGTTGCGAAGTGCCGCCTTCGATCTGGATATCGATGGGGGACGAGGCGCCATTATTGAGGGCAGTGGAGACCATGCCGCCCGTCTCAAAGCTGATCCGCAAATCGGCGAAGCGCGTCGGGTCCTCTTGCATCCAATGCCGCAGCTTGATGGCATATTCCTGGGCGCTAAAGCGGCGATTTTCCTTTAACTGCAGCCGAATCACGGTATCCTGCTGGCCCGAGTTATCGCTGTAGGCCGCCGACCAATCGGGATCGAGCCCGATTTCGGAAACGATCATGTCGCGCTCGCCGGCGGGGATTCGCTCTTCCAGGAAGCGCTCAACCTCGATGACGCGGCGTTCCGATTCATCGAGCCGCGATTTCGACGGCGCGCGGACATGGATCGTGATCTGGCCGGCGTCCACCTGCGGAAAGAACTCCCGGCCAATGCCAAAAGTGAGCGCCAGCGACCCCACGAAGAGAAGCCCGACAACCGTCAGGACCGCCAGGCGATGCCGCATGGCCCATTCCAGGACGCGCTCGTATTGCCGCGTGCAGAAATTCAGCCCGTGCTCGATGGGCCGGTGTATGCGCGCGCCCCAGCTGCCGGAGCTGTGCTCCTGACCCGGATGGAGCTGTTCGCCCAACCACTTGGCGCAGAGCATCGGCACGAAAGTTCGCGACAGGATAAAGGAAGCAATCATGGCGAAGGCAACGGCCAGCGTCAGCGGCCGGAACAAGAATCCACCCATGCCGCGCATCAAGGCGATGGGACATAGCACGATGATGGTCGTGGAAGTGGCCACGAGCACGGGAATAGTCACCTCGACGGCGCCGTCAAAGGCGGCCTTGTAGCGCGACTTGCCCAGGCTGTGGTGGCGGTGCGTGTTCTCCAGCACGACGATGGCGTCATCCACGAGCGGCCCGATGGCCAAAGCCAGGCCGCCCAGCGTCATGGCGTTAATCGTGTTCCCGGTCACATACAGGCCGATGATCGCGCTAAGAATGGCCAGCGGGATCGACATGCTGGCGATCATGGTCATGCGCCAGTTGCCGAGGAAGATCAGGATCATGATCGACACGAGCACGGCGCCGATGATGCCCTCGTGAATCAGGCTGATGATCGCCTCTTTCACGTAGAGCGATTGATCCATGACGAAATGCAGTTTCGTGCCCGGCGGCAAACGTTTCTCCATGTAGTCGATGTGCGCCTTGACGCCGTTGGCCACGGACAGGCTGCTGGCGCCTTGCTGGCGGTAGATGGGCACATAGACTTCGCGCCGGCCATTCGGGTTGTTCTCATCCGTAATGCGTACCCGCGAGGTTTGAATGGTATAGGCGTCCTCCGCGTGGCCGATGTCCTTCAGATAGACCCGGTCCCCAGGTACCGCGCGAATCGGCATCTCGTTCAATTCCTCGACCTTATCCACCATGAGATTGGTGTCGAGCAAGACCTGGTCCTTGCCGAAGTAAGCGATGCCCGGCGTAATCATGCGATTGCCAAGCTGCAGGGCCTTGACGACGTCCAGCGGCGACACATTGCGGACTTCCATGTCCTTCGGGCGCAGATAGACGAGCACGGTGCGGTCCTTGCCGCCGACCGCGACAGGAGCGACGCAGCCGGGCACGCCGCCCAGCATATTGCGGACATCGATACGCGCGACATCTTTCAGGTGGGCTTCATCCAGGTCCTTGTTGCTGACGGTCAAGATGCCCAGCGGCAACGTTCCAGTGGGGTCGAAAGGAAGCGTGACCGGCGGCAAAGTATTGGGCGGCAACGTGGGCAGCGTGCCCTGCGCCAACGAAGTGGTCAGGGTGAGGGCAGCGTTAGGATCGATATCGTCCCGGAAATAGAGCTTGACCACGCTCACTCCTGGCACCGATTTTGATTCGATCCGCTCTACACCCGGACCTTGATTCACCCAGCGTTCGATGCGGTTGGTAATGGTTTTTTCAATCGACGACGCCGGCATGCCCTGGAAGTACGTCAGCACCTGCACGGCCGGCGCCTTGAAGACCGGCAGAATATCCACGGGAATATTGCGGACGGCCACCAGCCCCAGGACCAGAATCATGAGGGCGAGCACGACCACGAAGTAATGATTCTTCAGCGCTACCTTAACAATCCACATATCGTTGACCTACCAATGCCAAATGACCAATGAGCGCCCGCCGACGTGCGCAATACGCCTTGCTCTCAGGCCCGCTCTCTGCCGTGACTAGCTCTTAGTTGTTGATCGTAAGGCTTCGACCGAACGCGGGGCAAGATCGTTTTCTTTATCTGATTGCGACTGCAGCAAAAATGCACGCTCTTGCTCCGGCACGGAAGGATCGGTGTGCACTCGCAAGCGCAGGCCGCCTCGCTGATTCGCCTCCGATAAAGTCATGAAACTGAGCGATTCCAGAAGGTGCATGAACTCTTCCACCGTTGTGTCACGCAGCCAACGCCACCAGGGAGCACAGGTCTCATGTTGCCCGATCACCATCTGGCAACGTCGCCACGAGGCGATCTGCGTAACCGCCGAACGAACCTCGCAGCCAATCAGGTAATCAAAGCTAGCTTCGACGTGAAGACCGGCAAAGGCCTGCCTGGCTTTCTGCTGACGGTGCCTGGCCGCTTTCTCTGATCCGGCAACCGAGACGACCACGGGTATCAGCCGCAGCGCCAAGCATATTTCCGCAGCGGTTTTCAAGAAATCCTCATCAAGGGCGCCGGCATTATCCAGCACGAGGGCGCGCGAGGCAGGCACGTTATGGTCTGCACAAACGAGAGTAGCAGGCGCGTCGTGCCGCAGCGCGTCCCTGAAGATGCGGCGCTTTTGCGCAGCAGGTATTCGACGGCTGAACATGAAAAGGTCGTCATTGCCGGCCATGCGCAAGAGTCCTGTGCTGATACGTTCCGGCCACCTGGTGAGCCGCCAGGGAACCTTGCTGGCAGCACACGCACAAGCACACGCCTTTTCCACGTCTGCCCAATGATCGCCTTCGGGGCCGCCAGAGCTACATGCCGATTGCGCTGACGCTCTTCCGCTGTCGCTCCAGCCGCCACCGGCATCGGTAAAGTCCCAAGCAGACGGCGCAATCCCGAGTACGGGCACTTGAAGGCGCTTCGCCCATTCCAGGGCCTGTTTAAAAGGCCCGCTTCCCGGAGCGAGTTGATCCACTAATACAACCAGCCGGGTAAAAATAGCAGTTCCCTCTCCGAAATGTTCCGTGATGCAAGCTCATGGAGGTCGTTCCCGCACGGAACTCTGAAGCAATGGATGTGCCAGAACCCGGCTTTACTGTGCGCCTTAGTGCAAGTTCTTATCGGAACATGAATTACGTCGACGTCGCTATACGTCGATGCTCGAACGGACCGCGCGGCTCTTTCATCGCTGGTGAAAACTTCGTCTCCATGAACAGTCATCGTCCAGCAATGCTTGTTTGTCTCGCGGGCTATTTCGCGACTACAAAACGTGGATTGCTGCGAATCTCGTCAGCTTGATGCGTAGCGGCCGGCAAAACATCTTGTTCGGCAATCCAAAGGCGTCTGAGGAGGATTGGTAGAGGATTTGCATGGCTCAATGCGTTTCTGAGAATTCGATTTCGTGAAGGCTATTGTTGCTGGACCCTCAAGGCGCTGCTCTCGCTGAAATTTCAGGATTGCCCGAACCCGAATGCAAAAGAAAGGGTATGCATGAATGACAAGAACAGCATCGGCAATTGGGAGACCTTTATGGACTTCTTCGCAGCCGAACTCATCATTGTTGCCTACCCCATTGCCGTTCGGCATGGGATCGGGGATGTGTGGGATCATCTGGAACTCGATCTTTGGAACGTACTAACCGAGACGGTCAGAAGCTGGAGAGAACAAACTCCATGGGCCGAGTGGCCCGTCGAATTCGACGGCTGGCGCGAGGACTTGCTGGCAAGGTTGACGGATGCGGCCTATCGCCGCACGCTTGAGCATGGAATTCGCGGGTCGTTCCTGGACCTGGAACTGGATCTGTTCCGGGCGTTTCATCCGCTAATCGACAAAATCGATCATGAGACGATATTCACGCCGGCACTGGGAAGGAACTAGGACAGAGAAAGTTCTTAATGGATCATGGCCCGCGGAGGCCAGTTATCGTTAGGCGTGTATGCACTCAAAGGTGCAACGCGGCGATTGAACATGCCATAAGTGGAACGAACTCCTGCGACTCCCGTCTCGGACAATGAAGTTGGGTAAGTCTCCTCATCCAAGAACGCGGTACCCGCACCGTTCAAGGAAACCGACGTCCGGTGGGCGGCGCGAACCGATATGACCTTGGTGAGGGTAACGTTCTCAGCACCACGTCGGAAGTCGGCTCTAAGCGTGTAATGGAAGCTCTTGCCGAATTCAAGTGGCGGCGTGATGAACCAGCGCTGCATATCCGTGGATTTCGTGGGATGGCTGTCGAAGGTCAGCTTTGCGTCGGCCGGCAGTTGGACGACAACCTGCGCGGGCGCGGTTTGAGCAGCTGATGGCTTGCTGGGCGGCAAGTCGGAGGGGCTTACGCCCAGTACGGCACATAGGAGTAGTGCGTGCATGAATGTCTTCCGGTAAAACTTGGGGCTTGAAATCTTCTTGGAATCTTTACCGGTCCTTCACTATTCAACTCCCATGCCGTTTGATCGGCAGGGTCCGTCAAGTTCATATTGCCGTGTTTCTGCCGATAATTTGCCAGATCTGACCGCCGATGTGAAATTAAAGTGGATAGGAATAAGGTGATTTTCCGCTCACGGCGGGCAATTCTTGTTCGCCTGATCGAGTCTTTGCTCGAACAAGACTCAACAGCGACAATAGCTCATCACCTTCCTATGCGCCTTTTGCCCCATCGTCCGTGACAGTCTTGTCTACGATCAGCCCGAGGCTTCGGAGCTTATGCCGAAGTGTTGCACGGTTAAGGCCGAGTAGCTCGCTTGCCTGTGTCTGGTTGCCATGGGTGACGGTCAAAACCTGCGGCAAAAGGATACGCTCCACGGCTTCAGTCACCTTCTCGTAGAGGGGCGTATCGCGCTTTTCGATCAAGCCGTCGATGAATTCACGAAGTCCCGCGGCCCAGGAGAATTGAGCATTTTCCGTAGCGCGGCCCGCGCCGAGCGGCACGGAGGCGGGGGAGAAATCTAGCGGCAGGAATTCCGGAAGTAACAGATGCCCGGAAGCATTCAGCATCGCTTGCTTGATGACGCTTTGCAGTTCGCGCACATTGCCCGGCCAGGAATAGCGTTGGAATCGCTCCAGCGTTTCTGGCGCAAATCCGCGCAGATCAAGCCCGAGTTCGTGGTCAAAGCGAAAGAGGAAGTAATGAGCTAACTCGGCGATGTCGTCCACGCGGGCGCGGAGCGGCGGCGCCACTATGCGCACGACGTTCAGTCGGTAGTAAAGGTCTTTGCGAAAACGACCCTCGGCAACCAACTGATCCAGGTCATGATTGGTGGCGGCCAGTACGCGGACGCGGGTTTGCAGGGTCTCGTTACTGCCCAGACGTTCGAAGCGCTGTTCTTGCAAAACGCGCAGCATCTTGGCCTGAAGCGACGGGGCCATGTCGCCGATTTCATCCAAAAACAAGGTGCCGCCGTCGCATTGTTCAAACTTGCCAATGCGGCGACGGACCGCACCCGTGAAGGCGCCTTGTTCGTGTCCGAACAACTCGCTTTCCAGCAAGGTTTCCGGCAAGGCAGCGCAGTTAATGGCCAGAAAAGGCAAGTTCGCACGCCGGCTGTGGTGATAGAGGGCCCGTGCCACCAATTCCTTGCCGGTGCCGCTTTCGCCGAGGATCAGCACATTGACGTCTTGCGGGGCAATTCGGCCAATCGCCTTGCACATCTCTTGCATAATGTGGCTGCGGCCGACAATGCGGTCGCCGCTTTCTTCCGCTGGTAACACGGCCGGGATGTGCATGAGCCGGGCTGCCTCGTAGGCTCGGCCAAGCACCTGGCTGATGCGCTCCAGATCCACCGGCTTGACAAGATACTCAAAGGCGCCGCGCTTCATGGCCTCAATGGCCGTTTCCGTGGTGCCGTGCGCGGTGATGAAGATGACGGGCCGCTTGGGATCAAGCTTGTGCAGGTCATGAAACAGCTCCAGGCCGGATCGATCGGGGAGCTGGATATCGAGAACCACGACGTCGGGTGAGTGCTCGCGAACGGCCTTAAGACCTTCCGCAGCGGTGCCGGCCGTCAACACGGTCGTGCCGTCTCCCTCCAGGACGCGCTGAAAAGAGTAACGCACACTCTGTTCATCATCAATAACTAACAGGGTCGGCATGAGATGCCCCCAGGGCAAGCGGTTGTTTCACAGATGCTTCTGGAAGAGCGGTCGCCGGCAAGCTAATGGTGAACCTGGCGCCGCCCTCAGGCAGGTTCGCGGCAGTTATCGTGCCTCCGTGCTCTTCCAGGATGCGGCGCGAGATGCTGAGTCCCAGGCCCGTCCCCGTCGGCTTGCTGCTGGCAAACGGCACGAAAAGCCGGCTCATCATTTCCGGAGGAATTCCCGGACCGCTGTCGGATACGGTCAAGCAGATTTGTTCCCCGGGTGCAACTTGCAAATCGATCCCAATGTTGCCCCGCTCGGGCAAGGCATCCAGAGCATTCAACAAGAGATTCACCAACACGGTGCAAAGCTGACCGCCGTCCACCTCGGCCACTGCGGGCTGCTCCGGACGGCGAACGGCGATTTCCACTCCCTGTTGGCGGGCACGGGCGCGCACCAGATCGACGGCTTGATCGATAACCTCCCGCAAGTCGGTGAGTTTGCGCGAAGGCGTCGGCAGACGAGCGAAGTCGAGAAAGGTCTGCACGGTTTGCTCCAGGCGGCAGACGGCGCCATGAATGACCTGCAAATCATCCTGGCTAAGCGGCTTGCGATTGGCAGGACGTTTGGCGGCCTCGACCAGCAGTTTCACCGAGGTTAACGGATTGCGCACCTCATGCGCCACACTGGCGGCCAATTGGCCCACGGCGGCAAGCTGCTCGGCGCGCAACATCTCCCGTTGATGGCGCTGCACGCGTTCCGCTACTTCCTCCACGCGCTGCACGACACCCTGCAATTGCCGGTCCAGGTGGGTCAAGTCCCCGTCCGCGGACACGCTGACAGAGGCCAGGTCTTGATCGAGCCGTTGCGAGATGTCCTTGACGCGCACGCTCAAGTTATAGATGGAGCGACTTAGGGCGCGGGCAATGCCGTAGCCGCACAGTATGCCTCCCAGTGGACCGCCCACGCCGAGAAGCATCATGATCAGACGCGCCTGACTGCTGACCGCGTCGCTTTCGCGAATCATTTGATCCATGTGCTCCTTGCTGAAATCCAGTAGCTTGCGACACGGTTCTACGATGTTCCTTATGGGATGTTCCTGATCCAGCTTGCGGAAAAAATCGGCCGACTTTTGTGCTGGCAGCACCTCAGCGCGAAATCGCGCCATGTCCTGTTCGTACTGCCCATAACCCTTTTCAATGGCTGCCACGCATTCTTCTTCCTCAGCCGTCTGCGCCGACTGCTTGGCGGTCTTGAGGCTTTGGTTAAATTGGTTTTGATCTACTTCGATGGCTTCCCGGTTCTTCGGAGTCTGGTCGATGAGATAGCGAACACTGTGATAGCGTAGCTGCCTGAGGGAGATCTCCAGTTCCAGGGCGGCGTTTAGACTTCGGACGCTTTGCGAGCGAATCGTGTCGAGATTTCTCTGCAGCCGATAGCTCGACCAGGCGCCGCCAATGCAGGCTGCCAGCAGCAAGAGACCGATCAGCAGCGCGGGAGCGGTAACCTGGAGCAGGATTCTACGGTTCATAACTTTCATTATATCGCAGGCGGTTTCCTCCTCTATCACGCGAATCGGCAGCATCGTGAACCGAAGCGCTGGCGAGGACCTCAGTGCGTTCTCGATCGCTACGCCATAGTGTTGGACGCTGACTACAAGGGAGTAAGATAAAGATGAAGATTAAGATTAAGAAGAGGATGAAGAGCAGGATTAAGATTAAGAGTAAGATCCCATGAATAATTCAGGCGAATGCAGGTTTGACCATGAAAAACTGGAAGTTTATCGAGAGGCGATTGGCTTCATTGCCTGGCTCTCGGCGCTGTTGGAAGGAACCGTGCGGGTGGGCGACGTCAAAGACCAGCTGGATCGGGCGTCCACGTCAATTCCCTTGAATATCGCGGAAGGCAACGGCAAATACACGCCCAAGGATCGCTGCCGCTTCTTTGATACCGCCCATGGGTCCGCGCTCGAATGTGCCGCCGGCCTGGATGTCCTCGTCGCGAAAGCGAAGTTGACACCGGAGCAGATTCGCCCCGGTAAAGAAACCCTTCAAAGAATCGTCCGCATGCTGATGGGGTTGATCAAAAGAAACTCGACTCGCGAATACGACAAAGGCAAGTCCTAATCTTTCTCCTTCTCTCGCTCTTAATCCTCTTCCTAATCCTACTCTTCATCTTAATCTTTCTCGCACAGTGTTCGATGCGACTTGCAGCGGCCGGTCCTCGGTGCGAGTGCCGCAATACCCGCTTCCGCGCAGGCGCGCTGCAGCCGACACGCCTTGGTTATCAGGTGACAGAGATCAGACAATCTATTGATTTGCCTTGAGTTTCTTCTCCACTTGCCCCTTGCGCTCCTTCTCGCGCCGGGTTTTGGTTTCCAGGGTGAGCGCCTTCTTCCAGATGCTCACCGCCTCCGCTTTCTCGCCCAGGGCGATGTAAACGTCGCCCAGGTGATCGAGAATTTCAATGTGCTGCCCGTCCTTGTCCTTGACGGCCTCCAGGAGATACTTCTTGGCCTCCGGGTAATTCTTGAGCTTGAAGAGCACCCAGCCGAGACTGTCCAGGTAAGCCGCATTGTCGTGATCTTCATCCGGCTTCAGGCCGGCCTTGTTCTTGCGCTCCTGGCGTTCGAGATCGAGGGCCTTGCGAATGAGCTTCTCGGCCTCCGGGAGCTTCATGTCATGATCGGCCCAGATATACCCGAGGTCGTTGTTGTAGGTCGCGTTGTCGGGCTGCTTCTTGAGCAGGAACTCCAACTGCTTCAGCGCTTTGTCGAGCTGGTCCATGTCGATGTAGACGCTGCTCAAAAGATAGCGAATCTCGCTCTCGTATTCCTCCTTGACATCCTTCTCCATCTTGTCGTTTTTCTGGACCCGCTCCAGCAAGTCCTCGTACAGCTTGGCGGCCTGGGTATCGTCGCCCTTCTGCTGCGCCAGCCAGGCCTTCAGCTCCAGATTGTCCAGTTTGCTGTCGGCGTCCTGTTTGCCGTCGTCGAGCTTGTCCAGCAGGCCCTCGGCTTCCTTGACCTTGCCTTGCAGGGCGAGGGAGCGGATTTGCAGTTTCAACACCGTGGACTTGCCCGGGGCTGCTGCGCCCAGTTTTTCCAGCGTTTCCAACAGCTTGGCCGCCGCCCTGGCGGCTTCGTCAAACTTCTTATCGAAAAACAGCATGCGCACGATGGCCAGCCGGGCTTCCGCGTCCAGCTCGGTCTTCTCTTCGTTGGAGAGGGTTTCGTCCTTGGCGAGCAGCGGCAGCACTTCTTCGTAGATCTTTACCGCGGCGGCATAGTTCTTGGCCTCGCTTTCCAGCAGCGCCTTGAGCTCCACGTTGCGCCAGGTCTTCCGCACCTTGATGAGGCCGTCGACCAGCTTTCGGGCTTCGTCTACTTTGCCTGCCTTAATCAAGCCGCCAATCAGGAGGCGGTAAGTCTCGCCCTTGAGGAGATCGTTGGCGCCGATTTTGTTTTCCAGCTCGAGCAATTCCCGGGAAGCCTTCAACCCCAGGTCGTTCTTCTTGTCCTGGTAATAGAGCTTGATGGTCAAATCCATACCGATGTACGCCTGCCCCATTTTCTGCGGGCTGCGCAGCTTGTTGGCCAGCTCAAAGCAGACGCGGTGCAGGAGGAAGCTGGCGTCCAGTTCCTTGAGTTGCAACGCGGCCCGCGCCAGGATCAAGGCGCCGTTATAGTTGAAGGGCTGCGGATCTTCCTTCGCCATTTTCACCGCCGCGCGCAGCAGCGGCCGGGTATTGCTGGCGTCCTCAGCCAGGGCCTTGATCTGGGCTTTGATGGGGTCGTCGCCGGTGAAGTTGTTGAGCGCCAGCGCCTTCTTGCGCAGACTGGCCTCGTCCGGGGCCTGCACGGGGTTGTACCAGGCCGCGCATAAGAAAGCGACCGCGGCAAAGGTCACGATGAGTCCCCTTCGTGCGCTCTTCATTTTCATTATTCTCCGCTGGGGTATTCGTGGGCCAAAGCACCTATCTTCCCTGTCATCCTAACCAGGAAGCCATTTCCACGCCACATCGATTGACGATTCAGCCCCGAGCATTTGACTTTGGCCTGAGCAAAAACTAGAGTCCGATAGCGGACTCCAGGGCACGCACTCCGTATTTCACGCCAATCAGAATGGCTGCACTCTCGTTCCTAAGACCGGGGCTCGAACCCTTTCCAGGGTATCGCCTGACGCATTGCCTGGGCAGCGGCGGCTTCGGCGAGGTCTGGGCCGCCCAGGCCGGCGGCCGCGGGGTGCGGGCGCTCAAGTTCCTGCCCTGCGATTCAGGCCTGTCCGCGGCCCGCGAAATCCGCTCCTTGCAGGCCATCCATCAACTGGAACATCCCAACCTTATCCGCATGGAGCACATCTGGTGCTACCAGACCTGCGTTGTCGTGGCCATGGAGCTGGCGGAGGGGAGCCTGTGGGACCTGGCGGAAAGCTATCACGCCAACCTTGGCAGCCCGGTGGTTCCGGAGCACGCCTGCCTGCTCTTTTGCGAGGCCGCCGACGCGCTGGATTATCTCAACGCACGCAACCACTGGATCAACGGCCGCTGCGTGGCGATCCAGCACTGCGACGTCAAACCGGCGAACCTGCTGCTCATTAACGATTCGATCCGGCTGGCCGACTTTGGCCTGGCGACGCTGATGGCCACCGAACTGGAGGCGCGCCAGCGCGCGGGCACGCTGGACTATGCAGCGCCGGAGATGTTCCAGGGCCACGTCAGCAACCACTCCGATCAATACGCCCTGGCCGTGAGCTATTGCTTGATCCGGGGCGGCCGCCTGCCCTTTCCCGATTCGCCGCGTTCCTTTGACGCGCGCTACGTACGGCCGCGGCCCGACCTGAGCATGCTCACCATGGCCGAGCGCACGCTCATCGTCCGCGCCCTGGATCCGGTTCCCCAGAACCGCTGGCCGAATTGCAAATCTCTCTTCGATCGCATCAGCCGGCTCTTCTGCGAGACGGTGGACCCGCGCACCGGCAAATCAAAGAGCGGGCTGCGGCGTGTCTCGAAAGCCATCTCGTAAAGGACGAGTCCTACTCTTTCTCCTGCTCTTGCTCTTAATCCTCTTCCTAATCCTAATCTTCATCTTACTCTTTCTCTTCTCAGCCGTGTAAGCGCGTTGTGGCCGGACTGCCGACTTCCGGAACTGTCCGTGGCTGAAGCAGTCGTGCCGGCCCGGCAATCTGGATGCGGTGGGCGGATCATTCGCTACAATGGTATAGTTCTCACGGAGCGTGACTCATGACCATGACCATTCGAGCCGTTTATGCAGGAGGCGTTCTTCGCCCGACTAAAGATCAAACCGCTCGGTTCAGCTCTGCACCCGCCGACTCCTGCGGAGCAGGAATACGCGCGGCGGATCAAGGCGGCTCAATCCCTGGAGGAGATGTACGCGGTCATGGCTAGTGCTCCCCCGCTGCCGGAGGGTTACGACCTGAGCCAGGCGCTCAACGCCAACCGAAGAGCGACTGGTGAACAGGCCCGTTGTGGTGGCGACCGGTAACCCAGGCCATTTGACGCGCTTCGTGACCGCTGAATTGTGGTCGATCATCGCCCCATAACCGCGCGGCTTCTTTCGTTCCGTCTTCTTCGCATCGCAAGCTGCTTGCGAGGCAGCCTCGCCCCCTTGCTACATGCGTCCCCAAATCGCGATCAGTGCTCAATCTTGAAACCTTCGATTTGTCTACTTAGCGTCATCCAACTCGCATTCTCAAGGGATTTATAATAGAGTCCACAACGTCCCTTCGAGAATACCATCCATGAACCGTGCACAAACCCTTCTGCGTTACGTCCATAAGGTGGCTGCCGAGACCGACGCGGAGCGCGTTTCCGACCGTGATCTTTTGCGGCGCTTCGCTGAAGCACGCGACCAGGCAGCCTTTACCACGCTCGTCCAGCGCCATGGGCCGATGGTGCTGCGCGTTTGCCGGCGCCGGCTGCAGAACTGGCACGATGCCGAGGATGTCTGCCAGGCGACGTTTCTTGTTCTCGCGTCCAAGGCCGCTTCGCCTTTCTGGCATGTCTCGGTAGCGAGCTGGCTGCACCGTGTCGCTTATTACCTCTCGCTGAAAGCGACCACGGCAGCAGCGCGCCGAGCGGAATTCAGGCGCGAATCGACGGACCGGGCGGCGCCGAGCCCCCTGGAGGCGATGACGGGGCGCGAACTCAGCGAAGTGCTCGACGAAGAACTGGCTCGTTTGCCCGAAAAATACCGGGCGCCACTGGTCCTCTGCTACCTCGAAGGAGCAACGCGCGACGAAGCCGCCCGGCAGCTCGGCTGTCCGGTGCCGACGCTCAAGAGCCGCGTGGACCGGGGGCGTGAATTGCTGCACATGCGGCTGACCAGGCGCGGCCTGACGCTTTCTGCGGCGCTCTCAGCCGCAGGGCTGGTGCATGCGTCGGCAAGTGCCGCCCCGTTGGCGGCGCCGTGGGAATGCCTGGCGCGCGGCGCGCTCTCCTTCATCACCGACAAGTCGATGACTGCCGGAACCATTTCCGCGCGAGCGCTTGGTCTGGCGCAGACCGCTCTTGCATCGATGTCGTTAACCAGGTTGAAGATTGTCGCGGCACTCTTCACTGGACTTTGCGTACTGGTCGGTGGAGTGGGAGCTATCGTTCATAGCGCCATGCCTGTCACGGAGCAAATCGCCACAGGGCAGCCGGCAAAGACACCGCCATCCAGGGATGTGAGTGACCACGGCAAGGCGCCGGTCAATTCTCCCCGCCTGGATCGCTCCGGCGACCCGTTGCCGGAGGATGCAATCGCTCGGCTCGGAACGACACGCCTGCGGCATGGCGGCATGACAACGGCCCTGGCATTCGCACCTGACGGCAAGTCACTATTCACCATGGGCGCGGATGGCCTCCGGACCTGGGACGTTGCGACAGGAAATGCGCTGAGCCGGATCACGAGCCAGGTCGATCGCGATTTGAATCCCGGCATCCTTTCAGCCGATGGCAAACACGTGATCACCGTCAATCCAAATCGGCAGACGGATGTTCTCCGGCTGTGGGAGGTCGACACGAGTCGATTGTTGCTGCAGTTCGGCGATCACCCTTGTCTGGCGGGCTGCTTCTCGCCGGATGGGAAAATGCTCGCCACGATGGGGACGACTCAACCCGGTCATGCCCGGTATCGCCCCTTCATAAATGTCATCTCGCTCTGGGACCTGGCCAGCGGCCGTCGCATGAATTCGTGGAGCGGCCATCAGGATGGCGTGTATTGCGGATTGTTCACGGACGACGGCAAGATCCTGATCACGGGAGGCGCCGACAAGATTATCCGTTTTTGGGACGTGACCAGTGGCCAAGAAGTGCGACAATTGCAGGGCAGTCCCGCGCCGTTGGGTCATCTTGTTTTCTCCCCAGACAGGAAGCTGATGGCCGCCATTGCCCGGGCCTGGCCTGGTCCGCCGAACAACTACGTCGGTATCTGGGATATGGTTAAGGGGGAGGAAATCCAGCATTTCAGCCTGCCGCGCTCCGGTCAGCAAGGCTTCACTGCAGCTATCTTCAGTCCTGATGGCAAGACCCTTATCACCGCCGGGCCCGATCAGTTTGCCCGGCTCTGGGACATCGCCACCGGCAAGGAAGTCCGCCGCCGCGATTTCGGCGGCTCCCTGTGGGCGCTCGCTCTGTCCCCTGACGGCAAAACCTTGGCTGGGATGTCCGACGGCAAGACGGTCCGCTTGCTTGATGTGGACACGGGCAGGGATCTCCTTGCTCGGATCGGCCATGAATTCTCAGTCTTCTGGGCTGGCGTCACGCCTGACAAAACGACCGCCATTACGGGCTCGCACGGTCAATCCAGCATCATCTTCTGGGACATGAAGTCTGGACAGCAGCAACCTTGGCTTACAGTTCTCCCTACCGTTCCCACGGGCCTTTGCATTTCCGGCGATGGCACCGTGCTTTATTGCTGCGAAAACGACAATGGAACAATTGTGGTTTTGGATCTGCGAACAAGAAAGCTGCTTCGCCGCCTGCTGATACCTGCTGCTCTCAAATATCCTCCGGGCCGGAACTGGGCGAGGATGGCACTTTCTCTGGATGGCAAGACATTGGCTCTGGCAACAGACCATGGGGATACTGTCGCCTTGATCGATGTTATGACTGGCAAAGAGTCGAACCTGCTGCGCAGCACCGGTCAGGGTATTTCTCAGCTTGCCTTCGCTCCCGACAACCGCATGCTGGTTGTCTTTTGCCAGGACCCGATGATTGAATTATGGGACTCGGTTCAAGGAACGAAGCTGCGTCAGATGGTGCTTCCTGGGACCATTCCCCTCGGGCGCAATGTGCGGCTAGTCGGATTGGATGCCATGGCCTTGTCCCCCAACGGGAAGTTAATCGCCTATGTCAGCCGCGATTTTTCACCTGCCGTGGCGGAACTTGCCTCCGGGCAACGACTCGGCAGCGCAGCCGTCTCGGGGATTGAGAGAGGTATCAGCGTCTTTGCCTTTAGCCCGGACAGCCGGATGTTGGCCTGGAGCGGTTGGAGTGACCACGCCATCCATCTTCTGGAGGTCGCAACCGGAGGCGAGCGCCATCGATTTGCCGGACACCCCGGCCCCGTGCACTGCCTTCAGTTTTCCGCCGATGGCCGGATGCTGATTTCAGCAAGTGAGGATACGACCGCACTCATTTGGGATGTGGCTGGCCCTCTTGGCGACAGAAAGACGGCTGCCGAGACACTATCGCCTGAAACATTGAAGGCTTGCTGGAGAGATCTTGCTACGGGAGATTCGGCGAATGCCTATCGTGTCATCCGCAGGCTGGCTGCTGGCCCGGCCGAAGCGATCCCGTACCTGCGCGCCAGGCTAAGTTCTGTGCCGGCGGTAGCTGATGAGCGCCTGGCCCGTCTGATTGCCGACCTGGATAACGCTACCTTTGCCACGCGCGCCCAGGCCGCCAAGGAACTGGAGCAGCTCGGCGAGCTAGCCATGAATCATATGCAAAAGGCCGCGGCCGGCAATGCTTCCCTTGAAGTCAAGCGACAACTGGAAACGCTGCTCGGCAAGCAAACGCAAGAACGGCTCAATCCCTCTCCGGAGATCCTGCGTATCCTGCGCACTCTAGAGGTACTGGAGCTGGCCGGCACGCCGGAAGCCCGTCAGACGCTTGAGCGCCTCGCCAGCGGCGCCTCCCAGGCCCGCCTAACGCAAGACGCGAAGGCTTCGCTTGACCGCCTGGCGCGACCAAAGAAACCATGAAGGAGCATGAAGAAATCATGTCCGAGGAGTTCCCCTCGAGAACGGAGTTTCGCGCAGCAGCGGACCGGCCAAGGGCGCATAGTCCACATCATTCGGTTCAGTATAAAGTAGGCAGACGAATGCGCTCCCGGGTTCACCCGGCACTGGCCAGGTCGGTGCTATGCAAGCGAAACATTTTTTCGATGAGGTGGAGCAATGTTGAAACGTCCCTGGACTGGATCGAACGCGCGCGTACGAAGGCCGCTTTCCGCACAAGGCTCCTTCACGCCGGTCACGCTTGCACTCTGGATTCTCTGGATGGCGGCATCGCCAGCCGGAGCCCAGACGCCTCAAGCAACGGACAACCAAGCGCGGCCCAACGAAAAGGCCCGGATCGGCGTGCAGGTCAACAAACCAGGCGCGTTTCAAGGCTATACCCTCGTCTTTCCGTTGCAATCTACCAAAACTTACCTGACCGACATGCAGGGCCGCGTGGTGCGGATGTGGGAGAGCCGTTACCTGGCCGGCCAGGAGGCCTATCTGCTGGAAAACGGCAACCTGTTGCGGCCTGCCAAGCTTACGGACAATGAGGCGATCTTTGGCGGGGCCGGCGCGGGCGGACGGGTTCAAGAATTCACCTGGGACGGCAAGCTGGTTTGGGACTTCAAATTCCACAACGAAAAGCAAACGCAACACCATGCCGTCACGCGGATGCCCAACGGCAACGTGATGCTGATTGTGTGGGAGCGGAAGACGGCCAAGGAATTCATCGAGGCGGGGGTCAAGCCGGAATGGGCCGGCAGTGGCGAGATGCTGGTGGATGCGCTCGTGGAAATCAAGCCGAGCGGCAAGACCGGCGGCACGATCGTCTGGGAATGGCACCTGTGGGACCATCTCATTCAGGACCACGATGCTGCCAAGGCGAACTACGGCGATGTGGCGGCTCACCCGGAATTGGTGGACGCCAACTTCGCTCGCAGCGCGCAGCCGGCCTTCGCCAATCTGGCGCGAGCGCTGAATCCGCCGCCGGCGAAGGACGAACCGAAGAAGGGGGATTCGAAGAACGCCGCCCTGGACAAGCTCAAAGGCATTGGCTACGTGGGCGCGGGCGGCGGCAGGCGGTTCGTAGGTTTCATGCCGGACTGGACGCACGTCAACGCGGTGGCCTATAACGCCAAGCTCGACCAGATCATGCTGAGCCCGCGGGAGTTCAATGAAGTGTGGATCATCGATCACAGCACGACGACCGCGGAGGCCGCCGGCCACACGGGCGGCCGTTACGGGAGGGGCGGCGACCTCCTGTACCGCTGGGGAAATCCGCGGGCCTATCGGGCCGGCACGGCGGCCGATCAACGCCTCTTCTCACAGCATGACACGCACTGGATACCGGACGGCCTGCCGGGGGCTGGACACCTCCTGGTTTTCAGCAATGGCGGGGGCAGGGCGGACCGCAATTATTCATCGGTGGACGAAGTGGTGTTGCCGGTCAGCGCGGACGGCCGTTACGAGCACAAACCGGGGGCTGCTTTTGGACCGGATCAACCGATCTGGACCTACACCGGGCCGAACAAGTCGGATTTTTTCGCTCCCTTCATGTCGGGCGCTCAGCGCCTGCCCAACGGCAACACGTTGATCTGCACAGGTTTCAGCGGCATGATATTTGAAGTTACCCCGGCGAAAGAAATAGTCTGGGACTATGTCAATCCGGCAAAGAACGCGCCAGGCGCGAGTTTGGGTTTTGGGCCGCCCGGCGGACGAGGCGGCTTTGGCGGACCTCGGTTCGCCGGCAGTTCTCGCTCCGTTCAGCTCTTCCCCGGGTTTTTCCAGTTCGTTGTGCAGCTCAGCGCCGAACAACGCAAGCAAGTGGACGCCTTCGAAACAGAAGCGTCCCGCAAGCTCGAAGCAATGCTTACCGAAGCGCAACGGAAGCAACTCAAGCAAACGCAGAGCACGGCCGGACCGTTTGGACCCGGCGGCGCCGGCGTCATGCCGGAACCTGGCCGGGTCATGGCGCAGCCCGTGCAAGATAAGTTGAAACTGACCGACGATCAGAAGAAGCAACTGGACGGACTCCAGAAGGAGGCAAGTGCCAAGGTGGACGAGATTCTCAAGGACGAACAGAAAAAACAGCTCCAGGAGATACAGGACCGGATGAAAGCCTTTGCCGCAGGCATGCAAGGTCGCGGAGGTCCGGCGGGCCGCGGCGGCTTTGGTCCTCCCGGCGGCAGACCGGGTGGCGGATTCGGCGGCATGAGCGGCAGCGCTATCTTCCGCGCGTACCGCTACGCGCCCGACTACCCCGGTCTGGCCGACAAGGATCTCACGCCGGGCCAGACTATTGAAGAGTTGGAGGCCAAACCACCGGAGAAGAAGAACTAGCTAGCAGCCTGTTGAAAAAGGTCTCAAGGGGCGGCTGGACATTGTGCTGCTCCCTTGCGGCGGGTAACAGGGCCAAATACAGGGCCACCGTGGCCCTGTATGATTAAAGACACAAGTACAGTGATTGCATAGGTTTGCGGCATTCAAAAGGCAACCGGGCCACAGGGCCAACAATTTTTGGCATGGTACGAGAATCCGGGATGCGAAATGGCCACCAGCGCCGCCGCCTGCCCTGTTGGCTGAAAGACATAAAATACAGCGATTGCAGAGGCTTAATCGTTAAGGGACATCTGATCCCACGGAAATGGCATCGTAGGCGCCTGCCGATGGCGGTCCTTGGGACGCTCCTTGAAATAGGTCACGAAGCGCACCAACTGGCGGACGGCTTCCTCGTAAGCCTGCTTGCCTTTTTCCGCGGTTGCCAACTCGGGTTCGCCGAGCACGCCACTTTCGGAATAGCTGCTCGTCCAGGAGATAATCGTGGCGGGACCCTGGCCGAACAGGTCGACATAATTGAAGGGGCTGTTCTCCGAGTTAAAGCTGACGGCGCCGTTCTTGATCTTGTCCTTGCGAACGTTCTCGCCGTCGAGATAGAGGTACAGTGAAGTCTCCAGCTCGCAGGCGTGGGCGATACCCCCGGGGAACTTACTCTGTCGCCAGCGCGGCAAGAACTCCCTGTCCACGGTAAGCATGTTCCACCAGGCGACCAGAATGCACTCGGCATCGGTCTCGAGATTCGTTCGCCGCGCGGCTAGATCGAGATTCGGCATGTTCGAGCCATGCCCGTTGAGCAGCACGATCTTCTTGAAGCCGTGATACGCCAGCGACTTGGTGATATCCAGGACCTGCTTGATGAAGGTCTCGTAGTGCGTGTTGATCGTACCGGGGAAATCCATCACGTGGCCCGTGTAGCCGTACCATACCGGCGGCAACACCAGGAGCTGGTCCGGAATCTGCTGGCCGGCGCCGTAGGCGATGCCGAGTGGGCAAACGATGTCCACATCCAGGGGCAAATGCGGCCCATGCTGCTCGACCGAGCCGCACGGGACAATACAGACCTTGCCCATGTCGATGGCGTCATTAATTTCCGGCCAGGTGAGTTTTTCGTAGCGGTATTCCGTCTTGGCACGGCCAATCATGGTTGTTGAGCCCCTACAAGCGTTAGTGTGGAAACGAGGCGTCAAGAGTAGCGACATCATACCGCAAGCGATTCGCTATTGCGCGAATGAGGCAATCGCCTAGCTGACGCTTCTTGCCACTACGCGGCACGCGCTCGGCCAGGCGTCGAGCCTCAAGCCAGTCTTGCTTCGATACCTGTCCTAAATCAACGATGTCAAACTCGGCGAGAAAGCTGCGCGCTAATTGTAACTCGCGTTGGCTAGGCACTCCGCAGACGAATTCGATATACGTGGGTGTGAAAATGGACTTGATCTGCTGAAATCGGATGAGGTCCTTTGCAAGCAAAGCAGCCTTCTTTGTTGAAGTAAGCGCCTGCCCCTTTCGATGCCGCCAATGTGCAATCAGCACACTGGTATCGAGTACCTTGCGCCTGCTCATGCGGAAGCCTCAAACCGGTAACTCCGTGACAGCAGGCATTTGCTTCAGGCGCTCATCCCAATGAGCGGCCACATCCTTAAGGACATCGCCGATTTGCCGCGCCGTCATTCGGCGCGTGGTAGAGCAAGCGATAGTGACCTTCGTGCCCTTGGGGAAACCGCTGACGGCGGAAAACAAAGGATAGATGTCTTTGTCCATGCCTGCTTCCAACCGGTCCGCCAACCGCAGCAGGCCAGACTTGATTAGTGCGCCTTTATCAAGGAACCATTGTTTGGCTTCCTCTGGCTTTCTCGGCAAACCGCGTCCTCGGCACCGCACGTCCACCCACCACTTCAGCGTCGGGTCGTTTTCCTCGCTTCCGCTTTCAAAACGTTCGAAATAAGTAGCCTCATCGATTTCTAGCCCGCTGCGGATGCCGCCGTCCTCCCGTGCCTGACGGTAGAAATCCAGCTTGCGCATTTACGTTCTCCCATCTAATTGCACGCCTGTCACATGCTATGGCAATTCTCGTCAATATTGCAAAGGAAATCGCGCGAAACTCTCTGCTGGCAGCTTGACTCAAGCCGGAAGGCATTTCAGATGTACTTGCCTTGTTCGCGGCCCGTCGAATTCACAAAAATAAACGCCCTGCCAGCGGCCCAATACTGCTTTGCCGTTCTCGATAAGCAAAGTCACAGCCGGCCCCACCAGGCTCGACTTGATGTGGGCATCGCTGTTCCCCTCGCCATGACGAAAATCCGCCTGGTGCTGCGGAATGCTCCGATTCAGCCAGGCAAGCATGTCATGCACGACATCGGGATCGGCGTTTTCGTTGATGGTGATGGCTGCGGTCGTGTGCGGACAGTAGACGACACAGATGCCTTCCTGGATATGGTTTTGCCGCAACAGCGCGTTGACGCGATCGGTGATTTCGACAAACTCCGTGCGCTGGCCGGTGCGGATTTCCAGCGATTCCATGATGTCGCTCCTTTTCTCAGTCAATAACCATCAAAGCCCTGTAGTCAGCGTATCAGGATCGCCACGGGCCTTCATCTCCCGCGAAATTCGCCCGCCAAAACGAAACAAGCCCACGGGCTGGGGCCCGTGGGCTTGATAAATCGTTTCCTTTATCCTGGTCAAGCGTGTTTGCGGCCCGGCAGCCGATCGGGCCGTGGGGTGTGTGGCGGCAGAGGGGCAGAGGGGCCGTCACGGCGAATGCGCTTGCGCGGGGCGGCGCTCGGCAGAGAAGCCGGGTCAGGCCGCCGGAAAGGGAGGACGGCAGGTTCTTCACTGTCTTCTAGCGCGGCGCGCGTCACCGCGCGCTCCGCCTCCTGCTCCTCGTAAAGCTGCTCCCACTGAAAATCATTCCACAGCCTCTGGAAGCCCTGGTGTTTGGGATTTCGGAACAGGGCGGCCCGCAAGGCCATGCGCGCCTCTTCCGGCTGCTCGGCAAGGCAGAGTCCTTCCACTAATTTGCCGACCGTGTCCGGATCGTCCGGCGCGAGGTCAATCCCGCGTCTCAAGGCTTTCAGTCCTTCCTCGCTGTCACCCAGGCAGAGACAGAGGATGCCAAATTCGCCCAGGCAGCGCGGCTGGTCGGGATCGAGGGCGAGCGATTGGCGAAAATGGTTCAAGGCGCTGCGCGGATCTCCCTGCTCGTCCTGGTCGTGCGCCAGGGCGAGCAAGTAGTGATACCGAGCGTTTTTCGCGTTGTGCAGCAAGGCCGCCACGATGTGGCGTCGCGCTTGCGCAAAATTGTTTTGCCTCAAGTGGATCTCGGCAAGGCGAACCTGCGTTTCCTCGGCCGTGGCCGAAGGAATATCGTGCAAACCGGACAGGCGCCCAAAGACACGCATGGCGTCGTGAGTGCGGCCCAGGTTCTGCAGGAATCGGCCTCGTTCCAGAAGGCGTTCGGTGAGATTGAGCGTCCTGCTCATATAGCTGCCTCCATGCAGCAGTCCAGAGGGGTTCAACACGCTCCGCGTGCGGCTAATTATAACGTCAGCTGTGCAGCTGGCAAGTCCATTGCCCGTGCATCGGCAGGATGCGCAAAGGGCGCAGAGATTAGCGGGTAGGCTCCGCTTGCCGCGCGGAGTCTACTTAGCGCTACGCCGTTGAAATCAGGCCCAAATCGGCAAGCCGTTAATCCTTATCCTGCTTGCCTTCCTTCAAATGCGGAAACACAAATGCCGAGCGCACAGGAGCGGGCATGGGCGAATTCGGGCCGCGCACCGAGCGCCAGATCACCTCGCTGAGAAGTAAATCGTCCGCGGCGTCCTCCTTGGTGAAATCGAACTTCTCGGAAAGCTTCGCCCCCCAGGCGGCGGCCTGGTTCTTCTCCGTCAAATCCACGGCAGGCACCGCATGCTGATAGGCGCCGGTATCCGCGTGGGCCTGGAACGCGCCGTACATCGGTTGCGCCGCGGCGTCGAACTGGCTCATCGGCTTGAGCCCGAGAATCAGCTCCATGGTGCGCAGCATGCTGGTGGTGGAATACATGGTCGAATCGACCTGGCCGCGCCGGGCGTAGGGACTGATGACATAGGCGACGGTCCGGTGTGCGTCGACATGGTCGGAACCGTTCTGGGCATCGTCCTCAACGACAAAGATTGCCGTGTCTTTCCAGAACTTGCTGCTGGAAACCGCCTCCACAACGCGGCCCAGCGCCAGATCATTATCCGCGACATAGGCAGTCGGCGTGGGCTTACCGACCTTGGCGCCCGAGGTGTGGTCATTGGGCAGGCGCAGGATGACCAGGCGCGGCAGATCGCCCTCGCGCTCGAAGCGCCCCAGTTCCTCGATGAACCGGTCGGCGCGCTTTTGCTCGGAGTAGTCGAGATCGAAGCCGCGGAAACGGGGATCGAAGTGGCCTTCGAGAGCCTTGACGCGCGCCCGGCCTGGAACGTCCGGCGTCTTGCCGTTATCAATCCACTCGCCATAGCTGCGATAGCTGACGCCGGCCTCGGCACAGCGGTCCCACAGGTAGCCGCCCGCGGGTCGGGCAATGGCGTCCATGTTCCCCTCCGCCGGATACTTGTCCAGTTTGTGCAGCGGGCTCTTGCGGTAAACCAGGGGCCAGACCTTCTGGACGAAGTCCGTCGCGTATGCCCCCATCGACCATTCGTGCCCGCTCGCGGACACTTCTCCATCCACGTAGAAGTTGTCGAGCAACACAAACTCGCGCGCCAAGCGATGGTGATTGGGCGTTACCGATTCCGGAAAGAGACATAAACTGCGGTCGCCATTGCCTTCCTTGATGTCGCCCAGCACCTGGTCGTAGGTGCGGTTTTCCTTGATGATGTAGATGCAGTGCTTGATCGGGCTCGGATCGCCGACTTTTGCAGGCACCGGACTGTCCTTGGGCGGCAGACGGCGCACACCTTGGTCGGCGCGGAGCGGGCTGCAGGCATAGGCGTCCTTGCGGTACTCGGCCATCTTTTCCGGGGTAGGCAAATCGACCATGTTTAACGTGCCCCGATACAGGCTGGCAATGTACTCGCGTGTCGTCTTGTTGCGTGGCAGGAGAGGATTCGGACCTTGTGGATTTGCCTTCGGTGTGGCGCCTCGCCCGTTGCAGACATAGATGCGGCGGTCCACGGGATTGTAACGAACGGAGGTTGGATACCAGCCCGCGGGAATAAAACCCAGCGGCCGAGCGGCTTCCTCACCGGAGGGGAATACGCGAAAGACAGACACATTATTGGCATCGGCATTGGCCACGAACAGCATTTCGCCGTCCGGCGTCAGGCACAGGCTGTTCGGCGTGTTGCCGGTCGGGGCGCTGGGATAGAGCGCGCAGGAAATCGTCTCTCGCGCCTTGCTCGCGGTCGTGTCGATGACGCTCACGCGCGTTGAATTTGCACAGGCGACAAACAACGTCTTGCCATCGGCCGCGAGGACCATTTCCGTGGGATGACGCTCGGTGGGGATGTTGGCAACTAACTTCGCTTCGCTGACATCAATCACCGCCACGCTCGCCTTGTTCCAGAGACTAACATAGAGCCTGGTTCCCGCCGGGTTGACCACGCAAGCGTAAGGATAGCTGTCCTTTTCCAATGTAATGCTCTGGCGGCTGTCGGGATTTTCAAGCGAAACAATGGCAACCGCGTGACCCCAGGCGCCGGCGGCAAAGAGCGTCTTGCTGTCCCTGTCCACGGCGAGCCCCGCCGGGATGAAGGTCTGCGATGGCTTGGCGACCGCGATGCGCCGATGCTCCGAAAGCAGTCCTTCGGCGAAAGCAAAAGCATGCACGACCTCAAACTCTCCGCCGCTGGCGTAGAGATGCTTGCCGTCCGGCGAGAAACACAGGCCGTAAAAGGTCTGGTCGATATTTACCCGGCTGCGGATTTCCTGGCGGCTGCCGTTCAGATCGACGATGACAATCTCATGTTCGCCGTAGCCGGCGTGCAGCACGGCCAGCCATTTGCCGTTCGGATGCAACGCGCTGTTTACCGGGAAATCGCCGAGTTCCAACTGCTTTCCCGCAGGCTTTAGCGACCATTGATTGTGAAGAAGAATCGTGCCTTCCTGCTGGGCGCCGGGAAGGCGGAGTTGTTTTGACAGAGAATCCTTACGTGGAGCCTCCTGGGCTCTGGCGACAGGCATTAACAGCAACACCATGGCCATGACATGGAAGGGTCGCATAAGTCTCCTGAGTTGTAGTAAGGCAGCGGTGAACTCGCCCGTTAAGTTCTTTGTAGTAGCCGTAAGGCAGATTATGTGCGATGGATGTGAAGAGTAAAAGAAAAACCTGCTTGCAAGGTTAGTGGGCGTCCTTTGGGAAGCATAGCCCGCGGCGCCGAGCGGTCCTTGTCGGCGCAACGGGCGGATGGCCGCTGCAGATCACTTGCGGCCTTGAGCGGGCGCATCCTTGTAGGAGAGCTTTCGTTGTATTTTTTCCGCCGCGTACGGCTTGCCTTCCACTTCGACGTAAGGGTAGATAAAGAAGTTTAGCGGTTGTCCAGCCTGTCTGGGAACGAGGTTGATGTCTCTGCCCGCGCTGAAGGTGACGCGGTCCTCGGTGAGATTGCCGAAGTAGTAGTCCTTCATCTTGGGATTCTTGTTCGCTTCCGAGATATCGACGGGGATCCAGTTGCGGCCGGTGGGGCGGAACTTGGCCCAGCAGTGATAGCCGGGGATATCGCCGGCGCCGTGCTGGGGCGGCAGCGGGAAGCCGATCTCGAACTTGGCCGGTATCCGATCGGCGCGGGCCAGCGAGATGAACAGGCTGTGGAAATCAGTGCAGTTGCCATAGCGACTGTCGCACGCCCAGTTCGAATCGCCGCGTCCCCATCCGCTCCCCTCCTTGCTGTAGCGCATGTGGCCGTTCACGACATCATAGAAGAGATGCGCGGCGGCTAACTGGTCTTCCGGAACATCCTTGTCCTTGATGAGTTCCAGCGGTTTCCCCGAGGTGGGCACCAGGGCGTCGGCCTGAAGATATTTGCCAAGCTGGTCCGGACTCTCGGGCAAATCCTTGGAATCGCCTTTCACTTCCCGTCGCGTGACCTTGTACGTGACCGAGAACGGGATCTTGCCATCCGCGTCCGCCTTGGCCTCGACGTAGAGAATCTTGTTGCCGAATTTGCTTTCCTTGGCGATGTGGCCTTCCGCGGGCAGTTGCTGTGAGACCATGTCCACGTCCTGATCCTCATCGCGCGGCGGCACCGGCAGCCAGATCCGGGCTGTTTGCTTCGGAGCGAGCCCCGTGACCGTGCCGCCGTAGGTGAACAGGAACGTGCGTGCTTTCGCCGCATTCGCCTGGGCGGCGGGCTCGGCCTTTTGAAAATCAACGCGCGTCACCTTGCCGGCCTGAACGGTTGCGGTTCGGGTGGCTTCGCGCGCGGAGTCGGCTTCGTTCCACGTAGCCACGAGGGTGTACACGAAACTCTTGCCGGCGGGCAGGCGCGGCGACTCGAAGACGCGCTCGCTGCCCCGTTGCGCCGTGGGCTCGGACTCAATCGTCAGCCTGGCGTCAGCGGGAAGATGCACAATGAGGACAGCCCTGTCCGCGGGCGATCCTTCCGCGGCGCGCGAACAGATCAGCCCAGTTGAAAAGACCGACAGGGACAGCACGGTGGACGTCAAGGATGATCGGATCATGGAAGCAGCTCCAGGTGGATGTTGCGGAAGAAGCCAAACGAATCTGAGACAGCTAAGTTGCCGGAATGATTCGCAGGAGAGAAACGGACCCGGCCCGGTCACGCCGATGCTAGACCCCACGCCATCAGGTGAAGCCTTGATGAATTGAAGAGATGATGCGCGCCATGCCCCTGACTGTGCAGGGTTGGAACCAGGTGTTTAGCAATCGCAAGGACATTGGACGCTACCAGGGTGACCACGCACGGCGTCAACAGCTGGCCACGGGAATCATGGGCCGCGGGTCGCGCGGCGAGTCCGGAGCACTCTTGTGGTTGCTGCACGTGCCACAGCCGCCACCGCTGCTGCAAGAGCCGCAACCCCCTTCCCCCGAATGGCAGCCAGGAAGCCCGCAGCCGCCCGTCTCTTGCTCGTCCTTGTCGGCACCGGGGGAACTTAAGCCCAGATCGTGAAGGCTTACGAGCAGATGGTAGCGCTCTGCAACCTGGTCCATCAGTTGCCGCGGATCGCAGTCTGCCCAGCGCAGATGATGCAGGACGGCTTGCCGGCCGTCCAGCAGAATCTCGGCGTCCAGGATTTCCAGGGGCAGTCCGAGGTCCGCCGCCATGCGCCGCGAATCTTCGAAGAGCGTCTGGCTTCTGCGCCCCATGCGTTCTGCCAGTTCCCGATCGCCGTCGCTGGCCAGGCGCAGGATTTGTCCGACAAACTTATCTGCCAGGAAAGAGGCGTGTTGCTGGTTGGCGGGGCGCATGACCACGGCCAGCTCCTGGCCGCGATGGCTGCGGACAACGACCTGGCTGCCGCGGCTGCAGGGTAACGGCTCCTCAGCGCGGAAACGGCCGAAATCGCCCGCCTTGCCGTAGCTCAGGAGATATTCGCTGCTGCTGGTCATGCGAGCCCTAAATATTCACGCATATGGCGATCATATTCATCTTGGCCGCGCTCGGTGCTGAGGTCAAGGCGCAGCTCATTGATGACCTTGATACTGTAATTCTTGAGCCAGTCTTGCCAGCAATCGGCACAGACTTTTTCATAGATCTGCTTGCCCACGTCATCACTCATGGGGGGCTTGTCGAGCCTGCGGGCATGGCTGCCGGCCATGCAACCGGGACGCTGGCAGCGGAAGCCGTCGCCGCCGGCGGCGGTGCGCTTTGACGTTGGCACCGGTTTGCCGAGCGCGCCGAGCATTTTACCCATGTCGTCGCGCGGCATATTGTCGCCACGCTCATCGGCGACGGCAAAGCCCTTTTGCAAGACCTCGACCGCCTCGTCGGGGCGATTGAGGGCGATCAAGCATTTGGCCAGCAGCTGATAAACCTTGGAAAACTGCGGACTCAACTCGAGCGTACGCCGAAAAGATTGCGCCGCCTCCTCGTTCTGACCCGCCTCCAGCAAGAGCTGGCCCAGCCGGAAATGACCCAGTTCGTTGTCGGGGTCGTCGTTGGCCATTTTGCGAAATTGCGTGATACGTTCCTGAAGCTGACTCATAATGATCCTCTTGAACGCGTGATGCAGGCTGGCAAACCGGGTGTTTGGCCACTGCGCGGCAGGATAAAAACCTGCCCTACGAAATTCATTCTATTCAGCGGGTGCTTTTTGCTCGATCACCGTTAGGGGTAGTTTGATCTTCTTCGCGCTTTTGTTGGCGACATTGTCCGTGGCCTTCAACTCGATGGTGAATTTGCCCGGCCGGTTCAGGCCAAGATGGAACTGCATGGGATAAATCAACCAGTCTGCCGGCACGTCCCTGGTGACGCGGCCATCGACAGGCACCGCGAGAGTCGGTTTGCCCTTGTCGTCCACAATGCGCATCTCCGCGCTCAGGTCCGGTTGATTCGTTCCCTGGTTGCGTGCGAAGCCAACTACCGCAAAATTGACATGCAGATACTGGCCCACGACGCCGCTCAGAGGCGCGGGGACTCTTCCGCTCGGATCCGAAGTGGTAGACAACTGTACGATGCCAAAATCCTTGGGCAGTACCTCGAATTCCCGCGTAAACGATTGCGTTGCCTTGGTTGCCTTGTCGACCACGGTGAGCTTCAGGACCCGTTTCCCTGGCTTATCGTTGGCATCGGAATAAATGTAGACAGAATTCGGCAGCCGCCCTCCGCCAAGTGAAAGGTACAGCTCCTGGTCCTTGGCCGGCTGGTTGTACAGGACAGCGCCTTTTGCATCGCTTAGCTCCATGGCCATGGAGAAGCTGACCTTGCCATCCGGGGCGGCCTTCATGCCCTCGACATCGAAAGCGACCAGATACTTGTCGCCCGGGAGAATCTTGTCGTCGGGCCGATTCGGTCCGAGCAGGTCGTAGGTCGCGCGAACATTGGAGATGGTCAGTTGTTCGTTCTGGGCGGGCGCCGACAGCAAAGCCAGGGCAAGCGCGAAGCTGGTCCGCATGGCAGGGACACCTTTCTAGCCAGGGGGTTGACGAAAAGTAAATCTTTCAGTCCCAAGGACTTCTATTGTGTCGTTTCGCGACGTGCTCCGCCAGTGCAAATGATGTGGGGCAAGTTTTCAACTTACCTGTTTGAGTCGGCAAGTTGAAAACTTGCCCCCACACAAATTTTCCTGTTGAACCTGGATGCCACGCCGGCTAAGGTAAATTTTATTGGGTTCGCGTTAACGTGGCGCGACGGGCTAGAGCTCGCAAGGGTAGCCGAACTGGTTCTCGGACCCGCGCGGGGTGGATCTAGCGGAAGGAGGTGGTCCAGTGTGTAGTGGTAACCAGGTGCGGCTGCTTTGACGCAGCCGACGGGCTGCCGTCGGAAGCAGCCGCAATTTAGTAGGGAACTCCGGTGCCTATCTCACCGGAGTTCCCCTTTCACTCCAAGCTCGGAAAACAACAATGTCCGCAGGGATTGCCATAATCCGTTTCCTGAAGCCGCATGCAGCGCGGGCGGCGTGGTCGATGTTTTTTGGCTATTGGTTTTTTGGCCCGGCCCAGGGGGAATTCGGGGAGACGGTGATTCGCTGATCTCAGCATGACTTGCCAAGCCCTGAAACCCCGGTGGTTTCAGGGCTTTTTTTTATTGGCGCAGCCGTTTCAGCGTTATGAGACTAGCGCCGCAACGGTTTCAAAATCAGACGGCCGTTCGCGAGCATACCAAGGAGCAATCCATGATCGTTGTCATGAAACACGGGGCCAGCCAGCAGAACATCGATCACGTGATCGAACGGATCGAGCAACTGGGACTGCGCAGCCATGTGATTGTCGGGACGGAGCGCACGGTGATCGCGGCCCTGGGAGAGAAGCGCGACGGCGCCAAGCAAGCCCTGGAAACGGGAGAAGGAGTGGAGAAAGTGGTTCCCATCCTCGCGCCCTACAAAATGGCCAGCACCGAGATCAAACAGGAGCGCACGTTAGTGCAGGCGCGCGATCTCAAGGTCGGCGCCGGCAAAGTCGGCGTCATTGCGGGGCCATGCTCCGTGGAAAGCAGGGAGCAGATCCTGGAGATCGCGCACCTGGTCAAGGATGCCGGCGCCACGGGACTGCGCGGCGGCGCCTTCAAGCCGCGGACAAGCCCTTACAGTTTCCAGGGCATGAAGGAAAAGGGCCTGGAGCTGCTGGCCGAAGCCCGAGCCCAGACGGGACTGGCCATCGTCACTGAAGTCATGGCTCCCGAGCATATTTCCCTGGTGGCGAAGTATGCGGACGTGCTGCAGGTCGGCGCGCGGAACATGCAAAATTATCCACTTCTGGAAGCGGTCGGCGAGTCCGAATTGCCCGTGCTGCTCAAGCGCGGCCCGGCGGCGACCCTGGAAGAATTCTTGCTGGCGGCGGAGTATGTCTTGAAGACCGGCAATACCCGTGTCATGCTCTGCGAGCGCGGCATCCGCACCTTTGAAGACCACACGCGCTTCACCCTGCCCCTGGCGACCGTGCCTTACCTGCATCAGACCACTCACTTACCCGTGGTCGTCGATCCAAGTCATGGCACCGGCAAGGCCAGCCTGGTGGCGACGATGGCACGCGCCGCTGTGGCCGCCGGCGCCGACGGCCTGATCGTCGAGGTCCATCCCGATCCGGAGAAAGCCTTGAGCGACGGTTTCCAGGCGCTTACACCGGCGGCATTTCGGCAAATGATGGCGGAATGCCGCCGCGTCGCGGCCGCGATTGATCGGCAGATGTAAAAAATGATTTGCTAAACGGCTCCGAACGGCTTACGGTTAGGCGCTCTTGCGATCTGGCGGCCCGGCCTGCCAATCGCGCACGGGGTTGGCGAGCTCAAACGGTTTGCGTTCCCTGGGCTCGACACAACAAAGGGTATAGGCGCCGCAGCGTGGACAGGGACAGCCTTCCAGGGCTTGTTGCTCGTAGAAGCTGAAGGCCTTTTTCAGGTTCCAACCTTCACCGCAGCTTGCGCAGGTTATCGTGTAACGCACCCATGCACCTGATGGAAAATGGGATCGAGGGAAACAGGGAAATCGGCGGAAACCTGGATGTGCTGTCCCAGAAGAAGTAAGTTCTGAATATCGGCGCTGGAAGGGAGAAAACTTGAATGGCTTTCGTGGGAAAAAATCATGCTTATCGCTTCACCTTCGGCCCCTGGAATATCAGTACGGGCGCGGATCCCTTCGGCCCGCCGGCTCGCAAAGAGATGGCGTTCGTCGCCAAGATGCGCGAATACAAGCGCCTGGGTTTCGATGGCGTGCAGTTTCACGACGATGACGCGGTGGAAGCCGATCTCGATCCGCAAGCGACCGAACGCGCTGCCGCCAAGATGAAGAAGATGCTGGACGGCGAAGGTCTCTTTTGTGAATTCGTGGCCCCGCGGTTATGGGAGCATCCAAAGACGATCGACGGCGGCTTCACCTCCAATAACGCCGCCGACCGGCGTTACGCTCTCGACCGCGCCCGGCGCAGCATCGATATCGCCAACGCGCTCGACTGTCACGACCTCGTGCTCTGGCTGGCGCGCGAAGGGACTTACATCCGGGAGTCGAAAGATCCGATAATGGCGATTGGCCGGATCCTCGACGCCGTCAACGCGCTCCTCGAATACGATCACCACATTCGCCTCCTGGGTGAAATGAAGCCGAACGAGCCGATGGACCAGGCGTACCTGCCCACGCCTGGACATTTCCTGGGCCTGGCCTATCGTGCCGCGGATCCCTCGCGCGTCGGCGTGCTGATCGAGTCGGCGCACTCGATCCTGGCCGGGCTCGATCCTTCCGACGACATGGCCTATGCCCTGTGGCACGGCAAACTGTGGAGCGTCCATCTCAACGATCAAAACGGCCTGAAGTATGACCAGGACAAGGTCTTCGGCTCCGTGGACCTGCGCCGCGCCTTCAACACCATCTGGGTGCTGGAGCGCGGCGGCTACGAGGGTTGTATCGGGCTCGATGTCAAGCCGATGCGCACCACCAAACCCGGCGACCAAACCAAGCACCTGGCCAATAGCCGCGAGATGTTCCTGCGCCTGCTCGACGTCGCGCGCAGCGTGGACGCCGGCAAGGTCGAGGAATATCGCGCGGAACGAGATTACGAAGGCCTGGAGATGTATGTTCTGGGCAAGCTCATGGGGCGCTGAGGGCCAGCGTGCGCGGTAGCAACACGGACGTTTCCCCCAGCGGCACAGAAATTCTCTGCCCCGCTTGATCCTCGTTCCACACCCTGACCCAGTGCTCCCAGGTAATCGGCATATTCCGGAATATCACCCGGCTCGCGGAGAGCGACGGCAATACCACTGAAGTATTTTCACCGCGCAGGGAAGGGCGTTGCACCGCACCGTCGCGCAGGTGATACACCGCCTGCACATCAAACCGCGCCGTCGGCCAGACGACCAGGCCTTCCGGGAGAATGTCCACGGTAACCCGGCCGGCGGGGAAGCAGGCTTCGATCTGTTCGCGAATCAGGTCGACACTTGCCAATTTATAGAGTCCCGCCAGGGCCGTGGACCAAACGGCAAGTTGACGCGCGTCGAGCCTCGGCAGCCAGCCGGTATTGGTCACCGACGCAACCAGCCAGCCGGTGCGCTCCTCAAAGGCAATCCAGACGCTCTCCTCGAAACGCCCAGAGACGAACTCAATAGCAATGCGGTTCGAGCAAATGCTGATTTTTCCCGTCTTTACGGGGAATTCTTGCCAGCCGTTGCTGTGGTGGAGCAAATACAGGAATTCGCGATCCACGAAGCGGCGCACGCGCTCCTCGATGTGATGGAGCGCTTCGCGATACTTGTGCGACGCCCCCTGTGCGCCGGAGCGATACGACTTTCGTTCGGCGCGGCGCAGCTTGGCGTAGAGACCCGGAATCGTCCCGGAGTGGAAGCCGGGCTGCAGCAGCCGGCTCATGGTTTCCCCATGGTGGCCAATCACGGCAGGCTTCAACACGGCGGAGCGATTGCCCCGATAGAGCCGCCAGTTTTCCTTGAGCTCCCAAACCAGAAAACCAAAGATGCCCGGGAGCAGAATGATGTTCAGGGTAGCCATGGATTTCGCGAACGCCGGGCCCAGGGGCAAAAACGGCGTCTCGAACAAGGGAAAGAGGACGCCGAAGAACGGCACGATCAACTTGGCGGCCACCGTGACCACCGGAAAATGCTTGATGGGGTTGACGGTCGGCTCCACAAACAGGTTGACATAGATGCGCACCAGGTACGTGATAAAGAACCACAAGAAACTGAGTACCGTCTTGGCCGCGAGGGTGAAACGGCTTTGTCCGGTGCGGAACCGCAGCCATTCATCGACCGTGTAAATGACCCGTTCCACCGCCTCAATCAGGCCGCGGAACAGGCTCATGGTAAGAGCATAAAAGGCCGGAAAGACATCGAGCCGCAGACGCTGCCAGGTCTTCACCAACGCATCCAGCAGCGATTCCTCGACCATGTGTCCGATACGCGTGTTGAGAAACAGGCAAGCAAGCGCAAAAATGACGCCGCTGCTCAGCAGGGCGCTATGCCGATTGACGCCATAGAGAGGATAGACAATCGCGGTCACGCCGGTGACGAGGAGCGGCTTCAGGACGACGTTGCGAAAGACAGCAAAACCTTCGCTATCCAGCAGTCGGCGGACCATCGGCAAGCGCAGAGCGTAAGCCGGCGCCTCGACCAGGACCGTACGCAATAGCTTGTAGGCGGCCGCCAGCGCGCTGACGAAGCCGGAGCGAAAACCAGCACTGTGCATCAGGGCAAACAAGAACAGGCCCAGCACAAGGACGGAGAGGATAGTTTCTCTCGGGCGGAGATGAATGCGGTCCATATCGGTCCAGCGTGCCAGCACGTGTTGCAAATGCAGCGCGCCCTCAAGAGCCACGTAGGCAACGCCGAACGGCATGACCAGGTAGCGCGTCAGGAACCGGCCCGGCCGGGTGGCAAAGGCCAGCGAGCTGAGTCGCTGCAACCAGCGCAAGTACACTTCGCCGCGCCGGTAGACGCCGTCCCAGGCGACCGCCAGCCGGCGATTGGTGCGGATCAGGCGATCGCCGAGAAAGAACTCGTCGGTATTGGCCAGGTCGGGCAGCTTCACGTTATTGCGCGAGACGGCGTCGCGCAGGTCGCCAATGGTGACATAACCACGCGCCACGACGAGGTCCAGCAACTCCTCGACCAGTTTGTGACGCGCCGCCTGCTCGGGGAAGTTCTGCGCTTCCAGGTTGACTTTGCTGAGCGTCTCGACAAGCAAGGGTCGAAGGAGAGCGCGTAGCCGAAGTTCGCTCTGCTCGACCGCGTCGTGCAGCAATCCGGCCAGTGGCCGCCGGTCTCGCTCGGCGATGCGCGTGGCGGGCAGTCGCTGCAAGGCGCTACGCAAATGTCTGGCGATCAGGACGGCGCGGTGATTGGGCAGCAGTCGCTTTACGGGCAGCTTGCCGACCGAAACAATCCAGCCGACCACGTCCAGAGCGTACGTTTCGCGCTCGTGCTCCGTGCAAGCTTTCTGCAGATCGTAGAGCAGCCGGGCCTCGGCCGGCCACATTCCGTGCGCGGCGTGCTTGAGAAGAGGAAAGAGGGCTTCACGCCAGGCCTGGGTCCTGTCCACGTTCAACGACAAGGCAGCTTGCAGGCGCGTGGCAAGTTGCTCCAGATCGTCTCTTGCCGCGCTGAGAGTCTGGGGTGCAAGCCCGGACCCGGCAACCAGCACGGCCCGCCGGCGCAGAATGGCGGCGCGCACGACATTGCCGCGCGCGCGGGCCCGGTCCGCGCGCGCGATCAGACGGCGATACGAATGCTCCCGATAGGCAGCATGTGCGTCCTCATTCTCTTCCTCGGCGGCAGAGGCCGCCGGCTGAAATAGTGCTGCGGGGAGTTCTTTGGGGTCCGGCGACCCGGCCAGGCGGGTTGCTTTCAGGACGGCTTGAACGTCCAGGTCTTGCGCCAGGATAGCGCGGATGTCCGCGCGCTCGCGCAGGGCGGGAAAGTAACGCCGCAGCAACGACGGCGTGAAATGCTGCAAGTCGAGAAACAGCGCCACAAACTCGATGTAATAGGTCGTATCGTCTTTGGGCGGCAGCACGAAATTTTCCTGCCGTAGAACGCCGCGAACCTCGTCGAATTCTGTCTGGCCGATGCGATGGATGCGCGCGCGTACGTCCGCCTCGGTGAGCTTGCCCTCCTGGACGCGTCGTTCAAGGGTGATGTGGACGCGCGCATGAAAGAGCAGGCGCCAGTATTTGAGCAGTGCTTCGTGGCGTGGCAGCGCGGCCAGCCGCTCGACATCGGGCCGGGCGATAAGGGTGACCGTTTCCGGCAGCTTTCGGCCAGGCCCGAGCTGCAAGTCTGCTTCGTCCGCCAAACGGAATAGCGCGGCACGGCCGATCACGTAAGCCTTGCGGTGCGGCACCTGCAGGCCGATGCCGGGCAGCTTGCGATGGCGCTTGATGATGCGGCGCAGGAGCCGCGGCGGGGCTAGCACGGCGCCGGCATCGGCCGTTTCGAGGAGATGGCTTAACTCAGCAAGTTCGAGGGGAGCGTCTACCGCGTCGCTCATGAATCAGGTGTCCGCGCATGGTACGCCGGGCAGCGGTCAGCGTTTCAGTTCTTTACGCAGGAGATCGCGGTGCACGAGGGCGATGTCCCACATGTAGTGTCCGATCTTGTAATCATTGGCGGCCCTGCTCAGATGCTCAAGGGCAAGCTGCTTATCGCCGGCGGCGTCGTGATATAAGCCCAGGTAAAGGTGGGCGTAAAATAAGCGCTCTGTCCGCTGCTCGAGAGAGGCGTTCCCCGCCTTGGCGGCGCTCAGGACATCGTCCGGTTTGGCCTTGCCGCTGAAGAGGGCATAGATTTGCATCATGGGCACGCGGCGGTCGTTGCCTATCTTGAGCATGTCCTGCCGCGCCCGGTCCGCTCCCGAAACACGGGCCATGCACAGGTAGCGCCAGACAGCATTTTCCACGTCATTATTGTCGACCGTCTGAAAGCCCTCAAACTGCTTGCGGCCTTCGTCGAACTTGCCGGCATAATAGTAGGCGATGCCGCGCCGCCAGTGCCCCGGTTCATCTTCCGGCTTGAGTTGCAAATACCTATCGAAATCCTTGATGGACTCGGTGAAATGGCCGAGTTTCAATTGCTCGCTGCCGCGATGGTTGAACGCGGCTGCGCCTTTCGGATCGAGGGTAATGGCCTTGTCGAAGTCCGCAATGGCCTCCTTGTGTTTGCCGAGGCTTTCATGGATGACTGCGCGTGCGAAATGCACATGGGCGTTGTTGGGATCGGCCTTGATCGCGTCCCCGGCCAGCCGCAGCGCTTCTTCGGTTTTGCCTTCTTTGAGCGCCGCCTGAGCGTCGCGCAAAAGTTCCGCGACCGAAGGGCCTTGCGCATGTCCCAGCACGGTCAGCAAAGCAAGAGACAGGGCAACAGACAAGAAAGTCTCCTCTACTGTATGACGGTGCAGCATTGTAACCGGAAGCGCCAGTTTTGAAGTGGCGCTCTTCAATCGTATCCACTCACGCTGCGGTGTTTTCAATGCCACGGCCTTGTGCCGTGGTCGCTCACGCTAGCCCCTCGCTGGCGCTTCGGGTTACAATGCCGGATCGTTCAGTGTACTGAGGCCGGCGCAAAAAAAGCGGCGGCTGCCCGCAAAAGAGGCAGCCACCGCAGCATAGCGTACTGGAGATCGAGACCTAGCTCAAGATGCCACTGATAACTTCGCCCTTCACCAGCTCGCGCGGCTGGTTGAGGTGGTTGTAGACGATCGTGCTCGGGTTGATGCCGACGCTGTGATAGATGGTGGCCAGCAAATCGCACGGATGCACCGGGTTCTCAAGCGGCGCGGATGCGGTCTTGTCCGATTTGCCGTAGACAAAGCCGCGCTTGATGCCGGCGCCGGCTACCAGAGCGGTGTAACAGTACGGCCAGTGATCGCGGCCATCGTCGTTGTTCTCGTTGCCGCTGGTGCTCACGCCGCGTTGCGGACTGCGGCCGAACTCGCCCACCGCGACGACCAGCGTTTCGCTCAACAGGCCGCGCTCATCGAGGTCTGCGATCAAGCTGGCAACGCCGGGATCAAAGATCGGCCCGGCCTGGTTCTTCAGCCGCTGCGTCAGTCCCGTGTGGGTGTCCCAGGAATGATTGTCGGAATTCGCGACCTTGGGCCAGTTAATTTCCACGAAGCGTGTGCCCGCCTCGATCAGGCGGCGCGCCAGCAAGCAGCACTGGCCGAAGGTGTTGCGGCCGTAGCGTTCGCGCATGGCCGGCGCTTCCTTGCCCAGATCGAAGGCATCGCGAGCCCGGCCGGAGAGGACCAGGCTGAGCGCCTTGGCATAATATTCGTCCAGGTCGTATTTCTTGGTCGCTTCTTCAAGGGCCGGCATGCCGTTCGTAATCGTATCCCGCAACTTGGCGCGTCGTTCCAGACGCGGCGAGGAGACTTCCGTGCGCAGACGGAGATCGTCGATCTTGATGCGCTCCATCTTGCCCATGTCCATGTCATCGCCGGGCGGATAGAGGTAGTACGGGTCGTAGGCCCGGCCGAGGAAGCCGGCCGTGCCCGCCTTGCCGACCACGCCGCTCTCTTGCAGCGGCCGGGGCATCATCACGAACGGGAGCATCGGCACGGTCACCGGCTTCAGGCGCGTAATGTTGCACCCAACATTGGGAAAATCTTTCGGCGTCGGCGGTTCGAGCTGGCCGGACGGGCTGACCTTGTCCGCCGTGTAGCCGGTCAACATCTGATAAATGGCCGCGGTGTGATTGAACAAACCGATGGGCGTGTAACTCATCGAACGGATAAGCGTCGTCTTGTCGAGCACCTGAGCAATCTTCGGCAGTACCTCGGTCACTTTTACGCCGGGCACCTTGGTGTCAATTGCTTTGAAGACGCTGCGTACCTTGTCAGGTACGTTGTCCTTGGGGTCCCAAAGATCGAGGTGGCTAGGACCGCCCTGAAGGTAAACAAGAATGACGCTCTTGGCCTTTCCGAAGCCCGGCCCGCCGGCATAGCCTTCACCGGCAGTAGCTTTTTGCAGGCCAAGAAGATTGGCCAGGCTGAAGCCGAACATGGCCGAGCCGCCGACGCGCAGTAAGTCGCGCCGGGTAATGCCGTCACAGGTGTCTTTCCCTGACCAACCGGGGATCACAAGCATGGAGGTCACCTCACTCAAGAACTAGAGTCTGGGGGCGGGACCAAGGCGGGATAACGGATCCGCACGCACCTGGGGGGCTGTAGCGGCTGCGTGCGCTGATCTCGCCTGTACTATACTCCCCATTCAGGCAAGCCGTCAATGACTTCGCGCGCTCGGCGCGAAAAAACTTCTTGAAAGCGGAGTTCGATTCTGACAAGATAAGGGGCACTGCCAAATATTCCTGCCTACCTTGCCGGCCAGCCTTGATTGCCGGCCATTGTCACAAACGACGCACGCCTGACTGAAGTTGGGACTTTGGTTTCGTTGTTTTCGTTTTGCTGCTAGGGTACTGTTAGCCTGTCCGAATGGTGCGAGGTGTTGCCGATGCGGATGCTTCAAGGACTGCTGGCGACCGCCGGACTACTGATCGGGTTTTCGTTTGCCGCGTCGGCCGACAAGCCGGTCGCAAAGTCTGTCGAGCCGCCTCCCGTCAGTTATTACCGCGAGGTGCGCCGCATCTTCCAGCAGAACTGCCAGGGCTGCCATCAACCCGCTCGGGCCCAGGGCAGTTTCATCATGACCAGCTATGCCAACCTCCTGGAAAAAGGCGAAAGCGGCGAGCCGGGCGTTGTGCCCGGCAAGCCGGAGGCGAGCAAGATTGTCGCGCAAATCACATCGCATAACGGCAAGCGACCGGCCATGCCGAAGGGCAAAGATCCCCTCCTCGAGCGTGAAGTGAAACTCATCCAGCAGTGGATTGCACAGGGCGCCAAGGACGACACGCCGCGGATCGCTCAGCAGCTGATCGACGCAGAGCATCCGCCTACGTATGCGTCGCCTCCCGTCATCACTTCCGTCGATTTCTCGCCGGACGGCAAGTTACTCGCCGTGGCCGGCTATCATGAGGTTTTGATGCACAAGGCCGACGGCTCGGGCCTGGTTGCCCGCCTGGTGGGTCTATCCGAGCGCGTGCAGTCGCTGGCGTTCTCGCCCGACAGCAAGTCGCTGGCCGTCACGGGCGGCGACCCGGGGCGCTTTGGCGAGGTGCAAATCTGGGACATTGCCAAGAGGGAACTGAAACTCTCTCTGCCGGTTACCTATGACACGGTCTACGGCGGCAGCTGGTCGCCGGACGGAAGCAAGGTTGCGTTCGGCTGCGCCGACAACACCTTGCGCGCGATCGAGGCGAAAACCGGCAAGCAGGTGCTCTTTCAAGGCGCCCATAACGATTGGGTGCTCGATACGGTTTTCTCAGTCGACGGCTCGCATCTGGTGTCTGTGAGCCGGGACATGTCCATGAAGCTGACCGAAGTGGCGACACAACGCTTTGTGGACAACATTACGAGCATCACTCCCGGGGCCCTGAAAGGCGGCCTGCAAACGGTCGCACGCAATCCGAAGAAAGACGAATTGCTGATCGGCGGCTCGGATGGTCAGGCCAAGATTTACAAAATGTATCGGGACAAGAAGCGTGTCATCGGCGACGATTTCAATCGGCTGCGGGTATTTGAAGCGCTGCCCGGTCGCATTTTCAGAGCCCGTTACAGCCCCGATGGCAGCCGCGTTGCTGTCAGCAGCAGCCATGAAGGTAAGGGCGAGGTCCGCATTTACCAGGAGGCGGACGCCAAGCTTGTCACCAAGCTGGAAGGCGAGCGCGGCGCCGTGTATGCGGTTGCGTTCCGGCCGGATGGCAAGGTAGTGGCCTCCGGCGGTTTTGACGGCCTGGTGCGCCTTAACGACGCCCAGACGGGTAAGCTGATCAAGGAATTTATCCCCTACCCAGTGAAAACTAACGCCCTAAGCGCCAGGAATTAGCCGCAAGAAGCGCCCCGACCTATTGCCCGAGAAGGATTACAAGGGAATTGCCATGAAGCCAAGCCTTTTGCATAGTTGTACTTTGCTGGCTCTCGCAGGTCTACTCTTAGGGGTGTCGCATCCCGCCGGCGCTCAAGAGCGCTTGCCCGCGGGCATGAACGTCGTGCGCGTGGAGGCAGAGCCTGCCGCAGTGGCGCTCCGCCATCCGTACGATTACCGGCAGGTCTTGCTAACCGGGCAACTGCAGACCGGTGAGCGCGTGGATCTGACCCGCATGGCGCGCGTCGAGGCTGACGCGAAGCTGGTCAAGGTCACAGCCAACGGGCTCATTCGGCCGGTGAGCGACGGCAGTGGGACAGTCCAATACCGGGTTGCGGGACACTCCATAGCCGTGCCGGTGAATGTGAGCGGGCTAAAGAAGGAATATCCCGTCAGCTTCGTGCGCGACGTGATGCCGGCGCTGTCGAAGATCGGTTGCAATGCCGGGACCTGTCACGGCGCCCAGCAAGGCAAGAACGGCTTCAAGTTGTCCTTGCGCGGTTACGACCCGCTCTTCGACCATATTTCCCTCACCGATGATCTGGAAGGCCGCCGCTTTAACCGGGCTGCACCCGAACGCAGTTTGATGTTGCTCAAGCCGTCCGGCGCCGTGCCCCATGTCGGCGGCGCGCTGATACAGCCCGGCGATCCGTACTACGAGCTGATCAAGGCCTGGATTGCGGCCGGCGTCAAGCTGGACCTGGGCGGCCCGCGTGTCACCAGCCTGGAGGCCACGCCAAGGTCTGCCGTCGTGCCCCTGCCCGGCATGAAGCAGCAGATGGCGGTGCTGGCGAAATACAGCGACGGCTCCAGTCGCGACGTCACGGCCGAGGCATTTGTGGAAAGCAGCAACAATGAAGTTGCCACGGTGGACAAACAGGGGCTGGTCAGCGCCGTGCGCCGCGGCGAAGCCACCATGCTGGTCCGCTATGAGGGGAGCTATGCCGCCAGCACGCTCGTCGTCATGGGCGACCGCAGCGGCTTTGCCTGGCAGGAAGTGTCGGAGCTCAACTACATCGACAAGCTGGTCGATGACAAACTCAAGCAAGTCAAGATTCTGCCGAGCGAGCTGTGCACGGACACGGAATTCATTCGGCGGATCTATCTGGACCTGACGGGACTGCCGCCGTTGACCGATGACGTGCGCGCCTTTCTGACCGATAGCCGGCCGTCGCGCGTCAAGCGCGAAGCCATGATCGACCGGCTCGTGGGGAGTCCCGACTACGTGGAGTACTGGACCAACAAGTGGGCCGATCTGCTTCAGGTCAATCGCAAGTACCTGGGTGAAAAGGGCGCCCTGGCGCTGCGGAACTGGATTCGCCAGGCCGTGGCCGGCAACATGCCCTATGACCGGTTCGTCCACACCGTCCTGACGGCATCAGGTTCCACGCTCGAAAATCCGCCGGCTGCTTATTACAAGGTGCTGCGCGACCCGGAGCTGGCCATGGAAAACACGACGCAGCTTTTCCTCGCCGTGCGCTTCAACTGCAACAAGTGCCACGACCATCCGTTCGAGCGCTGGACCCAGGATCAGTATTATCACCTGGCCGCGTACTTCAGCCAGGTGGCCCGCAAGGATGATCCGCATTTCAATCAGAAGGTCGGCGGCAGCGATGTGGAAGCCGCCACGGCCCTGGTCGAGATTATCTTCGACAAGGGCTCGGGCGATGTCAAACATTCGCGCACGGGCGCAACGGCGGCGCCGCAGTTTCCCTTCACGCACGCGGACCTGGCCGCCAGCACCGTGAGCCGGCGCGAGCAACTGGCCCACTGGATCACCAGCAAGGACAATCCCTATTTCGCCAAGAGCTACGTCAATCGTTTGTGGGCTTATCTACTCGGCGTCGGCATCATTGAGCCGATCGACGACATCCGGGCCGGCAACCCGCCGACCAACCCGCAGCTTCTGGACCGCCTCACCCGGGAATTCATCGACAGCGGCTTCAACGTACAGCAAATCGTGCGCACCATTTGCAAATCGCGGGTTTATCAACAGTCGATTGCCACCAACAAGTGGAACAAGGATGACGATATCAATTACTCGCATGCCATGGCCCGACGCCTGCCTGCGGAGGCGCTTTACGACGCTATTCATCGCGCCACGGGGACGGTGAGCCATTTGTCCGGCATGCCCGCCGGTCAGCGTGCGGTGCAGCAGCTTGATTCCAAGGTCGAGGTGCCAAGCGGGTTCCTCGATCTGTTCGGCCGCCCGCCTCGGGAAAGTGCCTGCGAATGCGAGCGCTCCGGCAGTTTGATGCTGGGACCAGTGCTGAACCTCGTGAACGGTCCCATTGTGGCCGACGCCATCAAGGACCCGCAAAATCGCATTGTGAAGATCGTTGCCACGGAGAAGGACGACGCCAAGGTCATTGAAGATCTGTTCCTGTCGATTCTGTGCCGCCCGCCCAGCCCGCAAGAACTGGCGGCAGGCATTCAAGCACTGCGCGGCGGCAATGACGAATACGCACGCCAGGCCGCCGAGCACGCCCGTTTGCAGGCTGCGGTTGCCGAACGCGAAAAATCGCTGCCGGCACGGCAAGCGGCCTGGGAAAAGACCGTGAAGAACTCGATCTGGACCGTCCTTGAACCGGTGAGCTTCAAGTCCGCGGGCGGCGCGGTCCTCACCAAGGAAGCGGATCAGTCGCTGTTTGCCAGCGGCAAGAATCCGTTCCCTGAGAGTTACACCGTTACGGCCAGCACCAAGCTGTGCGGTATCACGGCAGTGCGCCTGGAAGTGCTCGCGGATCGCCGGCTTCCCGCTGGCGGACCGGGCCGGGCGCCGAACGGCAATTTCGTTCTCAACAAATTCAAAGTGACCGCGGCCCCGCAAACGGAACCGGCCAAGGCGAAACCGGTGCTGCTGCACAAGGCGGTAGCCGATTTCTCGCAAGATAGCTATTCCGTCGCCAGTGCTCTGGACAGCGCCCTGGGAGGCGGCTGGGCCGTCTCGCCTGCCTTCGGTGCCACACACCGCGCGGTCTTTGCGACGAAAGAGCCACTCGGTTTTCCCGGCGGCACACAGCTGACGTTTGTTTTGGATCAGCAATTCCCCGGCAAGGATCACAACATCGGCAAATTCAGGATTTCCCTGAGCACGGCCCGCGGCGCCATTCCGCTGGAAGGACTGCCGGACAGCATCGGCAAGATTCTGGCCGTTGTGCCTGAAAAGCGCACGCCCGAGCAAAAGGCGGCCGTCGCCGCCTACTTCGCTTCGACCGACGCCGAACTGGCACGCCTGCGGAGCGAGCTGGCTGCGCATGCGCTGCCGGGCGACCGGCGTTTACTGGGCGCGCAGGACCTGGCCTGGGCGTTGCTGAACAGCCCGGCGTTTTTGTTTAACCATTAAAGAACAGGCGCGGAACAGTCGTTTTTCGCTCCGCGAAAGAAGGTCCTTTCGCGGAACGAAAGGCGACGCTTATTTTCGCGCGGCGCCTAATTATGAAGACCCGCGCGGTTTTTGCTCGGGGCAATAATACGCAGGCAAAACCGCGCACGCCGCCGGCCTATCCCGTTTGCATCCCCCAGGAACGCGGCCTAGAGTTCAAATGCAAACGTAGTCGCCAGCTTTGGTGGCGGCTACGGGAGCAACCCCTGGCGTCCTGCTCGGATCACAACGCCTTTCATCCTCGAAAGGGCAAACCCGCCGTGAGACGGGGACGCAAAGCCATGGGCCACCGATTATAAGGTGGTCGCCAGGCCGCCGAAGGGTATGGGCAGGCGAAGAGCCCGTCCGTCCCCGAGCGTGCCATCTTCAAGAACGAATGATGACGCTCGCCGCCGATCTGGGGACTGGGTCACACCAGTTACGCCACGGGTTGCTCCGCAATTTTTCCCATCCCGCGCTTTTTCCCGTTCGTCATTCATGCAGCACGCCGGTCCGAACTGACGGGCTGCGTCGCTTGCTGCACTTTCACGTGTCGCCAGGCGCGGCGGATGCGCCAGAGCTCGGCGACCATTCGGCCCAGCGTGGCGGCGCTGGTTGTGCTGGCGGGACTGTCGAGCCGCACACACACCGGCACTTCGACCACAGGGATGGCGAAGCGCGCGGCGGCCGTGAGTAGCTCGCAATCAAAGCCGAAGCCGTCACAACGGAGGTGCGGCAGGAGAGTGCTTGCGGCCTCCGCGGTGAGACCTTTTAGACCAGCCTGAGTGTCAAGCTGTTGGATAGGCAGAAGCAAACGGACCAGCGACGAGAAGACCAGACTTTGCACATGGCGGCGGTACACGTAGCCACAAAGCTTGGCAGGAATGAGCATCTGGCTGGCCGGATGCCGGCGTGAGGCGATCACCACGCCGGCGCCATCGCGCAGTGTTTGGGCGACGCGCTGGATATCCTCCAGGCCGTAGGCCAGATCGACGTCGGTGAAAAGCCGCCAGCGGCCGCGCGCCGCTTCCAGGCCAAGGCGCACGGCATGTCCCTTGCCTCGATTCGCCGCATAACTGAGGACCTGAACCTGACCGGTGTAGGCGCTGGTCCATTCCGCCAGCCGGGCGGGACTGCCGTCGCTGCAACCGTCGCAGACGAACAGGATCTCCCAGTTTTCGCAGCCCTCGTCCAGGAAATGCTTCAGCGTCAGCCAGGTGCGCTCGAGCGTTGCGCCGGGATTGTAGGTAGGCAGAACCAGGCTCGTCAAAGGACCGGCGGTCCCGCTTGCCCAGTTGCTCATGCTTGGCCTACCTTCAGCAGTGTCCAGGAATTGACGTGGATCGCTTTGCCGCGCCGCAAGATGAATCGGCAGGTTGGCGTCGCGGCCGGCGTATCCGGCACCAACCGCGGGCGGGCAGATTACCGGCATCTTCCCAGGCTGTCAATCAGGGTATGCAGGTCAGGATTCTGATCCTGACCGGACACAGGCTGGGGATCAGAATCCTGACCAACGCGACTCGATCTCCAGTTGGCTAGCAGCCTGTTGAAAAAGGTGTCTGGAACCTTCAAAACGTGCGAAAACCCAGAGATTTATTGTACCCACAAGGTTCCAGACACCTTTTTCAACAGGCTGCTAGGCTTGACAGGAAGCCGGCACGAGAACTATGGATGATCCGCGATTTCCCGCGCTATTGTCGCTTCGCAGCAGCTTCGCCACGCTGCGTGTCTTCCGCAGACGCGCTCTTTTTTTTGGAGTCCCTGGGGATGCCCGCTCAAGATGAGGCTCTGCGTCCGTGGCAACGCTGGTCCCTGGTGCTGATCTGTGCAGGCTGGCTCGGCTTTGGCGCTATCGTGGAGCTGCGCTCCGCATTTCTGAAGCAGCGGCTCGGCGACTTTCGCGTTTTCGCCCAGGCAGCCTGGGCGGCGCGGGCGGGGGTGGACCTCTACGAAATCAAGGTGGATGGCAGGTGGCACTACTGCTATCCACCATTGCTCGCCATCCTGCTTTACCCCCTCGCCGATCCTCCGCCTGGAGTGGCCCGCGCCGGCATGCTGCCCTTTGGCGTGTCCATTGGCATTTGGTATGTCCTCAGCCTCTTGTGTTTATTCTTGGCTACACATGTCCTGGCGAGCGCGCTCGAAAAGCGTTTTACCAATCCCGCAGCGCGGGCGCCGGCTCCTTTCAGCCGGCGTTGGTGGTTTTTCCGCCTCGTGCCGATAGCGGTCTGTCTCGTGCCGATCGGCCATACGCTCATGCGCGGCCAGGTGAATCTCCTGCTGCTGGCTCTCTTGTGTGCGGCGCTGGCAGCCCTGCTGCGCCGCCGCCGGCTCCAGGCAGGGCTCTGGCTGTCGGGCGCGATTTGCATCAAGATGATCCCGGCATTTCTCCTGCTCTACCCAATTTGGCGTCGGGATTTTCGCCTGCTTGCCGGGTGCGCTCTGGGTCTATTCCTTGGTCTAGCTGCCATTCCGGCCGCCTATTTCGGACCCGTGCGGGCCTACGAGCAATGCCACAAGTTGGCCGAAGTGATGATCCTTCCCGGCCTGGGACTGGGCAAGGATAAATCCCGCGCCGAGGAACTTATCAACGTCACAGCCACTGATAGTCAGTCCATCCTGGCCACTTTGCACAATACTCTGTACCTGGATCGAGCCACGCGGCCCAGGGACGCCTCGCAAAACGTCCGCATCGCCAGTTGGCTGATCGGTGGTCTGTTGACGCTGGCGACCCTGTGGGTCAGCCGCAAGCGGCGGGCCCAGGGCGCGCCGGCACAGGTGCTCTTTTTCGGCATGCTGGTGCTGGACATGCTTTTCCTGTCGCCGGTGTGCCATCTGCACTATTTCTGCCTGGCAGTGCCTGTGGTGATGGGTTTAATGGCTGCCAGCATGGAAGGCCAACCGACAGGCCGCGTCAGTCCCTGGACATTGTGCTTGCTGGCGGTGTTTGCGCTTTGCACGCTGCCCGCGCAGATTCCGGGTTGCGAGGTGCTGCGCGATTGCGGACTGTCCCTTTACGGCGGCTTGCTGCTCTGGTTAGCGGCTGCGCTGGTTCCGGGAGTGAATCCCGGGCAAGCGCTGTCGGCAACTGAGGATTCTAACAGACCGGTCGGTGTGGCCGCATGAGAAGAGGCGTACCATCATGATCCGTTTGCACTATCTCGGCATTTGCTACTTGATCTGCGCCGGCTCGGCAGCCGCGCAGCCGTACACTCCTGCCGGCCAGGGCTCGACAACACGCCCGCCTGCCGCGGAACTCCGCCCACCGGCTGCCGAGGATCTCCCGGAGAACTTAACCACGTTCGCTAACGAGCAAACCGAGATCCAATGGCTCGATGGACGCTGGCAACTGCGCGCCGGCGCAGTGTGGTTGAAGGATTTCGGCAGACACGAAACGGAGGCCCGCGAGGCCTTGCGCATTATCCGCGAGCTGAAACTGACACAGTTGGGAAGTCTGGGCTATCCGCGTCCGGTGCTCGAATACTGGCTCGCCAACGGCCGTGCGCCGGCCAACACCATCATGGGTTTGCGAACCACCAGCTTTGATCGCGAAAACCTGCGCGTCGAGCAGGTCCAGGGTCAGTGGTGCGTGCGCGATGCTCGCCAGGTCCTATTATCTTTCGGCTACGGCGATGCGGATGCCCGCCAGGCGCTGGCCATCATCCGAAAGTACGGCTTCGATCAGGTAGGCTACCTCGGCCGGCCGGCGCCGGTGATGATCTTGTTCCTGGCCGGCAAAGCGCATGAATCGGCGACGGCGCTGCCGGACAAACACGCCAACCAGCCGCGCATGCTCATCCCGAACAATCCCTTTACACGGCAGGTCGCCCACGAATCAAGCACAGATCAGGCCGCTAAGGAAACCGCTTCCGCGGGACAGTTGAATCCGAACGACCTAGCCGCCATTCCAAGCTTGCGTCAGCTGGCCACTCCCACCATAAGAGACCCCTCCTCGTTTTCGATCGAGGACCGCATCGCGGTGGATTGGCGTCACGTGCAGGTACGCCAGGATGGCCAGGATTGGAAGCTGCTGTATGGACGTTACACGCTCGCCGATCTGGGACTCAGCGAAAGCGACGCGCGGGTCGCTCAGGCAGTGGTGCAGCATTATCATTTCACAGAACACTGCCTGATCGGGCGGCCGAAGGTCCTCTTCAGCTACTTCCTGGTGAATGGGCAGGCCCCAAAGGATCTCTGTTTCGGGGCGCATAATACGCCGTTCCGTCCGGAGACCCTGACTCTCCAGAAGCAGGGCGAGGACTGGGTGCTATCGGAAGGCAGCAAAATGCTCTGGCATTTTGGAGGCGGAGCCCAGGAAGCCAGAGAGGCCTTGCAGGCAATCCGTCGCTACCATTTTGACACGCTGTGCCGGATCGGCTCTGGACAGACGCCTATGATTTTCCTTGTGCGCACCCGGTAGTGCTATCGCCTGTCTTTGATCTGTTCCTCGAATCGTCTCCGCAAGTCCTCGGCGTTGGCTGGTCCCAGGGCCAGAACAATCTGAAATTCGGCCTTTGCTTCATCCTTCCGGTCACGCTGAAGCAAGCATTCGACGAGGAGGAGTCTGCCCTCGACGTGCGCGGAGTTGTCGCGCAGCAGTCGCTGACAGGCGGCGGCGGCCCGTTCCCAGTCGCCCTTCATGGCCAGTTGCTTGGCAACCTCAAAACGATAGCGCGAGGACCACGGATTGACGGCCGCTGCTCTCTGCCAGTAGTCGAGAGCTTCGTCGTTCTTGCCCAGGGCCTGGCAAATCATCGCCGCGTCGGAGAGTGTCACCTCGCGCTTTGGGGCAAATTCCAAGGTAGCCTTACTGGTCGCCAGGGCCTTTTGTGCGAAGCCCTGGAAACCCAGCGCCAGCGCCAGCGCATCGCGGGCCGGTAAATCGTCAGGGTGGCGCTCAACCGCTTGCTCGAGAAACGGCAGGGCTTGCTGGCTTGCCTCGGCACGGTTGCTGTCGGCGCTGACGCGCGTGTTCTCCATGAGCGCCACGCAGAAATCGCGCATCAGTTCCGCATCCGCTTTATCCAGTTTTTGACCGTGAAACTCGACGAGGCCGCTCTGGCTTACCGGCGGGTTACGCGTTTCCATGCTCGGAGACGCTTTACGCGGGATGCGGTGGTCGGTCAGGGCAACATGCGTGATGTCGCTGCTGGCTTGTGGCATGTGACAGGCCTGGCAGTTGTCTGCGGGACTGGTTTTTTTGCGTGCCGCCGGCGTTTCCGTGCAAGGCCTGGTGTCATGGCACTTCAGGCAGCGCGCCCGATAATAGACATGCTGTTCTGCCGCCGCGGGCAGCTGGTGCGGGTCGTGGCAGGTCGTACAAGTCATTGCGCCGGCGCTCTTCTGGAAGCAGCGGCTGGCATGCATTTGCTCCACGTGACCGGCGACGCGCATTCCCGTGGCTGTCTCGCCGCCCGTCACGAAAACCCTCCAGAACAGGTCGAGCGGCAACCCGGGACGGTAATCGAAGGCAGCGCGCTGCCGCCCCAGCACGCGCAATTTGCCGCCCAGGTGACATTGCTCACAGACGGCATCCCGCAAGCCCGCCGCCAGCCGGCCGGGATGGACAATGGTGTGATCATGGTCCACCGGCTCGTTGCGTTCCCGAAGCTGAACATGGAGTTGGCCCGGCCCGTGACAGCGTTCGCAGCCAATGCTGTAACCCTGAAAGATCGGCTGCTGATAGCCGTTGAGGCTATCGCGCGCCGGTGTCGCATGATTGCAATGGCAAAACAGGCAGCCAGGCATGATCGGGCGCTCGAAGCGGTAATAGTGGCCGGCAAAGCCTGGTGAAAGATCCCATGTCTTCTTCTGGGTGAACCAGGTGATCGGCGACTGATAGAGGATGCCGTCGTGCTGGATGAGGTAGGAGTAGGCATGCGTCCCGGAACCGATGGCGAATTGAATGGGCGTGGTGATCTGGGAAACTACCTTGCCCGCGGCATCGCGCTTCAGCTCCTCGTGCACGACCTGATCGGCGTGGCGTTTGATGCGGAGTTGAAAGCCAAGGGCATCGAACGGGTTGCCGGATTTCCTGTCGTATTGCTGATTCGCAGCCACCTGAGCAATGGGCACCAGCGACCGGCCCATCGGGTGTCGGCGGTACGTCTCCGCTTTGTCGGTATGGCAAGAAGCGCAAACTTCATCGCCGACGTATTGGATATCAGGGCGGACATTAAGCAACGGCGTTTCATAGGTGAGCCGGGGGTCCTGATCCCCTGCCGCAGCATCGGTAATCGGCGTGATAGGGCGGATGCGCCAGTGATAGACGGCGAAGGCAGCGGCTCCGAGGACAACAAGCAAGACTACGCCGATGATCACTTTCATGTCCCTGCCATTATGGGAGGCCGCCGGGGCCCATGCAAGGAGGGATTGCGAGAGCCGTCCTCGCCCTTCTTGTCATTTTGCCCATGGTGAAATAATACCTCGACCTGCGCTGGCATTTCGTTCAAGAACTGGTCTTGACCCGTCCGGCAGCCGTGGCTATGGTCCCGCCGCTTTTCAGCCCCTAACTTTAGCGAAACAGAATCACGCGGGTTTCCGGATCGGCGCCGTGGGGGGCGTTCGCCGGAAGCCGAGCCCGGTGCCGGGTCGGGCATCGGGTCGTGGATGGAAACGGTTCCGGCATCCAGGGGGCCGGCCGGGGGGTCGGACGGGAAAGGAGGCCAGGGTGGCTAGGGCATGGACAGCGGCATGGTTGAGCGTGGCAGTGGGAAGCGTGTTGGCGCCGGCCGGGAGCGAAGCCCAGGCGCAGGTACAGCCGATCGAGGCCGTCAGCCCAGCCGAGCCAGGCGTGGGCCGGGCGCCGCGCGCGCATGATGTGCTGCGCACGGGCACCGAATGCTACCGGCGTGGCGACTATGAGACGGCCGCCGCCTACTTCCAAAGGGCCCAGGCCGGCCAGGACGATCTTACGGCCGACGAGCGGCAAAGCCTGGGGCAATGGCTTCAGCTCAACGAGACCGCCTTGCGGGCCCGGCGCGACGCTTCCGACCAGCTTCGCCAGGTCGAGGATGCCATGCGCCAGGGCCGCATGCAGGAAGCCCTTACGTCCTTGAAAACGGTTACCCCCAATCAGCAATTCCTGGCTGCCGCCGACAAGCAGCGCCTCCAACAGGTCACCGAGCAATTGCTCCCCAGCCGGCTTGGCCCCACCCAGTCGCCGGGCATGGGCAATGCGGCGGCTCTCAGCCAGGCTCGTTCCAAACTGGCGCAGGCGCGCCTGATGATCGGGCGGGGCAATTATGACGCGGCCCAGGCCCTGGCACTCGAAGCGAATCATTTGAATGCTACGTACACCATGGGGGAAGACACACCAAGGAAAGTGCTCGATGACATCACCGAAGCACGCATGGCTGCCTCGCTTCCTAGCGATACCAAGACTCTGCTGGCGCGCGCGCGGGCGGCCCTGGCGCGCGGCAACTTTGACGAGGCGGAACGGATGGCGCAAAAGGCCGAAGAGCAACGCTCGCCGCTTACGAGCCTACGTTTCTGGGATGATTCGCCGTCCAAGGTGCTCAAGGACATCCAGGCCGCACGCGGCAGGCAACTAACTCAGAAGAATCCGCCCAAGCCGGCCGACAAGCCGCCCGAGAGCTTCAGCGCTATGAAGCCTTACAACCAGCCGCAAGCCCCGATGACCGGCGATACGGCCGCCGCCGCCAATACCGAGACGGCCAGGAAAATGCTCAAGGATGCCCGGCAGGCGCTGCGTGCCGGCGACCTGGCCCTGGCCAGAGAGTTATGCGACAAGGCGCGCTCTCTGAAACCCGAGCTCAACTGGTGGGAAGACACCCCCGACAAGATCGTAACGGAAATTCGCCAGGTCGAAGGCAGCGCCGCGGCCGCCAAGTCGCCCTATGCAGGCGCCTACACACCGGCCAGTACGCCGACGGCCTACACTCCGGCCGATCCGCGGTCTGCGCTCAAGCAGGCGCGTGATCTCTTTAACACCGGCAAGATTGAGGAAGCAGAGCGCCTGGCCCAGCAAGCCAACACCGGCAAGGTCCGCTGGGGCCTATTTGAAGATTCGCCCGACAAGCTCATGGCCGACATTCGCAAGACGCGCGGCAAGCGCGATCAGGATGAATCCGTGCAGCTACTAGCGGAAGGACGCCGGCTCTATGAGAAGGGCGATCTTGCCGGCGCCGAGCGCCTGGCTCACGCCGCGGAGCGCAAGCATGGTCCGTACAGCGTGTGGGACCTGAACGATCGGCCGAGCAAGCTCCTGGCGGACATTGAAGCAGCCAAATCCCGCACCGTGCAGCCTTCCGTGCCGCCGGTCCCGGACATGGTGTCGGCCGCCAAGCCTTCGCCCTTCAGTTCGCCGGTGCCTCTGGGGGCTGAGCGAACGCCTTTCAGCCCGCCGGTGCCTTTGGGAACCGAGCGAACTACGGGGTCCATGGAGCGGGTCGCGACGCGTACGACGACCACGCCTTACATGCCGCAACCTACCGGCGGCATGGTCGAAAACAGGAAACTCCAAGCTCTGGCTTTGCTGACCCAGGCGCGGCAATACCAGAAGGACGGACGGCTGCTTGAGGCCCGTCAGAAGGCGGCCGAGGCGCAGCGCGTCGGCGCTGTCTTTGGCCCGGCGGAGGATTCTCCCGAACAGTGCCTCGTGGCCCTCGGCGCCCTTTGCCAGCGCCGCATCGAAAGCCACCTGCAGCAGGCCAACGAGTATCTCGCCACCGCGGAGCTGGATAACAGCCGCTATCAGCGCGCCGAGACGGAGCTGACACAGGCCAGGCAACTGGCCACGGCGTTCGGCTTCGACACGCAGCTCATCGACAACAAACTCTCCGTCGTGCAACAGGCGCGTACGCGGAGCTGGTCGAACGGCCAGGCCGATAAGAACCAGATCTCTCAGATCGCGCACCAGGAATACGCGCAGCCGCGCAGCGACGCGGTGGCTCCGCAAGGCCATGAACTGCTCAATCAGGCGCGCATGGAACTCCGCGCGGGTCAGACGGTCAGCGCGCGCAAGCTGGCGGTGGCCGCCTTCGATCCGCGCTACGCTGTCCAGGAAGAAGCCAGCCAGGTGCTGCGCTCCATCGACGCCGAAGAATTCAACCAGAAACTCCTGACGGCGGAACGCACCTTCGAGGCCGCCATGACGGCGTTCCAGCGCCGGGAATATGCCCAGGCGTCCACGATGTTGCGCAGCCTGGACTATCATCTGCTGAGTCCGGAGAAACAGGCCCGGCTCAAGGAAGTCATGCTGGTTCCAGAGATGCAGCCGAGCAGCGCGCTGGCGCAAACCGCGCATAACCCGACCAATGACATGGCTGGCGCCGGCCGGGCCATGGCTCGTGCCACCGATTATGCCCCAGTCGCTCAGCAGCGCAGCGATCCTGACTTTGCCAGGGAAGTGCAGGCGATGCAGGAAGTCAAGATGCAGAAGCTGCGTAATGAGGGGATCGACGCCCAGAAGGACGCCACGAAAATGTTCCAGGCCGGCGATACCGACCGGGCTCTGGAAGTCCTGCAGGACTACAAGAAGACTCTGGAAGCTTCCGGCCTGGACTCGGACCGGCAAGCCTTGCTGCGCCGGCCTATCGACAGCCGTCTGGCGCAATTCAACATGCTGAAGCAACAACGTGACTTCGAGAAGAAGCAGGTCGATCAACAGACCTCCGTGCAGCGCCGCATCGTCCAGGAGCGCATGGTTGAACAGGAGAAAAAAGAAAAAGTCGCCGAGTTGATGAAGCAATTCAAGGCGCTGTTTAAGGAAGCCAAGTACCCGGAAGCCATGATCTGCGCTCACAAGGCTCTGGATCTGGATCCGGATAACACGGTCGCGGAAGCGGCCATCTACACGACGCGCATGGCGATGGGCGTCTCGGAGCACAAGAAGGATAAGCAAGGCAAAGAAGACATGGTCCTTGGCAGTCTCAACGACACAGACAAGGAAGGACCCTTTTTAAATTCTTCGAACCCAGTGGCCTTCGATCGAGAACGATCACTGGCGAACAGAGATCGCAAACCGCTCGATGAGCTATTCAAACTGAACAACATCAAATCCGAAAAGGAGCAGCAGATCTATCGCCGGCTGGATCAGCCGATCAGCAGCATGGATTTCAAGGAAATGCCGCTCAAGCAGATCCTGGACGATGTACAGGGCCTGACCGGCATCAACATCGTGGTTGATGAGCCGGCCTTGATGGACGCCGGCATCAGCCTGGACAAACAGATTACGCAGCGGTTGAGCGGCATTTCGCTGAAGTCGGCGTTGTACGTGCTTCTCCAGCAGGTCCATCTGACCTACGTCGTCCAGAATGAAGTGCTCAACGTCACCACCGAGGACCACGCACGCGGCAAGTGTGTCGTGCGCATTCATCCGGTGCTGGACCTGGTTACGCCCGTGCTCAACAGCGACGGCTCCGCTGCCGCCAATGTCCTGAAGACCGCCGCGCAGCCGCCCGACAGTATCAAGCTCAACGGCACCGCACCCTACCAGAGCCTTAACTCGCTGGGCGGCGGCAAGGACGTGAGCTTGAGCCAGCTTGGCGCCGGCCCGGGCGCAAACGGTACGGTCGTGCCCACCGTGACGACCAGCAATGGCCAGAACGTCGGTCTGCAGGAGACGCTGATCAAACTGATCACAAACACCATTCAGCCGCAGACCTGGTCGAGCATGGGCGGCCACGGCACCATCGAGTTCTACCCGCTGGGCCAGGCGCTCATCATCAACCAGACGCCCGACATCCAGGAGCAGGTCGCGGAGCTGCTGCAAGCCCTGCGCCGCCTGCAAGACCAGGAAGTTGCCATCGAAGTGCGCTTCATCACGATAGCCGAATCGTTCTACGAACGCATCGGCGTGGACTTCAGCGTCAATATTCGGACCGACAACTCGAAATACGAACCCCAGATCGTCTCCCAGCAGTTCCGGCCCTTCGGCTTCCTGAACGTGTTCACGCCGAAGAGCTTCGTGTCGGGTCTGACCCCGGCCGGGACGTTCACCCAGGACCTGAACATCCCGATCAAGCCGTCCAGCTTCCAGATGGCCATTCCGCCCTTTGGCGAGTATCCGAACATTCCGGGCAGCAACGGCGGCGTATCCCTGGGCCTGGCGTTCCTGAGCGATATCGAGGTCTACATGTTCATGGAAGCCGCCGCAGGCGATCAGCGCACCAATGTCATGGAAGCTCCGAAGATCACCATGTTCAACGGCCAGACCTCGACCATCAGCGTGACCGATCAACAGTTCTTTGTCACGCAGGTCCAGGTGCTGCAGGCCGGCGGTCAGATCGTGTTCGTGCCCACGAACAGCCTGTTCCCGACCGGCGGCGTGAACTTGACCTTGAACTCGGTGATTTCCGCCGACCGTCGCTTCGTGCGCATGTCAATCACGCCGACGCTGAACAGCCTGGCATCGGCCAACGTGCCGCTGTTCCCGATCACGACGTTCATCACGCCGATCTTCGAGGGTGGCGCGGTCGGTCAGCCGATTCCGTTCACGCAATTCATCCAGCAGCCGACCTTCAACACAATCACAGTGAACACCACCGTGAACGTGCCGGACGGCGGCACGGTTCTCCTGGGCGGCCTGAAGCGGCTCAACGAGGGCCGCAACGAGTTCGGCCCGCCGATCCTGAGCCAGATTCCCTACCTCAACCGGCTCTTCAAGAACGTCGGCTACGGACGGGAAGCAGAAAGCCTCATGATCATGGTGACGCCGCGCATCATCATCAACGAGGAAGAAGAACTGAAGGCCGTGCCCGGCTTGGGCGCCACCTCCAGCGCGCCCGAACAGGCGCCGGCGCCGCGCTAGACGCCTTCGGCAACCATAGGAAAGAATGAGAGCGGGGATGCGTCGCGCAGGCATCCCCGCTCTTTTTGCGCCCGGGAGCAGTGTTGCCGCTGCGCTCACAAGTCCTAACCTGACGAAGGACTTCTTCGGAAAGGAACGCTTTGTGAAGCGCGGCAACCGCAAGGGCAGCTATCTGCAGACCATCAGCCACAAGCGGATTGATCCGCCGCCGGTGACGGGGCAGACTTCGCTGTCACAGCTTATCGAGGAGACCTGCCTCTCCTACAATGCCGGCCGATTGCGCGAGGCTTGCCGGCTGTACACGGCCCGAATGCTGGCCGCGGATACAACCGTCGGCCTGTCTCTCAGCGGCGCCCTGACGCCGGCCGGACTGGGCATTTCTTGCCTGGTGCCGCTCGTCGAGGCCGGCTTCATCGACTGGATCGTCAGCACCGGCGCCAATCTCTATCACGACACGCATTTTGCCCTGGGCATGGACATGCACCAGTCGCGTCCGGGCCTGGACGATCTCAAACTGCGCGAGCATCAGGTCATTCGCATCTATGACATTGTTTTCGACTACGAGAACCTGCTTGGCACGGATGACTTTTATCGCACGCTTTGCCGTGGCGACGCCTTTCAGCGCACGCTGGGAACCGCCGAGTTTCATCACCTGGTCGGCAAGTACCTGGCCGCGCGCGAAGAAGAAGTCGGCAGAAGGGGCAAGAGCCTCCTGGCCGCGGCGTACCGCTGCGGCGTGCCGATCTTCACGTCCTCTCCCGGCGACAGCTCCATCGGCATGAACCTGGCCGCCCTGGCACTGGAAGGAAGCGCCTTGCGCCTCGATCCACTGCGCGACGTGAACCAGAGCGCGGCGCTTGTTTATGGCGCCAAGAAGAGCGGCCGCAGCGGCGTGCTGATTCTGGGCGGCGGCTCGCCCAAGAACTTCATCTTGCAGACCGAGCCGCAGATTCAGGAAGTGCTTGGCTTACCCGAGAGCGGCCATGATTATTTTTTGCAAATCACCGACGCCCGGCCGGACACGGGCGGTCTCAGCGGCGCCACGCCCCAGGAAGCCATGACCTGGGGCAAGGTTGACCCGGCTCAGTTGCCCGATACGGTCACGTGCTATCTCGACAGCACCGTGGCCTTGCCGCTCATCACCGCGTACGCGCTTGCACAGCACGCTCCTCGAAAGCAGCGACGGCTGATGGATCGACTGCAAGAACTGACGCAGCAACTTGAAGAGGAATACACTTCGCGCAGGCAGGACGGAAGCACTATTCGTAAGAAAAAGAAGATTAAGAACGCTTAAATCACGGAAAGGCGAAAGAGTCCCTCATGCCAATCCTTTCACCATTTCTTCCTTGATGCTCTTCAAATTCTCGAATCCGACCGATAGTCGCACCAGCCCATCGGTAATTCCCTGTCTCTTTCTTTCCGCCGGACTGACGTAGCGGTGCGAGGTCGTGGCCGGATGGCTGCACGTGGTAGTGGTGTGGCCGAGGGACGGACTGAAGGGAATGCCCGGCGCCTGCCGCATGAAATAGTTCACCGCATCGCGCCCACCTGTCAATTCAAATGCCACCATATTGCCACAGCCATCCGCGAACAAGCGCCGGGCCAGGGCATGATCGGGATGATCGGAACGGCCCGGGTAAACCACACGCGCCACGCCGCGCTGCTCGGCCAGCCAATCGGCCAGGGCGGCGGCGTTGTGCGATGCGGCTTGCATGCGGAGCGGCAGTGAGGCCAACCCCCGCGCAGCCAGCCAGCAATCAAAGGGGTTCGATGCAAAGCCCCAGATGCTGACGACGGACGAAACCGAAAGCAGATGATCCCCCGTGCCGCACGCCAGGCCCAGGGTGACGTCGCTGTGTCCGCCGATCATCTTCGTCAAACTTTCCACGACAAAATCGGCGCCCAGTTCGAGCGGCCGACACAGTACCGGCGTGGCAAACGTGTTGTCCACCATGAACAGCGCATCGTGGGCATGCGCGCTTTCCGCGAGCGCTTCCAGGTCGGCGACCGCGAGCAACGGATTGGACATGGTTTCAACGAAGAGCACCCTGGCCGGCTTTTCCAGGGCGCCGCGCACCTGGCGATGATCGCGCGCGTCCACGAAGGTCGTCTTTATGCTGTAGCGGTCCAGCTCCTTGGTCAGCAGCTGAGTCGTGCGTCCGTAAAGATTGTTGCTGGCGACGATGCGATCCCCTTGCTGCACCACGGCGAGCAATGAAGCGGTGATCGCCCCCATGCCGGAGCCGCAAACCACGGACCAGGCTGCTTTCTCGCAGACCCTGAGCTGCTCTGCAAGTGCGCGGGCGTTGGGGTGAGCATCGCGCGCATAGATGAAACCAGGCGCGCCCCCGTCGAGGATGCTGTCCAGAGCGTCGAGATCCGGGAGCGTGTAGACGGAGGACTGATAGAGAGGTGGAACCAGCGGGCTGCTCTGTCCCAGCGGCGGCACGGGGGAACCAGAATCGGCCATGACGGATTCTCCTACAAGGCGCACGGCCTTTGACTGGGCGATAGGACAAGCTTCTCGCCCGCAAGGTTCGCACGCGTTAGTCCCTATTTGACTTCGTCAGCAGCTAATCGTCGAGGGGAAAACTTGTAAACCACTGTAACCCGACGCGCCAGTGAGGGGGCCCTCGCTGGCGCGTCGGGTTACGATGCGGCGGAATCGGGCTTGCTGATTCAGGGCGCCTGTTCGCTCAGGTACTTTTGGATCGCCAGCCAGATGGGTTGGTTGAGATTTTCTTTTTGCGTCTTGAGGCCGAGCGTCGTCGCCTTTTCTCGTGCGGCTTCGTCGCTCATTTGCTCGACCGTGCGGAAGTGCAGATACCAGAGGGCCCCGGCAAGCTGGCCGTTCCGGTCGTACACGAACAACGGGCGATTGCCGGCTTCGCCCACCAGGCGGTTGAACTGCTCCACGACCGGCTGGCCGAGCGTTTTTGCCGAGACTTCAACTGTGAAGTACTTGAGACCGCGCTGCTCTACTTCGCGCTTGTCGGCAGCGTCATCCTCACCGGGTTCGTGAACGTAGAGTACGGCTACATAGCCATTGCGTTTGAGGTAATCAAAGCCTTCGGCAAACGGCTTGCGGCCGGACGAAACCTGCTCCCGGGCGCTGGCGAAGCCGGGGATCTCCACGGGCAAAACCGGCGATGCGGACGCCTGGCCCGCGCCCGGTTGGTTCGGCGCCGGGGCGGCGGTCGACTCGGCAACTCTTGGTTTGTCGCTGTTAAGCGGCGGCTCCTGGGCGCCAAATTCCGGCGCCAGCAAGCGCGCACCGCTGCTGGAGGGCGGCCCCCAGGATGGCTGCGCCGGAACAGCCAGCGGCGGCGGATAAGTGCGAATGTCCGAGCCGGCGGGCGGAGCCGCCGGATTCTGGAATCCGGTTTGCGGAGCGAACACCGGCCCCGCCGGAATGGAACGATCGACGGGCGGAACCAGGAACGCCGAACCCCTGGCGAGCGGCGGCGGGGCGGGCGGACAGGGCTTCTGGCAATGCTGGCAACCAGTTCCGGAGCCCGCTATGCCGACAAGCATGAGAGGAACAATGAACTTCTTCATGGAGCGCCTCCACCGCAGGCAGGCCTCCATGCCCGAATTACAGCCCGTGCGTTCCTGGGGAATCGACGAGCGACACTCTAACCATCTGGCATTCTACTCTTCTGTTGAACCCGGCTTACAGAGCGGCAGCCACGGACTTGACAACTTCGGCGTTCGGGGGATAGCGACATTGCCGGTTAGGCAGGTTTTGGCGACGGGGAAACGGCGCTAGCTCGGGCGGGCCTGGTGTTCTGCCAATACGGCCAATTCCGTCAATTTGGCGGCGGTGATGCCGATTCGCTCAAAACATTCGGCGACGATGCTGTTCGGCGTCGTCAGCAGGCACACCAGCAGATCCATCGGCGTGATGCGGCAGCGTCGATTGGCCAGGGTCCTTTGCAGGGCATCGCGGAGCAGGCGAATGACATTGTCGGAAAGAAACTCCCGGTTAAGGGCCAGCACCGGCTCGCCGTCCGTGTCTTCCTGGCGGAACAATTCCTGAAACTGGCCGAGGATATCGGTCAGGTTCTCCTCAAGCCGATCGCCCCAGTAGCGCACACCGGCATCGGGCGCCGCCAGCAGGCCCATGAAGACGTGGGGGCTGCGCACGCTGTCCCAGCCGGTGTCGCGGGTCTGGTGCAGGGCTTCGCGCATGGCGGCCAGGGCATCCTCGGTGAACATGTCGGCGCGCAGGTGTCCGTCGGTCTGGAAAATATCCTCGGTCGGGACATCCGATTCAGACATGGAACAAACCTTGATCAACGGGCTGCCAGGCAACGATTATGCCCGAGCAAGGGCCGGGACGCAAGGAAGCACGCGGCAAAAGCATCACAGTTTTCGAGCGTCGTCTGTCACACTGGGGCCAGGAACGATTTGAGCGACCATGCTACCGAAGTTGCAGGAGATGACAGGTACGGCAGCGCTTCGTATGAATGCGGATCTGCTTGTGGCACTTGGGACAGCGGCGAAACCGGCTCCGTTTAACCTTTTTGATTCGCGGTCGTAAACTCATTGCTAGCTCTCCTCCCCAGGTCATCGCTGCATGGTCCTCGCGTCCATCTTAGGTCTTGACAGCGGTTACGGCAATCGGGAGCAATTCAGCGTCACCCGTCAGTGTCATTCGTCATTCGTCATTGGTCATCGCGAATAACCAATGACCAATGACGAATGACCAATTAAGATTGAGCGTAATTCACCGGTCGCAGCGCTTGACCATGATGATTTCGTTCCCATGCTTGTTGTGCATCACCTCGTCCATGAAGGTGCGGATCAGCAACAAGCCGCGGCCGCTGACTTTTTCGAGATTGACGGGGTCGGCCGGGTCGGGAAGGGCGGCGGGATCATAGCCGGGTCCTTCGTCGCGGATGATGTAGATCGCTTCGCGGCGCGATTCCCTGGCCGTGACGTAGACGCGACGGTCTTCATAGGGTTCCTGGTGCAAACGCTCGTCGATGAGCCGGCGATAGGCCACATCGTCCCGGGCTTGCGGCGCCAGCACCGCTTCCAGATTGCCATGAAAGATGGCGTTGGTCAGCGCTTCGCGCAAGGCCACCGCCACGCGGATCAGACCGTTCTCATCGACCAGGCGCATGCGCGTGAGGTTCTCCTGGAAGTGGCCGATGAGCGGCGGAATAAAGGTGATGTCGTTGCTGAGGACGAATTGCGACTCGCTCTGCGTCCAGCATTCATCGAGCAGGCGCTGCTGATGTTTCTTGGCGCCTGCGACGGCCAGGACGTCCTCGACCGTCTCCACCAGGTCGTAGGCGAGGTTCTTTTTCGGCACATAGCTGGCCGCGCCGCGCTGCAGCGCCTGGATGGCGATGTCCTCGCTCCCTTGGCCGGTCATGAGCACGACCGGCAGAAAGGGAAAGTGATAGCGGATTTCCTGAACGAGCTTCAAGCCGTCCATGTCCGGCATCTGCAGATCGGTGAGCACAAGGTCCGGAGTCTCTTGCCGGATGGCGGCCAGGGCTTCCTGGCCGTTACTGGCAGAGAGAACACGAAACCGCGCGGGCTGGCCGCTGACTTCTGCTCCCGCGCGCCGTCCCAGGAGGGACGCCGCCAGGTGACGATCGAGCGATGAGTCGTCCACGACCAAAACTGTGGGCATGATATTCCTTTGTTGCCGTTCCGAACACAGACGCGACGGAATCTCAAAACGGGGACGCGACCTCGACTGTAGAGGGCACGTCCCCGTTTTTGACTTCGGGCACTTAAGGGATTGTGCGGGAGGAGGCCCGCTTTGGCAAGGTTTAAAAGACGGCGTTCTCAGGTGTGAATAGCGTCGAAATTCACGAAGGCCAGGGGCCCGAAGGCGAGCACCGGCAGCCAGGCGGCCAGGGCGGGCGCGAGATATTCGGTGTCGCCCAGATGCTTGCAGGCGAAGCAGGCGGCGAAGAAGACGGCGCAAACGCCGAGGCACAGTCCCATGCTGATGAATACATTGCGGTTCTGATCGCGCAGGATCACGGACAGCCCCATGAGGACCAGGATCAGGGCCAGGATCGGCCGGGTCAGGCGCATGTGGAAAAGCACGGCCATGGACGCCAGCCGCGTGGAGTCCGGTTTGCTCAACTCTTCCAGAAGCTGTGCGGTCGAGGCATAGACAAACCAGGTGCGCGGCCGGGTGATCGTCTCAAAGGTGACCTCGCGGGTGTGCAGGAAGAATTTGCCGGAGTCGAGGATTTCGAGCACCTGGGGATTGTTCCAGTTTTCCAGTTCCGCCGGGCGCGTGCCGGTGAGAAGCCAGCCGCCGCTGTGCGGACCGTCTCCGGGCGGATAGTAGTAGGCCTCGCGGGCCTCGAGATGGATGAGGTTTTTGCCGATGGTTTCCGGAATCAAGCAGCAAAAGCGTTTCACGACTTTTTCGTGCCGTGAGGCGCGGTCGCCGGCAATATGAATTTGGTTCGGCTCAAAGGCGCCGTTCACCTCCAGGTCCTTCTCGCCCCTCGGATCGTCGCGCGGGTTCAGGAGCGCCGCGCCGATGCGCGGGATAATCAACTCCTGGTTAAGCACCGTGAGCATCAGCATGCCGGCGGCGCTGAGCAGGATCGGCCGGACCACGCGCTGCGTGGAAACGCCTGCCGACAGCAGCGGCAGCAGCTCGTTGTTGCGCTGCATCATGGTTACGGTGAACATGCCGGCCATGAGGACGATCGCCTCACAGAGACGGTCGAAGATTTGCGAGATCTTGTAGCCATAGTAGCTGGTGACGTGCTTGATGACGGCAGCCAGTCCGTGATTGCTCTCGAAGAAGTCCTCGGCGTTCGTGAAGACATCGACGACGACGTAAAGACTGAGCAGGCTCACCAGGAATACCAGGTAGGCTTTCACGTAGCTGCGGATGAGCATTCGGTCCAGGAGCGTCATGGTTACTCACTCAATTGGTCATTCGTCATTGGTCATTTGTCATTAGTCATTCGCGGGACGCGAACGACTAATGACGAATGACCAATGACGCCTCCGGCTTGCGCAGGCCCGGCTGGTAGGTGAGGATGTATTGCGTGATGTAGTCGTTGGCATCGGTGCACGGCCATTCGCCGAAGCCGTTCCACTTCATTTCTTCAATGGCCTGGTGCGGCGTCCAGCCGCAGTGCTCCATGCGATAGACGGCGGTCATCACGCCGGTACGATGCAAGCCCGCCCGGCAGTGAATGAGCACCGGATAGACGGCAGGGTCGTCCAGCAGCTTGAGAAAGCGGTCAATGGCGGCGGGACGCAGGACCGGCACCAGGCGACGCGGGATCAGATCCGGTGGAATGTAAACGTAACGCACGCCCATCTGGCGGCATAACTCGCTCTCCCGGATGTGGCCGCCGTAAAAGTAGCCTTCCGGCAAAACCGGGTCCGGATACTCATCCTGCAGATTGACAATGGTGCGAATCCTGAGAGCGGCGACGGCCTCGCGAAATCCGGGGGCGGTCATTTCTCCGGAGCGATAAAACTTGCCGGCGGTCACTTCGCGCAGCCGTTTACTGTGCGTGTAGGTCCAGCGGTACTGGACAATCGGCACGACTGTTACCAATGCCGCGATTGCCATTCCCAACGTCCAGCGCGTAAACCTAGGCATGGAAAGGCTTTCCTCCGGTTCAGGTTCGGGGGCGCGTACCGATCCCCCAGGCGCGGGCGGATTCTGTCAACTTCCCTAGAAATCGGCAAGAGGAGTAGGGGAATGCTGTTTTTCCCACAAAGCGGTTGACTTGGCAGCCTTGGCAACCTTTATGGTTGATGCAAGATGCCATGCCGACTGCCAATTTCCGAAAAAATTGCGAACCTTTTCTTCGCGGCGCCGTCAATACTAAACGGGAACGTGTTGATACGCGTTCTTTACTTGCCGAATGTTATACAATGGATGTACTGTTTTTCAGTCGAACTCGTTAGAAGAGGTAACATAAGCAACCACTCCCGTTCCGGCACTGTCGCTGGGCGGGAACGCCTTGTCCAATCTCTTACTTTGTCGGAGGTCTGCAATGGCCGTAATCAACCGCAACACCCTGGTGCTGACTGGCGTCTCCGTCGTGCGCGACGTTGTCACCGTCACGATGGGTAACGGTCTGAATTCGGGCTGCGCGCGGCTTCCGGCGAAGCCTATCTCCACGCGACACCCGTCGCTGAGGTATCCGCAGGCCGAACAGACGACCGGTCAGCGGCACGACCATGCCGAAATAAGCGGCGTGGATCAAGCCGCTTGTCGGGCCGGTCGGCCCGGATGCCGCGAGGGGTTCCGCGCTCGTCGAGGGCTCGCTTTACCAGCGAGCCTGACCGCGGGAGGCTCAAGTCCCACGGCTGCCACGCCGTTCGGCCGCATTATGGCCGAAGGCATGGCGTCCGCAGGCAGGAGACTTCCCGGACGCCTCCTGCCTTCGTTTGCGAAGGCCCTACGCATGCGCAGCTTGCCCAGGCTCGCTGCCAAGCAGGGCTCTAAACAGACGCGGGCAGAGCTGGCCTGGCGTCAGCCGGCCGGCGGGGCGCTCTCGGCTTCGACACGAGGATAGCGGATTGCTGATTTTAGATTGCGGATTTGCGATTTCGCTCGGTCGATCCTAAATCGACATCCGGCAATCAAAAATCTCAACACTCCAAACCCACGCTGAACGAAACGCGAGCGCGTTCCTCGGATCGGGACGTGGCTTTCGTCGTTTTCCTTTCCCTCAGGAAAGGGAAGCACGAACGAGCCGCAAATGATCTCGGGAACAGCAGTCCTCGGTGTCGCGACTTTGCCATCACCAGAACCAGGCAAGAAGCATGAACCCGCGGGCTCCAATGCTGATCCTTGGCGGACGCGGTCTTTGAAACGGTGAGGCAGTTTTTGGCTCGGATCGAGATAGGAATTGACATGATCTGGAATGACATTACCGCACTGGTTGAGCGGGCCCGGGTGGGAGATCGGGCGGCTTACGGCGACCTGGTCGAGCGCTTCCAGCCGACCGTGTACGCCGTGGCGTTGGCGCGGCTGCGCAATCCGGCCGAGGCCCAGGAGCTGGTCCAGGAAGTCTTCATCCACGCCATGACCAAGCTCAGCCAGCTGCGCGATCCGCAGTGTTTCGCCGGCTGGCTGCGGCAGATTACCGAGCGCATGGCGATCAACCGCCTCACGCGGCGCGGCGCGGTCCGCGCCACGGATCCGGTGTTCCTGGATAACGTCCAGGCCGCCGGCACCACGCCGCTGGATAACCTGATCCAGAACGAGCAGAAGGCCAAGCTCTGGGCCGGCCTCGATCGGCTCAAGGCGGTCGATCGGGCTACGCTGGTGGCGTTCTACATTCGCGGCCGTTCGCTCAAGCAGATGAGCCGCGAATTCGAGACGCCCATCGGCACCATCAAGCGCCGCCTGCACGTCGCCCGCAACCGGCTCCGCCAACACCTGGAGCCGGAAGCGGAGACGGACCGCGAACTGGCGTGCGTCTGATGGAGTGCGGGATACTGGGTGCTGAGTACCGAGTACTCAGTACCCAGTACCCAGTACCCAGTACCCAGTACTCGGTACTCAGTACTCAGTACTCGGTACTCCGTACTCCGTACTCCGTACTCCGTACTCAGTACCCAGTACTCGGTACTCAGTACTCGGTACTCAGTACACTCAGTACTCGGAACCTTGATACCCAAAGCGCCCTTACGGCCTTTGCCGGAAGGCCAGCCCCAATTCCTGTTCGCTTTGCTGATTTGGCTCATGCCTTCATGCAGCGCCTGCCGGTTGTAACACATCATCCGCAGAAGGCTTTGTTACGACTTGAACCATTCGCGAGATTTTCACCGGCTGACTCGCTCATGCGTTGGAAAGCGCCGAGCAATCGGCGGAGTCAACTCAGTTAACCGTGTTTCCGCTGGCGGAAAGTCTGCGCGTGGGGCATGGTTGGATGCCCGGTTAACAAATCGCGCTCGCGGTGAGACGCGGCTAGGGCGCTCGAAGAACCGTGAGGATGGCAATCATGAAAAAGTTACTGTGGGCGGCCCTGCTGGCGTTGCCCTTATTCGCGGCCAGCCCGAACAGGGCCACGGCCGGAGCGTGTTACGATCTGCAGGGCTGCTGGCGGATCAAGATCTGCGCGGCCGGCTCGCTGAAATGCTGCAGGGAAGCCTTCTGCTGCAACCAGTGCTGCCCCGGTCCCGGCGGCGGGGGCGGCTATGGCGGCGGGTATGGCGGCTGCTGCGGCGGCGGGCAGGACTGCAGCGGCAACGTGCCCGGACCCTGGTACACGTTCTGGCCTGCCAACGGCCAGCCGTACATGACTTCCGCCTATGCGACCCAGGGCTGGGTGTACGACAATAATTTCCAGCTACCGGCTCCGGTTTATCCCTATTGGCCGACTAATGTGACGGCGGCTCCAGCGGCGCCCTTCTCGGCGCCGGGCTTCCAGCCCGCGGGCTACTATCCGAGTTACTGGTACGGCCGCTGAAGAATACAGGCCGGAAGAAATACTGAATATTGAATACTGAATATTCAATGCAGAAGGCTCAGAGGAATTTCCTTCTTCATTGAATATTCAGGATTCATTATTCAACATTTTTGGGCTTGTGAATTGCTTTTCCTTGCCAGCTATCGCGCCGCTCCAGTTCTTCATGAATCGCACGCAGCAGGGCCGGCTTTTCCAGACACCATAGCGGCGCCACCAGATAGTCCGGCGGTGCGTCCCCACTAAGCCGGTGGATGACCAGGTGCGGCGGCAGCCGTTCCAGAAAATCGCAAACCAGGCTGACGTACGCGTCACGCTCCAGCATGCGCACTTCGCCTGCCGCATGCCACCGCGCCAGCGGCGTGTCGCGGACCACGTGCAGGTTGTGGATCTTGACGGCATTAATGGGCAGGGCCGCCAAAGCCTCTGCGGTCGCCAGCATGTCTTCCCGCGATTCACCCGGAATGCCAAGGATTACGTGCGCACATAAATCCAGGCCGCGTCCCCGGCAACGCTGCACGGCATCAACAAAGGCGTCGAAATGATGCCCGCGGTTCATCCAGTCCAGGGAGCGGTCGTGCATGCTCTGCAAGCCGAGCTCCAGGCAAACATAGCGCGTGCGCGCATAGGTTTGTACGAGATCAAGCACCTGATCAGGCACACAGTCGGGCCGCGTGCCGATGGCCAGACCGACGATCTGTGGCTGCTCCAGGGCTTCGTCGTAAAAGCGCTTGAGTTTCTCGACCGGGGCGTAGGTGTTGGTCGCGGCCTGAAAATAGGCGATGAACCGGCTTGTGCCATAGCGCTTTCCGAGAATGGCCACGCCGCGTTGGACCTGTTCCGCGATCGAGGAGCGCGGCAGCCGCCGGTTCGGACTGAAACTGCGGTTATCGCAGAAGACGCAGCCGCCCACGGCAACCGTGCCGTCCACGTTCGGGCAGGTGAACCCCGCATCGATAGTCACGCGGTAAACTTTTGACCCGAAGCGCTCTTTGAGAAAGCGGCTGAACGGATAATAGCGCTGCATAGGCGTGAACGGCAGCGGCATGACACCTGGCGAACCCATCGACAACGGCCTTTCTCTTGCCTCGCGCTTGTGAAAATCGAAAATTCTGCTTCCTGAACAATCGGCATGCATTATTATAAAGGAGTGAGCAGTCGATTCCCCCGCGACGCGAGGATTATTGGCATCTCTCACCAGGATGGAAGAGGTTGAGTCATGAGTCTTGAGGCCCACGGCGAGCTTATCCCAGTCGGCGGCGGCGATCCGATCCCCCTCATTCGCGAATCGCTGACTATCGGTCGCAGAGAATCATGCGATATCCCCCTGCGTTTCCATAACGTTTCCGGGCTGCATTGCGAGTTAACGTTTCGCAACGGCTACTGGCACATCAAGGACAAGGGCAGCACCAACGGCATCAAGGTGAACGGCAATCGGGTTCAGGAAAAATACCTGCATCCCGGCGATGAAATTTCCATTGCCAAGCGAAAATTCACCATCGAGTATCAACTGCTGGCCGGCCGGCAGGCCCTGCAAGAAATCGAAGACGCCGAGGACGTCATGGGCCAACCGCTACTCGAAAAGGCGGGACTGGCGCGACCCCGAAGCGAGGAACGCGAACGGCCGATGAACTTCGACCCCGGCGAGTTCCTGCTCGACGAGAACGACGAGCCGAAATAATGCCAACCCGAGCGGCGAGGCGTCCTCGCTGGCGCTTCGGGCTAGTGTGCGCAACCGCTCACCGCGGCACAAAAATCATTTCATAGCCCACCGCAAGAATTGCCACATCGACAAGCAGATGGCTTAGCCACGGCGCGTAAAGCGTTCCCGCGCGGTGGTAAAGCCAGGCCCAGGCGGCGCCGCCTCCGGCCACGCAAAGAGAAAACGGCAACGCCGCCTCCCAGAAATGTCCCGGCAGGTACACCCATAAAAGGATCACGTGATGTGCCATAAAACCGAAGCTCGATACGACGATTGCCGCCACCGGCGTGATTAGCCGCCTCAGCTCCCCGAATACAAACCAGCGCCAGTAGTATTCTTCCAGCAGCGAATGCACGCCGGCCAGGAACAGGGTGAGCAAGGCATAGCGCAACGGCGTATCGGCGTGAAACAGCTTGATGCGCGACAACACTTTCTCCGGCGTGGACGCAAGCATGGGATTTGAACGCAGGAAGCCAAAATAGGCAACAAAAACGAGCGCCATGACGACCAACCCAAACGCCAGACCCAGGCGCAACCCGGCGGGCCTGGGACGCGTGACCGTTACGCGGCGGCGTTCGATCAGCATGACCCAGGCCAGGGGAAAAGCGAACTGAACTGCCTTGCTCGCGGCATACGTTATTAGCGCGAGGTAGCTGGTGCCGCCTGGCGCGGCCGGCCTACTGGCAAGAACGACAAAGTAAATCCAGGCCGTCAGACTGGGGAAGAGCAAGGCGAAGAGCAACGCTCCCCACGTCGGGTCAAATCGTTTGCGTGGCGATGCGGTGCTCGCGAGACGTTCGTTGCTCTTCTCCGGATTGAATGCGGTCATCGGATCAGCTCAGGCACGAGGTCTGTCTTTGGTGTGCCGTGCTTCGACACCGCCGGGCTTGTCCCGTTTGACACCGCCGGGCTTGTCCCGGTGGAGCGCTGACTGACGGCCAGTAACCGATGCATACATACCGATGGCCGCCACCGGGCTTGCTCCGGTGGAGCCACGACTGATGGCCCGGCTGACAATCGTCGCCCCACGGGGGCAAGCCGGACAAGCCCGTGGTGCCGGTTATGCTGGCGAAATCGCGCAAGGTCATAAAGCAATCCAAAGCGGTGTCGAGCCACCGCACTGCCAAACTCAAGGGGGCAGTTCGCCGACCACCCTGCGCACGAGCACACGCAGCTTCTTCTCAGCAATCGCCGCCGTGGCCAGAATGTCCTCGAGGACAACCGGTTCGAGTGCGTCGGGCAAACACATGTCGGTGATGACGGACAGGCCCAGGTTGCGCAGACCGCAGTGGACGCCGACAATAACTTCCGGGACCGTGGACATGCCGACGACGTCGGCGCCAATGCCGCGCAGAAAGCGATACTCCGCGCGCGTCTCCAGGTTGGGCCCCGTGACCGCGACAAACACGCCTTTATGACAGACGATCTTCTCATCCAGGGCCACGCGCGCGGTCAAGGCGATCAGTTCGGGGTCGTAAGGCCGGCACATATCGGGAAAACGCGGGCCGAGGCGATCGTCGTTCTTGCCGATGAGGGGATTATCGCCCATCAGGTTGATGTGGTCGTCGATGACCATGAGATCGCCCTTGGCGAACTGCGGGTTCATGCCGCCGCAGGCGTTGCTGACCACGAGCACCTCGCAACCGAGCGCTTTCATGACGCGCACCGGAAGGGTGATCTGCTGAAGGCTGTAGCCTTCGTAGTAATGAAAGCGCCCTTCCATGGCGACCACGGTCTGGCCGGCCAGGCGGCCGCAGACGAGCCGGCCGGCGTGCGACTTGACGGTGGGTTGGGGGAAGTAAGGTATCTCCTCGTAGGGGAAAGTCGCCTCCGCTTCGATGTCCTCGGTCAGCCCACCCAGTCCGGTGCCCAGGATGATCCCCGCTTTCGGTTTGGCGGACCATCGTTTGACGATGACTTGCTTGGCTGCCTGGATTTGCTCGTAAAGGTCAGGCATGGTCATGGCTGATCCGAGAGGAAATTTGCCCAGTCGCTGCCCCGTCTCGTTCAGACCTAAGTGTATACAACTAACTGTCGAGGGACAGTAACAAGAGGTAATGTCTCAGTTTGTCGCCTTTCGCTCCGCGAAAGCACGCGGAGCGAAAGGCGACAATACGCCAAAGCGAGAGGTGGAAAATGACTGCCCTGTTTGCCTTCGTTGCCGCCGCAGGGCTCGTGGCTGCTGCCGGGCCGCCGGCCGATTCCGCCAAGAAGGACCTGGAGAAACTTGCCGGCACCTGGATCATGGAGTCGCTCGAGGTGGACGGGAAGCAGGTTCCGGAGGAAAAGCTCAAGGGCACGACCCTGGAAATCAAGGGAGACAAATACATTGTCACGACCAAGGACGATAAGTATGAAGTGACGCTGAAGCTCGATCCCGGCAAGAAGCCGAAGGAGATCGACATGATCTTCCCGAATGGCGCCGAGCTGCCGAAAGTGCGCAAGGGCATTTACGAGCTTGGCGAGGACACCTTCAAGATTTGTCGCGGCCAGGGGGACAACCAGGAGCGGCCGACCGAGTTCGGCACCTGGCCGAATACGGGAGTATTTCTGGTCGTTTGGAAACGGTCCAAGTAACCGCTCAGCGGGGAAGCGCGCGTCATGGCAGCGAACCTGACTCCTCAATATCTGGAAGCGGAAGCCGAGTACAAGAAAGCGCAAAGCGCGGAAGAGCGGCTGGAGTGCCTGAAGAAGATGTACGCCCTCCTGCCCAAGCACAAGGCCAGCGAAAAGCTGCAAGCGGAGCTGAAGACCAAGATCAGCGACACCCGCAAGGAGGTGGAGCAGGACAAGAAGAATCCGAAGAAGACCGGAGTCAGCTACAAGATTCCCCGGCAAGGGGCCGGCCAGGTGGTCATTGCCGGTCCCCCCAACGCGGGTAAGAGCCGCCTGCTGACGCGCTTGACGCGCGCCACTCCGGAAGTGGCCCCGTATCCATTCACGACGCGCGAGCCGCATGCCGGCATGATGGACTGGGAGGACGTGCGTGTGCAGCTCATCGACACGCCGCCTATTACCGCTGATTATTTGGAAGGCTATCTGTCGAGCATGGTGCGCACGGCCGATGGCTGCATTTTACTGGTCGATCTGGGCGACGATGATGGACCGTTCGCCACCGAGGCCGTGACGGCGCGGCTGGCGGAGTCAAAGACGATTCTGGCAGGCCAAGCGCCGGCGGAAGAGGAGGATCCCACCGTCAAGCACGTGAAAACCATGCTGGTTGCCAACAAGATGGATTTGCCGGGCGCGGCCGACCGGCTGGAATTCGTCAAGGAGCTTTTCGCGGCGCGGTTCCCGATTCATGTCGTCGCCGCGGAGACCGGCGCCGGCCTGGAAGAGTTACGCAGCGAAATCTATCGCTTTTTGCAGGTGATTCGCGTCTATACCAAGCAGCCCGGCAAGCCGGTCGATCGGGAATCCCCGTTCACCTGCCCGGTCGGCAGCACCGTCCATGAGATGGCCGGCCTGGTGCATCGCGATTTTGTGGAAGGACTCAAGTCCGCGCGGATCTGGGGCAGCGGCTTGCACGACGGCCAAACCGTCGGCCGCGAGCATATCTTGCATGATAAGGATGTTGTCGAGCTGCACATGTAGGGTAGGTTGGAATTTTATTTCTGCTCTCAAGCGCGCGAATGCTCTTTCATTTCAACTGCACTCTTTTACAATGGGGAGCCGGTTCAACAGCATCGAAAAGCAGGCACAGTCCGCCGGGCCATCCGGCGCAAGGAAAGTTTTTGTGGGCTCGAAGTATATCGTAAGACACGGCACCATGCGCTTCCTGGGCGAATTCGAAGCCGCCGGGGAGGGGACTTATCGCCGGGGCGACGAGGTGATCATCCGTTCGGAGCGCGGCCTGGAAGTCGGCGAGGTGATGTGCGAGACCAACCCGCGCGCCGTGGAGTTGCTCACCGAACCTACGCATGGGCAAGTCATGCGCCTCATGTCCGGCGAAGATGACGTGCAGCTCGCGAACCTGCGCGCCAATGAGCAGCATGAAATGGACACCTGCTGCCGGATTATCGCGCAGCGGCAGCTGCAGATGGAGCTCGTGGACGTCGAGCATCTCTTTGGCGGCGAGCGCGTCGTTTTCTATTTCCTGGCCGAGAAGCGCGTCGATTTTCGCGACCTCGTGAAAGACCTGGCCCGCGAGTACCGCACGCGCATCGAAATGCGCCAGATCGGCGTGCGCGACGAGGCGAAACTCCTCGCCGACTATGGAGACTGCGGCAAGCCGGTTTGTTGCAACTCGCATATGATGGCCATGCCCCCGGTGTCGATGCGCATGGCCAAGCTGCAGAAGTCCACGCTCGATCCGTCCAAGATTTCCGGCCGCTGCGGCCGGCTGAAGTGCTGTCTCCGCTTCGAGCAGGACGTGTACGAAGAGTTTCAGCGCGACTTGCCTGCCGTGGGCACACGCATCTTGACACGCAAGGGGCAAGGGCGTGTACTATCGCAGGAAATCCTCGCTCGCAAAGTGTTGGCGGAATTTGAAGACGGCCGCCGCGTCATTGTGGCGGCGGACGAGATCCTCACCAAGTTGTGAACAAAAGGCGGAGTTTGGCTCCATGTCGAGTTACCAGGCGCGTATTGCCGATCTCGTCGAGCGGGACGGACGCTATGCCTATGAGGCGTATGAATTCGTGTTTGCGGCGCTGGCGCATACCCAGAAGCTCCTGGGCCGCGCGCCGGTCCGGCAGGAGACCCCCGAGGCAGAGCATCACGTCTCCGGTCGGCAACTGGTGGAAGGCGTGCGCGAGCTGGCGCTGAGCGAGTTCGGCTTGATGGCCCGCGTGGTGTTCCGGATGTGGGGCATCCGCTGCACGGCCGACTTTGGCGAGATCGTTTTCAACCTCGTGGAGGAGGGTCTCATGAGCAAGACCGAGCAGGACTCGCGCGAGGACTTCCAGGATATTTTCGATTTCGACCGGGGTCTGGTGGAAAACTTTCGCATTGAGCTGGATGAGCTGGAATGGACGCGCTGAAAGCGGCCCGGCTGCGCCTCTTATTTGCGGCGCTGCTCTTTTTCGCATGGATTGGCTGGCTGGCTTACCTGGCGGCGAAGGTCTCGCTGGACCCGCCCATCGTCCTGTCCCGGCCGCAGTTTCTCGTCTCCAATCTCGATGTGATTGCGGAAGTCGAGCAAATCCCCGAACGCGACGAGCAGCCGACGCCGGTGAAAGTTATCGAGGTGCACTATCCGCCAGGCGACAAAGCTCTCCAGGGGAAAGTTATCCAGGTAGCGGGACTTGCCCGCTGTCGCAAGGACTGGAAGGGCCCGGGGCCGTATATCCTGCCGCTGGTACGCTCGGACGACAAACACTTCATTGCCGCTATTCCCCACTCGCCGGGTTTCCCGCCCTCGACGGACCAGGCGCGCACCTGTCGGATCTATCCCGTGAACCCGCAAACCATGGCGCAGCTGAATTCCGTGCCGAAACTGGAGCGCTAATACAGATCAGACCTGCCGGGACAGAGGCAGATAAAGCGTCAGCACAAAAGCGGCCAGGGCCACGATGAGGGCAAGGATCATGGGAATGCGCATGGCGCGCTGCACGGTGGTCCTTCGAGCGTAGGCGCCGATCAAGGGCGGCAACAGCAAGTTGCCGAAAGAGCCAAGCGCGAACATGGCGCCGTAGGCGGTTCCCTGGGTCGACTGGAACTGTTCCAACAGAATGCCGACCAGGGTCGGAAAAATTGGCCCAAAAAACAGACCGACGAGAACGAGCCCCGCCGCGGCGCTGAAGCTTTTTCGCGCACCGGCCATGTTCCCGAGCGCCATCGCCGCGGCGAGCGCCAGCAACACCATGAACCAACCCTGTGCGACATCCCGGTTGAGAGCATGGTAGGCAAAGGCTGCTGCCAACAGACGCGACGTGAGAAAGGCGAGCCAGAAACCGATCAAGATCCGTTCTGCACGAAGCGCGGGAAACCCCAGGTCATGCAGGTAACGTGTGGCCCAGGTGCTCAGCGACCCCTCCAGCGGACCGTAGAAGAGCAAAGTAGCGGCTGCCAGCCACAGCAAGGGCCGGCCGAAAACCGCCCATGGCTCCGCGCGGTTAGCCGGATGTGGCGGGAAGCTGGTCAGTGCCGCCAGCAAAGCCGGCAGGAGGCACACCACGGAAATCAGAACCAGCCCCCGCCGATACTCAAATTGCTCCAGAAGCCTCTGCGCGATCATCGGCGAAACCAGGGCGCCAAGCGCGAAGAAGACATTGCCAAAATTCTGCGCCGCGACTGCGTTTTCCGGGTAAAAGGCCGTCAGCATCAGCACGCTGCTGCTCGTGCTGAGGCACGCGCCACCCATGCCAAGCAGCAGAATGGAGCCGAGAGCCCTTCCCATGGTCTGACTGGCAGCCAGGGAGGCCACCGCCGCGGCCGTTAGCAACGAACCGAATATCAGCACCGGCTTGACATCCCACTTATCGATCAGAATGCCGCTCAGCAGCATCATCGGGATGAGGCTGAGATTCATGGCCGAGAGCAGCCACTCGACTCGGTCTTCACCCACCGCCAGGCGTTTGGCCAAAAGCAGCTGAATGCTTTCGAGCAACACCAGCACCATGCCGAAGACAAAGGCTCCGGAAATGGTCGCTGCAGTAACCGACTGGAAGCCGATCATGAGATCCTGAACCCGTGAATAAGGGAGCTTGTCATTATTTTAGAAGGTTGCGGGCAGGCCGACGGGCTTCCTATAATGCGTTAGGGTCCGCTAGCCGATTCGGAATGTCGGCAGAGTGCGGTGGGCAAAGGCTTTAAGGGAATTTCGGCTTGCAGGAGTTATACGGGCTTCCTATACTGACACTTTCCACGCATTAGGCTGCGCTAGCGTAGCTCAATGGCAGAGCACTGGTTTTGTAAACCTGAGGTTGTGGGTTCGACTCCCACCGCTAGCTTCCCAGGCGCGGAAGCCGTCGATTCGATCAAGGCCCACCGGCCAGGCTAGTTCAGAAGTCAGAGGTCAGAAATCAGAGGTCAGAAGGGCGGAAGTTCTGACCGATTTCTGACCTCTGACTTCTGATTTCTGATTCTCGGATCGGCCATTGTCCGGGAGCTTGCCGACATGGACATGGATGGGCAGATGGCCGAGCGGCCAATGGCATCAGACTGTAAATCTGACGGGCTTAGCCCTACGGGGGTTCGAATCCCTCTCTGCCCACTGTTCCGAAGAACCGATGAAGCGATGCGGGTGTAGCTCAACTGGCAGAGCTCCAGCCTTCCAAGCTGGATGTTGGGAGTTCGAACCTCCTCACCCGCTTTGGCAAAGCGGCGTGTGGCAGGGAACTCATGCTGCTTTAGCTCAGCGGTAGAGCGCGTCCTTGGTAAGGACGAGGTCCTGGGTTCAATCCCCAGAAGCAGCTGTTTGCTCACCGCCGTGAATAGTGAGTGGTGAGTAGTGAGTGGTGAGTAGTAATTAATGGTTGGGCGGTGCGTGGTGGCTGAGTAGTGGTAGCTGGTGCTGAATCCTTCGCACCACTCACCACTCACAACTCACCACTCACCCATTTGCAATGCGGAGGAACGATGGCTAAGGACGTCTTTTCGCGGACCAAGCCGCACGTCAACGTTGGCACCATTGGTCACATCGACCACGGCAAGACTACCTTGACGGCGGCGATCGTGGCGCGCCAGGGGTACAAGAACAAGGTCGACAAGATCAAGTCGTACAAGGATATCGCCAAGGGCGGTACCGAGCGCGACGAGCTGAAGACCGTCACCATCAGCGTGGCCCACGTGGAGTACGAAACTCCGGCGCGGCATTACGCGCACATCGATTGCCCGGGGCACGCCGACTACATCAAGAACATGATCACCGGCGCCGCTCAAATGGACGGGGCCATCCTGGTCGTGGCCGCCAACGACGGTCCCATGCCGCAGACGCGCGAACACATCCTGCTCGGCCGCCAGGTCGGCGTGCCGCGCATCGTCGTGTTCCTGAACAAGATCGACACCGTGGACGACCCGGAATTGCTCGAGCTGGTCGAACTGGAGCTGCGCGAGCTGCTGAGCAAGTACGATTTCCCGGGTGATGAGATCCCGATCGTGCGCGGCAGCGCCTTGCCGGCCATGTTGAGCAACGGCAAGGACGATGCGGCCTGCAAATGCATCGACGATCTGATGAACGCGCTTGACACCTACATCCCCCAGCCTCAGCGCGCCGAGGACAAGCCGTTCCTCATGAGCATCGAGGACGTCTTCTCGATCAAGGGCCGCGGCACGGTGGGCACCGGCCGTATCGAGGCCGGCAAGTGCAAGGTGGGCGATGAAGTGGAAATCGTCGGCCTCATGAAGGCGCCGCACAAGACCGTGGTCACCGGCGTCGAGATGTTCAACAAGACGCTGGAATTCGGCCTGGCCGGCGACAACGTGGGCGTGCTCCTGCGCGGCATTGAAAAAGACGGCCTGGAACGCGGCCAGGTGCTGGCGAAGCCAGGCTCCATCACGCCGCACACCAAGTTCGAAGCAAGCGTTTATGTGCTGTCGAAGGAAGAAGGCGGCCGCCATACACCCTTCTTCACCGGCTATCGACCCCAGTTTTACTTCCGCACCACGGACGTCACCGGTGAAGTGAAACTACCGGACGGCGTGGAAATGTGCATGCCCGGGGACAACATCAATGTGGTCGTGGAGCTGCTGCCCGACAAGCCGATCGCCATGGACACCAACCTCCGCTTCGCCATTCGCGAAGGCGGCCGCACGGTCGGCTCGGGAGTGGTCACCAAGGTGATTTCATAATATCCAGTAGGACGGATTTTAATCCGTTCTGCCGTTTGGCCGGGGAAATTGAGCCATGCGTGAGTATGTTTGGTTGGAATGCACGAGTTGCGGCAATCGGAATTACCGCACGAACAAGGAGACCCGCGGGGCGGACCGGCTGGAAATGAAGAAGTATTGCCGCAAGGAGCGCAAGCATACGCCGCATAAGGAATCACGCAAGAAGTGATTGCAGATTGAAGATTTTGGATTGCAGATTAAGCGATGCTTTGGGGCGCGGCTGTCCATTTAAAATGTGAGCTACACAATCTCAAATCTGCAATCTGAAATCTGCAATGCCCGGAGGGGTGTAGCTCAATTGGTAGAGCACCGGTCTCCAAAACCGGCGGTTGAGCGTTCGAGTCGCTCCGCCCCTGTTGGACGTGCGGTTCGCCCGCTTGACTTTCTTCTGCCGGGGCAAGGATTCGCTCTGGACCCCCGACTTTGAGCCGCGCGTGGTCCTTTTCAGATAAGGATTTGCCATGGCTTTGGCAGTCAAGAACGCGACAGAGACGCCTACGCGGCCGGCTCTGCACCGCCTGGCGGTGGGCAGCCTGCTGGGGACGCTCTACGTTCTCGTCAGCTTGACGATTGTGTTCTATGGAATCCCCAGTCTGTGGAGCGCAACCGTCTCACATGCCCTGGCGAACGTGCCGGCCATCGACGCCGCTCTCATGATCCTGGTCATGCTCGGGGCCGGTGCGGGCCTTTTCTATCTGGGCGTGCGTCTGCTGGGACCGAATCCGCCGCACGGCTTGAAGGCGGGCACCTTCGCGGGCCTCGTGCTCGTGTTCCTGGTCGCCATGGTTAGCGAGTGGGTCGGCGGCATTGTGGAACGTATCGTGTACAGCAGCCGCGTGTTCGGCGAATCCGGCCCGACGGTGGGATTGGCGATCACGGTAGTCGTCGGCGTTTGCTTGCTCATCGTGGGCATTCGCTTCTTTTTCCGGCCGGCCTTTGAAAGATACATGACCTCCCTGGAAAGCCAGGGCTGGTTTTCGTTGGACTCGTACAAGCGCAGTCAAGGACAACGCGTACGGCGCGCGACGATTGTCAGCATGCTGATTTTGGCCGGCTGCGGTATATTCACGTTGCTGTCGCATCGCACTCTGGAGAGCGGGCCTGACGATTGGGGCCTCGCCATCCCCTTCACGTCCAGCGTGACCGTGACGGATCCCGGTGATACCAGAGCCTTGAAGAATTCGGTCCTGGATAAGAACGACAAGGTGCGCATCATCGATCCCGGCAAGCAAGGAGAGACACACTGGCGCAGAGGGGACATCGTTTCGCGGCAAGATTATGACGCGGAAGTGGCCCGGCGCGCCAAGGCGGGGCAATCCTCAAAGCCCGTGGCCGGGCCCATGGTCAATCGGTATGAGCTGCGTGATCTGAACGATGCTTTCGCGCGAACGCACGTCCGGATCACCGATCCCGGTAAATCGAGCAAGTTCAAGAAGAACGACGTGGTTTCCAGGGAACAGTTCCAGGAAGAGAAGGATCGCCTGGAAAACAACAACCCGCCGACTGCCGAGGCGCCGCGCCTGGCCAGCGGCATCACGGAGTACAAGCGAATTTCCTTGCTGCCGCACGTGCGCTTCACCTTGCCGATTCTCCTGGCCGCCTTCTCGTTATGGTTTGCCTACCGGTTCGTGAACTTCCCGCCGTTCGCCGATTTCCTCATCGCGACGGAGGCGGAGCTGAACAAGGTGTCCTGGGTGACCCGGAAGCGCCTGGTCCAGGACACCATCGTGGTGCTGGTGACCATGTTGCTGCTGACCGTCTTCCTGTTTGTCGTGGACCTGATATGGTTCAAGACCCTAAGCTGGCGCTATATCGGAGTTATCCACATACCCGAATCCGGCGTGAGCACCGCGGAAGTGGACAACCGCATAGAACAGCTGGAAAGCGAACTCGGCAGCGAGCAAGATCCCAAGAAACAGAGTGATATTCGCACGCAAATTACCCAGGCCAAAAAGGACCGCGAACGCATGAGGCGGGAGAAACCCGAAGACCGGCTCGATTGGTAACTGTGTGGGAGCCGGACCTGTACCGGGCCAAGTCCCGGGGGAGCGAGGCTAATGCCTGAAGAAACAGCCACCCTTGATGAACATGCCATGAACGAGGAACAGCCGGGTCAGGAGGGGCAAACTCCCGAGCCGGGCCACGCGGAGACTCCCGCGGCGGACGCAGAGAAACGCGAGGGCGCCGGCGAAGCAACGCCGCCCCCGCCCCCCGAGCCGCCTGTCGCGGAGGAAAGCAAACCCGAGCCGCCGGCGCCCAGCAACAAACGCTGGTATGTCGTCAAGGTCCAGAGTGGCCGTGAGGAGTCGATCAAGGACGCTATCGAACGCCGCGTGAAGATCGAAGGCCTCGAGGATCACTTTGGGCAGATCATCATCCCGGTGGAAAAGGTCACCGAGATGCGCAACAGCAAGCGCGTCGTCCGCGAGCGCAAGCTTTATCCCGGTTATCTTATGGTGGAGGTGGAATATAACGACCGGATTCTCTATCTCTTTCGAGAGACTTCCGGCGTCGGTGATTTTGTCGGCGGCAGCCTGCATCACGCGCCGCCGCCCATGTCCGATCGCGAGGTCGAGCGGATGCGCGGCAGCCAGGGACAGCATGTCCCGGGTATCGCCCACACCAAGCCCAAGTACGATCGCGGCGACCGCGTCAAGGTCAAGGACGGCACCTTTGCCGGCATGGAAGGCGAGGTCAAGGATCTGCTCGAAGCCAAGGGGTTGGTCCGCGTGGAACTCACCATCTTCGGCCGGCCCGTTCCGGTGGAGCTGGAGTACTGGCAAGTTGAGCACATTTAGAGGGGTCATTGGTCATTCGTCATTGGTCATTCGCGAATGACCAATGACGAATGACCAATGACGAAAGTGACAAGGGAAAAAGATGGCGCGACAGGTTCAAGCACAGATTCGTTTGCAAGTGACAGGCGGCCAGGCGACGCCGGCGCCGCCCGTGGGTCCGGCGCTCGGTCAACATGGGGTGAATATCGGGGCGTTCGTGACGCAGTTCAACGACCGCACCAAGGAGATGCGCGGTATCACGGTGCCGGTGGTGATCACGGTTTATTCCGACCGCAGCTTCGAGTTCATCGTCAAGAGTCCGCCGGCCGCCGTGCTCCTCAAGCAAGCCGCCGGCATCCCGCTCGAAAAGAAAAAGGGTGGGGAATTGATCAACCCGGAAGAGAAAGCCAAGAAGAGCGGCAAATACAAGGGCTTCAAGGTCAGCCCGGCGCAGGTCCAGGACATCGCCAAGAAGAAGCAGCAAGATCTGAATGCCCGCGACCTGGATCACGCCGTTCGGATTGTGGAAGGGACCGCGCGCAGCATGGGCCTCCTCATTGAGGCCTAGCCAGCCCATTGTTGAATCATGGGGAACTGCTGGAGTTACTTCAAGAATTAGGGAAAGCATCGAGTAAACATGGCCAAGAAACAAACCGCCAAGCCGGACGAAACGCCTGAAAAGGCCGAAGCCGCTCCTGCCAAGGAAGAGAAGTCCGCCAAGAAAGAGCCGAAAAAAGCCAAAGAGCCCAGGGCGAAGACCGCGCCGGCCGCTCCCGCCGCCGAATCGGCTCCAGGGGCGGCGCCTGCTCCTGCGCCGACTCCGGCAGCCGCGCCGGCCGCTGCCGCGGCGCCTGGAGAAACCAAGAAACGCGGCCGGCAGCCCGGCAACCCGCCGCCGCTGGGCAAGAAGCTCAAGAATCACCTTGGGAATGTCAAGCAGCGGCTGGCGAAGGAAGGTCCGCTGCCCGTCAAGCGCGCCATTGGCCTCTTGAAGCAGTTAAAGCGTGCCAAATTTGACGAAACCGTGGAAGTCCACATGTCCCTGGGCGTGGATCCGGCGCAGAACGACCAGATGGTTCGCGGCAGCGTGCCGCTGCCGCACGGCATCGGCAAGTCGGTGCGCGTGGTGGTTTTCTGCCAGGGAGACAATGTCGGCAAGGCCAAGGAGGCAGGTGCCGATTTTGCCGGCAGTGACGAATTGATCAGTAAAATCCAACAGGAGGGCTGGCTCGACTTCGACGTCGCCTTGACCACGCAAGATATGATGGGCAAGGTCAGCCGGCTTGGTAAGATTCTGGGTCCGCGCGGCTTGATGCCCACCCCCAAGGCCGGCACGGTCGTCCCGGCCAACGGCGACGTGGCCGCTGCTGTCCGCGAATTCAAGGCCGGCAAGGTCGAGTTCCGCGCCGACAAGGGCGGCAACGTACACGCGGGCGTCGGCAAAATGAGCTTTGACGAGGACAAGTTGGCCGCCAACATCACCGCCTTCATCGACCAGGTCAAGGCGGTCAAGCCGTCGGGCGTGAAGGGAAATTACGTGAAGTCCATCACGCTGTCCGCCACCATGAGCCCGGGCATCCCGGTCAGTGTCTAAGAAAGGGTCGTTCCAACGAGCCGAGGCGAAGGATTGGAGCTGGCATGAGCAAGCAAATCAAGCAAATGGAAATGGCTGCCCTCAAGCAGACGTTTAACAACGTCCAGGACATGGTGGTTTTGAGCTCCGACAAGCTCGATTGCCAGGGCGACCATCAGTTCCGGAGCGCTCTCCGCAAAAAGAATATTCGTCTGCAGATGGTCAAAAACAGCCTGGTTCGACGGGTGTTTGGCGAAATGGGAATCAAGGTGGACGATTACTGGGCGCGCTCCACCATACTGGCCTGGGGCGCCGGCAGCCTGGGAGAGCTAAGCCGGGAACTCGAGACGCTGCTGAAGAAATACGACAAGGTTGTCAAAGTCAAGGGAGCCATCTCCGAAGGACAGGCGATCGGCTTCAAGGCGGCCCTCAAGATGCCGACCCGGGCAGAGGCGATCGGCAGGGTCATCGGCCTGGCGCTAAGCCCGGCAAGCCGGCTGCTGAGCCAGATTTTGGCGCCGGCCGCGAACGTGGCCGGCCAGATCAAGACCCTCGCCGAGCGGCAACCTCCCGAAGCGGACACGCCGGCCGTAGTCGCCGCGGCGACGGAAACGACGGCGGCGACCACCGGCTAGCGCCCTTGCCGTTTACAAGTTGGAATCATAGAAAAACATGCTATTACGCGCGCCGCTGCTTTAGCTTCAAGCAGCACAGTCTCAAGAAAGGATAGTGACAGCCATGGCTGAAGAGAACGGGCGGACCTGGTCCGCGGAGGTAAAAGACCTGGGCGACAAGATTGTGACCTTGACAGTCGCCAAGGCGGTCGAGCTGGGCGACTACATGGAGCAGGTGCACAAGATCAAGCCTGCCGCTTCGGCAGTCGCCATGATGCCGGGAGCCGGCGGCGGCGGGGCAGCCGTTGCGGAGAAACCGGCCGAGCAAACCGAGTTCACGGTCGTGCTCGAAGGCTTCGACGCGGCCAAGAAGATCAACGTCATCAAGATCGTCCGCGAAATCACCGGCCTCGGCCTCAAGGAGGCCAAGGACCTGGTGGAAGGCGCCCCCAAGCCCGTCAAGGAAAATGTCTCCAAGGATGAGGGCGCCAAGCTCAAGGCCAAGCTGGAAGAGGGTGGGGCCAAAGTTTCGCTCAAGTAGGTTCGCGCGCTCGCGGTCAGGATGCCCGATCCGGACCGTGGAACGCTGTCAGGAAGCAACCTCCTCAAATCGGAGTTGAGGCGCGGCGGCGGCTCGCGGGCTGGGTTACGGAAGACCTTTCCCCGAGACCGGCAGGCAGTCACGTTGTTCAAGCGGTGGAAGCAGCGTGCCAGGCGTCAGCCAACCTCTTTGCCTCCGGTTCTTCGTGGCTCTGGAGCCGCGCCGTCCGGATCATTGGAACACGATTGCAGGCACTGTCCATACGCACGGAACTTGGCGGACAACGCCGGCCGCTTTGCCCTGGCAAGGCGCTTTTCACATTGGTGATACTAGCCATAACTTGACGCAGCCACGCAGGCGGGAGCCAACCAGGCGCTGAGGGATTCGCGCCCGGTTCGCTTTCTCCAGGCGCTGTGTCGCTTTTTCGGGGAGGAGCAAGATTTATGCCCATCCCAGCACAACGAACGATTAACCCGGTCCAGGTCCGTAATTTCGGCCGCATCGGCGACGCCATTGAAGTGCCGCCCTTGACCGATGTGCAGACCAAATCTTACGATCGCTTTCTGCAGTTGGAGGTGCCGCCCGCCAAGCGCACGCCGACCGGGCTGGAAGGGGTACTGCGCGAGATTTTCCCAATTGAAAGCTATGACAAGACGATCAGTCTGGAATACCTTCGCTACGAATTAGGGAAGCCGCGCTACGATCCGGATGAATGCCGCCAACTGCGCCTGACCTATGGGCGGCCGTTCCGCGTCTGGCTGCGCCTGAAGAAGGAGCAGCCGGTCGAGGAAGAAGTGTATCTGGGCGATATGCCGATCATGATCGGCGGCGGCGAGTTCATCATCAACGGCGCCGAGCGCGTGGTGGTCAGTCAATTGCATCGTTCTCCGGGCGTCGATTTTGTGGTCGAGACCGAGGCGAGCGAGCGTAAGCTGCACAGTTGCCGCATCATTCCCGAGCGCGGCAGCTGGATTGAGATCAATGTGACGAAGAAGGACGCGCTCGGGGTTCGCATTGATCAAAGCGGCAAATTCTCGTCGATGACTTTGCTGCGGGCGATGGATGAAGAGTTTTCCACGTCCGCGCAAATACTGATGGCCTTCTACAAGACCACGGAGATGAAAGTCTCCTCTGTCACCGCGACGCGGCTGGAGGACTTTTTCGTGGTTGGCCACCACTATCCCAACGAGCCGAAAGGCCGGATCATGGATGACATCATCGATCCGGAAACGGGAGAGGTGCTGGCGGAAACGGGAACAAGGATCACCAAAGAGGTCGCGGAAAGAATCATCGAACGGGCTGGAAAGGCTACCGTCATCCTGATGACTCCGCCGAAGGATCCGCTTATCCTGGCCTCAGTCGATGATGATCCAACCAATACGCACCAGGAAGCCCTTTTGCGCATCTATCAGCGCCTGCGTCCCGGCAACCCGCCGCAGCTCGAGAAGGCCAAGGAACTCTTCAAGGAGAAATTCCAGGACCCCAATCGCTATCGCCTGGGCAAGGTCGGCCGCTTCCGCATCAACCGCAAGTTCGACCAGGACATTCCGGAGACGGAAATGACCCTGCGCTCGCTCGATTACCTCAACGCGATTCGCTATATCCTGAATCTGCGCGAAGGCCGGGGGCATGTGGATGACATCGATCACCTGGGCAATCGCCGGCTGCGGACCATTGACGAGCTGGCAGCAGACGAGCTGCGCAAGGGTTTTCTGAAATTGCGCCGCACGGTCCAGGAACGCATGAGCATTCGCGATCAGCAGGACATGACGCCGCGCACGCTGATCAATCCCAAGAGCGTCTCGGCGGCGATCGAGTATTTCTTTGGCCGCGGCGAACTCAGCCAGGTGGTTGACCAGACCAACCCGCTGGCCCAGTTAACGCACGAGCGCCGGCTCAGCGCCCTGGGACCCGGCGGCCTCAATCGCAAACGGGCCGGCTTCGAAGTGCGCGACGTGCATATCTCGCACTATGGCCGCATTTGCCCGATTGAGACGCCGGAAGGCACGAACATCGGCTTGATTTCCAGCCTCAGTATTTACGCCGGCGTCGACGAATACGGCTTCCTGATCACGCCGTACCGCAAGTTGCACCGGCGCAAGCTGACGGAGGATATCAACTGGCTGCGTGCCGACGAGGAGTCGCTGGCGCATCTGGCGCCGGCCGATACGCCGACCGAGCATAACAAAATCAAGGACGACAAGATCATCGCGCGCTTTGCGGGGGACTTCGGCTATATCGATGCCGACAAGGTGGAATACGTCGACATTTCGCCCAAGCAAATGGTCGGCGTTTCCGCCGGCTTGATTCCGTTCCTGGAACATGACGACGCCAACCGCGCGCTCATGGGTTCCAACATGCAACGGCAAGCCGTGCCCCTGCTGGTCACGGAGCCACCCATTGTGGCGACCGGCCTCGAGAAAGATGTCGCTTACAACAGCGGTATGCTTATCCGCGCAGAGAAATCCGGCACGGTCACTTTCGTCGATGCGGAACGGATTCGCATCGATGAGCGCGAGTTCGTGCTGCGCAAGTTTGTAGGACTCAACGAGCGCACCTGCCTCAATCAGAAACCCATCGTCAAGATGGGGCAAAAGGTCAAGAAGGGCCAGGTGATTGCCGATGGCGCCGCCACGCATAACGGCGAGCTAGCGCTGGGACGCAATGTGCTCGTCGCCTTCATGGCCTGGGACGGCTACAACTTCGAGGACGCCATCATCATCAGCGAGAAGCTGGTCAAGGAAGACACTTATACCTCGATCCACATCGAGGAGTTCGAGATCGAGATCCGCGAAACCAAGCTCGGCAAGGAAGAGTTCACCCGCGATATTCCCAACGTCTCGCCCAAGGCGCTCAGCAACCTGGATGAGCGCGGCATCGTCCGCATCGGCACCTTTGTGCATCCGGGCGACATCCTGGTCGGCAAGGTGTCGCCGAAGTCGCGCAGCGAGCTGACGCCGGAGGAAAAACTGTTGCATGCGATCTTCGGCCGCGCCGGCGAGGATGTCAAGAACGACAGCCTGGAAGTCCCCAGCGGCGTGGAAGGCATTGTCATCGGCACGCAGCACTTCAGCCGGCGCGCCAGCCTCTCCGACGACGAGAAGAAGGCCCTGGACAAGGAGCAGCGCGAGATCGAGAACCGCTACAACCGGCAGATTGCCGAGCAGTTCCGGGCCATGATCGCGGAGATCGCCGGCGTTCTGGACAAGAAGGAGCTGAAGGACCCGCTCAGCGGCAAGATTCTGGGCACCGACAAGGATGACAAGGCGACGCTCGAGCAAGTGCTGGCCTTCAAGTTCGATCAGCTCGATATCCGCAGCCCGGAGCGGCAGAAGCAATCGGCGGAGGTCCATGCCCGGCACCATGAGCGCCTCAGCTTCTTGCTCGATGAAAAGGAGCGCAAGCTCAATTCGCTGAAGCGCGGCGACGAGCTGCCGAGCGGCGTGCAGCAGATGGTCAAGGTTTATGTGGCCACCAAGCGGCAGATTTCTGTCGGCGATAAGATGGCCGGCCGGCACGGCAACAAGGGCGTGATTTCCAAGGTGCTCTCGGAAGAGGACATGCCTTACCTGGCGGATGGAACGCCGGTGGACATCCTGCTCAATCCGCTCGGTGTGCCTAGCCGTATGAATGTGGGCCAGATTCTGGAGACGCACCTGGGCTGGGCGGCGCAGCGGCTCGGCTTCAAGGCGATTACACCGGTCTTTGACGGCGCCAGCGAAGAGGAAATTCGCGCCAGCTTGAAGGAAGCCGGTATTCCGGTTAGTGGCAAGAGTTTTCTGTTTGACGGCCGAACCGGCGAACGCTTCGAGCAGCCCGTCACCGTGGGGTACATCTACATGTTGAAGCTCCACCATCTGGTGGATGACAAGGTCCACGCCCGGGCCACAGGGCCCTACTCGCTCATCACGCAGCAGCCGCTGGGCGGCAAGGCCCGTTTTGGCGGGCAGCGCTTCGGCGAAATGGAAGTATGGGCTTTGGAGGCGTATGGCGCTGCCTACATCTTGCAGGAGCTGTTGACCGTCAAATCGGACGATGTGGAAGGGCGGACCAAGATCTATGAGTCCATGGTCAAGGGCGAAAATACGCTCGAGGCCGGTACGCCTGCCAGCTTCGACGTGTTGACCAACGAAATCCGTGGTCTCGCCCTGAATATGCAGTTGGAAAAGAAAAGGATATGAGCGCCCTCTGGTTCCCAGGCTCTGCCCGGGAACCGGTTGCGCGCGAGGCTCTGCCTTGCTAGGCAGAGCCTCGTGTGCAGTGGCGTTCCCAGGCAGAGCCTGGGAACGAGGTGCTGGAAGAGCGGGCGGTCGATCGATAAACTAGATGGTTTGCTTGCAATTAAAGCTGCAAACTGCTTTAATGATAAGAGATGCGCCAATTCCATCCTCACGAGAATTATCCCATGCGGATCCCGAGCGCGCAGTTTGCCGATTTTCCTACCCCGTTCTGCTCCGCTTGCTTGAGACCGACGAATTAAATCACGAAGGCCGCGATGTGCTGTGCCTGCCAGGCCTGGCGGGTTTCGCGCACCACTTTGCCGCTTTTTAAGGAGTGCGTGCCATGAGTTCCGGTGAAGCCAATTACGACCGTATCAACGACTACGGGGCTGTGCGCATTAGCCTGGCCAGCCCCCATGACATTCGCAGTTGGTCTTTCGGCGAAGTCAAGAAGCCGGAGACCATCAATTACCGAACCTACCGCCCGGAGAAAGACGGCCTGTTTTGCGAACGCATATTTGGGCCGGAGAAGGACTGGGAATGCGCCTGCGGCAAGTATCGTGGCATGAAATACAAGGGTATGATCTGCGATCGTTGCGGCGTCAAGGTGACCCATAGCCGGGTCCGCCGCAAGCGCATGGGCCATATCGAACTGGCGGCGCCGGTCGTGCACATCTGGTTTTTCAAGGCCATGCCCAGCCGCCTCGGCACGCTGCTCGACATGAAGACGACCAGCCTGGAGAAGATCATTTACTTCCAGGACTACGCGGTGGTCGATGCCGGCGAGGGCCCGCTCAAGGAACGGCAGCTCCTCACCGAGGACGAATTCCGCAAGGCCCGCGAGGCCTATGGCGACACCTTCGAAGCGGACATGGGCGCCGAGGCGGTCAAGAAGCTCCTGGAGCGACTCGACCTGGTCAGCCTCTCCAAGGATCTGCGCGAGAAGCTGGCAACCGAGACCGCCAAGGACAAGCCTTCCAAGCAGAAGCAACGCGACCTGACCAAGCGACTCAAGGTGGTGGAGTCCTTGCGCGACAGCGGTTTCGGCGGCACGCCGAACAAGCCGGAGTGGATGATCCTGGAGTGCATCCCCGTCATCCCGCCGGACCTGCGGCCGCTCGTGCTGCTCGACTCGGGCAACTTTGCCACCAGCGATCTCAACGATCTCTACCGCCGCATCATCAACCGGAATAACCGGCTCAAGAAACTCGTCGATCTCAACGCGCCCGAAGTCATCATCCGCAATGAGAAGCGGATGCTGCAGCAATCGGTGGACGCGCTCTTCGACAACAACCGCTGCAAGCGGCCCGTGCTCGGCTCGAGCAATCGTCCGCTCAAGTCCCTGACCGACATGATCAAGGGCAAGCAAGGCCGCTTCCGCGAGAACTTGCTGGGCAAGCGCGTCGATTACTCGGCCCGCTCCGTGATCGTGGTCGGCCCCGAGCTGCGCCTGCACCAATGCGGTTTACCGAAGAAGATCGCCCTGGAGCTATTCCAGCCGTTCATCATTCGCCGGCTCAAGGAGCTAGGCCACGCCGACACGATTAAATCCGCGAAAAAGATGCTCGAGCGCAAGGACGAGCAGGTCTGGGATATTCTCGAAGAAGTCACCAAGAACCATCCGGTGCTGCTCAACCGCGCCCCGACCTTGCATCGCATGGGCATCCAGGCCTTTGAACCGGTATTGATCGAAGGCAATGCGATTCGGATTCATCCGCTGGTGTGCAAAGGCTTCAACGCCGACTTCGACGGCGACCAGATGGCGGTGCATCTGCCGCTCTCCATCGAGGCCCAGGTAGAGGCGACCGTGCTGATGATGTCCACCAACAACATCTTCAGCCCGGCCAACGGCCAGCCGATTATCAGCCCGAGCCAGGATATCGTCATGGGCTGCTACTATCTTACCGCCACGCGGGGTGAGCCGGGGGACATCGTCGAGCCGGGAGAGGGGATGATGTTCACCAGCCCCGCCGAGGTGTTCCTGGCCTACGCGCAGAGGAAACTCGGCGTCCATGCCCGCATCAAGGTGCGGCTGCCGCACGAGAAAAAGGTCATTAGCGAGGTTCGCTACGACAAGGACAAGGTGCGCGTCGATGAAGTCGGCCGGCATTCGAACGACCTGGTCAATACCACGGTCGGCCGGGTTCTCTTCAACGACATCCTGGATCCCAAGATGGCGTACTATGATTTGCCGCTGTCCGGCAAACATCTGAGCCGCATCATCGCCGACTGCTATCAATTGCTGGGCCGGCGGCAAACCATCGAGCTGCTGGACCGTATGAAGGATCTGGGCTTCCGCGAATCCACGCGCAGCGGCCTCAGCTTCGCGACGGACGACCTGCGCACGCCGCTGAGCAAGGAAAAAATCATCCTGGAGATCGAGAAGGAAGTCGACAAGGTCCAGAAGCAGTACCAGCGCGGCATCATCACCGAAGGCGAGCGCTACAACAAGGTCATCGACCTGTGGACCCACGCGCGCGACGAAATCACCAAGCAGATGATGCACGACCTCGCCAACGACGTGCGCGAGGGCAAGCCATACCTGAACCCGATCTTCCTGATGGCTCACTCCGGCGCTCGCGGCGGCGTCGAGCAGATCCGCCAGCTGGCCGGCATGCGCGGTTTGATGGCCAAACCGTCCGGCCAGATCATCGAGACGCCGATCAAGGCGAACTTCCGCGAGGGCCTGAGCGTCCTCGAGTACTTCAGCTCGACGCACGGCGCTCGCAAGGGCCTGGCCGATACGGCGCTGAAGACAGCCGACTCCGGTTACTTGACCAGGAAACTCGCGGATGTCGCCCAGAATGTTGTCGTCACCATGCAGGACTGCGAGACCACCCAGGGGGTCGCCAAGGGGGTCGTGTACAAGGGCGAAGAGATTGAGCGCTCCTTGAGCGAATCGATTCGCGGCCGCGTCAGCCGTAACACGATCACGACCATTACGGGGGAGGTGATTGTCCGGGAAAACGAGATGATCACCTGGGAGCAGGCGCGGAAGATTGAAGCGCTCGGCGTGGACAAGATCCTCGTGCGCAGCCCGATGACCTGCCAGGCGCCGCTGGGCGTGTGCCGGCTCTGCTACGGCATGGACCTGGCCACGGGCAATCTCGTGGAAGAGGGCATGGCCGTCGGCATTATTGCCGCGCAATCGATTGGCGAGCCGGGCACGCAGCTCACCATGCGCACCTTCCACATCGGTGGTGTAGCCCGCCGCGCGGTCGAGGAAAGTGAGATCAAGGCCAAGAAGTCCGGCGTCATCAAGTTCGAGCGCGTCAACGCCGTCGAAGTCGAAGACGAACACAAGAAGCAGCATCGCGTGGCCCTGACACGTAACGGCGAGTTGCTGATCATGGGGCCCAAGGAACGGATACTGGAAAACTACAGTATTCCCAACGGCTCGACGCTGCTGGTCGAAGAAGGGCAAACCGTGCAGCCCGGACAGCTGCTGTGCAAATGGGATCCGCACATGATCCCGATTCTCGCCGAGGTCGGCGGCCGCATTCGTTTTGACGAGATTGTGGAAGGCGAAACGCTCCGCAAGGAACGCGATCCGGGCGGGGCCGAGCGCTGGGTCATCATGGAGCACAAGGGTGACCTGCATCCGCAAATTGTCATCGAGGACGACCGCGGCCAGAGCCTGGCGTTTTACTACGTGCCCGAGAAAGCGCACCTGGAAGTGCGCGAAGGCAACACGGTTTCGGCCGGTAGTTTGCTGGCGAAGACGCCGCGGGAAGTCGGCGGCACCCAGGACATCACGGGCGGTCTGCCCCGTGTCACGGAAATCTTCGAAGCGCGGCGGCCGCGCGAGCCGGCCGTCATGGCGGAAATCGCCGGCAAGGTTCGCCTCGGCGAGAAGAAGAAAGGCAAGCGCATCATCATCATCGAGGCCATGGACGATCACGGCAAGCCGGTCGGCGTGGAGCGCGAACACGCCGTGCCGCACGGCAAGCACCTGCGCGTGCACACGGGCGACTACGTGAAGGAAGGCGACCCGCTGGTTGACGGCCCGCTGGTGCCGCACGACATCCTGCGCATCAGCGGCGCGGACGCGGTGCAGAATTACCTGGTGCGCGAGGTGCAGAGCGTGTACCGCAGCCAGCGCGTCGACATCGATGACAAGCACATCGAGATCATCGTCGCGCAAATGTTGCGCAAAGTGAAGGTCGAGACCATGGGCGACACCGGCTTGCTTCCCGGTTCGGTGATCGACAAGTTCGCCTTCCGCGAGGTCAACGAGCGCCTGCGCGAATGCGTGAAGATCAAGGATCCGGGCGATTCCAAGTTCGAGCCAGGCAAGATCGTCAGCAAGGACGCCTTCGAGGAGGAGCGTGCCCGGCTGGAAGCCGAAGACCTGAAGCCGCCGAGCTACACGTCGCCACAGCCTGCCACTTGCAGCGTGGTGCTGCTGGGCATCACCAAGGCCGCGGTGCAATCCGACAGTTTCATCTCGGCGGCCAGCTTCCAGGAAACGACCAAGGTTTTGACCGAAGCCGCCCTGGCCGGCAAGGTCGATTATCTGGTCGGCTTGAAGGAAAATGTCATCCTTGGCCACCTGGTGCCGGCGGGCACGGGTTTCCATACGCACCAGGACGCGGAAGTGCGCATCCACCCGGACGCGTTGGAGAATGCGCCGCCGCCGCCCCCGCCCGCTCGACCGGCTCAGTTTGAGACGGCCGCCGCCTCGGAATGAGGCGTATGATCGACCGGCGGAGAATGAAGCAAGGGTGGTTCTGGTCTTGTTTGCTTACCCTTGCTTCATCCTCCGTTCCTTATTCCTTCAAACTGTCTCTTGACCAGACCGCCCAGCATTACTAGCGTAATGTTTTCCGATTGTGCATTTGTTGCTTGATTTTACAGTGGACGTGCCGCAGAATACCGATCATTGCTAGACCGCTCACGGCGCGCTGGAGAAGGTAATGCCGACCATTAATCAGCTGGTGCGTAAGGCCCGCCGCCAGCAATACCGGAAGCCGAAGCATCCGGCGATGCAAGGATGCCCGCAGAAGCGCGGCGTCTGCTTGCAAGTAAAAACCATGACGCCCAAGAAGCCCAACTCGGCCCTGCGCAAGGTGGCCCGCGTCCGTCTCTCCAATGGCATTGAAGTGACGGCTTACATCCCGGGCGAAGGACACAACCTTCAGGAGCACTCGATTGTGCTGGTCCGGGGCGGTCGCGTGCGCGATTTACCTGGCGTGCGTTATCACATCATTCGCGGCGTGCTCGATTCCCAGGGCGTCGCCGACCGAAAACAGGCTCGTTCCAAATATGGCGCCAAACGCGAAGGTAGTTAAGCGTGAGGCAAGGGTGGAAAAAGCAAGGGAAAAAGCCAGACTTTTCCCTTTCTTGTTTACTGCCTGGCCCGTCTTATTCTTATCGCCCGTTGGTCGAGTCCGCGTGCGGGACCGCTGGCGGCATGGCGGCCCCATTTTCCTTACCCCAGGGGCAGATCAATATCATGATGGAGCTGAAAGTGACGCTCGATTTCGCCTGTTGCACCTGCACTCGTCCGGTGGGGGTGACGTTGAAATGCGAGGGCAAGGGCCTGGCTGCCGGGTCCACGGCGGTCGCGGCGGTGCTTGTTCCCTGCCCGAATTGTGCTGCCATCAACCAGCTGTACTTTGAGCCGAGCGGCACGCTGCGTGCCGTCGCGCCTTACAAACTCACTCGGCCAATGCCGGTGCCTTCGCTAAACTAGATAAGCAAACCTGTGACAAAAAGGAAGATCGTCAGGAAACATCAATATGGGGAAACGAACCGCAAGCGCCGAAACGCTGAAGCCGGACCCGCGGCACAATTCGAAACTGGCGAGCAAATTCATCAACTGCCTGATGTGGCAGGGGAAGAAGGCGACTGCCATGCGGATTTTTTACGGCGCCCTGGACCAGATAAAGCAGCGCATGCCGGATGCCAATCCGATTGACGTATTCACCCAGGCAGTGGAGCACGTCAAGCCGACCGTCGAGGTCCGGTCGAAACGCGTCGGAGGCGCCACGTACCAGGTGCCGATGCAGGTGAACCGCAATCGCCAGCAAAGTCTGTCGATCCGCTGGATCATCGAGGCGGCCCGCAAGAAGGCCGGACGACCCATGGACCAACGGCTTGCCGAGGAGTTCATGGCCGCCTACCGCCGCGAGGGCGAAGCCATGACCAAGCGCGAAAATACCATCAAGATGGCGGAATCCAACAAGGCCTTCGCGCACTTTGCCTGGTAAGATAACAAAACGGCAACGAACCACAGGGACGGTGTCTCTGTGGTTCGTTTTCTTTTTGCAGAGACAAGCCCGTGGCCGCGACCGACTACGATCTGAGCAAGATTCGCAACCTGGGGATCATTGCGCACATCGACGCCGGCAAGACCACCACCACCGAGCATGTGCTTTATTACGCCGGCGCCACGCACCGCCTTGGCACCGTCGATGCAGGCACAACGGAAACCGACTACGACGAGGAAGAGAGAAAACGCGGCATTACGATCTACAGCGCCTGTATTCCGCTGACCTGGCGCGCCTGCACGATCAACCTGATCGACACGCCTGGGCACGTCGATTTCACGGCCGAGGTCGAGCGCTCGCTGCGCGTGCTCGACGGTTGCGTGGTCGTTTTCGACGCGCAGAAGGGCGTGGAAGCGCAATCGGAAACAGTGTGGCGGCAGGCGGACAAATACCAGGTTCCCCGGCTGGTATTTGTCAACAAGATGGACGTCGTCGGCGCGGATTTTGCGAACGTCTTGCAGGAAATCCAGGAGCGTCTGGAAGGCAAGCCGGTAGCCGTCAATATCCCCATTGGCAGCGGCTCTATCAAGGACAGTCCAACTCCCTTCAAAGGGATTATCGATCTCCTGGAGATGCAGGCTCTTTATTACGACGCCGAGGACAAGGGGAAAACTTTTCGCGCCGAAGCCATTCCAGCCGAGCTGCAGAAAGAAGCACAGCAGTGGCGTGAGCGCCTCTTCGATCAGCTCACGCAGCACGACGACCAGGATAGGCTCACCAGCGCTTATCTGGACGGACGGCCCGTGGCGAGCGAAGCGATTCGCCAGGTGCTGCGCGAGCAGACGTTGCGTGGCCAGATCCAGCCGGTTTTGTGCGGCTCGGGACGAGAGCACATCGGCATTCAACCGCTCCTGGACAGTGTGACCTGGTACCTGCCCAGCCCGGAGGATCGTCCCCCGGTTACCGGCGCCAATCCCAGGAAGCCGGACAAGGAAGAGAAACGCAATCCGGATCCTAGAGACCCCTTCTGCGGACTGGTGTTCAAGGTCGTCGCCGATCCGCACGGGGAACTCTTTTACCTGCGCATCTATTCCGGCACATTCAAGGCCAACAGCCGTGTTTGGAATCCCGGACGTAACTCGAAGGAGCTCATTAGCAAGCTCTATCACGTCCACGCCGACCCGAACAATCGCGAGGAACTTCCTCAGGCCCACGCCGGCGATATTGTGGCCACCGTCGGGCTGAAGGAGGCAGTCACCGGCGACACGCTGTGCGAGACACAGCATCCCATCCTGCTCGAGCCGATCCAGTTCGCGGAGGCCGTCGTGAGCCGCTCGATTGAGCCTGAGACCTCCGCCGATAAGCAGAGGCTCATCGACACGCTCAACCTCCTCAAGCGCGAGGATCCCACGTTTGAGTGGCGCGTGGATGCCGAGACCGGGCAGACGCTGATGAGCGGCATGGGGGTGCTGCACCTGGAGATCAAGCAGCACCGCATGGAGCGCGATTTCCGGCTTAAGGTGCGCGTCGGTAAGCCGCGCGTTAGTTTTCGAGAGACGCTGCGCCGGCCAATTGAGGTGGAAGGCGAATGTGTGAAACAAGCCGGGGCGGCCGGGCTGTTTGCCAAGGTCACGGTCACGCTTGAACCGTTCGTGCCGACCAAGAGCGAAGCCGCCGTCAACGTCAGCAGCCGGCTCAAACCGGACATGCTGCTCCCGGCCTACATTACCGCAGCGGAGCAAGGAATTCGGGGCGCCCTGCAATCCGGTGAGCTTGGTTATCCTGTCATCAACGTTCATGCCACCATTGTCAAAGGAGAGATGAGCGAGGAATTCTCCAATGAGGTTGCCTTTCAAGCTGCCGGTGCGGATGCGGTCAACAAGGCTCTGCGAGGCAACTCCGTTCTTCTGGAGCCGGTCATGCGCCTGGAGGTCACGGTTCCCGAAGAATATCTCGGGCCGGTGACTGCCGATCTGAACGCGAGGCGTGCCGAAATCGAACAACTTTTCACGCGCGGGAAACTACGAGTCATCGAGTCAATCGTTCCGTTGGCAAAGATGTTTGACTATTCGGACAAAGTGCGCAGCCTGACACAAGGCCGGGCAGGTTGGACCATGGAACCATACGCCTACAGACCGGCGCCGGAGGAGACCTTACGTGCATTGACCGGCGGGGGACTTGATTAGCCGGGGCCGAAGCGCAGCCAATCAGGCAGGTTCTTTTCACACCATTCTCGGTATTCCGCCATTGTGTCAAAAGAGCGATATGGAGCGTCATCCAGCACAGGCTTGTATGTCCTAATGAAGCCGTACTTTATGCGTAGCTCTAGTGGCCGCCGACTAGCCGCTTCAAACTCTTCGAGCCATTCACGTGGAATTTCCATGTCTTCCCTAGATACCAGCTGTCGGCGTTTCTCCACTGGCGATCTGCCTCTGGATTATGATCTAAGGCTCCCGGTCAAGTGGCAAGGTCTTGCTCGAGCTGTTTGCTTTCGCCATTCCTCCGCACGAACCTGTCTTGACACTTCCGTAAGCCGCAAATACATTAGCGTTTTCGACTTTTTAGGGAACTTCAGAGCTTTGGCAGGCGAGGAGTGAGCATTGTCGGGTCCTTCGAGTGAGCGCATCCGCATTCGCATGGAAGCCTATGATCATGAGGTTCTCGACCGCACAGCGCACGAAATCGTAGACACAGCGCAGCGGACGGGAGCCATCGTGCATGGGCCGATTCCTTTGCCGACGCGGATTGAGCGGTACACGGTCTTGCGGAGCCCGCACATCGACCGAAAATCCCGCGAGCAATTCGAGATCCGCACGCACAAACGGCTGGTGGATATTTTGCAGCCGACCGGCAAGACCATCGAGGCCCTGAACAAGGGGCTGAGTCTGCCGCCCGGCGTCGATATCAAAATCCGTGTGCTCTCGGCCGCGGCTGGCTGAGAGCCCATCCCGAGAAGGAGTCCTGTCCCTTTATTCCGGATGGAACATGTGCCACAACGACGGGGAGGCGAGTCCCGTTTCGGGCACAGGGAAGAAGCCAACCATAACTCAGGTCCCGCCGGTTCTCTCCCGGCTCTCATGCCGGGGGTGACAAAAACGTCGTCAGCGGGTGTTCGCCAATCGCTCCTCGATGTTGCGCCGAGGCAAGGTCGAGCGGGTGCTGTTTTTTGTCCGGCGGCAAGTTGTGCGGCCCCTGGGATGGCCGCGATGGAAGTGAAGCCATGTTGAGCTTGAATGTAGTCAATCGCGAAGGGAATTCGGTGGGCACGGTGGAAATCGACCCGGCCGAATTCGGCGGCGCGATCAATCGCCAGCTGCTGCATGATGTGGTGCTTATGTACCTCGCCAACCAGCGCGCCGGCACGCACTCGACGCTGCGCCGCGGCGAGGTGGCCGGCAGCACGAAAAAGCTCTTTCGTCAGAAGGGCACGGGCAACGCACGGGTCGGTACGCGGCGGACCAACAAACGGCGCGGCGGCGGCACGGCCAAGGGCCCTAAGCCGCGCGATTACGAGTACCACTTGCCCAGGAAGGCCGTTCGCGCTGCCACGCGCATGGCGCTGCTCAGCAAGTTTCAAGACCAGGAGGCTGTCATCATCGATGACTTGAGCCTGCCGGAGATCAGGACGAGGCAAGTAGCCGACATCCTGAAGGCGTTGAAGCTGGATGGGGCTAGCTGCCTGATCGGCACTGCCGGACTGGATGACAAGGTTTATAAGTCCGCGCGCAATATTCGAGGCGTGAAGATTCTCCCGGCGTCGCAGTTGAACGCTTATGCCGTGCTCCGGCAAAAGCGCCTGTTGCTGACCCGCGCCGCGCTGGATGAGCTGCGCCAGGGCGGAAAGGCCAAGGCCGCGACGCCCAGCGGAACTTAAGGAAGCTGTCATGGCTACGACATCAAAAACCGAGACTACACGGGGACCGGATCTGGAGCCGCACCAGATCATTTTGCGGCCGCTGGTCACGGAGAAAGGCACGCACCAGTTCACCCGGCATAATGCCTATCCCTTTCAGGTCAATCTCTGGGCCAACAAGGACCAGATCAAGACCGCGGTCGAGGAGTTATTCAACGTGCGCGTCCGCAAGGTACGCACGCAAAATCGCATCGGCAAGAGCCGGCGCTACAAGCATCGCCTGGGTAAGTTGCCCAACTGGAAGAAAGCCATCGTGACCTTGCACGAAGAGGACAGGATCGAGTTCTTCTAACCGACAAATCCATCTTCGAAGCTTGGCACAGTTAGCGGCGCGTCAATAAGCGTGCCGCACGGGAAGTTGCAGGACTATCATGGGAATTCGACAATACAAGCCAACGACGCCAGGCCGGCGGCAGGGATCGGTGAGCGATTTTGCCGAGATTACCGACCGCAAGAAGAAGCCGGAAAAGGCACTGCTGTCGCCGAAACCGAAAAAAGGCGGCCGGAACTTCCACGGCGTGGTGTGCAGCCGCTTCCGCGGCGGCGGCCACAAACGCATGTATCGGCTTATCGATTTCAAGCGCCGCAAAGACAGTGTTTGGGCCAAGGTCATCGCCATCGAGTACGACCCCAACCGTTCGTCACGTATTGCCCTGCTGGAGTATGACGACGGCGAGCGCGCTTATATCCTGGCTCCTGAGGGACTGAAGGCCGGGGACAAGGTCGTGAGCGGTGAAGAAGCGGAGCCGAGAGTCGGCAATTGCTTGCCCCTGCGTCGCGTCCCCCTGGGCATGACCATTCATAATCTGGAAATGCAGCCGGGCCACGGCGGCCAGATCTGCCGTAGCGCCGGCACGAGCGCGACCTTGAGCGCCCGCGAAGGCCGCTGGGCCCAGGTAACCCTGCCGTCCGGCGAGGTGCGCCGCGTCAGCTCGGACTGCCGGGCCACCATCGGCACGATCGGCAATGCCGATCATATGAACATCAGCATCGGCAAGGCTGGACGCACGCGCTGGCTGGGGCGCAAGCCGCACAACCGCGGCACGTCGCAGAATCCGGTGAGCCATCCGATGGGGGGCGGCGAAGGGCGAACCGCAGGCGGACGGCATCCGTGCAGTCCGACCGGCGTCCTGGCCAAAGGCGGCAAGACGCGCAAGAAACGTAAACCGTCCAACGCCGCGATCATTCGCCGCCGGCGGCCGGGTCCGCATTATGCTCCGAAATGAGCATGGCTGACTGGCCGGCGCCGGCTGCGGGCATAGAATATTTGGGCTATATCGGGAGTGATGCGGATCATGAGTCGTTCCCTGAAAAAAGGGCCTTACGTCGATTTGCGGCTGCTGGCCAAGGTTGAAAAGCAGCAGACCGGCCACCGCGAGCCGATCAAGACCTGGTCGCGCGACTGCACGGTGGTGCCGGACTTCATCGGCCATACGTTCCTGATTCACAACGGCAAGCAGTTCATCAAGCTTTTTGTGACGGAAGACATGGTCGGACACAAGCTCGGCGAATTTGCCCCCACGCGCATTTTTCGCGGGCATAGCGGCGCCAGGGCGAAGGCCGCGGCAGCAGCAGCGGGAGCCGCGCCGCCGACGGCAGCCAAGTAAGTCATGGATCCCGGGGTGGAGCAGTGGTAGCTCGCCAGGCTCATAACCTGGAGGTCGCAGGTTCAAATCCTGCCCCCGGAATTGGAAGATTGGTAGGACGGATTGCCAATCCGTCCTACATTGGAATGACGGTTTTGTGAATGATGGGATCATGGACTACAAAGCAAGCCATCGATTTGCCGACATGTCGGCGCGAAAAGTCCGGCCGTTTGCCGCGTTGATTCGCGGCCGCCGGGCCGATGAAGCGTTGGAAGCGCTGCGTTTCTTGCCGAACAAGAGCGCCCGCCTTCTGGAGCAGGTGCTCAAGAGCGCCCTCGGCAATGCGGAAGACCGCGGCGCACGCGATATTGACGATCTCGTCGTCCGCGAATCCAAAGTCGACGGCGGCCCCATGATCAAGCGCATTCAGCCGCGGGCGCGGGGCTCCGCCTATACGATCAAACGGCGCTATTCGCACATACACATAACCCTTTCGGACTGGGAAAAATAGCAGATTGGGTTAACCAGGCAAAGCCAGGAGCCAGCGGGCTGGCTCTCGGCTTTTGTCATTTGAAGGCGAGTGCTTTATGGGGCAAAAAGTTCGTCCCACCGGTTTTCGTACCGGCATCATGTGCGATTGGAAGAGCCGCTGGTACGCCAGCAAGCAGGACTTTTCCGACCTGCTCGTGGAGGATCAAAGGATCCGGCAATACATCGGCCGCCGCTACGGACGCTCGGGGATTTCGCGCGTCGAGATCGAGCGCACGCGCGAGAAAGTGGTTGTGTACATTTACTCGGCCCGCGTCGGCATGATCATCGGCAAGAAAGGCCAGGAGGTGGACCGGCTCACCAAGGAGCTGGAAGACCTCACGCACCGGCACATCGAAGTCAAGACCATGGAAGTCAACCGGCCGGAGGTGGACGCGCAGCTGGTGGCGGAGGACATTGCCGAGCAGTTGGAAAAGCGCGCCAGCTTCCGGCGCACCATGAAGCGTGCCATGGATACGACCATGGAAAACGGCGCCCGCGGCGTTCGCCTGCAATTGTCCGGCCGCCTGGGCGGCGCCGAAATGGCCCGGCAGGAGACGAGCATGCTCGGCAGCATTCCGCTGTCGACGCTGCGGGCGCGGATTGAATTCGGCTTCACCGAAGCGCATACGGCCCAGGGCAATATCGGCGTCAAGGTGTGGATCAATAACGGGGAGTATTCCGACTCCGGGGAGACGAACGATGGCGCTAATGCCCAAGCGGGTAAAGTTCAGAAAAAGTCAGCGCGGCCGAGTAAAAGGTAACGCCAGCCGCGGTAATGCGGTGACCTTTGGCGATTTCGGCCTGCAGGCGCTTGAGGGCGGTTGGCTCAGCGCCCAGGCCATTGAAGCCGGACGCATCACCGCCACGCACGGCGTGCGCGGCGAAGGCCGCCTGTACATCCGGGTGTTCCCCCATAAGTCCGTGACGGCCATCCCCGCGGAAACGCGCATGGGCAAGGGCAAGGGCGAGCCGGAGTACTGGGCCGCCGTGGTCAAGCCAGGCATGATTCTCTTTGAAATCGGCGGCTTGCCGGAATCTGCCGCCCGCGATGCCCTGGCCCGCGTAGCTTACAAGATGCCGTTTCGCTGCCGCTTGGTAGCCCGCCGGCCCAGCGTGTGATTGCCGTAGGGCAGGTTTCTAACCTGCCTGGACGTCAGCGGCAGGTTGAAAACCTGCCCTACAAGGACAGGAGCGATGAAAACCGAAGAATATCGCGGCATGAGCGATGAGCAATTAGGCTTGTCGTTGAAAGAAGAGGTGAAGAACCTCTTCCACTTGCGGGTCCAGTCAGCCACCGAGCGGCTGGAGACGCCCAGCGAAATCAAGAAGGCCAAGAAACAGATCGCGCGCATCAAGACGATTTTGCGTGAACGCGAGCTGGCCGCTGAAAAGCAGACGGCCGCAAAGGAGGCCTCGTCATAATGGCTGAGCAGCAACGTGGCATTCGACGCGTCGCCGTGGGTGTGGTCACCAGCGACAAGATGCAGAAAAGCCGCCGCGTGGAGATTCCCCGGCTGGTCAAGCACCAGCGTTACGGCAAATACATTCGTCGGCGCACCATCTGTCACGTGCACGATGAGAACAACGAATCGCATCTGGGCGACACGGTGGAGATCATGGAATCGCGGCCGCTGTCAAAGACCAAGCACTGGCGGTTGGTACGCGTGGTCAGCAAGGCCCGGGTTGCCTTGCCGCAGACGGAAGTCGAGCAGCTTGGCGCGGCGCCGGTGTAACGACTGGCCCTCGTTGGCAGTGACGGGTTGGGTTGTTGTTGGGAAGGAAGGCTGTCTATGATTCAGATGTACACATACCTCGACGTCGCAGATAACACCGGCGCCAAGGAGTGCATGTGCATCAAGGTGCTGGGCGGCACGCGCCGGCGCTATGCGGGGCTGGGCGACGTCGTTATCGCGAGTGTCAAGAAGGCCATGCCCGGCGGAGAAGTCAAGCCGGGGGATGTCGTGCGCGGCGTAATCGTGCGTTGCAAGAAATCCACGCGGCGGGACGACGGGAGCTACGTCCGCTTCGATCGTAATGCCCTCGTCCTCATCGATGCGGAGCAGAACCCACGGGGCACGCGTATATTCGGGGCGGTCGCCAGGGAGCTGCGCGAGCGCGGCTTTTTGCGCATTGTCAGCCTGGCAGCGGAAGTCGTTTAAGCAGGTGTGTCATGCATGTACATAAGGACGATATCGTAGAAGTTATTACCGGTGACGACGCCGGTGGCCCCAAGGGACGCACGACGGGACGGGTGCTGCGCACGCTGCCCGATAAGAACAAGGTCGTGGTCGAGGGCATCAACCGGGTTTACAAGCATCTAAAGCCCGGCCGGCAAAACCCCCAGGGCGGCCGGCTCTCCAAGGAAATGCCCATCGACGTGTCCAACGTCCTGCTTTACTGTTCGACGTGCCGCCGCGGCGTCCGCATTGGCCGGCGCTATGCGGACGATGGCCGCAAGGAGCGCTACTGCAGGAAATGCAACAACAGCCTGGGCTTTCTCAGCAAAGCTCGGAAGGCATACGCACGCAAGTCCTGATGACCGAGTTCTTGCGAGAAACGAGATTCAGGTAAGTCGGTGTCAGATTGTGAGTGATGCGGCTCTTGTGATGAAAGGTCGGCCATGGCTCGGCTTCAGGAACGGTATCAAAAAGAGATTGCCCCTCGTTTGAAGGAAAAGCTTGGTCGCCAGAATGTGCTAAGCCTGCCGCGCCTGCAGAAGATCGTCGTCAACATGGGCGTGGGCAAGGCCTTGCAAGACAAGAATCGGCTTCCGCAGGCGGCGGAACAACTCGGCCAGATCACCGGACAGCGCCCGCAAATTACCAAGGCCAAGGTGTCGGTGAGCGGCTTTCGCCTGCGTGAGGGTAATGAGATTGGTTGCCGGGTGACGCTGCGCGGCCGGCGCATGTACGAGTTTCTCGACCGGCTCATTAGTATTGCCCTGCCGCGTATTCGCGACTTTCGCGGCGTGAATCCCAAGAGCTTCGACGGCCACGGCAATTACAGCCTTGGCCTCTCCGAACAGATGGTTTTTCCGGAGATTGATCCTGATAAGGTGAGCTTCTCGCAGGGTATGGATGTGACCTTTGTCACGAGCACCAACAACGACGATGAAGCGCGTGAACTGCTGCGTGCGTTCGGCATGCCCTTCCGGGAAGAAAAGTGATTTGGGGGACCCTGCATGACGACGGTAGCAAAAAACGCTCGGTTTCGCAAACAACTGGCCCAGCTCGATGCCAGTAGGCGGCAACCGGAAAAGTCAAAGTTACGGCCCCGCGACAAGATCCGCATTCGCCTGCGCTGCAAGCTCTGCGGCCGCGGCCGGGCCGTTTACCGCAAGTTCGGCGTGTGCAGGATTTGTTTCCGCGGCATGGCCAGTAACGGCCTCATTCCGGGTGTCAAGAAAGCGAGCTGGTGAGGGCGACAACCATGATGACCGATCCGATTGCCGACATGCTGACGCGTATTCGCAACGCCACGCGCATCGAGCGCGCCGCCGTCGACATCCCCGCGACCAATTTGAAGAAGAGCATCGCCCAGGTTTTGAAGGACGAGGGCTTCATTGTCGACTTCCAGGTCGGCAAGGCGACGGAAGGGCCGCAGGGCGCCAAGGATTTCCAGGTTGAACCGGACGCCCGCGGCAGCAAGGCCGTGCTGCGCGTTTTCCTGAAATATGGACCCGAGGGTGAAAAGGTTATCCGCCGCCTGGAGCGGGCCAGCCGGCCGGGCCGGCGGCTTTATCGCCGCCACCAGCAGTTGGCGCCGGTGCTGGACGGCCTGGGAATCGCCATCGTCAGCACCAGCCGCGGTGTGATGAGCGATCGCCAGGCGCGCGCGCAGAAGCTGGGCGGCGAGCTGCTCTGTACGGTTTGGTAGACAAGGGAGTGACTCATGTCACGTATTGGCAAACAGCCGGTGCCGTACGGCGCCGGCATCAAGGTGCAGGTCAACGACAGCACCGTGCGCGTGGAAGGCCCGAAGGGGAAGCTGGAAATAGCTTGCCACCGCAACATGATCATCGAGCACGACGAGAAAGGCAAGATCCTGCGCGTGAACCGGCCGGATGATGAGCGTGAAAACCGCGCCCTGCACGGCCTGACACGCAGTTTGCTGGCGAACATGATCGAGGGCGTGACCAAGGGCTTTGAAAGAAAGCTCAAGATAGAAGGTATCGGCTACCAGGCGCGCATGGACAAGAAGAACCTCGTCCTGACAGTGGGCTACGCCAATGCCGTGGAAATGAAGCCCCCCGAGGGTGTCGCCGTTGAGTTAACCGATCCGACGACCATTATCATTCGTGGTCCGGACAAGCAGAAGGTCGGCCAGTTCGCCGCCGAGGTGCGCCGCGTGCGCAAGCCGGAACCCTACAAGGGCAAGGGGATTCGCTACGAAAACGAGCAGGTGCGCCGCAAGGAAGGCAAGTCCTTCACCAGCGGCGGCTAATGTGGAAGAGCGACCATGGACCATCAAAGAGCGAAATTGAAACGCCAATTGCGGCGCCGCCACCACGTGCGGCGAAATATTCTCGGTACGGCCGAGCGGCCGCGCCTTACCGTATTTCGCAGCTCCAAGCACATCTATGCTCAGCTGATCGACGATCTCAATGGTGTGACGGTCGTCGCGGCCAGCAGCGGCGGCAAGGTCGCCGGCAAGGCTTACGGCGGCAATGTCAAGGCGGCCGTGGCCGTGGGCAAGAAGCTGGCGGAAGCGGCTAAAACCAAAGGAATCAGCAAGGCAGCGTTCGACCGCGGCCACTATCGCTACCACGGCCGGATCAAGGCCCTTGCGGACGCCGCCCGCGAAGGCGGCTTGCAGTTTTGACGTAGCCTGCGCATACGGCTACCTGGAGTAATTCTTCATGGCACGAGATCGTGAGCAACGACAGGACGGTTTGGAAGAGCGCGTGGTGAAGATTCGCCGCTGCGCCGCCGTCGTCAAGGGCGGCCGTCGCTTCAGCTTCAACGCCCTGGTGGTGGTGGGAGACAAGAACGGCCGCGTGGCCTGCGGTTACGGCAAGGCCAACGAAGTGCCGCCGGCCGTCGAGAAGGCCGTGAAGGACGCCACCGACGTCATGCGCCGGCAAAAGCGCATTCAGATGAAAGGGGAAACAATTCCCCATCGTGTCATCGGCCGCTTCGGCAGCAGCCGCGTGGTGCTGGTGCCCGCCGGGCCGGGCACAGGCGTGAAGGCGGGGCCGGGCGTCCGCGATGTGCTGGAGGCATGCGGCATTCATAACATTCTGACCAAGACGCACGGCAGCACCAATCCCATTAACCTGGTCAAGGCCACGATCCGCGGCCTTCTGGAATTACGCACCCGTGAGGATGTGGCGCGCTTGCGAGGAGTGACCCTGTAATGGACCTTTCGACCCTGCATCACGGCGTTCACCGGTACAAGCGCAAGAAGCGCGTGGGCCGCGGCATCGGCAGCGGTCACGGCAAGACCGCCACGCGCGGCAGCAAGGGCCAGTGGGCCAGCGCCGGCGCCAAGATGCCCACGCCGGCCTTTGAAGGCGGCCAGATGCCGCTCTTTCGCCGCATTCCCAAGCGCGGCTTCAGCCATGCGACCTGGGCCAAGAACTTCCTCGTCGTCAACGTCGGCGATCTCGACCACGCCTTCGGCGACGGCGACACCGTCGACCACGCCGCCCTGCGCAAAGCCGGTCTGGCCAACGGACCGGCCGATGGCGTGCGCGTCCTCGGCACCGGGGAGGTGTCCAAGCGCCTGGTGGTGCGCGTCCATCATGTCTCCAAGTCCGCGGTGGAGAAGATTAAGGCCAGGGGCGGCTCCGTGGAACTCGTGCCGCCGCCCAAAAAGCCAAAAAGAAATAAGATGAAGCCGCGTCCTGCGAAGACTTCGCCATAAGTCTCCAAGGAAGGGGCCGAATATGAATAAACTCATCACCATCTTCAAGATCCCGGAGCTCGCACAGAAGATCGGGATCACCCTGTTGTTCCTGGCCATTTATCGCATCGGCTTCCACATTCCGTTGCCGATGCTTGACCAGGAGCGCTTCTCTGAGCAGATGCGCGCCACGTCGCAAAGTCCTTTCGGACAGATACTCGGCTTTGTGTCGCTGTTTAGCGGCGGCACACTGAGCCAGAGTACAATTTTCGGCTGGGGCGTTATGCCGTATATTTCGGCATCGATTATCTTTCAACTCCTTGCCAGCGTCTATCCGCCCCTGGAAAAGCTGCAGAAAGAAGGAGAAAGCGGCCGCAAGAAAATCAATGAATACACCCGTTACGCGACCGTGCCTATCTGTCTCTTTCAAAGCTATCTTTGGGTTAATTTCTTGATGCGCCCGGGAAGTGCACAGGGACTTGGGGCATTTGCTCCGGGTCATGACACCTGGGCCTACGGCTTTGCCGCGGTCTTGACCATGACCGCGGGCACTGTATTTCTGATGTGGCTGGGCGAACAAATCGACGAGTACGGCATTGGCAACGGCATAAGCTTGATAATCATGGCAGGAATTCTGGCGCGCATCCCGGAAGCAACTTCGACGTTGCTCTTTGATCCGACTACCCGGGGCTTCAAGGAATCGATCTTCACGTTGGGCGGCGGCTCCGGCCAGGATGTCAGTTTCGAAAAGCTGGTCGTGTTGATCCTGCTCTTTGTGGCGGTCGTGGTCGCCGTGGTTGCTATCACCATGGGCCAGCGCCGCATACCGACCCAGTCCGCCAAGCACGTCCGCGGCCGGCGTGTCTTCGGCGGCACCCGTCAGTTCCTGCCCTTGCGCGTCAATCAGGCCGGCGTCATGCCCGTTATCTTCGCCAGCAGCTTGCTGATGCTTCCTATTTATCTCTTTAATATCATCGCCACGGCCACGGGCTGGGCTTGGGCCACCTGGCTGCACGAAGTCTTTCAGCGGCAGGGCTATATTTACAACGTCTTTTACATCATCCTGATTTACTTCTTCTGCTATTTCTGGACCTCGGTGATCTTTAACCCGAAGGACATGGCCAATAACCTGAAGGACTACGGCAGCTTCATTCCCGGCTACCGGCCGGGCAAGCGCACCGCGGATTATCTCGAGCGCGTGATGATGCGCATCACCTACGTCGGCGCCGCCTTCCTGGCGGTGATCGCCATCATTCCCAGCCTGATTTCCACCTCGATGGGCGTCGATTATCGCGTGGCCAGCTTCTATGGCGGCACCGGGCTTCTCATCGTCGTCAGCGTCGCCCTGGATCTGGTGCAGAAGATCAACAGTCACCTGGTGATGAGGAACTATCCCGGTTTGACGGAGAGCTAGGTTTCCGCCAGCGCTTCGTTTACCCGACGTTTGGCCGCGACCCGTCAGGGGAGCGCGGGCTCATCCCCTGAAGCCGCGCTCCCTAACGGGTCGCGGCTAAACGATCTACTCCCCCTTGCAGATATCGCGGCCGGTTCCGAGAATGAACGGGGTAACGTTTCGCGGCCGAGGCGCCAGTCCTCCTTGGCCTGTTGTTGGGCGAATGGGTCTGTAATGCGGCTGATCCTTATCGGGCCTCCTGGCAGCGGCAAAGGCACGCAGGCCAAGCTGTTGAGCAAACGGCTTCACCTGGCGCACATCGGCACCGGTGACATCCTCCGCGAGGCCATTCGCGCCAAGACGCCGCTCGGCACCATCGCCGAGCCCTACATCCTTCGCGGCGAACTGGTTCCCGACGATCTCGTCAACGAAGTGATTGCCGAGCGCTTTCGCCAGGACGACCGGCCCGACTGCTTCGTCACCGACGGTTACCCGCGCACCGTGGCCCAGGCCGCCGCCTTCGATCTGGTGCTGCGCCAGCAGTTTCTCGATTTGACCGGCGTGTTGTTTCTGCTTGTCGACGACGAGGAGATTGTCCGCCGCATGACCGGGCGCTGGAGCTGCCCGAAATGTAAGAGTACTTACCACCTGGTGAATAACCCGCCCAGGAAGCCGGGTGTCTGCGACGTCTGCGGCACCACCCTCATTCAGCGCGCCGACGACCGCGAGGCCACCGTCCGCGAGCGCCTCAAACAGTACCACAAGAATACGGAAGGACTCTTGAACCACTATCGCTCACGCGGCCTGCTTCACGAGGTGCACGGCATCGGGACAATCGATGAGATTTATGATAAGATCGTTGAGGAGTTAAAGCAGGCTAAGCCGACATGCTGAGATTCTTTCAAAGCCCCCCCGAGCTCAAGTCGACGCGCGAAATCGGCCTCATGCGTGAGGCAGGCAAGCTGGTCGCCCGTGCCCTGCGCGTGTGCCGGGAAGTCATCAAGCCAGGCGTCAAAACCATCGACGTGGATCGGGCCGTGGACGCCTTCTTCGCGCAGCACAAGGCGGTGCCGCTCTTCAAGGGTTACCCGGGGCGCGTGCCCTTTCCTGCTGCCACGTGCATATCGGTGAATGAGCAGATCGTGCACGGCATTCCCGGGCAGCGTGTCATTCGCGAGGGCGATCTCGTCAAGATCGACACGGCGTGCAAGCTGAACGGCTGGTGCGCGGATGCCGCAGCCACCATCGTCGTCGGTCAGGTGCGTCCGGAATGGCGCCGGCTGGTCGAGGTGGGCGAGCAGGTGCTGCAAATTGCCATCGCGGAGATGCCGCGGCGGAAATGGTGGTCCGAAGTGGCCTTGCGAATGCAGCAGCACGCCGAGGCGGCCGGCTTCAGCGTTGTCACCCAGTATGTCGGCCACGGTATCGGCCGCATCATGCACGAAAACCCCCAGGTTCCCAATTTTGTCAACCGGGACGTCAAAAAGCATGATTTTCGCCTGGAAGAGGGACTGGTGCTGGCGGTCGAGCCCATGCTGAATATGGGGCGCGCCGAAACCGTGACCCTCCGCGATCACTGGACCGTGGTCACCAAGGATGGTTTGCCCAGCGTGCACATGGAACACACCATCGCTCTGACCCGCGAGGGCGTCTTCCTGGTCACCGCGGACGAAGAATCCCCAGTAATTACCCCTTGCCCCGTCGCATCACCTTGTTAAAATAGTAATTTCCGTCATTTGCACCGGCGAGTGAAGCAGGAGTTCGGCTATGAAGGTTCGAGCCAGCGTAAAACGTATTTGCGAAAACTGCAAGCTGGTGAAGCGCCACGGCCGTTTGTTCGTGATCTGCAGCAACCCGCGCCACAAGCAACGCCAGGGCTAAGCAGCCCGTTGAAAAAGGTGTCTGGAACCTTCAAGGCGTGCGAAAACCCGGAGATTTATGCCACCCGCAAGGTTCCAGACACCTTTTTCAACGGGCTGCTAGGAGAGGTGCTTCGACAATGCCACGTATCCTCGGTGTCGATATCCCCAACGATAAACCGACGCACATATCGTTGCGCTATATCTATGGCATCGGCCCGACGCTGGCGCTGAGGCTCTGCGAACAGGCACGCGTCGATCCCGTGCGCCGCGCCAAGGAGCTGACCGACGACGATATCAGCCGCCTGGCAGGGATCCTGGACCGGGAATACACGGTGGAGGGGCCGCTCCGTCGCCAGGTGCAGCAGAACATCGCTCGCCTGCGCGACATTCAGTGCTACCGCGGCATCCGCCATCGCCGCGGCCTGCCGGTACGCGGCCAGCGTACCAAGACCAACGCGCGGACGCGCAAAGGACCGCGCAAGACTGTGGCAGGAAAGAAGGGCGTCAAGGAATTACGCGGCTAGTTCACGTAGGGCAGGTTTTCAACCTGCCTTCCTGTCAGGCAGGTTGAAAACCTGCCCTGCAGCATCGCGGTGGGAGATTTTACTCAGTGGCCAAGAGCAAGAAACGCAAGGCCCGGCGCAATGTAAGCCGGGGCGTCGCCCATATCAAGGCGACCTTCAACAACACCATTGTGACCATCACCGATACCAACGGCGATGTCCTCTGTTTTGCCTCGGCGGGCACCGTGGGCTTCAAGGGTAGCCGCAAGAGCACGCCCTTCGCCGCTCAGCGCGCGGCCGAAACCTGCGCCGACAAGGCGACCAAGTTCGGGGTCAAGGAAATTGAAGTGCGCGTCAAGGGGCCCGGCTCCGGACGCGAATCGGCTATCACGGCCTTGCAGGCAGCCGGCCTGAACATCAAGGCCATTGAAGACGTGACGCCGCTGCCGCACAACGGTTGTCGTCCGCCCAAGAAACGCCGCGTCTAGGAATAGGAATCATCGAGTTTACGTGGGACAGACATTCCGGCCGCAGGCGGGCAGGAGTGCCTGTCCGGCTCATTTGCTTGAATAGGAACCATGGCACGTCATACCGATCCAGTTTGCCGGCTCTGCCGTCGCGAAGGCATCAAGCTGTTCCTCAAGGGTTCGCGCTGCGAATCGCCGAAGTGCGCCATTGACCGGCGCAACAACCCGCCCGGCATGCACGGCTACCGCCGCGGCAAATCGAGCGAGTACGGCGTTCGCCTGCGCGAAAAACAAAAGCTGAAGCGCTTCTACGGCGTGCTCGAACGGCAATTCCGCCGTTACTTTGAATTGGCCTCGCGCTCCCCGGAGAATACCGGCGAGGTGCTGCTCAGCATCATGGAGCGCCGCCTGGATAACATCGTGCATCGCCTGGGCTTTGCCACTTCGCGAGCGGGGGCGCGGCAGCTGGTGTCCCACGGCCACATCGAAGTCAACGGCCGCGTGGCCACCATCCCCAGCTTGCTCGTCAAGGTCGGCGACAGCGTGCGTGCCAAGGCACGTCCGCACACGGTGCAACTGGTCAAGCTGGCCCTGACCGAGAATCCGCCGCCTGTTCCGGATTACCTGGAACGGATCGGCGCCGAGCCGCCGGAGGCGAAAGTCACCCGCCTGCCCACGCGGGCAGACATTGATCCGCGCATCCAGGACATTCAGGAAAACCTGATTATCGAAGTCTCATCGCGCTAGGCTTCCTTTTTTGATTGCGGTTTCTTGCCAGGGACGGACCAACGAACTGCGAGTCAAAAAACTACCATATACAGACAGGGGAATTAACTTATGCGTATCCGATGGCGAGGCCTGGAATTGCCCAACCGCGTTGCCTCCGACCGCAACACCCTCACCGATACCTACGGCAAGTTCACCGCCGAGCCGTTTGAACGCGGCTTCGGCGTGACCGTCGGCAACAGTCTGCGCCGCATTCTGCTTTCCAGTCTGGAAGGCAGCGCCGTTACGCGCGTCAAAATTCAAGGCGTCCAGCACGAAATCTCCACCATCCCGGGCGTCGTCGAGGATGTCACGGACATCGTCCTGAACATCAAGAGCCTGGTTGTGAAGAACTCCAGCGAGCATCCCAAGACCATTCGCATCGATCGCCACGAGCGCGGCGTCGTGACCGCGGCCAGCATCATCGCCGACGAGGCCGTGCAGATCCTTAATCCGGAGCACATCATTGCCACGCTTACCGATGATGTCCCCTTCGTTCTGGAGATGACCGTCGAGAACGGCCGCGGCTATCGCACCTCGGACGAGAACGTGGATCAGGAACGCGAGATCGGCATTATCCCCGTCGATTCCAGTTTTTCGCCGGTGGTTCGCGTCAAGTATGACATCGAGGATACGCGCGTCGGCCAGCGCACCAATTACGACAAGCTGGTCATGGAGATCTGGACCAACGGCACCGTGTCGCCGCACATGGCGCTGGTCGAGGGCGCCAAGATCCTGCGCAAGCACCTCAACCCGTTCATCCAGTACGCCGAGCCGGGTCCGGAGATGCCCATCGAAAGCCCGCTCGAAGCCCCAGCCGCCGGTGAGCCGGTCGATCATGAGCTGGAGCGCAAGCTCAACATGAGCCTGGCCGAACTGGAACTTTCCGTGCGCGCCACCAACTGCCTGGAGTCGGAGGGCATCACTACCGTGCGCGACCTGGTCATCCGCACCGACGACGAGCTGCTGGAAGTGCGTAACTTCGGCGAAACCACCCTGCGTGAAGTGAAAGGCAAACTGGCCGAACGCGGTCTGCATCTCGGCATGAAACTCGCCAGCTCGGTACGAAGATGAAATAACAAGGTCATTCGTCATTCGTCATTCGCGAATGACGAATGACGAATGACCATTAACCCCTGATGAACCATGCGACACCTAAAAGCCGGCCGCCAACTTGGACGTAATGCTTCCCATCGCCTGGCGCTCATGCGCAACCTGAGCCGGGCACTGATCGAGCACGGGCGGATCATCACCACGGTGGAGAAGGCCAAGGAGGTCAGGCCGTTTGTGGAGAAATTGATCACGCTGGCGCGCAAGGGCTCGCTGCACGCCAGACGGCTGGCGCTGGCGAAACTGCCCGATCGCGAAGCAGTGGAAAAGCTTTTCAACGAACTCGGTCCGCGCTTTAAGGACCGGCCGGGCGGCTACACGCGCGTCATCAAGCGGCACGAACGCCGTCTGGGCGACGCGGGCAAGACCGCATTCCTCGAACTCCTGAAGGCCGGCGAAACCAAGGTGCGCACCAAGAAAGCCGCTCCGCCGCCCGCTCCCGCCCCAGCGCCCCGGGCAAAGGAGGTGCCATCTCAGGAAGCCAGCGAACCGGAGACGCCGCCGGCTTCGGAGAAATCCGAAACTCCGCCTGCGAGTTGAGGTCCCGGCACCCATTTCGTTCCTGCTACCGATTCGCCTCTTGCAGGTCCCCGCACACTATTCTCGGGTGCATCCCATTTGTGTACCGCTCGAGTCGTTTAACCCGGAGCCAGCGGCGACGGCGGAGCTGGCAGCGTCCCGCCGTCGCCGCTGGCTCCGGGTTAAACAACCAGCCTTGCAATTACGGGTATGCACCCACCATTCTCACCCCGCTTGACGCGGCATGCGCAAGGCAGTAAAGTCCTCGCGCATCGGCATCGGTCTTGGAACATCTTCGGAACCTGGAGAAGAGAGGTAAAGCCATGGCAGCTTGGCGAAACCTGGCCGCGGGATTTCTGGCCCTGATCGTCGTGCAAACAGGCTGGGCGCAGACATACCCGCTTGCCGAGAACGCCCAGCCAGGCGATTGCTTTCGCATTCGTCTCGACCTGACTGTTTCGGGCGACATCAAATTCAACAAGGAAGGCAAACAACTTATCTTGAGGCAAGAAGTCAGCGCCGGTCACGCGTTTTCCGAACGCGTCCTGAGCGTTGCCGCGACCGGCCTGCCGGACAAGGTCGCGCGGCTCTATGAAAAAGCCAGATCGAGCACCAGCATCAACGGCGAGGGCAACGAACGCCAGCTTCGTGTCGAGCGGCGGCTGCTGGTCGCGCAGCGGCAAAAGGACCAGACCCTCGTCTATTCGCCTGCCGGCACCTTGACGCGCGACGAGGTGGAGCTCACCGATCACTTTGACACGCTGGTCCTGACCGGCCTGCTGCCCGGGCGCGAAGTCGCCATCGGCGAAACCTGGAAGCTCCCCAATCCGCTCGTCCAGGGTCTGTGCACGTTTGAAGGCATAACCGAGCAAACCCTGGTTTGCAAACTGGACGAGGTCAAGGGTCCGATCGCACGCGTCACCGTTTCCGGCGCCGTGACCGGCATCGATCTCGGCGCCCTGGTCAAGCTGACCGTGGAAGGGAGCTATGAATACGATCTTGGTTCCAGGCGGCTGACCAAACTGGAGTGGAAACAGCGCGAAGAGCGCGACCAGGGTCCTGCCAGCCCGGCCATGACGCTGCAGGCCGCCACCACGCTGACGCGCACGCCGATCGACCGGCCGGACTGTCTTTCGGACGTCGCCCTCATCTCCGTGCCCGAAGGCTTTGACCCGCCCGTTCTTCTTACGCAGCTTGAGTATCGCGATGCCAGGGCCGGCTACAGCATGGTCTATGCACGGGATTGGCAGACGGTCAGCCAGAGCGACGAGCACCTGGTCATGCGCCTGATCGAACGCGGCGACTTTGTGGCCCAGCTGACGATTACGCCCTGGACCAGGGCGGAGAAGGGCAAGCACCTGTCGCCTGAGGAATTTCATCAGGCCATGACGGAAACGCCCGGCTGGGAACCGGAACAGGAGCTTCAGGCCGGGGAAGTGCCGGCCGAGGGCGGACGCTGGATTTACCGCATTTCCGCCCTGGGGCAACTCGATGGCACCAGGGTGATGCAGAACTACTATCTGGTTGCCGGCCCCGCAGGCGAGCAAATCGTCCTGGTGTTCACGATGACCCCGAAGCAAGCCGATCGCATCGCCTCGCGCGATCTTTCCCTGGCCGGAAGCATCGAGTTTGGGAGCGCGGCCAAAGATGCTGAGAAAGCCAAGAAGCCATGAGCTTGCTGGTGTGGTCCATGGCGGTCGCCTGCCGGGATGCGCAGCCGGAGCCCGTTCCAGCCCGGCCCGAGGCGACGCCGGAAGGGCACGCTCGTCAGGCCGACGGCATCGAGGCCACTCCGGAGGATGGGCAACCCCGTGGGCGTATCCTGCACTTGCCGGCCGGTGTACCGGCGAAAGTCGGGAAGGTGCTGCGCTATATTGACGAGTACTGGCGTGAAGAGAAACAACCCGGTCGAACAGGGCCACCCAGTCGAGTCAGAAGGCCACACTTGGCAAGGCCGTGAAGCGGCGGCTGAACCAAGCGTCTGATCCAGGCAGCGGTATGCCTGCGTGTCCCCAAACGACGAGCGCGCCCATGTCGTCGCGCGCCGACTAGGAGGCGGCAAGCTGATAGTACTCATCTGATCCGGCCAGACTGGCGACCACCGCCTCAACCGTTGTCTTCTGCATGGCCGCGATGAAGCCCTGGAGTCCGCTCGTGTCGGCAGAACGGTGCAGAAGCTGCTGGTAAAGCGCGCCAATAATATCCATGTCCGACTCCTTGCTGGCCAGGCCCTTGACCCAAAATTGTCGGTCACGCGGTCCCTGTCCACCGCAGAGAACGCTCGGGATAGCCTGTACACGCCCGTTCGATCACTCGTAGCGGGTCCTCATCCGACATCAGAGCCGGTAAGCCAGGGTCCTCCCCGAGCCGCGCGTGGATCTCAATCAGCTTCCAGCCGCCACGCCGGCCGTCATAGCGCATCTCAAGGCAGAAGGGAGCATCATCGATTCCCACCGCCTTGACCGCCGCCTGCGCTGCATTGCGCCAGTCTCGATCGGGCGGTTCCTGACGTTGGTAACCAAGGATTTTGTCCCCCGCCTCATTCCAATGCTGCAGCAGGGGAGAGAAATATTCGATCCGGCCGCCGACCACGAAGCCGTCGAGCTCGTACTGGGGACCTTCGATGCGCTCTTCAATGACGCCAAAACGAGCCAGGTCGGGAGCGACTTGCGCCAGGGCCGCGATATACCAGTTCGTGGGCAGGAACCGTACCCCCAGACTGGCACAGGAGGCCGGCGTCTTCACGACGGAAGGGCCAGGCCATTCCAGCGGATGCCAGCAAGGATTCAGACCCGTTGTGGCCAGCGCCACGCGCAGCGCCAGGCGACTGGTACAGTTAATAGCCGCCTGCAAGGAGAGCTTGCGAGCCGTCGTCTGCATGGTCGCCACCTCCAGGACGGCGTCCTCGCTCAGAGGCATAATGAGCTGCGGATGGCCCGGGCACTCCGGTGCAACCCAATAGTCGCTTTCACCAATCCACTGCACGGCGCTTAGCGATCGTACGGGCGCTTTGCCCTCGGACGGATTTTTCAGCAGTCTTGCTTGAAAAGGAATTGATTGCTTCGACATGCCCAAGGAATTACCCAGTTGTCCCTTTGGGCACAAGGTGATTTCGCCGCAGAGGAAAAGAGAGCTAGTCTTCGTGCTGCTGGCCACCCGGCCCGCGGCATCCCATCCGCCCTTGCCCCCCTTACCGCTTTTGCCCTCGGCAACCCCCGCCAAGACGAGTGCCGCCCGCAGCAAGCGGCGACTCGAAAGCGTTATCGGCAGAACTTTGTCAGCCAGCCACTACACCGGCAAGCCTGCCTCCGCTCTGGCAATCCTGCACAAACTGCTGCCGACCTCGAACGTGCGGCAATTGTGCGGTCGCAGATCATAGATGGCGCACTGGCATTGCCCGCCAACGCGACCTTGCAAGGCGACGCAAACAGGATGTGTGGTCCCGTCGCGGTTGCGGGTGCCCAGAAGCGCCTTGTTGTCCGTCCGCACCACCGAAAGGCCCAGACGCTTCATTTGTTTCGATTCTTGATTCGATAAGCACACATAGCCGACAGCAGGAATAGAGTGCTGATTACTACAGCACGCGCCGCAGAGCCGGCAATCATATGACGGGCCTTTCCACACGTTCTTCACCTCGTGCTTGCTGCAACGGGTTGTCATAGAGAAGCGCCACCCTGCGCCGTGAATGGCTCGCAGGGGGCGCTTGGCTTGATCGCTCAATAGCGGCGGCCGCCGCCAGAACCGCCTCGGCCGCCACCATAGCCGCCGCCGCCGGAACCGCCCCGGCCCCCACCGTAGCCGCCCCGACCGCCGCCACCGCGGTCTTCCCGCGGCTTGGCCTCGTTAACGGTCAAGGCCCGGCCCTCGACTTCCTTGCCGTTGAGCGCCTGGATAGCCGCCTGCGCTTCCGCGTCGCTGCCCATTTCGACGAAGCCAAATCCTTTGGACTTACCGGTGTCACGGTCCATGATCACCTGCGCCGATTGAACGCTGCCATGCGGCTCAAATAGCTGTGACAGGGTGCTGTCTGTCACGCCGTAGGTCAGGTTGCCTACGTACAACTTCTTGCCCATGTCGGGCCTCCCAAAAAGAAAAACTGGTTCGCGCCTGCCCCACGTCGGAGCGCCGCGCACCCGCAAAAACACAATGTGCCTGGGACTGGAGAAAGGTAAAGTGGAAGGTGGAACGACCGCTGCACCGTTCGCGAGACCCGTGACAAGAATTCTAGCGTTTACCATTTCGCAAGTCCAGTTGAACGCCCGCTTGACCGTCTATTCCACACGCAGCGCGTCCGCGATGACATAGACGTTGTTGCCGCTGTTGCTCAGCACCACCGTCAGCGTGCCGCTCGTGATCGTGACGTGCGTCAGGATCTGGAACGGCACGCCGCCGGCACTGGCTCCGCTCGGTGTCTTCGTCTGATCGGCGGTCACCGTTTGCACCAGGGTTGAGCCATCGTAAATGGCGTAGGGGGCATTGGTCGACTGGTTGTAATACGGTCCCCAGGACGCCTCGACCGCATAGGTGCCTGGCGCCAGACCGGTGACCACCCAGGTGGCGGTGGTCGAGCCGTTGCCGCCCGCCGGCGTGTAACGATCGCTGCCGCCGTAGGCGCCCTTGTCGAGCTGGGTCGTCCACGTGCCTGTCTCCGAGTAGGTCGGGTCGCCGTTGTCTACCAGCACCGGGCCGGACACGACCGTCGGCTGCGCCGAGGCCGCCAGGTTGTTGGTGTCGTTGGCGGCATCTGACTCGGTGAAGCTGTTGTCGGCGTTGAGCACGGCAAACAGGGTGTAGCCGCCGCCGTTGCTGAACTGGAAGCTCGGACTCGTGCCGGCGTGATTGCCCACCGCCAGGTCGGCCGCCGCGCTCACCGTCTCCTTGCCCAGGAAGGTGGCCTTGCTCAGGTCCTGCTTCGGGTTCGAGGACATGGACGCGTAGTAGGCAATGGTAAAGCTGCTGGGCGCAGCGGCGCCGCTGATCGTGTAGGTGCGGGCGATGGTGAAGCCGGTCTGCTGGTTGACGGCAGCCGGGCCGGTGATGCCGTCGCCCGTGGCCGACCAGTTCAGGTCGGTGTTCGACACCGGCACCGGCGCGGCGCGCATGGCATCGGCGACGACAAAGCTGCCGTTGCCGGTGTTGCTGACCACGACCTTGAGCGTGCCGGTGGTGATGTTCACGGTGGCCAGCGTCTGGAAAGCCACACCGCCGAAGCTCGAGCCGCTCGGCATCACGGTCTGGTTGACGGGCACGGTCTGCAGCAGCGTCGAGCCATCGTAGATGGCGTAAGGGGCATTGGTCGCCTGGTTGCCGAAGGCATGCCAGGTGACCTGCACCTGGTACAGTCCGGCCGGCAAGCCGGCCACCTGCCAGGTGGCGGTGTTCTGGCCGGTGCCGCTGCTGGCGGCGTAACGTTCCGTGCCGCCGTAGGACGGCACCGATTCGGTGAACCAGGCGCCTGTCTCGGAGTAGCCGGCCGTGCCGTTGTCCACGATCGCCGGACCGGACACCTGCACCGGCTGCGGCGCCACGGTCACGTCGTTGGTGTCGTTGGCCGCGTCGGACTCGGTCCAACTGGGGTCGGCCGTCAACCTGGCCACCAGATAGTACGTGCCCCCATTGGGCAATTGCAGCGCTGGACTCGTGCCGCTGTGATTGCCCACCGCCAGATCGGCCGTAGCGCTCAAGGTCTCGCTGCCCAGGAGCGTCGCCTGGCTCAGATCCTGGGTCGTGCTTGAAGACGTGGACGCATAGTAGCTGATGGTAAACTGGGCCGGCGCTGCGGCTCCGCTCACGGAGTAGGTGCGGCTGACGGTGAAGGGCGTTTGCGCATTGACGGTGCTGGGACCGCTGATGCCGTCGCCCGTGGCGGACCAGTTCAGGTCGGTGCTCGACACCGGCGCGGGCGCGATGCGGACGGCATCCGCGACCACGTAGGTGCCGTTGCCGGTATTGCTCAGTACGACCTTGACGGTGCCGCTGGTGATGTTCACGGTCGCCAGGGTCTGGAAGGGCACGCCGCCAAAGCTGCTGCCGCTGGCCATCTGCGTCTGGTTGACCGGGACGGTCTGCAGCAGCGTCGTGCCGTCGTAGATGGCATAGGGGGCGTTGGTCGCCTGGTTGCCGTAGGGATGCCAGGTCGCCTGCACCCGGTACAGCCCGGAGGCCAGCCCGCTGGCTTGCCAGGTGGCGGTATTCTGGCCGCTGCCGCTGCTGGTGGCGTAACGCTCATTGCCGCCGTAGGACAGCACCGTCTCGGTGTTCCAGGTGCCGGTCTCGGAATAGCCCGCGGTGCCGTTGTCCACAATCACCGGACCCAGCACTTGTACGGCTTGAGACGTTACGGCCACGTCGTTGGTATCGTTGCCGCCGTCGGATTCGACAAAGCTGCCGCTCGTGAGCGTGGCCAGCAGGTAGTAGGAGCCGCCGGAGCTAAACTGGAAGCTCGGGCTCGTGCCGCTGTGGCTGCCCGCGGCCAGGTCGGCCGTGGCGCTCAATGTCTCTGAGCCCAGCAGGGTGGCCTTGCTCAGATCCTGGTTGGGATTCGAGGAAGGGGAAGCGTAATAGGTAATCGTGAAGTTGCTCGGCGCAGCGGCGCCGCTGACGCTGTAGGTGCGGTTGATGGTGAAGTTGCTCTGCACGTTGACCGAAGCCGGTCCGGTGATGCCGTCGCCCGTGGCCGACCAATTCAGATCGGTGTTGGAAACCGGCACAAAGGCTTCGCGCATGGCGTCGGCGACGATGTAAGTGCCGCCGCCGGTGTTGCTCAGTACCACGTTCAGGGTGCCGCTCGTGATCTTGAAGGTCCCCAGCGTCTGGAAGGGCACGCCGCCGAACATCGGGCCGTTGGCCGGCATGGTTTGATTGACCGTGACCGTTTGCAGCAGCGTGCTGCCATCGTAAATGGCATAGGGAGCGTTGGTCGCCTGGTTAGGATAGGGATGCCAGCTCACCTGCGTCTGATAGAAGCCTGCTGGCAGTCCCGTCACCTGCCAGGTGGCAGTATTCTGGCCGGTGCCGCTGCTGGTGGCATAGCGCTCGTTGCCGCCATAGGCGGGTACAGTCTCCGTGGTCCAGGTGCCGGTCTCGGAATATCCCGCAGTGCCGTTGTCCACGATCTGCGGGGCCGGGGGTGCATTGACAACAATGCCTGCCTGGGTGCCGGTGATGGAACTGGTGACGGTGTCCGTGGCCGTGATGCTTTGCGTGCCGGGCGTGCGCAGGATCGCGGTAAACGCTTTGACACCGTGGTCGGCGGCGGCGAACGTGTAATCGGCGGGCAGGTCGCCGGCGCCCAGCTGGCTGTCGCTGCTGGTGAAGTGGACCGTGCCGGTGTAGCCGCTGGCGGTGTTGCCGCTGGCATCCTGGACCGTGACTGTGAACGTGCCCGGCGCCCCGGCGGCAGCCGGCGACGGGAAGCCGGAAACAACCAGGCTACCAGCCGCCGAGTTGACCGTGATGCCGGTCTGGGAGCCGGTGATGCTGGCTGTCGCCGTATCGGTCGCGGTCAGCGACTGCGTCCCTCCTGTCTTCAGGGTTGCGCTGAATGAGCCAGCGCCGTTCGTCAGCGTGGAGTCGGCCGGCAGCACGGCCTGGCCATCGCTGCTGGTGAAGTGCACTGTGCCTGTATAGCTCGTCGCCGTGTTGCCGTAAGGGTCCTTGGCTGTGACCGTGAACTTGCCCGCCGTACCCGCTGCCACAGGCGAGGGGAAACCTGCCACAATCAGCGTGCTCGCCGCGGCCGGGTTGACGGTGATGCTGCTCTGGCTCCCGGTGATGCCGGCGGTCACCGTGTCGGTGGCGGTCAGCGACTGCGGCCCTGCCGTTTTCAGCGTTGCCGTAAACGAGCCAGCGCCGTTCGTCAGGGTAGAGTCGGCCGGCAGCACGGCCTGGCCATCGCTGCTGGTGAAGTGCACTGTGCCGGCGTAGCTCGTCGCCGTGTTGCCGTAAGGGTCCTTGGCCGTGACCGTGACGTTGCCCGCCGTACCCGCTGTCACAGGCGAGGCGAAACCTGCCACCACCAGTGTGCTCGCTGCGGCTGCATTGACGGTGATGCCGCTCTGGCTCCCGGTGATGCCGGCGGTCACCGTGTCGGTGGCGTTCAGCGACTGCGGCCCTGCTGTCTTCAGGGTTACGCTGAATGAGCCAGTGCCGTTCGTCATAGTGGAGTCGGCCGGCAGCACGGCCTGGCCATCGCTGCTGGTGAAGTGCACCGTGCCGGCGTAGCTCGTCGCCGTGTTGCCGTAAGGGTCCTTGGCCGTGACCGTGACGTTGCCCGCCGTACCCGCTGTCACAGGCGAGGCGAAACCTGCCACCACCAGAGTGCTCGCCGCGGCTGCATTGACGGTGATGCCGCTCTGGCTCCCGGAGATGCCGGCGGTCGCCGTATCGGTCGCGGTCAGCGACTGCGTCCCTCCTGTCTTCAGGGTTGCGCTGAATGAGCCAGCGCCGTTCGTCAGCGTGGAGTCAGCCGGCAGCACGGCCTGGCCATCGCTGCTGGTAAAGTGCACTGTGCCGGCGTAGCCCGTCGCCCTATTGCCGTAGGAATCCTTGGCCGTGACCGTGACGTTGCCCGCCGTACCCGCTGTCACAGGCGAGGGGAAGCCGCCGACAATTAGCGTGCTCGCGGCCGCTGGGTTGACGGTGATGCCGCTCTGGCTACCGGCAATGCTGGCGGTCGCCGTATCGGTGGCGGTCAGCGACTGCGGCCCTGCCGTTTTCAACGTGGCACTGAACGAGCCGGCGCCGTTCGTCAGGGTAGAGTCGGCCGGCAGCGTGGCCTGGCCATCGCTGCTGGTGAAGTGCACCGTGCCGGCGTAGCTCGTCGCCGTGTTGCCGTAAGGGTCCTTGGCCGTGACCGTGACGTTGCCCGCCGTACCCGCTGTCACAGGCGAGGGGAAACCGGCCACCACCAGTGTGCTCGCCGCGGCTGCATTGACGGTGATGCCGCTCTGGCTACCGGTGATGCCGGCGGTCGCCATATCGGTGGCGGTCAGCGACTGCGGCCCTGCCGTTTTCAGCGTGGCACTGAACGAGCCAGCGCCCTTCGTCAGGGTGGAGTCGGCCGGCAGCGTGGCCTGGCCATCGCTGCTGGTGAAGTGCACCGTGCCGGCGTAGCTCGTCGCCGTGTTGCCGTAAGGGTCCTTGGCCGTGACCGTGACGTTGCCCGCCGTACCCGCTGTCA